>LNFM01000112.1_pt1 | contig 192386 bp, 177 predicted proteins | sample 596031 | NCBI WGS metagenome assembly LNFM01 (sample SAMN04254537, study PRJNA301005) | activated carbon metagenome | isolation source: dual media filters at the Ann Arbor, Michigan drinking water treatment plant | place: USA: Ann Arbor
TGAAAATGCATCGCTTGTGGGTACGAGGGCAATGGCAACGACCGCTGTGTCGAATAGGCTCCAAGGATCTCTGAAGAAACGCTTTCCGTGCGCTAAGATCCGGAGTGTAAGTTCAACTACGAAGATCCCCAGAATCGCGCGATCCAATACCTTTAATTGAGCGCCGTGGCGCTCCATGACGGTAGGAAAGGTCTCGAGGCCAAGAATAACTGCGTTGATAATAATTAGTACGATTACCGAACGCGTAAATGCGTTCGACCCGATTAGCGCCAGAAGTTTACGACGCCAAATCGCCATCGCAGTACTTGGCACAGTGCCTAGTTCAGCTCTTGACTTGCTGTTCATTGTTCCGCGTCTTGTAGAGCGAATAGAGAACGCCTCCACCGATCAGCCCTAGCGTGAAAGTCAGTGAGATGCTCGCCGGAAACTTGTCCCAGCCGGCCAGGTCAGCAAGAAATATCTTCGAGCCGATAAAGATGAGAACAAGTGCGAGCGCCTGCTTGAGATATGCGAAGCGGTCAATGATGGCGGCGAGGGCAAAATAGAGCGCACGTAGCCCCAAGATTGCAAAGATGTTTGACGTGTAGACGACAAACGGATCCGTGGTAATTGCAAAGATTGCAGGCACGCTATCGACGGCAAAAATTAGATCGACGATCTCGACCATGATCAGAGCCACGAAAAGTGGTGTCGCCCAAACCACCGCTTTTCCGGTTACCGGGTGTGGCTTTCGAACGAGGAATTTTTCACCTTGCAGCGTGGGTGTGATGCGCATGGTTCTGCGCATTAGCTTAAGGATGGGGTTGTTTTCGATATCGGGAAGCTTGTCTCCGATAATCAGCATTTTTACACCGGTTGCGACCAGAAATACGGCAAAGATGTAGAGCACCCAACTGAACTCGGCGACCAGCGTAGCTCCAAGCCCAATCATGATCGCGCGTAGCACGATCACGCCAAGAATCCCCCAGAACAAAACTCGATGCTGATAAGCAGCGGGAACGGCAAAATAAGTGAAGATCAGCGAAATGATGAACACATTGTCCATCGCGAGCGTCTTCTCGACTAGAAAGCCCGTGACATACTCCGTCGCACTTTGCGCACCGATGGTGTACCAGACCCAGGCGCCGAACAGCAGCGCGATAGCAATATAGAACGAGCTCATCCAAAGGCTTTCGGAAACTCCGATCGCCTTCGACTTACGGTGAAGAATGCCGAGGTCGATAACGAGTAATGCAATCACGATCCCGATAAACAGAAGCCACATCCAGGCGGGTTTGCCCATTACCGGGTAGAGTAGAAATTCCATTGCTATTCCTCGTATTCCGAACCGCTGGCCGATTAGCGGGCCAAATGATGAATCCAGCATATTTTTCAGCTCAAACGCTCTCGATAACGAGCCAATTAATGCCGTCGCGATCGCGGGCTTATGCCAATTCGGCAAGCCTTTTTGAAACAAGTTCTCTCACTGTCAGCCATTGAAAAACTCAATGCGATTTGAGCATTGATAAAATCCATAGGTGAAATTTGGCGGGTGAAAACAGCTGCGATGCGCAAGAACGCCGCTACATGGAAAGCATCGCGCAAAAAGCGCTAAGCTTGACAGGAGTTGAAAATGATCGACTTGAACCAAGTGCTGGCAAAAGTGATGGGTGGCGCAACCACGTCAACCCAGCCTGAGGAAATGCACGTTCCGGTACTCCATACCAATCACCAAGTATCGCGACAGCGTATTTGGCCGCCGTCTACCCAATCAGCCCATGACAACTCTGGCAACGGTGGGCTGCTGAATCAGTTAGGCGCGCTTGGCGTGGGAGCAGCAGCGGGCGGATTAGCTGGTAGTCTACTCGGCTCAAAGAAGATGCGTGAAGTAGCGGGCACCGTCCTGCAAGTCGGCGCGGTAGCAGCTGTTGGCGGCCTTGCCTACAAGGCATTTCAAAACTATCGGCAGGGTAAGCCGGTTGTGCCCCAAGGCATTACCGATATGCTTGGCGCGCGTGCGCCTGCCGGAAATTCACCACCGGATGCGGCAGCCGATCGCTGGATACCAGACAGCAACCATTCCGGCGAAACCGCGATGCTGCTGTTGCAGGCAATGGTTGCGGCCGCGGCCGCTGACGGACGGCTCGATAAGACTGAATATCATCGAATCCAGGAGCAGTTGCACAAGAATGGGTTCTCTGGTGAGGAGCAGCTTTTGGTCAGCCAGTTGATGATGCATCCATGCACCATCGACGATCTTGCGGCAGCTGCAACTACACTCGAACAACGGGTCGAAATCTACACCGCCGCCCGTCTCGCGATCGACAATGACACAGCCAGCGAGAATGAATGGCTTGAAAAACTAGCGAAAGCCTTGGATATCCCGGCTCAGCTGAAAGCGCACATCGATGCGATTGGAGGAAGCCCCGAGGCGGCAGCCGCCTAAAAAGGCTGCACGGACCCGGCCAGCGTAAGTCGGCCGGGTCCGATGATTACTAACCAAAATTCTGCACTTCTTATCATCCACGACGGTCAATATACTCGGTATAGGAATAATCTACCGAGCGTGTGTCGATAGCCAATGACCTCATCACTCCCGTTTGATTTCGACCTGTTGCGCTCGTTTGTGGCCGTGGCGGATAACCGAAGCTTTACGCGTGCAGCAGCGCGTGTAGGCCGAACGCAATCGACCGTCAGCCTGCAGATAAAAAAGCTCGAAGAAAACCTGGCGACGTCGCTGTTTGATAGAGGTGGCCGCGAGTTGCTGCTGACTGCGGAAGGCGAGATCATGTTGACGTTTGCGCGTCAGCTGTTGCGGCTTGCCGATGAGGCGCGATCTCAGATGCTCGAACCTGAAGTCGAAGGCGTTGTGCGACTAGGAACACCCGAAGACTTCGCAACCGTCTATCTTCCTGACGTTCTTGCCAAATTTGCCCGAACCCATCCGCGCGTGACGCTGGAAGTCAACTGCAACTTCAGCGTGAATCTGTTGGAGGGTTTTTCGAAGGGTGAGTACGACATCGTGCTCGTAAAACGAGAGCCACAGGGGCCGACCGGCGGTATCGCAGTTTGGCGTGACTCACTGGTGTGGGTCGGTAGCCCAGTATTTGTGCTGCAGCCTGGGCAGCCTATTCCGCTGGTTTTGGCGCCTGCTCCAGACATTTACCGAAAGCGAGCTTTGGCAGCTTTGGAAAACGTCAAACGGCCATGGCGAATTACCTTTACTAGTCCAAGCAGTGAAGGACTTTTGGCTGCAGTTCGCGCCGGTCTAGGCGTCACGATACTATCGAAAGATATGGTACCTGAGGGCTTTATGCTGATGGACACCCACCACGGGCTGCCGATCCTGCCAGACGCTGAAATCGCTCTGTACCAGGCGCCCGGCAGCACTTCACGGGCCACGCAGTTACTTTCGGAAGTCATCATTCATGCTTTGGAGGTTTCGCCAGCGCGTCATACCTGACTGTGCTAGCCGGCACTCTGACTGATGCCAACAGGGCGAACAGCGCCTCATTGAAGTTCTCAATGACGTTGATTGCAACATTCAATTTCCAATTGGTTGTTTCAGACAGTACACCGACGCGCTTAGCGTCACAGGTGTCAATTGTCATTCTTCGAGCCAGCGTTACAAAATTTGCTTTCGCCGGCGATTTTATTCTTCGGGCTGGGCCTCGTCGCATCGTTGTTGCGCTCTGATCTCTCGATTCCTGAATCAGTTGCTAAATTCCTTGCACTATCGCTTCTGTTCTCCATCGGGTTTCGCGGTGGCACTGAGATCGCACACTACGGCATCGATTCACGCCTCGTGCTCGCGCTTGTTGCAGGCGCCGGACTGTCTTTCCTGATGCCCTTTGCAGCTTTTGGACTTCTGCGGTTGGTTTCGAGCTTCCGTCCTCTCGATGCCGCCGCGGTGTCCGCGCATTACGGTTCTATCTCTATCGTTACCTTTATTGCCGCGACCAGCGCTTTGGGTCGTCAGTCAATTCCCTATGAAGGATTTATGGTGGGCGTCGCTGCTGCCATGGAGACGCCGGCAATACTTGCGGCTCTCTTGATCGCGCAGCGGACATCCAGCGGCGTTGTTTCGGACAGAGCCGACTTATGGCGGCATTCCTTCCTCAACGGTTCGGTCGTGATCTTGATCGGCGCACTCGTGATCGGAGTAATTACGGGTCAGCGGGGAGCCGTAGCGTTGAAGCCGTTTGTCTTGGATCTATTTCCTGGGCTGTTGTGCCTCTTCTTGCTCGACATCGGCATTCTGGTCGGCAGAGGACTTGAGCAAGGCCGCAAATATCTGACCGCAAGAGTGGGATTATTTGCTTTCCTGATGCCGCTCGTTGGAGCGACCGCCGCAGCGTTTCTATCCTACGGGATTGGGTTGTCGGCCGGCGGCGCGGCGCTGTTTATGACCTTGGCTGCTTCGGCCTCCTATATCGCCGTTCCTGCAGCGCTTCGCCTTGCTATGCCGCAGGCGAACCCAGCGATCGGTCTCACACTTTCGTTGGGCCTGACGTTTCCCTTCAATCTCGTAATCGGCATCCCCCTTTACATTTGGCTGGCGCAGAAAATCATACCATGAGCGCAATCGTGCAAACTTTTCCAAAGAAAAAGATCGAACTGATTATTGAGGCGCCAGCGCTCAAGAATGTCATACGTGCATTCGAGAAAAGAAAAATCATCGGATACACGGTATTTCCGGTATTGGCCGGCAGCGGACACGAAGGCCAGTGGGATTCGTCTGGAGCGGTTGGTGACACAGGACGCATGAATTGCGTTGTGTGTGTGCTAGATGCGGCTGAACTAGATGCGCTTATGGTTGATGTTGAAAAAATAATCCGTGCTCAAATTGGAATTGCGCTGATCAGCGATGTGCAGGTCATTCGTCGAGATCATTTCTGATGCTCATGCCTGGGACAAATAGATATCAAGGGAGACGGGCGGTTCTGACTACAATACACGGGAAGGGTGCTGCTATCGCTCCATCATTTCAAAATAAACTGGGGTTGAAGGCGGAGGTGAACCCGGGAATAAATACTGACTTGTTGGGGACCTTTACGCGCGAGATCGTGCGCGAAAAGAACATGCTTGAAACAGCTATCGAAAAAGCACGCCTCGGAATGAAGCAGTCCCGGCAGTCTCTCGGCATCGCATCTGAAGGTAGCTTTGGGCCGCATCCATCGATTCCCTTTCTCGCAATAAATAGAGAGCTAATTGTCTTCGTCGATGACGAACGACGTATAGTTGTCCACCAACTCGTTACAACCGAAGATACTAACTTTTTCAACGCGGTAGTTTCACCCGACGAAGACGTATCCGAGTTTTTAAGCAGAACAGGGTTTCCAGAGCATGCGTTGGTCATAAGTCCGCACTTATCTGCGGATTGCAGGCCAACATTTAAAGGCATTCGTGAGCGAACAGTGCTCGACGGCCTTATCCGTCGATGTGCGGATGCTTCTTCGGATGGAAAAGCGCTCTTACAAACCGACATGCGCGCGAACTTCAACCCCACACGGATGAAGGTAATCGCGAACTGCGCAGAGAAACTAGCTGACCGCCTACGGTCAGCTTGCCCAGAATGCCTTGAAGTAGGTTGGGGTATTGTAGATATTGAGCGCGGATTGCCGTGCGAGTTCTGCGGCACAGCAACGAAGGCAGTGAAGTTTGAAATCTGGGGTTGCGTTAAATGTACTTACCGAGAAAAGCGCTTTCGTATCGACGGTATGTCGTCTAATGAGCAGTTATACTGTGATTCCTGCAACCCATAAAACAATCCGAACTTCACGGTCTGCCGGTACGAGAAAGCCCTGGATTTATGCCGCCTTACGATTCAAAGCCCGCCGGTGTCATTCGATCCATAAGGCAGCGTTGGTTGTTTGGTCTATGGGATCGCGCTCGAGCTGGTGCTGAAATCCCGCATTGGTCGAAGCTTCATACATCGGATCTTGCGTCCTGCTTTGATTACTTGAATTTCATCAAAGTCTTTCATTTGAATGGTGCGCTACAATTTCAAATTCTCGCCCATGGCCAACAAATTGGCTTGATGTTTGGCAAAGCGAACTGCGACGGAAAATTTCTTGACGAAGTGATTCCCAAATCCGGGCTTCAATCGAATCTGGAATCCTACAATAAAGTCATCCAATTGAAGACACCGATTTTTACTACATCTAACGCTACATCAATTGACGGCAAGGCAGTTGTATATGAGCGCTTGTTGCTCCCTTTCTCGGAATCTCAAGGCAAGGTAACCCACATTATTGGGATGCTTGAACCGATGAGCTCTGAAGGCAAGTTCGACCGTAGCAACCTCTTTGCTTCGGACATGTCTGAGCTACTGACCGTCAGAGCGTCACTAAAGACGTGATCGTAGTATAGACAGCGAGTGATTATAGCTGATTACAAATATTCTTAGTCGGATTGCATTCCGACAAAATCTGCAGAGATGGTTGACGGCGAGCCTTGACATTGATCGTTTTTAGTCAGCATTTTCGGTAAAGCTAACACACAACAATTTGTTTTTTAGCCTAGGTAGATAACGGGGTAGTCGCCATAGTGATAGCAAGAAAATGCCGGGGCTGGGGTGCCACACTACAACAAAGACAGATTTCATACCTCGCTCGGCAACTTGACGCCGAACGCGCTTTTGCAGTGCACGTAATCACAGCAGATTCAGGGGTTGCTGGATAGATTTTGTGCGGTTCTACCGCCTTTCCGCATCGCAGAAGATGTTGGGCGTTCTGCATCAGGCAGCATAAAATGTCTGCAGTTGTGCAGTATTCGGAATTCTAATTTCAAGGTGCGTGTTAGCTTTTTGCGGTCGAACGAACGCATTGGAGCGACATGAATCATGGCAACGACTTTTACTCAACGCGCGGTACGCATCGGCTTCGGTGCTCTTCTTGTTTCATTGGCGGGCAATGTTCCCGCGAATTCCCAAGAGAAAATTGTTGTAGGGCAAGCAACCGCGACAAGCCTTACGTTCGGCCCGGTGTTCGCGGCGATTGAGCTCGGTTTCTTCAAAGAGGAAAACCTCGAACTCGACTTCAAGAACTTTTCAGGCGCATCCATTCTCATTCCTCAGGTCGCTAATAAGAGCGTAACGATCGGCTTTCCTGGCCCGGATCCGCTGATTTTATCGCGACAGCCGGGACGCGATCCGATTCCGGTGCAGTTTTTCTATAACGCTGCCCGCGAGTCGATCTGGCAATTTTTGGTGCTGGAGGACAGCCCAATCAAGACACTGAAGGACATGCGCGGCAAAAAGATCGGTGTCGGTGCGCTAGCAAATGCGAACGTGCCAATAACTCGCGCAATGCTCGCTGAACTGGGCATGGCCATGACGAAAGACTATTCATTCCTCGCGATTGGCATCGGCGCTCCCGCGTTTCGGGCCACGCAGAACAAAGATGTCGATGTTTACAATACGTTCGACACGAACATCGCATCCTTCGAGAATACAGGCGCAAAGCTGCGTAGGGTCCCTCAGGATCGGAAATATCTTGATCTCTTCTCAAACGGTTTCGCGGCTCACGTAGATACGATCAAAGATAAGCCGCAGATCGTAATCGGCTTTGGCCGCGCCTTCACGAAAGGCATAATCGTTTGCGAAGCAAACCCGGACTTCTGTGTGCGTAATTTCTACAAGCACAATCCGACGCTGCGTCCGCAAGGCGTCTCTGATGAAGAAGCATTAAAACAAGGTCGGCACGTTCTCGCCTCGCGTATGTCGAGCTATCTTGCTTTTCCGAAAGGCACCAAAAGAACCTTCGGTGTCTATAGTGAGAAGTCCTGGAAGGATTTCGTGACCGCTCTTCATAAGGGCGGCGAGCTTTCAACGGACAGCATTGATGTATCGACGCTCTATACCAACAAATTTGCTCCTGAGTTCGTTCGCTTTGATGAGGCGGCGTTGCGCAAGCAAGCCGAGGCGTTGAAGTAAGATGGGCTGGAGGGGGAATGAGAAGACAAGCCACGATGGCAGAAAATCTTAAGCTAGCGGTTTCGGATGAGGAACGCCGCTCTGCCGCGCAGACGATTTCGATCCCGTCTGGTGAAGTAGTGAGTTTAACTAGGAACCCCGCACTATCCGTCAAAAACGTCTCTGTGACGTATCAATCTGGGCGCGGAAAACATACTGCTGTCGATAATGTCAGTATGAAAATGCAGCCGGGCGAGTTTGTTTCGATCCTTGGGCCGTCGGGCTGCGGGAAGTCAACGCTACTGGGTGTTGTCGCCGGCTTGCTCTCCGCTTCAGGTGGCGAGATATCTGTTTTCGGAGAAGCCGTTTCGGGGCCGCGGAAAGATATCGGCGTCGTATTTCAGCAACCAACACTGCTGCCGTGGCTCAACGTGATCGACAACATCTTGATTCCGATCAAGGCGTTGCGAAAAAAGGATCGCGACTACACAAAGCGGGCTAATGAGTTGGTAGAGCTCGTTGGGCTTACCAAGTTCGTCAAATATTATCCGAATGAGCTTTCTGGCGGCATGCAGCAGCGCGTTGGGATCGCCCGCGCGTTGATCCACGATCCGAATTTACTGCTAATGGATGAGCCTTTCGCCGCGCTCGACGCGATGACGCGCGAGCGCATGTCGCTGGAGTTGCAAGATATCTGGCTCGCAAGTGGCAAAAGTGTTCTCTTCATTACGCATAGCATTCCCGAAGCGGTATTCTTGTCGAGCCGTATTCTCATCATGTCGCCGTCTCCCGGGCGATTTATAAAAGAAGTGACTATCGATCTACCGCGGCCGCGCACGACACAGACGATGTCGTCGGCCGAATATGGTGCGCTATGCGGGGAAATCCGAAGAATGTTTGAGCATTAGGCAGGGCGACATGTCCGATCGGATCACATCGATTATTTATCCACTGCTCACGTTGATGCTGTTGTTATTTGTCTGGCAGCAATCAATCGACTTCTTAAAGGTGCCAGACTACATCCTGCCGCGTCCGTTCGCTGTACTTTACAGCTTGAAGGTGGGCTATATTGACGGCGAATTCTGGCCGCACTTTCTATTCACACTGCGCTCGACCGTAACTGGATATGTAATCGGCTGCGGCTGCGCCATCATAGTCGGTGCAATCCTGGCGGAATCCAGAACCTTCGAGAAATTTGTTTATCCTTACATCATTGGCCTGCAGTCGATGCCAAAAGTCGCGCTTGCGCCTTTGATCACGGTCTGGTTCGGCTATGGTTTTGGGTCGAAGGTAGTGATGGTCGCCCTAATTTGCTTTTTTCCGCTGTTCGTAAACACAGTCGTAGGAATTCGGCAGACCAACCCTGCGCTTATCAATATGATGCGCGCATTCTCCGCGCCAAGTTGGTACACTTTCTTTCGTGTAAAGCTCTTCGCTGCCGCAGGACATATCTTCGCCGGCCTACAAATTTCGGTCGTGCTTAGCTTGATTGGCGCCGTCGTCGGCGAGTTTGTTGCCTCGTCTGAAGGAATCGGCTGGCTCATTCAAGCATCGCTCGCGAACTTCAACACAGCGCAAATGTTCGCCGGCCTCATCAGCTTGATTTTTATCGGCGTCGTAGGAACGCGCGTAGTGCAGTTCCTTCATAATAGACTCGTTTTTTGGGATCGCGGTACGGCGAATACCGCGGCGGCTTAATATCATGCGTAAGTTTGATAGCTTGGTAGAGATCGAAACTGGCGAACTGTCCGCAGATTCGGCATACAAGCTGTTGACGGGTTGCATCGTGCCGCGGCCGATCGCATGGGTTACGACAATAAGCATAGAAGGCGTTGTGAACGCGGCGCCGTTCAGTGCATTCACCTTTCTTTCGAATAAGCCGCCACTGATCGGCATTAGCATCGGGCGCAAACTCGGCCGCCTAAAAGACACTGCGCGAAATATTATAGAAACGAAGGAATTTGTCGTAAACATCGGTACCGAGGACACGCTGGAACCGTTGCATTTCAGTGCAGATGAGTACGAACCGAATGAAAGCGAGCCGCATCTTCTTGGTATAGATCTGCAGCCGAGCCGATACGTCAAGCCGCCGAGGATTGCCTGCGCGCCTGTAAGCCTAGAGTGCAAACTCGTCGAGCAGTACCAGTTCGGTGATTTCAATACCTGCTTTTATGTAGGTCGCGTCGAATTGTTCCGTGTGTCTGACGATTTGTTGAATGACGGGAGGATCGACTCTGTAGCGCTGCGTCCTATCGCGCGGCTCGGGGGCCCGGTCTATGCGAAGCTTGGAGAGATCGTGAAGCAACGGCCCGTCAGAGTTTCAGCGAAATGAAAAATATGATGATTGAAGCTCTTTGCGGGGATGGTGTTTTGCGCAAGCATTTTCTGCTGCTAGAGCCCTTAGATGCAGCAAGACTGCGTCATCCTACAAGCGAAATAACGACCAAATTTTCAGCCGCGTCGCCATAAATACGTCCTGCGTTGCTAACGAATTTGAGTTGAAACTGGGCGGTAGCATCGCCTTTGCTGCACAAGGAAGGAATGGCGCGAATGCCAAAAACGGCTGGATTAGAAGACTCGGTATTGGCCGCTGTAAGAAAAGATATGCCCACGTCTCCCGCAGAGCACGAGGTTATACGACTCCTTCGCTCGCGCATGAAAGAGGCGGGTTACGAAGCTCTTGTTGCGTTCTCGCAAGATAATGTGACGTACACAGCCGGTTTCATGGTCCCAAGCCACCTGACGAACCGTTTCCGCCGCACTATCACGATTATTGCGAAGGATAATTTTGCTACGCAGATAGTCGTGAATGTCGAAGAAAAGCAGGCGATCGCGCGATCGCGCTTCCAGGACGTTCGGGCATATGACCAGTTTCGTGACGAACCGGCGAATGTGCTTGCTGACGCACTAATCGAAGCAGGGGTCGCTTCCGGTAAAATCGCGATCGAGCTCGATTTTATGCCGGCACGTGATTTCATCATGCTCTCGAAGCGTTTGCCGAAAGCTAAATTCGAGGAATGCAAAGACATTTATTTCCTCGCCCGTATGATCAAGACTGACGAGGAGGTGCGGACACTTCGCGAAATCGGCGTGCTGACCGAGAAGGTGATGCACGACACTATGCGTGAAATTCGCGTCGGCATGACCGAAGTTGACGTGTCTCGTCTTCTCGTTGATCAGATGATCGCCGGTGGGTCCACCAATTTCAAATATCGCGTTGGCTCTGGCGTGAACGGTTCAATCACGAACTGTGGCACAACACATAAGAAGATCGAAGCGGGCGACGTTATTCGCATTGAGGTGCTGGGCGAACTCAACAACTATCGTTCGAACGTGACTCGCACAGCAGTGGCCGGCAAGCCAACCGAACGCCAGAAGACGATCTGGTCGAAGCTCATTCGAGCGCGTGAAATCTGCAAGACGCTCCTGAAGCCTGGCACGCCAGTGGCGCAACTATACCAGACCTATGTCTCGGCTTGCCGCGAGAGCGGTATCGAGCCGACAATCAAATTCCTCGGTCATGGCATCGGTCAGACAATCCACGAAGAGCCGTACATCACCGACACGCGCAACATCGTACTCGCACCGAATATCACGTTCACGATGGAGCCGCTCTATATGATCCCGGGCGAAATGGGTTTCCATGTTGAGGATATGTACATCGTTACGCGTGACGGCTTCGACGCGATTACTGGTAATCTCTCGAAGAACGACGAGCTGATCGAAGTAGGCTGATTGTGAGCAAGCTGACTGTCACAGGCGTCGACACCTACATTATCAGTCTGCCTTTGCGTCGGCCGCACGGCTGGGCAGGGCTAACGACCGCAGGTAACCGTGAATACGTCGTTCTTCGCCTTCGGCTAAGCGACGGAACGACGGGTTGGGGCGAGGCGCAAACTATTCCAACATGGGGCGGCGACGACGCAAGCCGCTACGGCGAGACGCCACGCGGCGCAATCAGTCTCATTAAAGAATTGCTGATCCCGGCGCTTAAAGACGTCGATGTAAGCCGAATCGAGCTGGTACATGAGGCGATGGATCGCGTGTTGCGGGGTCACCCTTACGCGAAGGCCGCGATTGAAGTTGCAATCTTAGACGCGCTCGCGCGCGGGCTTAATTTACCGGTTTATCGCTTGCTCGGCGGGCTTTATCGCGAACGCGTTGAACTCGCGCACAGCATCGGATTGATGGACGTCAAGGACGCTGCGACTGAAGCTGCCGCGACCGTCGAAGGCGGTATTAAGACTTTGAAGGTCAAAATCGGTATCGACGTCGAACGCGATGTTAAAACGGTCCGTGAAATTCGCAGTGCTGTTGGCAACGGTGTGAAGATTCGGGTCGATGGCAACCAAGGCTATCGCAGCTGGCGCGATGCAGTGGCCGCGATCAATCGTATGTCGGAATTCGACATCGTATACGCAGAACAGCCTGTCGATGGCCTCGATCAGATGGCGGAAGTATCGGCACGTTGTGATGTGCCGCTGATGGCGGACGAGAGCGTGTGGACCGACCGCGACGTTGTCAAAATAACTAACATGCAGGCCGCGCAGTATCTCTCGGTATATTACACAAAGCCTGGCGGACTTTGGAAAGCGCGCAAGCTGCTTGCTGTCGCCGGGGCACACCGAATGATCTCGGATATCAACGGCTCGGGCGAGATGGGAATAGGGAACGCGGCCAATCTTCATCTCGCTGCTGCAGCGCCAGAAGTTGCGTTGCCTGGCACGATTCCAGTGACATCGACCCGTGAAATAGAACAGACGAAAGTTGCTGGCCGCCGTTATCTTGATGACATCGTTGTAAAGCCGCCCATTTATGCGGACGGCTTCCTCCACGTTCCGGAAGGTCCGGGGCTTGGCATCGAAGTCGATGAAAAGAAACTCGCAAAATATCAGGTTCAGTAATGCAAGACGCACGTCCTATCAAAACGGTTGCGATCATCGGGGCGGGCAACGGTGGCTGTGCGGCCGCGGCCGATCTTACGTTGCAAGGTTTTAATGTGCGCCTCTATGGCCGCAGCCCTGAAACCGTAGCACCGCTGCAGGCGATCGGCGGGGTGCATTACGAAGGCATTCTCGGTGATGGCTTCGCGAAGATTCCGCTTATTACCACTAAAGCCGGTGAGGCGATGGATGGAGCGGAGGCTGTGCTCGTCATGGGCCCGACGCAGGCGCATGAAAACATGGCGTCGACGGTCGCACCGCATTTGAAGAAAGATCAAATCTTCTTCGCGGCCCCAGGTCATACTCTGACCCTACTTGCGCACACGCTCCGCCGCCTTGGTCACAAAGCGCCGGTCACGTGCGAGTCTTCCACGCTTCCTTATATCTGCCGTAAGACCGAACCGAACAAAGTTCGTATTTCGCGCAAATCCGCAAAGCTGCGCTTTGCGGCGTTTCCATCGGCGCGAACAGATGAATTACTGCAGAGGATGCAGCCGCTGTTTCCATCGCTCTCAGCAGTGCCTAGCGTGCTCGATACGGTTTTCTATTATACCAATGCAGTTCATCATCCGCCGGCGCTTCTGTGCAACATCGGTCGATTGGAATCGACGGACGGCGACTATTGCCATTATTACGACGGTATTACGCCATCGGTCGGCAAGATCATCGACGCACTGGACAATGAACGGGTATCGGTCGCGGCTGCTCTTGGCATTACGGTGCCGAAGCTATCTGAGCATTTCTATCAGATGAATTACACGAACGAAGAAGGACGCAAGGGCGGCACTGCATATGACGTTTTTCACAACAGCGAACCAAACCGTTGGATTCGCGCCCCGAAGACCGTCGATCATCGCTTCTTCAATGAAGACATTCCGTTCGGTTTGATTCCGTTCTCCGAACTAGGCCGCCTCGCTGGCGTACCTACACCGGTCTGCAACAGTACGATCATGCTCGCGGAAGTCGCGACCGGTAAATCCTATTGGGATAACGCGCTAACGCTCGAAAAAATGGGTCTCGCAACTCTCAGTGTTGCCGACGTGAAGCGGTTGTTGGAGCAGGGTTACCAATGACTGGGTTTCCGTTCGGCATCAGCTTCGACGGCTTTATTCCGGTGAGGGACGCAGTTGCCCTCGCACAGCAGGCGGAGTCGTTCGGCGCGCGGTCGTTCTGGATTGCGGAGCATCTCGGCTTCCGCGAGTCCATCGTGACATCAACCGCGATTGCGCTTGGCACCAAGCAAGCGATGGTGTTTCCCACTGCGCTCAGTCCTTATATTCGTCATCCGATGCCGACCGCGATGGCGCTGTCTTCGCTCGCAGAACTTGTGCCGGGCCGTTGTGGTGTTGCCGTTGGCGTTGGAAACCCGATGTTCCTTCGCGAATCCGGGCTCGAAGTCGAAAAGCCGGTGAAGGCGATCCGCGACTATGTTGCGGCGCTGCGTAGCTTGATGAGCGGCGAGGCAACGCAGCTTGAGGGGCTCACTTTTAATCTGAAAGGCGCGCGAATTTCTTTCGCGCCAGAAAAGTTGCCGCCGGTGTACCTCGCGCCGATGGGCCCACAGATGCTGAAGCTGTCGGGTGCTGTTGCAGACGGCCTCGTTCTTTCAGCCGGCCTCAGCCTCGACTTTATCCGCCACTCGATCGGCGTTGCGGCGGAAGGTGCGGCTTCGAACGGTAAAGATTCGGCGACGATCAGAAAGACCGCCTACGTTTATTTCATCGTCGGCGGCGAGGGCGCCGACCAGCGCCTCAAGATCAAGCAGAAACTTGCCTTCCTGTTCCGCAATGAAAATTTACGAGAGAACATTAGGGCAAGCGGACTACCGATCGATCACGATGCGATCATCGCGGCAGTCGCGAAGCGCGACATGGATGGCGCGCTCAAGCTCGTTCCGGACGAAGCTGCCGAGGCTTTCGCCATCGTGGGATCTGTAGCCGACTGCAAGACGCAGGTTCAGCGCTATCTGGATGCGGGACTCGACGAAATCATCCTTTCACTTGTCGGCACGCCGGAAGACAAAGAACGAAGCCTTTTCATCCTCGGTAAGGTCTGAGTTATGGATTATCGCCGCGCAGCGGATCTCGACGACGCAGTAAGCCTCCGCCAGAAAATGGGCTATCCTTTCGTGGCAGGAGGAACAGACATTTATCCCGCGATCGAAAACGGTGCGCGCTTTCCGGGTTTGATCGATGTCTCTAGGGTTGAAGCGCTTCGCGGCAAAATTCGGCGAGAGGACGGTTGTTGGATCATCCCGGCATTAGCCACATGGACCGATGTCGTTGCCGCCGATCTTCCGGCTCAGTTCGAATCCCTGAAGCAAGCTGCCTCGGAAGTAGGCGGTCGGCAGATTCAGAATGCAGGTACGGTCGCCGGCAATATCTGTAATGCATCGCCTGCCGCGGATGGAATTCCTGCGCTGATGGCGATGGATGCAAAGGTTGCGATTGCCGGACCGGCAGGAGAACGCGAAGCTTTGCTTGAAAATTTCATACTTGGTAATCGCAAAACGGATCTGAACGAAGGTGAAATTATCTGCGCCGTTAAAGTACCGGAGCGTGGACGTCGTACGGCATCTGCGTTCAAAAAACTCGGTGCACGTCGTTATCTTGTGATTTCGATTGTAATGGCTGCCGCAACATTGGAATGTGATGATGCCGGCACGATTACTTACGCGGGAATTTCAGTTGGTGCCTGCGCTGCTCGCGCGTTGCGACTTCCGGTATGGGAGGCGGCGCTCCGAGGACGGCAGATCGGAGATATCGAATCCGTTGAGATTGATCCGACATTTGTCTCGCAGCTTACACCTATGGATGACATTCGAGGCACTAGCGAATACCGCAAGCACGCCGCGGGTGTCCTTGTCCGCGAAGCGTTGGTGAAGGCCGCTGTGAGGTTAAATGAACAAGTCGCTTAAAAGCGCTGAGACCAAAGGCGCCGTCACACAGAAGTCCGTGCGGCTGAACGTGAACGGTCGTCAATTTGAGGTTGGCTCACCGGCGGGTGCGCGTCTAGCTGATGTTCTGCGCGATGATCTCGGCCTTATCGGTACGAAGGTCGGCTGCAACGCAGGTGACTGCGGCGCCTGCACCGTGCTCGTCTCTGGCAAGCAGGTTTGTAGCTGCCTTGTTTCTCTGGATCAGGCAGCAGGTGCTGTGATCGAAACTGTCGAAGCTTTGCAGGCGGATAGCAAGCTCCGCCATTTGCAGGCATCGTTCGTCGATCTTGGTGCGGCGCAGTGCGGTATCTGCACGCCCGGCATGTTGATGGCAGCTGCTGAGCTTGCACGCGAGAATAAGACCTGGTCACGCGCGGAAATTCTGGATCGTATGGGCGGCGTGCTTTGTCGTTGCACAGGATATACGAAGATTGTCGATGCGATTGAGCACTATCTTTCTGGGAAAGCGCTGCCTTCGCTGAGTACCGGGGCGCCTGCTGTCGGCGGTCGAGTGAAGAAAGTTGACGGCCTTTCGCGCGCGGAAGGCATTGCGAAATTCGGTGCAGACGCCACGCCGAAAGATGCACTGTTCTTGAAGGCGATTCGTTCGCCTAATGCGCATGCGAAGTTCACTATTGGGGATACCGCGGCATTCGTTGAGGCGAATCCCGGCGTCGTACGGGTCATCACCGCGAAGGATATTCCCGGAAAGAACGAGTACGGCATTTTCGATCACTACCGCGATCAGCCAGTTCTGGCGGAAGGTTTAGTACGCTTCTGCGGCGAGGCAATTGCAGGCGTCGTTTACGAATCCGATTCAATTGACACGATCGATTTCGAGTCATTTCCGGTCACCTGGGAGCTGCTAGCGCCGGTAAGCGGCATTGATGGGGGCCTCGATCCGAAGGCAGTAACCCTGCATGCGGCTCGCCCGGGTAACGTTCTGACACGTGGAAAAATGATCCGTGGCGACATCAAAGCCGATCGTGGGCAACATTCGGTCAGCGGTAAATTCCAGACCGGTTTTGTCGAGCACGCCTATATCGAGCCAGAAGCGGGCTTTGCGCGGCGCGTCGGCGATCGCATGGAAGTATTTGTCACGACTCAAACGCCGTACATGGATCGCGACGGCGTTGCGCATGTACTCGGAATTCCGAAGATTGAAGTGCGTATTCTTCCCTCGGCAGTAGGCGGCGGCTTCGGTGGCAAGATTGATATGTCAGTTCAGCCGCTGATGTCGGTTGCGGCTTGGATTACGGGCCGGCCGGTCGCTTATATTTATTCGCGCCTCGAGAGCATGCGCGTCACGCCGAAGCGTCACCCCTCACGCATCGAGGCCACGCTAACCTGCGGCGAAGACGGCAAACTAAAAACTTTCACCTTCCATGCTGACTTCAACACCGGACCTTATGCTTCTGCCGGACCGATTGTCGCGAACCGCGTCCCGCTTCATGCGATGGGCCCTTACAGCGTGCCGACGGTGCATTGCACGACGCGCGCGGTGTTGACGACCGACGCCATCGCCGGCGCCTTCCGTGGTTTTGGCGTGCCGCAAGCGGCGATTGCGCATGAGGCGCTAATGGACCGGCTCGCAGATAAAGTGAACATCGACCGGCTCGAATTCCGGATTTTGAACTCCTTACTTCCGGGCGGTTCGACTGCAACAGGACAGGTCCTTTCTAGCAGCGTCGGCATGAAAGAATGCCTAGAAGCGCTGAAGCCTTCTTGGATTGCGCAACGGCTAGAAGTTGAGAAGTTCAACAAGAGTAGCGACCGCTTCCGCCGTGGCGTGGGTATAGGCTGCATGTGGTACGGAATCGGAAACACATCGCAGCCCAATCCTTCTTCGATGCGTATTGCGATCGGTGCTGATGGTAAAATAACACTCTTCAGCGGCGCGGTGGACATCGGGCAAGGCGTCAACACCATCATGGTTCAGATGTGTGCCGATGCGCTCGGCGTGGGCACGGATCGGATCAACCTCGTGCTTGGCGATACCGATCGTACGTTGGATGCGGGCAAAAGCTCCGCGTCGCGCCAGACGTTCATTTCGGGTAACGCTGTTGTGCTTGCTGCCGACAAGCTCAAGGAGTCGATCCGCCGCCTGACGAATGCCGGCGCCGATGCCGTGATAAAATTTAAGAACGGTAAAGTGATCGTCTCGGGTGCGCAGGAAGTCTCACTAGATCTCAGCACACTTTCTGCCGATGAAGAAGGCAACGTGCTTTCGGAGGTGGGCCACTACAATCCGCCCACAACCGATCTCGATGAGAACCAGCAAGGCACTCCTTATGCGAGCTATGCGTTCGCAGCGCAGTCTGCTTTGGTTGAGGTTGATCTTCTACTAGGTACAACAAAGGTCCTGAAAATCTGGGCAGCGCACGATGTTGGCCGCGCAGTGAATCCGACACAGGTCGAGGGCCAGATCCAGGGGGGTATTGCGCAAGGGCTTGGTCTTGCCTTGATGGAAGAATACATCCCGGTGGCAACCGATAATCTGCACAATTATCTCATCCCGACGTTTGGTGACATGCCTGAGATCGAAATCCATCTCATTGAGAAGTTGGATCCGCTCGGGCCATTCGGTGCGAAGGGGATTGGTGAACCGGCGCTCGTACCGACAGCACCTGCTATCCTAAATGCAATCGCGGATGCGACAGGTTGTCGTCCCGTGCAAGTTCCAGTAACACCCAGCAGAATGTGGCAGCTTCTTCGTGATAATCATACGGGCTGACGCGCAAACTCGGATGGAACGTGGAAAAGCTAACGAATATCGACCTCAAGATACTCGAAGCGCTGCAGCGTGAGGGAGATATTACGAACGTTCGGCTTGCTGAGCTCGTAGGATTGTCACCGAGCCCTTGTCTTCAGCGCGTCCGCCGCTTGCGGCAGGCCGGCTACATCTCTGACGTTACCGCAATATTAAATCTCAAGAAGATATCAAATTATGTCACGGTGTACTGCCAAATCCGTCTCTCTGAGCAAACGGTCCGGCAATTTTCTGTATTTGAAGCTGCGATTGCGAGAATTTCCGAAGCTATAGAATGCGGCATGACGGGCGGCGAATACGATTACCTTGTGAAATTTATCGTACGCGATACGCAACACTTCAGCGAAATTTCAACGTTGATGATGGAAATGGACATTGGAATCAAAAACATTTCCTTCAATGTGGAAGTGAAGAAGGTCAAGAATGCGTACGAGATGCCACTCCGATCATTACTCTCAAAGAACAACTAAAAATTATTTGTTGTTGCGGTAACCTTTCGGTGTCCAATCGGAAAGATACACCGAGTAGGAAGCAGTGACGCCGTACAGGATCATGGCCGCAGCAACTAGCACAAAGTAATAGTGAATAGGTGCCTCGGCGTAGGCGAGCACCACGCCGCCGGCGATGATCATAAAAAGTCTAGCCGTACCAGCTAGCACAGGGCCGAGTACCTTTCTTGCTCCTTGCGATGCAAAAAGAAGGCAGATGCCAATTCCGAAGAACGCATAGGCAGGCCCAGTCCAATTCAGAAATGAATGCGCGACTTGGAGCGCAACAACATTACTCGTGAAGAGATTGGCCCATAGTTGAGGCGCAATGGACAATATTACCCCGATTGCTCCAACCACGAACGCCGTGAGAGTTGCTCCTACGATTGCAATACGTCTGGCACGCGCAACGTTACCTGCGCCAATCGCAATCCCTACCATCGGAATGCAGGCAACGCCGACGCCAGCAGAGATCGGAATCAAAACCATTTCAAACCGCGCTCCAATCCCGTAGCCGGCGAGTGCTTCGGGGCCAAGACGCGCTATTAGAGCGGTCATTACAAGAATGGAGAGTGTTGTTTGAATAGTGGACACGCACGTAAGCAATCCCACCTGCAGGATATCGCCAAATAGTTCACGGCGGTAAGGCGTGCCGGAGAGTTTCAAGCGCACTTTCGATCTATTGGAGAATAGAAAGAATGCAAGAAAGAGGCCGCCTGCCGAGAAGCCGATGACCATCCCTAACGCAATTCCAGACATGCCAAGGGCTGGAAAAGGGCCCAATCCAAATGCAAAGGCAGCACCTAGCGCTGCTTGGATGACTAGCGAGCCAAGCGTTACTCCCGAAGCCAGGCGCATATTTCCAGTTGCGCGAACGATCGCAATTAGAGTGAATGCTATCCAAATAATGGGGGATCCAAGAAAGGCAACGTTAGAGTATTCAAGCGCTTTTGTTAGCGCATCGCCAGTGGCGCCCAACGTTTTATAAATCGTTGGGCCGAAGGATAACATCACTGCCATCGTCGACAGTCCGCAGATGAGCCCAATGACTAGCCCATGTAGCGCGAGCGCTTCGGCGCGCACTTGATCATTCTCCCCAAGAGCGCGGCTAATCGCTGAGGTTACACCGCCCCCCATTGCGCCGACTGATAAGCCCTGCTGTAAGACAAGAAGTGGAAAAACCACTGCAATTCCCGCAAGAGCACTGGTTCCTAAAAGACCAACGTAAACGGTCTCAGCCAACGACACGAGAATGGCAGCTAACATCGAAAGGGAGTTTGGAATGCTGAGGCGCACTAGAGTCGGGAGAATGGGTCCGTTGCGCAGATCCAGGGGTTGCTTTTTCGCGTCTAACGTCACTGAGTCCACTTTGAAGGTCGAGTACAAAAGTTTACGTCAGCGCGTTTCGTAGTCTCGCCGTGCCTACCTAAACTCTTATCATCGAATAGCTTGAAGAGGAATCCCCGGTTCGGGCATAGCTGCCACATCGTACCGTTTGTTGCAGCGACTTGATCTCTGTGTCATCGTTCGCTGACAGCACCGACGTCCTAATAAATGTCAAAAACTCAGAAAATCAGCGCAAGTCAGCTCCATAAGATCGGCGATCAGGGAGTCAAACTCTCTTACTCGTTGATGTGTAAAAGGTGCGACAAGCCTATGGTCGCGGTAGCTATTTCTCAGGACGCACACACCTTCGAGTGTAAGACATGTGGAAGGATTGAGACTGAAACTGCGATCTTGCTCCAGCAAGGCTGGTAGCCAAAACTAAATTGCTCGCACACTTCCGTCGGATTGTTGATCTCCAAGCGGGTCACAAAGCAGTTCTCGCTCCATCATTGCGATAGATTATGAAGGGCTCATAGGATGAGCCCGTTCTCGGTTCCCAAATATGCTCGGCAGTAAGCGCTTTTTCTATGGCTGGTACGTTGTTGCTGCGATCTTTCTGATTACAACAATTACTTCTGGTTTGGCCTTCTATAATCTTTCTGTTTTGCTGAATGCGTTTGTTAGCGAACGCGGCTTTCCTGTTTCGCTGACAAGCGCTGCCACAGCCGCATTCTTCGTATCTGGCGGTATATCTGGCGTTATCGTCGGTAGGTTGATTGATCGCTACGACCTAAGGACCGTACTAATAGGCGCAACGATCGTCGGCTCGGCTTGTCTCTTTTCTGTCGGTTATCTGCGAGAGACGTGGCAGCTTTTTCTCTTCCACATTATATTTGGGTTGTCTTATGGCGCATCTAACCTGGTGCCTGTAACCACGCTTGTCACTCGCTGGTTTAACGCGAAGCGTGCGCTCGCGCTTTCGGTAGCATCAACAGGTTTTTCGATGGGCGGAATATTTATTTCTCCCTTCGTTGCGCTGTCTCTCGAACGCGGGGGATTGAGCGCGACCGGTCCGTGGATGGCCGCATTATTCTTCTTCGGAATTGTCCCCATCACACTTCTCGTTATTCGTAGTAGTCCGGCGGATCTTGGCCTTCAGCCCGACGGCGGTGCAATTAGCAAGGGGAGTGGGATCGCTGTAGATCAGACATCGGTCTCCTATGATCTAGCGAAGCAAACTAGCTTTTATCTTTCACTCTCGATTTCCTACTTATTCATTCTCGGCGCGCAGGTCGGGGCAATCGCACATCTCTACCGACTTGCAAATCTCAGGAATGGAATTGAGACGGCTGCATTGGCGTTAGCATTTCTCGCCACATCCAGCATCGTCGGCCGAATCGTAGGCGGGTGGATCGTCCTAAAGATCGGAGTACGAACGTTTACGCTTCAGCTGATGGCGCTGCAGGGCATAGCGCTATTCTTGCTGGCTTTCGCCGAGCAGCGCATTGCAATTTTAGTTTCGGTCATTCTTTTTGGAGTGACTATCGGCAATTCATTGATGATGCAGCCGCTACTCCTTGCAGAGAAGTTCGGAACGCGAGAATACGGTCGGATTTACTCGATGAGTCAATTCATTGCGACGGCCGGTGTCGCCGGTGGGCCAGTTGTGATCGGCGTGATCTATGATTTGGCTGGCAACTATTTCTGGTCGTTCATTAGTATGTCTTTAGCGACATTCCTGGGACTTCTAATCATGGTCATGGGTACACGGCGATAATGCATAAAGTGCACTGTCGTTGCCGTAAGGATCCATGATCGAGATAACGAACGCGCCCGGACTTCACGCCCGCGCCTTCTCGACCGCGACTTACGCACCCAGATCAATGTAGCGCTTGACGGTATCGGCAGTAGCCGCGACGCGCGGCTCACCCTGTTCGGTTTCAGCCGAAATCGCGATCTTCACAAGTAAACTCACTCATAGGGTTTGACACGTCTTAAAAAACAAAACTAAAGTGTCTCAACAATTGAGATGTGTAAAGCACTAAGTGAGACATATTTGATGAATGTTCTGAGCACATTCGATGATCTCAACGATTTCATTCGAGGCCTCACCTTGCTGGGAACAGGGGGCGGAGGGCGTCCAGAGGCGGGATATGAGACTCTTTCCCCTTACCTGAAGCGTGGCGACCACTTGCGATGGAGTGGCGTGGAAGCGATTTCGGACACCTCGTATTACTGTTCGCTCTCGGGTCTGGGATCGATAGCTCCGACTACGCCAATGAGTGTCGAAGACCGAGTTGATTCCGGTTATCCGCGGGAAATGGACACAAGGCTTCCAATGCTTCTGGCTCTTCGTGAATTGGAGCGTCAATCGAACAAAAAAATATCCGGAGTTTTTCCAGTAGAGATTGGCGCCGGCAACACAACAACGGCATTGGCAACCGCTTTGGCGGCCGGGATTGAAATGATCGATTGCGACTGTGCGGGCGGTCGAGCAATACCCGAAATGAGTCAAAGTTCTCTTGCCATCTCTGGCGTATCATTCACTCCGGCGGCATTTGCAGATCCCTGGGGCACCGTTATCTCGGTATCGAATTGCCACAGCAATCAGCAGGCTGAGCGAATCGGAAAGGCTATCAGCTCGGTCACGAAACTCGCCGATATGAGAGCGCAATGCGCGCGGGCCGCGTTCATCGTTGACGGAAAAACGCTGAAACAGGTCGCAAATTTTGGAAGTGTTTCTCGCGCGCTGAGACTTGGAAAAGCGATTGGCGCAGCGCGACTCGCCGGCCAGGATCCGGTCGAAAGAGCGGCAAAAGAACTAAACGGGATCGTTGTATGCCGAGGCACTCTGACGGAGAAGAACTGGGAGAGCCGGGAAGGCTATATGTTTGGCGAGTTGCGCATCGCCGCGGAAGGGAATGTCCAGGTGCGCATATTTGTAAAAAACGAAAACCATATCGTTTGGATTGACGATAAGCCGCAATATACCGCTCCCGATTTGATTTGCGTGGTTCAAGCGAAAACCGGTGAGCCATTTACAAATACAGGTATCTCTACAGGTGAAAGCGTCGCTGTAATCGTTGCGCCTGCGGTGGAAATGCATCGAGAAACGAAATACGTCGATGCCCTTGGCCCAAGACATTATGGGTTCGAGATTGATTATCTACCGATAAGGAAGGCGTCATGACACTCGGTCTGTTAATGGCAGGGCACTCCGAGGCGTCTGTTCACGCGGATTTGGCTGCCTTTGTCGAAGAACTCGGTTTTACGGATGTTTGGATTGCCGATGAACGCTTCTATCGGGAAGCCTACTCGTTACTAACCGTGATCGCGATGCGAACCAAGCGCATCAATGTCGGTCCTTGTGTTACCGATCCATTTTCGCGTCATGCGGCACTTACCGCCATGGCGATCTACACGCTCGACGAAATCTCAAAGGGTCGCGCAATTCTGGGGCTGGGTGCGGGCGTTTCCGGCTTTGCAGAGATGGATACACCGCGGCCCAAACCGGTGCGCGCACTTCGCGAGTCGATCGAACTTATTCGTGCGCTCGCGAAAGGCGAGGATGTGTCCTACGCCGGCGAAGTTGTGAAGTTCGACGCGGGCAAGCTCGGCTTCAAGCCGGGAAGGATCAATCTTCCTGTTTGGCTCGCCGGTAACGGCCCGCAGGTGCAGCAACTCGGCGCCAAGATTGCGGATGCTGTGATTATGGAAGCCTGCGGAAACGCGATCGAAGCGAAGTCTTTTGCGGCGCGCATCCGCGAGAGCGCGACGGCAGCAGGCCGTAAGCCGGAAGATGTGCGCCTAGTCGCAAGGCTGAACGTTTCGCTCAGCGATAACGCTTCCGAGGCATATGATGCTCTCCGCCTGCGTTCCGCGCGCACACTGGCGTCCGGCCGCACGCATCTCGATACGCTGGAAGCACAAGGACTCGCCGTACCCGCATCTGTTCGGGAGAAGGTGGCTCATGTCGCTTACAAGGAAGGCGCGCCGCCTTATGAAGCGATCCGCGCCGACATTTCGAACGAGATGATCAAGGCGATTTCGTTGGTCGGCACGCCAGCGGATATCAAAGCGCAGCTTGTCGGCTTGTTTAAAGCGGGCATCGGGGGCGTCATCCTTTCCGCGTTGCCGGCAAAGGGCATGACTGTGCAGCAGACGCTTGAGCGCTTCGTTGCGGAAGCTTGGCAACCTGCGCTTCAGCAAGCGAAGGGCTTATGATGAACTTCAGGCTGCATTCCGCAAAGTCAGCGGACCATGCGCTGGAAATAGCAGCAGGTCTGAAAGACGGCTGGCGCTACGTTGCCGGCGGAACCGATCTCGTGATCCAGCTTCGCCGCGGTGTTCGCCAGAGCGACGATCTGATCGACCTGTCGTCGATTTCTTCCATGCGCGGAATCGAAGCAAACGAGATCGGTTTCCGCATCGGTGCGCTTTGCACTCATAAGGAAATTGAACTGCACGAGGCGCTGAGCGCGGCGTTTCCAGCACTTAGAGAGGCCGCGCGCGTGGTCGGCGGCCATCAAATTCGCAACGTCGGTACTGTCGGAGGCAATCTCGCGAATGCGTCTCCCGCGGCTGATGTGGCAGTCGCTTTGCTTGCACTAGACGCGAGGATCGGCGCCAAGGGAAGGAGCGGCAGCCGCGAGATTGCCATCGACGATCTCTTCGTTAGCTCCGGCAAGACCACGCTCAAACCGGACGAACTGATTGAGCGGGTGTCCCTCGCGCGGTCGTTCGGAAAAACGCGCAGCATCTTTCTGAAAGTCGGCCGGCGCAAGGCAATGGAAATTTCAGTGGTGTCCGCTGCAATTAGCCTGAATCTCGGCACGAATGATGTTTGTGAGAAAGCACGGATTGCGCTCGGCGCCGTTGGTCCCCGGCCACTGCGGGCCAAAGCCGCTGAACGTTTACTTGAAGGCGCGAAGATCGATGCAGCACTCGTCGCTCGGGTTGCCGAGCAGGCGCAGAAGGAATGCAGTCCGCGCTCCGATCCGCGCGCTTCCGCGGCCTATCGCACCAAGGTCGTCGAAGGCCTGGTCAAACGCGGAATTTCGCAATGCCTAAATTCCTGAGGGTGAAGACTATGCACGAACTCAATCTGACGGTGAATGGCGAGGGATGGCAGCTTCCCTTAAAGGGGTCAGAGAGTTTGCTTGACGTTCTACGCAAGCATCTGACCCTAACAGGCACGAAGACCAATTGTCTGGAGGGCGAGTGTGGCGTCTGCGCCGTTCTCGTGAACGGCCGTGTCGTCAACTCCTGCATCCTGCTTGCTGCGCAATGCGAAGGCGCGGAAGTCACGACGATCGAAGGTCTTGCTAATGGCGATGCCTTACACGCGTTGCAGACCGCGTTTCTCAATCGCGGCGCCGTGCAGTGTGGTTACTGTATTCCCGGCATGATCATGACTGCGGCAGGATACCTGAAAGAGAACCCCACGCCGACGGACCACGAAATTCGCGAAGGCCTTTGCGGCACGCTCTGTCGCTGCACGGGCTACACGAAGATCGTAGAAGCGGTGCAGGAAGCCGCGCAGAATATGAGCGTGAAATGACTGCCTCTCCCAAAGTATTCGAAGTCGTCGGCAAGCGGCTCAATCGCCTCGACGGCGAGGGTAAGGTAACCGGTGCAGCGGTCTATGCGTCGGATTTTTCGCTTCCAGGAATGTTGCATGGAAAAATTCTGCGAAGCCCGCATGCGCATGCTCGTATCATCCGTATCGATACGTCCGCAGCTTCGAAAATGCTGGGTGTGCGTGCGATCGTCACCGCCTCGTCGCAAAAGCTCAACCGGTTCGGAAATTTCATCAAGGATTTCGAGGTATTCGCAAGCGAGCGCGTCTATCATGTTGGCCAGCCGGTAGCAGCGGTTGCTGCCGATACTGAATACGCCGCCGAGCAGGCGCTAAAGGCGATCCACGTTGAGTATGCCGAGTTGCCGGCGGTGTTCGACGTGGTGAGCGCGCTGAAGACGGACGCGCCGCTCGTTCACCCGGATTGGCAGGCGCTGAAGGCAACGCCCATCATTGTACGCGAAGGTAATCGCTGCAGCCGCACCGTAATCAAGGTCGGTGACGTAGAAGAAGGATTTCGCAACAGCTACCGCGTGTACGAACACGTATTTCACACGACCGCGGTTCATGCGGGTTATACCGAGCCGCGCGTCGCCGTCGCCCAATGGACGGCGTCCGATCAGGCGACGGTCTGGTGCAATACGCAACTCCTGTTCGATACGCAGAGTGCGCTTGCCGAAATTTTCGGGATTCCGCCATCTCATATTCGCGTTATCGTGCCGGGCATCGGTGGTGGTTTTGGCGGCAAGCTGCGGCTCGGCATGGAGCATTACTCAATGGCGCTTGCGCGCGCGGCAAAGAGACCGGTGCGTGTAATGTCCAGCAGCGAAGAAGAATTGACTGCCGCACTTTTCCGGCAACCTGCAACCATCGAGTTGAAAACCGGCGTCGATAAAGATGGACGCATCGTGGCGAAGCAGGGCCGCATCATTGTCGATTCCGGTGCATGTTCTGGTTCAGGACCTCTTGTTGCTTCGACAGGCACAATGATTTTGGCCGGGCCGTACCGCCTTCCGAATGCGACTCTGGAAGGCATATCCGTTTATACAAACAATCATCCGAACGGCTCGATCCGCGCGCCATCAGGTCCGATGCCGAATTTCGCGACGGAATCTCAAATGGATTTGATCGCGGACGATCTCGGTATTGATCCGCTTGAGTTACGGCGGAGAAATATTTTGCGCGAAGGCGATATTGCCGTAAACGGGCAGAAGATGACAGCGGTCGGACTGGAAGAATGCCTGGACAAGGCCGCCGCCGCGATTGGATGGGATCGTCGCAAGCCCGAACAAAATCGAGGCAAAGGGCTTGCTTGCGGCTGGTGGATGACTTCGCGAGGTTCATCCGGCGCTTATCTGAAGCTGCTGCAGGACGGCACGCTGACAATGATGGTGGGCGTCGTCGAAATGGGTACGGGCGCACTCACTGGAGCTGCACAGGTCGTTGCCGAAGAGATGGGCATGAAGCTTACCGAAATAAATGTCGTCAGTGCCGACTCGCTGACGACCCCATACGATTTCGGCTCTCAGGGCAGCCGCACCATGTTCGCGGTCGCCAACGCCTCGCGCGAGGCGGCACGCGATCTGCTTATGAAAATGCGTGCGCGTGCAGCGAAGGCGCTAGGTACTGGCGAGGATGCACTTGTGATGCGCGATCGCGCGTTCTGGTCTGGCGAAAAGAAAATCACCTTTGCCGAACTTGCCGCACAGTCGAATACGGCCGGCGGAGGTTTAATCGCGGAAGCGACCTATATCGCGCCGGCTGTCGAGCATGACGCTTCGCGCGTGCAGAATCATTTCTCGCCGGGTTGGCCTTCGCCCAGCTTTCATGTGCATGCGACGGACGTTTCAGTTGATGATGTGCTCGGCGAAGTCACGATCAACCGTTATGTCGTTGCACAGGATGTCGGCTACGCGATCAACCCGACTTACCTCGAAGGGCAGCTCGAAGGCGGCGCAGTCCAGGGCCTAGGGCAGGCGTTATCGGAAGAATTGATCATCGTGAAGGGTCACGTACAGAACGCAAACCTCACGGACTACAAGATGCCGACTACGATGGATGTACCTCCGATTGAGGTTATCCTTGTGACGCATCCATCAGCCACCGGACCCTATGGCGCGAAAGGCGTCGGTGAGCCGCCTACCATTCAACCGCCGGCTGCGATTGCCAATGCGGTGGCGGCTGCTTGCGGTAAACGGATTATGCAATTGCCGATTACGGCCGAAAAGATTTTGTTGGGATGAGTATCGAGGCGACAGAGCAGGCGGCGGCTTCGCCTGAAGGCGGATCGATCTCTATCGTCTTGTCGGTAAACGGCGTTGAGCGGGAAGTTATCCTCGAAGCGCATGAATCTCTCGCCGATGTATTGCGTGATCGCTTGAATCTGCGTGGCACCAAGATCGGGTGCAACAGCGGCGAATGTGGTGCCTGCACTGTAGTTCTCGATGGGGTAGCGGTCTGCTCTTGCGTCACGCTCGCTTGCACGGTGTCGCGCTCTCGCATCATCACCATCGAAGGTTTGGAGCGTGATGGAAAGCTTCATAGCCTGCAAGAAGCTTTCATTGAGCACGGGGGTTTTCAGTGCGGATTTTGCACAAGCGGCATGATCATGTCGGCGCACGCATTGTTCTCAAGAACGAAGAAACCTAGTGAAGAAGAAATCCGCACCGCATTGCAGGGAAATATTTGTCGCTGCACCGGCTACGCCCAAATTCTTGAAGCGGTACGCGCTGCCGTGTCCGCCGCATGAAACAAGTTTCCGGGGTGATCGGCCGCCGCGCTCCGCAAATTGAAGCGAGAACGAAGGTCACTGGCCAGGCGCAGTACACGCATGACATCGTCCTACCGAAGATGCTTTATTGCGCCATTCTTCGAAGCCCTAACGCGGCAGCGGACATTCTTGAGATTGACTTCAAGTCCGCGCTTGCCGTTTCGGGTGTGGTCGATGCGATCGCATCGTCTGATTTCAGCGGTAAGCGTTACGTAAATTACGGTGCCGGGTACTCTGACCGCTATCCGTTGGCAACGGACCGCGTGCGTTTCTACGGCGAGGAGGTTGCTGCAGTTGCTGCGGAGACGGCGCAGGCAGCTTGGCACGGCGTTGGGGAAATCTCTGTTAAGTATCGGGAACATCTAGCCGCCACAACGGTGGCAGCAGCGCTTGCAGCGGATGCGCCGGAAATCCATCCACGCAGGGGCGAACTGCCTGCTAACGTGGCGCAATCGGTCGATGTGAAGCTCGGCGATGTGGATGCTGCTTTTCTAGAGGCTGCGCTCGTGGTTGAGGGCCATTACGAGCATGGAGTCGTCTGGCCTATCTGCATGGAAACAAATGCCGCGGTCGCGTCTTTCGATGCGGCGAGCGGTACTCTCGAAGTCTGGTGCGGCACGCAAGCACCGTTCTTCGTGCGCAAGGAACTTGCCTGCGTCCTCGGTCTGGATACGCGAAAGATCATTGTACGTTCAGTCGAGATCGGTGGCGGATTTGGAGGGAAGTCCCAGTCGCCGGAGCAGATCGCGATTGCCGCGCTCCTTTCAAAGCGAACCGGCAGGCCCGTCAAGGTGGTGCTGTCGCGAGACGAGGAATACATCGCAGGCAAGAGCGATCACGCGAAATCGATGTCTCTGCGTACTGCCGTCGATGCGAAGGGCAACATTCTCGGAAGATCGGTCGATGCGATCGTCGATAACGGCGCTTATACGCACATGGGTCCAGTCTATGTTTCGGCGCTCCGTCATCGGACGGCGAGTCTCTACCGCGTCGGCGCAGCCGGCGTGCGTGCGAAACTCGTTTATACGAACAAACTTCCCGGCGGTTCCTATAGGGGAATGGGTGCACCGGGCATCATCTGGGCGATCGAAAGCCAGGTCGATGAAGTCGCCGAACGCTTGAATATAGATCCGGTAGCTTATCGCCTTCAAATTGCGAACCAACCTGGAGATCTTACGCCGATCGGATGGAAGATCACTAGTTGCGGTCTCAGCGACTGCTTGCGCAAGGCTTCCGAACGGATTGGATGGGCGAAGAAAAAGGGAAAGCTTCCGGCCTACCGGGGCATCGGCATCGCGTCGATGATTCACCCCAGCGGTAGCGTTCTCTACGCCGAAGGCAACTTCTCGAACGTCGCGGTGGAGTTGCAAGCCGATGGTCGTATCACGATTTTCACGCAGACCGCGGACGCGGGTACTTGGCAAAACACGATTCTCGCCCAACTCGTCGCCGAAACATTGGGCGTTTCGATGGAGGGGATCTCCGTCGTGCACATGGATACTGAGCAGGCACCGGATGATCTCGGCAGCGCCGCGTCTCGTGTGACTTTCGTGACCGGCAACGCGGCGATCGCGGCGGGCAAGGAACTCATCTCAGGCATTCGTCAACGGCTTGCGCAAGATTGGAACGCCGAAGCCAATTCCATCTCTTACGCCGCGGGTATATTCACGCATCCCGGTGATGCGCGGCGGGAATTGACACTCTCGCAAGCCGCTCAGCGCTTCGGCTCTTTGCGCGTCGAAGGGCATTTTGCGATCGGTCTTGAGCGGCCGGATCCTGTAACAGGATATGGAAATTACGCGGCTTCTTATGCGTTCGGTGCGCAGGCAGTAGAAGTCGAAGTCGATCCGGGCACCGGACACGTTACCGTACTGAACATCGCCTCAGCTCAGGACGTGGGCCGTGTGCTTAATCCGACGGCGCTCGAAGGCCAAACCTATGGCGGTATCATGCAGGGTGTCGGCATGGCGCTCAGCGAAGATGTCGTATTCGATAACGGGCGTCCGGTAAACCGCTCGCTGATTAACTATCGCGTTCCGCGGATTGCGGACACACCGAATATCTCAATCGATTTCATAGAGACGAACGAAGCGCTGGGACCTTTCGGGGCGAAGGCAGCGGGCGAACCGACGATCAATGCCACCGTCGCCGCCGTCGCGAATGCTGTGGCCGACGCTGTCGGGGTTCGCTTTCATAAACTTCCGATTACGCCCGAGGCTGTGCTTACAGCAATCGAGAAGAAACGTAACCGCGATATTCCGCTGAAGCCCTACTTGCGGCTGTATAACGCGGAAGTAGCCACGGTCCGCAAACTTTATCCGGCGATGTTTCCGGTAATGAAGAAAGCAGGAAAGTATCTCGCAAAATCGCGGCCGCGCGTCCGGCAATTTGAAACAGTTGTAGCCGGAACACTGGACGACGCAATCGCACAAGCCGAATCCTCCGAAGGGAGCCGTTTCCTCGGCGGCGGTACGGATCTTCTGCCGGGCATTCGCCAAGGCGTTTATGGACCGGCGAAGCTCGTGGCGTATGGCGCAATTCCCGGCGTAAAGCAGATCGCGAATAGTGAACGGTTCCTAAAGATAGGTGCTGCCGTTACGATCAATCAGCTTGTCGAAGATGAACTGATCGCTGAGAAATTTCCGGGGCTGGCGAAGGGCGCGTCGCTGATTGCTACCCAGCAGATTCGAAACAGGGCGACTGTCGCCGGCGACCTTTGCCAAGAAAAGCGCTGCTGGTTTTTCCGTTCCGCGACGCCATGTTATCGGTTTTCGGGGCCTGCCTGCCCTTGCTACGCGGTACTCGGCGACAGCAGGCATCATTCGATTCTTGGAGCAGGAAGGTGTGCAGCGCCGTGTGTGGCGGATCTCGCGCCGATGCTCGCGTGTCTTGACGCCGAAGTTGTCACGGTGGGGCGGGGGCTAGAGCGGCGAATTCCCATCGAACGGCTCTACGTTTGGGCTGGGGAAACCATACTGGCGCCGGCGGAGCTGATTACACACATCGAGATTCCACAACCGCACGCACAATCGTCATTCCATTACGAAAAGTATGCGCGCTGGCGCGGCGACTTCGCTGAAGCTTCCGCAGCAGTTAGCCTGATCGGAACGAAAGCACGCTTAACGGATGTTGCGATTGTGCTTGGTGGCGTTGCACCTACGCCCGCGCGCGCGATGCATAGCGAAAAATTGTTGCGCGATGCCGCTTTGACGTCAGAAGCGATCGAGGCTGCCGCAACAGCGGCTGTCTTTGGCGCATTGCCGATGAAAGACAATCGATACAAAGCCTCACTCACGGTGAGCGTGGTTGCGCGCGCGATAGCCGCCGCCGCGGCCGGGTTGCAAACCGCGGATTGCAGCTAAGGGACACTTTGATTGTGCTGTGCGGCGAAAAATCAGGCGTTTGAAGCTTTGAAAATAGCCCTGCGTCCCAGAGCGAAACTTGACAGTGGTTCGAGTTGTATCAATAGTTGAGACGCATATAGAATTAGTTGAGACAGGGATGAGGGATGTCATGCAGTCGCAAATATTGAAGAAACTGAGCCGGGCCGTAGCAGTTTCGACCATCGCACTCGCAACGGTATTTTCCGCGCCGGCAGCAATGGCGAAAGACAAGTTCATTTTTGCCTGGCCGTCGGCGATCAATTCCGGCGTCGCAAACTTCACCTTCGCCAAAGCGCTGGGCTTCTTCGAGGAAGAGGCGCTGGACGTCGAACTGATCGTGCTGACGGGTTCGGGTGTTATCATTCCGCAGTTGCTGCAAGGCTCGATCCACACCGCCTATGCGGCGCTCGAGCCGCTTCCGGTTTCGCGTCAGGAAGGCAAGCCGAACTTTCCGATCCGCTACGCCTACAATTATCTGCCGCGCTCGATCTGGGAGCTTGCGGTACTTGATGAGAGCAAGATCAAATCTTTCGGCGATCTGAAAGGCTCGACCATCGGTTTCGTGTCGCTGACCTCAGGCAATATCGTGATGACCCAGGCAATGGCACAAAATCAAGGCGTCGACTGGAATAGCGTGCAGAAGATGGGCGTCGGTTCGGGTATCCCGGCATTCGAAGCGCTGCGCCGCAAGCAGATCGATGCACTCAATCTCTGGGATACGATGCACGTCGCGCTCGAACTTGCTGGAACCAAGATTCGCCGTATCGAATTCCCGAAAGAATATCAGGGCATGCCGAGTCACGGTTTCCCTTACACAAACGAGATGATCAAGAAGCGGCCGGATCTCGTCGCGAAGTTCGGAAGAGCGATGTCAAAGGGAGCGATCGCTTGCCAGGCAAATCTCGAAGGTTGCATCCGCTCGTTCTGGAAAGAGTATCCGACCATGCGTCCGACTACGGGTACGGAAGAAGAAAACATCAAGCGTGAAATGGCGGTTCTCAAGCCACGTATCGAGAACCTGCTCTATGCGCGTAATGACAAGAACATCGGCGCGTTCACGGAGAAGGACTGGCAGCTTATTGTTAATGCGCTGAAACTCGGCGGTTTGATCGAGCAGAAGGCGAATATTCCGATCAATACGCTCTACACCAACGAGTTTGTGGCCGAGTACAATCGCTTCAGCCGCGATGAGGTAGTGAAGAAGGCTAAGGCGTATAAATAAACAGCGCCTTCAGACCGATCGGCAAATTCATGACCAACACACCGACGCTCGATATCGACGGGATCTCGGTCGTCTATCAGACCACGCAGGGCCCACTTCTGGCTCTGCGTGATCTCGACCTCAAAGTAGAGAAGGGGCAGTTCGTCGCCGTAATCGGCTCGTCGGGCTGCGGAAAGTCGACGCTGTTGCGTGTCGTCAGTGGCTTGATGCCGGTCTCGACTGGTGTCGCGAAATTATCGGGCTCACCGATCGCGGGCCCGCGTTCAGATGTCGGCATTGTGTTTCAACAGCCCACCTTGTTGCCTTGGAAGACGGTGATCGACAACGTGCTGGTGCCAATCCGGGCACAGGGCTTGCCGACTGCAAAATACCGCGCGCGGGCGCATGAGCTTCTCGAACTCGTCGGACTGGGAAAATTTGCCAATCATCTTCCGCGTGAACTGTCGGGGGGTATGCAGCAGCGCGCCGGTATCGCGCGCGGGCTCATCCACGATCCGGCGGTTCTCTTGATGGACGAACCGTTCGCGGCGCTCGACGCGCTGACGCGCGAGCGCATGACGATGGAGCTGCAATCGATCTGGCTCAATACGCGAAAGACAGTCGTCTTTATCACGCATTCAATCCCAGAAGCGGTGTTTCTTGCGGACAAGATCGTTGTCCTTTCTGGCAGGCCGGGCACCAAAATTTTGGAAGTCCAGGTCACAATCGAAAGGCCGCGCACGCTTGACACACTTGCGAGCCCTGAGTTTGGCATGATCGCGAATCAGCTGCGGCAAATGCTTGGCGCCAGCTCGGCAATGCATTGACGGAGAGAGGAATGAGGAAGCTCAAGGCATATTCCATCTCTACAATCTCGATCAGCTGCTTTCTCTTGATCTGGCACTTCGGCACCAAGTGGTCGGGCGTTCCCAACTATCTTTTGCCTGGCCCGATCGAGGTCGCGAAATCTGCCTGGGTTCTTTATTCTACCGGCCTGATTTTCCCACATATCGGGATAACGGTGGCACAGATGCTCCTTGGATACTTCTTTGGCTGTATCATTGCGTTTCTTCTGGGCGCCTTGGTCGCGGAATTCGCGCTGGCCGAACGGATTGTTTTTCCATACGTCGTCGGCTTCCAGTCGATGCCGAAAGTTGCGCTCGCACCGTTGTTGCTGGTCTGGTTCGGCTTCGGTATGACCTTCAAGGTCGTTCTGGTCGCGCTGATCTGCTTCTTTCCGATGTTTATCAACACCATGACAGGGCTGCGTTCCGCCAACCCGGATCTGGTGGATTTGTATCGCGCGTTCTCCGCGCCGCGCTGGCTGATTTTCTGGGACGTAAAACTGCCGAGCGCCGCCAACTCGATCTTTGCGGGGCTACAGATCAGCATCGTGCTCGGCCTAATCGGCACGGTTGTCGGCGAATTCCTTGCCGCCCGTCAGGGACTCGGGCATCTCATTCAGTCGTCCTCGATGAACTTTGACGTCGGTGCAATGTTTACTTCCGTCTTCACCCTGTCGCTAATCGGCGTCTCGGCAAACTTCGTTGTTCGTTGGATCTATCGAAAAGTTGTTTACTGGGAAAAAGCAACTCTTACCGCTCCCGCTTCGGGGCACTAAAGGCCAGTTATGGCTATCAATCAATCGCTTTCGCATGGGCTGAAGATACTAAGTACGATTGCGGAGCACGGGCCGGAACTCGGCGTGCGTGAAGTCGCCCGCTTGTTGTCACTCGACAAGAGCAAGGCGTCGCGCCTCTTGCTGACGCTCGCAGACGCTGGGTTTCTCGAGCAGAACCCGGCAACGCGGCGTTATCGTGTCGGCGCTACCACCTTTGAAATCGGCCAGAAGTATACGCGCTCCAATCCGCTCTACAGTGCCTGTCACGATGACCTGCACCAGTTCTCGGAAAAAGAGAACCTCAACGTTTATCTCGGGGTCCGGTCTAATAACGTGATGCTTTATCTGTACGCCATTCAGGGCGAACAGCCTTACGTCTTTCGCATCAATACGGGCGTCACGGGCCAGCTGCATACGACTGCAGCGGGAAAGGTCTTGCTCGCGGCGATGAGCGATGACGAATTGCATAACCTGCTTCCCAAGCTCTCGCTCAACCGCCTTACGCCCTACAGTATCGTGAACAGCCGGGCGTTGATGACCGATCTCCGTACTACGCGTAACCGCGGATATTCGATCTCGGACGAAGAGAATCTCGTCGATATTTTCGCAATCGGGTGCCCAATCCGCGACGCGTCGGGCAGGGTTGTTGCTGCGGTCAGCTCGGCCATTCACAAGCAGGGGCAAGATAAAGCGTTCTTCAAGCATATGCAGGAAGTGACCGAGCGATGCGCGGCGATCATTTCAGCGAAGCAGGGCGCTTTACCTGGGCCAGCTTTCGGGGATTCGGGCCGCCGCAAGATACCTGCTGCCTGAGTTGCCGCATTGAGCCGTAAGCGGCCTTCAAACAAGGAACACTTCCGATGAAAATCGATCCGGCGCCGATGCAGCCCCAGGATATTTATCGCCTGCTCACTGGCATCGTCGTGCCGCGCCCGATCGCATGGGTAACGACACTATCGGCTGACGGGATTGTTAATCTGGCGCCGTTCAGCTGCTTTACCTTCGTGTCTTCCAATCCGCCAATGGTCGGCATCAACGTGGGATTGCGCAGCGGAGAACAGAAAGATACCGGTCGGAATATTCTCGAGCAAAAGAATTTTGTCGTGAACATCGGCGACGAAACGATGATCGAAAAAATTCATCTCAGTGCCGTCGCGCATCCTCATAATGTCAGCGAAACCACATTGCTCGGACTGAAGACGACCCCTAGTGATCACATTCCGGTTCCCCGCCTGACCGAAACTCCCGTGAGCATGGAATGTGTTCTTCGACACGACATCGCTTTTGGCAGGTCGGGTTCAAAGTTTCTGGTTGGTGAGGTGTTGGCGTTTCACATTCGCGACGGTCTTTGCACGAACAACAAGATCGATACGCGAGCCTTACGGCCGGTATGCCGCATTGGCGGCCCCAACTATGCGAGCCTTGGCGAAATTGTTTCCATGAGCAAGGTTGCGGACGTTGCGACAGGGCCGAGCGACCGCGTCGAGAACTGACGCGCTTTCAACAAAGCGAAATACATTTCAATCTGCGTTCGCTGTTGGCGTATTTCCGCACTTCTTGACGGCGGCGTAAGCGGTTGCCTATAAATAGTGAATCTAGAACAGTGTTCCTAAAAAAGGAACACCTCGTTCGACACAAAAGATTTTTCTTTTAGGGAACAAGTCATGCTCATGAATGCCGACCGGCTCCTCGCGGGCATGAAGCGCGCCGGTCTGGATGCGGTGGTCGCTTCAATGCCGGAAAACGTGACTTATACGAGCGGCTTCTGGGCGATGAGCCAATGGATTCGCCGCGGACCGCAGGCCTATGTGTTGACGCCAGCTGCAAATCTCAACGATGCGGTTGCAATTACGAGCACTGGTCTCGTCGACCTCGCTGCCGATCCTGAAGTCTGGGTCAAGGATGTTCGCAGATTCGGAAAGTTCGTCGTCGATGCAACGCCGGGCGTTACGTTGTCTGGGCAGGACAAGCGCATTAAAGAAATTCTCGACCAGCAAGACGATGGCGATGCCGTGAATTGCCTTGCTAAGGCAATCAAAGATAGCGGACTTCAATCCGCTACGATCGGTGTCGATGAAATCGGCATTCTTCCAGAGTATTGGGACAAGCTCGCTGAGCTTCTGCCAAATGCAAAGCTGGTGAGAGCCTCGAGCGTGTTCCGCTATGCTCGAGCGATCAAGACGAAGGAAGAGATCAGCCGTCTTCGCAAATCGGCGCAGATTGCCGATATGTCGATTACCGCCGCGCTGGATATCGCCCGCGAAGGGAAGACCGAGATGGACCTTTCGCGCGCGTTTCACTGCAAGACGATCGAAGAGGGCGGACTACCGGTGCTCGGCTGCATTGGTGTTGGCGACCGCAGCGCAATGACCAACGTGCAACCGAACGAAACGAAGATTAACCGCGGTGCAGTCATTCGTTTCGATGTTGGCGGGCGCTATCGCCACTACCGCGCGGACATCGCGCGTAACGGCATCATCGGTGAGCCGGACCAGAAGATCGTCCGCTATCACAACGCGATCTGTGTCGGCATGTACAAGGCGATCGACATGATCAAGCCAGGCGTGAAGGTCGCGGACGTGTTCGACGCAGCGGTTGAAGCGGTGCGGCGTGAGGGTATCCCGCATTATCAGCGTAGCCACATCGGCCACGGTATCGGTCTTGACGGCTACGACGCGCCGAACATTGCGCCCTCGAATTCTGAAAGCTTCGAAGAGGGCATGGTGATCTGTGTCGAAACTCCGTATTATGAGATGGGCTTCGCTGGGTTGCAGGTCGAAGATACGCTCGTTGTGACGCGCGACGGCGTTGACTCGTTCATGCTGAGTAACGCCAAGTTGCGTGTGATTTGATGGGGCATGTCGTCGGGCTTCAATGCGTCCGTTGCACGACGCAATTTGCTCTCGATCATTATGATCGGGACTGCCCGGTGTGTCGCCCTAAGGTCCGTAGCAATCTCGTAGTCGCCTATGACAATTCGCTGCGCGTGAAGCGCGAAAAGCCTGCTGCTGACGCGCCGCGAACGCTGTGGCGTTACGGTGACGTTCTTCCGGTTTCGTCGAACGAGGCCGTCAGTCTCGGCGAGGGCGGCAGTCCTCTTCACAAACTCGCGGTCGTCGCCTCCGAACTGGGCATGAAAAGTCTTTACGGGAAGGATGAGAGCAGAAATCCGACCTGGTCTTTCAAGGATCGGCTCGCCTGTCTCGCGGTGTCGTCGGCAAAAAAACTTGGCGCCAAAGTGATTGTTTCGAGCTCGTCGGGAAATGCCGGCGCGGCAGCGGCGGCTTACGCGGCGAAGGCAAAAATTCCCTGTGTCGTATTCACGTTCAAGGGAACGAGTGGTCCGATGTTGCATCAGATGCGGTCCTATGGCGCTCAGGTGATTGCGGTCGAAAACAAGAAGGATCGCTGGACGCTGATGGAACACGCCGTTCGCAATTTCGGATGGTTTCCGACATCGCCGTTCTTCGGACCGGTCGCCGGTAGCAATCCGCTCGGCATCGATGGTTACAAGACGCTGGCTTACGAAATCGCGGAACAGCTCGGTTGGCGTGTTCCGGACTGGTGTGTGCTTCCGGTCTGCTATGGCGACGCGCTTGTCGGTATGTGGCGAGGCTTCGAAGACATGATGGCGTTCGGTTGGACCGACCGCATGCCGCGCTTCGCCGCAGCCGAAATCTACGGCTCGCTTGAGCGTGCGATGGCTGAAAAAGCGGAAGCGCCGGACGAAATGCCGAAAACTCACGACACGGTCGCAGTCTCGATTGGTGCGACGCAGGCGACGTATCAGGCGCTCGACATTCTCCGCCGCTCCAATGGTCATGCCGTGACTGCCACGAACGACGAGATGATGCACTGGCAGAGCATGCTCGCCGGACGGGAAGGCCTATATGTAGAGCCGTCTTCCGCCGCGACTTTCGTTGCTGTCCAGAAACTCAAAGAACGCGGCATCATCGGCGCGGGAGATACGGTTGTGACGCTGCTGACTGCCAGCGGCTTGAAGGATACTGCGGCAACAGCAAAATATCAGGACGAAATGATTATAGTGCCTGCGGATTTCGACGAAGCCGTGCGCGAACTCGTCAAGCGCAACATCTTTCCTCTAGCGAGGTAGCGGGTTGCTTATCAGCGCATTTCATACTCTGCGGCAGGCGACAATAGGAGGCGCCTATGTCTAGTCGCGTCTCTGCTTCACAGCCCGATTACGTAGATAAAGTCACAGGCCGGACGGAATACATCACTGATGTCGAAGTGCCTGGCATGGTCCACGGCAAGATCCTGCGCAGCCCGCATCCGCACGCCATAATAAAGAGTATCGACGCATCGGCCGCTATGGCGATGACGGGAGTTATCGCTGTGCTGACGGGCGCCGACGTTGCATCCCTGAATAATCACTGGGGTCTCTTTCTGAAAGACCGCCCTGTCATTGCGATCGACCGCGCTCGTTATGTGGGCGAACCGGTAGCGATGGTGGCGGCCGAGGATGAACGCATCGCGGAAGAAGCGATCGAGGCCATCTCCGTCGATTACGAGCCGCTGCCCTTCGTTACCGAAGCGGCGGAAGCGATTAAAGCATCCGCACCGTTGATTCATGAAAATCACGAAACGATCAAGGATTTCTACTTCAAGGGTGAAGCGAAACCGGTCGCCGGAACGAATATCTTTCAGCGATACAATTACGAACACGGCGACGTTGAGAAAGCGTTTGCGCAAGCCGAACGCTGCTTCGAGGCCGAGTACGGTTTCCCCATGGTGTTCCATTACGCAATGGAGCCGCATTGCGTAATTGCATCCTTCCACGGCGACAGCCTGACCGTTTGGAGTTGCGGGCAGGCGCCGACCGCCATTCAAAAAGTTCTTTCGCGCGTCTTCGCGATGCCGCTCGCGCGCGTGCGTGTGATTTCGCCGAATATCGGCGGAGGTTTCGGCGGCAAGGCTTCGGTGAAGATCGATCCGCTGGTGGCGGCACTCGCCTGGAAGGCGCGGCGTCCGGTTCGCGTCTGCCTTTCCATCTCGGAATCCATGCTCACCGCGCGCCGCCTGAGCGCAACGATCCATGTGAAAACCGGCGTGCGTAATGACGGCACTATTCTCGCAAAATCGGTTCGCGTGCTGATGAACGGCGGTGCCTACGCGGATACAGGGCCAGCTGTCGCGGTGAAAGCCGCAAATCGCGCCATCGGGCCGTATCGGATTCCGAATTTGAGGTTGGAAAGCGTTGCAGCATACACCAACACCGTACCCGGCGCTGCGTTTCGTTCCATCGGCGGGCCGCAGGCGGTGTGGGCTTCCGAGTCGCAAATGGATGAGATCGCCGAGGCGCTCGGTCTCGATCCGCTTGAACTTCGCAACCGCAACTTGCTTCGCCGTGGCGAACACGTGCGGCCTGATCTTCGCCCGATCGACGTAGATATGGGCGAAGCGATGGATATCGCAACCAAGGAAATGGCGCGGCTCCGTTCTTTGGATGGCGGTGAGACGACCCATCGCGGCACTGCGCTCGGTATTTCCGATCCGGGCATCATGGCGGTGTCATCGGTGTTGATGCGCCTGAAAATCGATGGGTCGGTGGCGGTAGTCTCGAACAGCGTCGAGATCGGTCAGGGCGTTCGAGAAGTGCTGCGGAAACTCGCCGCCGAACAGTTAAAGCAACCACTTGATGCAATCGAAGTGCTCACGCCCGATACGGCGATCGCCCCCTTCGATTGGGGAACGGGAGCCAGCCGCTCTTCGCTGATGATGGGTCTTGCAATCGAAGATGCGGCCGGAGATATCAAGCGGCAAATCGCGGAGATCGCGGCCATAGTGCTTGAGGTCGATCCGCAGTCGGTCGAGTTGTGCGAAGGCGGCATCGCGGTCGGTAACCAGAGAAGGACGTTCAGCGAACTTCTACACGCTTATTTCGGGATCGACAGCGGCGAGATCGTCAGTATCGGCCGCGTTTCACCACATTCGAAGGGTGGCAAGCTCGCGCAGGCACCGCTGTTTTGGGAAACGGCGGCAGGCCAATGTGCAATTGCTGTCGACGAAGATACCGGCGAGATCAAGGTGCGCCATTACGTCAGCGTTGCTGACGTCGGCCGTGCGGTAAACCGCGCCGCGGCTGAAGGGCAGGACGAAGGCGCATCCGTGATGGGGCTCGGCCATACGCTCAGCGAAGAGCTCGTTTATCAGGACGGTCAGCCGATCAACGCGACGATGATCGACTATCACGTTCCTACCATCGACGAAGTGCCGGCGAATTTCGTCACCGTACTTATCGAAAGCGGCACCGGCCCCGGACCAGGAGGGATGCGCGGCATGGGCGAGGGTGCGATTCTTCCGGTCGCGCCGGCGGTCGCTAATGCACTTGCTGCCGGCTATGGCGTGAGAATTCGCGAGTTACCGCTGACGCCTGAGCGTGTTTGGCGCGCGATCCGCGACAGGAAGGCACGCTGAGATATGGATTTCAACTTCGAAACATTACTGCCAACGGCACCGGATCGCATTTGGACGCTTATGATCGATATCGAGCGCATGGCTGCGTGTATTCCCGGTTGCGAGAAAATCGAGGAGCAGGAAAAGCTCAAGTCCTATAGCGCGGTGATGAAGCAGAAGATCGGACCGTTCAAACTCGAGGTTCCGGCTACGATCAATGTCGAGAGCTACGAAGAGCCGTCGTTCGTGAATGCGGCTGCGACGGGAAAAGATAAGTTCACCGGAACAACCTTGACGGTCAGTCTGCGGGTAAATGTCGAGCCAGCAGATGCAGGCGCGAGCAAATTCAGTGTTAATGCGCAACTCGCCGTTGCCGGGCGTCTCGCATCCCTCGGCTACTCGGTCATCAAAAAGAAAGCCGAAGAGAATTTCGTCGAATTCGAACGCCGCATCAAAGAACAACTCGCGCAGGTCTGAAGTGTTTCTAACGCCGTTCATACATCACCGCCCAGAACAACTCGCCGGTGTATTTGAAGTCCTTGCTAAGCACGGCGATGATGCGGCCGTTTATGCTGGCGGCACCGAACTACTGCTCGCACTGAAAGCGCGCGTGCTGCGTTATGAACACCTTGTCGATATCAAACGAGCGAGTGAACTCTCGGGAATTCGCCTCGATAGCGGGGAACTCGTCATAGGCGCACTCACAACGCATCATCAAATCGCCAATAGCGAACTTGTAAAGACCAACGCTCCGGCCTACGCCAGGCTGAGCGAAGGGATCGCCAATATTCGCGTGCGCGCCGCAGGCACGCTCGCCGGAAATCTTGCCTTTGCCGAACCTCATTCGGATCCGCCGTCGCTGCTCGCGGCCATGGACGCATCGGTAACACTAGCATCGCAGAATGGGACCCGCTCAGTGTCGATGCGCGAGTTCATCGTGAGTGAGTTTACGACCGTTCGCAAAGAGAATGAACTGATCAGCGAAATCCGCATTCCGGTGACCGGCCCGAATGCAGGCTACGCCTATAAGAAGTTCGGTCATCTAGAGCGCCCTGCTGTCGGTGCTTCGGCCGGATGTATTTTGCGCGAGGGAACTACGGTCTATCGACTTTGGTTTGGCGCGATTGGTGATCACCCCATTCACGCGAAAGAAGTAGAAGACGCAATTCAGGGAACTCCGGTGTCTTCACTTACCGACGTGTTGCCTCGTGCAGCAGAACAGTTCGCATCAAAAATCGCAACGACAAGCGATTTGCACGGGAGCGAGGACTACAAGCAACATCTCGCATCAGTATTGATTCAGCGAGCGCTATATGCGGCGTGTGAAACCGCTGTTGCGAAAGGGGCGCTCAATGCTTGATCCTCAGAAAATCTCCTTTGCCCTGAACGGAATAGATACCGAACTGACAGTTGGGTCGTCGGAGTGGCTGATCGACGTCTTGCGTGATCGTTGCAAGCTCAAAGGTACGAAGCGATCTTGTGATGTCGAAGTATGTGGCGCTTGCACCGTTCTCATGGAAGGCTTGCCAGTCAGCAGTTGTACGACGCTCGCAGTCGATGCCGATGGAAAAGCGATCACGACCATCGAGGGGCTCGCGAAGGATGGAAAATTGAGCCGCGTGCAACAGGCCTTCGTCGATCACGCCGCCATGCAGTGCGGATTCTGCACTTCCGGGATGGTTTTGGCGACAACGGCGCTTTTGGAGCTCAAGCCTTCCGCAAGCGACGATGAAATTAGACATTTTCTGCGTGGGAATATCTGCCGTTGCACCGGATATATAAAAATTCTCGAAGCGGTGAAAAGTCTTGTTTGAGTTATCCATTTCATCTGACGGCCGCGATACTCCGCCGCAATTTCTTGAGAAGCTGGCGGCTGCAGAAAAGGGCCGTGCGCAAGCGCTATGGATCGCAAACCATCTCTTCTTGCGTGATCCAATTGCGCTGTCGGCAGTTTCTCTAAGCCGTACCGAGTGCATGAAGGTGGTCTTGATGGCAATAAGTCCGCTCACAATACACCCGGTGCAGGCGGCGATGACCGCGGCAACACTTGACGAGCTTTTTCCAGGCCGCGTCACATTGTGCTTCGGTGTAGGTGCCCCGGCTGATCTTAGTTCGCTGTCGATCGATGGCTCGAAGCCGTTGAAGATGATGCGCGAAGCATTGAAAGTTACGAAAGCGCTCTTTCGGGGTGAGACGGTTCGCTATGGGGGGGAGCACTTTACGATCTCCTCACGCTCGCTGGTGACCGGTGCGCGTAATGTTCCAATTGTACTTGCGGCATCCGGCCCGGGAATGCTTGAGCTTGCGGGCGCTGAAGCAGATGATGTTCTGATTAGCGCCGGCGCATCCGTGCCATTCGTCGAACAGACGCTCGAGCATGTCCGGCGTGGTGCAAAGGGAAGGCGCATTCGAGCGCACGGCCTCGTCTATTCCTCAATTGATGACGATGAAAAGAGAGCGAACGACCGGTTGCGCCGTGTATTGGCGATCCTCTTACGCGGTTCACACCACAAGGCGAATCTCGAAGTAGCGGGCAGCATTCTCGATCAGGCCAAGCTGAATGATGCCGTTCTCGCAAACGACTGGAAAACCGCAGAATCGCTAATCACGGACGACATCGTTCGAAAGCACACGGCAAGCGGCAATCCACAGCAGCTACGGGAGCGCTTTGAAATGTATCATCGCGCTGGCCTCGACGATGTCGTCATCGCTGGTGTTCGCGATGCAGAACAAATTTCCAGAATTCTACAAATAGGGGGGACCCAACAATGAAATTCAGCGTATGCCTTTCGACCGGATTTGAAGGGGTAATGTACCCAATTCCTTTCGCGGGCCCGGAAGACTTCATTGAACAGGGCAAACTCTGCGAGCGGCTCGGCTATGACTCGGTGTGGGGCAACGATCACATAACGACCCAGGATTATGTGCGCCACCTTTTCCCCGACAAGTCGCCGAATTTCTACGAACCGTTGATTGTGCTCGCCGCGATCGGCGCAGTAACGACGAAGTTGAAACTTGGCACAGCGCTGTGCGTTCTGCCGATGCGCGATCCGGTATATCTTGCGAAGCAGGTGATCTCGCTTGATCAGATGTCTAACGGCCGTTTCATTCTGGCGGTCGGCCTTGGCGCTTATCGCGAGGAGTTTCAGGCTTGGGCAGGGTCACGCTCAGCGAAATCCCGTCGTGGCGATATGATGGACGAAGGGCTGAAATCGCTCGAAATGCTCTTCAACGAAAAGAGTGCGAGCTTCGAAGGCAACTATTACTCGTTCAAGGACGTTGAAATGTTTCCGAAGAGCCGGAAGCAGCCATTCCCACTCTATATCGGCGGCCACAATCTGGAGGCGGTCGAACGTGCAGCGCGTTACGGGCAAGGATGGTTACCGGGCTGGCGTCCGCTGACCGAGATGGAGGAGCGCATCAAGAAGTTGAAGGAGCGCGCGGTCGAACTGGGCCGTAATCCTGCCGATATCGAGATTGCCCCGCAGTTTTCGGTCACGATCGACAAGACCATGGAAGCAGCAGAAAAGCGCTACATGGAAAGCGGCCTGGTCGCGCACCGCGTGTCGCTGGCTTATACTGGCCGTGATCTTAGCCATCAGGTGATCGCCAATCTAGTCGGCTCGCCCGATGTCATCCTCGAAAAGGTTGCAAAGTTCAAATCGATCGGAATTGATCATTGCAGCGCACTAATGTTCCCGGCAAATACCGTCGGTGAGATGAATAATCAGATCGAGTGGTTCGCCAAAGATGTGATGGCAAAGGTCTGATAGCGTAAGCGAAAACTGAACCTGTCTTCCGAAGTGAAGGGTCTGATGAGCGGTTTGGTGTTGACCCCTCTCGGTGGCGTTCCGAAGATTCGGGACGGCGACAATCTTGCGGCGATCGCGCTGCATGCCGCGAGTGTGTCTGGCGTGTCGCTGCAAAACGGCGACGTACTCGTATTTGCCCAAAAGGTAGTTTCAAAAGCGGAGGGCAGGCTTGTTCGCCTGGATTCCGTTACGCCTTCGGTCAGGGCGGCAGAACTTGCGAATATCACCGAGAAAGACCCCAGGATCATCGAACTGGTTCTGTCAGAATCGGTCGAGGTATTGCGCGCACTTCCGGGGGTTATCATTGTCGTACATCGTCTGGGCCTTGTGCTCGCGAATGCTGGCATCGATCGTTCCAATATTGGTGGCGAAGAGCATGCGCTCCTGCTGCCCCTCGATCCAGACGGCTCCTCACGAAAGATTAGAGAAGAGATTTCTCGACGCACAGAGTGTGACGTCGGGATCGTGGTGATCGACAGCATTGGCCGTGCTTGGCGTAATGGCACGATCGGTACGCTGATCGGTTCAAGCGGAGTGGAAACGCTGCTTGATCTCCGCGGAAAACCCGATCTGTTCGGGCGCCGCCTAGAAACGACGGAAGTAGGCTGGGGTGATGAACTTGCCGCGGCCGCTTCGCTTGTCATGGGACAGGCTTCTGAAGGCTGGCCGATCGTGCACGCGACAGGTGGATCGCTATTGCGACGAAATGCGGACAGCGGTGCGCTGCTTCGCCCCAAGAACAAGGACCTGTTCAGGTGAGCGGAAACGGCAAACGAGTTCTGGCGCTCGCTGGCGGAGTCGGTGGAGCGAAGCTTGCTTTTGGATTGCAGTATATAAAGAGTGCCGACCTCACGGTTCTCGTAAATACCGCCGATGACTTTACGCACCTTGGCCTGCATATTTCGCCCGACCTCGACACGGTGATGTACACGCTAGCTGGAGTTGCAAACAAAGCGCAGGGCTGGGGCATCGAGGGCGAGACCTGGAATTTCATGGCTCAGCTCGAGCGCCTCGGCGGGCCGTCATGGTTCAAGCTCGGCGACCGAGATATTGCGACACACGCGCTTCGCAGCACTAAGCTTGGTGAAGGCATGTCACTTTCAGGCGTTACGAACGAGCTGTGTCAAGGGTATGGTGTTAGCGCAAAAATACTACCGATGTCCGACGACCCGGTGCGGACGATTGTTCATAGTGGCGCTCTCTCCATCGCGTTTCAGGAATATTTTGTCCGGCTAGCGTGTGAGCCGATAGTGGATAGCATTGAGTTTCGCGGAGCGAATAGAGCTCAAATAAATGAGCAACTTCTGAAGATAGAACAGAAGTCGGTTGATGCCATCATAATTTGCCCTTCCAATCCGTACCTGAGCATTGACCCGATCTTGAGCATTCCTGGATTGCGCGAATTGCTGAGAAGTCTTGGCGCACCTGTTATCGCTGTTTCTCCGATTGTCGCAGGCATAGCGATCAAAGGTCCCGCGGCGAAGATTATGCGCGAGCTTGGGCATGAAGCTTCTGCACTAACAGTTGCCCAACACTATCACGGACTGATCGATGGTTTGCTAATCGACATGAGCGACGGAGAACTCAAGCAGGATATTGAAGCGCTCGGCATCGCCGTTGGTGTAGCCAACACCATCATGAACTCGGATGGCGATCGCATTGCGCTCGCGGCGGGGTCGTTGCGGTTTGCACGCGAGTTGAATAAGCAATGAGCCAGATGCCGTTGGTCCTGATCCCATGCAAATCGCTTGCGTTCGGTAAATCGCGTCTCTCTACATTGCTAAATGCGATCGAACGCGAGGCCTTTTGCTATGATCTGCTCATTCATACTCTCCGGCTCGCGATAGCGGCCGTTGGCAACGCAAACGTCCGCCTCGTGAGCACCGACCCTGCCGCTGAGCAGATTGCGAAAGGTACGGGCATTGAGAGCTATACGAGGGAATGGCCTGATCTGAACGCCGCGTTATCAGGTATCCGCGAGGAGCTCGTTGCAATGTCACATTGGAGCGAAGTCGTTGTCCTACCGATTGATCTCCCTTTCGCAACGAAAGCCGCAATTCAATCTGTAATCGCGGAGGAGGCGGACGTAACTATTGTGCCAGATCGAAAAGAGAGCGGCACGAATATTCTTATGCTTCGCGGCGTTGCTTTGGCGGGGTTTCCATTCACCTATGGCGAATCGAGCTTCGCAGCACACGGCGAGGCCGCTGTAGAACGCGGGTGGAAGCTCTCGATCCGCAGAATAGCAGAGCTGGCTTTTGATATAGACGAACCCGAAGACTATCTTGAATGGAAAAAAATTGCAGTGGGCTCGCAACAGATAGCGCGTGCGGATAACAGCTGACGAGACAATGGTGAAAAATGCCGCAACCAGGAAAAACAAGCCAGACCGTTACGCGAGCCTTGAACGTTCTCGAGCTCTTGGGAAAACACGGTGAAGTAGGCGTTCGGGATATCGCGAGGCAGCTTAAGGTCGCGCCGAGCATGGCGCAGCGCCTCATCAATTCTCTTTCGGAGGCGGGCTTCATCGAAAAGTCCGTAGAATCCTCACGCTGGAAGATCGGCTACAAGACCTTCCAGATTGGGTCGAAGTTCATCTCTAGTACAGATTTAAACGCAGCGGCGTCGCCCGAACTGCACTGGCTTGCCAACCAGAACCACGTCAACAGTTTTCTGGGCGTCTTACGTGAGCGTGAGGTTGTTTATCTGGCTGCAGTGCAGAGTGGGGCACCGATTAAGATTACCAATTCGCCCGGCTCGACGACCTACCTGCATTCAACCGCACTCGGCAAAGCGATCCTCTCGTGCAAATCTGAGGAGCAAGTGAGTGAGTTGCTAGGCCCTGCACCTTATTTGGCGCTCACGAAAAAGACGCGGCGAACGCTTTCTGCGCTTTTCAAAGACCTCGAGGAGTGCCGGCGCGTCGGATACGCGATGAGCGACGAAGAGAACATCGAGAATGTCTTCGCGGCTGGTGCGCCGATCCGCAATTCGCACGGTGAGACGGTTGGCGCGATCAGTGGAGCGGTGCCGCGGCAAAAACTAACGGCAAAGGCAATCAATGATTTGTGCAGGATGATTAAGGAGTCGGCAGTTCGAGTGTCGCAACGGCTAGGCGCACCGCCAGTGCAGTATAAATAGCGTCAATTATTCGCGGCTTTGCGTGACAAATTCGCATATTCGCGGTGGCTCTTATCGTTGCAATCGCGGGGGCGAGCGGGTAGGAGAAGAGAGCAAAGTGAGAACGATGTTCCGATAAAAGGAACGAGCGAAATGGCAGTGATCCAGCAGCGCTTGCACGAGGCAGGCTTCGAAATTCCGGTGGCGCAGCCAAGTGTTGCGAACTATGTCGCAGCGCTTGTGCAGGGCGATTTGCTTTTTGTGTCCGGCCAGCTTCCGTTCGAGTCTGGCAAGGTCCGGTATTTGGGCCACGTCGGCAGCCAAGTCAGTATCGAGGACGGAAAACTCTCCGCTCAGTTGTGTGCTTTAAACATCTTCGGCCAGGCAAAGGCCGTGCTCGGCGATCTCGATCGCATCACGCGCTGCGTACGCATCGGGGGCTTTGTCAGTTGCGGCACGGATTTCCATCAGCAGCCGGCGGTCGTGAATGGTGCGTCGGACCTGATCGTAACGGCGCTCGGCGATGCGGGGCGGCATACGCGCGCTGCTATCGGTTGCAGTGCGCTGCCGCTAAACGCGACGACAGAAGTCGAAGCAATTTTTGCAATCAAATAGATGAGACAAGGCGAAGATAAGTCAATTGTAGTGCCCAATAACTCGAACCGAAAACCGACAGGGGGTCCAATATGATGTTCAAACGAATGGTACTGGCACTGACTGCAGTCTGCGCGCTGATCGCGCAGCCTGCCAATGCGCAATATCCCGACAAACCGATTACGCTAATCGTGCCGTGGGCTGCGGGCGGCAGTACCGATCAGACTGCGCGTGTTCTTGCCAAAGCAGCTGAAGCCTATCTCGGACAGCCGATTATCGTGGTGAACCGCCCGGGTGCATCGACCACCATTGGCATGGCCGAGCTCGCGAAAGCGAAGCCTGATGGTTACACGATCGGCACGCTCTCGAGCACTGGCTATCTCGTGCAGCTTCAGGGCCGTCAGTTGTCCTTCGATCCGATCAACGATTTTTCCTACGTCAGCTACTACGGCGACAATCTGATTGGCATCGCAGTGCTGGAGGAATCTCCCTATAAGAAGATCAACGATCTTCTTGCGTTCGCCAAAGCCAATCCCACTAAACTGAAATACGGTACGGCTGGCGTAGGCACCACGCAGCATCTAACGATCGAAGCGCTACAGCGCGATTCCGGCGCGAAGTTTGTCCACGTGCCACAGCAGGGTTCCGCCGCTTCGGCTCCCGCGCTGCTCGGTAATCACGTCGACTTCATCATGGAGACTTCGGTGTGGGCGCCGTTTATTGAAAGCAAGCAGATGCGCCTGCTTGCGGTCTCGGCCGTCAAGCGTTCGGAAGTCTATCCGGACGTTCCGACCTTCTCCGAGCTCGGCTTCAAGTCGTTGCGCTCGGTGCAGGCGATCATCGCGCCGAAGGACTTGCCGGAAGACATTCGTGCCAAGCTCGAAAGCGCCTTCCGCAAGGCGCTGAGCGATAAGGCTTTCCAGGAAACAATGCGTAAGCTCGCCATGCAGGTCGTGGACCTGCCGGGCGCTGAAGTGAAGAAACTGGTAGAAGGCGAGTACGCTCTTGCCAAGGATCTGATCGAGAGCACCAAAAAGTAACCAAATGCTTCGTGCCTTCGAACGACCGATCAGTGTTGCGGTTGGACTGATTGCGGTCGCAGGCGTTGCGTTCGGTGTCGCTTCATGGCGGCTCGGGTTCTGGACCGATGACGGTCCGGGACCCGGCCTCTTGCCCTTCGTGACGGTCTGCCTGATCTTTCCGATCCTGTTTATGATCCTCCGCGAGAACTTCGACGACAGTGAGCGGTTTCACGCACATCCGCTGTTCGCGATTATTTTGCTCTGCGTCTATGCGGCGTTGTTGCCTTATCTGGGTTTCATAATTCCGACGGTTGCGCTTATCGTCGCATGGACGTTCTTCTTCGAGCGGCAAAACATACTCAAAGGATTTCTACTAAGTGTGCTTCTCGTTGCGTTTGGCTGGTTCGTATTCGTGTATCTATTGCGGGTACCGATGCCGTTGCTTCCGGGTTGATAATGCTGGATTCTTTGCAGCAGATATTTTACGGACTGTCGCTTGCCACGCTGCCGCAGAATCTTATGTATGCCTTCATCGGTTGCCTGCTTGGTACGTTGGTCGGCGTGCTTCCCGGGCTCGGCCCGATCACGACTATCGCAGTGTTGCTGCCGCTCACATTTCAGGTAGGTGACCCGCTGGGCGCAATCATCATGCTCGCGTCGATTTACTACGGTGCGATGTATGGCGGCTCGACTACCTCGATCCTTCTGCGTGTTCCGGGTGAAGCGGCTTCGGTCATCACCTGCATTGACGGCTACGAAATGGCGAAACAAGGCCGAGCAGGCCCCGCGCTCTCGATCGCAGCGATTGGCTCCTTCGTCGCCGGCACTGTTTCGGTCATTGCACTGAGCTTCGTAGGTCCGGCCTTTGCGAAATTCGCCGTCTCGTTCGGACCACCGGAATATTTCGCACTCGCAATTTTCGGCCTTGTCTTGAGCGCAACCATTGGCGGAGGCTCGCCCGCACGCGGCCTTTGTATGGTGCTGCTAGGTGTTCTGTTTGGCCTAGTCGGCACCGATACGGTTACCGGCGTCGAGCGATTTGCAATGGGCGTGCCTGCGCTCGCGGACGGCCTTGATCTCGTGCCGTTGCTGATGGGTTTATTCGGTCTGGGAGAGATTCTCTACAATCTCGAACAAAAAGGCACGTTCTCAGCTCTGACTTCAAAGATCGGTCGGTTGATGCCAAACCGCGAAGAGTGGAAGGAGTCCTCTGGTGCAATCGCGCGCGGCTCGGCCCTGGGATTTCTCGTCGGCCTGATACCCGGCGGCGGCGCGATCATCGGCTCGTTGCTTAGCTATACCGTCGAAAAGAAACTATCGAAGACGCCTGAGAAATTTGGCCACGGCGCAATCGCCGGCGTTGCGGGCCCGGAGTCGGCCAACAATGCCGCGGCGTCTTCTTCTTTCGTGCCACTGCTGACCCTGGGATTACCGGGCAATGCGGTGACGGCGGTCCTGTTCGCCGGACTGCTCATACAGAACGTGCAGCCGGGTCCACTGATGCTGGTTAAGCATCCGGATATTTTCTGGGGCGTAATTGCGTCAATGTATGTTGGCAATGTCATGCTGCTGATTTTGAATCTTCCACTAGTCGGGCTTTGGGTGCAGCTCTTGCGCGTGCCGATCTGGATCCTCGGACCAGCGGTCCTGCTCGTTGCGATTTTCGGTACGTATGGTCTTCGCAGCAACTGGTCTGATGTCGGTCTGCTCATGATTGCAGGTGGTGTAGGCTATATCTTGCGTAAGGCGGCGCTGGATGCGGGACCTTTTGCAATGGCCTTCATTCTTGCCAACATCATGGATACTTCCCTGCGGCAGGCCCTACTAATGGGCGACGGTAATATCTCTATCATCGTCTCGCGGCCTATCTCGGCTACGATCATTGCCGTCACGTCCGTGGTCGTGATCTATACGGCCTATTCTTACCTAAAAGCGGGCAGGGAGAAGAAATACGCGCCACCTGACAACGCCTGAATTTGAAGGCGAGTTGAAAAGAAAACGGGAGCCTCACAAGAGGCTCCCGTTCTGCCATTCGGTGCAGGCGAATTAGTTCGTGTTAAGTTCGAGCAAGGTCTGTCCTTGATAGGCGGTAAAGACCGAGTCGCAAACCTCCATGATCTGCACGACTTCCAGAATTTGCTGCTGTGTCGTACCAAGCGCGCGTGACTTGTCTTCATGGACTTGAATGCAACCATCGTTCCAGTTGTTGGAGTAGCGATGGTTCTTGAGTGTGATTGCCATGGAAATAAGTTGCACCAACCGTTCGTCCAGCGTCTTCGGCGACTTCTTCACCGCATCCGAGCGTTGGAGATAGAGCTTCAGCCATTCCCCATCCGCGCCATAGACGCGAAATCCGTTCGCGATATAAGTCCTGCTTTCGATGATCTTCTGGTAGATTTCCGCGGTCGAGCCAGCGATCGGTGCCTTTAATTCCGGAAAGTTGCCAGTACGCCAGAACGAGACGAGCTTTTGCGCGTCCTGAAAGATTCTAAGTCCGCGATAGAAATCGAGTATCTTTAGAATCAGCCTGAAATCGTCGTCATTCGCTCCTGCGCGGCGAGCGCGCTGCTGATGATACTTGGCGGCGTCGCCATAATTGTTGATGAGATGTCCGACGACGAAAACGAGTTCGCGCGACTTCTCGTCGAGTTCTCCGGATTCCAGGCGCTTCATCCGGCTTTCGAAAGCATCCATCCATGCAGGATCGCTTTGGAACTGTTCGGTATACGCGGCGACTGCTGGGCTCTTGTCTGTCATGGTCACACCTTGTTGTAGAACGAGTGAATTTTCATTCGCGCCTGCTCGCGGCAAGCAACGCCTGTTTGGTTAGATTAATGAGAAGCGGAACCTTGTATTGATTGTCCTTGAGGGGAAGGCTGCCTTCCACAATCGTCGCGGCAGCCTGCGTCACGATCTCAGGCTCAAGCGCAGTGCCGGTAAGAAGTGCCTCGGCTTTGCCCGCGCGCAAGGGAAGAGGAGAAACGGCGCCGGCGAAAATCCGCAGCGCACTAATTTTGCGGCCAGACCACTCCGCGCGCACGGCAACGGACGCCTCGGCAAAGTCACCCTGCCGCAAGCCGAATTTCTCGAACGCGAAAGTCGCATCTGCCGAAACCGGAATTTCGATGGCTTCGATCAGCTCGTCCTTACCGACCTTAGTCAAGCCGGACCAAAGATAGAGTCCTTCTATCGGAATCTGCCGTGCACCAGAGCGGCCAACGATTTTGGCGCGTGCGTCGAGCGAGGAAAGGAGTGGTGCAAGGTCCGAGGGGTTCGGCGCAGCGCAACGCTTGGCACCGTTGATTGAGTGATGCCGGTTGTCGCCCAACACTGCAAAGCAGGGACAGGTTGCACCGCCCAGCTTGTAACACGGGAAGGCGCTGCGGAAAAACCAGCAGCGCTTCTCCTGGCATAGATCACCGGCCACAGTCGCAACGCGCCGGATTTGGGCAGTCGCAATCGCCTCGATGCATTTCACGAGCGAAGGAAAGTGACGCGCTACGATTTCATTCCGCGCAACCACGTCGAGTGTGGTTGCGGCACCGATTCGAAGCGTGGTTGTCTCGCCTTGCAAAAGGGATATCCCTTGCAATTCCTGCAGCCGGCTGACGTCTAGCAGCTGATCCGGGTCGTAGATGCCCTGTTTCAGTCCTACGAATATGTCCGTTCCGCCTGCGACAATGCGGCTCTTTTTTTCCTTGTTCGAGAGTTGCTCGAGCAACTCGGCGGTCGTCTCAGGAACGAGAATTTGGGGCTTCTTCGCTTTCTCAGGAACGCGGGCGAACTTGGTTCCGACTTTGCGCAACGCGGGAAATACGACACCGGGATATATCGCACGCACGGTTGCAACTTCGGCATTGTACGCGCGTTTCCAAGGCTTCAGCGATGGCTTTCTGCCATCCTTCTCTTCAAGCGCGGCAAGAACCCGATCCGGCGACATCGGTAATTCCTTGAAGCGTATGCCTGTTGCATGAAAGACCGCATTGGCAATTGCCGCGATAGTTGCGTTGACAGTCGGTTCAGCTCCAGCTTTGGCGCCGTAAGGACCGAGAGGATCGTTGGTTTCGACAAGCGATATATCGATTTTCGGCGCGCTGCCAATACGGGGAACGGCATAATCGAGAAACGAAGCGTTTACCGGCCGCCCTTCCTCGAAGATCATTTCCTCTTGCAAGGCCATGCCTATGCCCTGCAATACGCCGCCATAAATCTGGCCTTCGACAGCGGTCGGATTGAGCGCTCGGCCGACATCCTGTGCGACAGCCATACGCAGGACTGAAATGCGGCCTGTGTTGCGATCGACTTCCACTTCCGCGGCTTGCGCACCGAAAACATAGGTCGCTGCGTAGTTTCCTTCGCCGGTCTTCGGGTCGGGGCGTTCGCCGGGTGTATTAAAGTACCCCTCGGCTTCAAGCGGACCTACGAGTCTCGCAACTTCGCGTAAATCAGCAGCCCGGTTCGGCTCAGTAGCGTGACGCGCGAAACCACCCTCGATAGTAATGTCCTCGACGCCGCAGTTCCATTGTCGTGAAAGACCAGCAAAAATATTGGCTTTAAGATTCTCCGCGGCGCGAAGCGTTGCATTGCCAGTAACAAAGGTAACGCGTGATGCGGCGCTGCCGAGATCGGCAGGGGCGTCGTCAGTATCCATATGAGATACAAAAATATCTTCAGTGCTGATGCCGAGTGCCTCGGCGGCAACTTGGGCAAGGGTTGTGTTTTGCCAGGTACCAGTATCGGCGGTCTGTGTATGCACGATAACATGGCCATCGGCAGTCAATTCGATCCGCGAGTTAGCGAAATTGCCTTCCTGATAAATCACTCCGCCGCTCGGATGGATCATCGAGGCAACGCCGACGCCACGCAGCGGTTGTGAATTTTTACGCTTCTCATCCCAACCGATCATCCTGCCGGCGTCGCGCAGACAGTCGGTCAACCCGCAGGTGCTGATACGCCACTTTAACGGAGTGACGTCGCCCGGTTGGTTTGCCTGAGAAATGCGGTACTCCAACGGATCGCGGTTCAGGCGCAGTGCGATCTCGTCCATATGGCTTTCAATTGCCCAGATCGTGTGGGGGGCGCCCATGCCGCGATACTGCCCGCCGGGGACCTTATTGGTGTAGACGAGATCGCAATCGTAATGCGCGGTCTCGATGCGATAGAGGCAGGTCGTGCGCTGTCGCGATGCGCCGACATAAGTGGGGGCGTATGCGGTGTATGCGCCGTTGTCGATTTGAACCGAGACGTGTCGGTTCAGGATTCTTCCGTCTTCCGAAACGGCAGTCCTAATTCTGATCCGCTTGGCGTGATCGGTCTTTCCGCTTACGAATTCGTCGCGCCGGTTCAGCGTAATTTTGACAGGGCGCGCGGATTTGATCGAAAGCATCGCCGCAAGCGCTTCCTGTTCGCACACCTTCGACTTGCCGCCGAAGCCGCCGCCGACTTCGACCGAGCGGATGCGCACCTTCTTTTCCTCGAGGCCGACGACATGCGCTATTTCCTTACGGATGAAGTAGGGGGCTTGCGTTGCAGTCCAAAGTTCGAGCTTGCCTTCATCTGCATCGAAACGCGCAACAGTGCCGTTTGTCTCCATACAGGCGGGTGCGACTATCCCATGCCGAAACTCGTCCTCCAGAACGAAGCTTGCTTTGGCGAGCGCAGCGTCTACATCGCCGTAATTCGCAGCAAATCGGATTGCGAGATTCTTTCCGGCCGCCGCGTTTTCCTGTTCGTGAATCTCGGGGGCATCCGCCTTCAACGCATCTTCTGGCGTGAATGCGGTCGGTAAGACCTCGTATTCTACCAAAATAAGTGAACACGCGCGCTCCGCGATTTCCAAGGTATCGGCCGCAACAGCTGCGATTTCTTCGCCCCAGAAGCGAACTTTGTCTTTCGCCAGCGGCCTGCGATCCGAATAATTCCCGCCAAGATGATAATAGTGGCGATCCTTGAAGTCTTCGGCGGTGATGATCGTATGAACACCGGCTAGCGAATTCGCCTCGGAGATGTCGATCGACAAAATCCGTGCATGCGCATGAGAGCTGCGCAGGATAGCTCCATACAACATCCCGGGAAGCGAGACGTCGTGCGTATAGATCGCGCCACCGCGCACCCGCATCTCGATGCCTGCTTGCGGGCGGCGCTTTCCGACTTCGCGTAACGCGCTCATCGCGGTTCACCGCGAGCGTGCGATTGACCGCTTGCATCGAGTACGGCGTCGATGATCTGCCGGTAGCCGGTGCAGCGGCAGATGTTTCCGGCAAGCGCTTGTGAGATATCTGATTCGCTAGGCACCGGATTTTGCGCAAGCAGAGCGCTTGCACTCATGATCATTCCACTGGTGCAAAAGCCGCATTGCACGGCTCCATGACGCACAAAGGCATCTTGCACAGTGGAAAGAGCGTTCTCTGGTGCAAGTCCTTCGATGGTCGTTACTGAACGTCCTGTGACGCGATAGGCGGGGTAAAGGCATGAGCAAACTGCCTCGCCATCGACAAGTACGATACAGGCACCGCACTCGCCGCTCCCGCAGCCGATCTTTGTGCCTCTTAGTTCCAGCCGTTCACGGATTACCGTAACCAGCATCTCGTCTTCCGAGAGCTGCATCGATCGGTCGATTCCGTTGATTCGAAATTCGATCCGCATGGCTTTCGATTACTTCGCTTTTAAGTGCGCCATAGAGCCGTAGAGTCCAGTCAGTTTCGTGAACTCTTCGGCATTATAAAACGAGCACTGCTTCGCGCCGTACGCTTTAGCGACTTCCAGCGAGAAACGGCAGGCTACTTCAATATCGTCGAGTTGCGTCGCACCGGTAGCGCAGCCTGGCACGGCGGTTTCAGCGGTGATCGCGACACCAACGACGGGCACGCTTGCATACGCCGCAGGCTGCATGATCGAATTGATGTGGAAGAGGTTGTTGGCGTAAGGCGTGATGTCCTGTGTAGAGAGCGGAAATGTAAGCGCGTGACGCGCAGTTACACGCTCAAGAATATCGACGAGGTCGTAACTGACCGGAAGAATGTATCCGTCAAGCACGGTGGGCGTTATCGCAACGCCCTTGGCGTTGACCAGCCGGTTGCCACGAGACGTGTCGATACTCAGAATTGCGCCCATCTCAGCGTGGATTTCCGCTTTGCAAAGCGTATCGCGATCCACAGGAGAAGACATGAAGGGGACGGGGTGGTGAGGCCGCGTTGGCGCCGCTGGGCAAATATGCGTCGAAAGGATCACATCGCCAGGAAGGTGATCGCCAGAACTCGCCATAGCAGCGATCTTTAGCGCAAGGGCGACGACGGCGATTGCTCCATCAGCGTCGGAGACAATCCCGATTTGCGTCGGTCTCGCGCCAATTCCACCGAGCTTACCGATGATGCCGAGTTTCGGTGCAGATGGGTCGCTTCCCTTGAAGACGACCTGCATGAAATCGGTATGGTTCGATGGCGACGCAATGCGCCGAAGCGTAATGTTCTCCACGCCGGCGGCCTTGAGAAATTGTGCGACCTTCTCGCCATCGATATGGGCGCTATCAAGTAGTTCGTAGCTTTCGATGACTTGTTTGAACGGCATCGTACGGTCCTCAGTAGTCGCGGGCCTTCGGAAACACTTCCTTGCGTAGAAGGTCCGACATTTCGACCGGATCCATGCCTTCCGCAGGGTAGGGTAGCGCGATGATATGAGCTACACCGCAGGCGGCGATGCGTTTCAATTGCTCAACGCACTCTTTGGGCGTTCCCGATATAGAGAGATGGAGTGTCAGTTCGTCTGGTACCGCCGTCCACATGGCTTCGTCGTACTCGCGCGATCGCGCGTAGCCGAAACGATTGATCTCATCGAGCAGCCCGGGCGCCTTGACGCCAAATAGTTCGAGCACTTCCGGCGTTGATTTCAGCGTGCGCCCAATCGCCGGCTTCACCGCATTGCGGGCAAGGGTCCCGTCCTCACAAACGGATGTATACGCCCAAAGCGCGATCTCTGGCTTGGCCATGGTCTTGTCGCGCTTCTGTAAACCTTTGTCGATATTCTCCTTACAGAAATTGATGCCTTCTTTGGACGTGAAGTGTCCTATGATCACGCCGTCGCCCATCTCGCCGCCGGCAGCTAGAATCTGCGGCCCACGGCCCGCGATATAGATAGGCACCTGTTTCGACTTGAAATGCATATGCGCGTTCTTTGCGACAAAGGTCTTGCTCTCGTAGCTTACCGCCTCATCATTCCAGAATTGACGGCAAACTTTCACTGCATCGCGAAGCGCGGTGGCAGGGCTGATGCGCTGGATGCCCATTGCATCAAATCCGCTGATGCCGGCACCGATCCCCATGATCGCGCGGCCTCCAGAGAGTTCATGCAGACTCGCCATTGCGGTCGCGGTCAGAAGAGGGTGACGTACAAGCGGATCGGTGACACCGGTGCCGATTGTGGTTTTAGAGGTTGCCGTTGCGATGCCGGCCATTGTCACGAAGACATCCCGGAAAAATCGCTCGTCCGGTACCCAAACCGAAATATCGTTTTGGTCGCAAGTTTGTGCCAGCTTCATCTGTTCTTGAATGGTCAGACGGGATGGCATGGCAAGGCCGAACTTCATTTCAATACTCTCCGTAAACTGTTTCTTCGGTCGTCGGGCGCTGCAAAAGAAGTTCGCGCGCACTGAGCAAGTGTTTCCGCATCAGCCGGTCGGCGATATCGCCGTCGCGCATCTCAATCGCTGAAGCAATCAGATCGTGTTCGCGGATGAAACGCCGGTGTGCTTCCTCGGAGTGCAGGGTCATATCTTCATCTGTCAGAATAAGATCTCGGATATTCGTGAAAGCATGGATTATCTTCGGTGAGCGCGTGGCAGATACGACGATTTCATGAAACTCAATATTGAGCTGCGCCCGCTTGTGACGATCAGAGAGTGCGACGGCTTGGCTGATTGTAACGTTTTCACGTAGCCGCTTGATTTCCTCGTCGGTAACGCGTTCCGCTGCGAGTCTGGCTCCGTATCCCTCGATTGCCGCACGAAGATCATAGGCGTCGAACAGATCTTCCCGCATGTCGGAGACTGCGTAGCCGCCACTCTTTGCGGTCGTGACCAGTCCGTCGACTTCCAAACGGGAGAGTGCTTCGCGAAGCGGGGTACGGCTGATGCCAAGTGTCTGCGCGAGATCTGTTTCGATCAGGCGCAGCTTTGGCGCCAGTTCGCGGTTGATGATGGCCATACGCAGCCGCCGGTAAGCATTACGCCACGCCGGTTCCGGCCGGCCATTGCCAACATTGTCAGCGTAAGAATGCATACAAGCGTACCTCTCTTTCAGATAACGTATACAAGTTCAGCACCGATTTCCATCTTCTCACAAAGCAGTTTACTAGAATATGTGCTATTTGCTGCATAAAATGCCTAAATATTGCGCTGCAACAAAGTGAAGCTGGTTTGACTCTCTAAAATATGTATGCAGAATTTAATACAGGAGCAGGTCTTCTAAACCGGGAGGGGAATATGAAGAAGTTAATAGCCGTCATTCTTGTGGGCGCGGCAATGTTCGCAAGCAGCGCGGCGCGTGCCGAGCCGCTCGTTCTGATGACCTGGGGTGGGATCTGGCAGAAGACGTTTCAGGAGCTGGCGGCCACATATAAAGAGAAGACCGGCAAAGAGGTGACGATCATCGCTCAAGGCGGCGGCGATGCGGGCATTGCGCGTCTTATTGCACAGAAGGGTAAGTCCGACGTCGATCTCTGGACGACGAACATGATCAATTACATCCGTGCGCTCGATGCGAAGGTGCTTGAGCCGCTGGACGTCGCGCAGATTCCTAACGCGGCGGATGTAAACAAGAATCTTATCTTCTCACACGCCATTACGGCATGGGTTTCCCAGCGTGGCATTTTCTATCGCAAGGACCTCGTTCCGTTCGAGCCTAAGGAATGGAAGGACCTTTGGGATCCACGCCTGAAGGGCAAGATAGCTGCGCCTGCCGCGACCTTCGACCCCGGTTACTTCCCGCTGATGGCGGCAATCATCAACGGCGGTAACGAAAAGAATCTCGATCCGGGTTTTGCCAATCTTGCGAAGCTTAAAGGTTCAATTGCATCCTTCTATACGAACAACGTGCAATCGATCCGCCTGATCGAGTCGGGCGAGGTTGCGCTGGTTGCCTGGGGCATCATGCCGAACGTCGTTCCGCATCTCGGGCCGGGCAGCAAGTACGGATTCGTAATTCCGAAGCCAGCGCTTGTCGCAGAAACACCGATTACGATGGTTGCCGGTACGAAGAAGAAGAAAGAAGCGCTTGAGTTCATCAACTTCGTCCTTTCGGTCGAGTCGCAGGAGGTTCTCTCCAAGGCGCTCGGCTCCGCGCCGGCAAACTCGAAGGCGCAGCCTCCGGCCTCAATCAAGTCGATCCTGAGCGACGTATCCAACAACTACGTTGTCGACTATCGCGTTCTCGGCGACGATCTGAGCAAGATCATCGACCGCTACGACCGCGAGGTCATGGCCCGCTAAGGGCTAGGGCAAGCGCCGATGAAAGCGAAACTGGGTCTTCTGCTGCTGCTTCTGCCTGCGTTGGGGCTGATCGCAGGATTCCTGACCGCACTGACATCGGTACTCGTTATGAGCGTGGTGGATTCCAGCGGCGCGCTGTCGCTGGAATCCTACCGTTCATTCCTCGGCGACGAACGCTACATGACTATCCTGTTGCAGTCGGTATGGATTGCCTTCTACGTCACCGTAATCTGCTTGGTTCTGGGCTATCCGATCGCAATCGCTATGAGCCGCTCGTCGCGCACCGTCGCCTCGCTGATTACGCTCGCGCTCGCGATCCAGTTCTTCTCGATCTACGTCGTCAAGATGTACGGCTGGATGCTCATTCTCGGAAATAACGGCGTCATAAATCGGCTGCTGCTCGGTAGCGGCATTGTCAGTTCGCCGGTGAAGCTCATGTATAACGAACTCGGCGTCGCAATCGGGCTTTTGGCGGCAGCCTTGCCGCTGATGGTGTTCCCGATCAACGCCGTCCTGCAAACCATCAGCCTTCGTTACGAAGAGGCTGCGCTGAGCCTGGGGGCAGGGCGTCTGCGCGCGCTGCTCACGATCACGCTTCCGCTCAGCGTGCCCGGCATCCTGAGCGGAGTCATTCTAACCTTCGTATTTTGCTTCGCGGCTTATCTTACGCCGGGACTGCTCGGCGGCGGTTTCTTCAAGATGATTGGCAACGTCATCTACGAACAGGCGGTCACGCGCTTCAACTATTCGTTTGCCGCCGCGGCGGCGGTCATCACGCTCGTCATCAGCCTTTTCGCGATCGTCGGCTTGAACAAGGCAAGCCAGGCTCTCGCCGGAGGGCGCCAATGAGAACCGGCACCGTACGGGACCCGCTTACGATGACGGCGACTGCGATCGCCTTCGTCACACTCTTCGCTGCGACGTTTCCGTTGTTCGTGACCACGGTTACAGCATTCAACGCGACCAGCGAAACCGTGTTTCCGCCGAACGGCTGGTCAATGCGCTGGTTCTGGAACATCGCTAAGCAACCGGAATTGGTTGAGGCAGCAGGCTTCAGTCTGGTGTTGGCGGTCATCAGTTCCGCAATTTCGATTTCGCTTGGGGTCGTGAGTGCAATCGCGCTTACGCGCAAGAATTTTCCTGGAAGGAATCTGATCGACGCGGTCCTGATGTCCCCGCTGCTGGTGCCGCAAGTCATTATGGGCCTTTCGTTCCTCGTCTTCTTCGTTCGCATCGGTTCGAAGCAGCCGTTTCTGAATCTCCTGTTTCTTCACGTCGTGCTAACCTTCCCCTACGCGCTGCGCGTCATTCGCTCGAGCCTGATGCGAATGAATCCGAAGCTGGAAGAAGCGGCGGTCGGCCTCGGCGCGTCCAACATAAAGAGCTTCTTCCTAGTGACATTCCCGCAGATGCGGCCGAGCCTCTTCGTCGCAATCTTTTTTTGCTTTGTCGTGTCCTTCGACAACTTCACGGCATCGGCGTTTCTGACCGTCTCGGGCGCGACCCTGCCGGTGCAGATTTACTTTAATATCGAATCCAGCCTCGACCCCACAATTTCGGCGATCAGCGCTTTGCTTATTGTCAGTTCAGCGATCTTCGTAATCGTTGCCGACCGGGTCGTCGGCGTCGAAAAGATCGTATGAGAATGAAATGAAGCAGGCTGGCATCGAAATCGAAAACATTACTGTCCGCTACGGAAACTCCGTGCCGGTGACCGCGCTATCGCTGGATGTGAAGCCGGGCGAATTCGTTTCGCTGCTAGGGCCGAGCGGATGCGGCAAGACGACGACCCTTCGTTCCGTCGCGGGATTCAGCGACATCGCGGAAGGCGACATCCGCATCGGCGGCGTATCCGTTCGAAACGTTCCGGCGAACAAGCGCAATATAGGCATGGTCTATCAGGACTATGCGCTTTTTCCGCACATGAACGTCGAAAAGAACATCGGTTTCGGCTTGCGGATGCGCGGCGTTGCGGCCGAAGAAATCAAGCAACGGGCGAGGGCCGCAGTAGATCAGCTCCGTCTTTCCAATTTTCTCGAGCGCTATCCGCAGCAGCTCTCCGGAGGACAGCAGCAGCGCGTGGCGCTTGCACGTGCCCTGGTCGTACGGCCGGACGTGCTTCTTCTCGACGAGCCGATGGCGGCGCTCGACAAGCAATTGCGCTCTGACATGCAGTTCGAACTCAAGGATTTGCAGAAGTCCGTGGGCATCACGACGGTATTCGTGACGCACGATCAGGAGGAGGCGCTTTCCTTGTCCGATCGTATCGCGGTCATGAATGAGGGAAAGATCCTTCAGATCGATAAGCCCGATGCGCTCTATCACTATCCTGCAACGCGCTTTGTCGCGGAGTTTGTCGGTACTGCTAACTTATTCAAGGCCGATGTCGTGTCTTCGGGCGGTAAAAGCCGCATAGCGCTCGACGCCCTCGATGCCTCTTTAGAAGTCAGTCGTGAGCTGTCTGGAGGTCCCGTGGAAGTGATGCTGCGTCCCGAGCAGGTCAGCTTTGTCAGCCACGCTTCAGCAGACTCAGTTTCAATTCCCGTTCGCGTCCAGACTTCTGTCTTTGTCGGCGCTGCTACGCGTTATCAGGTCGTGACGAAAGCTGGGCATGTGCTCCGCGTCGACGTATCGGATGTGCAGTCGGCCCGCCCGGTGGCAGGCGAGAACACAACAATTTCTTGGCGCATCGGTGACATGCGCATCTATCGCGATGGAAAGCTCGAGCGATGACGCGCCTTCTGTTGATCAGCAATTCTGGGACGCCGTTTTTGGAACATTGCAAAGAAATGCTTCGCACATTTCTGGTGGGTCGTACGCGGATTACCTATGTGACGGCGGCCCGCCTTGGCGATGAAGACGAGCGATATGAGCGCGCCGCCAAGGCGCTTGCCACTGTTGGGTTCGATACCGATCACTTGAAACTTGATCTCGATGCAATCCGCAAATTGGAAAAGGCCGAATCCATATTTGTTGGAGGTGGAAACACCTACGCACTTGTCAGCCGCTTACGCCAGCATGGACTCCTGCACCGGCTCGCCGAGCGCGTACGCAACGGGCTTCCGTATATTGGTACAAGCGCAGGCACCAATATTGCCGCACCGAATATTCTTGCGACCAATGACTGGAATGTGGTGGGTGCGACCGAGTTCACAGGCATGGCGCTCGTGCCATGGGCGATCAATCCACATTATCAGGAAGCCGACCCGGGCATGGCGCCGGGCAGTGAGACGCGCGACCAGCGAATTGCCGAGTATCTGAATTGCAATTTCCTCCCGGTGCTTGGGATCGAGGAGCAAACTGCAATCAAAGTCGAAAACGACAAGGCGACCGTAGTGGGGGAAGGCCGAGCGCGCTTTTTCGTGCGCGGCAGCAAGCCAAAGTGGTTGCCGACAGGGACGGAATTTTCGCTGCATTAAATGCAGCGTGGAATAGAAGGAAATCAACGTGGAATTCTTGGAGCCGCAATCGTTGCAGGAGGCGGTGGCTATGGCAAAAGCCAAAGGCGCTTCCGCTCGTTTCATTGCTGGCGGCACCGACTTAGTCATTCAGGCGCGTAAATCGGGGAAGTGGCCCGACACCATGATAAACTTGCAGCGCATTGCCGGTTTAGGAGAAATAGGGTTCACCGAAAAAGGCTTTACGCTCGGCGCACTCGTAACTCATCGGCAAATTGAGAACGAAGACCGATTTCTAGGGGCCTTGCAAGCGCTTCGCGAAAGCGCTTGCGTTGTCGGTGGCCATCAAGTCCGGAATGTTGGAACGGTTGGCGGAAATATATGCAACGCGTCTCCCGCGGCAGATCTCGTACCTATCCTGTTGTGTCTCGAGGCAGAGCTTGTTCTCTCCGGCAGCAACAGCAGGCGTACCATGAAGCTGGCTGACTTTGTCGAAGGTCCGAGAAAGACGTTGCGCGCGAGTGATGAACTGCTGACGGAGATCGCTGTTACTCTGCCGGTTCAAGCGGTCGGGTCGGCATTTCTGAAAGGCGGCCGCCGACGCGCCATGGAAATCTCCATTGTTGCAATGGCCGGTGTGGTCTCCGCATCGGCAAAAGGCACAATGACGGATGTGCGGCTTGCCATGGGCGCCGCCGGGCCGAAGGCAATCCGCTTGACGGAAGTCGAGAAGTTTCTCGAGGGCAAATCCGTTTCAAAAGCGGTGCTTGAAGAGGCGGGCAGGCTCGCGACGGCAGCGGCCTCGCCAATCGACGACGTCCGCGCCTCCGCAAATTTCAGGCGCCATTTGGTCGGAGTTTATGCGCGACGTGTCGTCGAAATCAGTTGGAATCGAATTCTGGGTACAGGCAATGACAGAAGTGCAGCTTGATCTCACGGTGAATGGACGTCGTCATCGGCTTTCCATCCCGGCGCATTGTTCGCTGTTGGACGTCCTCCGCGACGAGCTCGAACTGAACGGTACGAAGACTAACTGTCTCGAAGCCGAATGCGGTGTTTGCACGGTAATACTCGACGGCAAGTCGGTTACTTCGTGTACCGTGCTCGCTGCGCAGTGCAACGGCAGGCAGATAACGACGATTGAAGGCCTCGCAGAGAACTCGACGCCGCATCCGTTGCAGGAAGCATTCGTAGAGTTCGGCGCCGTACAGTGCGGCTACTGCATTCCCGGAATGATTATGACGGCAAAGGCGTTTCTGGATGAAAATCCGCGACCGACGCGGGAAGCCGTGCGTGAAGCGATCGCTGGCACGCTTTGCCGTTGTACGGGCTACCAGAAGATCGTCGATGCGATCATGGCTGCGTCACAGCGGCTTTCGCAGCAGGGAGAGCGCGCATGAACTCTCCGTTCCGAATCATAGGAAAATCGCTTCCGAGGCTGGACGCCAGTGGCAAGGTGAGCGGCAAGGCGGTGTATGGAACCGACTTTGCAATGCAGGGCATGCTGCATGGCAAGCTGGTATCGAGTCCCATCGCGAGCGCAGAGATACTTTCGATCGACGTCGAACAGGCAATGGCATTGCCTGGTGTCTATGCGGTCGTCACGGCGAAGGATATTCCTGCGCAGCGCTACGGTTCGTTTGTGAAGGACATGGAGGTATTTGCTTCGAAACGGGTGAACTTCGTCGGCCAGCCGGTCGCGGCCGTTGTCGCGCGCACCGTTGAAGAAGCCGAAATTGCGGCGAAGGCTGTCATTGTAAAGTACAAAGAGCTTGCGGCAGTCTTTAGCACAGAAGAAGCCGCACAACCGAACGCCCCTCTCGTTCATCCGGAATGGCAGGAGTATAAAACCGTGCCGACGGTGAAACGGCAAGGCAACGTGACCAACCACGCACGCCTGGTGCTCGGCGATGTGGAAAAGGCGCTGAAGGAATCCTACCGCGTTTTTACGCATCGTTTTGTTACGAACGTGGTTCATCCGGGATACACGGAACCGCGCGCTGCGATTGCGTACTGGGATGACAGCAAGCAACTCGTCGTGTGGTCAAATACGCAACTGCCTTTCGAGGCACAAGCGACGCTCGCGGAAATCTTCAAGCTCACGCCTTCTCAGGTGCGAGTGAACCTCACCGTGATCGGCGGCGGGTTTGGAGGCAAGTTGCGGCTCGGTGTTGAGCATTATGCTGCCGCTGCAGCGCTGAAGGCTGGCCGTCCCGTGAAGTTCGTCTGCTCTTGCGAAGAGGAAATGACGGCGGCATTGCCGCGACAGCCCCTGATCATCGATCTTACCACCGGTGTTACGAAAGACGGCAAGATCCTCGCAAAAGCCGCCAGCATCTTAGTCGATACGGGCGCTACCTCGGGCTCAGGTGTTGGGGTGGCATCGAGTGTGATGCTTATGCTCGCCGGACCCTACAAGATCCCCAATCTGAATCTTGAAAGCCGATCCGTTTATACAAACAAGACACCGACGGGTTCTTTTCGTGCTCCGGCCGGCCCGCAGGGAAATTTCGCGGTTGAATCCCAGATGGACATCATTGCCGACGCACTCGGTATCGATCCGCTCGAATTCCGCTTGCGCAATATCGTGCGAGAAGGCGATCTCGCACCAAACGGACAAAGACTGGAGAGCGTAAGTCTCGAAACATGCCTCTTGAAAGCGGCCGAGGAGATCGGTTGGAACGATCGGAAACCGGCGCCAGGGCGAGGCAAAGGCATTGCATGTGCTTGGTGGACGACGACATCAGGTTCCTCAGGCGTTTACGTAAAGGTCGGTCCCGACGGACGCGTGTTCCTGAATACCGGGTGTGCTGAAATCGGAACAGCCGCGCTGACCGGCGCTGCACAGGTGCTTGCGGAAGCGCTTGGGGTTGAACTCTCGGATATTCAAATTGTGAGTGGCGATACGGCGTCTACTCCGTTCGATTTTGGCGCGCAGGGCAGCCGAACCGCATTTGCCGTTGGCAATGCCTGCATCGACGCGGTTGCAAAACTTCACGCGCGCGTGAAGGAAATTGCTTCCAAGCAGTTTTCGTCGAGGCCAGAAGAGGTCGAAGTTCTCAACGGTGTTGCAAAATATGGCGAGAAGTCACTCACGCTTCGCGAAATCGCGGCTATCGCGCAGACGAGCCAAGGCGGCTTGATCGCCCATGGCACTTTCATCGCCCCAGCGACGCTGCACGATAAGGAACGGACGGAGAATATGGTGATCACGGCGATAAATTCGCCGAGCTTCCACGCGCATGCTGTCGATCTCTCGGTCGATAGCGAAACCGGTGAAGTAAAGATTCACGATTACGTCGTGGTGCAGGACGTAGGACGTGCCATTAATCCGATATACATCGAAGGACAGATCGAAGGCGGCGTAGTGCAGGGCATCGGCCAGGCGCTAAGTGAGGAGATCGTTTACGAGAACGGCGTTGTTCGCAACCCAGGCTTGACCGACTACAAAATGCCGACTGCAATGGACGCGCCGAACATCCGTTCGTTCATCATCGAATCTCCGAGCAAAGTAGGACCTTATGGTGCAAAGGGTGTCGGCGAGCCGCCGGTGATTCATCCCCCGGCCACTATTGCCAATGCGATTGCCTCGGCCGTCTCAGCGCGAGTACAGACTTTGCCAATCACTGCCGAAAAGATCGTAAAGACGCTCGCAGAGGCTGTCGAAACACAGAAATGAACATTCTGGTGCATGCAAGGTTGCACGGCCTTCTTCGTCTGATTGTGGACGATCCGGAAGGAGAGTGCGACGTGCAGCTTGCACCAGACGCCAACGTGAATGATTTTCTCGAGCGTATCGATGCCATAAACAAGGCGTGGATCGTATCGGTGAACGGTACGCTGCGCCGTGGTGAACACAAACTACAGAACGGTGACGAGATCGACTGCTATCCGCAACTCACAGGTGGTTAGCAGCCCTAGGCTGTTTCAAAAATCCGCAAATGAACAATATCGAGAGCACAGTGAACCAGAATACGCCAACTTATTTGCCGGTCCGGCGTGAACGGGATTCGCTGGGCGAGCTCGATATTGATGCTAACCGTTATTGGGGAATTCACACCGCGCGTGCAGTACAGAATTTTCCGATCACCGGCACGTCAGTTGGACAATTTCCGGAATTGATTAGGGCGCTCGTACTTGTGAAGCTGGCCGCAGCGCGAGCAAATCGTAAGGTCGGTGCGCTACCAGCCGTGAAGTGCAGAGCCATCGAACAGGCCTGCGGTAGGATCTTGGCTGAGCCGGAACTCGCCCTGCAATTTGCCGTTGACATGATTCAGGGTGGTGCGGGCACCTCGACCAACATGAATGCGAACGAGGTAATCGCCAATCTCGCAATCGAAGCGCTGGGCGGCACGAAAGGTGACTATAATTTAGTCTCTCCGCACGACGACGTGAACATGTCGCAGTCGACGAACGATGCCTATCCGACGGCGCTCCGCCTTGCAGTTTTGTTCGCAGCCGAACCTCTGCTCGGGGCGCTTGAGCGTCTTGCACTGCAGATGAGTCGTAAGGGCGACGAGTTTGCAAATATCCTGAAGATGGGCCGTACACAGCTTCAGGAAGCTGTGCCGATGACCTTGGGGCAGGAGTTCAACGCTTTTGCTGTCACTATCCGCGAAGACATCGACCGCATCCGCGAAGCGCTATTGCATTTTTATGAGGTCAATCTTGGCGGGACCGCCATTGGCACCGGCCTGAATGCACGAGCTTACTATGCCGAAAATGCTATCGCGGAACTTGCGTCTCTCAGCGGTCACCCGATACGGCAGGCTCACGATTTGATCGAAGCCACTTCGGATATGGGCGCCTTTGTATTGTTCTCCGGTGTGCTGAAACGCGTTGCGGTGAAGCTGTCCAAGATCTGTAACGATTTGCGGCTGCTCTCAAGTGGTCCCGGAGGCGGGTTTGCGGAGATCAAGCTGCCGGCAGTGCAGGCAGGCTCCTCGATCATGCCGGGCAAGATCAACCCTGTGATTCCCGAAGTCGTGAACCAGGTCGCTTACCTCGTCATCGGTCACGACATTACGATAACGATGTGCGCCGAGGGTGGGCAGCTGCAGTTGAACCCATTCGAACCCACCATCGGTTTTTGTACTTTGTCATCGATCCATTATCTGACCTCGAGTGTGAACACTCTGTCTGAGCGCTGCATTTCAGGCATCGAAGCCGATGAGGCGCGTTGTAGAGAGATCGCGGAAACGAGCGTCGGCTTGATAACGGCGCTCGCGCCATTAATCGGCTACGAAGTTTCTGCAAGAATCGCGAAGCGCGCGCTTATTGAGAAGCGCAGGATTGTCGATGTTGTGCTTGAAGAGGGCGTTCTGAGTGCTGATGCGATAAGGAGAGCGCTTTCGGCGGACGCGATGACGGAGCCGGGCCGTTCGAAACGTGAGGTGCGGTCATGACGCATACAGACCAATTTCAAGACTATGCGCTGGATGAGGCGCGTGCGCTTCTGAAAAGGTTCGAGGCCGTGCCGCTTTTGAATCTACTTAGTGACGCATCGCGGCTGGCCCGGGAAGCGCACGGCTACAGTATTTCTTATTCGCGCAAAGTGTTCATTCCGCTTACTCAATTGTGCCGCGACACATGTGGTTACTGCACCTTCGCGAAAACGCCGCGTCATTTCAAATCGGCGTATCTTTCTCCGGACGAAGTGCTCAAAATCGCGAAAGCGGGTGAGAAGGCGGGATGCACGGAGGCCTTATTCACGCTCGGCGATAAGCCTGAGTTGCGCTATGCAGCCGCGCGTGATGCGCTGGATGTGTTGGGTTATTCTTCGACGCATGCGTACCTGGAGGCTATGTGCAAGCTCGTCCTTCAGGAGACTACGCTTCTTCCGCACGTAAATGCAGGCATCATGGCGGAAGACGAAATCACGCGCTTTCGTGCCGTGAGTGTCTCGCAAGGAATCATGTTGGAGTCGATTTCGCGCCGCTTGTGCGAGCGTGGCGGTGCTCATTTCGGCTCGCCGGACAAGGATCCAGCGGTCCGGATGGAAATGATCGCGGCGGCTGGCCGACTGAAGGTGCCATTCACGAGCGGCATCCTCATTGGCATAGGCGAGAGCCGTTTGGAGCGAATTCAGTCGCTACTCGCGCTCCGCGACCTTCACCGGCAACACGGGCATATTCAGGAAATTATCGTTCAGAATTTCCGCGCCAAGGCTGATACGCGGTTTGCCGAAAACCAGGAGCCGGATCTGGACGATCTGCTTTGGACAGCGGCCGCAGCGCGGATCGTGTTTGGCGGCGAGATGAATATTCAGGTTCCTCCAAACCTTAGTTATTCGGACTATCCTAGGCTTTTGCAGGCGGGCATTAACGACTGGGGCGGGATTTCTCCGGTTACCGTCGATCACGTAAACCCGGAAGCTGCGTGGCCTGCGACGGCGAAACTACGCAATGAAACGGAAAAGGCTGGTCTCTCGTTGGTGCCGCGGCTTGCTGCGTATCCAAAGTACATCCGTCTGGAATGGCTGGATCCAGAGATCTATCGTCGCTCCCTTCAAGTGGTAGATAGCAATGGCTATGTTCGGGACAGCGACTGGTCACCCGGTGCGCTCACTACAATTCCTGCGCTATCGTTATTTCCAAATCCGTCGAACCGGTTTGACAAACTTCTAACGAGATCAATCGCCGGCGAGCGCCTCGATCAAATAGACGTCGTCCGGCTGTTCGCAGCAAGGGATGTGGCGGTTGAAGAGATCGCGGCCGCAGCAGACGAATTGCGTGAGCGGGCGAGCGGGGACACTGTTCGCTACGTTGTCAACCGTAACATCAACTATACTAACGTCTGCATCTATCGCTGCAGCTTTTGTGCCTTCTCAAAAGGCAAGAGCCACGATCACTTGCGTGGCAAACCCTATGATATTTCGCTCGCTGAAGTCGCGCGCCGCGCTCGCGAAGCGTGGGAGCGGGGTGCGACCGAAGTCTGCATGCAAGGCGGAATTAATCCACATTACACCGGGCAGACTTATCTCGATCTCGTAAGGGCTGTGAAGTCGGAAGTTCCGGGCATGCATGTCCACGCGTTCTCGCCGCTTGAAGTATCGCAGGGCGCAGCAACACTCGGAGTTTCAGTCGATCGGCTTCTGCGAATGCTTCGTGACGAAGGCCTTGGATCGCTTCCTGGTACTGCCGCGGAAATTCTTGATGACGATGTTCGCCGCGTCATATGTGCGGACAAGGTGACCACGCAGCAATGGTTGTCGGTGATCGCGACCGCTCATCGATGCGGATTACCAACGACATCGACAATTATGTTCGGGCACATGGAAACGCCCGTCAGTTGGGCCAAGCACCTGCTCGCGTTGCGAGACCTGCAGCAGGAAACCGGAGGGTTTACCGAATTCGTTGCGCTGCCTTTCGTGCATATGGAAGCGCCAATGTCGCTCCGAGGGCAGGCGAGGAAGGGGCCGACGTGGCGTGAAGTGCGGCTCATGCACGCGATTGCTCGCCTGGTACTGAATCCGCTTATCACAAACATTCAGGCTTCATGGGTCAAAGTAGGCCCCGAGGGAGCGAGCGCATTGCTTCAGGGTGGCGCAAACGATCTCGGCGGTACACTGATGAATGAGAGCATTTCGCGCGCCGCCGGGACGCAACACGGGCAGGAACTTGACCCAAGGAGCCTCGAGAACATTATTGAAGGCATAGGCCGAATTCCTGATCAACGCACCACGCTCTACGCGAAAGCGCCGCTTGGGCAGCAAGCTAAGAGCTATCAAGCGGCAGCGCTTTCCGAGCTCATTCTCGATCCGTTCGTCGGGAAGCGGCAGGACAAAGTACTTAGAAACAAAATGGAAATTGGAGGAAACTTGTGAGCGCAGAAAAGAAAACGATCTGCATCGTCGGCGGCACAGGCGCAGAGGGAAGCGGTCTCGCGGCACGCTGGGCAGCTCACGGGCATCGTGTGATCATCGGGTCACGGGATGCGAGCAAAGCCCAAGGCGCGGCCGACGCACTTAATGCCTTGATTGGGGGAAGCGATGTTATCGCAATGGATAGCCGTGCAGGGGTGCAGGAAGCAGATATAGTTGTGCTGACAGTACCTTTCTCCGCACAGAAATCGACTATCGAAGGGCTGAAGGACGTTCTAGTCGGCAAGATACTTATCGACGTTACTGTGCCGCTCGTTCCTCCCAAGGTCTCCACGGTGCAGTTGCCGGAATCGGACTCCTGCGTCGTTGCAATTCAGAAGCTCCTTGGCGAGCAGACGAAAGTCGTCTCCGCGTTTCAGAACGTGTCAGCACATAAGCTGAAAGACCTGAAATACGAGATTGAGTGTGATGTGCTAGTTGCTAGCGATGATGTCAACGCTCGGCAGGTAGGTTTGTCGTTGGCCCGTGATGCCGGATTGCGAGGTATAGATGTTGGTCCACTCGCCAATTCAGTGGTCGCTGAAAGTCTCACGTCGGTTCTTATTTGGATCAATCGTAAATACAAAATTCCTGATGCTGGCGTCAGAATCACAGGCTTGGCCAGCAATGAAGAAAAGGTTATGGAGTAACCCAGATGCGGAGACTTATGATGTATGGATTTAAGGGTATTGGTAGAATGTTTGGACGGCTCTGGAGAAAAATTTTGTCGAGTTTCGATAAAGCGGCGGATACTGAGTCTCGCGCTAAGACCAGCTCTACGCCAAACATGAATCGTTGGACTTGGTAGGGGCAATCCAAGATTTTAGAATTTTCTCCCAACTGAGGAGGGCAAGAATTCGCCTTCCTTTTTTTATTTCGGGCATTCCGACAAACTGAAATCTCGCGTTCGATAACAATACCGTCGAAAGGCGGGGTTCGTCGAAATGGTCCTTGAGATAGCTCGCTTTTCTGACAACTTCAAAGCTGCTGGTCGCAGGTTCGATTCCTGCCGCGTTCGCGGCGGTCGAAGAGTTAAAGCTTTTCACCCAAGAATTTGATCACCAATATGCTCGCGTGCATCTGTTTGCCGTGCTGCAAGAGCGTGCTGCGAATTGCGCGGTGATTAGCTTCAACTTGAAAAAACTCCCTGTTAGCCACGAGGAATTCCCTGTTACGACATCAAGGGAATTTCAGAAGTAAATCGCTGATTTTTCGGTAGAAATTTTGGTCAGATCGGCCGGAAGAAGGCGGATCTTTTCAAATTCGCTGCAAATTTCCCTGTTATCTGGTACTTTTCGACGCAGACCAGTTTCGATTGGACTGTGTCCTCAACCAGCCGTTTTCGTCGAAGCCGCGAAAAGACTTTCCGAGGGCTGAAGCGGCACGTTTGCGGTGTCAGGTTTCAGCGCCAACAAGATTTCGAAGTCGGTGGCATTGCCGCGGCCGGTAAGTGGTCTGCGATCGGGACGAAACAATTTCCAAAGACAAGAGTAACGCGCGCGCAGGCTTGATAATCGAACCCTTATTTCTTCCGTATCCGGAAGACGATCACGGACTCCTGCTTTTGCGTATCCAGCAGCAGGTCGCCTGTCTGACGCACAAGATTGGGAATATCGATTCCGGCAAGCGGGTCGGTGCATTCGACCACCAGTTCATCTCCTGAAACAAGACCGGTAAGAGCCTTGCGGGTTTTTAGGGCCGGCAGAGGGCATTTCAGACCCCTAAGATTGAGCTTTGTCTCTGCCATAATCCCAATAGAACAAGGTGAATTCTGAGGTTTGTTACCGTGCGACGGCCATTTAGGCTAGATAGGGACTGCTGAATTCGCGCGTACGGAGACGTCCAAATAAGGCTTGGAATGACGGCCGGTAGCCACACGTTGCAATCCATCACCCTTCTGACGCCGGTTGCCGAGATTATTTCGCGGCTCGATGCCTTGGTGTCCCCCGTTGCTATATCGGACACCGCGCCTGCTATCGCTGCCGGTGCGACGCTTGCCGCTGATGTTGTAGCGCCGGCGGATTCGCCGGAGCACGCAACCGCGCTGCATGACGGTTGGGCGGTCGCTTCCGAGCAGATTGCCGATGCCAGTTCGTATGCGCCTGCGGTGCTCACTTCTGCTCCGCTCTGGGTAGATGCCGGGGAGCGGATGCCGGCGGGCGCGGACGCGGTGCTGCCGATGGATGCTGCTGCCGTAGCCAAAGACAGTGCCGAAGTTCACGCTTCGGTCGCGCATGGCGAAGGCATTTTGTTTACGGGCACCGACGCTGCAAAAGGACAGGTGTTACGCCGCGCTGGCGATCGCGTCCGGCCGATCGATGCAGCGATCCTGCTAGCGCTGGCAGTCGAGACTATTCCAGTCCGCGCGCCACGCGTGAAAATCATTTCGTTTTCGGTTCGCGATAAGAAAGCCGATTTTATCGCCCCGATGATTGCGAACGCCGTGCGCGCAAAAGGCGGGACGCCGGAAATCGTGCAAGCGGCTACGCTGGAGGCGCTGCTTTCCAGGCCCGACGCTGACGCAATTATTGTAATCGGCGGCACCGGAACTGGAAAAAATGACCACGCGGTGAAGTCGCTTGCGCGTGTCGGGAAGGTCGAATTTCACGGTTTCGGAATCTCGCCCGGTCAAACATCGGCATTCGGCAGCGCCGGCGGGTGTCCGGTGCTTATGCTTCCGGGTCGTCTGGATTCGGCGATGGCAGTATTCCTCGTCGTTGGCAGCCGGTTGCTAGCCCGTTTGACCGGTGCAAAGGAAAACGAAGCAGTATTTTCAGTTTCGCTCACAAAAAAAATTACTTCGGCTATTGGGTTAGCCGAGGTCGTATTCGTGCGGCGTGTTGCCGGAGGAATCGAGCCGCTTGGCAACGGCACATTCCCATTGCAGGCACTGATTCAGGCGGACGGCTGGGTTTTTGTGCCGCCCGCAAGCGAGGGGCTTGCCGCCGGAGCGTCCGTTGAAATGAGAAGCCTTCCATGAGCAGTGACCGCATCGGCAAAGTACCGGCTCGCCCGGAAGAACTGCTTGCGGCGATCCGTGCGGCTGCGCGTCAGGAGCAGTTTCTGGAAGTCGTATCGCCCGAGGAAGCGCGTCTTCGCTTCGAGAATAATCTCGATCTCAGGCCGCTTGGTGCTGAAAGAGTGAAGCTTGCCGACGCGCTCGGACGTGTGCTCGCGAATGATGTCGCGGCACCGGTCGATGCGCCGCCCTTCGATCGCTCCAACGTCGATGGTTTTGCACTGCGGGCGGCTGACACGACAGGAGCGAGCGACACGAAGCCGCGCTTGCTCCTCTTGAATGGCGAAGTGCTTGCGTGCGGCACGGCGCCGGTGCTGACAGTCGCGCCTGGCACGGCAACCGCGATCGCGACCGGCGGCATGATCCCTCGCGGAGCGGATGCCGTTGCGATGATCGAATGGACTGATCTGCTAGAGACCGGCAAAGGACCGGCGATCGAATTGCGCCGGACACTGATGCCGGGCCAGTTCGTTTCCTTTGCAGGCTCCGACATCGCCCGCGGCGAAATGCTGCTTCGCCGTGGCGTGCAGACTGGTTCGCGCGAGATCGGAATTCTTGCCGCGTGCGGCATTGCCGAAATCGATGTGATCCGGAAGCCGAAGGTTGCCGTGCTTTCAACCGGCGACGAGTTAACTGCGCCCGGCAAGCCACTCGCGCCAGGCGCGGTGTATGACTCGAACGGCGCGATCGTCGCCGCCTCGGTGACGGAAGCGGGCGGCGTCGCAGTGCCGATGGGTGCTTTTCCAGACGACGAGAATGTTCTGCGGAAGGTTCTGCGTGACGCGATCAGCCAGTGCGATCTGGTCGTGCTTTCGGGCGGCACGTCAAAAGGTGCCGGCGATTTTTCCCACCGCATCGTGTCCGAACTCGGCACCGTGCTGGTTCACGGGGTAGCCCTGAAACCCGGCAAGCCGCTTTGTCTTGCAGTCGCCGAAGGCAAACCGGTCGTCGTGTTGCCCGGCTTTCCGACTTCGGCAATTTTCACATTCCACGCTTTCGTTGCTCCGGTAATTCGCCGATGGGCTGGCCTGCCCAAGGAATCGGCTGAAGCCGTCGAAGCGCAGATTCCCGTCCGTGTTCCTTCCGAACTTGGACGCAAGGAGTTCATGCTCGTATCTCTGATTGAGGCAAGCGCAGGCACGGTGGCACTTCCGAGTACCAAAGGCTCGGGTTCTGTAACGAGCTTCTCCCAGGCGGACGGATTTATCGAAGTTGATGCACTTGCAACTTCGGTAGAGGCAGGGAGCAGGCAACGGGTAACATTGATCGGCAAAGCCGTGCGGCCGCCCGATCTGACGATCACTGGAAGCCACGATCTCGCGCTCGATGTCGTCATCTCGGCCGTCGCGGAGCAAGGCTTTACGGCACGAACGATCGCCGTCGGCAGTCAGGGCGGCGCAGCGGCGGCTGCGCGTGGCGAATGCGATATTGCGCCGGTACATCTGATCGATACGAACGAAGGCCCGACCCAAGGAAAATATAATCTGCATTTGCAGAATCCGGGACTGTTGCTCGTCCCCGGATGGCGGCGGATGCAGGGAATTGTCTATCGCAAAGGCGATGCACGGTTTGAAGGAAAGACCGCTGCGGAAGCGGTGCGAAGCGTTGCAGGCGACGTGTCCTGCGTGATGATCAATCGCAATGCGGGCTCCGGAACGCGCATACTGGCCGATAAACTGTTGGCGGAAGCCGGGACGGCCCGGCCCGCGGGCTACGCAAATCAACCGAAATCGCACAACGCCGTAGCCGTGGGTGTCGTGCAGGGGCGCGCGGATTGGGGTGTCGCGATCGAACCTGCCGCGAAACTTTATGGATTGGGTTTCCTGCCGCTGGTGCCTGAGCAGTATGATTTTCTGATCGTCGAAAGCAGACAAGATCGCCCCGTCGTAAAAGCGTTTCTGGCAGCACTGCAGGATCAAAAAGTACGGGACCGTATTCGCGCGTTGGGCATGGAGCCGCTCGGATAATGGCACAACTCACCGACGATTGTTTCGCGTTCGACGGCCCGTTGATGCCGCTTCGAACGATGGAACAGTTGATACAAGAGCGTGTATCCGCCGTAACTGGCGTTGAACAGGTTGAGCTTGCGTTCGCGCGCGGCCGGGTCGTTGCCAATGACGTGATCGCTCCGGTCAATCTCCCGCATTTCGACAACTCCGCCGTAGACGGCTACGCGGTGCGTCACGACGATCTCAATCCGTCCGGCGACACAGTGTTGAAGATCGCGGGACGCATTATGGCGGGCCAAAAATCGATCCCGCAAATCGGTCCGCATGAAGCAATCCGGATTTTTACCGGGGCGCCGATGCCGCCCGGCGCCGACACGGTATTCATGCAGGAGGATACAGATGAGCAGGGGCAGGACGTGTCGCTCCCTACCGGCTTAAAGCGCGGCGCAAATCGCCGCCTTAGCGGTGAGGACATTGCTGTTGGTTCGGTTGCCTTGCCGGCGGGTAGAGTACTCGACGCACAAAACATTGCGCTGGCCGCGGCGTTGGGAATGACGAAGCTGGAAGTGCGCCGCCGCATTCGGGTTGCAATATTTTCGACCGGGAATGAAATCGTAGAACCGGGTTCAGAGCGGAGCGGAGCGGCTGTGTTCGATGCCAATCGCGCCCTTTTGCGCCAACTGCTCGAACAGACTGGATGCATTGTTTCCGATCTCGGTATTCTGCGCGACGATCCGGCTGCTCTCGCAGCGGCGTTGCATAAAGCTGCGGAAAGCAATGATGTCGTACTGACCTCGGGCGGCGTTTCGACCGGCGACGCCGATCACGTGCGTACCGCCGTGGAAAGTATAGGATCGCTTGTCTTCTGGCGTGTCGCTATCAAACCGGGGCGGCCGGTAGCTATGGGAGTCATTCCTCACAACAAAGACAACAGCGCGGCATTCGTCGGTCTTCCCGGAAATCCAGTCGCGGTTTTTGTTACCTTCGTTCGCGTCGTCAGGCCGCTGCTATTTCGTCTTGCGGGCGCCTTGCCGAAGCCTCTGCAAGCGCTGCCTGTCATTGCGGCTTTCGATTACAAGAAAAAATCCGGACGGCGTGAATATGTTCGAGTCGCCTTGCGGCCGAGAGCCGACGGCGGCTACGACGCCATCAAGCATCCGCAGGACGGCGCCGGTGTAATTACCTCGCTGACCGAAACCGACGGATTAGTTGAATTGCCTGAAGAGGTTACACAGGTCGCTGCGGGCGAACGCGTCCGTTTTCTTTCCTACGCCGCCCTCGGCACTTAGGCGCTGGCGGAACGTTCCCGCGGCTCAATCGTTAAACAGGATGACCAGAGAGGCCATCCAATGAAATTTCGTCACGTCGCGCCGCTTTTTCTTTCACTCGCTATTGCCATGCCGGCCTATGCCCAGGCGCCGCAGATACGTGGGGACGAAAAGAAGGCGGATACAAATTGCCCGCCCAGCGATCCTTCGAACGCGCAGAAAATCGAAGACAGTGCGATCCTGCCGTCCGCAGGCGGTCATAAAGATTCCGCCGCTCCGACGACCCAGCGCGGTGGCGAGACCGTCGTCGCCGACGCAAAGTGCAAGCAAGAGCCCGCGGTTCCGAAAGATCAGCAGAATCAGAAGCAGTAAGTCTGGGCTTATGCGTTCGGATATGTTCGCGTAATTTCCTCTGCGCGCGTCACATCTTCCGGCGTATTCGCATTGAAAAACGGATCGACCGGCTGATCCGGCCATTCTGCAATGGCCACGCCGTGGCGCGCGGTCCAGATTTCGATCTTGTGCAAATTTTCTTCCATAAGCGCGTGGCGCAAGTCTCCGCGCAGCGCAACGGGCCACAATCCCACTACCGGATGACGCCAGTCGCCGGATTTCGCACAGGCGAGCGGTTTGTTTTGCGACGCACGCACATCTTCCAGTCGTTCGAACAGATCGCGCGGCAGAAACGGACAATCGGCCGGAGCGCTTGCGATGTATTCAGTCTCCGGAGCATTTGCCGCGGCCCATTCCAGTCCTGCGAGAATCCCCGCAAGCGGTCCGGCAAAATCCGGAATATCGTCCGGCACGACAGGCAGCTTCGTGAATGCAAAGCGCAACGGGTCGCCGTTAGCATTGATGATGATGCGCGAGCATTGCGGGGTCAGGCGTTCAAGCACGCGCTCGAGAATGGTCTGACCGCCGATCTTGATCATTCCCTTGTCGCCGCCGCCCATTCTGCGCGCGAGTCCGCCGGCGAGTATCAAGCCGAGCGGCTTACTCGTCATGTATTGCGGCCTTGCGGCGGAAACGTCCGCCTTCTTCTTGAACGCTGTCAATGTCCTGATCGAAGATGATGCGGTTCTCGCCTGAGAGCGCCATGAAGCGCTTTCCACGCGCGCGGCCAATCAAAGTGAGATTTGCCTTGCGCGCAAGCTCGACACCCCACGCCGTGAAGCCGGAACGGGAGACGAGGATTGGAATTCCCATTCGCACTGTTTTAATCACCATCTCGGAGGTGAGGCGGCCGGTGGTATAAAAAATCTTGTCGTGGGCAGGCACCTTGTTCTGAAACATCCAGCCCGCGATTTTATCGACCGCGTTATGGCGCCCGACGTCTTCCATATACACCAGCGACTTATCTCTCTGCGCGAGCACGCAGCCGTGAATCGCGCCCGCCTCCAGATAAAGCGAGGGTGTGGTGTTGACCTCATGCGTGAGCGCGTAAAGCCATGAAGTGCGTAACTCGGCATCCGGGAGCTTCACGTCTTCGAGCGCTTCCATGAGATCGCCGAAGGTCGTGCCCTGCGCGCAACCGGAAGTCTGGGTGCGCTTGCGCATTTTTTCTTCGTAGTCGGTCTGGCGTTCGGTGCGGACCACCGCAACGGAAAGATCGTCGTCATAATCGACGCCGGTCACGACATCGTCCGGCATCAGCATATTCTGGTTCAGCAGAAATCCGATCGCGAGATATTCTGGATAGTCGTTGATCGTCATCGCGGTAATGATCTCCTGCCGGTTCAGGTAGATCGTGAGTGCTCGCTCCACCGTCACGGAGGACTCGACACGCGCGCCGGTCTGATCGATGCCGGACACGCGCTCGGTCAGCCGCGGATCGTGCGGATCAGGCTTGATGATGTAATGGTCGCCGGACATGACGTGATTATAGCACGAGACGCGGTGCGATTGCGGCGGAGATTATTCCGCCGCAACCTGCGATTCTGAAACCGCCTCGACCTTGGCGGCGCAATACTTGAACTCGGGAATCTTGCCGAACGGATCGAGCTTCGGATTCGTGAGCAAGTTTGCCGCCGCTTCGACATAAGCAAACGGGATGAAGACGACGCCATCCGGTACCGCATCGTCCTGCCGCGAATAGAGTTCGATCGAGCCGCGCCGCGTGGAGACGCGCACCGGGTCGCCAGCCTGAATGCCGAGCCTTGCGATCGTGCCGCGGGAGAGCTGCGCGCTCGCGGTCGGTTCGATGGCGTCCAGTACCTCGGCGCGGCGCGTCATCGAGCCGGTATGCCAATGCTCGAGCTGGCGGCCGGTCGAGAGCACGAACGGATATTCGGCATCGGGCACTTCGTCCGGCGGCGTGAGTTTCGCAGCGACGAGTTTTGCGAAGCCGCCTGGGCGCGGGAAGCCATCGTCGAATACGACATCGCGTCCCGGCTGGTCCGGCCCGTCGGTCGGATAGGTCACCGCGTTCTCGCGGATAACGCGGTCCCAAGTGATGTTGGCGAGCGCCGGCATCATTGAGACCATTTCGTCGAACACTTCGCCGACGTGCTTGTAGTTCCAGCCGCAGCCCATGCGGTTAGCGATGTCCTGGATAATCCAGAGGTCCTGCCGCGCTTCTCCCGGAAGCGGGATCGCGATGCGGCCCATCTGCACCTGACGGTTCGTGTTCGTGACAGTGCCGTCCTTCTCCGGCCAGCCGGAAGCGGGGAGGATCACGTCGGCATAGACCGCAGTTTCGGTGAGGAAGAGGTCCTGCACCACGAGGTGCTCGAGATGCGCGAGCGCCTCGCGCGCGTGGTTAAGGTCGGGGTCCGACATCGCCGGGTTCTCGCCCTCGATGTACATACCCTTGATCTCGTCGGCGTGGACCGCGTCCATGATTTCGACGACGGTCTTGCCGCGCTTCGGCGGCAGCTTCACGCCCCACTTGTCTTCATAGAGGGAGCGGATTTCCGGCGCCTCGACCGATTTGTAATCCGGGAAGAACATCGGGATCAGACCCGCGTCGGACGCGCCCTGCACGTTGTTCTGCCCGCGCAGCGGATGCAGGCCGGTGCCGGGGCGGCCGATCTGACCGGTGATGAGTGCAAGCGCAATCAGGCAGCGCGCGTTATCTGTGCCGTGGGTGTGTTGCGAAACGCCCATGCCCCAGAAGATGATCGCGCTTTCGGCACGCGCATAGGCGCGGGCGACATCGCGCAGCGTGTCCGCATCGATGCCGCAGATCGGCGCCATTTCCTCGGGCGTGAAGTCCTTGACGTTTTCCTTCCACGCCTCGAAACCCTCGACATAGGTCTGGATGTACTGCTTGTCGTAGAGCTCTTCCTCGACGATCACGTTCAGCATCGCGTTTAGCATCGCGACGTCGGTGCCGTTCTTGAACTGCATCATCTTCCAGGCGTGGCGCTTCATCGCGGTCCCGCGCGGGTCCATGATGACGAGCTTGGCGCCGTTCTTCGCGGCCTGCTTGAAGAAGGTGGCCGCGACCGGATGGTTTTCGGTCGGGTTCGCGCCGATCACGATGATCAGATCGGAGTTCTTCACTTCGTTGAAAGTCGCGGTCACCGCCGCCGAGCCGACGCCTTCGAGGAGTGCTGACACCGAAGAGGCGTGGCAAAGCCGCGTGCAGTGATCGACGTTGTTGGTGCCGAAGCCGGTACGGACCAATTTCTGGAAAAGATAAGCCTCTTCATTCGAACCTTTTGCCGAACCAAAACCTGCGAGCGCGTCCGGTCCGTCGCGGTCGCGGATTTTTACGAGTCCGTCTGCTGCGCGATCGAGGGCTTCTTCCCACGTAGCCTCGCGGAAATGCGTCCACGGGTTAGAAGGATCGATGAATTCGTGCGGCACCTTCGGCACGCCGTCCTTGCGGATGAGCGGTTTAAGCAGGCGCTGCTTGTTGTGCACATAGTCGAAGCCGAAGCGGCCCTTCACGCAAAGGCGGTTCGCGTTTGCCGGACCTTCTTTGCCCACGACGGAGACGATTTTCTCGTCCTTGATCTGGTAGGTGAGTTGACAGCCGACGCCGCAATAAGGGCAGACGCTGTCCACCTCGCGGTCGACGTCGCCTTTATAGGCGTTGTTCTCGTCAACGCGGGTCGCGGGCATCAACGCGCCGGTCGGGCAGGCTTGCACGCATTCGCCGCAAGCGACACAGGTAGAGGCGCCCATCGGATCGTCGAAATCGAACACGATCTTCTCGTTGGCGCCGCGTCCGGCCATGCCGATCACGTCGTTGACCTGCACTTCGCGGCAGGCGCGCACACAAAGATTGCACTGGATACAGGCTTCGAGATTGACCGCCATCGCCGGATGCGAGCGATCGGACGAAATCTTCTCGTGTTCCGGAAAGCGGCCGGTCTCGATTCCCATCTTGTCGGTCCACGACCAGAACTTCGATTGCGGGTCCGGCGCGGTCGCGCGTTCCGGCTGGTCGGTAGCGAGCAACTCGAACACCATCTTGCGCGAGGCTTCCGCGCGTTCGGACTGCGATTTTACCTTCATGCCGTCGACCGGTGTGCGGATGCACGACGCGGCCAACACGCGCTCGCCTTCGATCTCGACCATGCAGGCGCGGCAGTTGCCGTCCGGGCGATAGCCAGGCTCGGGCAGATAGCAGAGGTGAGGGATGTCGGTGCCCTGTCGCTTCGCGACCTGCCAGATCGTCTCGCCTTCGAGCGCTTCGACTTCCTTGCCGTCGAGCGTGAACTTGATCACCTTCGGCATACCGTTCATCGCGTTCATAGCGTTACCATTGCCGTAAGGGTTTCGTGAGGTCGTCACGGAAATATTTGAAGACGGAAGTGAGCGGGTTTGCCGCCGCCTGACCGAGGCCGCAGATCGAAGCATCGCGCATCGCTCCGGAAAGCTCCGTCAGCAGTCCTTCGTTCCACGGGCCTTGCGCCATTAGCTTCGCGGCCTTCTCGGTACCCGCGCGGCAAGGCGTACACTGACCGCAGGATTCGTCTTCGAAGAACTTCATCAGGTTCAGCGCGACCGCTTTCATGTCGTCCTTCTCGGAGAGAATGACGACGGCGTGCGAGCCGATGAAGCAGCCATATTGTTCAAGCGTTCCGAAATCGAGCGGAATATTATTCATCGACGCGGGCAGGATTCCGCCTGAAGCGCCGCCGGGGAGATAACCCTTGAAAGTCTCGCCCTCGATCATGCCGCCGCAATATTCGTCGATCAGTTCCTGAATGGAGACGCCGGCCGGCGCGACCTTTACACCCGGATTTTTCACGCGGCCCGAAACCGAGAAACTGCGGAAGCCTTTGCGCTCGCGGCGGCCCTGCGAGGTGAACCACTGCGGGCCCTTCTCGATGATGTCTCTGATCCAGAACAGAGTCTCGACGTTGTGTTCCAGCGTCGGGCGGCCGAACAGGCCGACCTGCGCAACATACGGCGGACGATGACGCGGCAGGCCGCGCTTGCCTTCGATGCTTTCGATCATCGCGGATTCTTCGCCGCAGATATACGCGCCGGCGCCGCGGCGCATATGGAATTCGGTGTGCTTGAGTAAGCCGGCGGCGCGAACCTTTTCAATCTCGCGCTCGATCAGAAGCCGTAATTCCGGATACTCGTCGCGCAGATAAAAATAGACGGCTTTAGCATCGACCACCCATGCGCCGATCAGCATCCCTTCGATGAAGCGGTGCGGATCCTGTCCGAGATAGAAGCGGTCCTTGAAGGTGCCGGGCTCGCCTTCGTCGCCGTTGACCGCCATCAGGCGCGGCGCGGGTTCGGCGCTGACAAGCGACCATTTACGTCCCGTGGGGAACCCGGCGCCGCCGAGGCCGCGAAGTCCCGCATCGCTTACGATAGAAATGAGTTCTTCGCGCGTGCGTTTGCCGGAGAGGCAGTCTTCGAGCAGCTTGTAGCCGCCCAGTTTGCGATAGGCGTCGAAATCGTTTTGCGTTTTGAACGCGTGCGGATGTTCGTGCGCTTTCACGGCGGCCGTAACATTCTCGTTCGTCGCGTGGAACACCTGCGCGTGTCCGACTGCCGCGACCGGTGCGCGGTCGCAGGCGCCCATGCAGGGCGCGCGAACCACGCGAACATCTTTGCCTAGTTTACCGGGAAGCTCGGAAAGCAAATTGTCCGCGCCCGCCATGCAGCAAGACAGCGAGTCGCAAACGCGCACCGTCGTCGCCGGCGGCGGTGTCTCGCCTTCCTTCACGACATCGAAATGCGCGTAGAAGGTCGCGACCTCATAGACTTCGGTTTGCGCAAGTTTCATCTCCTCGGCGAGTGCCGCCAGATGCGCAGCCGATAGATGGCCATACTTGTCTTGAATAAGGTGCAGGTGTTCGATCAAAAGATCGCGCTGGCGTGAGCGATTGCCGAGCAACGCGCACACCTCGTCGAGCGCGCGAGTGTCGATCTGCCGCCCCTTCGGCATCCGGCGGGGCCGTTTTCGCTTTGCTTCCGGAGCGGTATGAGGTCCGGCGATAATTGTTGTCATTCCAAAGAGATGGAAGGAATGTCGAAAAGGTACAATGGCCTCAAAGGCATACGGCGATAGAAAAAATCTATGAATGAGGACCGGGAAGGGGATAGGCTGCCGCCCATGATAAGGAAACTGCGGATCGCAGCGCTGCTGGCTGCGTTTACCCTTTGCGCGGTCTCGCCGGCATCGGCGCAATTGCAAGGCCACGGCGGGCCGATCAAATCCCTCGCGCTCACGGCAGACGGTGCGTTTGCCATTTCAGGCAGTTTCGACACTTCCGCGATCCGCTGGTCGCTGGAAAAGAATTCCGCGCAGCAAGTACTGCGCTTTCATGAGAGCGCCGTGAACGCGGTCGCAGTCATTGTTGGCGGCAAGTTAGCTACCGGCGGCGAAGACGGACAGGTCGCGATCTGGAACGATGGACAAGCTGCGCCATCGACAATTCTCAAAGGTCATACCGCGCCGGTCGTAGCCCTTGCGGCGTCGCCCGACGGAAAGTGGATTGCGTCGGCGTCCTGGGATCGCAGCATACGTCTCACACCCATCGAAGGCGGCGAAACCAAAGCGCTGCAAGGTCACCAGGACAATGTGAACGCTATAGCGTTTACGCCGGACGGCAGCGCGCTCGTCAGCGCCGGTTACGATCTCACCGTTCGTATCTGGCCGCTCGCGAAACTCGACGCGCCGATTACGGCACAAGTGCCAAGTCCGCTGAATTCGATCGCGATTGCGCGCGATGGCGAAATCGCCGTCGCAGGAGCGGATGGCAAAGTCTATTTTCTTTCGCCGGCCGGTGACGTCAAAGGCTCGGTGCAGGCGGCGGAACGGCCGATCATTTCGCTCGCGGTCTCTCCAGATGGACGCTTCGTTGCGGCAGCGGCGATTGCCGGTTCGGTCGCAATCATCGAGCGGAAGGACCGCACTGTTACGCGCACGCTGGTGGGTCCGGGTCTTCCGGTTTGGGCCGTTGTATTCTTGCCAGACAGCAAAACGCTTGTGTCCGGCGGCAACGATCGTCTCGTGCGCCGCTGGGATGCTACGAGCGGCGAGCATCTCGGCGAAGTCTCTATGCGCGGGCCCGATAATATTCTCTCGGCGTTCGAAGGCGATCGCGGCGCGGAGGTTTATAAAGCCTGCGTCGCTTGCCACACGCTCTCCCCCGACGAAGGCAATCGCGCCGGCCCAACGCTTCATGGAGTTTTCGGACGCAGGATCGCAACCTTGCCCGGCTACCAGTTTTCCGACGCGCTCAAGAAAATGGACATCGTCTGGACACCGGAGACGGTCGCGAAACTCTTCGAAGTCGGGCCTATGGCCTATACGCCCGGCACGAAAATGCCTGAGCAGAAGATCGCGACCGAAGAAGACCGCAAAGCGCTGATTGAGTTTCTGCTGAAGACCACGAAGTAGTAGCTACGGCTTCTCTTTCGATTCCTCGCGTTCGCGCAGATAATCTTCCGTAGTGCGCACATTCGGGCGCATCGGCGCTTCGTGGGGATCGAATGACTCTTCGATAGCCACGACCCCGCGGCAGTCTTCGCACATCTTGAGAAGGTCGAGCCGCTGCGCGCGGCCCTGGAACATCCAGTGCCGGCCTTCAAGTTTCGCCGTAATCCGCTCGATTGTGCTCTTGGTTCCGAACGGCTTCGAGCAGCGAATGCACTCGAACGGCTCTTCTTCCTTCATGATCCGCGCTTCCGCGGTCGCGGCGCGGAAGTCCATCTGCGGATGGAGTGAAATCACTTTCTCGGGGCAGGTCGCCTTGCAGAGTCCGCATTGGACGCAAGCGTCCTCCGCGAATTTTAGCATCGGCTTTTCTGGATTGTCGGAAAGAGCGCCGGTCGGACAGGCCGATACGCAGGCAAGGCAAAGCGTGCAGCCTTCGGCATTTACCTCGATCTTCCCGAAAGGCGCGTGTTCGGGGAGCGAAATGACATCGACCGGAGCGGGAGCCACGCGTTGCAATTCGCGCAATGCGAACCGCATCACATCCCGCTTGCGTCCGAGCGGCATGAAGCTCGCGGGTTCTGCGACGCCTTTCGCGCCGGTCATCGCGTAGAGCGCCTGTCCAAGTGCATCCGGGTCGTCGGTTTCGATGGTTGCGACCCGGTCTTCGCCGAAGCCCAATCCTTTCAGGATCGTATCGGCGTAAGCGATGGTCCGGACTGTGCCGCCGGTTTCATGCTTGGGCTTTGCCCGCATCAGGAGACGCATGGATGCGGCACCATAAGCAAATGCCGCGGCAACCGTCTCGAGTCCGAGCTGCGTTACTTCGTTCACCGAAACGGGAATGACGTTCGCGGGCAGTCCATCGCCATAGCGCGCAAGCATTTCGATGATTTGCAGGCCGTGTTCGGCGTCGTGCATCAGCAACACCGGATTGACGCCGCCAGCTTCGCGATAGACTGAGAGCAGCGTGCGGATTTTTGCGATCAGCGCTTCTACCGGCGGCAACGCATAAGACGCGGCACCCGTCGGACACACGGCAGCGCAGGCACCACAGCCCGCGCAGACATTGGCGTCGATTGCTACCTGATCGCCATTCGGAGTGATCGCTCCGGTCGGGCAGAGATTGAGACAGCGGTTGCAACCGACGATCTTCGAGCGCGAATGCGCGCAAAGACTTTCCGTGAAGGTGATATAGCGCGGCTTGTCGAAGGTGCCTACCAGTTCGCCGGCTTTCATCACGGCGCGCAGAATAGCGGCCGGGTCGTTCGGGTCGGCGCGCAGATAACCGTCGCGCAATTCATGCGCGAGGAATAGCGGCACACCGCCGGAAAGATCGAGGATCAGATCGCAGCGCGACTTTGCACCATCGCGGCCAGGGCCGAACTCGAGTTTGTCGCGCGAAGAAGGCGAAGGCAGCGCGTAATCGTCAACCGCAATTTCGAACGCGCCGAGATGCCCCTGCGCGGAAACAATCGTACCTTTCGCGATCGGGTATTCGCTGACGCGCAGCGGCTCCGTCGCGCCTGATTTTGAGAGCAGCACAGTCACGTCGAGGCGATCTTTCAGCAGCTTCGCCGCCTCGACCGCCTTCTCGTCGCGTCCATAAATAAGGATGACGCCTTCGCTGCTCAGCGGAACCAGCGGTACTTCCGGCATCGGCACTTCGGCTGCGGCGAGCAACGCCGCCATTTTCGGCCCGGCGGCTTTGGCGTCTTTCGACCAGCCTGCATTCTCGCGAATATTGACGAAGGAGAGCGTGGCCTTGCTGCCGCTTTCGCTCGCTACTTCGGAAAAAACCGGCGCTTCCTGCGTGCAGGCAACGGTGATGTTGCCGCCCTCGGCAGCAGCCGTGGAAAAACGATCGATTTCCGCGCGGCAGAGATGGTGAGCCGCTTCGATCTTTGCGTCTTTACAACCGCGGCCGATGGCCTCGCTATCGAGCGGCATGGTGCGCTCGCAGCTACATATAAAGAGAGTTCGCGGCTTCACGGCCATATACGCAACTATTCCCGTGGCTTTTAGCTAGGCAGCCAAGGTTCTCGGCTGCTCTGCGGCACGCTATAATGAGAACAATTCAAAAGTAAAACCCCCAAGCGAGGGCGAAAGTAGCGTTCCATGACTGTCGAAGCGCGAAACCGCGCAAAAGCGCCCTTTAAAAGAAAGCTCGATCTGCCGCCGCTTTTCCAAGAGGTGGTATTGCGCGAGTCCGGAGACGCCTTCTCGCACGCACAGAGTATCGCCGCTGAATCCGGAGCGGGCACGCTCACCTGGGTTGGCCGTTTCGACCTGGTCGAGTTCGCGGTGGTGTTGGAGCCTGACGAGCCGCTGGTTTCCGCACGCCGCGCGATTTACGCGGGGCTTGCCGCGCTTGCCGACGCGCTGGCTGTTCATGCGCCGCCGGAAATGCCGCTCCACTACGAGTTTCCGGCGTCGCTGATGTTCAATTATGGCCTCGTCGGAGGCGGGCAACTCGCTTGGCCAGCCAGTACAAAAGAAAAAGAGCGGCCGGACTGGCTCGTCTTCGGTGCCATGGTGCGAACGCATATCATGGACAATCTCGAGCCGGGCGAACGCGCCCATGCAGCCAGTCTTGAGGAAGAAGGTTTTGAAGATGTCGACGGCGGAACGCTGGTCGAGAGTTTCTCGCGGCATCTGATGATGCATATGCACGAGTGGCAGACGAACGGTTTTGCGAAAGTCGCGGAATCTTATCTTTCGCGCGTTCCTGCAGAACCCAATACGGAGCGCAGTATCGATGGCGCCGGCGATCTCCTGACGCGAACAAAGAACAAGCTCGACGTAAGAAAACAAAAGCTCTTGCCCGCGATCGAACGCGCACTCTGGATCGATCACAAGACCGGAGAAATCCTGCTTTGAAGTTGTTGCGCACGATACGCCTCGATCCTTCGGATACTTTTGTGTTCGAGAAGGCAGCGGAGCCTGGCGAGTGGGCTATCTCCGGTGCTTTCGAATACTGGGATCGCGACCTTTCCGCGCTTGCAGGGAAGGAACGCGCGGCGTTTCGTGCGGGCTTTCTTGGTGTCGCGTCCATGGGCCGCTCGACGCTGGTGCAGATTGTGGAGGCCAAGGACGGCGAGCGTGCGGAGGTGATCGACGCTCTGGCTAGGCAGCTCGTTCTGCATTTCGGCGCGCCGGATGTAGAAACCGCGCGCGCGGCAGCCGAGGAAGAAGTCATCTTCGCGCAGTCGCTTTGCGAATATCCGCCGGAAATCCTGATCGCGGTTCACCGCACGGTCGAAGAGGGTTCGATACGCGAGGCATTCCGCTCGCTGCAGCCGGCACAGAACGGGCCGAAACCGATGCGCGCTTTCACGTTCAGGGAAGTGCAGGGTGAGGACGAGCCGGAGGAGCGCGTCGATCTGGTCGGCATGATGGATGGGAAGCGGCAATGAAGGACTTCTGGCTTTCCTGCGGACATCATTTACTTGACCGCGACGAAGGCGGCGGCCTGATCGTCACCGATGACTTTCTGAAGGTTTATTTCGCGCGGCCTGAACTGACGCCGCCGCCCGAGGCTTGCGTGGTCGAACGCGCACTACACGCAGCACTTCTGGAAGACCCACGGCGAACAGTCGGTGCGGACGAAATCGCCGCCATGGCCGATACCGATGCGCAGGAAAATTGGCGCGTCGTGCTTGAGTTTCGCGATCACCTGCTGAAGCACCCAACGCTTGAAGCGGCTTATCTCGCACTGATCCGCGCCGGCGTGGGGCGCACGCCACCCTTGTTTCTTAATCAGCTTGTCCACGTAATTCTCCGAAACGTGCTCGACGAATGCGAAGACCCTTTTGTGTTGCGGGCAGGGGAATTATTCTACCGTTCGCAACGCGTGACTCTCCATGAGGGTTCGCTGCTGGTTGCGGATGAGGAAACTATTGCCGGCAACAATCCGGCACAGGTTTCGCCGCTGGTCGGTATGCTTGGCATCGAAAAATCCGCCGAGATCGATGTGCTGAACGACGACAATACGGAAACCTATTACGAACGCAGCGACCGCTACGATATGGCGCTCGATCTTACCGCGGGACGCCGCGGGCACGAGGCGCTCGGCGAAGTAATCGCGCGCTGGCTCCGCCATCTCCTCGCCGTCGAAGCGAGCGTGGTTCCGGTAGTCGAACTCAAAGATGCCCGCTTCACCTGGTATGTGGGTCTGGACACCGAGGGCACGAAGATCGGCGATATGCTCTGGAATGGCGAGGAACTGGATCAGGCAGCCCAAGGGCAGTTGGTGGCGCTTTACGCGCTTCGCACCGAGGGCGGCGACAGGGATGCGCCTCCCGCTTATCTCATTCTCGGCATGAACGCGGAAAAGATGATGCGTATGAAGCCGCAGAACCTTCTCACCGGGTTGAACGTAAAGCGTCTGGAGGCGGCGACGTGAGTGCGCTCCTTAAAATTCCGGTGGGAGTAATCGTGGAGCGCCTGAAAGCGCAGAGCCACTGGATCGATTACGTCTGGCGTCCGGCGAATGTGCTGGAGGGCGTTCCGGAAATTGCGCCATGGACGCAGCTCGAAGGTAACGAAGAGCGTGCGTTGTTTTACGCGGGCAGCGCGGAGATCGAACTCCACGTTTCCGATGCGGCGCATTATCGGGAGAATCTCGCAACCGGATTTCCGAAACTCTGGATCATTCTTCGTCCGACCGGGGTCGAGCCGCCGTTCGACCTGGCCCTGGTTACAGCGGACCCGTTCGAGGGCGAGGGGCTTACCGAAGGCGCAACCGATTTGATCGAGACCGTGCCGATGCCGGAAAATATCCAGGCCGCGCTTGAGGCGTTCATTGCGGAGCATTTTGTCGATCAGCCCTTCTTCAAACGCAAACGCGACAAGGCCAATCTTGAGGCTTTCGGCCGCCGTCCCGGCGGCCGTCCAGAGGGGAATAAATGAGCGGCGAGGACGAAGGCTTCCTTGGCCGCTGGTCGCGGCGCAAGCAGGAAGTACAAGACGAGGAAAAGCAGCAGCAGGAAGTTGCTGCGCTGCCGCCGGAGCAGCAGAAACTTCCCGCGGCAGAAGTCGAGACGAAAAAAAAAGAGCTGGAGTTCGACGTTTCGACGCTGCCGCCAATCGACTCGATTGTGGCCGGCACCGATATCCGCGCCTTTCTTTCCAAGGGCGTTCCGGCGGCATTGACTCAGGCCGCCTTGCGCAAGGCATGGAGCGCCGATCCGGCGATCCGCGATTACATCGGGCTTTCGGAGAATTCCTGGGACTTTAACGCGCTCGATGGCCAGCACGGTTTCGCGCCGCTCTCTCCGAACACCGACATCAAAGGGATGCTCTCGGAAATTTTCGGGGAAGTCCGCGAAGGCGCTGAAAAGCTCGAAAAGGCTGTCGGCGAGATGACACCCGAGACGCCGCCCGTGACGGCTGCGGAGAATACGGTGCGCCTTTCCGATTCGACTGTGGAAGCCGTCAGCAAATCTTCCGAGCGGGCGGATGAGGCGGCGGAAGAAAAGCCGGACGGCGACATAAACGCACATTCCGAAGTTGCGGCGCAAAAAGCCGACGAGCTTGAAGACGATCTAGCCGCTCTACCCGCTCGCCGGCACGGTAGCGCTCTTCCGTCCTGACCCTTTCTGCATTGCAACGCACCATGAAATAGCTGCTGCCTATATAGGCACAGGCTATTGCGGCTATTCCGCCTTGCGGGGTACGCTCTTTGAAATGGTTCTGAAGAAGCGCCGATTCAAAGCGTTCTAATTTCAGGCGGGAGGAAACTTTGCGCGACCAAGGCTTGGAAAAAGCCATCCGCACAGTAGGCGGCGTGAGTGAGCTCGCGCGTCGCGTTGGAGTCGCGCAACCCTCCGTCTCGAATTGGAACCGTGTGCCGGTAGAGCGCGTCGCCGTGGTTGAAGCGGCCACCGGCATCTCGCGCGCCATTCTTCGTCCTGATCTTTTCGGAACGGATTTTTACGTGAGCGATACGCTGGACGAAATCGATGTCGCACGTGCGCAGGAATATGCGCTGCTTGCAGTCCTGCTCGCCAAAGCGCCGGGCGCGGACCTTTTGAAGCGCTTTGAAAAACTGGAAGGCGACGAGAGCGATATCGGCCGCGCGCATGAAACGCTTGCCGACGCTGCAGCATCGGTTAATGCCCAGCAGCTAGAGCGCGAATACTTCGACGTCTTCATTGGCGTAGGCCGCGGCGAGTTGCTGCCCTACGCTTCTTATTATCTCACCGGCTTCCTGCACGAGCGCCCGCTCGCACGTCTGCGCGGCGATCTGTTTCTGCTCGGCATCGAAAAGAACGAAGATAATCCGGACCCGGAAGATCACATCGCATTCCTGTGCGAGATCATGGCCGGAATCATCAGCAAGCGTTTCCCGGCGCCGATCGGCGCCGATCGCGAGTTCTTCGAAAAACATATCAAGCCGTGGGCAAGCCGCTTCTTCGCAGATCTCGAAGCGGCGGAATCGGCGAATTTCTATCGCAGCGTCGGCAAGCTCGGCCGCGCATTCATTGAAATAGAAACAGAAGCCTTCGCGCTGCCCTCATAGGCACGTGAAGAAAGAATTTTAGGAGGAAACGCGATGAAACAGCAGGACAAGAAAGCGGTCGGACGGCGCGAGTTTCTGCGCACGATCGGTGCAGGCGCAAGCGTTGCTGCAGTAGCCGTTTCTCCGATGGCGGCTACTTCTGCCAGCGCGCAGACCAAAGACGATCCGAAGACGAAGGCGCGCTATCAGAATACGGATCACGTGAAGAAGTTTTACCGCGTCAACAGCAACTAAGGGGAGGCGCACCGTGCTGATCAAAAGAACCGAACGCGAAGCACGCCGCGGCCAGCTTGCCGTAGCGCTTGCCGGAAATACCAGCGGCGGCATGAACCGCCGTAGTTTCCTCCGCCGCTCAGGCCTGGTTGCCGGCGGTCTCGCTGCCGTTGGCGCACTGCCGCTCGCCGGCGCACGCAAGGCGGAAGCCGGACCGGTCCCGCCCGCAGGCGCGAAGATCGAAATCAAGAAGAATATGTGCACGCACTGCTCGGTCGGTTGCACCGTCATCGCGGAAGTCGCGAACGGTGTGTGGATCGGGCAGGAGTCGGGCTACGACAGTCCGATCAATCGCGGTTCGCATTGCGCCAAGGGTGCTGCGGTTCGCGAGCTCGTGCATGGCGACCGCCGCCTGAAATATCCGATGAAGCTGGTAAACGGCCAGTGGACCCGCATCTCTTGGGATGTCGCGATCAACGAGATCGGCGACAAGCTCGAAGGAATTCGCAAGAAGAACGGCCCGGACTCGGTGTTCTGGCTCGGCTCGGCGAAATTCTCGAACGAAGGCGCGTACCTGAACCGCAAGCTCGCCGCGTTCTGGGGCACCAACAACGTCGACCATCAGGCCCGTATCTGCCACTCGACGACCGTGACCGGTGTTGCGAACACCTGGGGCTACGGCGCGCAGACCAACTCCTACAACGACATCCGCAAGTCGAAGACGCTCATCATCATGGGCGGCAATCCGGCGGAAGCGCATCCGGTTTCCTTGCAGCATTTGCTCGAAGGCAAGGAAAACAACCGCGCCAACTACATCGTCATCGAACCGCGCCTGACGCGTACCGCGGCTCACGCGACCGAATACGTTCGTATCCGCTCCGGCACGGATATCCCCGTCGCTTGGGGCATCCTGCACCACATCTTCAAGAACGGCTGGGAAGATAAGGAATTCATCGCCCAGCGCGTCGCGGACATGGATCTCGTCCGCAAGGAAGTCGAGAAGTGGACGCCTGAGGAAGTCGAACGCGTATCCGGCGTGCCGGGTGCGCAGCTCGAGAAGGTTGCGAAGATGTTCGCGACCGAGAAGCCGGCCACGCTGATCTGGTGCATGGGCGCAACCCAGCACACTGTCGGCACCTCGAACGTCCGCGCCTTCTGCAACCTGCTGCTTGCCACCGGTAACGTCGGCAAGGAAGGCACCGGCGCCAACATCTTCCGCGGCCACTGCAACGTGCAGGGTGCGACCGACCTCGGCCTCGATATCGTGACGCTGCCGCTTTACTACGGCCTCGTCGAAGGTGCGTGGCGTCACTGGTCACGCGTTTGGGAAGTCGATTACGACTGGTTCCTGAAGCGCTTCCAGGACAAGAAAATCATGGAAACGGCGGGCATCCCGTCGACCCGCTGGTTCGACGCAGCGATGCTGCCGAAAGATCAGGTTGCGCAGAACGACACCCTGAAGGCCATGATGGTCTTCGGTCACGGCGGCAACACCGTCACCCGTATGCCGAAGGCGAAGGAAGGCATCGAGAAGCTCGAACTGCTTGTCGTCGCCGATCCGCATCCGACGACATGGGCGGCGCTCTCCGAGCGCAAAGACAACACTTATCTCCTTCCGATCTGCACCCAGTTCGAATGCGACGGCTCACGTACGGCTTCGAACCGCTCCGTGCAGTGGGGCCAGCAGGTCGTAAAACCGATCTTCGAGTCGAAGAACGACTACGAGGTGATGTATCTCCTCGCAAAGAAACTCGGCTTCGCCGATCTGATGTTCAAGAACATCAAGGTCGAGAACAACCAGCCGCTCGCCGAAGATCTGCTGCGCGAAATCAACCGCGGCGGCTTCTCGACCGGTTACTCCGGCCAGTCGCCGGAACGTCTCAAGGCGCACATGGCGAACCAGGACAAGTTCGATCTGGTTTCGCTGCGTTCGACCAAAGACGCGCCGCCCGAAATCGCGGGCGACTACTACGGCCTGCCTTGGCCGTGCTGGGGCACGCCGGCGATCCGGCATCCCGGTACGCACCAGCTCTACAACACCAACCTTCACGTGAAAGAGGGCGGCGGTACGTTCCGTGCGCGCTTTGGCGTGGAGCGCGTCGTCAAGACAAAGGTGATGGAAGACGGCAAGGAGGTCGAAAAGGAACAGCGCTTTAATCTGCTCGCCGAAGGTTCATTCTCTGTCGGCTCGGAACTCAAGGACGGTTATCCGGAGTTCACCTACGGCGTCTTGAAGAAGCTCGGCTGGGACAAGGATCTCACCGACGCGGAACGTGCCACGATCGAAAAGATCGGCGGCAACAATCCGGATGGCGTCGGCTGGGCGATCGATCTCTCCGGCGGCATCATCCGCGTCACTCTCGAACATGGCGTGATGGCTTACGGCAACGGCAAGGCTCGCGCGGCTGCGTGGAACCTGCCGGACCCGGTGCCGGTGCACCGCGAGCCGATCTACACGCCGCGTCCTGATCTTGTCGCGAAGTATCCGACCTATCCGAAGGCAGTCCGCTTCCGCGTCCCGGATATCGGCTTCGACGTGCAGAAGGCCGCGGTCGATAAGGGCATCGCCAAGCAGTTCCCGCTGGTGCTGACTTCGGGCCGCCTCGTCGAATACGAAGGCGGCGGCGAAGAAACCCGCTCCAACAAGTGGCTCGCAGAGTTGCAGCAAGACTCTTTCATCGAGATCAATCCTGCTGACGCAACCGAGCGCGGTATCAAGGACGGCCAGTGGGTCTGGGTTACGGGCGCCGAGAATTCGAAGGCGCGCGTCAAGGCTCTCGTCACTCAGCGCGTCGGCAAGGGCGTCACCTGGATGCCGTTCCACTTCGGTGGCTGGTGGCAGGGCCAGGATCAACGCAAGAACTACCCGGCAGGCACCGATCCGATCGTGCTCGGCGAGAGCGTGAACTCGATCACTACCTACGGCTACGACCCGGCGACGGGTATGCAAGAACCCAAAGCAGCCCTCTGCCAAGTCGCAGCGGCATAAGGAGCAACGCACATGGCACGTATGAAATTCCTCTGCGACGCCGACCGTTGCATCGAATGCAACGCCTGCGTCACGGCTTGCAAGAACGAGCATGAAGTACCGTGGGGCATCAACCGCCGCCGCGTGGTGACCATCAACGACGGTCAGCCCGGCGAGCGTTCGGTCTCAATGGCCTGTATGCACTGTACCGACGCGCCTTGCGCGGCGGTATGCCCGGTGAATTGCTTCTTCACCACGGCTGACGGCGTCGTTCTGCACTCGAAGGACCTCTGCATCGGCTGCGGTTACTGCTTCTATGCGTGCCCGTTCGGCGCGCCGCAGTATCCGCGGGTCGGCAACTTCGGTTCGCGCGGCAAGATGGACAAATGCACCTTCTGCGCCGGCGGTCCGGACCCGGCCAATACGCAGGCAAACTTCGTGCAGTACGGCACGAACCGTCTGGCCGAAGGCAAGCTCCCGCTCTGCGCGGAAATGTGCTCGACCAAATCGCTCCTCGCGGGCGACGGCGACATCATCGCGAAGATCTACAAAGAGCGCGTTGCGAAGCGCGGTTACGGCTCCGGCGCCTGGGGCTGGAAGACTGCCTATCGCGAAACGATCGCGGGCTAAACGTGTCGGATGCGCGGCGGGAAAACCTGCCGCGCTTCTCTCTGGGGCAAGAAGAATTTTTGGAGTAGAAGCATGACGCTTCACACGCACATCCGCACCATCCTCGGCACTTTCGCGATCCTGCTTGCAGTTATCGTCGCGACACCGGCCGCAGCACAGCAGCCGACCACGGTCAATCCGACCGCCAGTTCGGTGAATGAAGAAAAGTTGCTGAGGGAACTGAACCAGATTTCCGGCCGCTGCACGCTGCCGAACCAGACGGCCTGCTTAATCGAGCAGCCCGCCGGCCGCGATTGGCGCGAATTCCATCAGGTGACGCTGCGCTGGATCGCGGCGATCTCCATCGTGGGCGTGTTGGCTCTGCTCGTAATCTTCTATCTCAGCCGCGGCATGGTGAAGATCGAGAGCGGCCGCTCAGGCCGCACAGTTACACGCTTTAACGGCTACGAGCGCTTCGTTCACTGGATGACGGCGACCTGCTTCATCATCCTCGCGCTGTCGGGTCTCAACATCACGTTCGGCAAGGCGCTGCTGCTACCGATCATGAGCCCGGAAGCATTCACCGCGATCTCGCAGTGGGGCAAGTATTTCCATAACTATCTGAGTTTCCCGTTCACCATCGGCACCGTCATGATTTTCCTGATGTGGATCGGCGGCAATATTCCGAACAAGACCGACGTCGAATGGGTGAAGCGCGGCGGCGGTATCGTCGGCAAGGATCACCCGCCGGCATATCGCTTTAACGGCGGCCAGAAGATGATCTACTGGATTGTCGTACTTGGCGGTGCCGCGGTTGCGGTGTCGGGTTACATCCTGATGTTCCCGTTCTATGGAACGACCGTCAGCGGCGTGCAGCTTGCGCAGATCGTCCACGGCATCGTGGCTGCGCTCTTTATCGCCGCCATGCTCGGCCACATCTATATCGGCACCATCGGTATGGAAGGCGCATTCGAGGCGATGGGCTCGGGCGAAGTAGATGTGAACTGGGCCAAGGAGCATCACAAGCTTTGGCTCGAAGAGGAAATGGGCAAGGGAAGTTCCCGCGCCAAGGCGCAACCAGCAGAATAGCCAGCGCGCCAAAAAATAAATCTGGAGGGGTAGATGAAAAGTTTTCTGATCGCTTGCGTTGCCGCCGTCGGCATCGCGCTTTGCTCGTGGGCAGTTTTGAATACCGTTCAGCAGACGGCCGATTCATACACCGGCACAGGCGTTCGCCTGTAATCGCCAGAGCAACCGAGAAAGTAAAACGCCCGGCATCGCTGCCGGGCGTTTTCGCTTTTCGGGCGTGCCGCGAGGCTTATGCGCCAGGAACCGTCGCATTCGGGAAGAAGAGCTGCTCGCCGTTGATCTTGTAGCCGGAGATAGCCTTCTGCCCTTCGGTCGAAACGAGCCAGTCGATAAAGCTCTGCGCGAGGTCCTTCTTCACGTGCGGATGCTTCGTGGGGTTCACGAGCATCACGCCGTACTGGTTGAAGAGACGCTTGTCGCCCTCGACCGAGATCACAAGTTCGCCCCGGTTCTTGAACGAAAGCCAAGTGCCACGGTCTGTCAGCACATAGGCATTCGAGGCGGAGGCTGCATTCAAAGCGGCACCCATACCCTGACCGATATCGCGGTACCACTGGCCTTTGTCTGCAGCGATGTCGATGCCTGCGATTTTCCAGAGATTGAGCTCGGCGGAATGCGTGCCCGACTTGTCGCCGCGCGAGATGAACGTCGCGCCTGCAGATTTGATTTTCGCCAACGCCGCTGCGATATCCTTCGTCCCGTTGATCTTCGCCGGATCGCCTTTCGGGCCGACGAGCACGAAATCGTTATACATGACGGGCGAACGCTTCACGCCGAAGCCGTCGGCCACGAACTTCTCTTCCTGTGATTTGGCGTGAACGAAAACGACGTCGGCATCGCCGCGGCGGCCGGTGTCGAGCGCTTGTCCGGTGCCCTGAGAGATCACGCGGACCTCGATGCCTGTCTTCGCCTTGAATAGCGGCAGCAGGTGACTGAAGAGGCCGGAGTCCACGGTCGATGTCGTCGAGGCGACGACGATAGACTTGTCCTGCGCAGCGACGTTTTGTGCTGCGGCAAGCGCGAGGGCTGCAAAGCCCATCACGATTGCAGATTTAAGTTTGAACACGAACAGTTCCTCCGTTTTTTTGATTTTTTCAGATCAGCAGGTCGCTCGCCTGAAAACGGCGGGCTTCTTCCGTCCTAGGTTCCTTGAAGAAAACTTCCGACACGGAGTGTTCGAGGATCTTGCCGCGATGAATCAAAACCACGTCTCCGGCGAGACGCCGCGCGGTGCCGAGATCGTGCGTGGAGATGAGAATCTTGACGCCTCGCTCCGCAACTGCGCGCAGAACATCCTCGACGGATTTAGCGGCTGCCGGGTCCAGGCTTGCGGTAGGTTCGTCGAGAAAAAGAATTTCAGGGTCGCGCGCGAGGCTTCGTGCGAGCGCGAGCCGTTGCTGCTCGCCGCCGGAAAGGCGCCGCGCAGGCCGGTCCTCGAACCCGGAAAGTCCGACGAGTGCGAGGAGTTCGGCAATCTTGCGCCTGCGGTCGCGGCTTGGCGCGTTCACCGACGCGAGCGCGTAATCGATATTGTTTGCTGCGGAACGCATAAGCATGACCGGCCGCTGAAACAGGATTGCCCGGCGTGTGGGCGGGACTTTCTCTCTTCCGCCCCATGTCACGCGGCCAACGGTCGGCTCAAACAGGCCCATTCCAAGTCGCAACAGCGTCGTCTTGCCGGCGCCGTTAGGGCCAACCACCGCTGTCGGCGCTCCATTTGTGATCGAAAGGGATTCGATATCGAGGATAAGGCGGTTGCCGGCCTCGAAGCGAACCCGTTCGAACCGAAGCGGCAAATCGCTGTCGGGTGCGCGCATCAGGCGGCCCCTGCCAGCCGCTCGCCGGTTCGCCGCACGGTCCAGGCGATGGCGTTGATCGCAATCACGATGATTAGGAGCACGGCACCAAGCCCGATTGCGAGCGGCAGATCGCCTTTCGACGTTTCCAGCGCGATCGCCGTCGTCATCGTGCGCGTGAAGCCGTCGATATTGCCGCCGACGATGATGACCGCGCCGACTTCCGCCGACGCCCGGCCGAAGCCGGCAAGCAATGCGGTGAGCAGGCTGAAGCGTCCGTCCCAGAGCAGCGTTGCTACACTGCCGGCAGTGCCGATATTCATCCCGGCAAGTTCATCGCGGTACTGCACCCAGAGATCCGCGATGGTCTGCCGGGCGAGTGCGGCAATGATCGGGGTAATCAGGATTGCCTGCGCGATAATCATCGCGCGCGGCGTAAACAGAATTCCGAACGAACCGAGCGGACCGGAACGAGAGAGCAGCAGAAAAACCGCGAGGCCGACCACGACCGGCGGCATACCCATCAACGCATTCACGATGACGATGACGGCGCCGCGGCCCGGAAACTCTTTCAGCGCGAGCAGGGCGCCGAGCGGCAAGCCGACCAATGCGGCAATGAGCGTCGCGGTCAGGCTGACATAAAGAGAGAGGCCGATGATGCGGTAGAGGCCGGGATCGCCGGTGATCAGTAGTTCGAATGCGGACGAAAACACGATCTCTACCCCTCTGAATTTGATTGCATTTATAACGGGGTAGGTCAATTATCCGGAGAGTATGCTGTTATATGCAGGCTAATTCATATGAACGATCTGCTGACTACGGAGGAAGCCGCGGTCTATCTCCGGCTGTCCGAGCGCAAGCTCTATGACCTCGTTGCCGCCGGTACGGTCCCTTGTACGAAGGCGACCGGGCGCTGGCTGTTTCCGAGATCGGATCTGGATCAGTGGCTCGCGCACGAAGCGATCAAGCCGCAAGCGCTCTCTCGTGCGCCCGCGCCTGCCATCGTGGGCGGAAGTCAGGACCCGCTGCTCGACTGGGCCTTGCGGGAGAGCGGATCGGGTCTCGCAGGCCTGCCTGAGGGCAGCGGAAGCGGGTTGCGCCGCCTGCGAAACAGGGAAGTCGTCGCGGCTGCGATCCATCTCCATCGCCTGAACGGTAACGACGAGAACGCAAATCTCGACGCGGTATCTTCCGATTCCAGTCTTTACGATGCGGTCGTAATCTCGTTCGCTCGAAGAGAGCAGGGTCTGCTCGTCGCTCCCGGCAACCCGAAGAAGCTGACCGATATGAAGTCGGTGCTGAAAAGCAAAGCGCGTCTCGCCATGCGGCCGCAGGGCGCCGGCGCACAATTGCTATTGCTCGCACTCTTGAAGTCCGCCGAAATCGACGCGGGCCAGGTATCGAAAGACGCACCGGTTTGTCATACCGGTGCTGACATCGCGCAAGCCGTACGGGAAGGCCGCGCGGATTGCGGCATCGCAACCCGCGCCGTTGCCGTGGCGGCGGGCGTCGATTTCGTTTCGCTGGTTTGGGAGCGGTTTGATCTTGTGCTCCGGCAGCGGGATTATTTTTTGCCGCAACAGCAATCTTTGTTCAATTTTCTGCGCGGTATATCATTCAGAAATCGCGCGAAAGAATTGCCCGGATATGATGTCGCAGAGACCGGACAAGTCCGGCTTGTGAACTAGGCCGTGGACGAACGACGTTTGGCAGTGTCTGGCCTTCTCGCGCGCGGCCACATATAAGTAGCTGGTATTTATAAGGAAATCCGGCTGAGTCCGCGTTGAAGATCGCAACGGGGCCTGTAGTCTGAGAGTAAAGACAATGCCTCTTCCAACGGGCCGCCCACCGTTTCGTGCCGACCACGTCGGTAGTTTGCTGCGCCCGCCTGCGTTGCGACAGGCGTTCAAGCAACACCAGAACGGCAGTCTCGACGACGCGTCGTTCGAGAAAATTCAGAACGACTGCATTCGCGATGTCATCAAGTTACAGGAAAGCGCAGGACTCGATGTTGCAACCGACGGCGAATTCCGCCGCGGCACCTATTGGGACCGATTTGCCGAGCGCACGGAAGGTTTCGAGATCAAAACTGCGGTCTATGCGTTTCACGACGATACCGGTCAGGAATACGAATTCGCGGCACCGTACGCGAGCAGGAAGCTCAAGCGGGTCAAGCCGCTCGCGGTCGATGAATTCGAATTCGTGAAAGCGAACACGAAGCTGACACCGAAGATTACGCTTCCATCGCCCTCGACGATGCATTTTTATCGCTGCAGCGACTTTGCCGGCGCCGCGATATATCCGGACGCAAAGACGTTCTTCAAAGATCTCGGCAAGGTCTATCAGGAAGAAATCGCGGATCTCGCGAAAGCAGGCTGCGAGTATGTGCAACTCGATGAGGTCCCGATTGCGATGCTTTGCGATCCCGCGATGCGCGACAAGGTAAAATCGGTCGGGCAGGACCCGGACGAACTGGTCGATCTTTACATCGATGCAATCAACGAAGCGGTGTCGGCATTGCCTGCGAATGTGCGCGTGGGCGTGCATATGTGCCGCGGTAATTTGAAGGGCCATTATCTCGCTGCCGGAAGTTACGAGAATATCGCGGAGCGTTTTTTCAGCCGCGCGAAGATCAATCATTTTCTGCTTGAGTTCGACACCGCCCGCGCAGGCGATTTTTCGCCGCTGCGCTTTATCCCGAAGGGCGTTGGCGTTGTGCTTGGCCTCGTCACCAGCAAGACGCCGCAGCTAGAAAATCCGGATGAGTTGAGAAGGCGCATGGATGAGGCAACGAAGTATATCGATCTCGGCCGCCTCGCGATCAGCCCGCAATGCGGCTTCGCTTCGACCGCTACCGGCAATCCGGTTACCGAAGCTGACGAACAGGCAAAACTCAGGCTTTGCGTGGAAGTCGCGAGATCGATCTGGGGATGACGCCTGCGCTGATCTCGCGGTTCTGAAATTTCGGGCGAAGCTGTATATGCTTGCTTTACGGTTTCGGCACAGACCAAGACGTGAATCATGCAATTCCATCTGAACGGTTTCAGAACTGGCGACCCGGAGATTGCTGAGCCGTCTTCCGGTCCATCTTCGAAACCGGACAGTCTTCCTGCCGAAGTCGATGTCCTCATCGTCGGTTGCGGACCGGCGGGCCTGACGCTTGCCGCGCAACTCTCGGCATTTCCGGACATCAACACCCGGATCGTCGAGCAGAAGTCCGGCCCGCTCGAGCTCGGCCAGGCTGATGGCATCGCCTGCCGGACCATGGAGATGTTCGAAGCGTTCGGTTTCAGCGAGCGCGTCGAGAAGGAAGGCTACTGGGTCAACGAGACGACCTTCTGGCGGCCGGATGTGGCCGATCGCGCCAAGATCGTCCGCTACGATCGCATACAGGATGTCGAAGACGGGCTCTCCGAATTTCCCCACATGATTCTCAATCAGGCGCGCGTGCACGACTTTTATCTGCAGGTCATGCGAAATTCGCCGCGCAGGATGGAGCCAGACTATTCGCGGCGCTTTGCGGGACTTGAGATCGATGACGCGGATTCTTATCCGGTAAAAATTAAATTGGAGCGCGCCGCTACAGACGGCACAAACAGCATAGAAACGATCCGGGCGAAGTATGTCGTCGGTTGCGACGGTGCGCGGAGCGGCGTGCGGCAGGCGCTCGGCCGCGCACTGCATGGAGACTCTGCAAACCAGGCATGGGGCGTGATGGATGTGCTCGCGGTCACGGATTTCCCCGATATCCGGTTGAAGGCGCTGATCCAGTCCGCCGCCGAAGGCAGCATTGTTTTGATTCCGCGCGAGGGCGGCTATCTCGTCCGCATCTATGTAGAACTCGATAAGTTAAGCGCGAACGAGCGGGCTGCGGGCCGCAACATCACCATCGAGCAACTGATCGCTGCGGCGCAACGCATTCTGCGCCCTTACAGTTTCGAGGTGAAAGAAGTCGCCTGGTGGTCTGTGTACGATATCGGCCAGCGGCTATGCGACAAGTTCGATAACGTTCCGGAAGCGGAGGTTGCGAAGCGTGCACCGCGCGTCTTCATCGCGGGCGATGCCTGTCACACGCACAGCCCGAAGGCGGGGCAGGGCATGAATGTCTCGATGCAGGATGCCTTCAACCTTGGCTGGAAACTTGCAGCGGTTCTGCGCGAAAAATGTGCGCCTGGCTTCCTTCATACTTATTCCGCTGAACGCCATGCGGTCGCAAAGGAGTTGATCGATTTCGACCGCGAATGGGCGAAGATGATCAGCGCGCCGCTGAAAACGCCCGGCGATCCGGACAGCAAAGGCGTCGATCCGGAAGAAGTACGAAGCTATTTCGTGAAGCACGGCCGCTACACGGCGGGAACGGCAACGAGGTATACGCCGTCAATCATCACCGGCGAGAAGACGCATCAGCATCTCGCAAAAGGCTTCGGGATTGGTACCCGCTTTCATTCGGCGCCGGTTATCCGTCTCGCGGATGCCAAAGCGATGTCGCTTGGCCATGCCGTGAAAGCGGATGGCCGCTGGCGCATTTTTGCATTCGCGGATCGCAGTAACCCTGCTTCGCCATCAGCGCGTATCGAGAGACTATGCCGCTTTCTTGCGGAGTCTTCCGACTCTCCGCTACAGCGCCACGGTGCGGTAAATGAAGACATCGATTCTGTAATCGACGTGCGCGCCGTGTTCCAGCAGCCTCACCGGAACTTGAGGGTCGAGGCGATGCCACGGTTGCTGCTGCCGCAAAAGGGCAGGTATGCCCTCCGCGATTACGAGAAAGTATTCTGCTCCGACCAGAAGCCGGGCAATGATATTTTCGATTTGCGCGGCATCGACCGCGACAGCGGCTGCATCGTGATTGTCCGGCCCGATCAATATGTAGCGCAAGTGCTTCCACTGGATGACCACGCCGGCGTTTCCGCGTTCTTCGCGGGTTTCATGCGCGCTGCGGTGAATCCTTGAACATGGAATTCGACGCAATCGTCATCGGCCTCGGCGCGATGGGCTCGGCTGCGAGCTATCAGTTCGCAAAACGCGGCGCGAGAATACTCGGCATCGATCGTTACGCGCCGCCGCACAAGCTCGGCTCTACGCATGGAGAGTCGCGCATCACGCGTGTGGCTTGCGGCGAGGGGCTGGAATACACCCCGCTCGCGCTCCGTTCGAATGTTCTGTGGCGCGAGATCGAACGAGAATCCGCTGCAAATCTTCTCACGCAGAATGGTTTCGTTTCGATCGCCGGCAAAAAGCGCGCATCGAAAGCAGGCAACGCAGAGTTTCTGGAAGTAACGATTGCTGCCGCCAAAGCTGCCGGCATCGAGTACGAAATTCTTGAAGGCCGCGAGTTTCGCAAGCGCTTCCCCGCCTTCAATGTGAAGGACGAGGATGTGATCTATTTCGATCGCGTCGGCGGTTTTCTGAAACCCGAAGCTTGTGTCGAAACGCAGTTGCGGCTTGCACGGCACTTGGGTGCGGAAATCCGCCTAAACGAGCAGGCGCTTTCCTTTGAAGAGACCGGAGGCGATGTTCGCGTGAAGACATCAGCAGGCGTGTATTCGGCAAAGACGCTGATCGTTTGCGCCGGTCCCTGGCTCCCCGAACTGATCGAACCGAAGCTGATGCCGGGGCTGAAGGTCACGCGCCAGATCGTCTGCTGGTTTCGCGTAAAAGACAGCGCGCGCCTCGAGGATTTCCAGCCGGACCGCTTTCCGCCTTTCGTCTGGCAAGTCCCGGCTGAACAAATTTCTTACGGTTTTCCGGCGCTCGGCGGCAGGGAAGAGGGCGTGAAGATTTCGACGGAGCAATATGATGTCGCGGTCGATCCCGATCACATGGAGCGGACCGTAGCTGCCGCTGAGCAGGCTGCACTCTATGAAGAGTATGTGGCGCCATACTTTCCCGGCCTGGATCGCGCCTGCGTGCGCTCCGACGTCTGTCTTTATACGAGCGTTCCCGATAGCCGCTTCGTGATCGACCGGCATCCGGATCACCGGCGGGTAATCGTCGCCTCTCCCTGCTCGGGGCACGGTTTCAAGCACTCGGCGGCAATCGGCGAGGCACTGGCGCAAATGGCGCTCGGCGAGCCGCATCTCGATCTGTCGGCCTTCCGCTTTGCGGCGCGAAGACCCTAGACTTCTGGGCATAGTCCGGGCGTTTACCCCTGTGGATTGTCACAATCCGATAAAATGCGCCGACCGATTCTCTGCGTTGCGGGATGACAAATGCTCGGCTGGTTTCAGGCGCTCATGCCGAAGGAAGAGCGCTTCTTCGATCTCTTCGCGCGTCATTCCGCCATCGTCCTTGCCGGAGCCGAGGCGCTGGAAGGACTGCTGCAAGGCGGCGACAAGATCGAACATTATTGCCGCGTGATTTTCGAGCGGGAAGCCGAAGCCGACGAAATCACGCGTGAGACGCTCACTGCCGTGCGGCGTACCTTCATCACCCCATTCGACCGCACCGACATTCAGGATCTCGTGAGTTCGATGGATGACGCCATCGATCAGATGAACAAGACCGCGAAGATCATCATGCTCTATGAAGTAAAGAGCTTCGATCCGCAGATGCAGCAGATGGCCGCGATGGCGCCGGTTGCGGCGGGGCTGATGCAGCAGGCGATGCCGCTGCTTGCAAATATTGGCAAGAACGGCGCCGAACTTCACCGCATCACCGAGCAGATTATTGCGATCGAAGAAAAATCAGACCAGTTGCACGACGCCGGGCGCAAGGCGCTGTTCGTTGCGAACCGCAACGGCAACGCGATGAACTTCATCATCGGCGGCGAGATTTACGACCACCTCGAAAAAGTGGTGGACCGCTTCGAAGACGTTGCGAACGAAATCAGCGCACTCGTCACCGATCATCTCTGAGAACGGCGTACCGCAATGGACGCGAATGTCAGCCTACAAATTCTGATCGGCCTGATCGCGATTGCGTTGTTGTTCGATTTCCTGAACGGGCTGCATGATGCAGCGAATTCGATTGCGACCATCGTTTCCACGCGCGTGCTGCGCCCGAAATACGCGGTAATGTGGGCCGCGTTCTTCAACTTCATCGCGTTTCTGTTTTTCGGCCTGCACGTCGCGAACACCGTCGGCACCGGCATCGTGTCAGCTGGTATTGTCGACTCGCGCGTGATTTTTGGTGCACTCATGGGCGCGATTACATGGAACGTGGTTACGTGGTGGGCCGGAATCCCTTCCAGCAGTTCGCACGCGCTGATCGGCGGCTTGATCGGCGCCGCGGTCACGAAAGCAGGCAGTGCCGCGATCGTCTGGTATGGCCTGACCAAGACCGCGGCTGCGATCGTACTTTCGCCGATGACAGGGTTCTTTCTAGCGTTGATGCTGGTGCTCTTGGTCTCGTGGGCGTTTATCCGTGTCAACCCTCGCTCCGTCGACAGCACCTTCCGGAGCCTGCAATTCGTTTCCGCGTCGCTTTATTCGCTCGGCCACGGCGGCAACGACGCGCAAAAGACGATGGGCATTATCGCCGTGCTCCTGTTTTCGACGGGCCATCTCGGGAGCGAGTTTTATGTGCCGTTCTGGGTCGTCATCACCTGTCAGTTCTTTATGGGTTTAGGTACTCTGATGGGCGGCTGGCGCATCGTGCACACCATGGGCTCCAAAATTACGCGGCTGACGCCGATGCAGGGCTGCTGCGCGGAGACCGGCGGCGCAATTACGCTTTTCGCCGCGACTTATCTGGGCATTCCGGTTTCGACGACGCATACGATTACGGGCGCCATCGTGGGCGTCGGGGCGGCGCGCAAGGTGTCCGCGGTCCGCTGGAATGTCGCAAGCAGTATTGTGATCGCATGGGTCGTGACATTGCCCGCGTCTGCGATAATCGCTTCGCTGTTCTATCTTGCAACCGGTCTGTTCTGATGAGCCAGAAAACCGCAAACGCGCGCCAATACGCGGCTCTCCCTTACCGGCGGAGCAAGAAGGGTGCGGTCGAGATCATGCTCGTTACCTCGCGTGAGACGCGCCGCTGGATCATCCCGAAAGGCTGGCCGATTGCGGGTGTTGCGCCGCATAACCTCGCGGCACTCGAGGCGATGGAGGAGGCCGGCTTGCTCGGCAAGGTTGGCGACAAACCGATCGGCTCTTTCCATTACGACAAAAAGCGCGGCGATGGCTCAATCGTGAATTGCACGGTCGACACGTTCGCACTTGAAGTCGAGCAACAGATGCCGACCTGGCCCGAGCAGGATGAGCGCAAAACCAAATGGTTTGCGCCGGATGACGCCGCCTCGCAGGTGCAGGAGCCGGAGCTGCGCGCAATGATCAAGAAATTCGCGAAGCAGATCGGTTGAAGAAAGACGTGCCGCTATCCTTCGTTTACTTGCTCGGCTGCTCCGACCGCCATGGCGTCCGGACTTATGTCGGCTGGACCAACAACATTGCGAAGCGGCTGGCGCGGCATAACGCAGGTCGAGGCGCGCGCTCGACACGGGGCCGTGTCTGGCGGCTCCTTTATGTTGAATACTTCGACAGCCGCGTAGACGCGATGCGGCGCGAATATTTCCTGAAGCGCGCGCGCAAGCTCCGAAAGAAACTGAGCGCGGGTATTTCGCTTTTGAGCCCAGTACCCTAAAGCCAAGGCATGGATACAATTCGCGAAGCCGTCGTAATCGGCGCGGGCCCGGCAGGGCTGATCGCGGCGGAGGAAATCGCGAAGGCCGGTTTTCGCGTCACTGTTTATGATCGGATGCCCTCGGCGGGACGCAAGTTCCTGCTTGCGGGCCGGGGTGGACTTAACCTCACGCACGGCGAGGCGCTGGAGGATTTCATGCGCCGCTATGGCGAGGCGGCTGGCGTGCTGCGTCCGGTTATTGAAAGTTTCCCGCCTGCGAAGCTACGCGAATGGAGCGAGGCGCTCGGACAGAAAACCTTCGAAGGCTCCAGCGGCAGGATTTTCCCGGAGGCGTTCAAAACGTCACCGCTTCTGCGCGCTTGGCTCCGGCGGCTGGACGAAATGGGTGTGACTTTTGCTTTTCGCCATCGCTGGCTCGGCTGGAGCGGCGATGGCGCACTTCAGTTCGACACGCCCAAAGGGAAATTGAGCGTCCGCGCGGATGCAACCGTTCTCGCGGTCGGTGGCGCAAGCTGGCCGCGGTTGGGCTCCGACGGTGCGTGGACCGGCAGTTTCGAAAGTGCAGGGGTAGCACTTGCGCCGCTGCGCCCGGCAAATTGCGGCTTTGAGGTCGTCTGGTCGGAAAGCTTCCGTGAACGCTTCGCCGGCACGCCGTTGAAGCGCATCGCGCTGACTTCAGGAGATACAACCGTGCGCGGGGAGGCGGTGATTGCGCGTTACGGTCTCGAGGGAGGCGCGGTCTATGCGCTTTCCGGAAAACTTCGCGAAGAAATTATCGCATCAGGAAAAGCCGTGCTGCACGTCTCATTGCGGCCAGACCTTTCGGGAGCACAGCTAACGGAAAAACTTGGCGCGCCGCGTGGCAAGCAGTCGTTCTCCAACTTTCTGCGAAAGAGCGTAAATCTATCCCCGGTCAGCATCGCGTTATTGCAGGAGTGGGTCGTGCAACAGGGTGCGCGGCTTTCGGAGCAGACACCAGAAGAGATAGCTGCGCTGATCCATCGCTTACCGATCACGCTCACCGGCATCGCGCCGATTGAGTCCGCGATCTCGAGCGCGGGTGGCATTCCCTTCGCGGAACTCGATGAACATTTCATGCTTCGCAAACTGCCCGGCGTCTTTGCTGCGGGTGAAATGCTCGACTGGGAAGCGCCGACCGGCGGCTATCTGTTGCAGGCGTGTTTTGCGACCGGCGTCGCAGCCGGGCGTGGCGTGACGCACTGGCTTACGCGGTAGTTATTCGGCAGGAACGGCGCGAATAGCCGGTGTTGCCGGCGCCTCAGCCGTTGCCACGGCGATCTCGCCTGCCGCAGCAACGCCGGGTAGCAGATGCGCGATCGCGTTCGCGTAGTAACGGAGAATGTGCAGGTCCGCCGGGTTCGCTTCGTAAATCCCGTCGCTCTCCTTCACGATGTGCCGGAGCATCAGCATCCGTAAGCCCACCTCAATCGCGTAGTCGCGGTCCGAGCGCGGAATGTGCACATAGGCTTTGGAGGCCTCTAGCGTCTCGATGATTTTCGAAACGCGGCTCTTGATTTCGAAAAGCGAAAGCGGCGTGGGATGTGCTTGGAGTAGCGCGGTTGCAACCAGCGAGACGGGAAGCGCCGGCACGACCTTGCCGACTGCGTCCATCAGTTTCGAGCCGAGTTTTTCGACCTCCGCAAAACGCTGATCGTCTGGCAGGTCGCGAAAATCGATCTTGCGCTCCGCGACATATTGCTTGAGCGAGAACGGCTCCCCGAAACTCACGCAAGTATAGCCGTAGCGATACCAGTTGCCCCGCATCGCAAGCCAGATGTGATGAAAGAAGTGTCTGAGGAAAACGACGAGGTTGAAACCGAACACCGGCCTTTTGCCCGGTTCGGTTCCTGCCGCACTCGTCAGCATCCGGTCCTCGAGCACGCGGTCGTAGTTCACGCCGACCGGCACAAAGACCACATCCTTCGGTCCCTTCGGATCGAACGCCGCGACCATGTAGCTCAAGAGCCCGAATTTCGGCGGGCGCAGTTTGCCGTCGCGCGAAAGTCCGCCTTCCGGAAAGATCGCCTGCACCACGCCGGAAGCCGTCGCCATGTGCACGTAGCGCGAAAGCACCTTGCGATAGAGCGCATCGCGCGAGTCGCGCCGGATGAAATAGGCGCCCATCGAGCGGATAAGATTGCGCAGGCCCCAGATCTGCGCCCATTCGCCGACCGCATAGGAAAGAGCGGAAGACTGCGCCGCGACATAGGTCACAAGCACATAGTCCATGTTCGAACGGTGGTTTATAACGAAGATCACCGAAGAATCCGGATCGACTTTCGAGAATGCTTCCTCGTTCCGGAATCCGATACGCACCCGATAAAGCGTTTCCGATAGCCACTTCGACAAGCGCGTGCCGATCCGAAAGTAAGCATAGGCGGAAAAAGAGGGCACGATCTCGCCGGCGTAGCGCTTCACTTTCTCCATCAGCACTTCGCGCGGGATTTTCTGTTCGCGTGCATACTCGTCGACCGCGTGCAGAACCTCGGGGTCATAGATAAGCCGGTCCATGAGAACCTGCCGCTTGGTGAGTTTGAAGGGTTTGATCTGGAGGCGAAGACGCGTGTTCAGTTCGCCGATCGCCTTGTTGGCCCGCCGCCTGAGCGCCCAGCGCACACTCGGGATGAGCATCCGGTCGAGGAAGGCGAGTCCGGCCAGAACGCCGATGACGATGAAAACCCAAAGCGGCAGCGTGACATCGGCCCACATAATTCAGCCCCAGATCCTTGCGAGACGGCGGACAATTCATCCGCTATGTAGCGTTTCCTTCAAAAGCCGCCGGTTCTTGCGCTCGTGACCGATCAGCCTCACGCCATGCAATACAAAGCCCGGCCCCAACGCAACTGGGGCCGGACCCTGAAGGGTTATGCCTTCGGCTGGGCGTGGTTCGACCCGGTCAGTTCCTGGGCGCTGCGGCGGCTTTTCGTGCCCTCGTCGCTATTGTGGGCCGCTGCCGAGCAGGCGGGCACTTCGGTCGATCATTTTTACGATGCGGCGCAGCTTCCGAAGAAAAACACGCACGAAAAGAAGCTTGCCGAGGCGCTGCACCTGACCGCGGCCGCGCGAGAATCCGCGGAGCGAAAAGAAGCAGAGTGGCAGAAAGTATTTTTCGGGAACGGCATCGAGAGCGGTGACACGCGCCGCGAGCTTGAGGCCGCCCGCTATGCCGCGAGCCACACTTATAATCTGGCGCGCCGCCATTTCGGCTTCATGCTCAGAAGCGATCCGCCGCGGATCAAATCGCAGACACAAAGCCCGGAAGAGATCGCCGCGATTTACGGCGCGCAGTTCGAGCATCTGTCGCTCGATGGCATTACCAAGGGAAATACACAGGTCGAAGTCTCGAAGCCGGTCGAACGCTCGGCCGGAACCGATTATTGGCTGCGCTTTCAAAGCCCGTCGGCGCTGCTTGGCGACACGGTTTACGCACGCGTGCTTGAGCCACAAGGCGTAAAAAATCCGCCGACCATCATTTTCGGCCACGGCATCTGCATCGAATTCGATCACTGGCGCGGCCTGATCGACGAGGCGCGCACGCTGCGCGCGGAAGGCTTTCGTGTAATCCGCCCGGTGTCGCCATGGCATGGTCGCCGCCGCCCGCTTGGCAGCTTCGGCGGCCAGCCGATGATGGCGCGCATTCCCGGCGGACTGTTCGACGCTTTCACAGGCGCCGCGCAAGAATGGGCTGTGATCGCAAACTGGGTACGCCAGAATTCGAATGCGCCGCTTGCATATGGCGGCACGAGCTTGGGCGCGCTGATTGCGCAGTTCGCGGCCGAAAAAATAGGCGAGCGCGACGAGCGGCTGCGGCCCGACGGATTGTTTCTGATCACGCATTCCGGCCGCATGACCGATGCGACCTTTCAGGGCGACATGGCCAACCTGCTCGGCGTCGATCTCAATGCCGAGCAATATGGCTGGAGCCGCGAGCGGATCGAGGCGGGTCTAGGGCTTCTCGATCCGGCACTGCTTCCCGCGGTGGACCCAAAGCGTATCGTGACCGTGCTTGGCAAACGCGACCGCATCACGCCTTATGCGAGCGGATTGAGCCTGATCGATTCATGGGGCGTGCCCGACGAAAACCGCTTCGTCTGGGATCGCGGCCACTTCTCGATGCCGCTCACCATGATCCGCAACCCGGCGCCGGTTGCGCGTTTCCGCGAAGTGATGACGCGGCTTTAAGCGACGCGCGGGCTCGCTTTGCCTTCGTAGAGATTACGGCCTTCCACCAGCGCGCGGATTTTTCCGTCCGCGATCGAGCGCTTCAGCATCCAGAACCCGCAATCGGGATGGATGTATTTCACACGGCCCGCGCCGATCATGGTTTCCGCGCGCTCGATCTGGCGCGCAATGGAATCCGCGCTTTCGATCACGGTGGATTTGATATCGACCACGCCGAGGCCGAAACCGATCTCCGGTTTCAGTTCGCGGAAGGCCGCGAGTTCTTCCGCCGGGCGGTGCGCGTTCTCCATCACGATGTGATCGCAATGCAGCGCGTTCAGATATTTCATCAGTTGATTCCATGTGCCTTTCTGGATCGACTGGCCGCCGTAATTACCGAAGCAAAGGTGGACCGCGGGTTTCTTCTTTACGGCCTTGAGCACGCGGTTCATCGCGTCCGCCGCCCACTGCCACTCGTCCGGACTGCCGGGAAGGTTCGCTTCGTCGATCTGCACGACATCGGCGTCGATGTGTTTCACCTGTTCGGCGAGCGCATCAGCGATGGCAAAAGCGAGATCGGGAAGTTTTTTGTAATGCTTGTCGAGCAGTGTCTTCGCGAGCATATGCGGACCGGTTACCGTGAACTTGAACGGATTCTGCGTGAGCGCCCGCGCCCGCTGATACGCCTGCGGCAGATCGAGCGTGCCGGAGCTCACCGGACCGTCGACGATTCCCGGCGGCTTAGTACGGAAGCGCATCGTGCTCTTCGCGCGATATTCCACCAACTCGTCAAACGTGATCGCGGTGCGGATGCCCGCCATCGGCTTTACGAAATACTCGATCATGCCGTTGGTCTCGGGATGGTTCACGTCGAAGCGCGAAAGTTCGCCGTCGCAAACGACGTCGATCCCGGCCTGCTCCTGCGTATGCAGCACGACGCGGGTGGCATCGATCACGGCCTGCTCCGAGGGCAGGGCGGTCAGCCACTCCGGCACCGGATAGGAGCCGACGACGGTGGTCAGAATTCGCGCTTGGCTAGACATGGCTTCACTCCCTGAACTGCTTTTGCAACGGTTGCCGGGCGTCTTTCCGCGCCCTAAGATCGTAAGTATCTAACTGGTTACTTATAGCGCGGCGGCAACGCAAGCGCCAACAAGAACGTAAAAGGGAAGACGCCATGAACGCTGCGGCAACATCGTTGCCCGAGACCTTTCGCGACGAGGCAGAGCTCGAAGACTTCATGACGCTGCCCAACGATCTTCTGCGCGCCGATCTCGCCAAGGTACCCGGTGATATTCTCGTGCTTGGCGTGGGCGGAAAGATGGGACCGACGCTGGCGCGGCTTGCGAAGCGCGCCGATCCTTCGCTCCGCGTGATCGGCGTCGCCCGCTTCAGCGAGGCGGGCTTGCGTGAAAAACTTCAGGCCTCGGACATCGAATGTATCGAAGCCGATCTTCTGAACAGCGCGAGCATCGATAAATTGCCGCAGGCACCGAATGTCGTCTTCATGGCAGGACGCAAGTTCGGCTCGACCGGTGCCGAGCACCTGACCTGGGCGATGAACGCGCACGTTCCGGCGATGGTCGGTGAGAAATTCAGGAAGTCTCGCATTGTCGCGTTCTCGACCGGCTGTGTTTATCCCTTTGTCGATGTCACGAAGGGCGGGGCGACGGAAGCGATGCCGGCGGTTCCGCCGTCCGGCATTTATGCGAATTCATGCGTCGCGCGCGAAGCGATGTTCGAGCATTTCTCCCGCAAGTTCAGCACGCCGGGCAGCATCATCCGGCTCAACTACGCGATCGATATGCGCTACGGCGTATTGCACGACGTCGCTTCGAAAGTATTTTCCGGCAGAGCCATCGAGATAGCCGCCGGCCACGTCAACGTGATCTGGCAGGGCGATGCGAATGCGATGATTCTGCGTATGCTCGCGCATACCACGGTGCCCACGAGCCCGATCAACATTAGCGGTCCTGAAACCATCTCGATCCGCTGGCTGGCCTCCGAATTCGGTAAACGCTTCGGCAAAGAGCCTGAATTTAGCGGAAAAGAAGCCGCCGACGGCTGGCTGGTAAACACTTCGAAAGCACGAAAACTGTTAGGCGAGCCGCCAGTCCCCTTGGAGCGTATGATCAACTGGACCGCGGATTGGGTCGCCCGCAACCAGCGCAGCCTCGGCAAGGAAACACATTACGATACCCGCGATGGCAGTTTCTGATTTCGAGATCGGCAAGCTCACAGCAAACGAACTTGCCGATGCGGATGCGTTGGTAAAAGAGGCCGGCTGGAATCAGACCGAGGCCGATTGGCGAACCTTCCTCGATTTCGGCACCGTCCATGCGATGCGCGACAAGGGCAAGGTGATCGCGACTGCCGCGACGCTCCCTTATGGCGGAAAGTTCGCCTGGATCAGTATGGTATTGATCTCGGGCTATTACCGGCGCCAAGGCCTCGGCACCACGCTCATGCAGCGTTGCCTCGACGAACTCACGGCGAAGGGGCTGACGCCTGTGCTCGATGCGACGCCGGCTGGGCGCGACGTTTATGTCGGTCTCGGGTTTCAGGATTCGTGGGGCTACAAGCGCCTCCTGTTGGCCGACCGCAAAGTTGTCCCGTCGCTGGAGACCAATATCGCGGTTGAAGCGATCTCGGATTCTTCGTGGAAAGAATTATGCGCTTATGACGCGACGAGCTTCGGCGCCGACCGCAGCAACGTGCTTTCGCGTTTGCGCGGCCGTTTGCCGGAAGCGGAATTCTGCATCTGGCGAGGCGGGCATATTGCGGGCTTCCTGCTGGGCCGCATGGGCCGCCGTGCAGCACAACTCGGGCCGCTGGTGGCCGAAAGCGAGGAGATCGCCTGCGCGCTCTTGGCACAGGCGCTCGAGACGGTGTCTGCGCCAGTCTATATCGATTTCATCGACGACAAGCCGCTGACCGCTCGTTTTCTCGCGACAGCGGGATTTGTCGCCGAGCGCCCGCTGACACGAATGCTTCTGAACCGTAACACGGCGTTCCAGGATATCGCGCAAACCTACGCCGTCGCGGGGCCGGAGTTCGGATAAATAAAAAGGGCCGGCAAAACGCCGGCCCTTTTCAGTTTCGCTTTTTCTCAATCAGTAGAGCTTCGGCGGACTGATCGCCGGCATCTTGATATTCTTGTCGAGGAACTCGTTGGTATAGGCCGCCTTGATGTCGTAGGCCTTTTCCATCTTCAGGTACTCGTCGACGAGCTTGTAGTCGGCGGCCATGCGCTTGTCGTCATGCCAGCCGAGCGCGACGTTCTTCGAGGTCTCGTCGCTCATCAGGATCGAAACGAGATGCCAGTTGATGAGTTCGTTATCGAACTTGAGCGCGCCGTTCATTTCGACCATCGCCTGGATGCAAGGCTCGGGCTTCTTCGCGCATTCGGCAAAAGCCCGCTGCGTTACCTTCACGAAGGCCGCGACCTTGTCCTTGTTGTTCTTCAGATAGTCGACGTTCACGATCAGCGAGTTGCCGTAAGGATTGAGACCGCCGTCGCGCCAGGCGAGGAAGCCCATGTCGTCGGCCAGCTCGCGGGCAAAGATGTGGTGGATGTTATAGAACGACGTGGTCGCGTCGATCGCGCCGGACTTTAGCGCGGCGAGCTTTGAGTTCGCGTCGATATTCACCCAGATCACCGAATTCGGGTCGATGCCGTTTGCCTTTGCAAGCGCAGGCCACATGGTGCGCGCACCGTCGCCAGCCGGATTTCCGATACGCTTGCCGACGAGATCCTTGACGCTTTTGATGCCCGAGCTCTTCTTCCAATACATACCCTGCGGCGAGTTGGCGTAGATGTTCATTACGCCGACAAGGTTCGCGCCCTTGCCGTTGAACAGGAGCACGCCCGCCATGTCGGAGAGACCGATCTGCGAGGAACCGGCCGCAACCTTCTGCGCGGAGGCGGCAGAGCCGCGGCCCGCTTCGATGTCGAGATCGACGCCGGCTTCTTTGTACCAGCCGTTCTTCAACGCGTAGAAATACGGCGCGTGGTCACCGCCAACGACCCAGTTCAGGGTCAAGGTGACTTTCTGCGCGGAAGCGGTCGCCGGGGCCAACAAGGCCGCAGCGAAAATCGCGGACGCAAGTTTGAGTGCAGGTTTCATTCGATGTCCTCCCTAAGTCTTTCGCCGCATGGGCCGGTCATCCGGTTCTCGACAGACAGCGAAGTTTCGATGTAACTATCTAGTTACAAGACGATATGAGTGGCCAAAGCGCCTGTCAAATGGCGCGAAAATGAGCGTGAGCGGCTGAATTCCCGCATTGCGACGGCCGGGCCAAGGGAGAAATGCGTGGCGTTGCGCTGGAACGATTTACCGGCAGAAGTGCTGACCGTTTTGCGGAAGGGCGCGGTGATTCCCGCGCATCCGCTCGCGCTAGACGCTTCGCGTAAATTCGACGAGCACCGCCAGCGCGCACTGACGCGTTATTATGTTGATGCCGGTTCCGGCGGGCTCGCGGTGGGCGTACACACCACCCAGTTCGCGATCCGTGAAGTCGGCCTCTACGAGCCGGTGCTTTCGCTTGCGATGAAAACCGCGCGCGAGGCGACGAAGAAACCGCTCGTGATGATCGCGGGGCTTGCCGGCAAAACGCAGCAGGCCGTGAAGGAAGCGCAGACTGCCGTGGGCATCGGCTATCACGCGGGTCTCCTCTCGCTTGCCACGATGAAAGGCTCATCCGAAGACGAATTGATCGAACACGCGAAGAAAGTCGCGGCTGAAATTCCGCTGGTCGGGTTCTACTTGCAGCCCGCGGTGGGCGGCATCGTGCTGCCGGCTTCGTTCTGGAAGCGCTTTGCCGAAATCGAGAATGTCGTCGCGATCAAGATGGCGCCGTTCAATCGCTACCGTACGCTTGATGCGATCCGTGGCGTAGTCGAAGCGAAGGCGGAAGACCGTATCACGCTTTACACCGGCAATGACGACCACATCGTGCTCGATCTCGTCACCCCGTTCGTGATCGTACGCGACGGCAAGCCCGTGACCGTTCGCATCAAGGGCGGCTTGCTCGGTCACTGGAGTTGCTGGGTGCAGCGCGCGGTCGAATTGCTGGAACGCGCGCAAAAAGAAGCCGCGCAATCTTCCGTCACTGCGGAAATGCTGGCGCTGGATTCGCAAGTGACCGATTGCAATTCCGCGATCTTCGATGTCGCGAACGACTTCCATGGCGTGATCTGCGGCTGCCACGAAATCCTGCGCCGTCAGGGGTTGCTTGAGGGCACCTGGTGTCTCGATCCGAAAGAGACGCTCGGCCCCGGCCAGAAGGAAGAAATCGATCGCGTTTATGGCGCTTATCCGCATCTGAACGACGACGCATTCGTGCGCGAGAATCTGAACCGGTGGCTGGCATGAAGTATTTTTGCGGGTTGCGAGCGAACATGGCTTCCCGGATAGTCGGACTGGGAAGGGGAGAACAGCTATGAGTGGCAGTAACGAACAGGTGCAGCGCTATGCGCTGGCCGTCCTCAGCCATTTGATCCTTGTCGCGGCTTGGCATTTCTTCGTGGTCTATGGAAAAATTCCGAAGATCGTGATGCCATCGCCTTACGACACGATTCATGCGCTGCTCGTGCCGAATTACCGCTGGCTGGAGAATATCGCGGCGACGAGCATCGAAGTCTTCGGTGGATTTCTGCTTGCGGCGGTATTCGGAATTCTAACCGCACTCATGTTCTCTTGGTTTCGTTACCTTGAGATGTTCGCAATGCCGCTTCTCGTCAGCCTCAACATGATTCCAAAAGTGGCGCTCGGACCCTTGATGATCGTATGGCTCCGCTACGGCATCTGGCCGAACACGCTGATGGCGTTTGCGATCTGCTTCTTTCCTATCGTGCTGACGACCGCGCGCGGACTTCGCGAAGTCGAGCCCGATCTCTTGGATTTAGTTCGCACCTTGCGCGGCTCGCGCTGGCAACTCTTCGTGAAAATTCAGCTTCCCGGCGCGCTTCCCTACATTTTCTCCGGCATGAAGGTGGCGGCCATTCTCGCGGTCGCAGGCGCGATTGTTGGCGAATTCCTCGGCTCCGAACGCGGCCTCGGTTATCTGATGCTGCAAGTACAGGTGACGTTAGATACCGCCGCGATGTTCATGGCGGTGATTCTTATCACGCTGATCGGCGGCGTGCTGTACGGCATCGTGCTTGGTCTAGAGCGTTACTTCGTCGTCAAAGACGCGCGGATTCAATAGGGCGCGTCATGACCGAAGCATTCATTCATCTCGATAACGTCAAGAAGGTCTATCGGACCCGCGGCAAGGAATTTCTCGCCGTGTCGCAGGCGACCTTCGATGTCGAACAGGGCGAACTCGTTTCGCTAGTAGGTCCGTCCGGCTGCGGCAAGACCACCCTCCTGAAAATTCTGGCCGGCCTGCACGGCTTCGACGGCGGGGTCGTTCGCATTGGCTCCGGAAAGCAGCCGTTCAACCCGGCGCGCGACATCGGCATGGTGTTCCAGCAGCCGCTTTTGTTGAAGTGGCGGCGCATCATCGACAACGTGATGTTGCCTGCGGAAATCCTGGGGCTGCCGCAGGCTGCCGCACGTGCACGCGCCTACGAGCTTCTCGATCTCGTCGGCCTAAAGGGCCATGAGGACAAATATCCTTACGAGCTTTCCGGCGGTATGCAGCAGCGTGCTTCGATCGCACGCGCGCTGGTCCATGACCCGAAGCTCATTCTGATGGACGAACCGTTCGGCGCGCTGGACGCGCTCACACGCGAGAAAATGAATCTCGAATTGTTGCAAATCTGGGCGAAGGCGAAGAAGACCATCATCTTCGTGACCCACGGCATCACCGAAGCCGTCTTCCTCGGCACGCGTGTCGTAGTGCTGACGGCTGGCCCGGCGAAGATGGCGGACAATTTCGAGGTCGATATTCCGATGCCGCGCACGCTGGATGTGCGCAACACGGAAAAGTTCGGCGAATACACACGCCGGATTTACCGGCTCTTGGGAATGGAATGAGCTGGGACGGCATCATCATCGGCGCGGGACATAACGCGCTTGTGCTGCAGGCCTATCTCGGCAGGGCCGGATTAAAGATTCTCTCAATCGATCGCCGTCATATCGCCGGCGGCGGCTTGTCGACGATGGAAGATCCGCGCCGCCCCGGCTTCCTGCACAACACGCACGCTTTCTTTCAGCGGGCGATCACGCAGATGCCTTGGTACGCCGATCTCGAGTTAGAGCGTCACGGCGCGAAATATATCGAGCCGGAGCTGAACGTCGCGATGATCACGAGCGATGACCGCTCGCTGGAATGGTGGACCGATATTGAGCGCACCGTTTCTTCGTTTGAAAAGTTCTCGAAGAAGGACGCCGAGACGCTCAAGCGCTGGCAGAGCGATTTCGTTCCCATTGTGCGCGACATTCTGTCTTGGGAGGCGAAGTCGCCACCGCTGCCTACGAAAGAGCGTCGCGCGCTTCTCGAGAATAGCGCTGCCGGCCGCAGGCTGCTCGAAGTGAGCGCATTGTCGCCGCTCGAATTCGTGCATCAGGAGTTCGAGAACCCGGCGGTGAAAGCAGGTCTTCTGTTCTTCAACGGTCTTCGCGAAGTCGATCTGCGCGTCAAAGGTTTCGGTCATCATATCGCAGCACTGCTCGCGTCGCCTGCCAAAGCGCAAATGTCGCGCGGCGGCACGGCCGCGCTCGCGCGAGCGCTCGAGAATACAGTACGCGGCAGCGGCGGCGAAATTCGCCTGAATACCGAACTCTCGCGGATCGTGATCGAAAACGGTAAAGCCGTCGGCATCGAGACGCGGGAAGGGGAGATTATTCGCGCGAAGACCTTCGTCGCTTCGGCGCTGAATCCGCAGCAGACCTTCCTCGATCTTTTGGATGAGAAACTGGTGCCGCGTGAAATTCGTGATCTCGCATCGAAGTTTCAATACAATCTGCTTGCGCCTCTTTTCGCACTTCACCTCAATCTCCATGAAGCGCCGCGATATGCTGCCGCGAAGAACAACCCGGCGCTCGCGAAAGCCTTCATGGTGATCATGGGGCTCGATCACGTCGATCAGTTCAACGACATCGTGCGCCATCACGAAGCCGGCACCGTGCCCGATACAGTAATGTGGGGCGCAACCCCTTCGCTTTTTGACTCGACGCAAGCACCGCGCGGAAAGCACACGGCCTTCATGTGGGAGAAGCTGCCGTATCACCTGAACAATGATCCTGCGACTTGGGACGCCTACAAAGACAAGCACGGCGAAAAGATGCTGCAGCTTTGGCGCAAGCACGCGCCGAACCTCGAAGGTGCCGTCATCGACGCCTTCACCCGCTCGCCGCTCGATGTGGAGCGCGAACTGCCGAATATGCGTGAAGCCGACCTGTTGATCGGCGCTTTCACGAATGGACAAGTTGGGCACGACCGGCCGTTTCCTGGCGCCGGCAATTATCGCGCGCATATTCCGAATTTGTATCTCTGCGGCTCGTCGAGCCATCCAGGCGGCAATGTTACCGGGCTTCCGGGCTACAATGCTGCGCAAGTGATTCTTGCGGACCTCGGCATCAAATCCGATTGGGCGCCGCCGCCGGTTTCGGAACGATTGAAGGCATTGCACTGATGGCAACCGCGGTCGCCGTAAAGAAAACGCCGTTGAAGCGCGCAAACGGAAACGCACGCGATCCCGAACGCACACGCGCGGTAATTCTTGCCGCGGCGACTGCCGAGATTACGGCGAAAGGCTTGGGTGGCGCGCGCGTCGATGAAATCGCGGATCGTGCGGGCGTCAACAAACGCATGATCTATCACTACTTCGGCGACAAGGAAGGCGTTTATCTTGCTGTGCTGGAAGCCGCTTACGCGGAAATCCGCTCGGAAGAAATCAAACTCGATCTAAAGAAGCGCGATCCGGTCGCGGGTATGCGCGAACTTGTCGCCTTCACTTGGAACTACTATCGCGATCATCCGGAGTTTCTGAGCTTGCTCGCCACCGAAAACCTGCATCGCGCGGCTTATCTGAAGCGCTCGAAAAAAATCCGCGAGTTGCATTCGCCGCTGGTCGGTATGATCAACGATCTGTTGCAGCGTGGCGCGAAGGCCAAAGTCTTCCGCAACGATGTCGATCCGGTCGAGCTTTATATTTCAATTGCGGCGCTCGGCTTCTTTTATATGTCGAACCGGCACACGCTTTCTACGATCTTTGGGCGTGATCTCGCAGCGCCGAAGAGCCTCGAGACGCGCGGCAAGCATCTCGTCGAGGTCGTGATGGGGTACCTTCGGCCCCAAGTATGATCCCGAAAGTGGAAACCGGTTTTCGGGAAAGATCATGCTTCAAAGAACAAGCCTTGACGGCAAAACCGCGCTATCGTACTTGTAACTAATTGGTTACTTAGGGCCGCGAAACGAACGGCCTGTGCAAACAAAACATTCCGGGAGAGCGAAAATGGCGGCGCAGCGCCTTGGCATCATCATGAACGGCGTGACCGGACGCATGGGCTTGAACCAGCATCTGGTTCGCTCGATCGTAGCGATCCGGAAGCAGGGCGGTGTCACGCTCTCGAACGGCGACCGCGTGATGCCAGATCCGATTCTGGTCGGCCGCAACGCCGAGAAGGTCGCGGCACTCGCCAAACAATACGGCATCGAGCGCTCGACTTCCGATCTCGACGCCGCACTGAAAAATCCGGACGACACGGTTTTCTTCGACGCCGCGACCACGCAGATGCGTTGCGATCTGCTGACCAAGGCGATCGACGCCGGCAAGCACGTTTATTGCGAGAAGCCGATTTCGGATTCGCTGGATAAGGCGCTTGCGGTTGCCAAGCTCGCGAAGCAAAAAGGCATCAAGCACGGCGTAGTACAGGATAAATTATTCCTGCCGGGCCTGCGCAAGATGCAGTTGCTGAAAGAATCCGGTTTCTTCGGAAAGCTGCTCTCGGTGCGCGGTGAATTCGGTTACTGGGTGTTCGAAGGCGACTGGGGTCAGCCCGCACAGCGCCCAAGCTGGAATTATCGCAAGGCCGACGGCGGCGGCATCATTCTCGATATGCTTTGCCACTGGCGCTACGTTCTCGACAATCTCTTCGGCAACGTGAAGGCCGTGAGCTGCCTTGGCGCCACGCACATTCCCGAACGCGTCGATGAGAACGGCAAGACCTACAAGGCCGATGTCGATGACGCGGCCTACGCGACCTTCGAGCTTGAAGGCGGCGTGATCGCGCAGATCAACTCCTCCTGGACCACGCGTGTGAAGCGCGACGATCTCGTCACCTTCCATGCCGATGGTACGCACGGCTCCGCGGTCGCGGGCCTCACGCGTTGCTACACGCAAGCCCGCGTGAACACGCCGCGCCCGGTTTGGAATCCGGACGAACCGCAGACCATGAAATTTCAGGACCAGTGGGAAGAAGTTCCGGATAACACGGTCTATGACAACGGCTTCAAGGTGCAGTGGGAAGGCTTCATCCGCCACCTGATCGAGAACACGCCGTGGAAATTCGATTTGCTGGAAGGCGCCAAAGGCGTTCAGCTTGCCGAGCTTGGTTTAAAAAGCTGGGCCGAGCGCCGCTGGCTCGATGTGCCTGAACTGAAGGTGTGACGATGGCGACACTCTCGCTGCCCGGTCTTGATCGCAAGCTCTCGCCGTACACCACCGGTGAGCCGATCCAGTTTCCTTCCAAGGAAGAAATCGCTTCGTTCAATCGCGTGGCGTTTGCCGCGGCACACGTCGTCGCCGATCCGCTTGCGAACAACGATCCTTGGGTCGATCCCGCGATCGACTGGGATCGCACCATCGCGTTCCGCCACTACCTTTGGGACCTCGGCCTAGGCGTTGCCGAAGCGATGGACACCGCGCAGCGCGGCATGGGACTCGACTGGAGTGGAGCGCAGGAACTGATCAAGCGCGCGCTGGACGCCGCGAAATCGCGTCCGGGGGTAAAAATTGCCTGCGGTTGCGGCACCGATCACATCACGCCGGGGCCTGACGTTTCGATCGATGATGTCATCCGCGCTTACGAAGAGCAGCTCGAAGTGATCGAGAAGCTCGGCGGCCGCCTGATCGTGATGGCGAGCCGTGCGCTCGCCTATGCCGCGAAAAGTCCGGAGGACTACAAGCGCGTTTACGACCGCATTCTTTCTCAAGTGAAAGAGCCGGTAATCCTGCATTGGCTAGGCGAGATGTTCGATCCGGCGCTGAAAGGCTATTGGGGCTCGAACGATCACGGAGCTGCGATGGATGTCTGTCTCGACATCATCGCGCGCAACGCCGCGAAGGTCGATGGCGTGAAAATCTCACTGCTCTCGAAAGAAAAAGAAATCGAAATGCGCCGCCGCCTGCCGAAGGGCGTGCGTATGTATACCGGCGACGACTTCAACTACGCCGAACTGATCGCGGGCGACGAAGAAGGCTATTCCGAAGCGTTGCTCGGCATCTTCGACGGTATTGCGCCGGCAGCAAGCGCGGGTCTCGCGCGGCTTGCGAATAACGATCTGCAGGGCTTCCACGGCATTCTGGAACCGACGGTTCCGCTCTCGCGGCATATCTTCAAGGCGCCGACGCGCTTCTACAAAACCGGCATCGTGTTTCTCGCCTGGCTGAACGGCCAGCAGGATCATTTCCTGATGATCGGCGGGCAGGAGAGCGCACGCTCGATGCAGCATCTCTCCGAACTGTTCCGCCTCGCCGACAAGGCGCGCGTATTGCACGACCCGGAGCTTGCCGCGTCCCGCATGAAGAAGCTGCTTGCGGTCCACGGCATCGGTTGACGGCCATGAACGCCGAAGGTCTTTCGATCAATCTGGCGACAGTACGAGAGCAGTGGAATCTCGGCGAGGCGGTCGAGGCTTGCGCGAAGCTCGGTATTAAGGCCATCGATCCGTGGCGCGATCAGGTCACGAAATTCGGACTCGATAACTCCGCGAAAGTCATCAGGGACCACGGGATGCAGGTCACCGGCTATTGCCGCGGCGGTATGTTTACGGCCGTTGACGCAAAAGGGCGGGCTGCTGCAATCGGCGAAAACAAGCGGGCAATCGACGAAGCGCAAACGCTTGGTGCGGAATGCCTCGTGCTGGTGGTTGGCGGCGTGCCGCAAGGCTCAACCGACATTATTGGTGCGCGCACACAAGTCGCAGAGGGCATCAACGCGATTCTCGATCATGCGCGGGCTGCGAAGATGCCGCTCGCGATCGAGCCGTTGCATCCGATGTATGCCGCCGACCGTGCCTGTGTGAACACGATCAAGCAGGCGCTCGATATTGCCGTGCAACTCGGCTCCGACGTCGGCGTCGCCATCGACACTTATCACGTGTGGTGGGACCCGGAGCTGAAAGAGCAGATCGAGCGCGCGGGCCGTGAAAAGCGCATCTTCGGGCATCACATCTGCGACTGGCTGGTGCCAACCAAGGATATGCTCCTGGACCGCGGCATGATGGGCGACGGTATCATCGACTTCAAAGGCTTCCGCAGCATGATAGAAGCCGCAGGCTTTCACGGCCCGCAGGAAGTTGAAATCTTTTCCGCCGCAGACTGGTGGAAACGCCCCGGCGAAGAGGTGCTCAAGACTTGCATCGAGCGCTACAATAAGCTCTGCAAATAATTAGCCGCACAACGCGCCGCGTAGAAGCAGGCGATAGATGCGATCTTTCAGGTTCGCCACCTTTGTCAATGCCATTCGCTCGATTGCGGCTTCGCTTGCCGGAGTCTTCGGTGCGAACAGCCCGCGCAGCAATACGGGAATGAGCGAAAGCGGAGATGCAAGCTTTTGCTTCAGCAGTTGCAGCGCCGGGATGATCCGCAGCTCGACATCCGAAAAATCCGTTCCAAACGGAAAGTCCGGAAGCAATCCGCGCTCTTTTGCTGACTGTAACGCTTTCGCGATTCGCTCCGGCGTGTTGTTGCGATACGGCGCTGGAATTTCGTAATCCTTCGAAATCTTGTTATTGGCTTTTGCCTCGCGCAGCAATTCGTCTTGAAAGCGCGAGTCGGTAACCGAGAGCATCGCGGCGATCACATCCTCGTCGGATTTTCCGCGCAGGTCGGCAACGCCGTACTCGGTGACGACGATGTCGCGCAGGTGCCGCGGAATCGTGGTGTGTCCGTAGTTCCAGCGAATGTTGGATAGCGTCTTCGCCCCAGAAGCACGCGTTGCGTTCACGCAGATGATCGAGCGCGCGTCTTCCAGCGCAAATGCCTGTGCCACGAAATTATACTGTCCGCCGACACCGCTTACGACAAGCCCGCTCTCCAACCCGTCGGACACGATCGCGCCGAGAAGCGTCGCCATCATGCCGTTATTGATGAAGCGCGCCTTCACGCGCGCCGCGCGCTTCTTCTCCTCGTCTCCATAGAGATGATTGACGTAGGAGATCGCCTTCATTTGCAGCTTCGCGCGGGAAGGCTCATCCATTTCGCGCAGGCGTTTGTAGAAACTCCTTGGCCCCAGAAAGAAGCCGCCGTGCAAAATCGCGCCATCGGCTTCGCGCTTGACGACGCCCGCATCGATCAAATCGAGAAACGAGTCGACCAGCATTTCCGAGGCGCCGTAGAGGCCTTTCTCGAACGTGCCAAGCTCGGTTTTTGCGCTGGGCGTTAGCGCAGCAATCATCTCCCGAAACGCCGCGTTCTCCTTGTGGCGGAGGATCAATCCCTTTGCCGCCGCATCGCCCTCGGCGCCGATCCCGATTTGCAAGGTGCCGCCATCCTCGATCAGCGTTGCGACGTGCAGCCCTATCGCATAGGCGGTCAGCGGCACCGGCTGTTTCGGCGGCGCGAACAGCGGAAAATCTGTCTTCAGGTTCTCGTAGACGAAATCGAATGCGCTTTCCGGCAGGTCGCCGTCGCCCGGCATGAACGGCAATTCCGAATTCACTTCGGCAATCAGCGCGAAATTCGCGCGGCCTTCCGCGCGCGCTTTCAGAAGATCGAGCGTGAGATCGGTGTTGCAGGAGAGGCTGTAGCGCGTCTCGCCGTGAACAATGCGCTTCGCAACCAGTTGCGCAATTACGTTCACCTTGCGGTCGAGGATGTAACGGAAGGCGTGCGTGTAATTCGCGGAGATGTAGTTCTGCTGCACCGAAGGGATGCCGAGCGAGCGGCCTGCCAAGAGGAAAAACTCGCTGACTTTAACATTCTTCGGCAGCGTTCCGCTTCGTAGCGCGCGAACATAGCCAAGTTCAGGATAGCCGCCGAACAAACGATCCAGCACAGGATTGATGAAGCGCGCTTCCAGCCCCGAAACGCTCGGCCGCTGCAAAGTCAATGCGGTAAAGATATTGAGCTTCGACGAAGTGTCGTTTGCCGCCCGTGCATAGATCGCATTCGCGACCGTGTTGGCTTTGCCAAGGCCGAGCGGCAGCGCAAGCGTGATCTCGCGGCCAAATCTGGCGGCAATAGTTTCCACGAGTTTTTCCGCGTCGTCGAAATGCTGCGTTGGGCTCATGAGCAGGAGCCTAACGCAGCATCGCGAAAACGCGAATGACGGCGGGTATTACTTTTTGGACAAGTCGATGCCGGCGGCTTTCGCAGCCATCGCGACATATTTCTGCGTCTGCTGGAACGCACCTTCCAGCGCCTGCGCAGTCTTCATGTCGGAGATTTCCGCGAACTTCGCGGCGATTGCGTCCGGCGTGCGCTCTTCCGGCGGGAAGTAGACGCCCTGCGTCTCGACAATCCGGATCACCGAATAGACGCCAGCGCCCGCGCCCATGATGGTGCGGGAAGGGGCGTTCTCGCTCACCATATAAAGTACGGCGGGCGTGATCGCTTCGGGCTGCATCAGCGAAAGCACATTCGGCGGCAGCAGTTCTTCGGTCATTCGTGTCGCCGCCGTCGGCGATAGCGTGTTCACGCGGATGTTGAATTTCTGCCCTTCGTGGTGGAGCACGTTCATCAATCCGGCCATCGCGGCTTTGGCGGCGCCGTAATTCGATTGGCCGAAATTTCCGAACAGACCGGACGAGGAGGAAGTCAGCACGATGCGTCCGTAATTCTGCTCGCGCATGGTTTCCCACGCAGCCTTGCAGCAGTTCACCGAGCCCATCAGGTGCACTTCAAGCACCAGACGGAAATCGTCGAGCTCCATCTTGGCAAAGCTCTTGTCGCGCAGGATACCCGCGTTATTGACTAAAATATCGACGCGGCCCCACTTCTTCTTGGCGTCTTCGATCATCGCCTCGACTTCATTATATTTGGCGACGTTCGCGCCGTTTGCCATCGCGTCGCCGCCCTTCGCCTTGATCTCCTGCACCACCGTTTCGGCCGACGAGAGCGAGCCGCCGGAGCCGTCACGCGCGCCGCCGAGATCGTTCACGACGACTTTCGCGCCGAGGGCTGCGAGCGCAAGCGCATGAGATTTGCCGATGCCGTTGCCGGCACCGGTGACGATGGCAACGCGATTGTCGAAACGAATGGTCATTTTATTCCTCGAACTTTCTTGAAATCAGAATTTCTGGCTCTGTGCGTAACGGTCGGCGTGGAAGTAGGCGTCGCCGAGCAACTCCTGCGCCGCGCGGGCCCGCTTCATGAAGAGGCCGATATCGATCTCGTCGGTCATGCCCATGCCGCCGAACATCTGCACCGCCTCTGAGACCGCGAGTTTGGCGACTTCACAGGCTTTATATTTGGCGGCACTCACAATTGAACCCGCGGCATCCGGGCTCTTGTCGAGCGTGACGCAGGCAGAAAGCACGAGCGAGCGCAGTAGTTCGAGTTCGCCGAAGAGATGCGCTGCGCGATGCTGGAGCGCCTGAAACGCACCGATCGGTTTGCCGAATTGTTTGCGTTCTTTCAGAAACACGACCGTACGGTCGAAACTCTCGCCCGCGACGCCGAGCAACTCTGCGGCGACGCCCGCGCGGCCAGCATTCAAGGCGTTTTCGAGAAGGCCGAAGCCTTTCCCCGTTACGCCGAGTGCATCGACGGCATTCACGTTTTCGAATTTGATCCGCGCATTGTTGCGGCTATCGACGCCGATCACGCGCTCGATGGAAATGCCGGGCGCCTTCGCATCGACGAGAAAAAGCGAAATGCCGTTTTTGTCGCCAGGCTCGCCTTCGGTGCGGGCCGCGACGATGATCGCGTCCGCGACATGGCCGTCCACGACAAAGGATTTCTCGCCGTTCAACTTGAAGGCGTTGCCGGATATTTCGGCTTTCAGTGCGGTTTTCTCCGGCGCGTGCTTGCGGCCTTCATCGACCGCAAGCGCGATGATCGCTTTTGCTTCCGAGATCGCGGGCAGCCATTTTTTCTTCTGCTCTTCCGAGCCGCCGCGGCGGATCGCAGTCGCGGCCATCACGGCGGTCGAAAGGAAGGGGGAGGCGGCCAACGTGCGCCCCATCTCCTCGCATACCAGCGCCATGCCGACATGGCCGAAATCGGAGCCGCCATTGGCTTCGTCGATCAGAATGCCGGTCCAGCCCATGTCCTTCATGCCGCGCCAGAGATCGCGGCTGAAGCCGTCTTTATCTTTGGTGTCGCGCAGCCGCCGCAGTTCCGAGGCCGGCGACTTGTCGGTGAGAAACTCGCGCGCGGAGTCGCGCAGCATGATCCGGTCTTCGTCGAGCGCAATCATGTCAGGCCTCCGGCAGATCGAGAATGCGCTTGGCGACGATGCCGAGCATGATTTCGGAAGTGCCGCCTTCAATCGAGTTCGCCTTGGTGCGAAGCCATTCGCGCGCTAGCGTGCCTTCGTCGGAGCGCGCACTTTCCCATTCGAGCGCATCGGAGCCGCCGATGGTCATGAAGGCTTCGTAGCGGCGCTTGTTCAACTCTGTGCCGGCGTATTTCAGGATCGCGGACTTCGCGCCGACGCCCTGGCCCGCTTTAGCTTCGGCGCGGTAGCGCTCGATGGTGGCTAACAACGCGCGGCCGTCGATTTCGGCGCGGATCACTTCTTCGCGGACGAAAGGATTGTCGAGGCGTCCGCTAGCATCGCGTCCGAAGGATTTGATTGCTTCGGCAGGCAGCGAGCGCATTCCCGCAAGCGACAGGCCGGAGCCGATCGAGGCGCGCTCGTGCGTGAGCAGATATTTTGCGATGGTCCAGCCGTCATTGAGCGTGCCGACGAGATTCGCTTTCGGTACCTTCACGTTCTCGAAAAAGGTTTCGCAAAACGGCGACTTGCCGGAAATGAGCAGGATCGGCTTCGTGGTTACGCCCTTCGTCGTCATGTCGAACAGCACAAAGGAGATGCCTTTGTGTTTGGGCGCAGCAGGGTCCGTGCGCACAAGGCAGAAAATCCAGTCCGCCTTGTCGGCATAGGACGTCCAGATTTTCTGGCCGTTCACGAGAAAATGGTCGCCTTTGTCTTCCGCCTTGGTTTGCAGCGAGGCGAGATCGGAGCCCGCACCAGGTTCGGAGTAGCCCTGACACCAGCGGATTTCGCCGCGCGCGATCGGAGGCAGATATTCTTTCTTCTGTGCTTCGCTGCCGAAGTGAAGGAGGGCAGGCCCGAGCATCCAGATGCCGAAGCTCTCGAGCGGCGAGCGCGCGTTAATCGCACGCATTTCCTCACGCAGGATTTTTTCTTCCTCGCGCGAAAGACCGCCGCCGCCGTATTCCTTCGGCCACATCGGTACGGTCCAGCCTTTGCTGGCCATGCGTTCCAGCCAGATTTTCTGGTCATTCGAATGAAACTGCCAGTTGCGTCCGCCCCAGCAGATGTCCGGTTCGCCGCGCGAGGGCTTGCGCATCTCCGGCGGGCAGTTCTGCGCGAGCCATTCGCGCGTCTCTTGGCGGAAGGTGTCTAACGGCATCCTGGCGTTCTCCGTCTGATGCCGCCGTTCTTAGCGCGCACGCCGTATGCCGGGAAGCCCGCGCGAATGCCTGCCGCTTTACGCAGCGTCCGCAGGCCTTGTTCCGCCGCGCGAAATGAGAAAGCCGGCCCGCAAGATCGCGGACCGGCTTTTTAAGGATACTACCAAGCTTAGTACGAGCAGCTGGTGATGTAGCAGGTGTAGCCGCGCGGGGTGCGGATCGCGCATTCATGTAGCGCGCGGCGGCGGGCATAGTTCAAATTGCCCTGACCCCAGCCGGATGCGTAGGGGCTGCGGGCGGTGCAGTAGGCGGCCTCGGCGGTCGACGGCGAGACGAACGAAACAGAGGTGAAGGCGGCGGCGGAGACCGCCGCGATGATGAGATATTTTTTCAAGTTTGGCTCCCCAGTTTGGCAACCCTCTTGTAGCGCGAAATAGGCCCGGATGTGTAATCACGAAATTCTGCGGCGCAATAACGAAAATTTGTAGCAATGCCGGGTGCACGCCACGAAGCAGTCGCGATTGCTCAAGTAGCATGCACAACTTACGGTCAGCGCCCTTCGCGCTGGCGATGCAGCCGGACAGGCTTTCCTGGGGAGTTTTCGATGCGCAAATCGTTCCTTGGCTTTGCGGCCTTGGTGTTACTGCTCGTTCCTTTCTCGGCTTCATCGCAGGAAAAGAGCTTTTCGCGCTCCGATTTAAGTGCCGGCGCGGCGCGCCTCGAGTTGCAACTCCAGAGGGAGCTTGCGAGCCGTCCGCGCTCTCCCGCCGAGCTTCGCAAGGAAGCCGACACTGCGAATGCCGAAAAAGACGCGCGCGTTCACGCGCAGCGTCTCGGCGAACTCGCGATCCACGCGGAGAAAGATGCAAGCCTCTGGCTCCGCTATGCCCGCGCGCTTTCCGAGATCAAGCCGCAGAATGCAGCAGAGCGGAACATCGTCCGCGACCGCACCGCCGCGGCTGCCTATCTCGCCTATCGCCGTACCGCGATCCGCGCACAGGAGTCCGAAGCGCTGGAGATCGTCGGGCGCATCTATGCCGATCGCGAGTTGTGGCGGCCCGCGTTGGAGACGCTGAAATTCGCAATCGAGCGCCGCGAGACGGCGGAATTAAAATCCTTCTACGAAAACTTGCGCGATACCCACGGCTTCCGCGTGCTCGATTATTCGGTCGATGCCGATGTCGCATCGCCGCGCGCCTGCATTCAGTTTTCCGAACCGCTCGCAGCAAAGGTCGATTTCGCGCCGTTCATCTCGGTACAGGGCATAGACAAGCCTTCCGTCACCGCGAATGAACAGCAGATTTGCGTCGAGGGCCTCAAGCACGGCGAAACCTATGCCGTCACCGCGCGCCGCGGCGTGCCGTCGAAAAACGGCGAAGTGCTGAACAACGCCGCCGAGCTTCAGATTTATGTGCGCGATCGCAAAGCCGACGCCCGCTTCACGGGCCGCGCTTACGTGCTGCCGCGCACCGGCCAGCGCGGCATCCCGGTGATTTCCGTCAACACCAAGAAGCTGAACATCCAGATCGTGCGGGTCGGCGAGCGTTCGCTGATTCCATCCGCGCTCGATGCGCAATTCCGTCAAGCGCTTTCGCGTCACGAAATCGAACAGCTCGCGCAGAATCAGGGTGCGCTCGCTTTCAAGGGCGAACTCGAAGTCGCGTCTGAGTTGAATAAAGAAGTGACGACCGCGTTTCCGGTTGACGAAGCGATCAAGGACCTGCGCGCTGGCGTTTACGTCATGACCGCAACCCCGGCCGACGCAACTGGCCGCGAGCAATATTCCAATCTTGCGACCCAGTGGTTCGTCGTCTCCGATCTCGGTCTCACCGCGATCACCTCCGACGACGGCCTGCACGTCTTCGTGCGCGATCTCGGCAATGCCAATCCGGTAGCCGATGCCGAACTGAAGCTGCTCGCGAAGAACAACGAGGTGCTGGGCGTCATCAAAACCAACGCGCAGGGATTCGCGAAGTTCGATGTCGGTCTCGTGCGCGGTACCGGCGGTCTTGCGCCTGCCGTGCTGATCGCGGAGCGCAAGGGCGCGGACTACGCGTTCCTGTCGCTCACTGAAAGTCCGTTCGATCTTGCCGATCGCGGCGTCTCAGGCCGCGTTACGCCCGGACCGCTCGACGCTTATGTCTTTACCGAGCGCGGTGTCTATCGTTCCGGCGAGACTGTGCATATCACGGCGCTCCTGCGCGATGCCAAGGCGAAGGCAATCAGCGTTCCGCTTACCTTCGTGCTGTCACGCCCCGATGGTGCCGAAGATCGCCGTATTGTCGTGAATGCAGATCAACTCGGTGGCCGCAGTTTCGATATGCCGCTGTTGTCGGGCGCGACCACCGGCACGTGGCGCCTGCGTGCTTACGCCGATCTCAAGGCAGCCCCGGTAGGCGAGGTAGCTTTCCTCGTCGAAGATTACGTGCCGGATCGCATCGAATTCGATCTGAAGGCGAAGACGCCGCAGATCGGCGTTAATCAGCCGGCACAGGCGACGATTGAAGGCCGTTATCTGTTCGGCCCGCCCGCGGCAGGCCTCGATCTCGAAGGCGAAATCGAAATTCGTCCGGCGCAAATGCGCCGCGGCTTCGAAGGCTTTAGCTTCGGCCTGACCGATGAGCCCTTCACGCCGATCCGCCGTCCGCTTTCGGACTTGCCGAAGACGGATGCCAAAGGTCAGGCGGAGCTTTCGATTGTGCTTCCCGAATTGCCGCGCACTTCGCGCGCACTCGAGGCGCAGATCACGATCCGTATGCAGGAGCAGGGCGGCCGCGCCATCGAGCGTCGTATTGTCGTTCCGATTGCGGTAGCCGCGCCGACCGTCGGCATTCGCCCGCAATTCAAGGGCCGCGTCGGTGAGGGAGAAAAAGCCCTCTTCGACGTCGTGCTTGCGAACTCCGACGGCAAGCTCGTCGCAAAGCAGAACATGAAGTGGGCGATCTACAAGGTCGAGACACGCTACCAGTGGTATCGCGTATCCGGCTCATGGGATTACGAGCCTGTGCGCCAGACGCGCAAGATTGCCGAAGGCACGTTGAATACGTCCGCCGAAAAACCGGTGAGCTTCTCGGCGGAAGCGCCTTATGGCCGCTATCGCCTCGAAATCACTTCGCCGGAAGCGAACGGTCCCGCGGCGAGTTACGCTTTCGATGCCGGCTTCTACGGCGAAACTTCCGCCGACACACCGGATAAACTCGAAGTTTCGCTCGACAAGACCGAATACGGCGAAGGCGACACCATGACTGTGTCGATCTCGCCGCGCGTCGATGGCGCGGCGACCGTGATGGTTGTCGGCGACAGGGTGTATGCGACCCAACAGGTGCAGATTCCGGCGGCCGGCGGCCGGGTTACCTTCCGCGTCGGCGCGGATTGGGGGCCGGGCGCTTACATTGTCGCGTTCCATCATCGTCCGCTCGACGTGCAGAAGAGCCGGATGCCAAGCCGTGCCATCGGTGTCGCGTGGTTCGGCGTCGGTCGAGCCGCGCGCACGCTCGGCGTGAAGATGGAGCTGCCTAAAGAACTTCGTCCGAACACGACATGGAATATTCCAGTCACCGTGAGCGGCCTCAACGGCGGCAATGCGCGCATCGTGATTGCCGCGGTCGATGTCGGCATTTTGAATCTCACAAACTATAAGTCTCCCGCGCCCGACAACTACTATCTCGGACAGCGGCGTCTCGCGGGAGAAGTGCGCGATCTCTACGGCGCGTTGATCGACGGTATGCAGGGCACGCGCGGAAGAATCCGTGCGGGCGGTGATAGCAACGCGATGGACATGGCGGGTAATCCGCCAAGTCAGGCGCCGCTCGTGCTCTATTCGGGCATCGTCGCGGTCGACAAGGACGGCAAGGCCAACGTGCAGTTCGACGTGCCGGCGTTCGACGGCAGTGTGCGTGTAATGGCAGTGGCGTGGGCCGAAGATAAAGTCGGCCACGCCGTGTCCGAAGTCATCATCCGCGATCCGGTCGTGGTGCAGGCGACGTTGCCACGCTTCTTAGCCGCGAACGACCGCTCGACGCTCCGTCTTGATGTGACAAACGTCGATGGCGCGGCGGGCGACTATCAACTCGACCTCGTTACCGAGGGGGCGGTCGAAGTCTCCAATGCGAGCCACAAGCTCAACCTCACGCAGAATGCGCGAAGAGGTTTGACGCTTGACCTGATCGGGAAGGGCGTTGGGCCTGCGACACTCGCAGTCCGCCTGACCGGGCCGAACGGGCTCACGATTGAGCGGAAATACGCGTTGCTGACGCGGCCTGCTTATCCGCCGATCGAGCGGCGTACCGTGCGCGAACTTGCGCGCGGCGAAAGCATCGTGATTGACAGCAATCTGTTGGCCGACGTGATCCCCGGCACGGGTGCGGTGTCGTTGACCGTGTCGCCGCAGAACGCGATCGACGTACCATCGCTGCTCCTGGCACTCGACCGTTATCCCTACGGTTGCTCCGAGCAGATCACGAGCCGCGCACTGCCGCTTCTTTATGTGAACGAGCTTGCGCGTGAAAACCAGCTCGCGCTCGATAAATCCATCGACGAACGCATCAAGGAAGCGATTGGCCGTGTGCTCGCGCGTCAGAACTCGGAAGGCGCTTTCGGTCTCTGGAGTTCGTCGAGTGCGGCCGATACCTGGCTTCATGCCTATGTGACGGACTTCCTCACGCGCGCCCGTGAGAAGAACTACGTCGTGCCGGAAGCGCAGTTCAAGCTCGCGCTGAATAAGCTCCGGAACGCAGTGCAGCTAGGCAACAATCGCGGCGGCGACCAGAACACCGAAGCGGTCGCCTATGCGCTTTATGTGCTGGCTCGCAACGGTGTCGCGCCGGTCGGCGACCTTCGCTATCTGGCGGACGCGAAACTCGAAGATCTCACCACTCCGCTTTCGCGTGGTCAGCTTGCAGCCGCCCTCTCTCTGCACGGTGATAAAGTGCGCGCGGAGAAAGTCTTCAACGCAGCACTCGAAGCGTTGCCGCGAAATGAGCTTTCCCCAACCGCAGGCCGCGACGATTACGGCTCTCCGTTACGCGATGCCGCAGCCATCGTGGCGCTTGCCACCGAAGCTGGAGTCGAAAATACCGTGCGTGTTGCGCTCACCCGCGTGCAACTCGCCCGCGCGGTGACGCCGAGCACGAGCACGCAGGAAAATGCGTGGCTGGTGCTGGCTGCCCGAGCCTTCGCGAAGGAGGCGGAGCGTGTTTCGCTTTCCATCGACGGCGTTGAACACAAAGGCAATTACTTCCGCACTGTTCGTGCTGCCGACTTGCAGGGCAAGACGATCCGCATCGCGAACAACGGTGATCGTCCGGTGCAGGTCGTGATCGGCGTGCGCGGTGCGCCGGTTGCGTCGGAGCCTGCCGCCGAGAAAGGTTTCAAGATCACGCGGACTTACCGCACGCTCGACGGCACGCCGATTTCAGACGTTTCCAAGGTCACCCAGAACGAGCGCATGGTTGTAGTGCTGCGTGCAATGCCCACCGAACTGGTTGCGGGCCGTCTGCTGCTTGTCGATTTCCTGCCTGCGGGCTTCGAGATAGACAACCCGCGTCTCGTCGCGGGCGGCGAAACCGGTAACCTGAAGTGGCTCGGGCAGATGTCGGAGACGGCGCATTCCGAATTCCGTGACGATCGCTTTGTCGCGGCATTCGACCGGCGTGACGGCGACCGTAATGCGATTTCGGTCGCTTACATCGTCCGCGCGGTGTCGCCGGGCAGATACGCGCATCCGCCGGCCATGATCGAGGATATGTACCGGCCGGATCGCTTCGCGCGCACGGACGCGAGCACCGTGGAAGTCGTGCCGGCTTCGCGCTGATGAAGACGCGGCTGGTCAAACTGATTGGCTCCGGCGCGCTTGCGATAGTCGCGGGTGCGCTGGTCGCCGTCGGCTTGATCCGCGTGACCGCGCCGCCACCGCCGCAGCTATTGCGTTCGGTGGAAGTCGTGGACCGCAACGGATTTCTGTTGCGGCCCTTTTCCTTGCCCGATGGCCGCTGGCGCTTGGCTGCAAAACCGGAGCAAGTAGATAAGCGCTATCTCGAAATGCTGGTCGCCTACGAGGACCGGCGTTTCCGCGATCATATCGGTGTCGATCCGCTGGCGCTGTTTCGCGCGACCTGGCAACTCGTGACAAATGGCGAAATTGTTTCTGGCGGCTCGACGCTGTCGATGCAGGTCGCGCGGCTGCTTGCGCCTCGGAAGAACCGCACATTCGCTGCGAAGCTCGCCGAGATCGTTCACGCGATGCAGCTGGAGGCGCGGCTCTCGAAACAGGAAATCCTGGAGCTTTACCTCACGCTCGCGCCCTTTGGCGGCAATCTGGAAGGCGTGCGCGCGGCGTCTCACGCTTACTTCGGCAAGGAGCCGATGCGGCTCACCATTGGCGAAGCCGCGCTTCTGGTAGCGCTTCCGCAGTCGCCGGAAGTGCGCCGGCCCGACCGCGCCGCCGGCACCGCGATCCGTGCGCGCAACCGCGTGATCGACCGTATGCTCGCCTATGGTGTGATTACCGTCGCGGAGGCAAACCGCGCGCGCGAAGAAGCTGTGCCGCGCATTCGCAAGGAATTGCCGCAGCTTGCGCCCCATGCGGCGGAGGCGGCGCTTGCCGCGTTTCCAAAAAAACAGCGCCATCATTTGGCAATCGACGCAACCATCCAGCAACGGCTGGAAGAACTCGTGCGCGAAAAGGCACCTGCGCTCGGACCGCGCGTATCGGTTGCGGTCCTCGTCGCCGATAACGAAACCGGTGAAATTCTTGCGCGCATAGGCTCTGTCGATTTCAACGACATGGAGCGGGCAGGGCGCATCGACATGACGCGCGGCGTGCGCTCGCCGGGATCGGCGCTGAAGCCGTTTATTTATGGGCTGGCTTTCGAGGATGGCGTCGCACACCCGGAAACGCTGATCGAAGACCGCCCGACGCGCTTCGGTGCATGGCGGCCGGAAAATTTCGATCTTACGTTTCAGGGCACCGTTACGCTTCGCCGCGCGCTACAGCTTTCGCTGAATGTGCCCGCGGTGGCGCTTCTAGAATCTGTCAGTCCGCAACGTTTGTTCGCACGTCTCGAAACCAGCGGCGCGCAACTCCAACTCCCGCAAGGCGAGATTCCGGGTCTTGCCATCGGCCTCGGCGGTCTCGGTCTTCGCCTTGAAGATCTGACAACGCTCTACACCGCGCTCGCACGCGGCGGTGAAGCGTTCCCGCTGGTGCATCGTCTCGATGTTTCAAATGAAAATCATCGCCGCGCGCGTCTGCTCGATCCGGTCGCGGCCTGGTATGTCGGCAATGTCCTGATCGGAGCGCCGCCTCCGGAGAACGCAATCTTCGGCAAGATCGCATTCAAGACCGGCACGTCTTACGGCTATCGCGATGCTTGGGCGATCGGTTTCGATGGCAAGCGCACCATCGCGGTCTGGGTTGGCCGTCCCGACGGGCAGCCGGTTCCCGGAATGATCGGCCGCGCGATTGCCGCGCCCATTCTGTTCGACGCTTTTGCTCGCGCGGTGCCGAAGATCGAGCCGCTTCGCGCGGCACCGAACGGCGCGATGATCGCGACCACCGCGCGCCTGCCGCTGCCGCTGCGCCGCTTCATGCCGCTCGGCGAGACGCGAAATACCGCGAGCGCGGAACAGCCGCTGAAAATAATCTTCCCGCTCAACGGCGCGCAGTTGGCGCTTGAGCGGAGCAGTCCGGCGGAAGCACCGCAGCCGATTGCAATCAAGACCAATGGCGGCAACGGGCCGTATCGTTTTCTGGTGGATGGGCTGCCGATCGGCGAAGCCGATTTCCGCAGCGCGGCGTTCTGGCAACCGGCGGGGCCGGGCTTTGTGCGCCTGACCGTGATCGACGCGAGCGGCACCACCGACAGCGTGGTCGTACGCCTGCAACAGTAACCCGGCCAGGACTTCGCCTGGATTGGAACCATGCTAAGCTGCATCCAGTTATCGACCTGCCGTGTTCAATCCATACAGTTGGAGAACCAGAGATGTCCGTCGCCCCTGAGAGTTACCAGCATGGATATTCAGGCTTTGCGAAATCGCTGCACTGGATCGTCGCGCTCTGCGTGCTGACGATCATTCCGGTCGGACTCGTCATGGGGCAGATCGAAAATGCGCCCTTCAACCTGTTTAATTTTCACAAGTCGCTCGGCGTTCTCATTCTCGTTCTGATGACGATACGGCTGATCTATCGGCTGGCGCACGGAACGCCTCCGGAGCCGCGCATCCCCGCGTTCTATCGTTTCGCCGGCAACGTGACGCACTGGGCGCTTTATATTCTTTTGTTTCTCACGCCTATCTCGGGCGCAATCGCGAATATGTATTATGGCGCACCTACGCCGTTTTTCGGGTTGTTCGAAATCCAGCCGTTCTTCGCGAAGAACGAAGAAATCTCCAACTTCATCTTCGCGCGGCATAAGCTGCTTGGTTTCGCGGTAGGTGCGCTCGCGCTCATGCATATCGGCGCGGGACTGTTTCATTACTTCATCCGCAAGGACGAAGTGTTGCAGCGGATGCTGCCCGGCAAGTAATTAGGCCGGCATCGCCAGCAAATCCTTGTGACCGACAATACAGGTCGTGCCGCGCGTCTTGCGCGCGGCAAGCCATTTCCCAATGACTTCTTCTGAAACGGCCTTGGTATCGCGAACTGCGTTGGCCCAGCCATCGGCCAATTGAACGATCAGGTCGTGGTCTTCCGCGCCGAGCCGCCACGGGCTTTCTGCAAGTTCGGTGCTATAGCCGAGCGCTTGCAGCTTGTTCGCCATCAACCCGATCGCTTTGTTGCCCGCTGAAGGGCCGAAGCCTTTTTCTTTGCCGAAGTCGCGCTCGAAGGCTTCCGTCATTTTCGCGTCAGCTTCGTGCGCGGGCGACCAAAGCGCGGTCTCGTCATGCACGAGCGTCGTGTAAAGCGGGAGCTTGTCTCTCGCGAGCGCCGCGCAGAAGCGTGCGACCCATTGTTCGGAAACGAGATCGAACAGTGCCGCAGAAGTCACGAGATCGGGCTTCTGGCCGCCCCACGGCGCCGGGTTGGCATTGAGGTCCGCGCGCTTCACTTCAACGCGAATGAGCTTGCCGCTTTTTTCGATTTCGAGACCCGCCGCGGTTGGGCGCGATTTGTCGGCCCATGCTGCCAGAAATTCGAGCGCCGCGGATAAGAGTTCCGGGTCGTAATCGACCAGCACCCAGCGCTGGCGTTGCCCAAGTGAAAGCGCGGTGCCGCGAAGGTTAGAGCCTGCACCCGCGCCGAGATCGTAAATCACCGGCTCGTCCTTGCCGGCGAGATGTGCTGTCACCTTTGCAAGCAACGCATTATCGCGCGAGCGGTGATCGATCGGTTCGCGCAGCCGCAGCCATTCGGCGGAGAAGCTCATGCGGCAGCCTTTGCGCTTGCGCGCTCCAGCGCGTCGGCAATGTGCTTTGCGGTGTCGCTCCAACGCGGAAGTTTTTTCGCATACTCCCACGCGGCGTCAGCGCGCTTCGCGACTTCCGCAGGCGAGGTGAGGAGTCTCCGTAACGTGAGCGCAAGCTCACCGAAGTTTCCGGGTGTTACAAAAACGCCGGCATCTTTCGGCACGGTTTCAACAAGCGCACCGCCCGAACCGGCCACGACCGGAAGTCCGCGCGCAAGTGCTTCGGTGAATGCCATGCCGTAGCCTTCGAAATGCGATGGTAGCACGAAGAGGGATGCGTTCGAATACTCTTTCTCTAGGCCTGCATCGTCGAGCGGACCGAGCAGTGCAGTCCGCTCCGCAATCTTGCCGTCTGCGATTTCCCGCTCGAGCGTCTGCATTGCGACCTGATCGCGGTCGGTGCTTCCGGCAATCCGCCATTCCCATTCGAGGTCGCGGATTTTGGAAAACGCTTTCGCAAGCGTGTCGTGACCTTTGCGCCGCGTGATCGCGCCCACGGAAAGAAGCCGCATCGGCGAAGCATTACCCTTCGCACGTGCCGAAGGCTCGGTGCCGGGTTCTGCGACCGTGAGATCGGCAGGCGCCACGTTGAATTCGCGGGCAAGCAGTTCAGCAGTCGAGCGGCTCGTGGCAATCGTTGCAATCGAACGCGACAATGCTTCGCGTTCCGTGCGATGCAGATAGTCGATGCGGTCAGTCGTAAGCCCGGTCTCGAAGGCAAGCGGATGATGGCAGAGTGCGACCAGCCGCGCTTTCAGCGAACTCAAGGTCGAAAGCGGAATTGCGCCGAGCGCGAGGCCATCGATCATGACGAGCGCATCAGGAGAAATGCCGGCAAGAATTTTCGCGGTCTCGCCCAGAACCTTTTCCGAAGGCGAGGGGAATTTGGAGGACAGCGGCAAATGCTTCACGCGCCAGCCGAGCGCGGGCAATTCCTCGATCACCCGCTTGTCGTAGCGATAGCCTCCGGTAGGCGTATCGAGATCGCCCGGAATGGCGAAGATAACTTCGCGCATGAAGCTTAGACCGCCGCCTCGTACCAGCCGCGCGCAATATGCGACTCGTGCATGGTCACCTTGATCTTGGAAATACCTTCGCTGTCCGCCCCCAGCTTGCCGGCTTTCAGCGCGGCTTTCATCTGATCGAAGACGTAACGCGCGAGAAATTCGGTGGTGGTCTGTCTGCCTTTGAACTCTGGCACTTCATCGAGATTGCGATAATTGATGACTGCCAGCACGGCTTTGAGCGTATCGCTCGCGGCACCGATATCGACCACGACTTCATTCGGTCCGAGCTTTTCGCGGAAGAAGGCGACATCGCAGACGAAAGTCGCGCCATGCACGCGCTGCGCCGGGCCGAAGAATTCGCCCTTGAAAGAGTGGGCGATCATGATGTGGTCGCGGACTTCGAGGCCGTACATAGCGAGGCTTTCCTTGTATGAAGATCAGTAGCGGACGAGCGCACCGAGGCCGGGCGCTTTCGGCGACAACAGGCGCGATAATTGCTGCGGAAGTTCGGCAAAAGGCACTTCCTCACCGATCAGCGCATCCAGCCGCTCATCCGCAAGCATACTGATCGCGGCTTCCAGCCGCCGCCGCGTGGTCCAGCGTTTGGCACGGCTTGCGCAGACATTGCCGACCTGGCTCGAGATCAGGCGCAGGCGCCGGGAGTGAAAGGAGTCGCCGAGCGGCACGTTTACCATGCTGGTACCGAACCAGCTTGCCTCGACGATCGTTCCTTCGACACCCGCGAGTTGAAGCGCCAGCGATAGCCCGGCGGCCGAAGCGGTGGTGTGAATAACGAGGTCGGCGTCAGCCGGGGCCTGATCGGGAAGTGAGAATTTGACGCCCAGTTTCCCGGCGATTTCCGCGCGCGACGCTTCGATATCGACAAGGGTAACGTCGGCGCCCGGCAGGCGGCTTGCGAGTGCTGCGACCAGCATACCGACAATGCCGCCGCCTACGATAACGATCCGGTCGGCCGGTTGCGCCGCTCCATCCCAGAGAATGTTGAGCGCCGTCTCCATGTTGGCGGCAAGCGTCGCCCGGCGGGGCGGTACGTTGTCCGGAATAATGAACGCCCGTTCAGGCTGAACCACGAAGCGGTCCTGATGCGGGTAAAGGACGAATACGTGCTTGCCCTTCAGTCCTGCCGGGCCTTCCTCGACAAGACCCACAGCGGAATAGCCATACTTAACCGGAAACGGGAATTCGCCTTCCTGCGCCGGCGCTTTCATCCGGCTCCATTCGACCTCCGGCACCTTGCCTTCAAAGATCAGCCGTTCTGTGCCGCGGCTTAAGCCGGAATAGAGCGTGCGAACGAGCAGACCGTTCGCTCCGGGATCACTGATTGTTGCAGGACGTAACTCGGCCTTGCCCGGCGCGACATACCAGAGCGCCCGGGCGGTATTGTTCTTAGGTTTAACGGTCGAGTTCACGTGAATGGCCTTAGCAAATATTTCGGAACGCGCTAGGAATTAGCGAGTTTTCGCCATGGATTTGTACCGGTTGTCGGCGAGAAGGCGCTAACGCGCAAGCAGGGGACGGCTCTACCAATCATGTCAATAGAATCCACTTCCGCTGAGGCCAAAACGGCCATCGGTGTCGCTACCAATGTGACCTCCACCCCGGCTGACGAAATGACGCCCACCGGCACCCAGTCGGTAAGGTCGATCTGGCGCCGCCGGGTCATCTTCGGGGCGCTTGCAACCTCGACCATGCTCGCCATGGCGGCCTGGCTTATTCATATCCTCGCTCATGACGGCTTCGGCATTCTCGATGCATTGCTGGTCGCCTGCTTCCTGACTTACGTTCCCTGGATCGCGATCGGGTTCTGGAATTCCTTCATCGGCTTCTTCTTCATGAACCTTGTGAAGAACCCGGTAGAGAAGATCGCGCCGGTCGTTTTGAAGGCGCATGAGAACGATCCGATTACCGTTCGCTCCGCAATCACGATGACGGTCCGCAACGAAGACCCGGCCCGCGCTTTTGCACGCCTGCGCGTCATCAAGAAGAGCCTGGACAAGACCGGCCAGACAGATCACTTCGACTTCTTCGTGCTCTCCGACACCAACCGCGACGATGTCGCCGCGCTTGAAAAGGCCGCGGCGGAAGCATGGAATAAAGAATTTCCCGGCGCTTCGAAGCTCTTCTATCGCCAGCGTGAAAGCAACGTCGGCTACAAGGCCGGCAACATCCGCGACTTCTGCGAACGTTGGGGCAAAAATTACGAACTCATGATTCCGCTTGATGCGGATTCGATCATGACCGGCGAAACCATCGTGAAGATGGTACGCATTCATCAGGCAAACCCGCGGCTCGGCATTTTGCAGAGCCTGATCGTCGGGATGCCCAGCTCGAGCTTCTTCGCGCGCGTTTATCAGTTCGGTATGCGCCACGGCCTGCGTGCTTACATCTCGGGCTATGCCTGGTGGCACGCGGATTGCGGTCTGTTTTGGGGCCACAACACCACCATCCGCATTCAGCCGTTCTACGATTACTGCAAGTTGCCGCTTCTCCCCGGCAAGCCGCCGTTCGGCGGACACATCCTCTCGCACGATCACATCGAAGCGATGATGATGCGCCGCGCCGGTTTTGAAGTACGCGTAATTCCGGAAGAAGTCGGCTCCTACGAAGAAACGCCGCCGACGCTGCTCGACTTCGAAGCGCGCGACGTGCGCTGGGCGAACGGCAACCTGCAATATACGAAACTGCTCGATATGCCCGGATTGCAGCCGGTGAGTTGGGTTCAGCTCATCATGGCGATCCAGATGTTCATCGGGCAGGGCGCAGTCGTTCTGTTCGCAATTCTTGCGGCGCTCACGATTGCACTGACACCCGCTTCGTCGGCAGCGACCTTCCCGGTCTGGTCGGCCTTTGGCTTCTACGCGCTCTTTATCTTCCTCTTCCTCGCTCCGCGCATCTTCGGTGTGGTCGACGCGCTCTGGCGATCGGCCGCCCGTTACGGCGGCACCGCGCGGCTATTCCTCGGCGGCGCGATCGACATGGTGTTCACCTTTGTCCATGCGCCGTTACAGATGTTTGCCGCGAGCTACTTTATGGTTGCGGCACTCTTCGGCCGCAAGACGAAATGGGACGGCCAGCAGCGCGACGGCTACCGCGTGCCGTGGAAAGCGGCGGCGAAGACTTTCCTGCCGCACACTTTACTCGGCATCGGTCTGCTGCTCTTCGTGCTGATCGTCTCGCCGAAGTCCGCGATCTGGTTCGTGCCCCTCGTGTTCGGTCTGATCGTGGTGATTCCGTTCGCGGTTTACACTTCTGATACGCGGCTTGGAGCATGGGCGGAGCGCAACAAGTTCTGCGCAATGCCGGAAGAGTTCGATATGCCGGAAGAAATCCGCGCCGTGCAGGCAACGGCTGCCTGAACATGATGACTTGGCTGACTACGGGGCGGGCGATTCTTCGCTCGCTCCGTATTTATTACGGCGACCGCGACCACGGCAGGAAAATGGACGCGATGTATTCGCGCTTCCTCAAAGCCGGCGATCTCGCTTTCGATATCGGCTCGCACGTCGGCGACCGCACCGGATCTTTCCTTCGTCTTGGCGCGAAGGTGGTGGCACTCGAGCCGCAGCCCGCGCTCGGCTCCGTGCTGAAGCTCTTTTACGGGCGCAATCCGAAATTCAATCTGGTGCGCGCCGCGGTTGGCGGGCGTGAAGGCGAAATCGAGCTGAAACTCAACACTCGGAACCCGACGGTCGCGACCGCCTCCGACGACTTCATCAAGTCGGCGGACGCGGCACCCGGATGGGAAGGGCAGCGCTGGGACGACAAGATCAAGGTTCCAATGACCACGCTGGATTCGCTGATCGCGCGCTTCGGCAAACCGGCCTTTGTGAAGATCGACGTCGAGGGGTTCGAGGACGAAGTTCTGTCGGGCCTGTCGCAACCGCTTCCCGCGCTCTCGATCGAGTTCACGACGATCCAGCGCAGCGTCGCCTTGCAGGCAATCCGGCGTCTGGCGGCTATGGCGCCGTATCGCTTCAATGCCGCGCTAGGTGAAAGCCAGGAGCTTGCCCACCTGCAGCCGCTTTCCGCCGACGAGATTTGCCATTGGATCGAAGGCCTTCCGATGGAAGCGAACTCAGGCGATATCTACGCGAGCCTGAATGCGGCAGCATTAGCGGCCAATCCTTCAAGCTGATCCCGCAAAAGGGTATGGGGCCTTTCCCGGCACCGGCTTAATCTGGAATAAAGAGAGATAAGTCGCGCCGCTTTAGCGGCTCGGAGGGAACATGGCCGACGTCATTCCGTATAACCGCGAAGAAAAGAGCGCGCAGCCGCCGTCGCTCTATCCGCCATATAATTCGACAGTACTTCGCGCACCCAAGCAGCCGCTGGTCATCCTTCCGCACACGCTCTCGGAAGTAACGGGTCCGGTCTATGGACACGGCAAGGTGCTTCCGGTCGACGCGGACCTTACGAAGCAGCACGCGGGCGAGCCGCTGGGCGAGCGCATCATCGTGAGCGGCAGGTTGCTTGACGAGAACGGCCGCGCGGTCCCGAATGCGCTCGTGGAAGTCTGGCAATGCAATGCCGCGGGCCGTTACATCCACGCCCGCGATCAGCATCCTGCGCCGTTAGACCCGAATTTTTCAGGCGCGGGCCGCGTCGTCACCGACGCGCAAGGCAATTATAAATTCACGACAATTAAGCCCGGCGCTTATCCGTGGCGCAACCATCCGAACGCCTGGCGTCCGGCGCATATTCACTTTTCGCTGTTCGGGCCGAGCTTCATCAATCGCCTTGTCACGCAGATGTATTTCCCCGGCGATCCGCTGTTCGCGTTCGATCCGATCTATCAGGGCATTCCCGATGTGAAGGCGCGCGAGCGCATGGTGAGTCGCTTCGATATGGACAGCACCATTCCCGAATGGGCGCTCGGTTATAAGTTCGACATCGTGTTGCGCGGCCGCGATGCCACGCCGATGGAGCATTGAACGTGAGCAAGACGCGTCTAGGTCAGACACCGTCGCAGACGGTCGGCCCCTTCTTCCATTTCGGTCTGCCGTATGAGGGTGACAGCAATCTCATTTCCGGAGACGCGCAGGGTCAGCGCATCGTCGTCGAGGGTAAGGTCACCGACGGCGCGGGCGAGCCTGTTCCCGACGTGATGATCGAGATTTGGCAGGCGAATGCCGCCGGCAAGTACGATCATCCGGAAGACACGCAGGACAAGCCCATCGACGAAGGCTTTCACGGCTTCGGCCGTTGCGCGACCGACAAGGAAGGCATCTTCCGTTTTCACACCGTGAAGCCCGGGGCGGTGCCCGGTCAGGGTAATTCGTTGCAGGCGCCGCATCTCGTGACGTTCGTGTTCGGGCGCGGGATGCTGAAACAGCTTTTGACGCGAATCTATTTCGAGGACGAAGCGCACAACGCGAACGATCCCGTGCTGGGTTTAATTCCCGAGGCGCGCCGCGGAACATTGATTGCGCGTAAAACTAATTCCGCGACCTACACGATGAACATCGTCTTGCAGGGCGAGGGCGAAACCGTCTTTTTCGAATACTGATCGGTTCGATGCGGCTTTATTCCACTGCAACGTCGCGCTGTAATTTCGCAATTTCATCGCAAACCGAATTGCCGCACGTTCCCGCGCGGTATGAAACTGCACAACTAACAGACAATTCGCCGCGCCAGTCACAACAGATGCACTCCGCATTGCCCGCAGAGCGCAGAATCCGTGTGGGCAGCGCAGTAAATGCTGCGTCGCAAGATAAATCAGTGCTTGCGACCGCTGTGCAGGTTTTGCAAAATCGTTTGGGCGCCAATCAGCGCTTCTTACGAACGCGGCGAAGACCGCGCCTCGGCTGTTCGCAACGACCGGCCGATCTCAGGGAGGACTAACTCTATGCCGACCAAAAATGGTTCGGGCGCGCCTGTAGCTGGCCGCCGGAAGTTCTTGAAGACTGCCGGTCTCACCGGCGCTGCAGCGGTCGCGACGATCGCGATGCCGCAGGTATCACGCGCGCAAACTGTGACCATGAAGTATCAGTCGACTTGGCCGACGAAGGATATCTTCCACGAGTTCGCCGCCGACTACGCGAAGAAGGTCAACGAAATGTCGGGGGGCCGTCTAAAGCTGGACGTGCTCGCCGCCGGCGCCGTCGTTCCGGCGTTCCAGATGGCCGACGCTGTCCATTCCGGCGTGCTCGATGCCGGTCACGGCGTTTGCGCTTACTGGTACGGTAAGCACAAGGCTTACTCGCTGTTCGGCACGCCTCCGTCCTGGGGCTGGGATGCGACGAGCTTCCTCGCCTGGTTCTATTACGGCGGCGGTGAAGCGCTCTACAACGAACTCGTCAACGGTATCCTCAAGCTGAACCTCACCGGCTTCCTCTATTACGCCATGCCGACGCAGCCGCTCGGCTGGTTCAAGAAGGAAATGAAAACCGGCGACGACTTCAAGGGTATGAAGTACCGCACCGTCGGTCTCTCTGCCGACGTGTTCAAGGAAATGGGCGCGGCCGTCACCATTCTTCCGGGCGGCGAAATCGTCCCGGCGATGGATCGCGGACTGCTCGACTCGGCGGAATTCAATAACCCGTCGTCCGACATCCTGCTCGGTTTCCCGGATGTCGCGAAATTCTTCATGCTCGGTAGCCATCACCAGCAGGCCGAGTCTTTCGAGATCATCTTCAACAAGGCCAAGTTCGATGCGCTTCCTGCCGAAGTGAAGGCGATTTGCCGTAACGCTGCTTTCGCCTCGACTGCGGATCAGAATGCGCTTGGTCTGCACCGTTACTCGAACGATCTGATCGAGATCAAGAAGCGCGGCGTGAACGTCGTGAAAACGCCTGACGCGCTTCTCAACGCACAACTCGACGCCTGGACGAAAGTTCTCGCCGAGCAATCGAAGGAGCCGTTCTTCGCGAAGGTCGTCGAGTCGCAGAAGGCTTGGATGCGCCGTACCTATCCGTATGCAAGCACCAATAATCTCGACTCGAGCGCGCTCGCTGCCGCGTACAAGAAACTCATCGGCTAATCGCTGCATGAGAAATGGAACCCGCGCGGACCAAATCCGCGCGGGTTCTTCTATGGGCGTGTGTGAAGTAAACGCAGCGTAATAATTCTGCTCGCGCATCATCCACGCAAACTGCTATGACGCCCGCACCTGTAGTCTTACGGGTGAGTTGAGGGAGGAACGCTATGAAAAACTTGCCAATGATTCTTGGCATCGTCGGAGGTGCATTCGGCTTGTGGGCCGGGTTCACTTTTTATGGTGCGGATTACGCGGCGGCGTTCTCTTCATTCAAAGCCTTTTTCCATGTCACCGGCACGCTCGTCCCAGTTCTTGCGATCATCGGTGGATTGATTGCAACGAAGAAACCGTCCTTGGGTGCGGTGCTCATGATCGGAGCGGCACTCGCTATGCTGCCGATCTTCGGTCTCAAGTGGCATACGGTGATGGCGGTGACTTTCTGCGCGGCCGGCGGAGTTGCAGCGACGTTGCAAACCGATTCTACCCACGAAGAAGGCCTGCGCATCGTCGATCAGCTCAGTACCTTTGTCGGCAAGACCGCCGGCTGGGCGATCCTCGTGCTTACTTTCGTAACTTCCTACGAAGTGTTCATGCGTTATGTGTTAGGCGCGCCGACCGAGTGGGCCTTTGACGCGAGCTACATTCTCTATGGCGCGTTGTTCATGCTGGCTGGCGCCTACGCGCTTTCGCGTAACAGCCATGTCCGAGGAGATTTCCTCTATCGCGCCTGGCCCGTTCGCAGACAGGCAGGCATGGATCTCACGCTTTACGTGCTCTTCTTTTTCCCGGGCATTCTTGCGCTGATTTATTCCGGCTACGGTTTCGCAGAACTGGCTTGGCTCATGAAAGAGCGCTCGGCCGCAAGTCCGAACGGTCCGCCGGTCTATCACTTCAAAACGCTGATTCCGGTGACCGGCGCGCTGATGCTTTTACAAGGTATCGTCGAATTCATGCGCTGCATCATAGCGGTGCGCGACGGCAAGTGGCCGCAGCGCCTGCACGACGTGCAGGAACTCGACCAGTTGATGCTTCAGAAAGCCGAGCAGGGTGAGTACCAGACCATCAAAGACCTGGAAGAGCTGGGCGCGCGTAAGGGAGCCGTATGATGTCCGCATTTCTCGCCAACTGGGGAATTGGCAACCCCGAACTCGGCGTGATTATGCTTGTCCTGTTCGTTGCCTTCATCATGCTCGGCTTCCCGATTGCGTTTACGCTGATGGCACTTGGCGTGTTCTTCGGCTACTACGCGATGGGCGACCTGGTATTTTCGCTTGTCGTGCAACGCACCTATTCGGTGATGACGAACGACGTGCTGATATCGATCCCGCTCTTCGTCTTCATGGGTTATGTGATCGAGCGCGCGAACGTGCTCGACCGCCTGTTCCGCTCGCTGCAACTCGCCGCCGGACCGGTTCCGGCATCGCTTGCGCTTGCAACGCTTGCGACTTGTGCGATCTTTGCGACCGCAACCGGCATTGTCGGCGCGGTCGTGACGCTGATGGGCTTGCTCGCTTTCCCGGCGATGCTGCGCGCTGGCTATGACGTGAAGCTTTCAGCGGCAGTCGTCTGCGCTGGCGGGTGTCTCGGCATCCTAATTCCGCCGAGCGTCATGCTTATTCTATACGGCGCGACGGCGGGCGTTTCGGTCGTGAAGCTCTACGCAGGTGCGTTCTTCCCCGGCATCATGCTCGCGGGTCTTTATATTCTGCTCACGATTGTGCTGGCTTTGCTAAATCCGAAGCTCGCGCCGAAGCTGAACGACAACCCGTCGGACGTCGATAAAGAACTTTCGCCGGGTGCGTTGAAATTCTTTCGGTCGCCGATGCCTTCAATAATTTATGCCGCATTCATCGGCGCCGTAATCTGGTTCCATGATCTCGGTGCGACCTGGATCGTTGTTTTTACGATCTTCGGTATCGGTAATGCTTATTACGCTTGGCGGCTGCCAGGCGTTTACTTCACGTTGCTGAGCTCGTTCCTGCCGCTCGGCGCGCTGATTGCTTCCGCACTCGGCACGATCGTGTTCGGCATTGCGACCCCTTCCGAAGCCGCAGCAATGGGCTCGCTTGGCGCGCTCATTCTCGCGCTGCTCTATGGAGCGAACTATGACGTGGCGTGGAAGCGCTGGCTGGTTTCGATTTACGGAATTGCCGTAGGCGCGCTTCTGGTCGGTCTCTTTCTCTTCGTTCCCTTCCGGACGTTCGCGATCAGCTTTCTGCTGATGACCATAGTCGTTGTATTACCGCTGATCCCGTTCAATCGCTTCGGCTTCACAGCGCTGAGCGAATCGATCTACCTGACTGCTCGCACCACCGCGATGGTCTGCTGGCTCTTCATCGGCTCGTTCATCTTTTCCGCGGTGTTCGCCTATCTCGGCGGCCACGGCCCGATCGAGAAGTTCGTGCTCTGGATGAACCTGAACCAGACCGGTTTCATGATCCTCGCGCAGGTCATCATTTTCGTACTAGGCTGGCCGCTCGAGTGGACGGAAATCATCGTCATCTTCATGCCGATCTTCCTGCCTCTACTGAAGACCTTCGACATCGATCCGTTGTTCTTCGGTCTGCTCGTGGCACTGAACATCCAGACCTCTTTCCTGTCGCCACCGGTCGCGATGGCGCCCTTCTATCTGAAGGGCGTGGCCCCAAGCTGGGTCAATATCAACGACATCTTCCGAGGTGTGCTGCCCTATATGCTCGTCGTCATCGTCTCGATGATCATGCTTTACGCGTTCCCGCAGATAGGCCTCGCGTTGCCGAACTATCTCTACCCAGGCAGCAAAACCACCGTTGCAGGTTTCGCAGAGAACATAGACGCGACCTTCCTGTTCGGGACCGGCATCGTTGCCTTGCTCGTCACCGCCGGCCTGTTCTTTCGGGCGTTGCCGGCGGGCGGCAAGATGCATCGCTGGGTCGGTACCGAATTTGAGCCGTATACTGCGCTCTTCTTCACGACCGGTGTTGCGCTTTCCTTCACGCTCCTTTTATCTGGCGCGATAAAAATTTGGTTCTGATTGTGTTAATGTGTCCGGGCCAATAACCCGGATACATTGCCGTGAGCGAGAATCTCGTCGAACTGACTGCCACCGAAGCTGCGGGCAAGATTTCCCGTGGCGATGTTTCGTCTGAGGAATACACCAAGGCGCTCATCGCGCAGGTAGGTTCCATTGAAGACAAAGTTGGTGCCTTCCAGCACTTCGACCCTGAGCACGCGCTCGCGCAAGCGAAGGAGCGCGACGCGTACCGCGCTAACGGCAATGCGCTGGGGCCATTGCACGGAGTGCCGGTTGGTATCAAGGATTGTATCGACACCTCGGACTACCCGACCGAGAACGGCTCGAAGCTGTTCGAGGGCAGGCGCCCCTATAAAGACGCAGCGGTTGTCACGAAACTGCGCACGGCGGGGGCCGTAATATTCGGCAAGACCGTCACCACTGAGTTTGCCTTCTATCACCCCGGCAAGACCAAGAACCCGCACGATCTCGAACGCACGCCGGGCGGCTCTTCGTCAGGCTCCGCAGCCTCGGTCGCCGCCGGGATGCTGCCGCTCGCGATCGGCACCCAGACCAACGGCTCGATTATTCGTCCGGCAGCTTACTGTGGCGTCTTCGGCATGAAGCCGAGCCACGGCCTCGTTTCGCGGAGCGGCGTGCTTTCGCATTCGCGAACCCTCGATCACGTCGGGCCGTTTGCGCGCTCGCTCGACGACATCGCGCTCATCCTGGATGTCATGACCGGCTATGACGAGAACGATCCCGATACGAAGCCTTACGTCGTCCCGAATTTTCTTGCGGGCGTAAAAGAAAAGTTCCCGCTCACGCCGCGCCTAGCTTATGTTCGTACGCCTGTTTGGAACAAGGCGGACAAGACCACCGCTGAGGCGTTCGAAGAGCTGGCGGAATCGCTCGGCGAAATCGTGCAACGCGTCGAACTTCACGAGCCGATCTATGGCCATGCCTGGGACGATCTACGCGCGATCATGAGTGCCGACATGGCACATCACCACGGCAAGATCGTCGGCCGCGGCGGTGACGTTGCAAGCCAGACCTTGAAGGACTTTATTGCCGAGGGCCGCAAGGTCACCGCGACGCGCTACCTCGAAGCGATCTCGCAAGCCAAGCAGTTCACGACTGCGCTCGGAGACTTCTTCGACCAGTTCGATGCGATTCTCACTCCTGCGACGACCGGTGTTGCCCCGATGGGTCTTGGCGCGACCGGCGATCCCGCATTCTGCTCGCTCTGGACGTTGACGGGATTGCCCGCGATTTCGCTGCCGCTACTGCAAGGCGAGAACGGCTTGCCGCTCGGCGTGCAACTTGTCGGGCCGATGCGCCGGGACGCACGCCTGCTGCGTACCGCGAAATGGCTGCTGAGCCACCTCTCGCACGATCAGGAAGCCGAACTCGCGTAATTACTGAACGCGATTTCCGGAAATCGTAAGCTGGGCATACTGCTCCGGCTTGTCGCGCGAAAGATCGTTGGTCACGCGCTTCAGCCCGTCCATGCCGAGGATCGCGCCCATCGTCGTACCTGAAATGAGGTTATCCGCGACGAGCGCGGAGCCAGCGCCCTTGGAAACTTGTACCGCGATGCCGATGCGCGACTGGCGCACGATATTTCCGGTCACGGCCACATCGCGCAGATATTCCTTCCAGCCTAGCCAGATGCCCGCGACCGGCGCACTCTCGATCACATTGCCGGAAACGATGGTATCGGCTTCGGCACCGATACCGATGCCGCGCGCTTCCTGATCGACGAACGCCTTGCCGCGCGTCACCAGATTGCGGATCAGGTTGCCCTGCACGACCGCGAGGCGGCCGCCGTGGTTGAAGTTGGTCACTGAGATGCCGAGCGCCGCACCGTCGATGGTGTTATTCGCGATCACTGCGCCCTCGAAATCGAACTCCGAGTAAATCGCGACCTCGCCGAGAGAGGTCGCGGAATTGCCGCGCACCTGCATATTCGAGGCGGCGTTCCCGCGCACCGCGCTGAAGGCGCAGTTCTTGATGCGGTTGTCCGCGACGATCACATTTGCAGCGCGGAAAATATTGACGCCGTTGCCGTTCTGCCCAGAGCCACCGTCGCGCGCTGCGATGTCTTCGATGCGGTTGCCGGATACGATGGTGCCGTCGTCACCCTTTTCCGAGCGCCAGACTAAGATGCCGTTGTTTCCAGCGTTGCGGATCGTGTTGTTGCGGATCGCAAGCCCGGCCGCATCCAGCGAAAAGATCGCTGCCTTGAGCGCACCGGTGAAGACATTATTCGCGATTTCGCCGTCGACACCTTCTAGCAGGAGCGCCGTTCCACCTGCGTTCGTGAATACGCAGTCGCGCATGACGAATTCGCGGACATTGCGGATCGTGAGCAAGCCGCGCTTCTCCGGCAAGGGCCGCGAGCCGCCGTCGAAGGTGAGGCCGGAGAGCATGATCTGCTCTGCGCGCGAACTCGCCATAAGCGACGCACCGAAGCCGAGCGTGATGCGCGATGCGCCGGGTACGCCTACAAGGTGCGTGCCGGATGGCAGCACGAGATCGCCCGCGCGATAGACGCCCGGCGGAAAGAACAGCGGTACGCGCGAGCCTGCTGCGGCGTTGATTGCTTCCTGAAGCGCGCGGCTCTGGTCATCGATGCCGTTCGCACGCACGCCGAATTTCGTGATGTCCATGCCGAAGCCGCCGCCGGGAGCGGTCGCCGCATAGGCAATACTGACTGGCGCGGCGGCGCCGGTTACGGTCAGGCCCGCGAGCAAGGTGCGGCGGTCGAGGGTCATTTTCACGTCTCCGCGTGGGAATCCGCAGAGCTACGCTTCAAAAAGCGGGCCGGATTAACCGTCCCGGCGCGGGACATAGCGGGCTTTGAGTGCCTCGCTGACTGCCGCGCGTACCGCCGCTTCGCCTGCACGTATGAGCGAGGTGAGAGAACCCTTGCCTCTGCCTTGCTCCGGTTTCGGGACGTGAATGAAGAAGGTTAATGGCGGCGGTTTCAGGTCGGCTGTTTCGGCAAGGGCGCGATAGAAAACGGCATTGCAGAGATAGCTTCCCGCATTGATCGAAAGTTCGGCTTTCGCGCCGCTCGTGCGAATAGCGGCGCGCATCGCCGCTGCCGATCCGCGCAGCTTGAGGAATGCCGCGCCGTTCGCGGACAGTTTGCGGTCTAGCGGAACGAAGCGTGCATTGTCTGGATAGAGCAAGGAAGCGCGGTTGCGCGCGATGGTTTCGACGCGAATATTTTTCGCACCTCCTGCAACGCCGAACAGTACAACTGCTTCAGGGCCGTTATCGAGCAGCTTGCGTAATTCAGTTTCGGCTGCACCATAAGCCGTAGGCAGTACCGCTCCATCCAGAACGATTCTGGCATTACGAAAACGCGGGCTTCGTGCAACCGCACGGGCGATTTCGGCGGAAGGGTTTTTCCGTACTCCGGGAAAAGGGCCGAAGCCCGCAATGGCGATACGAAGGCGCGGCTCGACGCGCATCAGTCCGAAAGGCCAATCAGTTTGGCAAGCTCGTCCGCGGCAAGCGCCGGCGGCAGCTTGCCGTCTGCCACCGCTTTCTCGAGCGCTGGAATGCGCGCGCGGATTTTCGCGTCGGAGCGTATGCGCTCCTGAAAGTGTTCTTCCACGAGCGTCCACATCCACTTGATTTCCTGCGCGCGGCGCTTTTGGGCAAGTTTTCCGGATTTTTGCTGGCGATCACGGTGTGCGATCACGCTTTCCCATACGCCGCCGATGCCATCGCCGGTCAGCGCAGAGAAGAGCAGCACTGGCGTCGCTTCATTCGCATCGGGCGAGAAAATATGAATAGCGGCTTTTAGCGCGCTCGCGGCCGCCCGTGCGCGCGGAAGATTGTCGCCATCGGCCTTATTAACGGCGATGATGTCCGCGACTTCGAGAATGCCCTTTTTGATGCCCTGTAGTTCGTCGCCTGCACCGGGAAGCATCAGGACCAGAAATACGTCGGTCATTCCCGCAACCGCGACTTCGGACTGACCGATGCCGACCGTCTCGACGAGGATCACGCTGTAGCCGGCGGCCTCGCAAAGCAGCATCGACTCGCGCGTGCGCGCCGCAACGCCGCCGAGCGTACCGGCCGAAGGCGAGGGGCGAATGAAGGCGCTGTCGTCGGCAGATAATCGCTGCATACGTGTCTTGTCGCCGAGAATGGAGCCGCCGGTTTTTGTCGAAGACGGATCGACGGCCAGCACCGCGACGCGGTGACCGGCAGCCGTGAGATGAGCGCCGAGCGCGTCGATCGAAGTGGATTTGCCGACACCGGGAACGCCGGAAATGCCGACACGAACGGCTTTGCCGGTTTCGGGCAAAAGTTCGCGCAGGAGTTCCTGTGCCTGTGCGCGATGCTCGGATTTTTTCGACTCGACCAGCGTGATCGCACGGGCAAGTGCCGCGCGGTCGCGTGCAAGTACCTTGCGGGCGAGTTCGGCGATATCGGGAGAGATTCGGGGCGTCTTGGCCATGGTATCTGCTTATAGCAGATCGTCGAAAGAGGGGAGTTTCGGATCGGGCGAAAGCACCAGAGCCTTCTTCTCATAACGAAAATCCGCACCCAACGGCCAGATATTGTTGGGGAAGGCTTTGATCAAGTGCTCGATGTAGAAGTCAAACATCGGCTCGCGGCAGATCATGTATTTCGTCTGCGCCGAGATATCCTCGCGATCGATAATGCAGAACACGCGAAGCGAAGGCTGGCTCTTGAGAAACTCATGCACAATGATCGGAAGGGTCGGGTAGCCTGCGTGCAGCATATCGTCGAGGCAGATCACGCCGCGTTCGTCGAGCGCTTCCGCCGCAAGGGTCAGATCGTTTGTTAGATGCTCGGGCGTATGCTCGCCGTCGACATGGAAGAAACGGATTCTCTTACCGGGAGCCAGCGCCAGAATATCTTTTGCACTTAGCTTCATACTGTCGGCGGCGACGATGATCGAGCGGCTCGCAATACCGTACTTTGCGATATTCTCTTCGAGCTTTGTCTTTACCTTTGGGCCCGGCCAAGAAAAAGTATCGTAGCCTATCGCGCGCTCGTCTTCGATGAGCGCGTGGGAGAGCGCGATAAAGTACCGGCCCGCAAAGGTGCCGATCTCGGCAAGATGACCGGAAATGCTTTGGTTCGACTGGATGAGCATCGTCGCGACGCCGACGCTTGCCGCGAAGCGCGATGACATCCCGTGCACCGAGAAATAATGCTTCTCGATATATTCGTCGGCCGCCGCGATGCCGGGTTTCGGGGTTTGTGACAGAGGATTATTCCGCAGCCGCGCGGTCGTGGCCTAGTTTTTTAGAAAGCGAACGTAGCAAATCTTCGGCGGCTTCCGCGATCACGGTACCGGGTGGGAAGATAGCCTCCGCGCCGCCTGCTTTCACTTCGGCGTAATCCTGCGGGGGAATGACACCGCCGACCACGATCATGATGTCCTCGCGGCCTTCTTTCTTCAGCGCCGCTTTCATTTCCGGGACCAGCGTGAGGTGTCCTGCAGCCAACGATGAAATGCCGACGATGTGCACGTCGTTCTCGACCGCCTGGCGTGCCGCTTCCGCGGGTGTCGCGAACAACGGCCCGATATCGACGTCGAAGCCGAGATCGGCAAACGCGGATGCGATCACCTTCTGCCCGCGGTCGTGCCCGTCCTGACCGACTTTGGCGACCAGAATACGCGGGCGGCGGCCTTCGTCGGCTTCGAACTTCTTTGCGAGCTTCTGCACGCGGTCCACTGCGTCGGACATATTCCCGACCTCCCGCTTGTAAACGCCGGTGATCGCGCGGATTTCCGCGCGGTGACGGCCATATACCTTTTCCAGCGCCGACGAGATTTCGCCGACGGTCGCTTTGGCACGCGCGGCATCGACGCCGAGCGCAAGCAGATTACCTGCGCCGGACTCAGCAGCTTTGGTGAGCGCGTCCAGCTTTTGCGCCAGCACCGTTTCGTCGCGCTCGGAGCGAAGCCGGTTGAGCTTCTCGATCTGGCGCTTTCGCACCGCCGAGTTATCGACCTTCAAGACTTCGATCTCGGCTTCGCTCTCCGGCTTGTATTTGTTGACGCCGATCACTGCCTGCATCCCGGCGTCGATCCGCGCTTGTGTCTTCGCGGCGGCCTCCTCGATCCGGAGCTTCGGAATCCCGGCTTCGATCGCCTTTGCCATGCCGCCGAGCGCCTCGACTTCCTGGATGTGATCCCAAGCCTTCTTCGCAAGCTCGTACGTGAGCTTTTCGACGTAATAAGAGCCACCCCACGGATCGGCGATGCGCGTGGTGCCGCTTTCCTGCTGCAGGAAAAGCTGCGTGTTGCGCGCGATCCGCGCCGAGAAATCGGTCGGCAGCGCGAGCGCTTCGTCGAGCGCGTTGGTGTGCAGCGACTGCGTATGGCCTTGCGTCGCGGCCATCGCTTCGATCGCGGTGCGGGTCACGTTGTTGTAAACGTCTTGTGCGGTCAGGGACCAGCCGGACGTCTGGCAATGCGTGCGCAGCGAAAGCGAGCGCAAATCCTTCGGGTTGAACTCCTTCATCAGCTTCGCCCATAACAGGCGCGCCGCGCGCATCTTCGCGATCTCCATGAAGAAGTTCATGCCGATCGCCCAGAAGAAGGAGAGGCGCGGCGCGAAACGGTCGATGTCGAGACCGGCCGCAACACCCGCGCGCGCATATTCGACGCCGTCGGCGAGCGTGTAGGCGAGCTCCAGGTCCTGCGTGGCACCGGCTTCCTGCATATGATAGCCGGAAATGGATATCGAATTAAACTTCGGCATATTCTGCGAGGTGTAGCCGAAGATGTCCGAGATGATCCGCATCGACGGCCGCGGCGGATAAATATAGGTGTTGCGGACCATGAACTCCTTCAGAATGTCGTTCTGAATAGTCCCGGAAAGTTTCGCAGCCGGGACACCTTGTTCTTCACCCGCGACAATGAAAAGCGAAAGCACGGGAAGCACCGCGCCGTTCATCGTCATTGACACGCTCATCTGGTCGAGCGGAATGCCCGAGAACAGCGTGCGCATATCGAGGATCGAATCGATTGCGACACCTGCCATGCCGACGTCGCCCGTTACGCGCGGGTGGTCGCTATCGTAGCCGCGGTGCGTCGCGAGATCGAAGGCGATGGAGAGGCCCTTCTGGCCCGCGGCGAGATTGCGCCTATAGAACGCGTTGGAATCTTCCGCGGTCGAGAAGCCGGCATATTGCCGGATCGTCCAGGGCTGCGTGACGTACATCGCGGGGTATGGACCGCGCAGGTAAGGCGCGATGCCAGGATACGTGTTCAGGAAATCGATCCCGGCGAGATCGCGCTCTGAATATGCGGACTTTACTGGAATGCCTTCCGGCGTAAGCCAAGGCTCGGCCGCGCCCGCAAGCGCTTCCATCGCGCTCTCGCGAAATTGAACCTTGGTGAAGTCCGGCAACCTGCTCATCGTCATATTTATACCTAGGCAGCCGGGATAATCACGCACTGCGATAATCCTTTATATTTCAGATAGTTGCGTGCACAAGCCCGAACCTGACACACCCAAAAGAAGCGCCGCGGCAGCGTGGGCGCCACTCTCGCGATTCATCGAAACCGAAGCCGCAGTCGGCCGCTGGGCTGAAAGCGGCGGGCGTCTGCGCGCGTGGGCCTATGAGTTCGTACGCTTTGGCATCAAGCAGGCTTGGGCCTGCCTGTTCGGCGGGCTCATGGTCGCGCTCATGATCGCGACCACGCTGTGGTATCCGCGCAATGCGCCTCTCGCGCGCTACGACTTTCTGTTTCTCGCGGCGCTCACGATCCAGATTGGAATGCTCGCGCTCAAGCTCGAGACCTGGAAGGAAGCGAAGGTTATTTTCATCTTTCATATCGTCGGTACGATTATGGAAGTGTTCAAGACCGGTGTTGGCTCGTGGATTTATCCGGAGGAAAGTTTCTTTCGCGTCGGCGGCGTGCCGCTTTTCTCGGGGTTCATGTATGCGAGCATCGGCAGCTATATCGCGCGCGTTTGGCATCTGTTCGATTTCAGGTTCACGCGCCATCCGCCGTTATGGGCGGTGTATCTGCTCGCCGCCGCGATCTACCTGAATTTCTACGCGCATCATTATATTTATGACTTCCGCTATTTCCTGTTTGCAGGAGCGATTCTGCTCTTCGGCCGCACAATGATTTATTACAAAGTATGGCATCACCATCGCCCGATGCCGCTTCTACTGGCGGCATTCCTCACGGCACTCTTCGTCTGGATTGCCGAGAACGTAGGGACGATTACGAAGACCTGGCTCTATCCACATCAGTTGACGGGATGGCAGGCGGTGTCGTTCGCGAAATTCGGGTCGTGGTTCTTGTTGCTGTTCTTGAGCTATGCGCTCGTTGCGTTCGTGAATCAGCCGAAGAATGAGAAACGTTAGAGCGACTTATGCGCTTGCTTCAGCGCCGCGATCACATCGCAGCCCGCGTAAATATAGCCGCCGACGCCGGCGCCCTTATAAGCTTCTTCTTTTTCTCCGGCGCGCCCTGCGAGCCAGACAGAAGCTCCGGCGTCCTTCAGGGCTTTTGCAACGCTCTCCGCCCGCGCAGCATAAATTTCATCTGACGAACAGATGCAGGCGAGCTTTGCGCCGGATACTTTGAAGGCCTTGGCCGCTTCTTCAGGCGAGGCGAGGCCATCACTTGGAACGGCGGCAATTCCTCCCGCTTCGAAGAAATTGCGCGCAAATGTCGTGCGTGCGGTGAAGTCGGCAGCCTTGCCGAGGTTGGTCAGAAAAACCTTCGGCCGCTCTTTCATCGCGTCAGCGGCATCGCGCAGCGCTTCAAATGGTTCGCTCAGGCGAATACGCGAGAACGGCTCGCTGACATCGTCGAACGGAATGAGTGCGCCGGCTGGCTTGTCGTCGAGCACGGCCTCACTCTTCTCGTTTACGTTCGGAAATTCGCTAACGCCGGTGATTGCATCTTTCCGGGTCGAAATGTTGCGCTCGCGCGCCATGCGCGTCTCGGCAATTTTTTTCTGAAGCAAGCCGCTCGCCAATGCATTTGCCAATCCACCGGCGCTTTCGATTTCCTGAAACAGCGCCCACGCTGCTTTGCATAGCTCCGAGGTCAGCACCTCAATGCCACCAGCACCTGCCGCGGGGTCGCCGGTGCGGAAGAGATTGGATTCTTCAAGCAGCACAGTCTGCGTGTTACGCGCTACCCTTCGCGCGAAGCCGTCGGGCAGACCGAGTGCTGCCGTATGCGGCAGCACGGAGACTGCATTCGCTCCGCCAAAACCAGCTGCTGCGACCGCGATTGCCATGCGCAGCATATTCACGTTCGGATCGCGCTTGGTCATCATCCGCCACGCAGTTTCGGAGGAGATGAAGATCGGCTTTGGCGCAAGCGATGATGCTTCTTCGACGCGCGCCCAGAGCTTTCGCAAAGCACGGAATTTCGCAATTGTCAGGAACTGGTCTGCGTCGGCAGCTAGCCGGAAAAACAACGCGTCACGCGCCTGGTCCAGCGAAAGCCCGCCTGCTTCAAGCGCACGCATATATTCGATGCCGCAGGCTAGCACGAGGGCAAGTTCCTGCGCTTCCGAGCCGCCGCTTGCGTGGATCACGCGGCCGTCTGCGGCGGCGATATGTTTCCTGAATCCGCGGTTAGAAAGATCGGAAATCGTCGAAGCAAAAAGCGGTGCGATCTCTTTCCACGGCGCCGGGCTTTTTCCATGCAGAGCGATTGCACCGAGCGGGTCGAAGCCAAAGCGGAAATTCGTCTTTGCCGGGTCGATGCCGCGTTCTTTTGCGATTTCCGCAAGCCACAGCGGCGCGTCTTTGGAAAGCGGGCCGAGGTCGAGTTCAATCTCGGCGGCATCCAGCCAGACCTGATCGAGCGCTTGTGCGAGCGCTTCTTTGCTCGCGGGAAGCGCAAAGCCGAAATCGCCTGCCGAACCGGGCAGGATGAGCTTTAGTCCCGTTGCACCGTTTTCGAGATCGCGCACCGCCTGCTGGTTGGCCTGTTTGGGATCGCGAAAATCGATCCGCTGCAACACGGCCCACGGCTCGCCGTCCGGGCGTCCGGTGACGCGCGGCGCATCCTTCGCGCGCTCGTACAGCGGCTGGATCGAAATCCCGTCATAGGTTTTGGAAACGAGCTTCTTCTCGAACGGCGCGCCTTTGAGCACGGCGTCGATCAGCTTGCGCCAGTCGTCGCGCGTGGCGGCAGGAAATTCTGAGGCGAGGGGAAGCTCGGACATTTCAAAAACTCGAACGCATCCAACCATGCCACGGCGATCTACGCCGCGCCAAGCGCTGCTTTAGGACGGGTCGTAGCGGGCAACGCTTCGGGAGTCGATACGGCCGAGCAACTCGCGGACCGGCGTTCCGTCGAGAACGAGGCCGGGCGCGATTTCCGCAAGCGGGACCAGCACGAAGGCTCTTTCAGCAATCCGGGGATGAGGGATCGTGAGCCCGTCCTCACGCACCGCCTTGTCTCCATAGATAAGAATGTCGAGGTCGAGCGTGCGCGGTCCGTAGCGCACTTCGTTCGCCCGGTTTCGCCCGGCGGCGCGCTCAATTTCATGCAGGGCTTTGAGCAGATCGCGCGGAGGAAGCGCGGTCGTAATCCGAATGACCTGATTGAGATAATTGTCCTGCGGGATCGGACCCCAGGGGGCCGTGTCATAAATCGAGGACGCGGCCTGAATCTTTCCCGTGCTGCTCGCGATTGCATCCCGCGCGCCCGCAAGCTGTGCGGGCCGGTTGCCGAGATTGGAGCCCAATCCGAGATAGACGTCAGCCATCGCGCTTGCGTTCGACGGTCGTCGCCACGTAATCGAACACGGCGAAAATCGGCGCGGACGGTTTCTTGACCGTAACACGCACGTTCTTCACCGCGGGGAAATGCGCGAGAATTCCGGACGCGACATGGGCCGCCGCCGCTTCGATCAGATAGAAGCGCTTGCCGCGAAAAATCGAATCCGCGACCGCAACGACCTCGCCGTAATCCACGGTATCCGCAAGCCGGTCGTGCTTCACCGCTTCCGCGACATCGGCCTCAAGCCGGATGTCAAGGATAAAGCGTTGTCCGACCCGCGCTTCCTCATCGAGCACGCCGTGCTTTGCAAACAGCACCAAGCCTACGATGTCGATCACGCCCTTCACTTCGCAACTCCCGTTGCGTCCACAATTTTCAGCGCCTGCTTATGTGTCGCCACGTCATGCACGCGGATGATGGCAATACCCGCGAGCGCGGCAAACACGGTCGTCACCACGCTGCCGCCGATGCGGTCGCCGGGGTCGCTCGGCGAAACCTTGTTGATGAAGGATTTGCGCGAAGCGCCGAGCAGAACGGGAAAGCCGTAATCGTTGAGCCGGGCAAGATTGCCGAGAATTTGTAGGTTTTGCTCGAGCGTTTTGCCGAAACCGATGCCGGGGTCGAGCACGATCTGGTCTTCTTTCGTGCCGGCCCGCAGCAATTTTTCGACGCCCACTGCGAAGAAGGCTTTCATTTCCTCGAAAATGTCGAGCGATGCGTCCTGCTGTTCGCGATTATGCATGACGATGGCTGCGGCGTTACCCTCCGCAATCGTTTTCGCCATATCGGGATCGCGCGAAAGGCCCCAGACATCGTTTACGATATGAGCGCCGGCTTTGAGAGCGGCCCGCGCGACCTCCGCTTTATAAGTGTCGATCGAAATGGGCGCTGCCGAGATGGCCGTAAGGCTCTCCACGATAGGGATAACACGCGCAAGCTCGGTCGCCGCATTGACCGGCTCATGGCCGGGCCGGGTGGATTCGCCACCGATGTCGATGATGGCGGCGCCATCGGCCATCATGCGCTGTGCCGCACCGACCGCCTCGTCCACGGAAGCATAGGCGCCCCCGTCGGAGAAGGAATCCGGTGTCGCATTCAGGATGCCCATGATGATCGGGCGGGGCCCAAGCGCAATGGTTCTGCCTCGTGCGCGAAGCGTTCTGGCTGGCAGCTTTGCAAGCATGGCTCGACTAGAACGCCCGTCCAGAGAAAACGCAAGCAGGCGGGTGCGGGCTCTAGTAGGTGATCTCGATCGGCAGTTCGCGCGCCCGCTCGATCCATTTCTGGATCGCCTTTTCGCTCGGCAGGAGCTGCACGGGCTTGTCGCTTTTGCTTCTCGTCGACCGTTTCAGCCGTTCCGCGTTCTCGGTGGCCATCTTTTTTGCGAGATGCTGCGGGTTGCGGTGCCGAAGTGACCGCAGGGTATCGACGCCGACGCCGCGCAGGAGGCAGGTGTAGTCGCCGCCGAGGCCCTTGATCCGCATCAGGTCAGCCTGGTTCACCATGTTGAGGATTTCGGAGACTGGAATCCCGGTTCTGACCGCAAGCGCTTTGCGTCCCTTGGCGTCTTTCGCCGCTTTCAAGAGCCCCGCAGTCGTACGAATACGCACGGCGCGCAGCTTATGGAGCGACTCCGCGTCGATCCCACCGATTTCTTTGATCGGATAAGAGGGATTACCTTTCTTCGGCACGCCAAAATTCCTTCGCGGGCGCAGCGTCAAGGCTGCCGCCTGGGTTCTTGTTATCGATGGAAGCTATTTTGCAGTGCGGAGCGAAAAACCTTGCGCCGGGTTACGGTGTAGTCACAGGAAACCGTAACCGCGAGCATTGCCGTCTCCCTTCGTCCGCATACGCAGTTGTTGTCTGCTTCTGTCGTCAGCCAAAAGCGGTTGACTGTCAAAATGTTTTTTTCGGATTTTCTTGTTGACTGCAAAGCTGACTTGGGAATCGGCTCCGGTTGGAAACTTGACGAAAGCCGGACTATAACTTTTCGAAACGCCCGGAAGCAGGAGCGCGAAAATGGCGAACGCAGATACCGACGACAAGATCTTCGTAGGCAAGGCGGCGAAGCCGCAATACCTCAGTCTCAACCTTGCGAACCGTCACGGCCTCGTGACCGGCGCGACCGGCACCGGCAAGACGGTCACCTTGCAGACGATGGCCGAAGGATTTTCGCGCGCAGGCGTTCCGGTGTTCGCGGCCGACATTAAAGGTGACCTTTCCGGCGTCTCGCAGGAAGGCGAGGGCAAGGACTGGATCATCAAGCGCTGCAAAGAGATCGATATGAAGTACGAAGCCGACCAGTTTCCGGTCGTCTTCTGGGATCTTTTCGGCGAGCAGGGTCATCCGATCCGCGCGACCGTCTCCGAAATGGGGCCGTTGCTACTTGCGCGTATGATGAATTTGAACGACACGCAGGAAGGCGTGCTGAATATCGCCTTCCGGGTCGCCGACGAGAACGGTTTGCCGATCCTCGACCTGAAAGATTTGCGCGCGATGCTGGTTTTCATCGCGGAGAATGCGGCCGATCTGACGAAAACCTACGGCAATGTGTCCTCGACTTCGGTCGGCACGATCCAGCGCGCTCTCTTGGTGCTCGAAAACCAGAACGGCGAGAAATTTTTCGGCGAGCCCGCGCTCGAAATCAAGGACCTGATGAAGACCAAGGATGGCAAGGGCGTTATCAGCCTGCTTGCCGCCGACAAGTTGATGGCCAATCCGCGTCTCTATGCGATCTTCCTCTTGTGGTTGCTCTCCGAATTGTTCGAGGAATTGCCGGAGGTTGGCGACGTCGATAAGCCGAAGCTCGTCTTCTTCTTCGACGAAGCCCATCTTCTGTTCGATGAGGCGCCGAAAGCGCTCCTTGAGAAGATCGAGCAGGTCGTCCGCCTCATCCGCTCGAAGGGGGTTGGCGTTTATTTCGTCACCCAGAACCCGATGGACATCCCGGAAACAGTGCTGGCGCAGCTCGGCAACCGCGTGCAGCACGCGCTTCGCGCTTACACGCCGAAAGAACAGAAGGCGGTGAAGGTCGCGGCCCAGAGTTTCCGGCCCAATCCGAAGCTGAACACCGAGCGCGTCATCACCGAGATGGGAAAAGGCGAGGCGCTGACCTCCTTCCTCGAAGGCAACGGTGTTCCGGCGATGGTCGACCGTTGTCTGATCCGCCCGCCGGCAGGCAATGTCGGTGCGATCACCGATGCCCAGCGCAAGGCCATCATCGCGAAGAGCATCGTGAAGGGAAAATATGACGAAGCGGTCGACAGCGATTCCGCTTACGAGATGCTGCAAAAGAAAACCGATATCAAAACGCGCAATGCAGGCCAGCAGCAGGGCGACTCCGACCAGCAATCAAGCGGCGGAATTCTCGGCGGCGTAGGCGACCTTATCGGCGGCATCTTCGGCACCAATAAAAAGCGCGGTGAGAGGCTGAGTACCGGGCAGAAAGTCGCCCGAGAGGTTACTAGATCGACGGTGAACCGCATCGGTGGCGCGGTCGCCGGCGAACTGGGCAAGAAAATCGGTGGCTCGATGGGCAACACCATCGGACGCGCAATTCTACGCGGGGCGCTTGGCGGAATCCTGCGGCGGTGAATCGGCTATCGCCCAAATGGGTGAAGGGTTTTAATTCGCCTCTAGGTTGCATCTTTGCGCTGAATTGATACCATCGCCGCCGGGAAGCGAAGGCGAGCCTCGCCAGTTGTGGCCGGCCGCTTGCGCTATTGGTGGGAGATGCGTTCGCTGACTGCGGCACGTTTGATGCTGCTTGATTCCGATCAAGTTAGACGCGAAGCGCTCGCAAAAGCGCTGAGCGGGATCGGCGCATTTGAGATTATTTTCATTCCGACCGTTGCCGAGGCTGCGAACATTGCCATGGCGGCGCCGGATTTGATCGTGATCGAAGGCCCGAGCCTCGCTGCAAACGATGAGGCTGGCTCGATCTCGGCCAATCCATTCGCGACAAGCGGCATTCCAACCATCCTCCTGCTTCCCGATGCCACGAACGAAATGCGCCGCGCAGCGATCCGTGCCGGATACTCCATCGTTCTTGGCGCTCCGGTTCTGCCGCGGCTTCTTTACCGCCGCATCGCGCATCTGCTGCAGAATGCACGGCGTATAAAGCGCCGTGCGGAAGCCGCGCTCGAGCGGAAACGCGAACAGAAGCTGGAAGAAGTAGCGCCTGCACAGGTCGCATTGCTCGCTGAAGCACCCGCGCGCTAGCCCGTTTCCGTTCCGCCGCAGGATTGATACCGTCCCCGGCAACAGGAGACGGTGATGGCGCTCGAAAAGGTACTTGCGACGATCGACAAGAATCTCGACCGGAGCTTAGAGCGGTTATTCGCATTGCTGCGGATCGAAAGTGTTTCGACCGATCCCGCCTATGCCCGGAACTGCCGCGCAGCCGCGGAATGGCTTGCAAAAGAATTGCAGGAGATCGGCCTAGACGCGGGAGTCCGCGACACCAAAGGTCATCCGATGGTCGTCGCGCACACGAGAACAGCCGGAGCCGGCCCTCATGTGCTGTTCTACGGCCACTACGATGTGCAGCCTGCCGATCCGGTCGCGCTTTGGCAGACGCCCGCGTTCGAGCCGCAACTGAAAGAAGTCGCCGGCCGCAAGGTCATCGTCGGGCGCGGCTCCGCCGACGACAAGGGCCAGTTGATGACCTTCGTCGAGGCCGTGCGCGCCTTTGTGGAAACGGAAGGCGCTGCACCGCTAAAAATCACGATCATGCTCGAAGGTGAAGAGGAGACCGGCAGCCCGTCGCTCGCGCCGTTCCTTGAGGCGAACAAGAAAGAGTTGCAGGCCGATGTCGCGCTCGTCTGCGATACCGATATGTGGAACGACACGACGCCTGCGATCACCACGATGTTGCGCGGCCTCATGCTGGAAGAAGTGATCGTCAAGGCCGCCGACCGCGACCTGCATTCAGGTCTGTTTGGCGGTGCCGCGATCAATCCGATCCGCGTTCTCGGCCGTGTCATCGCATCCGTTCACGACGGTGACGGCCGCATCGTAATCCCGGGCTTTTATGACGGTGCGGGCGAACTCGATGCCGAGATCAAGTCGCAGTGGAAATCCCTCGACTTCAGCGAAAGTAAATTCCTAGGCGAAATCGGACTCAGCGTGCCCGCCGGCGAGAAGGGCCGTCATGTGCTGGAGCAGCTATGGTCGCGCCCGACCTGCGACGTGAACGGTATCATCGGCGGTTACACGGGCACCGGTTCGAAGACCGTGATCCCGGCACAGGCGTCGGCGAAATTTTCATTCCGGCTGGTGGGCAGGCAAAATCCCGAAGCGATCCGGGATGCTTTCCGCGAGTTTGTCCGCAAGCAATTGCCTGCCGATTGCGAGGTTGAATTTATTTCGCACGGCGCAAGCCCCGCGCTGCAACTGCCGCTCGCCTCTCCTTATCTGAAGAAGGCGAGGGATGCGCTTGCAGAAGAGTGGGGTAAGCCTGCCGTGTTGAAGGGGTCGGGCGGTTCCATACCCATAGTCGGCAACTTCAAGCGCGATCTCGGCATGGACTCGCTTCTGATCGGCTTCGGGGTCGATGACGACCGCATCCATTCGCCGAACGAGAAATACAATCTCTCGTCGTTTCACAAGGGCGCGCGAAGCTGGGCGCGCCTATTGGACGCGCTGCGTTCTTAAACGCCTTATTGCCAGAACGTGTGAATTGCCGAGTTCTGCTGTACCGCGGATTTTTCTTCGGTCGCAGGAACATAGGTCGTCGAGAAGCTCAGACGGCGAATGTCATAGACACGTGCGAACACCACGCTGTCGCGGCGCACTTCGTTGATGATCGGCGCGTAAAGCTCGGCGCAATAGAAGGTGCCGAGCGAAACCGCGAAATCGGCGCCCTTGGCGTCGTTGGTTGCTTCGAAGTCGGCGCCGAGTTCAAGCGCGACCACAGCAGCCGGGCCGCAGACCGCGACTTTCCATTTCCGGTTCGCGGGCTTCACGAGTTTCTGCTCTTTGATTTTCTCGAGCAGCGTTTCGGAGGCTTCTTTGAAGCCCAGCGCCCAGTAGTCGAGCATATAGCGGTCGCCCGCAACGCGCACGCCGCCCGCGACCTGATTGAAGAGCGCATACTGATAGGGATGGATGCGGACCATATCGACCACGGTGACGCCGACAAAAAGCGAGAGTACGGCCGCGCCCGCGAAAGCTGCCGAGCGGCGATAGGCATTCAGCTTCTCGAATAGATAGGCGACCGCGACACCGCCGAGCACCGCCATCGGCGGCACCACGAAAAGGAAGTGGCGGATGCCGTTATAAAGTACAGGCCGTGTGAGCACCGTCAGAATGATCGGCAACAGCGCTGCCGCGACCAACAGCGCCAGTGATGCGCGCTTGGCGGGCGTACCGAGGCCGCGGAAAATCATCACGAGCGATCCCGCGATGCCGGCGATGGCGAGGCCACCGACGATTTCCGGAATCTTCAGGAGGCAGAGCTTCGGCAGATAGGTTCGCGGCATTTCCGGGATCATGATCTGCATCCCGTCGTACAATTCCCGCCAGGGCTTTTCCCAGAAGTTCGAATAATAGGCGATCGCCTTGAAAGGATTGAGCGGCGACTGCACCGACCAGGGCCAGACAATCGCCATCACGACATAGGCGAGCGGCAAGGCGAGCGCGAGACGGCCGACAAGCGTCGCAGCTCGTGTGGCGGCCGGTCGGAAGCCGAGCGTTTTCGATTCTGCGAGCAGATAGACGAGAAGCGCCACGCCCGCGAAGAAGACAGCAATGCCGCCTATGACGCGTGTGCCGATGAGAAGGCCCAGTGCGACACCGAACAGCACGATGGTCATGGGCTTCGGCCGCGGATACTCGTCGAAGGCGCGCACGAAAGTGTAGAGCAGGAAAATCATCGCCACCGCGAAAGGCGTGTCCTTTGCGTTGATGAACATATGTCCGTAATAGAGCGGCGTGATGGCAAGCAGCACCAGTGCGGCAGCGCCGGCAACCGGCCCGCCGATACGGCGCGCAAGACGCCACACCACGATCAGACCGAGGATGCCGACGATCGCGCCCATGAGCCGCCGCGACTCGAAAAGATCGGTCGCCGTGAAGCGGTCGAGAATCGATGCGGCCAGATCGAAGCCGCCGCCGTAATAGAAGAGATTGGAGAAGGCGAACGCGCGCTTATCGGTGAAGCCTGACGCGTAATAAGCGTAAAGCAGTTCGCCGTAATGCGAATGTGCGTAGTCGTCCCAGCCCAAGCCGTAATCGAGAAAGGTAACGCCTGCGATTATGCTCAGCACCACGAGGACGGCAAACGCAAAGATATCTGCCGGCGCGGCGGGCACCCGCTGGTTCATGATGTCAGAACGCATGGCTCGGAAGTCGGTTCGCTCGGATTCGCGCCGGGCGAAACCATGAGTGGAACGGGCGGCCGGCTACGCGCCCGTGCGCCTAGATAGAAGGCGATTACGGCGGGATTCGTGCAAATTGTATGCAGGAACACAAGCCCCTAGCCGTGCAGTGCAACACCGGTAACGCTTAGCAACCAAGCGTGAAATTGGAATGAAAACGTCCGGCAGGATTGCCCGCCGGACGTGCAGTAAGTGGGGGTGCCTACTTACGCGCCTTCGCTGGCCCCGGCGTACATCTCTGCGACGTATTCCCAGTTAACCAGGTTCTCGATGAACGCCTTCAGGTAGTCGGGGCGGCGGTTGCGGTAGTCGATGTAATAGGAATGCTCCCAGACATCGCAGCCCAAAATCGGCCTGCCGCCATGAACCAGCGGGCTTTCGCCATTCGCGGTCTTGGTCACGACGATCTTGCCGTCTTTCACCGCGAGCCACGACCAGCCCGACCCGAACTGGGTGGTGCCGGCCTGGATGAATTCTTCCTTCATTTTGTCGACCGAGCCGAGATCGGCAATGATCTTCTTCTCAAGCTCGCCGGGGATCTTGCCGCCGCCGTTCGGCTTCATCCACTTCCAGAAGTGGAGGTGGTTGTAGTGCTGGCCGGCGTTATTGAAAATCGCCGGGTTCTTGCCGAACGAGCCCTTGACGATTTCCTCCAAGCTTTTCCCTTCGAGATCGGTGCCCTTCAGCGCGTTATTGCCGTTGTTGACATAGGCGAGGTGATGCTTGTCGTGGTGATACTCGAGCGTTTCCTTCGACATATACGGCGCCAAGGCATCGTGCGCGTAGGGAAGGTCGGGGAGCTTGAAGGTCATCCGAAATCTCCTTGTTTCGAGAAGCTAGATAGCGGGGTAGCGGCGGTCGGTACAACCTCGAAAGTTCCGCGGCATCCGCAGCCCAGGTTCTCCGAATAGCCCTATTTGAGTAAGATCATTTAACGCCTTGTGGCTACAGCTAGTTTCGTTCGTGACGTAAAGTAGTTTCAGTATAGGAGTTTAGCCAGTATGCCCGCAGTCATGACGCTGGGCGGTATTGCCGTCGCAGTGCTTGGACTTTTGATCGCTTTTGCCGGATTGCCGGACCGTGCCGCAGGCCTTGGGCTTGGCAGTGATCTGATTCAGGCAGGTGCCATCGTTTTCGTCGGCGGGCTTGTGGTCGCAGCGCTCGGTCAGGTGCTGAAGTCGCTGCAAGATGTAGCTGAGCGCGTGGACGACGCGGGGTTCGGCCTTTCCGGCCCCCGGACCGCGCTGAATGACGAACATACGCAGGCGACCCCGATGCCATTGCCTCGCGCCGCCGCCCGCAATGGTGCTGGATCGCAGCAGGAAGATATCGACCAGGCACCGCCCGCGCGCGACCCGCGCGCTTCCCGCGCGCCGCAACAGCCGCCGCGTTTCGCGCGTCCTGCACAGGAAGCGCAGCGTGCGCAACTGCGTCCCCGTACTCCTACGCAGCCGGAAGAGGCCCCGCGGCAGGACGAAGATTTTGCCGACAACTATTCCACTGGCCGTCAGGACGCTCAGCCGCGCTGGATGCGCGGACAGGCGGAAGCAAGTAACCGGCAGCAAGCTGGCACGATCCCGCTGCAACCGGCCCGCGGGGAACGGGCAAGCCCGCTTGCGCAGCCCTCTCCGCCGCGCCGTGACGCGGCACTTGCGCCGCAGCCCGAAGTCGATCCGCGCCGCCGCGCCGTGCCACAGCATGAAGAGATTGAGCACGGCGAGCCTACGGTGGTTCGCTCCGGCATTATCGCCGGGATGGCCTACACGCTTTATTCCGACCGCTCGATCGAAGCGGAGCTTCCCTCCGGCACCGTGCGTTTCGGCTCGATCGAGGAGTTGCAAGCGCACGTGAAGCGCGCGGGCGTGGACGAGCATGAAGAGTATCGCGGGCCGAGCGCCGCGCCTCACTGAAGCTAGGTGGCCTGCTTCCTCGGGCGGTTGACGAGCCAGATTCCGAACGCAACCAGCGCGAGCGCAATCCACAATAGCGGGCTCACGCGCTCGTTCAGAAAATATGCGCCCGAGAGCATCGCAAACAGCGGCGACAGGAACGTGAATACGGAAAGCGTCGAAGCCGGATAGGTTCGTATCAGCGCGAACCAGGCGAGATACGACGCGAATGCGACAACCACGATCTGGTAAGCGAGCGATGCGGCAACCAGACCGTCGAACCTCGTGATCCCGCTTTCGCCGGCGAGCAGCGCCCCCGGCACGAACAGCGCCGTGACGCCGAGCTGATAGGCGAGCGTCTTCGCGGAATGGATTTTTATCAGCGATGTTTTCTTAATCACGAGTGTTGTCACGGCCCACAATATCGCCGCGACCAGCATCATGAGATCGCCGATCAGGGCTGTGCTGGAAGGTACGGAAAGGCTGTCACGCAGTGCGAGTACGAGACCGCCGAATGCGCAAAGCAATCCGGCAACCTGCGCCAGACCCATGCGCTCGCTTGGCAAAAGATAATGCGCGCCGATCGCGACAATAAATGGCGAGGCGTAGAGAAAGAGAATGCTGCGCGCGACGTCGGTGTAAACCAGCGCCCAGTAAATGAACACGAACTCCAGAGCGAACAGAAAACCGACGATGAGGCCAGGGATCAGCGTGCCGTCGCGCTCGAATAGTTTGATGCCGCGCGCATAGCACCAGATCAGCAAGAGCAGGAATGCACCCGCGCAGCGCAGCCCGCTTTGAAATGCGGGCGATACGGCGTCGTTCGTGACCTTGATTGCGACCTGCTGAAAGCCCCACGTTGCCGTGAGCAGCACCATCGCCAGGATCGCGAAGGCATCTAACCTGTCGTGCTGCTTCATGCGGAAGCAGCCACGCCGGCGGTGACGATCGCAAAGACATAAGCGATTGCGACTTCATCGAGCCGGTCGAAACGTCCTGCCGCGCCGCCGTGTCCCGCGTCCATGTTGGTCTTGAGAAAGATCGGATTATTACCGGTGTTGAGCGAGCGAAGTTTCGCAACCCATTTCGCAGGCTCCCAGTAGGTCACGCGCGGATCGGTGAGGCCCGCGAGCACAAGCATCGCCGGATAGCTCTTTGCAGCGACATTGTCGTAAGGCGAATAGCGCAACATCCGCTCGAGCACCGTCTTGTCGGTGGCGGGATTGCCCCATTCGGGCCATTCCGGTGGCGTTAGCGGCAGGGTGCCGTCGAGCATGGTGTTGATGACATCGACAAACGGCACTTCCGCGATGATGCCCGCGAATAGTTCGGGCTTGAGGTTTGCGACCGCGCCCATCAGAAGACCGCCCGCCGACCCGCCTTGCGCGATGATTTTGTCCGCCGCCGCGAATTTCTCCGCGATCAGGTGTTCGCCGCAGGCGATGAAATCGGTGAAGGTGTTTTCCTTCTTCTCCATCTTGCCGTCGAGATACCAGCGCCAGCCTTTATCCGTGCCGCCGCGGATATGCGCGACTGCATAAACAAAGCCGCGGTCCACGAGCGACAGGCGGCCTGTAGAAAAAGCGGCCGGCATCGAGATGCCGTAAGAGCCGTAGCCGTAAAGCAGGCATGGCGCGGAACCGTCGATCTTGGTGTTTGCGTGATGGATCAGCGAGATCGGAATGATGGCGCCGTCCTTTGCTTTCGCAAAAATGCGCCGCGTCACGTAGTCCGAGGACTTGTGCCCGGACGGTACTTCCTGGCGCTTGCGCATGACGCGTTCGCGCGTGTGCATATCGTAATCCCAGACTTCGGTCGGCGTCGTCATCGACGAATAATGAAAGCGCAGATTGTCGGTTGCGAATTCGAAGCCGGTCGAGGAGCCAAGCGAATAGGCCTCTTCCTTGAAAGAGATCGTGTGTTCGGTGCCGGTTTTAATCTCGCGGACGATGATGCGCGGCAGCCCCTCATGGCGCTCGAGCCGCGTCATCCAGTCCTTGAAGATCGAGCAGTCGAGGATCAGCGTGCCGGATTGGTAGGGGATTAAATCGCGCCAGTTCGCGCGGCCGGGATTTGCGAGCGGCACGGTTGCGATCTTGAAGTCTTGCGCGCCGTCGGCGTTCGTCAGCACGATCAGCACTTCTTCGCCGTTGAACGAAGGATGATGCTCGACCTCGTAGCGCAGCCCGATGGTGCGCGGTTCAATCAGCCGCGGCTTTACCGAGGGGTTCTTCAGATCGAGTAGATGGATTTCGGAAGTGTCGTGGTCGCCGGTCGAAATCACGGCGAAGCGGTCGGCCTGCAATTTCCCGATGCTGACGAAGAAGCCTTTGTCGGCCTCTTCGTAGATCAGCTCATCGTCTTTCGTGTCCATGCCGAGCCGATGAAGGTAAACGCGGGACGGACGATGTTCGGCGTCCAGCTTCACATAATAGAAGCCGCTCGCGTCATCGAGCCAGACGAGCCCGCCGCCGGTGTCGGTGACGAGATCGTTGCGGTCCGTGCCGCTCGCAAGCTCGCGCACGCGGACGCTGTAAAGCTCGGAACCCTTGTCGTCGAAGCTCCAGGCGAGCAATTTGTGATTGGGCGAGTGCGTGGCGCCGCCGAGCGAGAAATAGGATTTTCCCTTCGCAAGGGCATCGCCGTCGAGCATGACTTCTTCCGTGCCGCCGGAGGAGGGCTCGCGGCAGACCAGCGGATGCTGCCCGCCGTCGCGGTAGCGCGAGAAATAAGCGAAAGGTCCGTCGCGCGACGGCACCGAGGAGTCGTCCTCCTTGATGCGTCCGCGCATTTCCGCGATCAGTTTTTTCTTGAGCGGCTCATAAGGCGCGAGCGCATTCTCCGTGTAGGCATTCTCGGCTTCGAGATAGGCGCGGATGTCTGGCTGGAGGATGCTGGTGTCGCGAAATACCTCCTGCCACTTCGGGTCGCGCAGCCAAGCAAAATCGTCCACGAGGGTTAGCCCATGGACGACTTGTTTCGATGCAATTTTCTTGGCGGCCGGCGTCTTGCCGAGCGCGGCTAAATTCCAGCCTTCGCTATTTGCTGTCCTTGTCATCGGCCTTCTTCAATTTCAGCGCGTGACCGTTCATGCAGTAGCGCTGACCGGTCGGATTGGGTCCGTCCGGGAATACGTGGCCGAGATGCGCCTCGCAAGAGGCGCAACGGATTTCAGTCCTGCGCATCAGGAATGAGTTGTCGGAATGCTCCGCGACCGCGCCCTTTTCGATCGGCTGATAGAAGCTGGGCCAGCCGGAACCGGAATCGTATTTCGTTTCCGACGAAAACAGCGGCGCACCGCAGGCGACGCAGTTGTAAACGCCTTTGCTCTTTTCGTTGAGATAAGGCCCGGTCCAGGCCGGTTCGGTGCCGTGCTTGCGGGTGATGTGATACTGCTCCGGCGTCAGTTCCTTCTGCCATTCGGCGTCAGACTTCACGACCTTGGGACGGTTTGTCGTCTCGGACATCGTTATTCTCCCGGTGCGATTTTCTGGGTCAGAAATATGCCTCGGTAGCGCTGCTCGCAAGGCGCCGTGGCTACACAAGCGCGCGAGCGCGATATGTCGCGCCAGATCATAGCCGTTGCCGGACACGGCCGCACAGCGTTCGGCGCGCAGCGCGCGGGACAATCGGACCCTCTGTCCGGGCAATTCAGCGCCGAGCAGGCAGTGTTCACGCCGGATCAAGTCCTCGCGGGTCTCGCTGCGAAAGGCGCGGATCGCGGCATGGCTCGGGCCGCGGATGATAACGGGAGGTTCGCGAAAGGGCATGGCGGGGGTTCCTGATGAACCCTCGGAATTTGCCGCCGCTCGCGCCTGCGGGGATAAATTCCTATCCACAGGCGCGAACAACCCCGCTTAACCCGCTTTGCAGGCGGGATATTCTTGGCTTGTCACTCTTGTCTCAAAAACGGAATTTCCCCGTTCTGGCCGCAATCCCTATGATAAGTATATATTCCTATATATAGCGATGACACCACAGACCACAACTGCTAGTAATGAGAGCCCTTCGGAGCCTTCCGAAGGTGCTGGCGCGCTCGGAGTTGTGGTTACGGAGGAGATGATTGAGGCGGGCGTTAGTGCCCTAAGCCTGTGGGATCGCGGCGACCGCCTCGAATATATCGTGGCCGATGTTTTCGAGGCTATGCTGGCTGTTGCTTTTTCTTCTGCAGTTTTAAAGCCTGGTCGATGACGCCCTTTAGCATGACCTTGGCTTCGGCTTCTGACGTAACCAATACGTTAAAGACGTAGAAAAACTCTGAGATAAGGGCCGCGCGGTACCCCATGGCAGTTGGCTTTGGGTTTATGAAAATTGAACCACGCATTGCCCGCTTCCATACGTTTAGCAACTCAATGTCGTTAAACGAAATGGGGCGTTTTGAGTGAGCGCACGCATTACGCATCTCTCGTAGGTCGTGAAGCCTGTCTTTCAAGGTCCTGTCGATAGCGCCAAGGGCGTGAGCCATGTCGATACGAGCGGAGAAAGACCCGATGATTCCGTCAAATTCAAAAAGACGGTCGTATTCAGCGTTTTTTAGAGGTTGAAGCCTTTCCATTATCGCCAGCTCTAGGGCGTCGTCTAAGAGGGAGCAGACAATGATAACGGCGACTCTATCGCTTGTGCCCTTTAGCTCCGCGCTAAATGCATCGGTGTTTAGCGAGGCATTTCTATCCTTGTAGAAAGCCTTTAGAGTTTTTACGGCATTGGATTCTCGGCCCATGAAAAAGTCCTCAGACAAGTACTCAAAAGAAGAAGCAGCGAAGCGTGCAGAGAAGGCTCTGCGGGTCGCGCTAACGAGCAAGAAGAAGCCAGTAGAAAAGAAAAAGTCCGCCAAGTAGGGCGGACTCAGGAGTTGCGATGCTGAATATTGATTTCCGCAATAAGACAGCAGTATTGGCCACTATCTTACCGCCAACTTCACGGCCTTCACGACCTCTTTCACAATGTCGGTCTTTAGAGCCACGGGGTCGATTGAAGCGCTCAATATCGCGCGGCAGTAGGGGCAAGAGTAAGATACGCCATGCCAAGCGTTACTCATCCCCAGCTTAACGTCCACGTTCTCAATTTTTACGCTCGTAAGTATCTTGTCGCACTTCGGGCATTTGCCGGACCTAATCATAAAAAATTCCTCCCCATAATGGCGGGAGCCTAGCTATTTTAGGTAGCGGCCAGCAATCCGAACGGGATACCGCCACTTTTTCGGTTTCTTGGGGTTCTTCTTTCTCCAGCGAGCAAATCTGCCCGCTGGATACTTGAATGAAAGCTCAGTGAGCTTGTCGGTACGTGAGCCGCTTACCTTCCGCGCCACGGATGGCTAGCAGCGCACGTACTCCATCGCCTACACCCATCGCCACGCGATGATTGTAGCGGAAGTCGAACTCCGCGAGATAACGGTGCAAGTGCTTCTCTTTGCAGTGCTGGTACACGCCGCGCATACCGCGCTTAAAGATTGAGAAGAAGCCTTCGACCGAATTGGTGGTTACGTCGCCGCGAGCGTACTCGTTGATGGTGTGGCGCACGGTTTCATGGGCCGCGAACTCCTCGCCCACGCGGATATAGAGGCGGCTTTCGTCAGTCTGTAAGCGGGTCTCGCGCACGATGTTGTCGCGGATAATCTCGCCAACGCTGTCGGAATTGGCGCTGGCAACATGGAATGAACGGACGCGACCGCCACGCTCGACCAAGGAGACGATCGGGCGATTGTTACGGCGCTTCTCGCCCTTGAGATAAGGACGGCCACGGCGCTGCTTCGATACCGGAGCAACCTCTGGCTTGCCGTAATAGGTCTCGTCGGCTTCCACGATCTTGCCGCCGCCGCCAAGCATCGGAGGCGTTTCCATGCCGCCCTCGCGCATTGCTTCGCGAATACGGTGCGACATGAACCAAGCGGCTTTGTAAGAGATTTTAAGGTGACGCTGTAACTGCAAGGAGGATACGCCCTTCTTGCTTTCGCACATGATGGCGAATCCTTCGACCCATTTACGCAAGGGAATATGCGACCGCTCCATGACCGTTCCGGTCGTGACGGTGAAATCCTTGCGGCATTTTGAATTAGCGCAGCGATAGCGGCCCGCCTTCTTGGTGGCGTAGTGCTTCTTGCTCTCGCAGTGATGGCAGACAGGACCGTTAGGCCAGCGGATCGCCTCCATGGCGGCTCTGGCGAGGTCTTCATCTGCATACGTTTTTGGGCCGAACATAACCGTCTCCTGAATACCCCTATTTTCTATATCCTGTGCCTTGTGGTGTCAAGGATATATATGGGTATATATTCCCAATATTATACTTGACGTACCCAAGGGCGGGGTCTAGGATTCTCAGCATTGGAGAGTCCGATGAAATCCGTATTGAACGACAAGCACTTCCACGACGAGAAAGCGGCCTACAAATGGGTTGAGGCGCGGCTTTGGCCGGAAGGTCCCGTTTGCCCCCATTGCGGCGGCGTGGAGCGTATTAGCGCGATGAAGGGCAAGAGCACCCGCATCGGCGCTTACAAGTGCTACCAGTGCCGTAAGCCCTTCACGGTAAAGGTTGGGACCATTTTCGAGTCCAGCCACGTACCGATGAAACTATGGCTTCAAGCGATCTTCCTGATGACCTCCAGCAAGAAGGGCATCAGCAGCAACCAGCTTCACCGCACTCTCGGCTGCACCCTTAAGACCGCGTGGTTCATGTCGCACCGTATTCGTGAAGCGATGCGCGAAGGCGGTTTGGCTCCGATGGGCGGCGGCGGGAACATCGTAGAGGCTGACGAGACCTATTTCGGCAAGTCGAAAGAGCCGAAGGTATCAAAGCAGCGTCGTGGCCGCCCCTATAAGACTGGTTCACGTGGCCCGCGCGACAAGCGCGCAATCCTTTCGCTAGTCGAGCGTGGCGGTAAGGTTCGCTCGTTCCATGTTCAGAGTTCGGACAAGTCCACGGTTGCGATGATTGTGAAAGAGAACGTCTCGCGCGAAACTCGTCTCCACACTGACGAAAGTCGCCTCTACAAAGGCGCGGACGAATATTTCCAGACCCATGAAACCGTGAAGCACTCAATTAAAGAGTACGCGCGGGGAGACGTTCACGTGAACTCTGCGGAAGGTTTCTTTGGTATCTTCAAGCGCGGTATGCGCGGCGTTTATCAGCATTGCTCGGAAAAGCACTTGCACCGCTATCTTGCCGAGTACGACTTCCGCTATAATCATCGCATTGCGCTTGGCACCAACGACGAAGGCCGCGCGATCATGGCTGTCAAAGGCGCAGCCGGTAAGCGGCTCACTTACGAAACAACTCGTCAGGGCTAAAATCGGATGGCGAAAAAGTCCAAGGCTAGAAGCCCTAAGACAAAAGCAAAAAAACCCGAGAAAACCCAAGCAACGCGCTTCAAAGAAGCCGCGCGAAGGATAGGCGCTGACGAAAGCGGAAAGTTATTTGAGGCGGCAGTAGGCAAGATTGTTAAACGAAAGCATTCAGCGGCCTAGTAGCCGCCTCAGCGCTTCTAGTGCGCGACCAAAAAGTCCCCAGCTATCGGGATAGTAAACTCCGGCTCGCGTCACTCTCGCAGGGTTTATCCCTTTAGATCGCAGATCGCGCACGTCTCTCTTAAGTTTGCGCCACTGCGGCTTACTTCGCACGCGGTCGATTCCCGGTTGCTGCCGATGGTGCTCGGCCCATTTGTCGATGAACGAGTTCGGTATTTCCGAAATGATATGACTTCGGCCACGAAGCAGATCGGCCATTGGCATATTTGGGAAGCCTACTTCTTCATGCTCACGGCGGATGTGCCAAGCGAGCAAATCAGCGGCTTGCAAGCCCATGAACTCTTTGTCGCTCCTGAATAGAGGCCGACCAGCAATCCAGTCTCGGGCTTTCTTAGAAATCCCTTGCATCATCTCCTCGAAGAAGAGGTCTACATCGTCGTCTACGCCGTCTTGATTGTCGAAGATGAACTCGATTTTTCCTTTTGCTTTAGTCGTTTCTCCTTGTTGGGCGAGTTTGGCGACGATAGCCGTACAGCACGAGAAATATGGGGTTGCGAAGCCGCGAGGCGAAACGGGCTCAAGCGTTTCGTAGAAGTGCTTTCGATCAATCGACATTTGAAACGACGCAGGTTCGAAATGTCGGATTACGCGCGCCAGCCCTCGCAGCTTCTCCGATCGCTTTTCCTCGTTCCACCCTAGTTTGCGCGAGAACTGGCCCCTAAAATTACCGGCTTCGACCATGTGCAAGTAGTCGATTGAGGGCGAGGCTCGCAATTCGTCTTTCCAAGCATCAGCAAAAAGTGCCCATTGCTCAGTGCGATTTAAGTAGCCCGCCAGGAAAAGGCGACGGTCGCCCTTCTCGCTAGCCGAGTCGTCGATAAATGCTCTCAGAAAAACCAAAGGCTTTTCGCACCTGCCCGGCCAAGCAATGCCGCTGACGTGCGCCCAGATCGGAGCAGAGGCTTCCGACCACGGTGGTGAGCCCGGCAGTTTCACGACTCACTAGCTCCCAGAATCATACATCTGGGTACGTATAGTATAAAATTAGGTATATATTCCTATCAAGGGAGAGTGGTGAAATGCACGCGTATCTGGCGGCTCGCGATACCTCGATACCGTTTGAGATAACTTGTGCGCTGGCGGCCCGTCTCGCGGCGAGCAGTTCCGGCGTTTCGGCATCGGAGATTGTTTCGCACCGCCGCTCTTCACGGCGGGTATCGACTGCGCGACAGATCGGAATGTATCTCGCGCACACGGCAGCGGGACTGCCGCTCACAAGGGTCGCCGAGTACTTTGGAAGGGACCGCACTACGGCCGCCCACGCCTGCCGTCTCATCGAAGACCGCCGTGACGATCGCAAATTCGATGCGGAGCTTGTCGAACTGGAAGACTTGCTGCGCGCTCTCTGTGGTGGTGCGCGATGAAAGTAAAAAAGAAAACTGCGCGGGATTATCGCTTACAACACGGTGTCACGCGCGCGAGAAACGAAGAGCAGCGCATCGCGCCGGACGCGCTACTCGTCAACGAAAGTGAAAGCCCGCTGGCCTGGCTTGCGCGACGCAAGGACACGAATGGCAGGCCGATGATCGACTCGGCACAGTTCGCGGCCGGCGAACGCCTGCGTGCGGACTTCACGCGAGCTGCGATGACGCCGAGAATCGGCGCCAATTTCGCATCCCCCGTCGCGCATGGCCGGCGCAGCGGCGGCGACAACGGTGCGAATTTCTCGGATCTGGTGATCGCGGCCAAGGAGCGCTTGAACCTCGCGCTCGATGCCGTGGGTCCGGAGTTTTCCGGCCTGCTTCTCGATGTCTGTTGTTTTCTGAAAGGTCTGGAAACGGTCGAGCGCGAACGCGGCTGGCCGCGGCGCACCTCGAAGGTCGTGCTTGGCCTCGCGCTCGATCGTCTCGCGCGCCATTACGAGATTACAGTGAAAGTCAGCGGCAGACCGCGCGCTCCGCTTCGTGCCTGGCAGGCGGATGATGCGCGGCCGACCATGGACGCTTACCGGGATTAACTTGCGAGCACTGCCTGCGCGTCGCGCTTCATGCGCTCGACCATCGAACGAAAGCCGTTTGAGCGCTGCGGCGTAAGATGTTCCCCCAGACCGAGCTGGTTGAAGACGGCATTCGCATCCGTCTCGACGATGGTCTTCGCGTTCTCGCCGGAATAGAGCGCAAATAAAATGGCGATCAATCCCTTCACGATATGCGCGTCGCTGTCGCCCTGAAACGAAATCGCATTGCCGGGTTGCCGCTCGCTCGTGAGCCAAACCTGGCTTGCGCAGCCCTGCACCTTATTCGTGTCGACATGATCTTCCGCTGGTAATTCCGGCAGCTTGCGGCCGAGCTCGATCACATAGCGATAGCGGTCGTCCCAGCTATCGAGAAGCTCGAAGTCTTCGATGATTTTTTCGATGCGCTCGTTCATGCGAGCCTAGATATAGGCGGCTCGCGCAAAAGGCACAATTTGCCGGAAATCAGCCCGCGCGGCGCGGCGGAAGCTGAGGGCTGGAAGTCTTTTGCGGCAGGAGCCAGGGCAGTTCGCGATCCTCGGCGGTCAAGGTGTCGCGGCCGGGACGCGGTGTCGATCCGGTCGGGCCATCGTGCTTCGAATTGGAATCTGGCGAACTCGACGACAGGAACTCGTAGAGCATCTTTGCGCCGTTCTGCGCTTTCTGGCCGAACACCTGAAGTGCGTTAGAGCCGACCGTGCAGGCATCCGGCTCGCGGGCACAGAAGCCGCGCGCGTCCTTCAACGCGGCCTGCGCCGCGCCGATCGCCTCGAACGTACCGACCGCCGGCGCAGAAGGGTCTTTCGGCCCGGCCGGCAGAAGCACGACGATGATGGAAAGCCAGAAGGCTACCCGCAACAGAAAGAACATGACGCCCGTAGTCCCCGCGCGGCTTATCTGCCGCGTCATCGGCGACCTTACGCCGGGAGCCTTCAAAGAACCGTTCGGCCTTCGACGAAGATTCGTATCGAATGCGGGAAATTTCCGAGATGGTTTCGAAACTATTTGATCCTTGCAGCGGCAAGGGTTTCTTCAAGATCGGGACAATAAGAGAACGAAAACCACGCATGGAAAGGGATCGTTCACCATGCCGCCGGGAAGCGCGGAAAGGCCGGTAAAATAAGGCCTTCTCGCCGCCCAATGAGCCCGTTCTCGGTGCGAATTTAGGGTTCGCTTAAGTGCGCACTTTTACTCTTGTCATCAACAGGCGAGGGGACGGCGCGGAACGTGAGTTCTGAAAACGCGCCGCGAAAGTAAAGTTGCGTAGTAGTTCCATGTTCGCGCCCATCCGCGCATTTCTCGACGCACTCGTGCACCAGAGCGCGCGGCACGATTCCTTGGCTGCGGCGCGACACCGTGCGTTCTTCGCGACCCGGCTTTTCACCGGTCTTTCTGCGCTTGCAGTGTTTCCGGTTTTTCTTGCCTGGCGCGGCGTGCCAGGTCCGCTAGAAGTCTTCGCGCTGTGCTGGATGCTGACCCCGCTGCTTTTGGTCTGGTATCTTTCGAAAAGCGGCGAGTATGAGCGCGCGCACCTTCTGTCGGCTTGTGCGCTTGCGATTTTGGTGGCGCTGATTGGCGCCGTGACCGGCGGGCTTGCGTCTTTCGCCGCACCCTGGATCGTCGTGATAGCGCTCGAAGCCTCGCTCTCGGCTTCGCGCCGCCTGATCGCCGCGACCATTGCTGTCGCACTCTTTACGGCGGCCGTTCTTTGGATGCTGGTGCCGGGGCCGGTTTCGCCGGCTTTCAGCCATGGCTGGCTTTCGATTGCGGGCGTTGCTTCGGCCGCCGTCTACGCCGGCGGCATTGCGCTCGCCAACAGCGCGTTTGCACGCGACGGTCATCTTGCGAAACTCGCGAGCGAAGCGCGCTACAAGCTGCTCGCGCAGAATATGTCCGACGTGATTGCGCGGCACGGCCGCGACGGCGCGGTGACCTTCATTTCGCCCGCAGCCGAGCAGCTAACCGGCATTCCCACCTCCGACCTGCTCGGACATCGGCTTTTTGACCGCGTGCATCTGGCCGATCGTCCGGCATTTCTGACCGCGATTTCCGATGCCGCGCGCAGCAGCGCGCCGGTTTCGCTCGAATTCCGGCTGCAGCGCGAATGGCCTGCGAGCGCACATCGCGCCGCCCCTGAATTCGTCTGGGTCGAGATGCGCAGCCACGGCATCGATGTCGGCAACGATGCTCGCGCTGGCGAAGCGCGTCAGGTGGTCTCCGTATTTCGCGACATCATGGCCCGCAAAGCGGATGCGCTTGCGGTCGAAAGCGCCCGCAGCGAAGCGGAAAAAGCAAACGACGCGAAGAGCAAGTTCCTCGCGACCGTCAGCCACGAATTACGCACGCCCTTGAACGCGATCATCGGCTTCTCCGAAATGCTCGCGCGCGAAGACGAAATGAAGCTTGATGCCGCCCGCCGCCAGGATTATGCGCGGCTGATCCGCGATTCCGGCGAGCATTTGCTCGCGGTCGTAAACGGCATTCTCGATATGTCGCGGATAGAGGCCGGCCATTTCGAGATCGTGGCCGAACCCTTCGCGCTGAAGCCGCTGATCGAAAGCTGCCGCAACATGATGTCGCTGCGCGCCGAGCAGGCGGGCATCCAGCTCTTCACCGATATTTCGCCCGACCTTCCCGAGATCAATGCCGACCCGCGCGCGATGCGCCAGGTCGTCATCAATCTCGTTTCGAATGCGATCAAATTCACGGAAGAGGGCGGCAAGGTAGATGTCGTTGCGCGGGCAAAGGGCAACGAGATCGAACTCGTCGTTTCCGATACCGGCGTCGGCATTCCGGAAGCGGATATCGCGCGCCTTGGCGATCCTTTCTTCCAGGGCCGCTCTACGTATGACCGCACGTATGAAGGCACGGGTCTTGGCCTGTCGGTCGTCATGGGCCTCGTAAAACTGCACGGCGGTTCCGTCGAGATCGAAAGCCGGCTCCGCAAGGGCACCAAGGTCGTCGTTTGCCTGCCGTTCGATTGCCAGCCGGCCCAAGCCGCCGCCACGAACCAGATCGCGAAATTTCCCCAGCGTCCGGGCACATCCGGCCGCGACGAATTGAAGGTCAGAAAAAGTGCCTAAACGCATCAGAAATCCGCGCCGTGCGCGCGACGATTACGACGACTATGAACGCGGAGCGAAGCGCCGCTCGATCTTCCGCCGTATGCTCGGCGCCATGCTGCCGAGCCGTGTGTCTGACACGGTGGTGCTCGCGATTGCGACCGCGGCGTCGCTCGCCGTTGTCGTGAACGCGGTGGCGTTCCAGGAGGCGCCGCGCTCGACCCTCGACAGTCTGCTTTCGCGCGAAGCATCCGCACCGAACCCGCAGCCGCGTCCTGCGGATGCGCCGCTGCGCAATATGTCCGACATGATTCAGAACATTCAGCGCGAGCTATCGGTTCGCGGCTATTACAATGGCGCCGTCGATGGCGTGCAGGGCCCGCGCACCGAACAGGCGATCCGCGATTTCCAGAAAGGCAAGGGCCAGAACACGCTTGAGCCCGGCGACGAACTGTTGAACCTCATCAAGCGGACACCGGCAAAAAGCGACATCACCGGCTCGATCAACACGCCGGTTGAGGGCGAACGCAAATCGCTTCGCGTCCTCTCGCTCCAGCGTGCCCTTGCGCGGCTCGGCTATGGCCCGGTGCGCATGAGCGGCAGCTTCGGCCCGGACACGAAGGAAGCGATCGAGCGCTTCGAGCGCGACTGGATGATGCCGGTGACCGGCCTCATGTCCGACAATCTTTTCACCAAGCTTGCGGCTGTAAACGGCGCCCCGATCGACTAAGATCGGACCGTGCGTCTCAAAAGTACGATCTGGGTGGCGGCCTATGTCCGCCGCTGCAACAACAGTGAAGGTAGCTTTGCCGTCGTCCGCCGCCGCGGCGCGGAGGAGGCTGGCGCCATCTTCGTGAAGATCGCGAAGCTCGACGGTACGGCCGCATTGTTCGGTCCAGCGCCGCAGACGGCTTTTGACGCTGCCCGTCCGGCTGAACATCTCTTCACGAGCTTCTTCGCGCAGGGCTTCGTTCCCGAGGCTGAGGTCGAAGCCAAGATTGCACGCGAACAGAAGTTCGATCCGGATCTTTGGCTGGTTGAGGTCGAGGACCGCTCGGGCAGAAATTTCCTGAGCCTCGCGCCGTCTTAGCCGAAAGACGAATTCCTCAAACATTTCCGGCGTTAAGAGGCTGTTAACCCTAACCGTTCGTTACTTGGCAAAGCCGGGCGGTGCCGGCGTTGGCCTAAGGGGGCCGGAATGGGTTTGTTGGTCAGATTTCCGCTGGAGCGCGCGCGGGCAGTCCCGCCAATCGCCAATAACGGCGAGAGTGCATCGATACTTGTGCTTCCGGTAATTCGGATCGAGCGCGGTGCGAAGCAGGCAACTCAGCAATCGCAGTCGAAGCCGCGCACGAAGAGTGGCGGCAGGCCGCGCCGGCGCACCAAGCGTCCGGCGTGAAGTGCGGATCGCTGCTCCGATAAAGATTCTCTGCGCGCTGTCCATTGCAGCGGGTGCTGCCGGTTGTGCGCGTATCGGCGATTTCGAGCGCCCGATACCTTCGTTCTTTCACAACGAGATGCTTCCGGTCGCAGGCGCTTACGCCGCGCAACACCGCGGCGAGCCGGTCTCCTCCGCGCCGCTTACCGAAGACGAGCGCACGCTTCGCGACCTCGCTTATGCGATCATCGCGCCGCCGGTCACGAAACAGCGCTGGTTTCTCACCATTACGGATTTGCGCACCTCGCGTATGCTTCCGAACAACGAGCCGCCATTCGACGTTGAGAAATACGCAAGCAGCATCATCGACACCGCGTATCGCTCGGCAAACGGGCGTTACTCGCGGCTGATCGACGATATCCGCGCGGACAGCCTGCGCGTGACGCCGTTCTTCACGGTCGCGGCACGGGTCGTCGAAATGGATACCGCGCGCGAACGCAGTTTGGGCGGCATCGCTCGCCTCACGGCGGGCGAACAAGAGACCGCGATGGCGCGCGTTGCCGAGAACCGTATGTTGATCGGTTGGGTGTATCGCCGCTTTGGCGAGCGCAGCCGCGGCTATAAATATGCGCTCGAGCGGTTATTCCTGAAGACGCCGGCGCCGATCTCGGTTGATGCGGAGCGTGCGCTCCGCGCCTTCGACGAGCGTCTCGCGAAAATTCCTGTGCTGACAGCGCCCGTGGCCTATTTCCCCGGAAACAACAACGGCCCGGAATACTTCAAGGACTGAGCGGCGGCTAGCGCGTTACTGCGCGGCGGCCCGATTGTGATTAGGCGCGAGCAAATCCGCGCTGTTGCGCGCGTCGCGAAGCGCCCGCTCGATTTTCAGAAGCTGTTCAATCGCACGCGGCGGCAACGTCGCAGGATTACGCAACTGGACCTGCGGGACAGACGCGATATTAGGCGCCTGCTGTTTCAAGCCGGGCAGGGGCTGGATCGCAACATTCCGGTGCGCGACCGCCATCACCTTCTGCCAGGTCATCGCGGGTAACGAACCACCGGTCATGCGGCGCAGCGGTGTGTAGTCGTCATTCCCGTACCAGACCGCCGCCACGAAATTTCCGGTCATGCCGATGAACCACGCATCGCGGTATGCGTTCGTGGTGCCGGTTTTTCCGCCGGCGGGGATGCCGTTCAGCATCGCGCGGCGCGCGGTGCCGTGCTCGACCACGTTGACGAGGATCGGATTCATCTCGTTGATGACGGAAACGGGCAGCACCTGCTCGGCCCGCGCGAGGTCGGTGATGTCGCGCCACAGAAGGTCGCCGCTTGGCGAGCGGATTTCGAGTGCAGCATGGCCGCGCACGCGCTTTCCGTTCGCAGCGAACGTCGCGTAAGCCTGCGTCATGTCGAGTACGGTGACTTCCGACGGACCTAACGGTAGCGACGGAGTAATGCGAAGCTCGGTGGTAATTCCCATCTTGCGCGCGGTTTCCGCGATCTTGTCGCGCCCAATCGCGTTCGCGACCCTGACTGCCGGGATATTCAGCGACATCGTCAGCGCCTGGAAAACCGGAACGTTGCCGGAGAAGGAACGTGCGTAGTTCTGAGGGCACCACGACTTGATGCAGAATGGCGTATCTTCGACGATTGTTTGTGCGTTGAAGCCGTTCATGAACGCGGTCGCGTAAACGAAAGGCTTGAACGCGGAGCCGGGCTGACGCAACGCGTCGGTCGCACGATTGAACTGGCTCTCGGCATAGTCGCGGCCGCCGACCATCGCGCGTAACGTGCCGTCGATTTCCATGACCACGATCGCGGCCTGGCTTGCGTTGTATTCCTGGCCGGACTGACGGAGCGAGGATTCGATGGCTTCATCCGCGGCCCTCTGGATCGCGGGGTCGAATGCTGTCCGCACGATGAAGACGCGGTTCAGCGCGGAGATCGGCATCCGCGCCGCGATCGCCTGCACTTCGCCGAATACATAATCGAGGTAGTAATTCGGAGTCTGTTCGTCGTTGCGCTCGACGATGCGGGCAGGGGTCTTGCGTGCGCCGAAGACCTGTCCGTCGGTCATGAATCCGGCTTCGACCAGATTGTCGAGCACGATGCTCGCGCGCGCACGCGCGGCAAGCTGGTTCATATGCGGGGCGAAGCGCGCGGGCGCCTTGAACAGTCCCGCGAGCATCGCAGCTTCCGGCAAATTCACGTCGCGCACGGATTTCGCGAAGTAATGGCGCGCAGCCGCATCGACGCCATAGGCGCCGCCGCCGAGATAAGCGCGGTCGAGATACAATTTCAGGATTTCGTTCTTGGTGAGCCGCGATTCCAGCCAGATGGCGAGGAAGGCTTCCTTCACCTTGCGCTCGATCGTGCGCTCGTTCGAGAGAAAAAGATTCTTCGCGAGCTGCTGCGTGATCGAGGAGCCGCCCTGCACGACGCTCCCCACCCTGACGTTGGTCGTGAGCGCGCGCAATGTGCCGAGGACATCGACGCCGAAATGCTCGTAGAAGCGGCGGTCTTCGGTGGCGAGCACTGCCTTGATCAGATGATCCGGCATCTGCTCAACCGGCACCGAGTCGTTGTGCTTGATGCCGCGTTCGCCGATCTTGTTGCCGTGCCGGTCCAGAAACGTGACGGCAAGCTCGCTCTTCTTCAGCCAGTCTTCGTCGGAGGTTTCGTCGAAGGCGGGCAGCGCGAGCGCAAGCAGGAGGACGGAAGCGCAAGTGCCGAGTGTCGCGGCTTCCGAAAAAACTTCGACGACAAGCCGCGGAAAGCCCCGGACACCCGCGCGCTTGCGCTCTGGCTCTCTCGAGCCATTGGCGGACAGGAGCGGGGTAAACGAGCGAAACACGAACGGAACTCGTAGGGCTAAACGGAAGGAGATACGGGTATAGCAATGCCGGGAAAGCGAAGCGATTAAGGCCGGATTACATTGTTAACGGCGCTGGGCCGACGTATGAGAAGCGCATGACGAAGCCGTTCTGGGCCAAGAAATCCCTGAAAGAAATGACCACTTCCGAGTGGGAGAGCCTGTGCGACGGCTGCGCGCGCTGCTGCCTCGAGAAGCTCGAAGACGAGGACACCGGCAAGGTTTACTATACCAATGTCGCTTGCCGGTTGTTGGATTGCGAAGCCTGCCGCTGTTCGGATTACGAGAACCGGATGAAGCGCGTCAAAGACTGCGTGAAGATTACGCCCGAAGAGCAGTTTTTCTGGTTGCCGAAAACCTGTGGCTATCGCCGCATCGCGGAAGGCCGCGGGCTGGAGTGGTGGCACCCGCTCGTTTCCGGCGATCCGAACACGGTGCATGAAGCGGGCATCTCCGTGCGCGGGCGCATCGGCGCGATAGAAGGCAAAGTGCGCGTGCGCGATTACCCGGACTATCTCGTGCGCTGGCCCATGCTCGAGCCGAAAGGCTCGCGCAAGAAGCCGGAGCCTAAAGCGAAAGAACCGCGCGCAAAAAAGAGATGACGAAACCGATCCTGTCTTTCCGCGAAGACGATCTTTCCGGCGAAGACGTTCGCGCGCTGGTCGCGCGACATCTGCACGGGATGGCCGAGAACTCGCCGCCCGGCGTATGTTCTGCGTTCGATGTGGATCAGTTGAAACAACCCGGCGTTACGTTCTGGACGGCATGGGATGACACGGCGCTCGCGGGTATGGCGGCGCTAAAGCATCTCGATGCCGGGAACGGCGAGATCAAGTCGATGCGCGTCGATGATCGCTATCTCGGGAAGGGCATCGGCCGCGCGCTGCTCGACCATGTGGTTGCGCAGGCAAAGGTAGCAGGTATCGCGGTACTGTGGCTCGAGACCGGATCGTCACAGGGATTTGCTGCCGCGCTGAAACTCTATGAGCGCGCAGGCTTCCGCTATTGCGGACCTTTTGCAGACTATGTCGAGAATTCCTTTAGCCGCTTCATGACGAAAGCGATTTGAGTAAGCGTACCTTACAGGTCTCTTGCTCGAAGACCTTTCATCTCCGCGCCAGCTCCTGCTAACTTTGGCGTGCTGTTTTTTTCGGGGGAGGGGATCATGCACAGGTTTGGTATTTCCACGGTTCTCGGCGTGTTCGTTCTTGTGAGTCTTGTTAGTGTAGCGGTGGCACAACAGACCGGCTGCCAGCGGCGCGCCACGTTCAACGAATGCGTCAGTTGCTCCATGTCGAATGGCTGGCCGCAACACGGTGCTTCCGGATGGTGCCGCGATAACTGGCGGGGACCGGGGGCAAAGAAAAAATCCTGACCCCGATGGAGCAGGAAAATAATCCTTGACAGCGTGACGCTGCTTGAGTAGTGTTCCGGCATACTCCAAAAATGGGTCAACGAAAACGGCGGCGGAATTTCCGACCGCCGTTTTGCGTTTCAGGGCAGATGCCAACGAAATTTATCGTAGTGCCGCCTGAGAAGATTGCGGAAGTGCGCAGGCTTTACGAAGGAACGGATGTGCCTAACGCGGATCTCGCGGCGCTCTGTGGGCTTGGCGTCTCGACCTTTATCAGGCGCGCAAGACTTTGGGGCTGGAGGCCGCGCAATGGTCATGCGCGGAGTTACGACGTTGCAGCAAAAGCGGAAGTACAGTCGATCCGCGAAGTTGCGGCGCCCGCAGTTGCCATCTCAGAAAACGAAACGCTGATCGACCGCGTGCGCAATGCGGTCGAGCGCGAAATCGTCGCGATCGAAGCGGTGCTAACGCGGGTCGAAGGCGCGCGGCTGCGCTCTAGCGATGCCGAACGCGCGGCACGAACATTAGCGACCCTCGTCAAAACTTTGCGCGAAGTCGCGGCCTTGCAGCGGGACGAGAAACCGGAAACTACAAGCGGTGACGCAAAAGACGAATTCCGCGATCTCGAAGAATTCCGCGCAGAGCTTGCGGAACGGCTTGATCGCCTGCGCAAGAGCCGGGACGCTGAATGAACTGATCGGGAATGCGGATGCGCCGCTTCGCGAGGCCCTTCTGAAAGACTGGGAAATCTGGGCGCGCGACGATCAGCTTCCGCCTGAAGGCGCGTGGCGCAACTGGCTCATTCTTGGCGGGCGCGGCGCGGGAAAGACCCGCGCGGGGGCCGAATGGGTACTAGGCGTTGCGCTCGGACGAAAGAGATTTGGCGAAAGCGCACGCCAGATTGCGCTGATCGGTGAGACGCTCGCCGACGTGCGCGAGGTGATGATCGAAGGCGTTTCCGGTTTGCTTTCGGTTCACACGCGCTCCGAACGGCCGGACTGGGAGCCGTCGCGGCGGAGACTCGAATGGCCGAACGGCGCAGTGGCTTATGCGTTCTCCGCGGACGACCCGGAAAGCCTGCGCGGGCCGCAATTCGACGCGGCCTGGTGCGACGAACTTTGCAAATGGCGCCGCGCGGACGCCACGTTCGATATGCTGCAATTCGGTTTGCGGCTCGGCAAACAACCGCGCGCCACGATCACGACAACGCCACGACCGGTGCCGCTGCTCAAAAGATTGCTTGCTGATCCTTTGACCGTGGTTTCCCGCGCGGCGACGAAAGCGAATGCGTTTCAGCTCGCACCGCAGTTTCTGGAACAGATGCTCGCGCGTTATGCCGGCACGAGGCTGGGACGGCAGGAACTCGACGGCGAACTGATCGAGGCGCGTGCGGACACCTTGTTTCCGCGCGAGCGCGTGGAAAAGGCGAGGGTGGAAGTACATCCGCCGCTGACGCGGATCGTGGTTGCAATCGATCCGCCGGTGTCTTCGCGCGAAGGCGCGGATGCTTGCGGTATCGTGGCGGCGGGTGTCGATGATGATGGAAAAGTTTTTGTGCTCGCCGATGAAAGTGCGACCGGCCTGTCGCCGCTGGCCTGGGCGAGCCGCGTAATATCGCTGTATCGAAAACTCGATGCCGACCGCATCGTGGTCGAAGTGAATCAGGGCGGCGAAATGGCCCGCGTGGTCTTGAGCGAGACCGACGCCAGCGTGCCGATCTCAGAAGTCCGTGCGACGCGCGGGAAAGTGCTGCGCGCAGAGCCGGTCGCTGCACTCTACGAGCAGGGCCGGGTCTCGCACGTAGGCAGCTTTCCGTTGCTCGAAGACGAGATGGCGGATTTCGGCGCGGACGGGCTGTCGCACGGCCGCTCGCCGGATCGGCTGGACGCACTCGTTTGGGCGATCACAGCGCTGGTATTAATGCCGCGCGAAGCAACGCCGCGGATGCGCTCTCTTTAATTCTGGACACAGAAATGCAACTGCCATTCCGCAATCCATTCTCGCGGGCCGCACCCGTGCGCGCATCCGAAGAAAAAGCGAGCCGCACCGGCGCACTGGTCGCGCTGTTTTCGCAAGGCCGTCCGCGCTGGACGCCGCGCGATTACCACGCGCTCGCGCGGGAAGGATATGCGAAGAACCCGGTCGCGTTCCGTAGCGTGCGGATGATCGCGGAAGCGGCGGCGAACGTGCCGCTTCTTCTATATGAAGGCGCGCGCGAGCGCGACGAACATCCGCTGCTGAAATTGCTGGCCCGGCCTAATCCGCGCCAGACCGGCGCGGATCTGATCGAGCAGTGTGCCGGCTATCTGCTGGTTGCCGGCAACGCCTACCTAGAGCGTGTCTCGGTGCTGGACGAAGTGCGCGAGCTGCACGCGCTGCGTCCGGACCGCATGAAAGTCATTCCCGGTGCGGAAGGCTGGGCCGAGGCTTACGAATATCGCGTGGGTGGTTCGCACGTGCGCTTTGCGATGAGCGAGATGCCCGCGCCGATTTTGCATCTGACGCTTTTTAATCCGCTCGACGATCATTACGGAATGTCGCCGCTCGAAGCGGCGCAGGCTTCGCTCGATGTGCATAATGCCGCGAGCGCCTGGAACAAGGCACTCTTGGATAACGCAGCGCGTCCTTCCGGGGCGTTGGTTTATTCCGCGGCCGGCGGAAATTTGTCGGACGAACAATTCGAGCGGCTGAAAGCTGAACTAGAAGCGCATTATCAGGGTGCGGCCAATGCCGGCCGTCCGTTGCTTCTCGAGGGCGGGCTCGACTGGAAGGGCTTGAGTCTTTCGCCGAAGGACATGGATTTTGTCGAGGCGAAGAATATCGCCGCGCGCGAGATCGCGCTTTCGTTCGGCGTGCCGCCGATGCTCTTGGGCATTCCCGGCGACAATACTTATTCCAACTATGCCGAAGCGAACCGCGCGTTTTATCGCCAGACCGTGGTGCCGCTGGTGACGCGCATCGCGGCTGCGCTCGGGCATTGGCTCGGGGAATCCTTCGGCGGCAATCTGCGGCTCACACCCGATCTCGATGAGGTGCCGGCGCTTTCCATCGAGCGCGAGGCGCTCTGGAAGCGCGTGTGCGAGGCGAGCTTTCTTACGGACGACGAGAAGCGCGCGGCGGCGGGATATGAGCCGTTGCCTGCTCACTCGCTCACGACGCTTCTTGCGAAATACAGCCCCGATCAGCCGCGCGTATCAGCCGGAAATCCCGACGGCGGGCAGTGGACGGCAGAGGGAAGAGCAGGCGCAGGAAACGATGGTCGCGTGCTTTCTGATGAAAATCCGGATGAGCTGGTGGCGGGAGCGCAGTATGCCGCAGAGCCGCACGGCCATCACGTAATGCCGCAGGCGCTATACAAAAAACTTCCGCTAAGTCCGGAAACAAGAAAAATATTCGAAGACGCAAAGACTGGTAAGCTTTATGCTCCTGGTCACGTCAATGATCATGCACATCGACAGTATAATGCCGCTGTAAATGAGATGCTTCAAAAGTATCTTCAAGACAATAACTTGAAGGGCAAAGAGCATTTAATAACGCCTGATCAGGCGCGCTCTTTCGTGCAACAAATTCTAAGATCTCGGGATCGTAGGATAATCAATTACAACGCCAAGATAATGATGAGAGAATTGCTTTACCGCTATCCCGGCGCAATGCGCCGCCCTGATTGAGTAATACGCATGACCGATGACGAAGAGCAGAGTAGGTCTTGGCAGAGCCTTTATGAGAAGGTATCGGCGCTGCTGCCAGACTATGGAACTGAAAGTGCGATCGGTGAAGGGGACTATTGGGTTCTTGACGAGAATTGGGGACCTCGTCAGCAAAAGGTCTGCGTGTTTAATCTTATAATTCTTAAACCCAAAGTCATTCGAGCATTGCAAGGCCTTTTAAAAGACTATCCAGGTTGGGGAATCATGCTCGCGGTTGACGTCCCGGGAAAAGAAGATGCTTGGCCGCCGATGGGCCTTATCATTCGCGAACACGAAATCATCGACGGTTTACAGCGCCAGTATTTTCCCCCGGAGTATCAGTCGATTCAGTATGAAGGAAGCCGGATAGGTACCGACAAGGATTAGCGCGAGATCGCGCTTTCATTCGGCGTGCCGCCGATGCTCTTGGGCATTCCCGGCGACAATACTTATTCCAACTATGCCGAAGCGAACTGCGCGTTTTATCGCCAGACCGTGGTGCCGCTGGTGACGCGCATCGCGGCTGCACTCGGACATTGGCTCGGCGAATCCTTCGGTGGAAATCTTCGCCTCATGCCCGATCTCGACGAGGTGCCGGCGCTTAGCATTGAGCGCGAGGCGTTGTGGAAGCGCGTGGGCGAGGCGAGTTATTAGTACATGAGCGATCTCATCCGCACCTTCACAGAGCGCGGCGATCTCGCGCATCTGGCGCTGTGGCGTTGGGCGTCG
>LNFM01000113.1_pt1 | contig 191373 bp, 186 predicted proteins | sample 596031 | NCBI WGS metagenome assembly LNFM01 (sample SAMN04254537, study PRJNA301005) | activated carbon metagenome | isolation source: dual media filters at the Ann Arbor, Michigan drinking water treatment plant | place: USA: Ann Arbor
CACCGGCGCGACCGTGGTTGGGCCCACGGGAAGCGCCAGACCCGGATGCCTGTGATGCGCGGTCGGCGCATCGGGCACGAACGGCTTGGGCCGCCGCGATTGCGTTGCGAGCGCGCACGCGGCCACCGCCACCCTGCTCCGCCTTCACGACGCCTCTAGAAGACGCCCCTCGGTGAACAGAGTTGGCGGGATTGTAAGGGAGGTCCGGAGGACGGGGATAAGTTTTGCAAATGCTTGATAAGAATAAAAAAATCAGACCGGTGCTTCAACGCTGCCCGCGCGCGCTGTGATAGATGTGCAGAATTTCAACCCTGTCACCAGCGACCCGGTAAAAAATTCTGTAAGGGTAGCGAAGCAGCGGCACAACCCTGACGCCATCACGCGAAGCTACTTCAGGAGCGCTGAGGGCCATTCGCCGATACGCCGGATGATGGAGCGAATTCGCCGCGCCACTGCCTCACTGGTTTCCGGGTAATTCGCCTGAAGATATTTTTCAATGTCGTCGAGATCGGCAAGTGCCGAAGCGGTCCAAAAAATCTTCATGCCTTGCGAAATTTGGCGAATGCCGTTTCGACTTCGTGCTCGGCAACAAACCGTCCTTCAGATGCCGCTTTCAATCCGCGGTCAATTCCCGCGAGTTCTTCCGGAGACGGCTGATATGCTCCACGGCGGCGTGCTTCGATCTCGAACGCTGCCTGAGCGAGTTCTTCTTGGTCCGCATCGGACCATTTCTCCACACGGGAAAGCATGTCTTTCAGATAGGCGTTCATATGAGGATCCTATCAAATACCTCGCTTGCGTAAACGGACGCCGTTCAATTCCGCTGGGTTGCGTAGCGCTGCTTGCGCTCCTGCTTCTCGGAAACCTTCTCGCCGGAGCGGCGCAGGCTCTTGATGCGGAGCGGCTGCTGGCCGGAGCGTTCGGCGATCTCGCGATCCTGCTGCTCGATCGCGGTCTTGGCCGGGGCGTCGCCGTCGAGGCCGCCCAGCAATCCGGAAGGCACGCGCCGGTTGGAACGCTGCGTGCCGTCCTCATAGAGGACGTCGAAAAACGTGAATTCCCCTTTGGCCGCGGGTTTTTTCGCCATCGAACGATTCCTGCCGGTTGGGAGATGGCAGTCATATAGGCCGATTTTCGGCGAAGGCAACCATCGGGCGAACAAGGGTTAATTGCCGCAGCACTCAGTTGTAGGCGCGGCCGAAGCATTCCCAGGCCGAGGTCTTCGGATCGTTCCAGCAGTTGCTGAAGACGTTCAACTGCGGCGGCGGCATCCAGCCCGCAACGCATTTTGAAAGTGCGGGGCCGTTGACGGTGTTGTTGCGCGTGTTCTGGCCGAGGCACTGCTCGAAGCGCGCGCGGGCTTCATCACGCGACAGACCGGGTCTCTGCTGCATGGTGCCGGACCCTATGTTCGGTCCCTGCGAGCCACGATCCATGCTGCCGGAGCCGAGCGTGCCGTCCATGTCGGGCGAGCGCATCGGCGGCGGCGTGGTCGGGTTGCCGGGAAGCGCCTGCTTCGGCGGCGGCGTCGAGGGATAGCCGGGCAGCACGGTCTTCTGCGCGTGCGCGATGCCTGCGAGCGCAAGCGCGCATGCGAACAGAACGGCGAGAACTCCTGCGCGCTGCAAAAAGCGATCTCCCAAAACTTCAAGCCGGCCAGACTACCACGGAAAAAACAGAGCGAACGCCTGCGATTTTAGCGGATCGCGCGGTCGTAACAAAAATCGTAGCCGCGCCCCAACGTATCGACGCAGTTGAAAAAACGGTCCATCTGCGCCTGCGTAAGAATGTCCGCGAGACATTCGAACAGAAGCTGATCATCGTAACTATCGGGGCCTACGCGGGAGCCACTATTGCAGTCCCAGAAGGGATGCACACCACCGCCGGCCGGAGATGATTTCGAGGAGGGCAAGGCAATTTGCGGCTGCGTGTGAGGAAGGGATGAGAGCGGCCGATTATGTGGCGTTGTGTAGCCCTGCGATGGATAGCCCGAACTTGCCTGACCGGAAGATTTTTCGTTCCTGGCATAGGCGCGATTGAAGCAAGTCCACGCGCTGTTGTTCGTATCCTGCCAGCATTCCGCGAAGGCCGCGAATTTGTTCGGCGACATCCAGCCGAACACGCAATCCTGCAATTCGTCGCTGTCGATTTTTCCGTCCGCACCCTTGGATTCATTCATGCATTGAACGAACTCCCGCTTGGCTTCCTCGATTGTGTTCAGGGTTTCGCAGTCATGGGGATGGCAAGGCGGCAGCGGAATCTGTTGCATCCGCATATCCGGCAATGGCTGCGCATGGCTTTCCGGCAGGCGCTCGATTTCATACGGGCGGCTGTAATTCGGCGTCACCATCGGCGGCGCCCGGTAGATCGGCGGCGGCGTCGTGGGATTGCCGTGCAAAGGCATTTTCTGCGCATTCGCCACGCCGAGCATGGCGGCACCGCACAGGAGAACGGCAAGGATTCTGGCTCGCATGCGCGACCCCGTGAACCCGGAAACCGGACGAGAGGAGCGTAGCACATTGTTGCCCATCCTTCGAGACGGGCGCTTACGCGCCCTCCTCAGGATGAGGCTCGTTCTCAGAACCTCACCCTGAGGAGGCGCGGACGCCGTCTCGAAGGGTGAGTTTTCAAGCGTTTTATTTCTCGACATGCTCCTGAATCAACCGGTCGAGCAGCCGTACGCCCCAGCCCGGTCCCCAGCTCTGGTTGATGTCCGATGCTTGCACGCCCATCGCGGTGCCGGCGATGTCGAGATGCGCCCACGGCGTCTTGTCGACATAGCGCTGGATAAACTGGGCGGCGGTGATCGAGCCGCCGTGACGGCCGCCGGTGTTCTTCATGTCGGCGAATTTGCTGTCGATCATCTTGTCGTACTCCGGGCCAAGCGGCATCCGCCAGACGCGCTCGCCGGTCTCATTGCCGGCGTCGATCAGGCGCTTGGCGAGCTTGTTGTCGTTGGAAAATAGACCCGCATATTCGTGCGCCAGTGACACAAGGATCGCGCCGGTGAGGGTCGCCAGATCGACCATGAATTTCGGCTTGAAGCGCTCCTTGATGTACCAAACCACATCGCCGAGCACGAGACGGCCTTCCGCGTCAGTGTTGATGATCTCCACCGTTTGACCCGACATCGACTTCACGATGTCGCCCGGACGCTGCGCGTTGCCGTCCGGCATATTCTCGACGATCCCGATCGCGCCGATGACATTGGCTTTGGCTTTTCTTGAAGCGAGCGCGTGCAGCAGGCCGACAACGCAAGCCGCCCCCGCCATGTCGCCCTTCATGTCTTCCATTGAAGCAGCGGGCTTGATCGAAACGCCGCCGCTGTCGAAGCACACGCCCTTGCCGATGATCGCAACCGGTGTCTCGCTCTTCTTCGCGCCGTTCCAGTGCATGACCACGACGCGGCTCTCGTTGGACGAACCCTGCCCGACGCCGAGCAGCATCCGCATGCCGAGTTTTTCCATCGCCTTCTTGTCGAGCACTTCGACCTTCACGCCGAGCTTCTTCAACCGGCTCGCGCGGCGGGCGAACTCCGCCGGGAAGAGAACGTTCGGCGGCTCGTTCACGAGCTCGCGCGCGACGATCACGCCGTCGCCCACCGCCTGGCGGGACACCCATTTCTTCTTCGTGTCGGAGACATCGCCGACAGCAACGGTGACCGCGCAACTCGGGCGCTGGTCCTTGTCGTCGCTGTCCTTTTTTTTCGTTTTGTAGCGGTCGAAGCGATAGGCGCGGAGCTGCATCCCGAGCGCCATGTCGGCCGCCTGCTCGCCGGTGATCTTGCCGTCGGGAGATTCGGCCAGGAGCGTCACCGCCTTCGCGGCGGGCGGAACCTTGCCCATGATGAAGCCGCCAAGACGGACCCAGTCCGATTCCTTCATGTCCTGTGGCTTTCCAGTACCAACCACAATGATGCGCTCGGCCTTCAATCCCTGGGGAGCGACCAACTCCATCGCCTTCTTTTTTTTGCCCTTGAAGCCCTCGGCCTTCGCCGAGCGCTCGAAATGGTCCCGCGCCGGAGCCAGCATTTTCGTGGCCGTACGGCCGAATTTGAGGGATTCATCGGTCAAAACGACCAAAACCCCGCTGAATCCGGGCTTGAGGTCGGTGAAGGATATTTTGAGGGGCTCGGCCATGATTTCTGGAACTCCGGGACGGCGGCATGATCGGGGTGGGGAACCCCTATTAACCTATTAACCTACCAACGATAAGCCGCCCAAACCCGGCCCCAATTGACCCCCAGTTTGCCGCCCGATCGGGACGGGCGCGGGCTTGGGGAAGGCCGCGCCGCGGGGAATTCATGAGCCGGCTTGAGCGCTACATTTTGGTGAACGCCGCGACTGCCTTCATCGGCATTCTCGTCGTGCTGACCAGCATGATCTGGCTCGCCACCGCGCTGCGCCGGTTCGATCTCGTCACCAGCCAGGGCCAGACGCTGTGGGTGTTTCTCACCGTCACCGGCCTGTCGCTGCCGGCACTGATGGCGGTGATCTCGCCGATCGCGCTCTTCATCGCCGTAGCCTACACGCTGAACCGTCTGAATTCCGACTCCGAACTCGTCGTGATGAGCGCGGCCGGCGTGCATCCGTGGCAGCTTTTCCGCGCGCCGCTTCTGCTCGCGATCGCGGTGTCCGTCGTTTCGTCCCTCGTCACCGCCGACCTTGGGCCGCGCAGCCTGCTCTACCTGCGCGATCAGGTTTCCAAGGTGAATGCCGACATCTTGACGAACGTCGCGATCCCCGGACGATTTGCCGAACTCGAAAAAGGACTGACCTTCCACATCCGCGAGCGCGCGCCGAACGGCGTGCTGCTGGGCATTTTCATGAACGATGCGCGCGATGCGGACCGACAGAACACGTATTTGGCCGACCGCGGCCGCGTCGTGAATTCCGGCAACGGATTGTTCCTGCTGCTGGAGCAGGGCTCCATCCATCGCGGCGCCACCAAGAGCCGCGACGGCAAGACCCGCGACACCGGCAGCGGCTCCATCGTCGAGTTCGAACGCTACGGCTTCGAGCTTTCCCAATTTTCCGCGGCCGCCGAGACCAACAACTTACGCCCCGGCTTCCGCGCGCTCTCCGATCTCCTGTTTCCCGAGACGGGCGATCAGGGCTGGAAGGACGACGCCAAGGGCCACCGCGTCGAACTGCACAAGCGGCTTTCCTCCCCACTCTATCCAATCGCCGCCTTCGTCATCGCGTTCGCGTTTCTCGGCTCGCCGCGCACGACGCGGCAAAGCCGCGGCCTCGCGATCGGCGGCGCGGGCGCAACGTTTCTCGGCATGGAAATCATCGGACTGGGTTCCGGCGGTTTCGTCGAGCGCAGTGCGGCGTTCGCGCCCCTGCCCTACATCGTTCCCGCCATCGCCATCGTCGTCGGAACCTATTTCTCGATGGGCGGCGACCCCAAAACCTCCATCCCCGAACCGTTGCAGCGTTTCGCCGACTCTCTGGTCGCGCGTTTCGAGCGGCTTGGCACGACGTAGGGAGCGATGGGCGTGACAATTGCGTTTGGAAAACTCGGCCGCTACTTCGGCTACCGCTTCTTCACCGCGGTGTTCGGCGTGTTCATCACCTGCGTCGGGCTGATCGCATTCGCGGACTTCTTCGAGCTGACGCGCCGCTTCGCCGGCCGCAATGTCGCCTTCTCCGATATTTCGCTGCTGGTGCTGCTGCGGCTGCCGACCTTCACCGAGCAGCTGCTTCCGTTCGCCGTGCTGCTCGGCGCGATGGGCACGTTCCTCACCCTTTCCAGACAGCTTGAAATGGTGGTGGCGCGCGCGGCCGGCATGTCGGTCTGGCAGTTCACCGGTTCGACGATGGCGGTCGCATTTCTCATCGGTGTGTTCGCGACCACCGTTTACAATCCGATGTCGGCGGCGATGAAGGAACGCGCCAACGACATGGAAGCGAGGTTCGTCAACCGCAGCAAGAGCCTTTTCCAGGGCAACGAAAAAAGCATCTGGGTCCGCCAGCACAGCAAGGAAGGCCAGGCGATCCTGCAGGCGCAGTCGGCATCCGACCAGGGCCGCTCGCTCACCAGCGTGAAGGTCTATTCGTTCGATACCGAGGGCAGCTTCATCGAGCGCATCGAGGCGGAATCGGCGCGGCTCGAAGCCGGAAACTGGGTGCTATCGAAGGCGCGCGTCACCAACACGAATTCCAGCGATGCGCAGCAGGATCACGAAACCTATCGCTTCCCGACCAACCTCACCTACGAACAGGTGCGCGGCAATCTTGCGAGCGCCGACGCGCTCTCGTTCTGGGATCTGCCGGAGGCGATCGAAGTGACGGAGCGCGCGGGCCTGCGCGCGGAACGCTACCGGCTCCAGTATCACGTGCTGCTCGCCCGCCCGCTCCTGCTGGTTGCGATGGTCGTGATCGCAGCCGTGGTTTGCCTCCGGGTGTTCCGGCTGGGCGGCGTCGGAAAGATGATCCTGGGGGGCGTGGTGGCGGGCTTTTTGCTCTACGTCGTGTCTCGCCTGGCGGAAGAACTGGGGGAAAGCGGGATCGTTTATCCCGCTGTCGCCGCCTGGTTTCCGGCGCTGTTCGGATCGTTAATGGGTTGCTTGGTACTCTTGCACCAAGAGGACGGGTGAATGGTCTTGCGTAGTTCCGTCCAGTTGCAGGGTAGTCCCCCGCGCTGGCCTTCGGGCCGGCGTGTGTTTGCCTGCGCGCTGGCCGCCGGAATGATGCTCGCGGCGGCGCCGCTTGAGCAGGCTTTCGCGCAGCAGCCGTCCGCCACCGCCCAGAAGAAAACCGGGCCACTGGGCACCCGCGCCAAGAAGGCCGATCCCAACGCCAAGATGCTCGTGAACGCGAACGAGATCGTTTACGACTACCAGAAGGAACAGGTTTCAGCGGTCGGCAACGTCCAGATTTATTACGACGGTTCGGTGCTCGAAGCCGACCGCGTCACGCACGACCGCAAGACCAACCGCCTGAACGCATCCGGCAACGTCCGCTACAAGACCAAGGACGGCAACGTCCTCTACGGCGAGACGGTCGAACTCGACGCGGACTTCCGCGACGGATTCCTCGATTCCTTCCTCGTGGAGACGCCCGAGCGCACCCGCTTCGCCGCCGCCCGCGCCATCCGCCGCGACGGCAACATCACCGAAATGCAGAGCGGCATCTACACCGCGTGCGAGCCCTGCAAGGAAGACCCGAAGCGGCCGCCGGTGTGGCAGGTGAAGGCCGCGCGCATCATTCACAACGAGGGCGAGAGGGTCGTCTATTACGAAAACGCCTCGCTCGAATTCTTCGGCGTACCGATCGCCTACTTCCCCGTGTTCTGGCATCCGGACCCGACCGTGAAGCGGCAGTCCGGCTTCCTCTTGCCGAACACGTTCTCGAACAGCCGCTCCGGCCAGGGCATCGAGATCCCCTATTACTTCGCGCTCGCGCCGAATTACGACATGACGGTAGCGGTCGTGCCGATGACGGAGCAGTACATTCCGATGGTGAAAGGGGAATGGCGGCATCTGCTTGAAAACGGCGGCTACCTTTTCCGTGCCACCGGTATCTGGCAAACCGATCCGGGCAATTTTCGCCAGGGGCAAGATTCGTTCTCGCCACGGAATTTGTCGTTTGGCGATCGTGATTTCCGCGGCACGATCGAGACACAGGGCCAGTTCCGCATCAACCCGCGCTGGGTCTGGGGCTGGGACGGCACGCTCGCGACCGACCGCGCGGTGTTCTACGATTATCCGACACGTTTCAGCGGCACGGGAAGTACGCCGATCGCCTTTGGCGAGGCGAATTACGGATCAGGTACCGAGAAGGTTTCGAAGCTCTACCTGACCGGACAGGGCGACCGCAGCTACTTCGACGTGCGCGCGATGCACTTCTACGGGCTGTCGCGGCTGGATAACCAGGATCAGATTCCGATCATCCACCCGGTGCTCGACTATTCGTATGTCGTCGGCAAGCCGGTTCTCGGCGGCGAACTTGGCTTCCGCACCAACTTCATCAGCATGAGCCGCGAGCAGACGGAATTCGCGGCGGCTTCTACGACGTCATTTCAGAATGCTCAGAATACTGGCGATGGTCTAGGCACAAATCCGCCACCACTTCCGAACTGCGACATCACCCGGTACGGATTCAATCCCAACCTCTCCAAGTGCTTCGTGCGCGGATTCGCCGGCGACTACACGCGCATGACAACGCAGATGGACTGGAAGCGGACGATCATCGGCGATACTGGAATCGTATTCAAGCCGTTCGTGAACGTGCGCGCGGATGTCGCGACGCGCGAATTCGAGAATGTAACCGGCGTCGCGATGGGCAGTTACGGCGAGATTGGCCGCGAAAATCTGGCGCGAGGCATGGTCACCGGCGGATTCGAAGCGCGCTATCCGCTGATCTCGGTGCATTCCTGGGGCACGCAGATCGTGGAGCCGATCGCGCAGGTGATCGTGCGCAATAACGAAACAGGCATCGGCAAATTCCCGAACGAGGACGCGCAGAGCCTCATATTCGACGACACCAATCTGTTCGCGATCGACAAATATTCCGGCTACGACCGCGTCGAAGGCGGCGGCCGCGCCAATATCGGCGTGCAGTACACCGCGAACATCAACCGCTACGGCATGATCAATGTGATGTTCGGGCAGTCCTATCATCTCTTCGGCCGCAACTCGTTCTCCGAGAGCGGGCAGTTCGACAGTTCCGGCCAGCAAGTCGGCTACGGCCTGCAGTCCGGCCTGGAGAACAATGCTTCCGATTACGTCGGCCGCATCTATTTCCAGCCGACCGGCAACATCTCGTATTCGGCGCGCGCGCGCTTCGACAAGGACAATTTCGAAGTCCGCCGCTTCGAGTTCGAAACGAAGTCCACCTGGGACCGCCTCTCGCTTTCGACGATCTACGCCTTCTACGACGAGCAGCCGCTGATCGGTTACACCGAGCGCCGCGAGGGCATCTACCAGACCGCGGCATTGAAGCTGACCGACACCTGGGGCCTGTTCGGCGGCGCGCGGTATGATATCGACCGCGAGAAGTTCGATCTCGGCGTCGTGGGAGTTTCCTATGTCGATGAGTGCTTTGCGGCCTATCTGACCTACGTGGCGGACTACACGAGCCTGATCACCACACGCCCGGTGCACCGCGTCATGCTGCGCGTGAACCTGCGTACCATCGGCGGAACCGGCGCATCGACCAGCATCGGCGACGACCGCACGAATTGAGCGGGGTGCCTCCGGTGTGTTATTCCCGGTGGCGCCAGAACGCCTGAGCCAGAAGAAGCGCCATGAAAATAGGACGGAAACAGTATCGGAAGCTCGGCCGCGCGGGTACGTTTGCCCTCGCTGCGGCCACGATTTTGTTGGCGGTTTCGGCCGTCCCCTCGCCTGCTGCAGCCCAGCAGCTCGTGGCCCTCGTCGGCGGCGAACCGATCACTTCGCGCGATATCGAGATGCGCTCGAAGATGCTGGAAGTATTCACCCGCAAAAAACCGGTCCGTCAGGAAGTGCTGGAAGAACTCATCAACGAGAAGGTGAAACTGAATCAGGCGCAACGGCTCGGCATCGAAGTCACCCCTGCGCAGGTGGATCGTGCCTTCGCGGGCATGGCAGCTTCTTCCGGCCGCTCGGCGACGGATTTCGAGGGCGCCTTCAAGCAGGCGGGCATCGATCCAAAGGCATTCAAGGCGAAGCTGCGCGCCGACATCGGCTGGCGCGATGTGCTGCAGAAGATGACGCCGGGCTCATTTCAGGTGCGCGACGCGGACGTAGTGGCGGCGCTGATGGCGCGCGGCGAGCAGCCGAACAAGAAGGCGCTGCAATACACGCTGCGCCAGCTTGTCTTTGTGATCCCGAAAAATTCTCCGCCGACACTGCGCGCACAGCGCGTCAAGGACGCCGAAGCGCTGCGCGGGCAGGTCGATTCCTGCGACGATCTCGTGCAATACGCCCGCGCGCACCCGGAAGTGGTGGTAAAAGCGCCGGTACGCCGCTTCTCCACCGACATGCCGCCATCCCTTCAGAAGCTGCTGGAGAACACCCCGGACGGCCGCCTGACGCCGCCGGAGCCGACCAATATGGGCATCGAAGTGGTCGCCGTCTGCTCGCGGCAGGAAACGGTCGCCGACGTGGGCTCGCGCAGCGAGGTGAAGCAGCAGCTGCTTGCAAGCCGCGTCAACGCCGACGAAGCGCAGATCCTGAGCCAGCTCCGCCGCCAGACCATCATCGAATACCGATAATCCATGCCCGGGCCGGTCGCGCTCAGCATCGGGGAGCCGGCGGGGATCGGCCCCGAACTCGCGCTGCAGGTCTGGGCCGCGCGCGCAAAAAACGGCGTGCCGCCGTTTTTATTGCTGGGCGATCCGGCGCTGCTCGCGGCGCGGGCGAAGCTGCTTGGACTGAGCGTGAAGATTTCCGAATGCGGCGCCACCGATGCTAGCCGGGAATTTGCGAACGCACTGCCGGTCGAGCCGCTCGGCATTTCATCCAGCGCCCTGCCGGGCAAGCCCGACGCTTCGAGTGCCGCCCTTGCCAAGGGCGCCATCGAACGCGCGGTGGCGCTGGTGCAGGCGGGACAGTGCGCGGCGATCGTCACCAATCCGATCGCGAAATCGGTGATGACGGCGGCGGGTTTCAAATTTCCCGGACATACTGAATTTCTCGCTCATCTCGCGGCAAAGGGCGGTGTCGCCCCGCGTGCCGTCATGATGATCTGGAGCGAGGAACTTGCCGTGATTCCGGTCACGATCCATGTACCGCTCGCGGAAGTGCCGCATCTTCTCAGTGTGGAACTGATCGTGGAAACCGCGCGCATCGCGGCGCGCGACCTCACGCGGCGTTTTGGTATTGCAAGACCGCGGCTTGCGGTGTGCGGGCTCAATCCGCACGCGGGCGAAGCCGGCACCATCGGCCGCGAGGATGCAATGGTGGTAAAGCCCGCCGTGGAAAAATTGCGCGCGGAGGGCATCGATGCGAGCGGCCCCTTCCCGGCCGACACGCTGTTTCATGCGGAGGCGCGTTCACGGTATGACGTGGCGCTCGGCATGTATCACGATCAGGTGCTGGCGCCAGTGAAGACACTTGCCTTCGACCGCGCGGTGAACGTGACGCTCGGCTTGCCGTTTGTCAGGACTTCGCCCGATCACGGTACCGCGTTCGATCTTGCCGGTTCGGGCCGCGCCAATCCGGCAAGCCTCGTTGCGGCGATCAAGCTCGCGCATCGCCTCGCCTCGGCGGAAGCGCCCGCGCACGCCGGATGAGCCGGATCGACAGCCTGCCGCCGCTGCGGGATGTAATCCGCAAGCATGAATTGTCCGCGAAGAAATCGCTCGGGCAGAATTTCCTGCTGGACCTGAATCTGACTTCGCGCATTGCGCGGGCGGCGGGACCGCTTGCGGGCGTCAGCGTGGTGGAAGTCGGGCCGGGTCCCGGCGGGCTGACGCGCGCGCTGCTAGCCGAGGGTGCCAATGTCATCGCCATCGAGCGCGACGCGCGCTGCATCGAAGCGCTGAAGGAGGTGGCGGAAGCCTATCCGGGGAAGCTGCGCGTCGTCGAAGGGGACGCGCTGGAGTTCGATCCGCGCGGCATGATCGCGGGGCCGGCGCGCATCGTGGCGAACCTTCCCTATAACATTTCGACCGCGCTCTTGGTGAACTGGCTCTCGGAAACCTGGCCGCCCTGGTTCGATCGTCTGGTGCTGATGTTCCAGCGCGAGGTGGCCGAGCGCATCGTGGCGGCGCCGGGCTCCAAGACCTACGGGCGGCTCTCGGTGCTCGCGCAATGGCGCACGGAGCCGAAGATCTTGTTCGACGTGAATCCGAGCGCTTTCGTGCCGCCGCCGAAGGTCACGTCGTCCATCGTGCAATTCGTGCCGCGCGCGGAGCCGCTCGCGTGCGAGCTGAAAACGCTGGAGCGCGTGACGGAAGCAGCCTTTGGCCAGCGCCGGAAAATGCTGCGGCAGAGCCTGAAGCAGCTCGGCGTGGAGGCGGGTGCTTTATTGGAAAAAGCCGGCATCGAACCGACGCTGCGCGCGGAGGATGTGCCGGTGGAGGGATTTGTGCGGCTGGCGAATGAATATCGCGCAGGCCAAACGTCACCCTGAGGTGCCCGGCGAATCCGGGCCTCGAAGGGTGACGCCGCCATCCTTCGAGGCTCGGCGCATTCGCGTCTCGCGCCTCAGGATGACGGCTGCCTTTAAATCTTTTCCGTCTGCAGTCTCTTCACGAGGGCCGCGAGCTTCGGCTGCTGATCGCGAAGCAGTTTCCGCGCGTTTGCCATCGCACGCCTGCCGCGCGCGCTTCTGTTTCCGGCTGCCTGCGCGCGGGCGCCGGCAAGCACCGTCTTCACTTCGCTGAAACAGCGGTTGAGATCGTTGTTGGCGAGCACGTAATCGTATTCCTTCCAGTGGCCGATTTCCTCCACCGCGTTCTTCAGGCGCTTGCGGATCGTCGCTTCGTCGTCCTCGGCGCGGCGGGAGAGCCGCGTGCGCAGCTCGGCCATCGACGGCGGCAGGATGAAGACGCTGGTGACATCCTTCCGCGCTTGCTCGTAAAGCTGCAGCGTTCCCTGCCAGTCGATGTCGAAGATCACGTCGTGACCGGCGGCGAGATGCTTTTCCACCGCGAAACGCGGCGTCGCATAGAGATTGCCGTGGACCTCGGCCCATTCGAGCAGTTCGCCCGCGTCCCGCATGGCGATGAAGGTCTTGCGGTCTACAAATGTATAGTGGACGCCGTCCACTTCGCTCGGACGCCGCTCGCGCGTGGTGACGGAAACCGACAGGCGGGCGCGCTTGTCCTGCTCCAGCAAGAGCCTCGTCAGCGTCGTCTTGCCGGCACCCGACGGCGAGGACAGCACGAACATCAACCCGCGGCGCGGCGTCCTTGCTGTGCGTTTCGCGCTCCGCGCGGATTTCTTCGCGCGCTTTGCGGCTTTCTTTTTCTTCGCGCGCTTCATTCGAGGTTCTGCACCTGCTCGCGGAACTGATCGACGAGCGTTTTCAGCTCCAGCCCGATGGCCGAGAGCTTCACGTCGTTGGCTTTCGCGCACAACGTATTCGCCTCGCGGTTGAATTCCTGCGCCAGGAAATCGAGCTTGCGGCCGACCGCGCCGCCGCCTTTCAGCATCGCGCGGGCCGCACTCACATGCGCGGTAAGGCGGTCCAGTTCCTCGCGCACATCGGCTTTGGCCGCGAGCAGCACGGCTTCGGAATGGAGACGATCAGCGTCGAATTTCTCGCTGGTTTCCAGAAGCGCCTTTACCTGTTCGGCGAGCCGTGCGCGGATCGCTTCAGGCTTGCGGCCCGGTGCGTTCTCCGCTTCGTTGACCAGCGCGGCGATCTGGCTCACCCGCTCCTGCATGATCTTGTCCAGCGCATCGCCCTCGCGGCGGCGCATGGTCACGAGATCCTTCAGTGCGTCTTCGAAGCCCGCGACGATCGCCTTCTCCGCGCCCGTGCGCTCGGCCGGAATTTCCTCGGCGTCGGCGATTTCCATGACGCCCTTGATGTTCAGGATTCCGTCGAGCGTGGGCGGCTGCGCATTCACCCTCTGCCCGACCGAACCGATCGCGGCGACAACAGCCATCAATACTTCTTCATTGATCCGGACCGTCGGCGCGGCACCATTGCGTTTCACTTCCAGCGTTGCCGAGACGTTGCCGCGCGCAAGCGACTTCGCGGCGGCGGTGCGAGCCGGCGCTTCCACCGCATCCCAGCCCAGCGGCAGGCGAAGGCGGAGATCGAGCCCCTTGGAATTCACCGACTTGATTTCCCACGCCCAGGCATAGGAACCGCTCTCGCCTTGCGCGCGGGCAAATCCGGTCATGCTGGCAATGGGCATTCTTGTATCCGGGTCGCGGGAGCGAAATTCGCGCGGAGAGTAGACGGGGGATCAAGGCCCCTCAAGTGCACTTGTTGTCATCGCCCGCGAAAGCGGGCGATCCAGTAAACACATTCTTCTCAGTGAGTACTGGATGCCCCGCATTCGCGGGGCATGACATTGGCTGCTGCTACCGGATCGGCTGGCGCGGTTTGGGCGCATCGACGTCGGCCGAAGGCAACGGCTCCGACATGATGCTCGGCGTGAAATCGTCGCTTTTCTTGGCGCTGGATTTCTTCTGCGTGGCGGCGCCGGGACGTTCGGGCACGGCGTTTCGCTCCTGCTCGGTCAGCGTTTCGCGGCCCGCTTTCTTTTCGGACTCTTTTCTTTCGGGGACGGCGCGCTTCTCTTTTTTCTCGGCCTTCTCGCCGGCTTTCTTCTGTTCCTGCTGAGGCCGCTCGACGGGCGAAGGTACCACTTCACGGGCAGGTACGGCGGCCGGTCTCGAAGTATCGGGCGCGGGCTGCTGTGGCGGCGGTGCCTGCAACTCACGCTGAATGGTCGCCTGTTCCTTCTGATACTCGCGCCACTGCCGCACGTTGCGCAGGTGCTGGTCGTAGGTTTCCGCGAACACATGACCGCCGGTGCCGTCGGCGACGAAGTAAAGCTCCTTCGTGCGCGAAGGATTGGCGACCGCTTCGAGCGACGCGCGGCCCGGATTGGCGATCGGTCCCGGCGGCAGGCCTTCGATGACATAGGTGTTGTAGGGCGTCGGACGGTCGATCTCTTCGCGCATGATCGGACGCCCCAATGATCCCTTGCCGCCGACGAGTCCGTAAATGATCGTCGGGTCCGATTGCAGGCGCATCTTGCGGTTCAAGCGATTGATGAAGACGCCCGCGACGCGCGTGCGCTCATCCGCCTTGCCGGTTTCCTTCTCGACGATGGACGCCAACGTGACGAGTTGCTCGGGCGAGCGGATCGGGATTTCCGGCGAGCGGCGCTCCCAAACCTCTTGTACCAGCCGCTTATGCGCGGACTGCATCCGCGCGATCAACTGCTCGCGGGTAGTACCGCGTGTCACTTTATATCCGTCCGGCAGCATCGTGCCTTCACGGGGGATCTGCTTTACTTCACCGGTCAGAACTTCGGCGTCCATCAGCCGCTGCACGATCTGCTCGCTGGTCAGACCTTCGGCGAGCGTAACCTGGTGCTGGATGACCTTGCCTTCGACAATTGTGTCGAGGGCGTCGCGAATGCTGGCGCCTTTCTCAAACAGATATTCGCCGGCCTTTAACTGGCTGGTCGAGCCGGTCGCGATGGCGGCGGCCACGAACAGGAGCGGCTGATGGATGACACCCTCGCGGCGCAACGTGTCGGCGACTTCGCGGACACCGCCTTTCACCACCACCGCGCGCTCGCGATCGAGCGGGCCAGGTTCCTCAGCCTTGTTCTTTCCGTAATAGACCGCTGCCCCGGCACCGAGCATCAGGAACATCAAGAGCGTCAGGATCGCGTTGCCCGCGACCACCAGCGGATGCTTCGCGCGCTTCGACGGCGGCGGCGGCATGCGTTCTGGCTGGATCGCCTGGCGCGGGCTGCGCGGATGCAAAAGCCTTCGCCCCTCGTGCCCGTTTTGTCCGTGATCGTTCGACATCAATGCTTCCAGAATCCCGAGCGGGCGAGCCTAGTCCCGATTATGGCGAAAGCGGGAAGCGGCGCGAGTCACAGTGTCTTAGCTTTATGTCATCACCGGGCCGCAGCGTCCCGCGAGCTTGCGAGCGGCTGACGCTGCGGCCCGGTGATGACAGAATTTGATTATTGCACGCGGCGCAAAATCAGCGAAGCGTTAGTGCCGCCGAAGCCGAAGGAATTGGAGAGAACCACGTCAATCTTGCGCTTGTTCGCCTTGTGGGGAACCAGGTCGATGGGTGTTTCCACGTCAGGATTGTCGAGGTTGATCGTAGGCGGCGCGATCTGATCGCGGATCGCGAGGATCGAGAAAATCGCCTCGACCGCACCGGCAGCCCCCAGAAGATGCCCGATCATCGACTTGGTGGACGACATTGAAATGCGTCCCGCGGCATTGCCGACCACGCGCTCGACCGCGCCAAGCTCGATGGTGTCGGCCATTGTCGAGGTGCCGTGCGCGTTGATGTAGTCGATCTCGGCGGGCGCGATGCCGGCACGCTTGATCGCGGCATTCATGCAGCGGAACGCGCCATCGCCGTCTTCCGTGGGCGCAGTGATATGAAACGCATCGCCCGACATGCCGTAGCCGATCAGCTCGGCATAGATTTTCGCGCCGCGCTTCTTCGCGTGCTCGTATTCTTCCAGCACGACGATGCCGGCGCCCTCACCCATCACAAAACCATCGCGGTCCCTGTCGTAAGGACGCGAGGCTTTTTCCGGCGTATCGTTGAAGCTCGTGGACAATGCCTTGCAGGCGGCGAAGCCCGCCATGCCGATGCGCGTGACCGGCGATTCGGTTCCGCCCGCCACCATCACATCGGCGTCGCCGAGTGCGATGATGCGGCCGGCATCGCCAATTGCATGAGAGCCGGTGGAGCAAGCGGTGACCACCGCGTGGTTCGGACCCTTGAGGCCGTGCTCGATGGAAACGTAGCCGCCGGCGAGATTGATCAGCCGGCCGGGAATAAAGAACGGCGACACGCGGCGCGGGCCGCGCTCCTTCAGTATGATCGAGGTCTCGGCAATGCCGTTCAGGCCGCCGATGCCGGAGCCGATCATCACGCCGGTATTGTTCTGGTCCTCAGCGGTCTTCGGATGCCAGTTCGCGTCGTCGAGCGCCTGTTTGGCGGCGGCCATCGCGAAGATGATGAAGTCGTCGACCTTGCGCTGCTCTTTCGGCTCCATCCACTGATCGGCATTGAAGGAGCCGCCGGAACCGTCGCCGCGCTTGACCTGGCAGGCGATCTTGCAGGGCAGATCGGAGACTTCGAAATTCTCGATCTTGTTGGCGCCGCTCTTGCCTTCGAGGATGCGCTTCCACGTTTCCTCGACGCCGGTCGCGAGCGGCGTAACCATTCCCAGTCCGGTGACGACGACACGCCGCATCATTGTCTCTCCCGGCCGAGGCAAACGCCCGCAGCCCGGTTCGGGTTCGCTCCCCGCTTTTGGATGATCAGGCTGCGTTCTTCTCGAGGAACTTCACGGCGTCGCCGACCGTGAGAATGGTCTCGGCCGCATCGTCCGGGATTTCGCAGCCGAATTCTTCCTCGAAGGCCATCACGAGTTCGACCGTATCGAGGCTGTCCGCGCCCAGATCGTCGATGAAGCTGGCCTTGTCATTCACCTTCTCGGGGTCAACGCCAAGGTGTTCGACGACGATTTTTTTGACGCGTTCAGCAATGTCACTCATCGGTCCACCCGTTATATCTTGACGCCTTTGCGGCGCATCGTTCTCGATGTTGTTCAAATTCCACGGAAGCCCCTCGCCCCCGCAAAGTCCAGTGTCGGTACCATACTCAAATTCCCTTGGCTAGCGCGGCAGACCCCCGCGCAAGCCCTTGGGAAACAATCAGATCATCGCCATCCCGCCGTTCACATGCAGCGTCTGGCCGGTGAACCATGCGGCTTCTTCCGAGGCGAGGAACACGCAAGCCGCCGCCACGTCGTCCGCCGTGCCAAGACGGCCGGCGGGAACACGGGACAGGATCGCCTCGCGGAGCTTCTCATTCAGCGCGTCGGTCATCGGGCTTTTGACGAAACCCGGCGCGACACAATTCACCGTGACGCCGCGGCTCGCGACTTCCTGCGCGAGCGATTTCGACATGCCAATCAGGCCCGCCTTGGCGGCGGTGTAGTTGCCCTGCCCGGCATTGCCGGTGACACCCACGACCGAAGTGATGTTGATGATGCGGCCGCCGCGGCGGCGCATCATCGGAAACACGGCGGCGCGCGAAAGGCGGAAGGCGGCGGTGAGGTCCACCTTGATGACCTCATCCCAGTCCTCGTCCTTGATGCGCACGAACAGCGCGTCGCGGTTGAGGCCCGCATTGTTCACGAGAATATCGATCTGCCCCATGGCCTTTTCGGCAGCCGGGACGAGCGCTTCGACTTCCTCGGTGTTGGAAAGATTGCATGGCAGCACATGCACGCGCGCGCTGAGTTCGCCCGCGAGCTTTTCCAGATTGTCTTTCTTGGTGCCGGAAAGGCCGACAGTCGCACCTTGTTTATGAAAGGCGCGGGCAATGCCGCCGCCGATGGAGCCCGAGGCGCCAGTCACCAGCGCCATTTTGCCGGAAAGGTTGAACATCCAATTCTCCCAACGTAACGGTCATCCTTCGAGGCTCGGCGCTAGCGCCTCGCACCTCAGGATGACGTGATTTTACCGGCGCGTCATCCCGAGGTGCCCGAGCGCAGCGAGGGCCTCGAAGGATGGCGCGATCAACAACATTCAAACGCCCTTCGCAAGTTTGTAGGCGGCGATGTCGTCGGGCGTTCCAATGGCGGAGGCCGCCGCTTCCTTCGCGATGCGCTTGGCCATGCCGGTCAGCACCTTGCCGGAGCCGACTTCGACCAGTTTCGTGACGCCATTCTGCGCGAGATAGCCGACGCATTCGCGCCAGCGCACGGTGCCGGTCACCTGCGCCACGAGATTGTTCACGATCTCGGCGGGATCGGTGACCGCACTCGCCGGTACATTCTGCACGACCGGAACCCTGGGCGCGTTCAGCTTCACTTCGGAAAGCGCTTTTTGCATCGCCTCGGCGGCGGGCTTCATCAGCGCGCAATGGAAGGGGGCCGACACCGGCAAGAGCATCGCGCGGGCGTTTTTTCCTTTGGCGATTTCAATCGCGCGTTCGACCGCCACTTTATGACCGGAAACGACGATCTGGCCGGGTGCGTTGTCGTTCGCGGCTTCACAGACATCGCCTTGCGCCGCTTCGGCGGCGAGCGCGCGGACATCGGCGATTTCCATGCCGAGGATCGCGGCCATCGCACCTTGTCCCACGGGGACTGCCTGCTGCATGGAGCGGCCGCGGATGCGGAGGAGCTTTGCGGCGTCGCTGATGGTGAAGGTACCGGCGGCGGCGAGCGCCGAATATTCGCCGAGTGAATGGCCGGCGACGAATTTCACATCGCGGGCAAGATCGAGCCCGGCTTCGGCTTCCAATACGCGGATTGCGGCCAATGATACCGCCATCAATGCGGGCTGTGCGTTTTCCGTGAGCGTGATCCTGTCGGCCGGACCTTCCCACATGATCGCGGACAGTTTCTCGCTCAGTGCGGAATCGACCTCATCGAACACCGCGCGCGCGGTGGCGAAATTGTCGGCGAGCGACTTGCCCATGCCGACGGCCTGGCTGCCCTGGCCCGGGAACATGAATGCGGTGGTCAAAGAAGGCCCCTTCAGATTTCGGGGGAGAAAGGACCGCGCCACAGAGATATGTCAAGGTTTCACCCATCCCAGGATACCGTCTTGCCTTGTGGAGATAATGCCTTATAAACCGCCCCTTCGCTCGCTCCCGGCCGGGGGCTGAACGGACGGCCTTCTTTCCTCACCGAAAACAGGCAGGGCCAAGTCGCCCGTCGTCCCGTGTCCCCGCCTTCGAGATCGTTAGGGCCTTTCGCGAGGCTCAAAGGGCTCGGCGCCGGGGCGGCTTGAACTGAAAGGAAGGCCAATCATGGCTCTCTACGAGCATGTATTTTTGGCGCGTCAGGATTTGACCGCGCAGCAGGCTGAAGAGCTTGCAACCACCTACAAGGGCATCATCGAGGCGAACGGCGGCAAGCTCGCCGGCGAAGTCGAATACTGGGGCGTGAAGACGCTCAACTTCCGCATCAAGAAAAACCGCAAGGCGCATTTCTCCATGCTCCGCATCGACGGCCCCGCGGCCGCCGTGACCGAGATGGAACGCCAGCAGCTCATCAACGAAGACGTGCTTCGCTTTCTCACCGTGCGCGTCGATGCGCATGAAGAAGGCCCCTCGGTGATGTTGCAGAAGCGCGACCGCGACGAGCGCCGTGGCCGCCGCGACCGCGACGGCGAGGAAGGCGGCGACCTGGATCTGGCGCCCGCAGTCGAGGAGACCGCATCATGAGTTACGGTGGACGTGATGGCGGCCGCGACGGCGGCTTTGGTGGCGGCCGCGACGGCGGCTTTGGCGGTGGTGGCGGCGGCGGACGCCGTACCTTCTCGCGCCGGCGCAAGACCTGCCCGTTCTCCGGCGCGAACGCGCCGAAGATCGACTACAAGGACGTGAAGCTTCTCCAGCGTTACGTCTCCGAGCGCGGCAAGATCGTGCCCTCGCGCATCACCGCCGTCTCGGCGGCGAAGCAGCGCGAACTTGCGGGCGCGATCAAGCGCGCGCGGTTTCTGGGCTTGCTGCCTTACGTTATTCGGTAATTGAAATTTCCCCTACCCCTGAAAGGGGGAGGGTTAGGGAGGGGTCCAACACAAGATGACCCCCCACCCGGTTTGCTTCGCAAACCGACCTCCCCCTTTCAAGGGGAGGTGAAGGGAAGAAAAAAGTCAGCCATCCGGAATGGTCCGGGTGGCGATGGTTGGGGCAAACGCTCCTAACCGCGAAAGCGGGACAGCTGACGATGGTGCAGATTCTCTCGATTGGAATTGGCGCGGGCGCCGCCGCGGCGTTGCTGTTCGCAACGCTGGCGTCGGGCAGCGCGTTTTCGATTTTCCTGTTCTATCTGACGCCGCTCCCGATCCTGCTCGCGGGCATCGCCTGGAGCCAGCTGGCGGGCCTGATCGCGGCCGTGGCGGCCGCCGGTTTTCTAGGTTACGCGCTCGGCCGCTGGTTCTTCATCAGTTTCCTCGTCGCGATCGGCGTTCCCGCCTACACGCTCTCGTATCTCGCGCTGCTCGCGCAGACTTCCGCGAACGGACGGGACGAAACGCTGGAATGGTTTCCGGCCGGCGGTCTGATCATTGCCGCCGCCCTGCTCGCGGCCGTTGCGACCGCTCTCACCATTCCGGCACTCGGGCTCGATCTAGACACCTATCGGAATACGCTGAAGGACGGTTTTGAGCGCGTGCTGCGGGCGCAGACCGGCACGCCCGCCGGACAGCCGCTGAAACTTCCCGGCGGACGCAGCGCCGACGAAGTGCTGACGCTTCTCGCCGTCGTCATGCCGCCGTTCGCGGCGCTGATGTCGATGGGCACGAGCCTGTTCAATCTCTGGCTGGCGGGTCGGGTCGCGCGCATGTCGGGCCGCCTCAAGCGGCCATGGCCGGACCTGCATGAAATCCGCTTTCCGAATTTCACGCCGATCGTGTTCGCCATCGTGATCTCGCTCACGTTCCTGCCGGGCATTGCGGGACTGATCGCGACGCTGTTCGCCGCCACGCTGCTGCTTGCTTATGTGCTGCTCGGCTTCGCGGTGATCCACAAGATCACCGCGCACATGAACGCGCGGCTCATCATCCTGAGCGCGGTGTGGGCGGCGGTGATGTTTCTTGGCTGGCCGCTGCTGGCCGTGGCGCTGATCGGCCTCGCCGATCCGATTTTCGATTTCCGCAAACGTTTCGCGGGCACACCGCCCGCACCCAACAAACCAAAAAAGTAACGAGGAGAACCGCAATGGACGTCATTCTACTGGAGCGCGTCGGCAAGCTTGGCCAGATCGGCGATGTCGTGCGCGTGAAAAACGGCTTTGCCCGCAACTACCTGTTTCCGCAGGGCAAGGCGCTGCGTGCAACGAAGGACAACCGCACCAAGTTCGAGGGCATGAAGGCCGAACTCGAAGCCAAGAACGAAGCGCTGAAATCCGACGCCGAAATCGCCTCGAAGAAGCTCGACGGGCAATCCTTCGTGCTCTTGCGCCAGGCGGGCGAAGGCGGCCAGCTTTACGGCTCGGTTTCGACCCGCGACATCGCGGCGAAGATCGCCGAGGCGGGCTTTGCCATCGACCGCAACCAGATTGTGCTCAACGTGCCGATCAAGACGATCGGCCTGAAGAACCTCAAGGTTGCGCTGCATCCGGAAATCGTTACCGGCATCACCGTCAACGTCGCCCGCTCGGCGGACGAAGCGGTGCGCCAGGCCCGCGGTGAAGACCTCACCGTGTCCCGCAGCGAAGAACAGGAAAAGCGCGCCGAAGCCCGTGTCGCCGCCGACAAGATGTTCGACAAGGAGCCGGAAGGTGAAGGCGCGGAAGCCGCCGAGGGCGAGCAGAAGCCGAAGGCCAAGCGGGCCAAGAAGGCCGATGCGGAAGGCGATAACGCCGAAGCAAAGCCTGCCAAGGCAAAGAAAGAAAAGAAGGCCAAGGAGTAGTGACCGGGCAGAGATTGATCTGCCGCAATACAGCTCAGTTGTTTCTAGTGCTTGCTGAGGCCCGGCGGACCGATCCGCCGGGCTTCGAGTTTCATGTTGACCGTTCGGCCAGGCCTTTGATTAAATTCGGGGATGGCCGTCAGGGGCGGTCACTTTGCGCGGGAGACGGCGATGGATCGCTGGATTCGGCGGATATTGAGCAAGTTCGTCCGGCGCGGGACGCTGACCGTCTCGATTGGCGGGAGGACGAATTTTACCGTCGGAGACGGGTCCGGCTCCCCCGTTGAAATCCACATTCAGAATTATCGCACGCTTGCCGGGATCATCGCGCATCCCGAATTGAAGCTCGGCGAAGCGTATTTGAATGGCACCCTGCGCATGAAGCGCGGATCGATCGCCGATTTTCTGGATTTGATCCTCTCGCAGACGCATCACGAATATCCGCTATTGCTGGAGAAGATGGTCGAATGGGCGCAATATGTCGTGCGCCGGTTCGCGCAGTTCAATCCGCGCGGACGATCGCGCAAGAATGTCGCCCATCACTACGACCTCGATGGGCGGCTTTATTCCTTATTCCTGGACTCCGACCGGCAATATTCCTGCGCCTATTTCGAGAACGAAGACCAGAGCCTCGACGACGCGCAGGTCGCGAAGAAGCGGCATCTCGCTGCAAAGCTGTTGCTGGACCGGCCGGGGCTTTCCATTCTCGACATCGGTTCCGGCTGGGGCGGCCTTGGCATCTATCTCGCGGAAATCGCGGGCGCGCGGGTCACCGGCGTAACCCTATCCGATGAGCAGTTCGCGGCCTCGTGCGCGCGCGCGGCTGAAAAGAACCTCAGTCCGCGCGTGCATTTCCGGCTGGAGGACTATCGCGATGTGCGTGGAACTTTCGACCGGATCGTCTCGGTCGGCATGCTGGAGCATGTGGGTGTCAATCACTACGACCACTACTTCCGCCGGGTGAAAGAGCTTCTGAATGAGGACGGCGTCGCGCTGATCCATTCAATCGGACGCTTTAACCCGCCCACGACCACGAGTGCGTGGATGAAGAAGTACATTTTCCCCGGTGGATATATCCCGGCTTTGTCGGAGGTGCTTCCCGCGATCCAGCGAACCGGGCTGGTCACCACGGATATCGAGATATTGCGTCTGCACTATGCGGAGACACTAAAGGCGTGGCGCGAGCGCTTTCTGGCGCATCGCGAGGAGATCGAGGCGCTGTACGACCGGCGTTTCTTCCTGATGTTCGAGTTTTATCTCGCGGCCTCGGAAATGTCGTTCCGCCACCGCGGGTTGATGGTGTTCCAGATCCAGCTCGCGAAGCATCAGGAGGCGGTTCCCCTCACCCGCGACTATATCGGACCGGCCGAGGAGCGCCTGCGCCTCGCCGAGCGGGGGCAGCGCACGCCGTTCCGGCTGGCCGGCGAGTAAGCACGGTTGTCCTTCTCGTCTTTGGCTGACTGGAACCTCCCATTTTCGGACATAGTCAAGCGCGAACGTAAAGCTGCGCACGCGATTCGATTCCTTGTGAATAGTGACCCCTTGCCGTCGAAAGGAATTTGCATCGGCGCGCATCGTGCTAAGAAAAATTATTCCTGTCGCAACCATTCGAGTTTGTCGGCCAATTCATGGCACTGGATTCTGCGCTCCGAAAACAGCTTCCGGAAGTCCGGCAAGAATACCGGCAGGCTCCGCACAACATCGAAGCGGAGCAGGCGCTGCTCGGCGCGATCCTCGTCAACAACGAGGCATTCTACCGCGTCTCGGATTTTCTGCTGCCCGCCCATTTTTTCGAGCCGGTGCATCGCAAAATCTATGAAGTGAGTTCGAGCCTGATCCGCGCGGGCAAGATAGCGACCCCCATCACGCTGAAGACCTTCCTGCCGGACGATGCCGACATCGCCGGGATGAACGCGCCGCAATATCTCGCGCGCCTCGCCGCCGAAGCAACGAGCGTCATCAACGCGGAAGACTATGGCCGCACGATCTACGATCTCGCTGTCCGGCGCGAGTTGATCCAGATCGGCCAGGACATGGTCAACGCGGCGTATGACGCCCCGGTCGATGCGGTGCCCTCGAAGCAGATCGAGGACGCGGAAAAAAATCTCTACGAACTCGCCGAGACCGGCCGCTACGAGCGCGGTTTCGTCCGCTTCTCCGACGCGCTCACCGGTGCGATCGATCTTGCGGCCCGGGCATTCCAGCGCGACGGACATCTTGCCGGCCTCGCCACCGGACTGACCGCGCTCGACCAGAAGATGGGCGGGCTGCAGGCTTCGGATCTCATTGTGCTCGCGGGACGTCCCGGCATGGGCAAGACCGCGCTCGCGACCAACATCGCCTACAACGTGGCAAAAGCCTTTCGCAGCCAGCCGCGGCCCGACGGCTCCATCGAAACGCTGGATGGCGGCGTCGTCGGCTTCTTCTCGCTCGAAATGGCGGCGGAACAGCTCGCCACCCGTATTCTGTCGGAGCAAACCGAAATCCCCTCCTCCCGAATCCGGCGCGGCGACATCACCGACAGCGATTTCGCGAAACTCGCGGCCCACGCGCAGATCATGCAGACGATGCCGCTTTACATCGACGAGACCGGCGGCGTTTCCATCTCGCAGCTCACGGCGCGCGCGCGGCGGCTGAAACGGCAGCGCGGGCTCGATCTCATGGTCGTGGACTACATCCAGTTGCTGTCCGGCTCCTCAAAAAGAGCGCAAGAAGGCCGCGTGCAGGAAGTGACCGAGATCACCACCGCGCTGAAGGCACTCGCGAAGGAACTGAATGTTCCTATCCTCGCGCTCTCGCAGCTTTCGCGTCAGGTGGAAAACCGCGAGGACAAGCGGCCGCAGCTCTCGGACCTGCGTGAATCCGGTTCCATCGAGCAGGACGCCGACGTTGTGATGTTCGTCTATCGCGAGGAATATTACCTCGAGAACAAGGAGCCGAAGCCCGGCGGAGACGATCACTTCAAGTGGCAACAGGCGATGGAAAAGGCACACGGTGTCGCCGACATCATCATCGGCAAACAGCGCCACGGCCCCACCGGCACCGTCAGCCTGCAATTCGACGCGCAGTTCACGCGTTTCAGCAATCTCGCAAGCGAGGAATACCTGCCGGAGCGGCGCTGATTGTATGAAGGTTGCCGGCACACCATAATCCCTCCCCTCCAAGGGAGGGTGGCGCCGAAGGCGCAGGGTGGGTTGTCATGGCGAATGAAATCGTTCGGCGGCTTCGCAAGACCATGACCCGCCATGAAGTGAAGTTGTGGGTCCGATTGCGGGAGCTTAGATCGCTCGGCATTCACTTCCGCCGACAATCTCCCATCTGCAATTTCATTGTCGATTTTGAGTGCCGACGTTCGCGCATTATCGTTGAACTGGACGGTGGCCAGCACGCTCGCGCAAGTGATCTCAAGAAAGACCGGATTCGAGACGAAACTCTGCAGCGAGAAGGGTATAAGGTACTGCGGTTCTGGAATAACGAGATTGACAAAAATCTGGAAGGAATTCTCGAAACAATAGTGCGAGAGCGAGCCAGCGCACCCCACCCGGCCGCTTCGCGGCCACCCTCCCCTAAAGGGGAGGGATAGGTACGAGCAATCCCCTAATGAAACCCATCGCGCCGAAGGCCGAGAACAACCCCGCCGAGGAAGAAGCGGGCGGCATTCTCAGCATCGATCTGGCGGCCCTCGCCGCGAATTACCGTGCACTGAAGAAACGCGCGGGCGGCGCGCAATGCGCAGCCGTCGTGAAGGGCGATGCCTACGGCATCGGACTGAAGCCCGCGGCACAGGCGCTGACGCTCGCGGGCGCGACCACTTTTTTTGTGGCGCTGCTGAACGAAGCGCGCCATTTGCGCGCGGTGTGCCCGGCGGCGCAAATCTATGTGCTGAACGGGCTCGCGCCCGGCATGGCCGGCGAATACCGGACGCTGCGCGCGGAGCCGGTGCTCGGCTCCTGGCCCGAAATCGAGGAATGGGATCAGTTCGCCCGCTCCGTTTCCGGCGACTGCCCGGCCGCGATCCATATCGACACCGGGATGCGGCGGCATGGACTGACGCAGGACGATGCCACCGCGTTTGCCGGGCGGCTGAAAACGCTTCACTTCAAGCCAAGCCTCGTGATGAGCCACCTCGCCTGCGCGGATGACCCGAAGCATCCGATGAATGCCAAGCAGATTTCCGGCTTCCGCGCGTTGCGGAATCTGTTTCCCGGGATACCGGCTTCGCTCGCCAATTCCGCAGGGCTGCTCGCGCATAAGGATTCATTGTTCGATCTCGTGCGGCCCGGCATTGCGCTCTACGGCGGGCACGCGGTGCTGGAAGCGGAAAATCCGATGAAGCCGATCGTGCGGCTCGATTTGCGCGTAATTCAGGTGCGCCACGCACAGGCGGGCGAGACGGTCGGCTACAGCGCCGAGTTCACGCTGAAACGCGACAGCCGCATCGCGGTCGCCGCCGGCGGTTATGCGGATGGAATCCCGCGTGCCGCAGGCTCCAACGACAAGCGCGCCGGCGCGGAAGCCGTGGTCGCGGGCAAGCGCTGCCCCTTGCTCGGCCGCATCTCGATGGATCTCATTACGATCGATGTGACCGACATTCCGGAGACCGGGGTGAAGCGGGGCGATCTCGTCACGTTGCTCGGCGAGGGCATCGGGGTGGACGATCTTGCGGCCCATGCCGGAACGATCGGTTATGAGGTGCTGACCAGCCTCGGCAAACGCTATTCCCGGCTGTACCGGGCAGGCTAGGATTTCGTCACAAGACGCTGGATTCGCTTCGATTTCAGCCGCTCGAACTTATTCGGTGGTCCGTTGCCCGGGGGATACATCGCCGGGTGGAATCGCTTGCTAAACTCCCGGGATAAAAATTGGTGTTCTCAATTACGAACGCTGGGGAGCGTCGTGAGGAAGTCGTTTGTCGCGTCAGTGCTGGCGCTTGCGCTTTCGGCCGGACAGGCCGGCGCCGGCGATACGCCCATGCGCTGGGAAGGGTTTTATATCGGCGCGCATGCGGGCGGCGTGTGGACGCGCAATCAGGTTACGGATACCGGTTTCCAGATCAGCGAGACGATCCGCGCTTCCAGCGCCATCGGCGGCGCGCTGCTCGGCTATAATTTCAGCTTCGGCAACTGGATCAGCGGGTTTGAACTCGACATCGGATTTGCCAATGCCCGGGCCTCCGATGACGTGTTCGACATCCAGTCGAAGCTGATCTGGTCCGGCAATGCGCGGCTGCGTTTCGGCTATGCGGTCGACCGCACTTTATTCTTTGTCGCGGGCGGCGTTTCGGCGGCGAAACTCGACCAGACCGCTTTCCCCAATCTCGTTGGCCTCGCCAAGCAGAACTATTATCCGCTCGGCTTGACCATCGGCGGCGGCGTTGAGACTTTCGTCGCGCAGAACTGGCTGTTCCGCGTCGAATATCTCTACACGGCCTATGACGTGTTCGAGCAGACCTACTCGCTTCCCGGCCAACAGGTGCCGTCCACGCTCGACACCCACATCGTGCGCGCGGCACTGATCTATAAATTCGGCGATGGAAAACCGACGCAGCCGATCCGTACCTCGGGCACGGCCAGCTGGAGCGGCGCCTATATCGGCGCCCATGCCGGGCAAACGAAAATGCGTTCGTCGCACGAATTCAACCTCGGCGGCATTGTTGCTTACGAAGGATCGATCCGCGAGAGCGGTTTTTTCGGCGGCGCGCTCGCCGGCTTGAATCACCAGTTTGGAAACTGGGTATTCGGCTTCGAGGCCGATTTCGGCATCGGACCGCTCAACGGCTTCGACGAACTGATCGTCGAAACACGCCTGCGCTGGGACGCGCATATCCGCGCCCGCATCGGCCACGCCTTCGACCGCTACCTGATCTTTGTGACGACCGGCGTGGCGCTGGCGCAATTCCAGCAGTCGGTGCAGGGCGAGAACAATTCAACCAAGCTTTTCACCGGCCTGACCTATGGCGGCGGCATCGACACGATGCTTGCGCCGAATTTCATCTTCCGCGTGGAATATCTTTATTCGAAGTTCGAAACGACGACCTTGCTGCACACGAATGCAGGCTTCATTCTCGACAACGAACTGAACACCAGCACCGTGCGCGCCGCCATCATCTACAAATATGCGGGCGGAAGTTTTATCCCGACGATGCCGCGCACGCGCCCGATGACGGCCTTCTCCTGGAACGGCGCCTATGTCGGCTTGCATGGCGGCCATCAGCAGCTCCGGCAGTTCTTCAGCGATTCCTTCGAGAGCGACACATTCGACGCGGACGGCTTCAACGGCGGTTTCCTCGCCGGGCTGAATATCCAGCAGGGCAACTGGGTGTTCGGCATCGAAGCGGACGCGGGCCTGTCGTCGGGCACCAGCATCCGCAGGCTGAGCGCATGCCTGTGCGACGAGGTGGAATCGAAGGCGATCTGGGACAGCCACTGGCGCGTCCGCGCCGGCTATGCGGTGGACCGCTATCTCGCCTTCGTGGCGGCGGGCCTCGCCGTCGGCGAGTTCTCGCAGGCGCCGTCACTCGACAGCAAGGTGAAGCGGACGCATCTCGGCTTCACGATCGGCGCCGGCATCGACGTGATGCTGGCGAACAACTTGCTGTTCCGGTTCGAGTATCTTTTCTCGGATTACGACCTTCGCAATTACAGCTTTATCTCGACCGGCGGCTCCATTACGGACACGGAAAACCGCATCCACACGATCCGCGCCGCCGCGATCTACCGCTTTCACTGAACAGAACGAAAACGCCTCCCCCGCTGTTCGCGGGAGAGGCGTCCGGTTGTTCGGGCGGCTTAGTTGACGGCGTCGGTGACGCACTTCTTGGTGAACGAGGTCTTCGCGGCACCCGCGAGCTTCTGGTCGGCAGCCTTCTTGTCGCAAGCGGCTGTCGCGTCGCTCTCGCATTTGGCCAGGAAGCTCTTCTGGGCGGCGCCCGCAAGCTTCTTTTCCTTGGCTTCCACTGCGCATGACGCTGCGTTGGCCGCGCCCACGGCAAACATGGAAACTGCAAGCGCCAAAACGAACTGCTTCATTGTCTTCCTCCCTTGGCTGGCACAGGAGCGGCCAGCGCTGGTGCGGGATAACATGATAGCGATTATGCGTTTTCGCAATGACCGGGAAGCGATGTGAGTCTAAGATCGTATAAACGCGAAGTTACGCGGACGGCCCCAACAGGATGACGCAATGCCTTCGGTAGGAGACTGGAAAGTATCGCCATCGGCCCAGCCGAAACCGGGCGACTATTCCTACGACCTGGACTCCGCGCTCGCGGCGGTTCTCGGGCTGCGCTCGACGATTCCGTCGGACGCCTTCACCGCCGAGACACTCGGCACGGAACGTGCGGGCAACGGCGTGCTGATCAATCGCGACGGGCTGGTGCTGACCATCGGCTACCTCATCACCGAGGCGGAAACGGTCTGGCTGCATCTCGGCGACGGCCGCGCGGTGCCCGGCCATGCGCTCGGCTTCGACCAGGAGACGGGCTTCGGGCTGGTGCAGGCGCTGTCCCGGCTTGAGCTGCCGGCGCTCACGCTCGGCAACTCGGCGCTCGCGGGCGAAGGCGACCGCGTTGTGCTCGCCGGCGGCGGGGGACGCTCGCATTCGGTCGCCACCCGGATCGTCGGGCGGGAGGAGTTCGCCGGTTACTGGGAGTATCTCATCGACGACGCGATCATCACGGCCCCCGCCCATCCGAACTGGGGCGGCACGGCGCTGATCGGCGGCAAGGGCGAGCTTCTCGGCATTGGTTCGCTGCAACTCGAACGCAAGCACGAGAAGGGCCTCGAGGAAAACATCAACATGGTCGTGCCGATCGATCTGCTGAAACCGGTGCTCGACGATCTGACGACCTACGGGCAGCGGCGCGGGCCAGTGCGGCCGTGGCTCGGGCTTTACGCCGCGGATGTCGAAGACCGAATCGTCGTCATGGGCCTTGCGCACAACGCGCCGGCGCAGCGCGCGGGCTTGCAGACCGGCGACATGCTGCTCGAAGTGGCGGGCGCGCCCGTGAAGAAGCTGGCGGACCTTTTCCGGAAGATCTGGGCGCTCGGCAACGCCGGCGTCGAGGTGCCGATCAAGGCATGGCGCGAAGGCCGCACCTTCGATGCAAAAATAATCTCCAGCGACCGCGCGAAATTTCTCAAGCGGCCGCGCCTCCACTGAAGTCCCTCCCGGCGGAGAACCCCATGAAAGCCAAAACGACCCCGGCAAAGAAGGCCGCACGCCCCTCTCGCGGAGAAGCGGAAGCCGCCGTGCGAACGCTGATCCGCTGGGCCGGCGAGGATCCCGACCGCGAAGGCCTGCTGGATACGCCAAAGCGCGTGGCGCGCGCCTATGAGGAATGGTTTTCCGGCTACGCGGAGGACGCGGAAGCCTACCTGCAACGGACCTTCCGGGAAGTCGCGGGCTACGATGAGATCGTGCTCCTGCGCGACATCCGTTTCGAATCGCATTGCGAGCATCATATGGCGCCGATCATCGGGCGCGTGCATATCGGCTACCTGCCGAAGCGGCGCGTGGTCGGCATCTCCAAGCTCGCGCGCCTCGTGGAGGTTTACGCGAAGCGCATGCAGATTCAGGAACGCATGACGGCGGAAATCGCGAACACGCTCGACCGCGTGCTGAAGCCCGTGGGCGTCGGCGTGATCGTGGAGGCGATGCACACCTGCGTCACCACCCGCGGCGTGCACAAGGATGCCGCCAGCATGGTGACAAGCCGGATGCTCGGCAGCTTCCGGACGCGCGCGGAAACACGAAACGAATTCCTGTCGGCCATCGGTTTGAAGGGGACGAGAGCGGCCGTTTTATAAGCCGCCATCCATCGGGGGACTTTCCGCAATGAACGCCATCAGTGTGTCGCTTCTGGTTTTCGCATTCATGTTCACGGGCGCCCTGATCGGCATGGCGATCCGCAGCGTGCTGCCCCGCCACGATTTGAATCCCGATTCCAAGGAAGTGGTGAAGCTCGCGATGAGTCTTATAGCCACCCTCACCGCCCTTGTGCTCGGACTGCTGGTGGCGACGGCGAAAAGTACGTTCGATGCGAAGTCCACGCAGGTGCGGCAGTTGACGTCGAACTTCGTGCTGCTCGACGCATTCCTTGAACAATATGGTCCCGAAACGCGCGCCGCACGCACGCAGTTGCGCCGTGTGCTGCCCGCGATGGCCGACCGCATCTGGACCGAGGATAATGAATCCACCCCGGTGCTGCCGGCGTTCCAGAAAACGGCCGAGGGCGAGGCCTATTTGCGCGACCTGCAGGCGATCAATCCGCGCAACGAAGTGCAGCGCGGGCTGCGCGACCGGGCGCTGCAAATCACCAACGAGATCGCGCTGGCACGCCTGCAACTCCACGCCCAGACCGGGAATTCAATCCGCACGGCCTTCCTCGTCGTGCTGGTGTTCTGGCTGGTCGTGCTGTTCGCAGGATTCGGACTGGTGGGGCGCGCGTCGCCGGTCACGATCGGCGCGCTGATCGTTTGCGCGCTGTCGGTGTCGGGGGCGATCTTCCTCATTCTGGAGCTTGATCGCGCGTTCGATGGGCTGATGGCGATGTCGAGCGAGCCGCTGCGAAATGCGCTGGCGCCGCTGCGCTAGGCGAGCAATGTCAGCGAGGTGTCCACGGCCGCGCGCAGGAAAGAGTCCGTTTCCGGTTGCGGGTCGCTCATCGCCGGGCGAAAGCCCCGTTCCCACCGAGCGCGCATGTTCACCGCCGCCCGCATCGAGGGGATGCCCGCGTCAAAACGCGGTCATTGCAGCGTGAAGAGTACGATGTGCCGTGCTCCCCTCGGCTCCGGTCGCACAACGCCCTTCACCACGTATAGCGCAGCCGTCCGGTCGCCGAATATCTCTGCGTGTTCTCGCCGAATTCGCCGTCGAGACGCACGCCAAGGGAATAGCCGTTCCTCCAAAAGGTCTCCACGCCGACCGAGGCGAGCACCAGATCGCTGTCCGGCCTGGCGCCGGTTACGACGAAGCTCGATCCAGGCAGCGCGATGAAACTCGCGGTTACGTTCGGCGACGACCAGAAGTCGTGCGCCCAGGCCAAGCGTGAGCGCAACGATACGACGGTGTTGGGATCGATGTGTGCCCGCCAGTCGTACCAGGCGCCAAGCTCGGTACGGGCGGTGGTGGTCGTGCGGGCGTCATAGGCAAGCGCGAACACCGCCGAGCCGGAGGCGGCACTTTCGCTGTAGGACGGCGTACGGAAGACCTGCGCCTGGGCCGCGGCATAGGGGGTGTATCCGGACCGGCTCCGCCAGCCCGGCGGGCTTGGGAGTGCGTAGCGATAGCCGCCTTCGACCCGTGCGCCCACATTGTGGGCGGAATAATCGGCGACGAGATGATCGGTACCCGCGACCGTTACAAAGCGATCAGTGGACATGTCATGCCAGGCATAAGCGAGCGCCGCCGAGGCATATGCCGCATGCACGCGCGTGGTGCTGTAAACAGCCGCCTGAAACATGTCGCTGCGTCCGCTGCCGAGTCCGCCCGACAGGCCAAAGCGCGTGCCGCCGCCGGCGAGCGCAAAGCCGGCAATGGTGTTGTCGTTGATCCGGTAGTCGAGGCCGGTGGCAAAACCGTAAGAGCGCACCGACCGGTCATGGCTGCCGGTTTGCGGGTCACCCGATGCGTTGCCCTGCCCACCATAAACGGCGCTCCAGATACCCCACCGGCCCGGCTCGCGCGCCCGGCCGGGCGACGTAAAGACTCCGCTGACCGGCGACTGTCGGGCTTCCGGCGCAATGCCGAGTGCCTTGACGACCCTCGGCGGGGCGTCGCGGTTGTCGCCGAACGGACGCTCATCGTCCGCGAAAGGCCGGCCGGTGTCGGAGAACGGACTGGTCAACAGCGACAGGAACGAATTCATCGCCTGCGCCGCTGCCGGTGAGGAGCCGGTGGCGGTCTCGCCTGAAAGTTGCGTGAGCGCTGCCGCCAGCTGGGTCGGCGTCAAATTAAAGAGATCCAGGAACGCCAAAGGCAGGATGCCGCCATTGGCAACAAAAGTATCGATTCCATCAGCGACCGAGAACTCATTTCTCGAAGCCGATGTTGGCAGCAAAGACGCCAACACCGGTGCCCCGGTAGGCCCGAGAACCACCCCTCCTGTCCCGACAATAAGATCGCACAAGGAGATCGTGTTGGTATCCAATATCACCGCGCCCGTGCGCGCCCAGGCGGCCCCGCAGGTAATGGTGGCACCCGTGGTGAGGGTGATGCTCGCCAGCGCAAGGATATCGCCCGCGAACGTTGTGCCGGTACCCAGGGTCGCTGAGCTGCCGACTCTCCAAAACACATTGCCGCCTTGCGCGGCGTTGATCAGCAATACGCTCGAAGCGCTCGCCGTGGTCAGCGTGCTGCCAATGTTGAAGATGAAAACTGCGTTTGGGTTGCCCAGTCCGTTCAGGGTGAGCGCGCCGGTCAACTGAGCCGCCGAACTAAAATTGTAGACGCCCGGCACGAGGGTTTTACCGCCCAGATCCTGGCCCGTGAGGTCCGCCGTGGTGGGCCTGCCCGCCAGATTGTTGTAGGCGATGGTGAGATCGCTTTGCGCCTGGATCGCGACCGCGTCATTCTGATGGATGGACGCACCCGGGCCGGTCAGGATTCCCGGTCCGCCATCAACCGCAAAAAAACCCGTGATCGACGAACCCGGACTGACGCCAAGGTTCCCGGGCCTCGCGGCGGTTCCGGTCAGAACCGTGGGGCCGGTGTTGGTCACGGCCGAGCCGCCCAGTACCGCGAAGTCATCCACGGTTCCCAAGGGAGGCGCCTGCGCGGAAACCGGGGCTGCTGCTGCCATCAGGCCGAGCACCATGAGGGCTGCGGCCGAGCAACTTGAAAGATATCGCGATCCGTTTCCTGTTCGCGCGCAACTGTTTGTCCGGATCGACATACCGCCACCGTTCCAATGAGTGGATGAATGGTAGGAAAGGAAGGAGCGCTCATCAGTACAGTTTTGGACGGTCCAAAATTGAACAAGGGAAAAATGACTTGCTCACGAACGTGTTCAATCTTGCACCGTTCAAAATTGAACAATGAGCAACAGGCGCGGTGCGAGGACGAACTCTTCGATTCACCGGAGGCGTTTTTTTGATCGTGTTTTCAAGGACCCTGCCTAAGCCGGATCAAGTTCAACCGCAGACTTGTCCGGCGGCATCTTCAGTCGTGCAGCACGACGCTCAGCAAGGAGGGGTGCACTTTCAAAGCGCCGTTGTACTCAACAAAGCCGAGCTGCCGAAATTTGTTCATAAAAAAATTCACGCGCGGCCTTGTGGTGCCGACCATTTCGGCGAGCGTCTCCTGGCTGATTTTTATGACCGCGGGCCGCGGAGATTCCTCGTTGCCGAAATTCGCCATCAGAAGAAGCAATCGGGCCAGCCGTTTCTCGCTCGAATTGAAGAGCTGATCTACGAGGTCGGCCTCGACCCGTACGTTCCGCGCCAGCAGATGTGCTACGAATTTCTCAGCGAATAACGGCTCTTCACGAAGCGCGCGGATGACCACTGATTTTTCCAGCCGCATCAGGATGCATTTCGTCATGGCGACGAGAGTCGAAATGCGCAGAGGCTGGCCGGCCAGGCATCCCTCGCCTACGAAGTCCCCCTGTCCCATGATGGCGATGACGGCCTCCTTCCCCTGGGAGGAAACGACCGTGACCTTCACCTTGCCTTCCTGGATGTAGAAGATGGAATCCGCCGCTTCCCCTTGGGAGAAGACGACCTGCCTTTCATTATAGTTTGCAATGGTCCGGCCGCCGTCGGGGGCGGAAAGAAACTCTTGAATGTCGAATGGTCTCTTGGGTTTGACCATGGTCCGGGGAATCTCGAGTACAATTTTATATTGCGCGATGAATAATTGCAATCTATAAGTGTAATGCCGGTGTTCATCCATCGCTCGCGCGGCCACGACATGATCGGATGGAATGAAGTCAGACGGCCCGCCCGTCGCCGCGCGGTCTATTCAGCGCGTTCGAAGATCAACGTGAAATTGTTGGCGGGCATGGGGATGGTTTCTGCAAGCCGCAGCCCGGCTGTTTCCGCCAGCGCCGTGACGTCGTTCATGTCGCGCAGGCCCCATTCGGGATTGCGCGCACGCAGCGTTCTATCGAACTGCTCGTTGCTGGGCGCCGTATGCGCGCCACTCCTCATGAACGGCCCGTAGAGAAACAATTTTCCGCCTCGTTGAAGCAACAAGCCCGCATTCGCGAACAGGCCTTCGGCCACTTGCCACGGCGAAATGTGGATGACATTGGCGCAGAAGACCGCGATCAAACTTTCACGCGAAAGTTCGGGTGCCGCCCGCTCCGCCCAGTCTTTTCGCATGAGGTCGATGGCAACCGGCGGACGGATATTGGGCAACACGGAAAATTCGCGCCACGCGGCAATGCTGTTCAAGGCCGCGTCATCCCGATCGCTCGGTTGCCAAATGATCTCCGGCAGGCGGCTCGCATAGTCCACCGCATGCTGGCCGCTGCCGCTGCCGAGTTCCAGCAGCGTGCCACGTTTCCCGCGCAGATGCCGCTCCAGCACCGCAAAGATCGGCTCGCGATTTTTGTGAAACGCGGGTGCATCCAGTCGGCCATCCTCGCCGGAAACGGGTTTAGACCAGAAATCGTGAGCCATGAAAAAGCATAGCACGTGGCTTCAATTCGTTTCGCGCCCGAACAACTTACGTGCACCGTTCAAAGCAATCGCAATCGTGCAGGCCCAGGTCAGCAGCGCGCCCGCGCCGAAGGCGAGCCGGGCGAACTGCTCGCCGAAACTTTCGGTGACGAACCACGGAACGCTCAGATGAAACGGCTGGGTGCCAGGACCGAAGGCGATCCAGGTGCCGATGGCGCCAAAGGCCGCAAAGATCGCAAGCACCGAGACATACTGAAGGGCGCGCAGCCAGAACGGCGCTTCGGCCGGCAGCGGCCCTGCAAACTGTCCGTCGCCCGCGGCGCCGCGCGACAGCACGATCAAACCACCGAGCAGAAACGCACCGCCGGAAAGCAGCACGACCCAGAGCGGGCCGCTGAGGCTTTGCTTGCCCCCCGGCAGCGGCAAAAGACCGAAGCCCGCGAGGATCACATAAAGGCCGATGCCGCAGGAGAGCATGGCAATCGCGATGTTCTGTCTTGCGGAAAAATGGCTGCGTTCGCGCATGCACGCAGCATCGCCGATGGTCCTTGCCAATTCGTTGATCCCGCACCGGCAAATTTTGCCGGGATCAGCCGGGGATCAATTCACAGGGCAGATCGTCCGGCGCATAGTCGCGCGGGTGGTTGTTTTGCCAGTGCTTCCACAGCGGCCACATGAGGCCGGCACCCGCAACAATCAGTCCAAGAACATGCCAGGACGTCTCCAGAATCAGAAACAGACCGACCGGCAGCACCACGAACATCAACGCCGCCGCGATGGCCGTCACCATGAAGAAAGTATGCTTTCCCTCGCTCATGCCAGCGCGAAAGCGGATGCCGCTTTCGCCCGATTTGGCGAGTGCCGCATGCAGCGCAAGAATGAATTCCCGATATGAAAGTGCCCGCGCATCGTCCGGCAGCCCCATATCGGTGGTGCTGTAGAGAATGAGATTGTCGCCGTCGCGAAATCGAACCTGGCAATTGTAGACATCGCCGTGGCGCGCTACATGCGAGCTCGAAAGATGCACGGAAACAATCTCGCCAAACTTCCTTTCGCGGTCGTGTCCCTCGTACTGCCAGCGCAGGACGTCGCCGTTCACCGTGATCCCGTGATTGGTGTGACGCCAGAACATTCGCTGCTCGCCCTCGCGGATGAAAATATCGAAATCGCGCGGGTCGCCAGAGTTCTGCATTCGCCACCTGTCCACGACAATCTTAGGTGCGGCGCGAAACGGAATCCAGCGCCGCGCTAATATTCCGGGAAATGAATGAGTCATGCACCCCGGGAATATGCGCGCAGCGTCCTCCACGCTTGACCTCCGCCCGGCGAACGAGGAGTGTGCCGCGCCATGATTTTCCCCAAAAGCGGAACCGTCAGCGAGGTTGAGTCGTCCTATGCGTGGGCGCGGCTGTGGACGGCGCTGCTGCTCGGCACCATCGGCTGCGTCGGCATGTGGTCGGTGGTGGTGGCGCTGCCCGCCGTGCAGGCCGATTTCGGCGTGCTGCGCGCGGACGCGTCGGTTCCTTATACGCTGGCAATGTTCGGCTTTGGCGTCGGCAATGTCGTGTTCGGCAAACTCTCCGACCGCTACGGCATCATGGTGCCCGTGGCGCTGAGCGCTGTCTGCCTGTTCGCCGGCTATGTCGGCGCCGGTTTTGCCGCGACCTTGTGGCAGTTCGCGCTGCTGCATTTTCTCGTCGGCCTTGGCGCATCGGCGACCTTCGGGCCGATCATGGCGGACACTTCGCAATGGTTCACGCGCCGCCGCGGCATTGCGGTGGCAATCGCGGCGAGCGGAAATTACATGGCGGGCACGGTGTGGCCGCCGATTTTCCAGTATTTCATTTCGACGTCCGGCTGGCGCGCGGCGCATATCGGCGTGGGCATCTTCTGCCTCCTGACGATGCTGCCGCTCACCCTGATGCTGCGGCGGCCGCTGCCGTCGCAGGTGGGCTCGGCTGCGGCGGCGACGGCGCAGGGCGCACTCGACCGGCTCGGCATTTCCAGAAACGCGCTCACGGTGCTGCTCAGCATCGCGAGCGTCGCCTGCTGTGTCGCGATGGCGATGCCGCAGGTGCATATCGTTGCTTACTGCGGCGATCTTGGTTACGGCGTCGCGCGCGGCGCGGAAATGCTCTCCCTGATGCTGGGCATGGGCATCGTCTGCCGCCTCGCTTCCGGCTTCGTCGCCGATCGGATCGGCGGCGTCGCGACCCTGATGATCGGATCGGTGATGCAGGGCGTGGCGCTCTTTCTCTATCTCTTCTTCGACGGCCTCACTTCGCTCTATGTCATCTCCGCGCTGTTCGGCCTGTTTCAGGGCGGCATCGTGCCGATGTATGCGGTGATCGTACGCGAGTATTTTCCGCCGCAGGAAGCGGCCACCCGCGTCGGCATCGTGATTGCAATGTCGGTTGTCGGCATGGCACTCGGCGGCTGGGTGTCGGGCTTGATCTTCGACCTCACGGGTTCTTATCAGGCCGCCTTCGCGCACGGCTTGATGTGGAACCTGCTCAATGTCGGCATCGTTACGTGGCTGCTGACCAAGGGCGGACGCAAGCAGGTGGCTTACGCCTGATCTCTCTTCTGCGATTGTGATAACTTAGAGCCGAAATAATTCCGGGACGCAGGCGATGAACGCAGAGCAAGGCCTTGCCCGCAGAATTGCAGAAGAAGTGCTTGCGAGTTTCGACGCGCACCGAACAATCGAACCCTTTACGGGACGGGTGACCGGCTTTGATCTACCCCTCGCCTATCAGGTCGCTGCTGAAGTTAGGCGGCTGCGCGTTGCACGCGGCGAGAAGGCGGCCGGACGCAAGATTGGGTTCACCAACACTGCGATCTGGGCCGAGTGCAACGTCACCGCCCCCATGTGGGGTGACATGTACGACACGACCATTCACGATCTGGAATCAATCGGCGGCAAGTTTCGTATCGCTCATCTGTTCGAACCGAAAATCGAGCCGGAAATTGTGTTCGGTTTCGCCGAAGCGCCGAAGCCGGGCATGACGGAAAATGAGATCCTCGGCTGCGTGGACTGGATCGCGCCGGGCTTTGAAATCGTATCATCGATGTTCCCCGGCTGGAAATTTCAGGGCGCCGATACGGTCGCGGCCCTTGGCGTGCACGGTGCATTGCTGACGGGAAAGAAAGTACCGCGAGGGCGGCTGACGGATGCCGAATGGCTCCGGCAACTCGTCAGTATGAAGATCAATCTGTTCCGCAATGACGTATTGGAGGAACAGGGCGAAGGTGCAAACACGCTGGGCAGTCCGTTGAAGTCGCTCCGGCACCTTATCGCCGTGCTCGATCGGGACAGGATCAATCCGCCGCTCGCCGCCGGTGAAATCGTCACGACCGGCACCCTCACCCGCCTCCGCGTCATTCAATCCGGTGAAATCTGGTCTGTAGCGTTCACAGGCATTCCCTTCGAGGGCTACTCGCTCCATATAGAGTAGCGACTCGCGGAAAGATTAATGGCCAAAGCCCGCAATTCCTACATCTGCCAGGCCTGTGGCGCGGTCGCTCCGCGCTGGCAGGGCAAGTGCGAGTCCTGCGGCGCATGGAATACGATCATCGAGGAAACAGCCGCGGCGGCCGCCGTGCCCGTTGCGCAGCGCTCCTCGCGCAAGGGCCGCTCCATTCTGCTGGAATCGCTCGCCGGCAAGGGCGAGGAAGCCCCGCGCACGCCGGCGGGCATCGCGGAATTCGACCGCGTCACCGGCGGCGGTTTCGTGCGCGGCTCGGTTTTGCTGCTCGGCGGCGATCCCGGTATCGGCAAATCGACGCTGCTGATCGAAGTGGCGGCGAAGCTCGCCCAGCAGGGCAAGCGCGTCGTCTATGTCTCCGGCGAAGAAGCGGTCGCGCAGGTGCGGATGCGCGCCGAACGGCTGGCGCTCTCGAAAGCGCCGGTGGAGCTTGCCGCCGAAACCAATGTCGAGGACATCATCGCGACGCTCGGCGAAGGCCCAGCCCCTTCGCTGGTAGTGATCGATTCCATCCAGACCATGTGGACGGAGACGGTCGACTCCGCGCCGGGCACGGTTACTCAGGTCAGGGGCTCGGCGCAGGCGTTGCTCCGCTTCGCCAAAAAAACCGGCGCCACCATCGTATTGGTCGGCCACGTCACCAAGGACGGACAGATCGCCGGTCCGCGCGTGGTCGAGCATATGGTGGACGCGGTGCTGTCCTTCGAAGGCGAAGGCAGCCAGCAGTTCAGAATACTGCGCGCGCTGAAAAACCGCTTTGGCCCCACCGACGAGATCGGCGTGTTTGAGATGACAGGGCGCGGCCTGTCCGAAGTCGAGAACCCGTCGGCGCTGTTTTTATCCGACCGCGATCTCGGCAGTCCCGGCACGGCGGTGTTCGCCGGCATCGAAGGCACAAGACCTTTACTCGTGGAAATCCAGGCGCTCGTGGCGCCGACAGCATTGGGAACGCCGCGCCGTGCCGTCGTCGGCGCCGACGGCAGCCGCCTCTCGATGATTCTCGCGGTACTGGAAGCGCGTTGCGGCGTGCGACTGTCGGGGCATGATGTTTACCTGAATGTCGCAGGCGGGTTGCGCATCGCGGAACCCGCCGCCGATCTCGCCATCGCAGCGGCACTCGTTTCGTCGCTCTCCGGCTCGTCGCTGCCGCAGGATGCGGTTTATTTCGGCGAGGTCAGCCTGACGGGTGCGGTTCGCGCGGTACCACAGGGTGCGGCCCGGCTGAAGGAAGCACTCAAGCTCGGCTTTTCGCGCGCGGTGGTGCCTGAGTCCGGCAAGGCGGAGCGTGTCGAGGGAATTTCCATGACGACCGTCGCCGCCCTCGACCGTCTGGTGGCGGATATTGCCGCCCGCTCGCCGAAGGGACTGCGTGCGGCGGCTGGGCGCGGAGAAGACGGGTGACGAGGCCTGTAGGCGGGGCTATAAGCCTCCTGCCCGGTTCTTTCCGAGTCGGGAATTTCACGCTGAGCGCGGGCTCCGTTTCATGCCGCTGACACTGCTCGACATCGCCCTTCTTGTTGTGATGCTGATTTCGGGAATCCTCGCCATGGTGCGGGGCTTCATGCGCGAAATCCTGTCGATCGCCTCCTGGCTGATCGCGGCGGTTGTCACGCTTTACGGCTACAGCCGCGCGGAAATGTTCGTAAAGCAATATGTGACGAACGATCTCGTTGCGAAGGCGGTCGCCATCGGCGGGCTGTTCCTGCTCACGCTGCTGATCATTTCGCTGTTCACGGTTAAGATTTCTGATCTCATCCTGGACAGCCGCGTCGGCGCGCTCGACCGCTCGCTCGGCTTCCTGTTTGGCCTCGCCCGCGGCCTCGTCATCATGGTCGTGGCCTTCCTGTTTTTCGCATGGCTGGTACCCGTCAAAAGCCAGCCGGAATGGGTTAAGGGCGCCAAATCCCGGGTGGTCCTGCAGGCGACCGGAGACTGGCTGCTGTCGATCTTGCCGGATGACCCTGAAACCGCCATCTTGAAAAGGCTAAGGAAGCGCGACGGCGAGGACGGGCCGGCCGATACGCCGCCCAACCCGCAACAGCGTTAGGAACCATTCGCTCCTGATGCGCGACTCGCGTATGCAGGGCAAACAGAAGCCGGTTACAAACGCCAGCACCGGCAGGGCTTCGATCAGTTGCTTGAGCGTAACCGCGCAACGTCGCAGTAACGCTGAGCCGGAGGGCCAAGATGGCTCTGGAACAAGTCGGCGAGAACGCTCCTATGGTTGAGCCAGGCGACGACCGGCTGCGCGAAGAGTGCGGCGTATTCGGCATATTCAATCATCCGGAAGCCTCGGCGATCACCGCACTCGGCCTGCATGCGCTCCAGCATCGCGGGCAGGAAGCGGCGGGCATCGTCAGTTTCGACGGCAAGCGGTTTCACTCCGAGCGCCGCCTCGGCCTCGTCGGCGATACCTTCTCCAAGCGCAGCGTGATCGACGGCCTCCCCGGCACCATGGCCATGGGCCATGTGCGCTATTCCACGACCGGCGCCACGATCCTGCGCAACGTGCAGCCGCTGTTCGCCGAACTCGATGCCGGCGGCTTCGCCATCGGCCATAACGGAAATCTGACCAACGGCATTTCGCTCCGCCGCCAGCTCGTGCGCGATGGCGCCATCATGCAGTCCACCTCCGACACCGAAGTGATGCTGCATCTGGTGGCGCGCTCAAGGATGCCGCGCTTCGTCGAGCGTTTCATTGATGGGCTGCGCTCCATCGAGGGTGCCTACGCCTTCGTCGCGATGACGAACAAGAAGCTGATCGGCGCCCGCGATCCCTTGGGCATCCGTCCGCTGGTGCTCGGCCGGCTTGGCGACTCCTATATTCTGACCTCGGAAACCTGCGCGCTCGACATCATCGGCGCGCGGCATGTGCGCGACATCGAGAACGGCGAGGTGGTGGTCATCACGCCGGAAGGCGTGCAGTCGATCAAGCCGTTTCCGGCGATCGCGCCGCGGCCCTGCATCTTCGAATATATCTACTTCGCCCGGCCGGACTCGGTGGTCGGCGGGCGCAGCGTCTATGAGGTTCGCAAGAACCTCGGCTTGCAGCTCGCGCGCGAACATCGCGCCGATGCCGATGTGGTCGTGCCGGTGCCGGACTCCGGCGTGCCGTCCGCCATCGGCTACAGCCAGGAATCCGGCATCCCCTACGAACTTGGCATCACGCGCAACCATTATGTCGGCCGCACCTTCATCGAGCCCGCGCAACCGATCCGCGAGCTGGGCGTGCGCCTGAAGCATTCCGCCAACAAGGCGGTGGTGAACGGCAAGCGGATCGTGCTGCTGGATGACAGCCTCGTGCGCGGCACCACCTCGATCAAGATCGTGCGCATGATGCGCGAGGCCGGCGCCAAGGAAGTGCATATGCGCATTTCCAGCCCGCCGATCACGCATTCGGATTTCTACGGCATCGACACGCCGGAGCGGGAGAAGCTGCTCGCCGCAACGCACGACCTCGAAGGCATGCGCAAATATATCGGCGCGGACTCGCTGCAATTTCTTTCCATCGAGGGGCTTTACCGCGCGATGGGCTACGAGAAGCGCGATGCGGAGCGGCCGCAGTTCAGCGACCACTGCTTCACCGGCCAGTATCCGACGACACTCACCGACCAGAACGGCGAGAAAGCCCCGAAGCAGCTGTCGCTGCTGGCCGAGGCGAGTTGAGTTCGGCGGCTAAACTATTTCAAAACCGACAAATATGTTATTTCAACGGTGGATGGCGGCTCACCATCATTGGCAACTTTGATTTTGGCGTCCACATCGACCCCAAAAAACTTGCCTTCTCCTGCTTTTAATGGATGAGAGTTATATGGTTCGACAATCACTGTTCCGGGTCCATGATTTCTAACAAAAAATCTCCAGGCCGCTCCCGATGCAGTGATTGAATAAGGATCTTTAGTAGCCAAAACCGCGAACGTGTTTGACATTCTCCCTCCCCCCGATGCAATTTAAAGTAGTATTTCCTCGCGTTGCAAAATTGTCAAATGCAGACCTCTGAAAAAAAAACATCAGCAATTTGCAAGGGCAAAATCGCCCTCGTCACCGGCGCCTCGCGCGGGATCGGCTGCGCCGTGGCCCTCGAATTGGCGAAGCAGGGCGCGCATGTGGTGGCGCTCGCCCGCACCGTCGGCGGGCTGGAAGAACTCGACGACGAAATCCAGAAAATGGGGAGCAGCGCCACGCTGGTGCCTGTCGACATCCGCGATGGTGATGCGCTTGATCGTCTGGGCGCTTCGCTGCATGAGCGCTACAAGAAACTGGACATCCTCGTCGGCAATGCCGGCTTCCTCGCGAATCTCACGCCGCTCAGTCATGTCGAGCCAAAAGACTGGGACCAGACCATTGCGACCAATCTCACGGCGAACTGGCGGCTGATCCGTTCGCTCGATCCGCTGCTGAAGGCGAGCGACGCGGGGCGCGCGGTGTTTGTAACGTCGGGCGCCGCCCGCAAGGCGACGCCGTACTGGGGGGCATACGCGGTTTCAAAAGCCGCGCTCGACACGCTGGTGCTGACCTACGCGGCGGAGTGCGAGAAGACCAATGTGCGCGTGAACCTGTTCAACCCCGGGCCGATCCGCACCAAAATGCGCGCCCGCGTGATGCCCGGCGAGGACCCGGCAACCCTCGATCCGCCCCGCAAGCCCGCCGAGTACATCGTCAAACTCTGCCTGCCCTCCTGCGAGGAAAACGGCCGGATCTACGATTATCGCTCGAAGGCGTTTTTGCCCGCCTAGACGGGAATAAACCGGCACTCCCGCGAGTTGATTATCGTGCGCGTTGCGCCCCATAATTAGGCCAACAAGAACAACGAACATCACGACTTTCCGGGAGGATGCCAATGCCGGTCTTGCTGCGTCTCGCGGCTCTCTTTTCGCTCGCCTTCGCCCTCGCCGCTCCCTTCTCGGGCGCGTCCGCGCAAGGATTTCCGTCGCGGCAAGTGACGTTCGTGGTGCCGTTCGGTGCCGGCGGCTCTGCCGACACAATCATTCGCGTGATCGGACAGCATCTTCAGGAACGCTGGAAGCAGGCGGTCGTCGTTGAAAACAAGCCCGGTGCCGGCGGCAATATCGGCAACGACAACGTCGCGAAATCGACGCCCGACGGCTACACGCTCCTGATGACGCCAAGCTCCATCGCGATTGTGCCGCATCTCTACAACAAGCTCACCTACGACCCGATCAAGGACTTCCAGCCGGTGACGCTGATCGCGACCCAGCCGATGGTGCTCGTGGTGTCGAACGAATTTCCGGCGAAGTCGGTCGGCGAACTGATCAAGATGGCGAAGGACAAGCCGGGCTCGATCCAGTATGCCTCCGCCGGCAACGGCACGACCAACCACCTTGCGACGGAGCTGTTCAAGGTGACGACGGGGATCAATCTCGAACACGTCCCCTACCGCAACAACCCGCAGGCGATGCCGGACGTGATCGGCGGGCGTGTGCCGGTGTTCTTCGACTTCGTGCTGACGGGTGCGCCGCATGTGCGCGAAGGCAAGGTGCGGGCGCTCGCAACCACCGGCCAGAAGCGCTCGCCGGTGCTGCCGGATGTGCCGACGGCGATCGAGGCGGGGGTCGCGGGCTTCGAGGCCGCGACCTGGTTCGCGATCTACGCGCCCGCGAAAGCCCCGAAGGATGTGGTCGAGAAGCTGAACAAGGACGTGCTCGAAGTGCTGGCGCTTCCCGCGGTGAAGGACCGCTTCGCGCAGCTCGGCATCGAGATGCTCGCCAAGGGACCGGCCGATCTCGCCGCACTCACCAAGACCGACTTCGAGAAGTGGGGCCCGGTGATCGAGAAGGCGAAGATCAAGCTGGATTAGAAGAGCGTCGTCCCGGCCGAGCGCAGCGAGAGCCGGGACCGTGATCGGCATGCGGATGGCGGTCCCGGGTCTCGCATTGCTTCGCAACGCTCGCCCGGGATGACGATTATCTTCGGTCTTTATCAAACGGATTGTCGCTTTCCCGGAACGCAAGGCGGATTGGCACGCCCGGCAGATCGAAGGCCTCGCGCAGGCTGTTCACGAGGTAGCGCACATAGGATTCCGGCAGCGCGCTGGTGCGGTTGCCGAACAGCACGAAACTCGGCGGACGCGCCTTGGTCTGGGTCATGTATCGGAGTTTGATGCGGCCGCCGGAAACCGCGGGGGGCGGGTTCTGCTCCACCGCCGCCTGCAGGAAGCGGTTGATCGTCGAGGTGGACGCGCGCCGGTTCCACACTTCGTAGGCCTTCTCCACCGCGTCGATCAGCTTGTCCATGCCTTCGCCGATCAGGCCGGCGACCGGCACGATCGGCATGCCCCTCGCCTGCGGCAGCCAGTGATCGGCTTCCTCGCGCAGTTTTTTCGGCGTGACTTCCTTGGCTTCAGCCAGGTCGATCTTGTTCATGCCGATCACCAGCGCGCGGCCCTCGCGCACGACGAGATCGGCGATGCGCAGATCCTGCTCCTCGAACGGCTTCTCCGCGTCGAGCAGCACGATCACGACTTCGGCGAACTTGATCGCGTTCAATGTGTCGGCCACCGAAAGTTTCTCGATCTTGTCATCGATCTTGGAGCGGCGGCGCATGCCGGCGGTGTCGTAAATTTCGAACTTCTGCGCGCCGCGCGTAAACTGCACGGCGATGGCATCGCGGGTGATCCCCGGCTCCGGCCCGGTCAGCAGGCGGTCTTCGCCGATCAGCCGGTTGATGAGCGTGGACTTTCCGGCATTCGGACGCCCGACGACGGCGACGCGGATCGTGTCTTCTTTCTTCTCCGGCAGTTCGCTTTCTTCCGGCATCAATGCCGCCAGGGCCGCGAACAGGTCCGCAAGCCCCTCACCATGTTCGGCGGAAATGGCGACCGGCTCGCCAAGGCCCAACTCGTAGCCTTCATAGGCACTCGCGGACTTGCCTTCGCATTTGTTGGCGACGACCACGACGGGCTTCCCGGATTTGCGGACCAACTGCGCGAAGGCGCGGTCCGTCGGCGTGATGCCCGCCCGCGCGTCCATCAGGAACAGCACCACATCGGCGTCCTGCAGCGCGGTTTCGGTCTGCGCCTGCATCCGCTCGTTCAGGCCGTCGGAGGATTCATCGAAACCCGCGGTGTCGATCACGCCGAACGACAGATCGCCGAGCGAAGCATCGCCCATGCGGCGGTCGCGCGTGACGCCGGGCCGGTCATCGACCAGTGCGACACGCTTGCCAACGAGACGGTTGAACAGCGTGGACTTGCCCACATTGGGGCGGCCGACAATGGCGACGATGGTGCGCATCGCAGGACCATGAAACGATTATCGCAGAAAAGTACAGGAAGAACGGGCTAGCGCGTCTCGGACCAGGGGTCTTCGGACTCGGCATTTTTCTTGGGGCGCGAAGCGGTGCGGGACACGGCCTGCTGCTCCTTCGCGGCACGGGCTTCGGCGGCGCGCTGGGCGCGGGCTTCGGCTTCCTGCTGGGCCTTCATGGCACGCGCCTCGCGCGGGCTCATTTTCTGCTTCTGCGCCTCGGCTTCCTTCATTTGCTTCGCGGAAGCATCCGGATCGCTGCCCATATTGGGCTGGATCGCGATGTTGGAGTTCGAAGGCTGGGTCGGCGGCGCGCCGAATTCGACGCCCGGAATCCCCTGCGGGAAGAGCGCCTTGCGGTCGCCTGTGAGCGGCGTTTTCTTTTCCTGCCCAATTTCGTCGAACCCGGCACAGCCGGCCAGCAGTGCGCACGCGAAAAACGCGGCGGTGAGTGCTGCAACGGGCCAGCGGCGGCGATCCATCGGACGTTCCTTCACTGGGTCGCGGGCGTGACACCCGCACCCGTTCCGCCCGCCAGCGCGGACATGATCTGTGCCCGCTCGCGGATGCCGGGTGGCGTGTCGGTGTCAGTCTGGATCAAAGTAAAGAATTTCCAGGCGGCGGCATGGTCGCCGGCGCGATAATGCGCGAGCCCGAGGATTTCGCGGGCTGAGTGACGATAAGCGCCGGTCGGCGTATTCAGCGGCTCCATGCGCGCGGCGATTTCCGAAACCGGCGCGGTATCCACGAGCAAGAGCGCGGCATGGACTTTCGCGAGATCGCGCAAGAGGGGCGTGAGCGAAGTGTCGGCCGCGAGCGCGTCATAGGCGCGGGCACCTCCCGCACGATCGGACTTTCCGGCCTCGGCCGCGGCGCGGAAACGGGCGAGCATGCGGTACCCGGAGGAGCCGTCCCTGGCGAGGTCGTTGAAACTCTTTTCGGCGTCGAAGCGCTTGCCTTCCTGCGACAGGCGGACCGCTTCCTCGAACCGGGACGACGCCTGCAAGGATCCTTTCGCCTCGTACCATTCCCATCCGCGCCATGCGCCGACGGACGCCACGAGCAGGAGCGCAACGGCCACGGCATAGCCGCCGAAGCGATCCCACAACTTCATCATTCGTTCGCGGCGAAGTTCTTCGTCGACTTCGCGGATAATATCGGACATGGATTTCCCGGATCAGCCGCCCCAAGCGGCTCGATTGCCTAGGGGCGTAGGATAAAGATATGGACGGATCGTGGCAAACGCCCAATCCGTCCAAGTGCCTGTATTTTCAGGGCTTCCGGCGCAACTGGTAAACGTGGGCGGTGGCCGGGAACTCGCGGCTGCGCACCTCGGCGGCAAACGCCTTGATCGATTCCTCGATGCCGGCGGCGAGATTGCCGTACTGCTTCACGAATTTTGGCACCTTCGGCGAGAGGCCGAGCATGTCCTCCAGCACCAGAATCTGGCCGTCACAGGCGGGCGAGGCGCCGATGCCGATGGTCGGGATCGGGATTTCCGCCGTAATGCGGCGGGCGAGCGGCTCCGCCACCGCTTCCACCACGACGGAGAAGGCACCGGCCTGCGCCACCGCGCGGGCGTCGTCGAGGAACGGCCCCCATTCGGCCTCGTCGCGGGCGAGCGCCTTGAACGAGCCGAGCGTGTTGATCGACTGCGGCGTCATGCCGATATGGCCCATCACGGGCACGCCGCGCCCGGTGAGAAACTTGATCGTCTCCGCGAGGCGAACGCCGCCTTCCACCTTGATGGCACCCGCCTGCGTTTCCTTCAGCACGCGCACGGCATTACGGAAGGCCTGTTCTGGACTCTCTTCGTAGCTGCCGAAAGGCATGTCGACAACGACGAGCGCGCGTTTAGAGCCGCGCATCACCGCCCGCCCCTGCAGGATCATCATGTCGAGCGTCACCGGCACGGTCGTTTCCATCCCGTGCATCACCATGCCGAGGCTGTCGCCGACGAGAATCACATCGACATAGTTGTCGAGCAGCCGCGCGGTGTGCGCGTGATAGGAGGTGAGCGAAACGATCGGATCGCCGCCCTTGCGCGCGCGGATGTCGGGCGCCGTGATGCGGCGGATTTCGGCTTCGTTGTGCTGGCTCATGTTTCCTCAGGCCGGCATGACCGGCACCCCAACGACGTATAGGTGGAACACATAGGCGAGAAAGACATAGACCGCCAGACCGCCGGCGAGCGCGATCGTATCGCCCTTCCAGCCGGGCGGCGTCAGGGGCGCACGATGCGCTTCCTCGCGCCGTTTCAACGTGATGCGCGCATAAACCGCCCAGGCGAGAAAGGCGAGCGACAACACGACTGTCGCGGCATCGCCGTTCGCGAGCAGATGGGCGAGTGCCCAGGTCTTCACGGATGCGAGCATCGGATGCTTGAGCGCGGTCTTGATCCGGCCCGGCGCAAAGGCCGAAACCAGCATGATGCTCGCAAACAGCATCAGCAGCAGCGCAAGGTGACGGAGTCCGGTCGGTGGCGTGTACAGGATCGCCGGACCCGCCGCGCGCCAGGCGCCGTAGCCGTAAGCCGTCATCAGCAGGCCGGCGAGTGCCACCAGCGAATAGGCGATCTTGTAGGGCCCCATACCGAGCTTCGCGAGCAGCGACGCGCGCTGGTCGCGCAAGGTGGTGAAGGCGTGCGTTCCGAGAAAAAGGACGAGGCCTGCGAGCATCAAGGTCATGGCTGGCTTTCCTGCTGGCGTTGCGCGGGAAGCTAAGCCCGTTTCGATACACTTGTCACGGGCGCGTTCATCCGCGCTTAAGCATCGCAGTGTGCCGGTGAAAAACATGCTTTCCCGGATCGAGACAGTTCTCACGATCCGATAAGCCGGTAGCAATCTTTTTCGTATTCAATCGGCGGATGTTGAAACGCCGCCGGGAACTGATCCTCAGCGCGAGCCTGTTCCTCGCGCTTTGCGCCATTGCGCTGCTCGGCGCGCGCTACACCGTCGACTACCTGCTGTATCGCGACGCCGTTTCGACCGGACAGAGCTGGACAAAATACGTCGCGAACAATCTGAAAGACATCGAGACGATCGCCCAGGGGGAAATGCCGTCGGCGGAAAGCCTCTCCATCATCGAGCAGGCGCGCCAGGTCGGCAATGTCTACCGCTATAAAATTTTCGACGGCGACGGAAACCTGATGGTCTTTTCCGATCATCGCCAGCTGATCGAATACGGCGATGGCAAACTCGGCCTGAACGACGCCGCTGCGGCAAAAGCGATGGCGATGGGCAGTCCGACCGTCGCCGTGAAGGAAGGCGGGTTCTATCATCCGGCCTACTACGCCGAAGCCTATGTGCCGGTGGAAATCAACGGCCGCCGTGTCGCGGTGGTCGGAACCTATGTGGACCAGACCGAGAAGCGCGAACACTACCGCACGTTGTTTTTCTATGCAGCACTTTCCATCGGCCTCTTTACCACCCTCGCCTTCGGCATTCCGGCCTTCGCCTGGTATCGGCGCACGCAGGAGAAAGCGCGCGCCGACGAACAGATCAACTTCCTCGCCCGTCACGACCTGCAGACACTATTGCCGAACCGGAAATATTTTTTCGAAACGCTCGGATTCGCGCTCACCTCGCTGCCGGCGAACAGAACCGCGCTTGCACTCCATTGTGTCGATCTCGACCGATTGAAGGACATCAACAATGCCTACGGGCGCGAGGCGGGCGACTATGTGATCCGCAAGGTGGCCGAGCGGCTGCGTTTCGTCGCGCGATCGACCGATATGGCCGCCTGCTTCGGCAGCGACAGCTTTGCGATCCTGCAGACCAACGTGACCAGCGCAGGGGCCGCCGAAGCGCTTGCACGCCGCATTCTCGACGAGATCGCGGGCGTCTGCCACTACGACGGCAAGCAGATTTCAGTTTCCGGCAGCATCGGCACCGCACTTGCCCCGCAGCATGGCAGCGATGTCACGCGCCTGCTGAAATGCGCAGAACTTGCGCTCGACCGCGCCAAGAACGACGGGCGAAATTGCGCGCGGGTTTTCACGCCCGACATGGCGGTGAAACTCGCCGAGCGCATGGAGGTCGAACAGGCCATCCGCGATGCGATCGCCACGGAAAGTTTCGAGCTATATTTCCAGCCGCTCGTCTGCCTGCGCAAGGATCGCCTGGTCGGTTTCGAGGCGCTGTTGCGCCTGCCCGACGGCAAGGGCGGTTTCGTGCCGCCATCCGTGTTCATTCCGCTCGCGGAAGAAATGGGCCTGATCGACGTGATCGGGCGCTGGACGATGCGGCGCGGCTGCAAGATCGCGGCTTTGTGGCCGGAGAATTTGCGGCTCTCGGTGAATCTGTCGCCCGCGCAATTCCTCGCAAGCCGCGTCTCCAGCATGGTGGAGTGGGCGCTGAAGGACGGCGGGCTGGCACCCAATCGCCTTGCCCTCGAAGTCACCGAGAACATGCTGCTGAGCGACGCCGACGCGGTGCTGAAGGAATTGTCGCGACTGAAGGAATTGGGCGTGCGGATCGTCATGGACGATTTCGGCACCGGCTATTCGAGCTTGCAATATTTGTGGCGCTTCCCGTTCGACGCGATCAAGATCGACCGCAGCTTCATCGACGGGCTCGGCGGCAAACAGCAGAACATGGAAAAAATCGTCAGCACCATCGTGGCGCTCGGCCACACGCTCAACCTGAAGGTCACCGCCGAAGGCGTCGAGAACGAAAGTCAGCGGAAATTCCTGCGCAAGGTGGATTGCGACCACGTGCAGGGATTCCTGTTCGGCAGGCCGATGCCGGAAACGGAGCTTGCGGGCGCAATCCTCGCGGATTTCCAGAAAACCATGCCGAAGAATGTGGTGCAGTTGCCGGTCAAGGAATTGCCGCGGCAATCGCTGCGGGGGTGAGTTACACGAAACGCTCGTTCCGTCATCCTGAGGTGCGAGGCGCGATAGCGCCGAGCCTCGAAGGATGAACGGCCGGGAACGTCACCCTTCGAGGCTCGCGGCTTCGCCACTCGCACCTCAGGGTGACGGCCCATAGCCGAGGAATTTAGCCCGCCGTCTTCTTCACGTCCTTGATGTCGGCGAACGAGATATCCTGCGTGCGCTCGCGCGTATAGTCGAGGTCGAACGCGCTGCGGGCAAGAAACACCGGGTCGCCGTCGAGGTCCGAGGCAACGGACGAATATTTCGACTGGATGAACGCATCGAGCTTTTTGCGGTCGGCGCAGGAAATCCAGCGCGCAACCTCGAACTCGCTCTGCTCCAGACCGATCTCGAGCCCGTATTCCGCGTCGAGCCGCGCCTTCAGCACGTCGAGCTGCAAGGGGCCGACCACGCCGACGAGGGCGGGCGCGCCGTCGAGCGGGCTGAAAACCTGCACGACACCTTCCTCGGCGAGCTGCTGGAGCGCTTCCTTCAATTTCTTTGCTTTCATCGGATCGGCGAGCTTCACGCGCCGGATGATCTCCGGCGCGAAGCTCGGCACGCCCATGAAATTGATGTTCTCACCTTCGGTGAGCGTGTCGCCGATGCGCAGCACGCCGTGGTTGGGGATTCCCACCACATCGCCCGCATAGGCCTCGTCGGCAGTCGCGCGCTCGTTCGCGAAAAAGAACTGCGGCGAGTTCAACGACATCATCTTCTCGGTGCGAGCGACTTTCACCTTCATGCCGCGCGAGAGCTTGCCCGAGCAAAGCCGCGCGAAGGCAATGCGGTCGCGGTGGTTCGGGTCCATGTTAGCCTGCACCTTGAAGACGAAAGCGGACAATTTTTCCTCCGTCGCCTCCACGCGGCGCTTGTCGGCATCCTGCGCGCGGGGTGCTGGCGCATAATCGCCGAGCGCTTCCAGCAAATCGCGCACGCCGAAATTTTTCAACGCACTTCCGAAAAACACCGGCGTCAGATGGCCCTCGCGAAACGCCTTCAGATCGAATTTCTTGCAGCCGTCCCGGGCGAGTGCGAGTTCCTCCTCGAAGCCGGTGGAGTAGACGCCGGAAAGGGCCGCCATCTGGGAGGGCGTCATTTTTTCGCGCGGCGCGTTGGCGTCCGCTTCGAGGCGGCGAACGCCGCCGGTCGCCAGTTCCACCGTGCCGGCGAAATCGCGGCCCTGTCCGATCGGCCACGTCACCGGAGCCGCGTCGAGCGCCAGCGTTTTTTCGATCTCGTCTAGAATCTCGAACGGGTCGCGGCTTTCGCGGTCCATCTTGTTAATGAAGGTGACGATCGGAATATCGCGCAGGCGACAGACCTCGAATAGCTTTCGGGTGCGCGCCTCGATGCCCTTGGCGGCGTCGATCACCATGACGGCGGAATCGACGGCCGTGAGCGTGCGGTAGGTGTCCTCGGAGAAGTCCTCGTGGCCCGGCGTGTCGAGCAGGTTGAACACCAGCCCGCCGAACTCGAAGGTCATCACCGAGGTGACGACGGAAATCCCGCGCTCGCGCTCGATCGCCATCCAGTCCGAGCGCGTGCTGCGGCGGTTTTTCTTTGCCTTGACCTGCCCCGCGAGATTGATCGCGCCGCCGAACAGCAGCAGCTTTTCGGTGAGCGTCGTCTTGCCCGCGTCCGGATGCGAAATGATCGCAAACGTGCGCCTCCGCGCCACTTCCGTGGCGAAGGGCGAAGCCGCCTTTGCAGGCGTGTCCGGGCGAAGAGGCTCGTGCATGGGCTGGATGTGGGCCAATTCGGCGGCGAGATCAAGATGTTGCCTTACTGGTTCACCTTCCCGGCGGCATTCTGCTCCGCCATCGCCGGAACCATATCCGCACGGCGGCGTCGATAGTTGCAGCGATTTGTTTCATCCTCGCGCTGCGCTGAATGCCGGAAGGAATCATGCCAAGCCAAACGCCCCGTGAAGTGGATTGCCTGATTGTCGGCGGCGGACCGGCCGGGCTCACGGCCGCGATTTACCTCGCGCGCTTCCGGCGCCATGTGCTCGTGGTGGACAGCGGGGCGAGCCGGGCGGCGCTGATTCCGGAATCGCACAACTATCCCGGCTTCGCCGGCATTAACGGCCTCGAACTTTTAAAGCGGCTGCGCGCGCAGGCGGAGCGTTACGGCGCCCATTTCCTGAGCGCGAAGGTCGATGCGCTGGAGCAGGATCGTCAGGGGTTTCTCGCGCGCACCGAAGCCGCCGAAATCCGCGCGCCGAAAGTCATCATCGCCACCGGCATTGTCGATCACAAGCCGAAACTGCCGATGCTCTGGGAACTGATCGAACGCGGCGAAGTTCGCTTCTGCCCGATCTGCGACGGCTATGAGGCGATGGATCAGGTGATCGGCGTGATCGGGCCGGTCGATCAGATTTGCAGGAAGGCGCTTTTCCTCCGCACCTATTCCAGCAGGATCGTGGTGCTGCCGCTGGACCGGGCGAAGCCCGAAGCGGGCGATGCAAAGGCGCTCACTGAGGCGGGCATCGAATTGCCGGACGACGTGGTGGCACGGCTGGAAGTAACGAAGGACAGCACCATCGCGCACATGGAAAGCGGTGCGCGGCTTGAGGTCGATACGCTCTATCCCGCGATGGGCGCCGATGTGCGTTCCGATCTCGCCATCACTCTTGGGGCGAAATGCAACGACGAAGGCTGTCTCTACGCCGACGACCACCAGCGCACTTCGGTGCCGGGCTTGTATGCGATCGGCGACGTGACCACGGACCTGCACCAGCTCAGCGTCGCCACCGGCCAGGCCGCCATCGCGGCGACGGACGTGCACAATGCGCTGCCCAGAAATTTGCGTTGAGAATCTGCGTCAGATTTAGGGTTCAGCGTTTTGAAAGCGCGGCCTTGTAGGCGCCGGGGTCGAAGCCGACGAGCAGCCTGCCGCCGGAAAGCTCCAGCACCGGTCGCCTGATCATCGAAGGCTGCGCCAGCATCAGCGCAATCGCCTTCTTTTCGGTGAGGCCTTCTTTTTCCAGGTCGGGCAGCTTACGGAAGGTAGTCCCCGGGCGATTGAGCAGCGTTTCCCAGCCGAGTTTCTTCGACCATTGTTCCAGCATCGCGCGTTCGATGCCGGCCGTCTTGTAATCGTGGAATTTGTAGTCGACGCCCTGTTTGTCCAGAAAAGTCCGCGCCTTCTTCATCGTGTCGCAGTTTTTGATGCCGTAGAGGGTGACGGGCATGTATGGAAATTATCACGCCGCCATGGGATATTGAAACTGCACCGTTGCCCACGAAACTGGGGAACGGGAACGAATCATTTAGAGAAAACCATGCAGCGGCGAATCTTCCTTCTGGGCAGCGGCGCGGCGCTGGCTGCGGGCGGCGGCTGGATTGCGAACAGCTTCTTCCAGATGGGCACCTCCGCCAGCTACGATGAGGGAATCGCGCCCCTGCGTGCGCCGCTAGGCCCGAAGCCGAATCTCACAGAGATCGTGCGCTACGCAACCTTAGCCGCCAATAGCCACAACACGCAGCCTTGGCGTTTTCGGATTTCCGAGAAATCAATCCAGATTCTGCCGGATTTCACACGACGCACGCCGGCGGTCGATCCGGACGACCATCATCTCTATGTCAGCCTTGGATGTGCCGCGGAAAATCTCGCATTGGCCGCCAGGGCTCATGGCATGTTGGGCGAACCCCGGTTTGACCCAGCGAACGGCGGCAAGGTGATTTTCGATTTTACCAACGGCGCCGAGTGGCGCTCGCCTTTGTACGAAGCAATTCCGCTGCGGCAATCGACACGGGCGGAATATGACGCCCGGCCTGCGCTCAGGGGCCAGCTTGTGCAGCTCGAAGTCGAGTCAAAGACGCCGGGCGTTGACTTGGTGCTGATCACAAATCGCGCCCGGATCGATCTTGTGCGTGATCTCGTGATCTCCGGCAATAATGCACAGATGTCGGATTCTGCCTTCGTGGCTGAGTTGAAACGCTGGATTCGTTTTAATCCGCGCGCGGCGCTGAAGAGTGGAGATGGTCTTTATAGCGCCACAACCGGCAATCCCGTGTTGCCGACCTGGCTGGGCGCGCGCATGTTCGAACTGGCGTTTCGGCCCGCCGCCGAGAACGAAAAATATGCCCGGCAGATTAACTCTTCGTCGGGAGTGGCGGTCTTCTCGGCCGTGCAAGCCGACCCGGCGCACTGGATACGCGTGGGCCGCGCTTGCCAGCGTTTTGCCTTGCAGGCGACGGCGCTCGGCATGAAGAGCGCCTTTATCAATCAGCCGGTGGAGGTTGCGGGCTTACGTCCGGAACTTGCCGCTCTGGTTGGAATGCCGGGACGCCGCCCGGATATCGTCATGCGCTTCGGATATGGACCGGCTTTGCCGATGTCGCCAAGACGTCCGGTTGATGCGGTTATCGATCAATGGTGAATACTTGATCGCGCTCGCCAGCGGCACTCACTCCCACTCAATCGTTCCCGGCGGCTTCGAAGTCACGTCATACACCACACGATTGACGCCGCGCACTTCGTTGATGATGCGGGTGGCGACGCGGCCGAGGAAACTCATCTCGTAGGGATAGAAATCGGCGGTCATGCCGTCGACCGACGTGACCGCGCGCAGCGCCACCACATATTCATAGGTGCGGCCGTCGCCCATGACGCCGACGGTTTTCACTGGCAACAAGACGGCGAACGCCTGCCAGATTTCATTGTAGAGGCCGGTGCGGCGGATTTCCTCCAGATAGATTTCGTCGGCGAGGCGGAGAATATCCAGCTTCTCCTTGGTGATGTCGCCGGGCACGCGGATCGCGAGGCCCGGGCCCGGAAACGGATGGCGCCCGACGAAGCCTTCCGGCAGGCCCAGCTCGCGGCCGAGCACGCGCACTTCATCCTTGAACAGTTCGCGCAGCGGCTCCACCAGTTTCAGATTCATCCGCTCCGGCAAGCCGCCGACATTGTGATGCGATTTGATGGTGACGGACGGACCGCCGGTGAAGGACACGCTTTCGATCACGTCTGGATAGAGCGTGCCCTGCGCCAGAAACTCGACCTTGCCGATTTTCTTCGCCTCAAGCTCGAACACGTCGATGAACAATTTGCCGATGGTCTTCCGCTTCACTTCCGGGTCGGTGACACCGGCAAGCTTTTCCAGAAACAATTTCGAAGCGTCCACATGCACGAGCGGAATGTTGTAGCTCTCGCGGAACAGCGTCACCACCTGCTGCGCCTCGCCGAGCCGCATCAGGCCGTGATCCACGAGCACGCACACGAGTTGCTCGCCGATGGCTTCGTGCAGCAGCACGGCGGCGACGGCGGAATCGACGCCACCCGACAAACCACAGAGCACCCGGCCCTTGCCAACTTGGCGACGGATCTTGTCGATGGATTCGTCCTTGAAGGCGCGCATGGTCCAGTCGCCTTTGGCGCCCGCGATCTTGCGCACGAAATTGCGGATCAGCTTGGCGCCGTCCGGGGTGTGGACGACTTCCGGATGAAACATCAGCCCGTAATATTTCCGCTTCTCGTCCTGGATGACGGCGAAGGGCGCGTTCGGGGAAACGCCCGCCACCACGAAGCCCGGCGGCATCCTGGTGATGCGGTCGCCGTGGCTCATCCAGACCGGGTGCTTTTCGCCGACCTTCCACGCGGATTCGAACAGGCCGCTCGGCGCCTTCACCTCGACGTCGGCACGGCCGAACTCGCGATGATGACCGCCCTCAACCGTACCGCCGAGCTGGGCGGCCATGGTCATCTGCCCGTAGCAGATGCCGAGCACCGGCACGCCGGAATCGAAAATGGACTGCGGCGCGCGGGGCGAGCCCGCCTCGTGAACCGACTCCGGTCCGCCGGACAGGATCACGCCCTTCGGCTGCATTTTTTCAAAGGCAGCCTCGGCCTGCTGGAACGGAACGATCTCCGAGTAGACGCCCTCCTCGCGCACACGGCGGGCGATGAGCTGAGTCACCTGCGAGCCGAAATCGACGATGAGAATCTTGTCGTGGGCGGGCGCGGCCATAAATTTCACGTAAAGGACGTTGGACTGAGCGGCAATGGGAACGTGTTTCTACGCACTGGATAACGGTCTGTTAGGCGGTTTTAGCATACCCTTTGCGCATGCCCATCAGGCCACTTGAAGCAGTATCGCCGGAAGCCGCCGCGCGCCGCGAAATCCTTTTCCGGGAGACGCTGTTCGAGCGCTGCGAGCGCGTAGTGCTGGGCGTCGCCTGGGCGATCAAGAATCACGGGCTTGGTCTCCTGCCCTATTTCCTGCTGCTGCTGACCGACCAGGTGGTGCCGAAGGACGAGTTGCCGGACCCGGAAACGACGCTCGACAAAAATGGCCTCGCGGGCATCGTGCACGACCTGTCGGTGCCGACGCTGCTCGCCGCCTACCGGCGCGGACTGGGGCCGGCCGGGCATTTCGGGCGGCTATCGTGGATGTCGCTGCCGAAGCGCTGCGTGCTGTTCTTCAGCGAATATCACATTGCGAAAAGACTCCGCCGCCTGATGCGGCAGGGGCTTTATACGGTGACCTTCGACCGGGCTTTCGAGGGCGTCATGAAGGCCTGTGCGGAGCGCCGCGCGGGGCGCTGGCATGTCACCTGGATCACGCCGCGCATCATGCGGGCCTATACGGCGATGTTCGATGCCGGCTATGCGCATTCCTTCGAGGTGTGGAACCAGGAAGGCCAGCTTGTCGGCGGCGGCTACGGGGTCGTGGCCGGGAATGTCTTTTTCACGGAATCGCAGTTTTCCCGCGAGAGCAACACCTCGAAGCTCGGGTTCACCGTGTTCAACTGGCACCTCGCGCAATGGGGCTTCGCGATCAACGACGGCAAGGCCGCGACGCCGACGATATTGGAAATGGGTTTCCGCGACATTTCGCGCGACGAATTCCTCATCCACACCATGGCGGTCGGTCCCGCCGCAGCGAAGCCCTGCCGCTGGGCGGTGGAGAAGACCGCGGAAGAAATCGCCGAATGGCAACCGCTGCATGCGGCTAGCGAGGCGACGTTGCAGCCGGCACAGACCAAGGCTCCGGCCGAAGCGGATACCGCAAACAACTGATCGCAGTTTTTTAGCGGTGCGTTTGAAAATCGTCTAGTTTTTCTTCAGCACCGAAACGAAAAAGCCGTCGGTATCCGTGCGCCTAGGCGTCAGCAGGATTCCCTCATCGCTCGCGAGGGCCGCGGCCTTCAGCACGGCCCCGCGTTCGCCGAGCGACAGCAGCGTTTCGGCGGGAGGAAGAACTCTCCACTTCGGCATGCGCGCTACGAAATTGCGGACCTGCGCATTGTTTTCGGCCTGCAGCACCGAACAGGTGACATAGGCGATGCGGCCGCCGGGCTTCACGAAGGCCGCAGCCTGATCGAGCAAGGCCGCCTGCTCCTTGATGCGCTGTTCGAGCGCGCCGGGACGCATCCGCCATTTGGCGTCGGGATTGCGGCGCCAGACACCGGTGCCGGTGCAGGGAGCGTCCACAAAAACCAGATCCATCTTGCCCGCGAGATCGGACAGCACGTCCTGTTTCCCGCGCGGCGCGCGGACCTGCACGTTATGCGCGCCCGCGCGCTTTAGCCGGTCGTGGATCGGCGCGAGGCGGCGAAGATCGGAATCGTAGGCAAAAATCTGTCCGCGCCGGTCCATCATTCCGGCCAGCGCCAAGGTCTTGCCGCCGGAGCCGGCGCAGAGATCGAGCACCTGCATGCCGGGTGCTGCACCCGACAACAGGGCCGCGAGCTGCGAGCCTTCGTCCTGAATTTCAAAGCCGCCCTTGATGAACGCAGTCTCCGACGTGACGGGCGGCTGCCGGCCCTCGGCCGAAAGCGCGATGCGCAGGCCGAGCGGCGACCAGCGCGTGGGTACCGGGTTCAGATGCGAAATCGCCTTCAGAATTTTCTCGCGATCGGACTTCAGGGAATTGACGCGAAGATCGAGCGGCGCGCGCATGGAAAGGGCAGCACCCTCCTCCGCGCGAGTATCGCCGAAGGTTTCCGCAAGCTGCTCGTCCAGCCATTCGGGGTAATCGCCAAGAATATGGGGAGGTGCTGCGGAAAGATCGGCGGCAGTTAGTCTTTCGCGCTCCGCGCCGGTCACCGGCGCGGGCGCGTGCTCAGAAGCGTCGAACAACCGCTCGATGGCGGCGATGTCCAAAGCGCGCGCAAGCCGCAACATGCCGAGCACGATGGCGCGCGGCGTTTTCTCGCCCATGATCCAGGCCGCGGAAGATTTTTTCCGGAGCGTGTCATAGACGAGGCTTCCGATCGCGGAGCGGTCGCCGGAACCCGCGAACCGGTGCGCGAGCCCCCATTCCTTCAGTGCATTGCCGGCAGGGCCGGGCCGCGCTTCGATGGCGCTCAGCACTTCGATGGCGGCGGAGATTTGCGCGGGCGCTCTCATTTCAACCCATTCATATGGGCCCCCAATGAGCCACTAGCCGCGAAAGCGAAGAGCTTGTCGAGCGCTTTTGCAAGATTTTCATCGACGATGTGCAGGTACTCCGTCCAGTCCTCGAATTTTTCCAGATCCCTGCGGCCGTCGCTGATGCCGCGCAGGCTGATGACAGGCACGCCGAAATGCGCGCCGGCACGCACCACCGCGAACGTCTCCATGTCCACCATGTCGGCGGCGATCGCATCGTAGGCGACGCCGGAAACGATTTTCGCGCCGCTGGAAATCGAAGCCGCGGGAATACCCGGTATTTGCAGCGGCATTGCAATTTCCGCCGGGAAATCCACGAATGGCGTGACCCCCTTTTCGAAGCCGAGCGGCGAGCAGTCCATGTCGCGATAGGACACACGCGACGCCTGATAGATCTGCGCGTGTTCGAGATTGCGCGATCCGGCGGAGCCGAGCGTGACCAAGAGCGCGGGCTTCTTTCCCGCATGCACGAGTGCTCCCAGCGCTGCCGCCGTGCTCGCCGCCGCCTCCACAGGCCCGACGCCGGTAATCAGCGGAGAAATACGCGAGCGAAGATGGGTGCCGTATTCATAATCGGTCGCCATCAGGAACAGGACGGAAATCCCGCCCAAGACCGCCAGCGATTTGGTCGGATCGGCAGGCAACCGGCTTCCTCAGGCTGTGAGAATTTTCACCGCGAACATAATCCACATCAACGCCAGCACGAAACAGGACCCGGCGAAGAAGAGCGAGCGCATGCGCACATTGTTCGACGTGACAAAAATATACGCCTGCAAATAGCGGAACAGGACAAAAATCCAGGACATCATGACGAACAGATAGTCCGCTTTCTGCGTGAGCATCGCGAAGGCGACGAGGATGAAAAACAGCACCGGCAGTTCGAGCTGGTTGTGAAACGCATTGGCGAAGATCGTCGGGCGCTCCGGCCAGTTCGGCTGGCGCATCGCGATGTCCTTGATCATCACCTTGCGGGAATTGATCGCGACGACCCGCGTTCCGGCCATCGCGAACAGCAGCGCGAAGGTCAAAAGAATTTGCAGGAAAACCGGAAGCAAAATGGCGGCAACGGTCATCAAATACTCCGTTCTGGCGATACCGCAAGGCGCAAGCGGTCACTGGGCAGGCTAAAAAAATCCGCCGCCGATACCGGGGGAGCCGCGAAATTGATTCGAAAGATACGCAATTGGCACGCCACCTTGTGCAATAAATGGAGAACGGGAGTCGAGTCCATTCAATGATGTATCTCTATGCAATGCTGGCCGGCATTGCCGGCACGATAGCGGGCTGGTTCGTTGCGGCGATGGCGGCACTCGTCATCGGCGGGCTGACCGGCATGTCCAATTTCGAGGGCGGCCGGGCGATGTTCGCCGTATGGGGCGCAGGCCCGATCGGAGGCCTCATCGGCCTGATCCTCGGCATCGTGCTCGTACTCCGCTATCGGGAAAGATTGTCCGGTTTTGGTGCAATCGTTAGACGCGGCGTTATGGTGGCGGCCGGGATCGCGGCGCTTATGGCAGTCGGCCTGCTCGTCCGTCTCTACACCACGCCCAATCTAAGCCAGCCCTACCCGCGCGTTGTGTTTGAAATCCGCCTCCCGCCGGAAGTGAAAATTCCCGACCGCAAACAGGTCAAGATCACGCTCGACACCGACCGTAACCAGACCGATGCACTTCTCGATCCCAAATGGATCGCGCAGGAAAACGGACGCCCGGTTCTGCGCGGCTTCGTCGATCTCTACATGCGGACGACCAACCGGCTGCTGGTGCTGAAGATCGCGGGCGAGCCGGACCGGATTTTCCAGATCAAGCTCTGGGGCAATCCAGGCCGCATGGATGCCTATACCGACTGGGAGCAGGTCGAATATATCGGCGAGGACAGGGGCATATTGCGCCGCGCGGACGAGAAGGACAATTACGAATTCCGCTTCCGCGTCGAGCGCGAAGGCTGAGGACTATACCCGCGTCGGATAGTTCGGGCTTTCGCGCGTGATCGTCACGTCGTGGACATGGCTCTCGCGGTGGCCGGCGCCGGAAATCTTCACGAACTGCGCTTTCTCGCGCAACTCTTTCAGATTTTTCGCGCCGACATAGCCCATCGCCGCCCGCAGGCCGCCCGCAAGCTGATGCAGCACGCTGCCGAGCGGGCCCTTATAGGGCACCTGTCCCTCAATGCCTTCCGGCACGAGTTTGAGATTGTCCTTGATGTCCTGCTGGAAGTAGCGGTCGGCGGAGCCACGTGCCATCGCGGCGACCGAGCCCATGCCGCGATACGACTTATAAGAGCGACCCTGATAGAGATACACCTCGCCGGGGCTTTCTTCGGTGCCCGCGAGCAGATTGCCGATCATCGCGCATTCGGCACCGGCCGCCAGCGCCTTCGCAAGATCGCCCGAGAATTTCACGCCGCCATCCGCGATCACCGGCGTATCGGTTTTTTGCGCTTCGTTCACCGCATCCATCACCGCGGTGAGTTGCGGTACGCCAACACCCGCCACGATGCGCGTGGTGCAGATCGAGCCGGGGCCGATGCCGACCTTGAGCGCGTCGGCGCCGGAATCGATCAATGCTTTCGCCGCTTCTCCGGTGGCGATATTGCCCGCCACCACCTGCACCGCATTGGACAGCCGCTTGATGCGGCTGACCGCTTCCAGCACGCGCATGGAATGACCGTGCGCGGTATCGACCACGACGACATCCACGCCCGCATCCACCAGCGCCTCGCTGCGCGCGAAGCCTTCGTCGCCCACGGTGGTGGCCGCGGCCACGCGCAGGCGGCCTTGGTCGTCCTTGCAGGCGTTCGGGTTCTTCACCGCCTTTTCGATGTCCTTCACGGTGACAAGACCGACGCAGCGATAATCCTTGTCCACCACCAGCAATTTTTCGATCCGGTGCTGGTGCAGGAGTTTTTTCGCCTCTTCCTCGCTCACGCCCTCGCGGACCGTGATGAGCTTGTCTTTCGTCATCAATTCGGAAATCTTCACTTTCGGATTGGTGGCAAAGCGCACGTCGCGATGGGTCAGAATGCCGACGAGCTTGCCGGCGCTGCCCCCGTTGGAGGGCTTTTCCACAACCGGGATGCCGGAAATCGAATGACGATCCATCAGTTGCCGCGCTTCGGCCAAAGTCTGCTCGGGGTGGATGGTGACCGGGTTCACCACCATGCCGGATTCGAATTTCTTGACCCGGCGCACATGCTCGGCCTGTTCCTCCGGGGTCATGTTGCGGTGGAGAACGCCGATGCCGCCGGCCTGGGCCATTGCAATGGCCAGCCGCGCATCCGTCACCGTGTCCATGGCGGCGGACAGAATGGGAATATTGAGCATTACCGAGCGCGTCAGCCGCGTGCGGATGTCGGCCTCTGACGGCAGCACATCGGAAAGGCCGGGCTTCAAGAGCACGTCGTCGAAGGTGAGCGCTTCTTGCGCGAGGCCGTCGGACAGACGGGACATCGCCAACTCCTGGTCCGGTCAGTCGCCGGAAATAAGGCAGCACAGGCGGAATCGCCGCTGCGGGTTGGCAAGGGCGGATAGCATGGCTTAGGCCGGAATCAAAGGCCGCTGACCCCCGGCTGGCCTGCATGGTAGGATTGCAAACAGATGATTTGCGCGGGGTAACGACGGACGTGCGCAAGGCAGAATTCCTTACCGTAACGTTTCTGGCCCTCCTGATCGCCGGTTGCGCGACCGACCCCGGCGAGGTCACCGGCTCCATCACGCCCATCGCGCCGAAGCCGCTGCTGCCGGCACCTCCTCCGCCAGTATTTCCTGACAAGCCGCGCACGCTGGCCGAACCCGAATGCAAAGCGCTGATCTCGCAGATCAGCGCATGTGCCGGACGCTTCAAGGATAAGGAAAAGAAAGCCGCCTACAGCCGCCGCGCGGTCGAAGTCGCCGAAACGCTGGGCAGCATGGAAGCGGGACAACGCAAGGCGACCTGCAAGGCCGACCTTCCGTTGTGGCGGAAGGATTGCGGGGCACCGTGAACTTCGGGAAGGCGAGCGTCTTCATCGCTGTGTTCGTGGGCGCGATCTTTGTGCTTTGGGAATTCGTACTGCTGCCGATGATCGACCCGGCGCCAGGCAGCGGGAGAACGAGAGCCTGCCACGACGAAACAAGTTCGCCGAAATCGCGCATCTCGGCCTGCTCGCGGCATATCGGCGACAACGACCCTCCCTCCTATGGGCTTGAAGCCGTGTTGTGCGCACGGGCGAAGGCTCATGTTGACGATGGGCAGCCGGACAAGGCGAAAGCGGACATCGCCCGGGTCTTCGCCATGTACCCCCAATCGTCCTGCGCGAACTCCGCGAGCGGACGCATGTTTCTGGCCGAAAAGAAATACGAGCAGGCGATGGCGGCCTATACAAAGGCCATCGAAGGCGACTCTACGTCGATGGGGCTGTGGCATCAACGAGCGATGGCCCGGCTGCAAATGAGCGACCGCGAAGGCGCGATTGCTGACTTGCGCCGCGCGCTTTCCATCGATCCCGCCTTCGAGGCTTCGCGCCGGGAGTTGAAGAAGCTTGGGGTGGAACGCTGAATCGCCAGATTGATGAAACGCCCATACCGCAGGCTTTTTTTGGCGTCTTAAAGTACTGATTCAAGTTCTTCAGACTTTGATTCAAACCGCTCTGAAACTGATTCAACCTCCGCGAACGCGCACAATCGAGTGATCTCGGGATGACGGCGGCGCGCGGCGGCGCTATCTAGTGCGAGCCTCGCAAAGCCCCGCCTGCATGAAAACCCGCATCATCGTCCCGCTGATCGTCGCCTGCGCCCTGTTCATGGAGAACATGGACTCGACGGTCATCACCACTTCGCTGCCGGCGATCGCGCTCGATCTCGGCGAGGACCCGATCGCGCTGAAGCTTGCGCTTACTTCTTATCTAATTTCGCTCGCCGTCTTTATTCCCATCTCCGGCTGGATGGCGGATCGCTACGGTGCGCGTACGATTTTCTGCGCGGCGATTGTCGTCTTTACGATTGCCTCGGCGCTCTGCGGCTTCGCGACATCGCTGCTGGACTTCGTGCTCTATCGCGCGCTGCAAGGCATCGGCGGGGCGATGATGGTGCCGGTCGGGCGGCTGGTGGTGCTGCGCTCGGTGCCGAAACACGAATATGTGCGCGCCTTCGCCTGGCTCGTCGTGCCGGCGATGGTAGGGCCGCTGCTCGGCCCGCCGCTCGGCGGCTTCATTACGACGTATCTGTCGTGGCGGTGGATTTTCTGGATCAACATACCGATCGGCATTCTCGGCATCCTGCTTGCGATGCGCTTCATCGGAAATGTGCGCGAAAAAAACGTGCCGCCGCTCGACCGCATGGGCTTTGTGCTTTCAGGAATCGGGCTTTCGGGGCTGGCGTTCGGCTTGGCCACGTTCGGTCAAAACCTGCTTCCGGCGGCGGTGGCGGGTTCGCTGTTCGTGGCGGGCGGACTGTTCACGGTCGCGTTCGTCTTGCATGCGCGGAATACGAAAAATCCGCTGCTAAACCTGAAACTCCTGAAAATCCAGACCTTCAACGCAAGCGTGCTTGGCGGCTCGCTGTTTCGCATCGGCATCGGCGGATTCGCCTTCATGCTTCCGCTGCTGTTCCAGATCGGGTTCGGGCTGACGCCGTTCCAGTCCGGCATACTGACACTCGCAGGCGCCATCGGTGCAATGACCATGCGAACGTCGGCCGGGCTTGTGGTCGACCGTTTCGGCATCAAGCGGGTGATCGTGTTCAACGGCATCGTGGCGGCCTGTTTCATCGCGCTTGCAGCCGTCTTCACACCGCAGACGCCGCATTACGGAATTTTCGCGCTGCTGCTGGCAGGCGGCTTTTTCCGCTCGCTGCAATTCACGAGCGTCAACGTGCTCGCCTATGCGGACATTGAAAAGCGCGACATGAGCCACGCCACCGCCATCACCAGTGTCGCGCAGCAGATCGCACTTTCCACCGGGGTCGCGGTGGCAGCGATGACGCTCGATATCACCCGCACCTATCGCGGGGAAGCTTCCATCCTGCCCGGTGATTTTCCGCCGGTGTTCATCGTGCTTGGAATTGTAGCGGCACTATCCGTGCTGTCGTTCTTGCAGTTGCCAAGGAATGCCGGCGCGTCGCTCACGAGGCGCGAGAAAATCGTGGAGACGGCGCGGGAGCCCGATCCGCACACCTAGCTACGATTTGATGATTTCAATAAGCAAGTAACGTCCGCCTGTCATTACTGACCCTTCGCCGAGATCAATCCAGCATTCATTCAGATTATATTTTCCTTTCAAAATTACGCATGAATCTTTCATGCCGGTTGGTTTAGAAATGCTCCCATTTAAAATTTTCTTTGAACGAAAATAATCATAGATTCCTTCTTTACCTAAAGTCCAAAACTGGCGATTATTGGTCACTAGAATACAAATCCCCTTGTCGGCCACACCTTGTCTCAATAGGGCTTCAACAAATTCAATATCGGCACAAAAATCGTACATGCTTTCAGGCACGCGACCTGCGAGTGGCGCCTTTAGCTCGATAGCAGTTTTAATCTCTCCATCGAACACCAATAAATCTAATTCCTTTTTTGGCTTGCGCGTGGAACCTTGGACTGAGGCAACACTGTAAGGTTGCTCGAATTTGACTTTGAACCCGTGTTTGCGAAGAAAAAATCCAAGTTCATGCTGTAGAGATGCTTCGTTGGAAATCTCTGAGATCGATTCCTCAGGTCTTTCCAAAAAACTCCTGAGCAACGGAATCATGTAATGATTAACCTCTGAATCCCGTCGCCAGCACATACAGCTCGGATGAGCCTGTACGGCTCGCCGGCGGCTTCACATGCTTCACGCTCACAAAGTCGCGTTTCAAATTCGCCAGCAGTATTGCTTCGGTGCCGCCCTGGATGACTTTCGCAAGAAAAAATCCGTTCGGCGACAGCACCTCGCGGGCGAATTCCGCCGCCGCTTCCACGAGCGCCACAATTTTCAGGTGATCGGTGCGGCGATGGCCGGTCGCGTTCGCCGCCATGTCGCAGATCACGGCGTCGGCGGGACCTTTCAGCATCTTCCGCAATTTTTCGGGCGCGTCCTCGTCGAGAAAATCCATCTGCGCGAATTCCACACCCGCCACCGGCTCGATGTCCAGAATGTCGATCGCGACCACGCGGCCTTTGCTTTTTACTGCCTGTATGCGTTCGGCCGCGACCTGACTCCAGCCGCCGGGTGCCGCACCGAGGTCGAGCACCTTCATACCCGGCTTGAGCAAGCGATATTTGTCGTCAATCTCGATCAGCTTGAAGGCCGCCCGCGAGCGGTAGCCGGCACTTTTCGCCTTCTTCACATAAGGATCGTTGATCTGCCGCTGCAGCCAGATTTGCTGGGACGTCGTCCGTCCCTTGGCGGTCTTCAGCCGGGTCCGGCCGCGCTCGGGTTTTTTCGTCATTGCGGTTGCTTCCATGCGCCGTCGGCGCGCATCAGTTCGATCAGCATTCCCTCGCGCAGACCGCGATCCGCCACGCGCAGCCGCTCGCAGGGGAACACCTCACGGATCGCTTCGAGGATGGCGCAGCCGGCAAGCACCAGATCGGCGCGCTCCATGCCGATGCACGGATGCGCGACTCGATCGTTGTAGGTCGATGCCTTGAGCCAGCCGAGCACATCGTTGACGGAACGCGCATCGAGCCAGATCCCGTCCACTTTCTGCCGATCGTAACGCGGCAGCTTCAGGTGCAGGCCGGCTACCGTGGTTACGGTGCCCGACGTGCCGAGCAAATGGATGCCACCGGCACCGGATGCACCGGCCTTCGACGCAAAGGCTTTCACGAGCGGCAGCGCCTCGTCCACCATCGCGGCGAACACCTGGGCCGTGACATCCTTGCCGCCGTATTTTTCCGCGAGCGTCACGACGCCCATCGGGAGAGAAGTCCACTCCTTCACATCCGCAAGCGGCGGGCCGCGATCCACCACCCCCGCCTTGCCAAGCCAGGCGAGTTCAGAGGAACCCCCGCCGATGTCGAACAGTACGGCACCCGCCGAATCGACATCCAGCAGCGACGCACAGCCGTGCGCCGCCAGCTTCGCTTCGGTTCCACGATTGATGATTTCGAGTTGCAGGCCGGTTTCACTCCGGACTTTTTCGAGAAACTCCGATCCGTTGCCCGCCACACGGCAGGCTTCGGTTGCAATCAGGCGCGTGCGCACCGGCTTGCCGCGGCGGGAGGCGATCTTGGCGGCACAGACTTTCAGCGCGCCGACCGCACGCGCCATCGCGGCATCGGAGAGCACGCCGGATGAGGAAAGTCCCTCGCCCAGCCGCACAATCCGGGAAAAAGCATCGACGACTCGGAAGGAATCCTGGGTCGGGCTCGCAACCAGCAGCCGGCAGTTGTTGGTGCCGAGGTCGAGGGCCGCGTAATAGGTATCCTGCGGCGCGTAGCCCGCCGTCTGCATCGGCCCGCGGCGCCAGGGACCACGCGAGCGCCTTCTACGACGGCGTCTCGGCGGTACAGGCCCGCGCGGACCGTCCGCGCCAGGAGCGCGATTGTCCGCCATTGCGACCCTTTCCCGGAAGGCCGGAACGCGAAAGGCGCGCTCAACGATCGGACCGGTCATCTGTTGTTCTCAGTTGGAGCCAGTTTAGCGTCATTCCCCGGAGGTGCAACTTTCAGCGTGCGCAGAGGCCGCACTTGCCTAAAACCGGCATTTTTTTTATTCGTTTCACCTCTGAGGAAGCCTAGGTGTGAAATGGACAAGCAGGGTATCGAGCGGGTAATCGATCATGTCGCGAATGCCATCGACGCCGCCCCCCGCGCCGAAAAGCCGTTCCTGCACCTGACCTTCCAGGGAATTTTCCCGCCCGACATTTATCAGGAAATGCTGAAGTCCATGCCGCAGGCGAGCGACTATCGCGCGCTCCCCGGCCGCGGCGGCAGCAATATTCGCGCGGACGGATCGTCCACGCGCGTCAAGATGGATCTGTTCCCGGAATACATCCGCAATCTTCCGGCCGAGAAACGCAAGGTCTGGGCTGTGGTGGGAAAGGCGCTTTGCTCAGCCAAGGTTCGTGAGGCCTTCAAGCGGAAGCTTGCGCCGGTGCTGGAAAAGCGGTTCGGCAAGAATTTCAACAAGGTCGGCATGTACCCGATTCCGATCCTGACGCGCGACATTCCGGGCTACAAAATTCGTCCACACACCGACACCCACTGGAAGGGCATCACCGTTCAGCTTTATTTGCCGAGGGACGAGGCGCACACCAATATCGGCACGATCTTCCATGGCCGGGGAAGCGACGGAAAGCTCACGCGCGACACGCAAATGCGCTTTGCCCCCAACACGGGCTATGCGTTCGCCGTCTCCGACGACTCCTGGCACTCCGCGGACCCGGTGGATGACACAGTCGATACGCGGGATTCGATCCTGCTCACCTATTTCGTGGATCACACGCCCCTGCGGAAGCTGCGCAATCGCGCCAAGCGGGCCGGCAATTACGTGCTGGACCGGGCAAAAAACCTGACGCGGCATTGATCGCAACGAATAAAAAAACCGGCGGCCATTGGCCACCGGTTTTATTTTGAGTTGTCGATGATGCGATTATTCAGCCGGCGCCGGGAAATCTTCCGCCGTCCCGCTGCTTTCACCGCGGGTGAGCAGGAAGCCCGCCGCAACACCGCCTACGAGCAGCAGCGGAAACAGCCGGCGGATTCCGATCATGCGTATGATCTGCAGGCCGGTGAGCAACATCGCCGGATCCTTCAGCAACGCGGATGGATCATGCAAAAAGCTCGGCGATTTCGCCGACTGCTCTGCCGCCATCGCGCGCTCCACCAACATACGCCGCCTTGCACGTCCGCGGGACGCCGACATGGCAATCAAGGCAACCAGCGCGATCCCGAAGAACAGCGCGCCGAGTACCGACCATGCCTGCATCACGCCGTAAGTCTGGCTCATCCACATGAACAGAACCACGGCGCCGCAAACAGCGGCGGCACTGATTGCCGCCGCCATCACGGCTCCAAACACAATGGAGCGAAGCGTGGCATCGACCTTCGATTTCAGGTCGTCGATGAACGGGGCGATCATGGTCAGCCCTCCCCAATTCGACTTACTTGCGCCAAAGCGCACCGACGACGAAACCAAGAGCGAGCGTCATGCCGAGCGTGGTGAAAGGCCGCTTGTACACGGACTCCTCGATCGCATCGGCGAGGCCGTCGCGCACTTCGCGCATGGCATCGGTTGCTTCGCTCGCGACCGCACCGGCTTCGGAGACGGCGCCGTCGAACTTTTTCTTGACGCGGGTCGCTTCATAGCGCGCGCGTTTCATGGCTTCATTGCCGCCCGCCGAAAGCAGGTTCGACATCGACTGCGTGAGCTGGGAGACGTCGTCCTTGAGCTGGGTGAGTTCTTTCTCGACGTCCGCGGCCGCTGCCTTGGTGCTTCCGCCGTTGCCGGACGTTTTGTTGAGTTCAGACATGGTGATCCCCTTGCGTGTGAGAAGTTCAGCGAAACAACGCGCGTTGCATATAGAAGTTCCGCCGTTAGCCCCGCGTTAGCCCGGTAATTTCACGTCGTTCTTCGGGAAGATGTGCTTGATGAACACCATGCCTACGATCAGCAGCGGTACCGCCAGCAGAGCGCCTAACGCGCCCCACAGCCAGCCCCAGAAAGCAATCGCCACGAAGATGGTGAGCGGATTCATGGTCAGCCGGCGTCCCAGAATGCTGGGCATAATGAACTGGCCCTCGATGGTCGCGAGCACAAGGTAGAATCCGGGCGCAAGCAGCGCGTGGGTCAGCGTGTCGAACGACATTAGCCCGACCGCGAACAGCGCCGCGATCACCATTGCCGCGCCGATATAGGGTACATAGTTCAGCACGGCCGCCATCACGCCCCATACCAGCGGATTGGCAAGACCGATCACCCAGGTTGCAATGGCCAGCGACAAGCCAAGGCAAAGATTCACAGCGGTGACCACGCCGAAATGGCCGACCAGATTGCGTTCGATATCCTTCACGATGCGCAGCGAGCGCAGGCGCGTGTCCCGGTCCTGCCCGAACATCACGACATATTCCTTCAGGCTGTTCGGATCGGCGAGGAAGAAAATCAACGTGCCGATGAAAATGATGATCTGGCCGACCGCTGGCGTCAGCAGCATCAACACAGGCTGCAGGATCGAAGTATTGAGGTCGAACCGGAACGGAGCAGAAGCTTCGCCGGGGCCGGCGATCGATTCACGCAATGCGTTGAGCGCGGCCAGCGGACGGTCAAAGAGCTGAAGACGCTGTTTCAGAACGGCGATCAGTTCGGGCGCCCGCTCGATCCAGTCTCGAACGGCGTCCGACAACAGCACGACGACCACGGAGATCACGGCAAGCAGCCCGGCAACTAGAAACACCGCCGAGATGGCTGGCGGGAGGCCGTAACTTTTAGCGCGGTTGGAGAGTGGCGTGAGCGCGATCCCGATCGTAAGCGCCAGAACCACCGGCAACAGGATCGGCCGCGCATAGTGCATGACCGCGAGCAAGGCGATGGCGAATATGCCAATGGTGGCGGCGCGGGCGATGGCCCGCCAGAACGCCTCGGCATCGGCCAGCGGATTGGCGTCCTCGACGCCAAGCCAGTAACGGCTCCAGCGGCTTTGATTGGCGGTGTTTTCGGGAGGAACAACGGGTTGGGTGGCCGCGACCACTTTCGGCGGCGCAGTCCTCGGAGTCGGGGCTGGCTTCTTTTGTACGCGGGCGTCCATCCCTGCCCCCCGTCTGGGAAACGGCGCCGCCATGCGGACGCCAACGCCAAGAACGCGGCTCGCTGAAAATTGTTCCCTGCAACCTTCCGAAATGGCGGTTGGGCGATATGCTTCGCGTAAACCTGCCGCCAATCGCCGTGAGGAAATCCCATGGGAACGCAAGACCTCGACCGCTACAACGCCCTGATGGAGGTCGTGCGAAACCGCATGACGACACGCCAGTTCGATCCCGCGCAACCGGTGCCGCGCGAGCATATCGAGATGGTGCTGGAGGCCGCGCGCCACGGGCCTTCCGGCGCGAACGCGCAGCCCTGGCATTTCATTGTTGTCACGGACCCAAGCGTGAAGAAAAAGATCGCCGATTATTTCGTGGAAGAAGCGCGCAAACGCGCCAAGCTGAAGATGAAATTTCCGACACCCAACTATCGCGGACTGGAAACGGCACCGGGCTTCGTCGTGGTGGTGGCGGATTTTCGTTTCGTGCGGGCGTTTCCCGTTTTGCTCGACGGCTCCGACCTCGACAAGCTCTACCAGCAGAACGCGGAGCGCATCCTCCTGCAAAGCGTCGCCGCAGCCACCATGTCGGCGCATCTTGCCGCCGCCGCACTCGGCTATCAAGTCTGGTGGGTGACGGCGATCGGCCAAGACGACGCCCAGTCCGCGATGAAGCCGCTGCTTGGCGTGCCGAACGATCTCGCCGTCATCGACATCATGTGTTTCGGCAAGCCCGCGAAGCCGCCCTACAAGCGCTGGAAGAAGACTCTCCCGCAGATCATGAGCTGGGAGAAATTCGATCGGAAGAATTACATGAGCATCGCCGACATTGACCGCTGGGTCGAGGAAACCCGGCACAAGGTCATGTACAAGGATGAGTCGAAGGTAGATTAACCGGCACGGGCATGGGATCAGGCCGCAAGCCATGAGCATCGTTGTTATCGGCGCCGGACAGGCGGCGGCGGAATTGGCGGTGACGCTGCGCGCCGGTGGATATGCTGACTCGATCAAGATTGTGGGCGACGAGCCCTATCTTCCCTATCAGCGGCCGCCGCTCTCCAAGGATTATTTTTCCGGCAAGACGAATGAAGCGAAGCTCCTGCTCCGGCCGGAGAATTTCTGGCGGGATCAGAGCATCGAATTCCTGCTTGGGATTGCGGCGGAGAAAATCGACCGCGACCGGAAAAGCGTATCGATGTCTGACGGCCGCACGCTCGCCTACGAAACGCTGGTGCTCGCGACCGGCACCACCGCGCGGGTGCCGGTGATCCCCGGCATGAAACTCCCTTGCGTCTATCCGCTGCGCTCGATCGATGATGTGAAGCGGCTGCGGGCGGCGACCGATGCGGCAAAACACATTGCGATTGTCGGCGGCGGCTATATCGGGCTGGAGACCGCCGCGGTCATGCGCAAGGAAGGCCGCGAAGTGACGATCATCGAGGCGGAGGACCGGCTCCTGAAACGCGTCACCTCGCAGCCCGTTTCGGAATTTTACGAGCGCCTGCATCGCGGGCACGGTGTCGATATCCGGCTTTCCTGGCGGCTGCGATCGATCGAGCAGGGAAATGAAAACTGCCTCGTCTGGATAACGAACGGCGAGGCCATCGCCGCCGACCTCGTGCTGAACGCGACGGGTGCGGTGCCCAATGTTGATCTCGCCCTCGCCTCCGGCATCGTCTGCGAAAATGGCATCGCGGTGGACGAATTCCAGCGGACCAACGATCCGGATGTTTATGCGATCGGCGACTGCGCGCGTTTTCCGAGCAGGCGCTTTGGCAGGAAGCTTCGTCTCGAATGCGTGCAGAACGCTTTCGATCAGGCAAAGGCGGCGGCCAACAACATTCTCGGCAAACCGTCCGCGTACGATCCGGTCCCCTGGTTCTGGTCGGACCAGTACGACGTGAAATTTCAGAGTGCGGGGCTTTCCGAGGGCCACGACGAGCTGAAAGTGAACGGCGACCCTGCAAGCGCGCATTTCTCCGTCGAATATCGCAGAGACGGAAAGCTGATCGCGGTCGACGCGATCAGCGATGCGCGGGCTTACATGATGGGACGGAAGAATATCGCCGCGGAGACGGCGGCGTAAGGCGTCAAAACGCCTTCAACGCCAACTCATAATAAGACCGGTCGAAAAAATGTTCCGGCTCCGGCGGCTTGCCGCCCCACTGCCCTTCGATCTCGGCGCGGAGTTTCAACACGTTGCGGAATCCTTCGAGATCGGTCGCGGCATCCTTGGCAAAATAAGCAATCGCTGGATCGGTCGCGAGAAGGCGTTCGTTGCCATTTCGGCGGACAGTTTCATCCTTTCCGCAAGCAGCGCGATCACTTCGGTTTTATTCGCCGCCTCAAACGACCAGCGCAGACCCTATATGTAAACCTGGATATAGGCGACAAGCGTTGCGGAGTTTTCACGCGCCCAGCCGCGCATCGCGGCCCCCGCACTCGCCTGATAGGGACCGATCGCCTTGCGCGCGAAGCCGAGACTTTTCAGGCCGCCCCGTTCAGCCATGAGATCGAACGGCGGGTTGAGGATCGTCGCCGCCAGCAACTTGTCGTTCGCCGTGAATTCGCGCATGGCATGGGGAAGCAGCGTGATGCCGACGCCGAGTTCCTTCACTTCTGGCACGCGTTCGTAATCGCGGCAAGCAATGCCGCGCGAATGCAGGTTGAGCGCCAGCGAAAGCCCGCAAATTCCGCCGCCGACGATTGCGATTTCGCGCTGCAAACTTCACTCCGGTCAAGACCGGCAAAGTTATCTTATTCGCTGCCCAACGGGAAACCGCCCGCTCGCGCTTCTGTTATTTGCCATGGAATTTCGGCCACCCTAGGCTTGCGAAAATCCCAAGCCCGTCCGTTTTTGGAGGAACCATGATGCGAATCCTCGACCGCCGCGGAATCCTCATATGCGCAATGACGGCCATGCTCGCGGCGGCCTCATCGCATGGCGCGCCGGCGCAGGCGGATGTCGGTTCACCCGCACCCGGATTTGCGCTCACAGATTCAAACGGGAAACCGGTGTCGCTTGCCGACTTCAGGGGCAAAACGGTCGTGCTCGAATGGACGAACCACGAATGCCCGTATGTCGGGAAACATTATCGTGGCAACAACATGCAGGCCCTGCAGAAGAAATGGACGGCGGACGGCGTCGTCTGGCTCACCGTCATCTCATCGGCACCCGGCGAACAGGGGCATGTCTCTCCTGCAGAGGCGAACAAACTCACGGCAGATCGCGGCGCCGCACCGACGGCCGTGCTGTTCGATCCCAAGGGGCAGGCCGGACGCGCTTACGGCGCAACCGCAACCCCGCATATGTATGTGATCTCCGGCGCCGGAACGCTGGTTTACAAGGGCGGCATCGACGACAAGCCGACAGCCCGGCTGGAAGATCTGAAAACGGCGCGCAACTTCGTCGATGAGGCGCTCACCGAGATCAAACAGGGGAAGCCGGTGTCGGTCGGTTTTTCGCGCGTCTACGGCTGCACGATCAAATACGCGTCCTAAGCTCCGGTTTTTCAGTTCTTACGAATCCCGCAGTGCTGCTCCCGCACTGAACGCGGGTTTGCCTGCATCGACCTTTTTTGGGTTTCAGGATCATAATGTATCCGGCCGCCGCCCCCTCCGGCCAACAGGGTAATCCCATGAGCATCATGTATCATGATGGAAATCGCCGCTTTCAGGATCTGTTCGATACCCGCCGCCTTTCCGACCGGCTGGAACAGGTCAACACCAGAACCAAGTTCTCGGAGAGTGACAGGAATTTCATCGAAAGCTGCTTTCTGTTTTTCCTGGCCACGGCGGACGCAGACGGCCGGCCCACCTGCAACCACAAGGGCGGCGCGCCAGGCTTTGTGCGTGTAACTGCACCGGATGAACTTGCTTTCCCGGATTACGATGGGAACGGAATGTTCCTCAGCCTTGGCAATATTTCGGTAAACGCGAATGTGGGCCTGCTGTTTCTGGATTTTGAAAAACCGCGGCGGCTGCGGGTGCAGGGCGAGGCCCGCGTCCTGCGCGACGATCCGCTGCTCGCTCAAACACCCGGCGCGCAGATGATCGTGCGGGTGAGGGCCACGGCAATTTTTCCCAATTGCCCGCGCTACATTCCGAAATTCCAACTGCTCGAGCCCTCGATGTACGTCCCCGCACCGGGCGCCACTCCTCCGGAGCCGTCATGGAAGAGCTTTCCCGAGTTCAAGGACACGGTGCCGCCGCGGCATCCACCCTGCAAAGGTTGAACTAGGTCCCGACTTTCAACGAGGACACCAGCCCGCGCAGCGCCGCCACGGTGCTGAGTGCGGTGATCTTTCCGGTGCGCGGATTTTCCGACGGAATGTTCTCGATCGTCATCTTGAATCGCGCGCTGTCGGAATCGATCTCGATCGTATGCGTATTGCGGTCCACGGTCGGATCGGCCCAGATTTCGAGCCGCGTCTTGTCCGGTCCGACACCGGCAAGGCTGAGGGCCGCCGCAACATTGAGATTGGCGGGAAAGCCTTTTGCGCCTTCGCGCGCGGTGCCGTCGAACACCTTGAGCGGCGCTTTCACGTCGTTCATGGAAATGTTGTGTTCCTTCAGGTAAGGCGCGCCCTCAAGGCCTTTCGGCGGCTTGCGCGTCACCATCCTCACCGAATGAATTGTTCCTTCGGCGGCGGCCCGCACCGCGTCCAAACCGAGAAGCGCGCCGGTCGGCACGATGATGCGGGCACCCGTTTTCTTCGCACGCTCTGCGAGATCGGAATGCTCCAGCAACTGGCCGACGGACAGCGGCATGAAAATCTTGCCGGCGTCGATCGCAGGAACGGCCACATCGCGGAACAGCGACGACGGCAAACATTCGACGATCACATCGCAATGGCCGGGCAGTTCCTTGGCGGAGACCGCTATGATGCCCGCCCCGATGCGCGGAAGGATGCGCTTCGCTTTTTCCGCGTCTCGAACGGAAACGGCCGAAAGCACAAGCCCATCGAGCCCGGCTTCCAGCCGTTTTGCCACTTCGCGGCCGACCGCTCCGAGACCGGCAAGGCCGATCCGGAGTGGGGGTTTCGTTGTCATCAGTCGATCGATACGCCGCTGGCCTTGATGACGGGCGCCCATTTCGCGATTTCTTCCTTCAGGAGCTTGCCGAGATACTCCGGCGTGGAGTTCTCCTTGGTCACGATCTGCGCACCAAGGCCTTCAAGACGGTCCTTCACGCCGGGCGATTGCACGGACTCAATCGCTGCCTTGTTCAGGGCGGCAACGATGGCATCCGGCGTATCCTTGTGCACGAAGAGCGCGTTCCAGGTGTAGGCCTCAAGCCCGTCGGTGCCCTGCTCCTTGGCGGTCGGCAGATTCGGAAGCGCAGGGGAGCGCGTGGCGTTCATCAGCGCAATCGCCTTCACCTTGCCGCCATCGACCTGCGGCTTCGCCGTGGTGATGATCTCGCATAGATAATCGATGTTGCCGCCGATCAGATCCTGCATCGCCGGACCCGTGCCCTTATAAGGGATGTGCGTGATGTCGAGTTTCAGCACATAATTCAGGAGCACGCAGCCTAGATGCGTGGCCGAACCAGGACCGGCCGAGCCAAACTGCATCTTCTTCTGGTTCGTCTGCGCGTAGGCGATGAATTCCTTCAGGTCCTTCACCGGCAGGTCGGCCTTCACGACGAGCGCGATCGGGACCTGTGCCAGCAAAGCCACCGGCTTGAAGTCGGTGACGGAGTTATAGAGCGGCTTTTTGTAAAGCGTCTGACCCTGTGCCTGCGTGCCGACCGTGCCGAGCAGCATCTGGTAGCCATCGGCCGCGCCGCGCGCGACGCGGTCGCCGCCGAGCATGCCGCCGGCGCCGCCGACGTTTTCAACGACCACCTGCTGACCGACCACATCCGTCATGCGTGCCGCGACCACGCGGCCAAGCACGTCGGTCGGGCCGCCGGCTGCGAACGGGATCACCATGGTGATCGGGCGGGCGGGAAATTGCTGAGCGACCGCGAGGCCGGTGAGTGCGATGACACCGGCAAGTGCGGCGTAAATGGATTTGCGTTTCATTCGATCCTCCCTTGAGTGCGGCTGTTGTCGGGCCGCGTGGATGGCCGGTCAAGTGCGGCCTTGGTTCATGGTTTCTGGCTTGCTGGAAATCTGCCGAGTTTTGAGGCGCGGCGCAAATAGGCGTTCAAAGGCCCTTGATCAGCCCGGCTTCAATCAGCAGCCGGTTGAAGCGCCGGGATTCCGCACCATCCTTGCAAGAATAGAAGCGGCCGTCGCAGCGCAGGAACATGCGCTTCTGTTCGGCGAAGGAAGGATCGGGTGGAACGCCCGCCGCCTCCAGCACCACCAGCGGCAGATACGGCGCATCGAGATTGTTGATCGCGGAAGCAAGGCTCGGCGGCGTGAAGTTGATGGCGTCGATTGCATAATAGGTTGTGTAGTAGCGCTGGTCGAAATCCGCGATGTTGCGCGCGACGCCGGCGGCGTCTGCTGCATCGTCGATCACTTGCTTGGCGAAGTAGGGCTGGTGATCGCCGAAACGGACGACCAGGAACGGCTCGCCCTGAAATTCCTTCTTCAATTTCGCGACCAGTTGCCTGTAATCGGTTTCGCTCATCGACTGGCGGCGCAGATATTCATCCGTCTCGCCGGGATTGCCCGGATCCTTCCATCCGGATGCGAGGTCGGGGCGGTAACGATAAGTCCACGGCATGTGGTTCGCCATCGTGTAGGCGAACACGAACATGGGGCCGTTGGCCCGTTCCTTCCGGATCAGCCGGACCACCGCGTCATAGTAAAAACTGTCCGGCTGGATTTCGAGCGTGCCGAGATCCTTGGCATCCATAAAATGCTCGATGCCGGTCGAGCGATGGAAATTTCTCGCGCCGAGGAAATTGCCGAGCCATGGATACTGGCTGAAGGTGCGATAACCGCAGCGGCGCAAGGCATGCGGCAGTCCGCGCTCCACGCGGCCCGCGGCGATGCGGGTCACCGCATCGGCGAAGCGGCCGTAGGAGCGCACGGAAAGCCCGGTCAGCACATTATATTCGGTATACCAGGTAGGCCCGCTGACGCTTTCCACCTGCAGCGTGCGTATCTTGCCGTCGTAGGAGCGGAAGTGATTGCGATAGTTGGCGGGGAGCTTCAGGTTCGGCACCTGGCTCGCATCGAAGCTCGACTCGTCGAGGATCAAGACGATGTGCGGCGCCTTGCGCGGCAGAATACATTTATCGTCGACCGGCTTCAGCCGCTCGACAACATCCGCATCCGACTCCAGCAATCCCCGCGTGAAATAATCGATTACCGCGATGGAGCCGAAGCGGGCGAATTTCGAAATGTAATTGTCGTTGATGAATTCCTGATCCTGCCCGATCGGCGCCGCAAAGGCGATGGCGGCGAGCCCTGAAAAACAGAGAGCGGCGGCAGGACCCGCGAACCTGCGGCGGATGCGGAAGCGATCCACCCGCCATGCATAGATCATCGCCGGAATCGCAATCAGCATCATCGCAACGATCATCAGGGAAAGCTGCGGGAAAATCGCAAGCAGAAAGCGGATCGTGTCGTCGTCGATGAACATGACGTCGATGAAATTCGCCGTAAGGAAGAAGGTGTCATGCTTGAAGCGCGAGAGCAGCACGATCACGACAAAGATCGCGAGCGAGAACGCGGCGGCGAGCGAAGGCCGTTTCAGCAGCACCAGCCAGCAGAAATTCAGGAGACCCCAGGTCAGCGCGAAGGCGGCCATCGAAATCCATTCGGATTCCGACCAGAGCATCAATGCCAGCGCGATGAGATGAATGCCCGCGATAATCAAAATGCCGGCGCGCCTGCTTTCCGCAGCTTTGGCGGACGCAACGAACCCAGATAGCAAAATGCCCGGCAACATGGCCCGGTACGCGTCCAGCAACCCAACAGGCCGCGCCGGTACGGCGACGGCTAAACGTCATCATTCTGTAATAAAATTGTCGTGGCAAGCTTAACTGTTTGGCATCGGGCGATTTTTGCGAGCGGTGGCTCAGATCAGGCCGATCCGGATTCCGAGTGCCACCAGCCAGACCAGCCCCGCAAGCGACAGGCCGCAGAAAACGGCCGCCGACCCGTAATCCTTTACCCGCCCGATGGCCGGGTGATGATCCGGCGTAACGTGGTCGGACAGCCTTTCAATGCCGGTATTCAGGAGTTCAACCGCCATCACGGCGAGCAGAGAGCCGATCATGGCGACATACCAGCCCGGGCCTGGCGCAATGAACCAGCCAAGCGGAAGCGCCAGGGCGAAAGCGATGACCTCTTCCCGGAAGGCGGCTTCGGTGAGGAACGCATGGCGCAAGCCGCGATAGCTGTTGAGTGTGGCGTTGAGGATGCGTTCCAAAATCCGGCTCGTGAACGGGGCTGTTGTTGCAATGCGGTAGAAGCAGGTACGGAACTGTTGGGGGTAGCTGAATTCGAACGCATCGGAAAGGGCGAAAGCGATTTCCCCACAAAAAGCGGCCCTGCCTGTTGAATTGTTCAATCATGAACTTTTTAAGCTTGAAATAAATTCCGGCCGATGCGAGGCTGTGACGCCTCGTAAAGGAAAGGTGCGGCATCGCATGAACGTTGCGTGCCTCGGCGGCGGACCGGCTGGGCTTTATTTCGCGATCAGCATGAAGCTGCGCGATCCTTCGCACGAGGTCGCCGTGTTCGAGCGCAACAAGGCCGACGACACGTTCGGCTGGGGTGTGGTGCTCTCCGACGAAACCCTGCAAAATCTCGCGGCCAACGATCCCGTCAGTGCGGAGACGATCCGGCAGCACTTCGCCTATTGGGATGACATCGCAGTGCATTACCGTGGCCGGTCGATCGTTTCCGGCGGCCACGGCTTTTGCGGCATCGGGCGGAAGCAGTTGCTGGTCCTGCTCCAGCAGCGCGCGCGCGAGCTTGGCGTAAAGCTGCATTTCGAAACGGAAGTCGAGCGTGCAGCGGAATTCGCGAAATCCTACGACCTCGTCATTGCCGCCGACGGGCTGAATTCAAAAGTACGGACGGAATTCGCCGGGCATTTCAAGCCGGAAATCGAACTTCGCAAATGCAAATTCGTCTGGCTCGGCACGCATCAGAAATTCGATGACGCCTTTACATTCATATTTGAGCAGACCGAGCATGGCTGGGTGTGGGCGCATGCCTACCAGTTCGACAAAACCACGGCGACGTTCATCGTCGAATGCTCGGAGGAGACCTTCGCGAAATTCGGATTCAACGAGATGTCAAGGGAAGATTCGATCGCCGTTTGCGAGCGCATCTTTGCAAACTATCTCGGGGGCCATGGCTTGATGTCGAACGCAAAACACTTGCGCGGCTCGGGCTGGCTGAATTTTCCGCGCGTGCTCTGCGAGAAGTGGTCTTACAAGAACATCGTGCTGATGGGCGACGCCGCGGCGACAGCACATTTCTCCATCGGCTCCGGCACCAAACTGGCGCTGGAGAGCGCCATCGCGATGACGGAGTACCTGCACAGCGAGAAATCCATGCAGGACGCGTTCCAGAAATACGAGGACGCGCGCCGCACGGAAGTGCTGCGGCTGCAGTCCGCGGCGCGGAATTCGCTCGAATGGTTCGAGGAGGTCGAGCGCTATTTGCATCTCGATCCGGTGCAGTTCACCTATTCGCTCCTCACCCGCTCGCAGCGCATCAGCCACGAGAATTTGCGTCTGCGCGATAGGGAATGGCTTGGCGATGCCGAAGCCTGGTTCCAGCGGCAGGCGGGCAGCAACGCCGAGAATGTGCGCCGGCCGATGTTCGCGCCGCTCAAGCTACGCGGCCTCACACTGAAGAACCGGATTGTCGTTTCGCCGATGGCGCAATACAAGGCGAAGGACGGCACGCCGAACGACTGGCATCTAGTGCATTACGGCGAACGCGCAAAAGGCGGCGCCGGGCTCGTCACCGTCGAGATGACCTGCGTTTCGCCGGAAGGCCGCATCTCGCCCGGCTGCACCGGCCTGTATGCGCCGGAGCATGAGACGGCGTGGAAACGCATCGTCGATTTCGTACACACGGAAACCGACGCAAAAATCTGCTGCCAGCTCGGCCATTCGGGCGCCAAAGGATCGACGCAGCTTGGCTGGGAAGAATCCGATGCTCCGCTGAAATCCGGCAACTGGCCGATTCTTTCGGCATCGGAAATTCCGTGGTCGCCGCAAAACCAGACGCCAAAGCGGATGGACCGCGCCGACATGGACCGCGTGCGCGACCAGTTCGTGCATGCCGCGAAGATGGCGGACCGTGCCGGCTTCGACATGCTGGAACTGCACTGCGCGCACGGCTATCTGCTCTCCTCCTTTATCACGCCGATCACGAACAACCGCACCGACGATTACGGCGGCTCGCTTGAAAACCGCATGCGCTATCCGCTGGAAATCTTCCGCGCCGTCCGCGCGGTGTGGCCGGACGAGAAACCGATTTCGGTGCGTATTTCCGCCAGTGACTGGATGGGCGATCAGGGCGTCACGCCGGGCGAAGCCGTCAAGATCGCGCGCCTGCTGCGCGAGGCGGGTGTCGATATCTGCGACGTGTCCGCGGGCCAGACCAGCACACGCGCAAAGCCGGTTTACGGCCGCATGTTCCAGACGCCGTTTTCCGACCGCATCCGCAACGAGACCGGCATGGCGACCATGGCGGTCGGCAATATCTTTGAACCGGATCACGTCAACTCGATCCTGATGGCGGGCCGTGCCGATCTCGTCTGCCTCGCGCGGCCGCATCTGGCCGATCCGTACTGGACGCTGCATGCGGCGGCGGCACTCGGCGACACGCAGGAGAAGTGGCCGGAACCCTATCTGCCGGGCCGCGACCAGCTGTATCGGATTTCCACGCGTGTCGATTCCGCAACTGTGAGGGTCTGATGGTCAGCGCTCCCCTTCCCGCGCGCGGCGAAAAACTGAACGGCAAGACAAAGCTGCGCCTGTGGCTTCGTCTTCTGCGCGCGAGCCGCCTGATCGAAAATACCGTGCGCGAACGCTTCAAGACCGAATTCGATGTGACATTGCCGCGCTTCGACGTGATGGCGGCACTCTATCGCAAGCAGGAGGGAATGCTGATGAGCGAAATCTCCCGCTTCCTGATGGTCTCGAACGGCAACATCACCGGCATCGTGGACCGGCTCGTATCCGACAAGCTGGCGGAGCGCTCGCTTCGCGATGGCGACCGGCGCACCTCGATCATCAAGCTCACACGCAAGGGCAAGACTCTGTTCGAAGAGATGGCGAGCGCGCATCAGAGCTGGATCGACGAATTGCTAAAGGAAGTCTCGTCAAGGGATGCCAACGACATGTCGGCGAAACTGAAATCGTTTCGCAGCAACTGGGAGGGCGAAGCATGACCAAGATGGCGAAACTCGCCCCGAAGCATTTTCTCTGGCGCGCCGAGAACAGCGTCGGCGTGATCCAGCTCAACCGGCCCGACCGGAAAAATCCCCTCACCTTCGATTCCTACGCGGAGCTGCGCGATACATTCTTTGCCCTGAAATATGCCGAAGACATTCACGGCGTGGTGTTCCTGTCGAATGGCGGCAATTTCTGTTCGGGCGGCGACGTGCACGACATCATCGGGCCGCTCGTCAAAATGGACATGAAGCAACTGCTCGACTTCACCCGCATGACCGGCGATCTCGTGAAGGCAATGCTCAATTGCGGCAAGCCGATCATTTCGGCGGTCGATGGCGTCTGCGTCGGTGCGGGCGCCATCATCGCGATGGCGTCCGACATGCGCCTCGCGACACCCGAAGCGAAGACTGCTTTTCTGTTCACGCGCGTCGGCCTTGCCGGCTGCGACATGGGCGCCTGCGCGATCCTCCCCCGCATCATCGGTCAGGGCCGCGCGGCTGAACTTCTTTATACCGGCCGTACCTTCAGCGCCGAGGAAGGCGAACGCTGGGGCTTCTACAACAGGCTCGTCGAACAGAAAGCGCTGGAAGGTGTGGCGCTGGCGCTCGCGCACCAGATGAGCCTCGGGCCAACCTTCGCGCATGGCATTACAAAAACCCAGCTGAACCAGGAATGGTCGATGTCGCTCGAACAGGCGATCGAGGCGGAGGCGCAGGCGCAGGCGATCTGCATGCAGACGGCCGATTTCGAGCGCGCCTACAAGGCGTTTGCCGCGAAACAAAAACCGGTGTTCGAGGGCAACTGATGGCCGACAGAAGTTTTTTGAACTGGCCGTTCTTCGAGGAGCGTCACCGCGCGCTCGCAACGGAAATCGAGCGATGGTGCAATACGAACCTTCCGGTCGATCACAAGGATGTCGATACAGCCTGCCGAGGAATTGTCGCCAAGCTCGGCCGCGACGGATTTCTTCTGCACACGGCACCCGATCCGGAGAAAGGCAGCGCGCTCGATGTGCGCACGCTCTGCCTGATGCGCGAGACGCTCGCGCGTTTCGACGGGCTCGCTGACTTTTCGTTCGCGATGCAGGGGCTGGGTGCGGGCGCGATTACTTTTTTCGGCACGGTCGAACAAAAGAAGTGGCTCGCGAAGACCCGCAAGGGCGAAGCCATCGCTGCCTTCGCGCTGACGGAGCCAAAATCCGGCTCGGATGTGGCGCGGATTGAACTCTCTGCGAAGCGTGAAGCTGACAGCTATCTGCTCGACGGCGAGAAGACCTGGATTTCCAACGGCGGCATCGCGGATTTTTACATCGTGTTCGCCCGCACCGGGGAAGCGCCGGGTGCCAAGGGCTTGTCCGCCTTCATCGTTCCCGCCAACCAGCAGGGGCTTAGCATTGGCGAGCGGCTGGAAGTGATCGCGCCGCATCCCCTCGCCCGGCTGCATTTCAAGAACGCCCGTGTCCCGGCGGCGAACATGATCGGCAAGCCCGGCGAAGGCTTCAAGATCGCGATGGCGACGCTCGATGTCTTCCGCACCACGGTCGGCGCCGCCGCGCTCGGCTTCGCACGCCGCGCGCTGGAGGAATCGGTCAAACGCGCGAAGCAGCGCGAATTGTTTGGCGCGCCGCTGGCGGAATTGCAAATGGTACAGGCGCAGCTTGCCGAAATGGCGCTCGATGTGGATGCGGCAGCACTCCTCGTCTATCGCGCGGCATGGGCGAAAGACATGGGTACGGCCCGCGTCACGCGCGAGGCGGCGATGGCGAAACTCTATGCGACGGAACGCGCGCAGCGCGTGATCGACAAGGCCGTGCAGATTCACGGCGGCGACGGCGTGCGCCGCGGGCATATTGTCGAAAGCCTCTATCGCGAAATTCGCGCACTCCGCATCTATGAGGGTGCCTCGGAAGTGCAGAAGGTCGTCATCGCAAGACAGGTTCTTTCGGAGTCGTAAGATGCTTGTCACCAAACTTGGGCCGAGCGGACACACCGACCCATTCACCCGCGACAATCTTCCGCCATTCGATCAATGGCCGGAGATTTTGCTGAAGGGATTCGACTACCCTGAATTCCTGAACGCGGGCGTGGAACTGACCGACAGGCTGGTCGCGCGGGGCTTCGGCGACCACACGGCGCTGATCGGCAATGGACGCCGGCGCACCTATAAAGAGCTTTCCGACTGGACCAACCGCATCGCGCACGCGCTCGCCGAGGACTACGGCGTGAAGCCTGGTAACCGCGTGCTGATCCGCTCCGCCAACAATCCGGCGATGGTGGCCTGCTGGCTCGGTGCCACCAAGGCGGGGGCGGTGGTCGTCAACACGATGCCGATGCTGCGCGCGGTCGAGCTGACAAAAATCGTTGACAAGGCGGAGATCGCGCTGGCGCTCTGCGACACGCGGCTGATGGACGAACTCATCGCCTGTGCGAAGGATTCAAAGTTTCTCAAAAAAGTGATCGGCTTTGACGGCACCGCCAATCACGACGCCGAACTGGACCGCATCGCGCTCTCGAAGGACGTGCGCTTCGAGGCGGCGAAGACGGGACGCGACGACGTGGCCTTGCTCGCCTTTACTTCGGGCACAACGGGCGAGCCGAAGGCTACGATGCACTTCCACCGCGATCTCCTGATCGTCGCGGACGGCTACGCGAAGGAAATTTTAAAGGTTAAGCCGGAGGATATTTTCGTCGGCTCGCCGCCGCTCGCTTTTACGTTTGGTCTCGGCGGTCTCGCAATCTTTCCATTGCGCTTCGGTGCAACGGCGACGCTCCTGGAAAACGCATCGCCCGCCAACATGATCGAGATCATCCAGACGTATAAAGCGACGATCTCCTTCACCGCCCCCACGGCGTATCGTGTGATGTTGCAGGCGATGGAGCAAGGTGCGGATCTTTCATCGCTGCGCGCGGCGGTCTCCGCCGGCGAGACGCTGCCGGCACCCGTGTTCGATGACTGGACCAAGAAGACGGGCAAACCGATTTTGGACGGCATCGGCTCCACCGAACTTCTGCACATCTTCATCACCAATCGTTTTGGCGATGCGTTCGCGGCCTGCACGGGTAAGCCGGTGACCGGATACGAAGCAAAGATCGTCGATGACGAAATGAAGGAATTGCCGCGCGGAGAAGTCGGCCGCCTCGCCGTGCGCGGGCCGACGGCATGCCGCTATCTCGCCGACAAACGCCAGCGCGATTACGTGCGGGACGGCTGGAATCTCACGGGCGATTCCTTCATCCATGACAAGGGTGGCTATTTCCATTTCGCCGCGCGCTCCGACGACATGATCATTTCATCGGGCTACAACATCGCCGGGCCGGAAGTGGAAGCCGCTCTCCTCGCCCATGCGGACGTAAAAGAATGCGCCGTCATCGGCATTGCCGACGAGGAGCGCGGGCAGATCGTGCAGGCGCATGTCGTGCTTGTCGAAGGCGTGATTGGCGACGCCGCTACCACGAAACGCATTCAGGACCATGTGAAAGCGACGATCGCGCCCTACAAATATCCGCGCTCGGTGAAGTTCACCGATGCATTGCCAAAGACCCAGACCGGCAAGATCCAGCGCTTCCGGCTGCGGCAGGGTGGAAAGTAAAACGATGCACATCTCCGCGCGCGCTTCTCTTCACCTTCCCCTAAAAGGGGGAGGTCGGTTTGCGAAGCAAACCGGGTGGGGGTCATCTGCGTTACCGACCCCCTCCCTAACCCTCCCCCTTGCAGGGGGAGGGATTTTGCAATCTCAAGAGGCCTTCGAATGAACGTAAAGACAACTGCGCATGAAATCCTTCATCCGAAAAAATGGAAAGCGGCGAAAGGCTACGCCAACGGCGTCGCCGCCGAAGGGCGTCAGGTTTTCGTCGCGGGACAAATCGGCTGGAACGCGGATCAGCGATTCGAGAGCCGCGATTTCGTCAAACAAACAAGACAGGCGCTGGAGAATGTCGTGGCTGTTATCGCGGAGGCCGGCGGTAAGCCGGAGCACATCACGCGGCTCACCTGGTACGTGACCGACAAGCAGGAATATCTCGCGCGCCTGAGCGAAATCGGCGAGGCCTATCGCGCGGTGCTGGGGAAACATTTTCCCGCAATGACCATGGTGCAGGTGGTGGCGCTGGTGGAAGATGAGGCATTGGTCGAGATCGAGGCGAATGCCGTCGTGCCGAAAAACGTCGTCCCGGCCAGCCGGAACGGCTGAGCCGGGATCGTGATCCACGATTGAGCGGAAGACAAACTTCAGTCCACGCAGCTCACACGGTCTGGCTGAACGGAAGCGGTCTGGAGCGCCACCTCTTTCGGCGTCACGAGCGGCTTCGACGCAACCGCGCGCTTGCGATCCACCAGATAATAGAGGCCGAGCCGCGCCCCGCCGAGGATCGAGGCGATGGCGATGAACGAGGTCAGCGACAGCGTGGACACACCCGTGACGCCCTGCCCGATGGTGCAGCCGAGTGCCGTGACGCCGCCGAAGCCCATCATCACGCCGCCGACGATGCCGCGGCCAAGATGGGCGGTATCGCGCGCGCCGATGATCTTGAACTGGCCCGCGGCAATGGCCGCAAGGAACGAGCCGAACACGACGCCGAGGACGGCGCCGATCGCGAAATCGGGCTTCAGGCCCGACGAGATCATCGCGTAGAGCACGGTGTCGGCGAGCGGTGCGACGAAGGTGAAGGATTCAATCCGGCGATCCTCGAAAGAATCGAAGCCGAAAATCCCCGTCGCCCACCAGCCGGCCACGACCAGCGCGCCGACGGCCGCACCGGTCAGCGCATAGCGCGGAGAAGCGCGGAAACCCTTGTGATTGAACGCAAGCAAGATCAGCAGCAGAGCGATAATCGCAGCCGCTAGTGCCGCCGACGTGCCGGTGACACCGAAGAGTTCGGTAATGCGCTGCGACTTGCCGAGATCGGTCCCGAGCACGCTTGTGAGATTGATGCGGACGTTTCCGAACAGGCCGCGCAGCGTCATCATCGCGCTGATCGCGATGACGAAGAATACGATAAGCGCCCGCAGATCGCCGCCACCGATGCGGCGAAGCGTACCGAGGCCGCAAGTGCCGACGAGCGCCATGCCGAAGCCAAAAATGAGGCCGCCGATGATGGCGCCGCCCCATTCAAGGCGCGAACCGGTGTAGATCGAACGCGTGAGATCGAGACCGCCCCAGAGTTCGAGCGCATGCACGCCCGCGATGGCGACGGCTACCGCGACGACCCATGAACGCAGGCGGCGCGTGTCGCCCTGATAGGTCGCATCCTCGATCGCGCCGAAGGTGCAGAAACGGCCGGCGCGCACGACGTAACCGAGCGCGATGCCAAGGCCGAAGCCCAGTGCCAGTCGAAGAATGTACGGTTCGTTGAAATCGATCATGTTGAACTCCCGGCGTGCGGCTCTCGCCGTCCGCCTGCCACCCTTACTTTTTGCGTTGAGCGTTGCAGAAGGATTCGTAAAGCGCGCCGATGACCTTGCGGACCTCGGGACGCGAGAGCGAGTAGTAGATGTTTTTCCCGTCGCGGCGCGTGTCGACGAGATTGTCGGCTCGCAGGCGCGCAAGCTGCTGGGAGACGGCGGGCTGCCGCAGATCGAGAATTTCCTCGATCTCGGAAACCGATTTCTCGCCTTCCGCCAGCATGCAGAGAATAACGAGGCGCGCCTCATGCGAAAGCGCCTTCAGGAATTCGGCGGCGTCGCGCGCGTTCTCCATCAGCACGTCGATATCGAGATCGGCCTTCTTCGGCTTACGGAGAGCGACGACGGAAGACTTCATGGGACCGCCCTAAAATTCCCCAAACGGGAATTGCGTCCCTATATTTAATTACAATTCATATCCGGCACAAGCTATAAAATACAAATTTACACTGGAAGCATTCATATTTTACTGTTTATATATGTGTTATTTTCCCGCCTGCTCCGCAAGCCGCTCCAATTGGCCCCAAAAGAAGTGTTCACCGGCGTATCCTTCAATGCGGCCGATTTCCCTGCCTTGATCCACGAGGACGAAGGTAGGCGTGAAGCGAACGGGCACCTTCAACTGCGGCCAGTCCTTTCGGCTTCCATACAAATCCACATGCCGCAATGTGAATTTCTTGCCGATCTCCGTCTTCGGATAAATCGGCGCAATCGTCCGGTCCCATGTCGCGCACCAGGGGCAACCCGCCTGCCGGAACATCAGCAGCTCCGCGGCCTGCACCGGCACGAAGGCGAGCAGGAAGAAGGCGGCGAAAACCGTGCGTATCGTTAGCATTCAACTTTTCCTGATGCGGCGTGGCGGACCGACCGGCTTTATATAGGCACGGTTCGCGATTACACTTGCGAATAATTGAATATCAGGAAGCCCATGATTTCCAGACGCACGCTCCTTGCTTCGCTCGCCGTGAGCGCCGCCCTGCCTTCGCTTCAAGGGGCGGGGGCAAAAGCGTTGCTGACCGAGGACGGAATCTACCGGCAGGACTGGTTCCTCGATAGCCTCCTCGAACTGGAAGACGACCTCACCGCGGCCAGCGGAAACCGCAAGCGCCTTGCGGTGCTGTTCGAGTTGCGCGGATGCCCCTACTGCAAGGATATGCATCTCGTGAATTTCGCGCAGCCGGAAATCGAGCACTATGTGCGCGAGCGCTTCGACGTGCTGCAACTGAACATCATCGGTTCGCGCGAGGTGACGGATTTCGACGGCGAGAAACTTTCGGAGAAACAGCTCGCGCAGAAATACGGCGTACGTTACACGCCGACCTTCCTGTTCTTCCCCGAGCGTGCCGACGGACTGCGCGCAAAGAAACCAGCCGACCGCGAAGTGACGCGCTGGCAGGGATATCTCAAGCCGGCGCAATTCCTCGGCATGTTCCGTTTTGTGGCGGAGCGCGGCTACGAGAAGACGACGCTGCCGGAATATTTGAAGGCGAATAGCTAGGCCTCATGCTGAGGAGCGCCGCAGGCGCGTCTCGAAGCATGGGCCGCCTGCATCCTTCGAGACGCCGCGCTGAAGCGCGGCTCCTCAGGATGAGGCGGAGTTATACTCCTGCGAAATCAACCCACCTTCAAATACGCGTAGCCCTTGCCCTGCAACTCGGCCACGGTGGCGACGCCAGACGGCACGAATTTGAGGAACGCATCCGCACGCGTCTTCGCAAGCTCGATCTTGTTCCGCGAATAGGTGATCTCGCAGAGATAGGCTTCCACGCCGAACTTGGTGAGGCCGACGAAGCGCTTGTAGAGATCATCCTGAACGCCGTCTTTTTCCCACGGCGTGTCGGCGAGATCGTTCAGAAAGAATTTGATCCCCGCGCCATGCGCGACGATCACGATTTTTACCTTGAACGGATCGAACTCGTAAACGGACAGATGATTGCTGATGTTGGTCAGCAACTGTCCGAAGCGCTGCGGGTCGCCGAAGTCGCAGTGATAAAGGCAGGCGACATCGGTGTCTTTTTTCACGGTGGAAATATTGAGTTTCCCCGGATTGGCGGACGCGCCGCTGACCCCGATTGCGGCGCCGGTCAGCGCGAGCGTGCCGAGAAAATTTCGTCTGCTGGTCAGGCCCATGGCTGTGCTCCTGTTTGCGGACAGACAGTATAGCAGAAACAAAAAGCGGCGAGTTCACATTCAACCGGTGCTGATCGCTCGTAGCCGTTTATTTATTGATCGGGCTTTCCGGATCCATCAGCAGCGCCACCGCATCCTTGATCTGGTCGATGGTCAGAATCTTGTTGGACCCGAAGCGCGGCATGTTCGAGCACGGAATGGTCGCGTGCGAATTGTAGATTTTCTCGTAGAGGATTTTCGCTTCCGCTTCCTTGAAATCCCGCAGCTTACCGTATTGCTGGAGGCTCGGGCCGAGCGTGCCGTAGCTCAGTTCCTTGGCGCTGATCTGGTGGCACGCGTAGCAGTTGCCGCCGGTGGCCCGGGCCGGGGGATAGTCCGTGAAGCGCATGCCGTAGCCGTTTTGCGCCAATGCCTCACCCTTCTTCCAGTCGCCGACGAATTTTCCATCCGCCGGATATTCGATCGAGGCGCGCTCACGCTTCATGATGGCGTCAGCCTGCGCTTTCGGCGGGCTGTTGCCTGTCGCGGAGCAGACTTTCATGGTTTCGTCCTGTGACAGGCGCGGTGCCCAGTCTTCCGGGGCACCGGGGAACGCTTTCTTGACCATCGCATCGACCTTAGCCGGATCGACCGCGGGCTTCTGCTGGGACCAGGCGGCCGAAGTGATGCCGACGACGAAGGCCGCGATGAGGAGCGTCGTTTTTTTCATGTCCGTTCTCCTCAGCGCTTCAGACCGGGGGCGTTGATCTCGCCGCCCTCGGCATTTTTCGTAAGGTAAGCGATCAGCGCCACGCTGACATCGGAGCCCATTTCAAGTTCGGGCATGCGCATTTGCCAGTAGCAGTCGTACATGCGGTGCTGCATGGTCATCACATGCGTCGAGGAAACGCGATAGGCCGGCCATTCGCCCACGACCTTTTTCGCTGCTTCCTTGTTTTCCAGGAACGGCAGCCCCTGCAAACGGATGCGCAGGCCTTCCGCTGCGTGACAGGTCGAGCAGGAGAAGTCGAACGGGCCGGAACGGCGATGGAAGAGATTGTCGCCGACGGCGACGACCTCTTTTTCCTGCGGCTTGTCGAATTTGGCCGCGAATTTCATGCCGGAGGACTTATTCGCAATCCAAGTGGCGATGGCACCCAGTTCCTTCACGGGCGCGCCGCCACCCGGATGAATGCGTTTCACCACGTCCGCGCGCGTGAAGCCCTGCAATTTCTCCATGCACCAGAGCAGGCGCGCCTCGACGTCCATCACCTGCTTGGCGTCATCGAAATAACGCGGCAGTTCCGCGAAGGCGCCATCGACGATGCCGGGACCCTTGCCGAGGTCGCATTTTTCGAGGCTGGCCTTGCTCGGCCCGCGCGCGGTCTTCCACAGCGCCTCGCCGCGATCGGCATCCAGCAGGCCGGGATTGCTCCACGGGTCTTCCCGCAGCATCGCCCGGTATTTCTCGATTGCCTTTTCGGTCTCGGCATCCTGCGCGGACACCGTGTTCGCAGTTGCAAACATCGCGCACGCAGCAACGATCAACATAGAAAATAGGGCCTGCACGCCAGCCTCCCCCAATAAATCCAACGATCGGCGGTTGTTTCGCACGTATCGTCCTTCAACCAAAGCCGTCAGACAATACATCCATCGGCGGGGATGGGAAGATGCTGAACACATGCAAGGAAGCGAATCCTGTTGCGCGACCGGATCGGTTCGATTACACACTTATTGATAAATGAATATGTCCTGCGGGTTACGCAGGCGCGAGGAAACGTCCGCAAGGCAAGCGTGGTGAGCCCCTTCTCGCCGCAACGGGCTTGCGTTTGACTGTCACCTCGATTTGATTGAGAGAGCGGTTTACAATCCCTATATTGGGGTAGCGACCGCAGTCTGGGCGCAGGAGGTTTTCGATGAAGCTCAATTTCGACCGCCGGCAGGTGCTGGTCCTTGGCGCCGGATGCGCGCTGACCGGCTTGGTGGGTGTGGACTTCGCGTCCGCCCAGGGGAAGAACGATATCAACGAAGTGATCGGCAAGTTCACGGGCGGTAAGGCCCCGACCATGGGCCGCGTGAAGCTCGACGTGCCGGAGATCGCGGAAAACGGCAATACGGTGCCGATGACCGTCTCGGTCGAAAGCCCGATGACCGCGCAAAATTACGTGCAGGAAGTGCTGATCGTCGCCGACGGCAACCCGCGTTCGGGTGTCGCGACGTTCCACTTCGGTCCCAGCACCGGCATCGCGGAAGCCAACACCCGCATCCGGCTTGCCAGCACCCAGAACGTCACGGCCATCGCGAAGATGAACGACGGCTCGTTCTTCTCCACGACCAAGGAAGTGAAGGTCACGATCGGCGGCTGCGGCGGCTGACGCGCAGCGCATAACAGGATTGAGGAGATTTCGATGGCCGAAGCTAAACCGCGCATCAAGCTCGACAAGAAAGAAGCCAAGAAGGGCGACATCATTGAAGTGAAGGCGCTCGTTTCGCACATCATGGAAACGGGTCAGCGCAAGGACCGCGAAGGCAAGGTGATCCCCCGCAAGATCCTGAACAAGTTCACTTGCACGGTGAACGGCAAGGAAGTCTTTTCGGCGGATTTCGAGCCGGCCGTCTCCGCGAACCCGTACATCCAGTTCAAGTTCAAGGCCGAGGAATCGGGCCCCGTGGTGCTGACCTGGATTGACGACGACGGTTCCAAGATCGTCGGCGAAGACTCGATCAAGGTGAGCTGAGTTCCCGCTCCGGCGGCGACACGGAGCGTTCGATGCTTTCAAGGCGCGACTTTGTCCAGTTGGCTGCCGCCACCGCGGCGATCCTTCCCGCGGGCTGGACCCGCGCCCTTGCCCAGCAGCGGCTGACACAGGCCGACCTTCTGAAATTCGATTCGATCGGCAACGTGACGCTCGTGCATGTCGCCGACATTCACGGGCAACTCATTCCCGTCCATTTCCGCGAGCCTTCGGTCAATATCGGCGTCGGCGAAGTGAAGGGCCTTGTCCCTCACCTCACCGGCAAGGCGCTCCTCGACCGTTACAAGATTCCAGCGGGCTCGGCCGCGGCGCATGCGCTGACGTTCGAGAACTTCGCGGCACTCGGCAAAACCTACGGCAAGCTTGGCGGGCTCGACCGGGTTTCGACCATCGTGAAATCGATCCGCGCCGAGCGCGGCGACCGCACGGTTTTCCTCGACGGCGGCGACACCTGGACGAACAGCTACACGGCCCTGCAATCGAAGGGTCAGGACATGATCGACTGCATGTCGATCCTGAAGCCCGACGCCATGACCGGCCACTGGGAATTCACGCTGGGCGAGAAACGCGTGAAGGAAATCACCGAAAAACTCGGCTTTCCCTTTCTCGCGCAAAACATCCGCGACAATGAGTGGAACGAGCCGGTATTTGAGTCGACCGCCTATGTTGAACGCGGCGGCGTGAAAATCGCCATCATCGGACAGGCATTCCCCTATACGCCGATCGCCAACCCGCGCTGGATGATTCCGAAATGGTCGTTTGGCATCCGCGAAGAAGATTTGCAGGCGAATGTCGAGAAGGCGCGCAAGGCCGGCGCCAGCCTCGTCGTGCTGCTCTCGCACAATGGCTTCGACGTGGACCGCAAGCTCGCCTCCCGCGTGCGCGGCATCGACGTGATCCTGACCGCGCATACGCACGATGCGCTTCCGGATGTTGTGAAGGCCGGAAAGACCTTGCTGGTCGCGTCCGGTAGCCACGGAAAATTCGTCTCCCGCCTCGATCTGGAAGTCCGTAACGGCGAGATCAAGGATTTCCGCTTCAAGCTGATCCCGGTTTTCTCCGATGCGATTGCATCCGATCCGGAAATGAATGCGCGTATTCGCCAGCACCGCGAGCCGCATGAAAAGATGCTGCGGGAAAAAATTGGGACAGCACAAACACTGATTTACCGGCGCGGCAATTTCAACGGCACACTCGACGACGTGATTTGCGATGCACTCATTGCCGAGCGCGACGCGGAGATCGCGCTGTCGCCCGGCTTCCGCTGGGGCAATTCGCTGCTGCCCGGTCAGGACATCACGCGCGAGGACATCTACAACGCGACCGCCATTTCCTATCCAAATGTTTACCGGATGCAGATGACCGGCGCACGCATCAAGGAAATTCTCGAGGACGTGGCTGATAATCTCTTCAACCCCGATCCCTACTATCAGCAGGGGGGCGACATGGTCCGCGTCGGCGGGCTCAGCTACACAATCGACATCAACAGGAAGATCGGCGAGCGCATCTCCAATCTCGTACTTATACGCAAGGGTCAGAAGCTCGATCCCGTAAAGGAATACACGGTCAGCGGCTGGGCCAGCGTGAACGAGGGCACCGAAGGTCCAGCGATCTGGGACGTGGTGACCAGCCACATCAAGAAAAAGGGCGCCGTTGCCCCGCGCGAATCCGCCAACGTGAAAGTGGTGGGAGTATAGTTGTCTCTTGGTCGTATTTTCTACGGCGAACCAGTGTCCCCTTCGCCGCAAAATGCAAAATTTTTTTATCTCGACATATGCAATTTCTTGCATGATTGTCGGGCATCTGACGGAGCCAGTCATGCGGAAAGACCCGATGCCCACTCTGGACCGCGAGCCGACCCGCCGGCTGTTCCTCTGGCGCAGCCTGACGATGGGGAGCGCGGCGGTCGCCGCCGGCAGCGGCTTCGCGAACGGCATGGGCAACCCGGACAACCAGCCGCCAAACGTGCCGGACTGGTCGCGCAGCCTTGGCGAAGGGGTTGCCGTGCGCGCTTACGGCAAGCCTTCCGAATTCGAGAAAAACGTCATCCGCCGCGACGTGGAATGGCTCACGGCCTCGCGCGAAAGTTCCGTGAGCTTCACGCCGCTGCATGCGCTCGACGGCAATATCACGCCGAACGGCCTGTTGTTCGAGCGGCATCATTCCGGCATCGCGGAAGTCGATCCCGCCGACTACCGTCTGATGTTGCACGGGCTGGTCGACAAGCCGCTGCTGTTCACGCTCGACGACATCAAGCGTATGCCGCGCGTGAACCGACCCTATTTCTGCGAATGCGCGGCCAACTCCGGCATGGAATGGCGCGGCGCGCAGCTCGATGGCTGCCAGTACACGCACGGCATGGTCCATTGCGTGATGTACACCGGCGTCACGCTGAAGACCCTGCTCGATGAAGCTGGCCTGAAGACAAATGCTAAATGGCTGCTGCTCGAAGGCGGCGATGCCGCCGCGATGACGCGCTCGCTTCCGCTGCAAAAGGCGCTCGACGACGTGCTCATCGCCTATCGGATGAATGGCGAGATGCTCTATCCGGAAAACGGCTATCCGGTGCGCGCGGTGATCCCTGGCTGGGAAGCGAACATGTGGGTGAAATGGCTGCGCCGCATCGAAGTCGGCGACCAGCCGTGGCACCACCGCGAGGAGACGTCGAAATACACCGACCTCCTCGAAAACGGCAAAGCGCGGCAGTTCACCTATGTGATGGATGCAAAATCCGTCATCACCTGCCCAAGCCCGCAAGCACCGCTCAAGCACAATTCGGGATTCACGGTGCTCTCCGGCATCGCCTGGTCGGGCCGCGGAAAAATATCACGCGTGGATGTCTCGCTTGACGGCGGCCGCAACTGGCGGAGCGCGCGCATCGACGGGCCGGTCTGGGACAAGGCGCTGGTTCGTTTCTATTACGAGTTCGACTGGGACGGCGGTGAGTTGCTGATCCAGTCGCGCGCAATGGACGAAACGGGCTACGTGCAACCCACGAAAAACGAACTTCGGAAAATCCGCGGCGTGAATTCCGTCTACCACAACAACGGCATCCAGACCTGGCATGTCCGCAAGACCGGCGAGGTTGAGAATGTCGAAGTCTCCTAAGGCCTTCGCGCTGTTCGGAGCGTTTTTGGTCGCCGTGCTGACTTTCGGCGTTACGCAAATGATCGAGCCGCGCCTTGTTCATGCACAGGCACAGAAAGCGAAACCGAAGCCGCTCGGCATCGGCCGCGAAGCGAAGCCCGAGGAAATCGCCGGCTGGGACATCGACATCCGCCCGGACGGCCAGGGACTTCCGCCCGGAAAAGGTACGGTAAAGGAAGGCGAGCCGATCTATGTCGAGCGCTGTGCCTCATGCCACGGCGAGTTCGGCGAGAGCGCGGGACGCTGGCCGATCCTCAGCGGCGGCAATGCTACGCTCGCCAGTCACGATCCGGTGAAATCGGTCGGATCCTACTGGCCCTATGCCTCCACGCTGATCGACTATATCCGCCGGGCGATGCCTTATGGGGCCGCCCAGACGCTCACCAACGACGAGCTTTATGCGGTGACCGCCTATGTGCTGTATTTGAACGACGTGATTAAAGATGAGAAATTCGAGTTGAATGACAAGAATTTTTCTTCGATCAAACTTCCGAACCAGGCGAATTTCACCGAAGATGACCGCGAAAAATCGGAGCGCGCGTTCTGGCGAAAAGAACCATGCATGAAGAACTGCGCCCCCGGCGAGGCGAAAGTCACAGGCCGCGCGCGTGTAATCGACGTGACGCCGGAAACGGGCAAAGGCCCGAGAGTGGAATGAATTTCCCGGCCGCAATATACGCTCCGTCTTTGTTGTTTTTTTTCATTTTGATTCTCGCCATAACACCCTGGCTGCCGGGAACAGCACAGACTTCCGGCGACAAAGCCTATGGCCAATATCTTTCCAGCGAGTGCGTGACCTGCCATCAGTTGAGCGGTAACTTCGTCGGCATCCCGGCGATCGTGGGCTGGCCAGAATCGAGTTTCATTGAGATCATGAACGAATATCGCAGCAAAAAGCGCGACAATCCGGTGATGCAGACGATCGCGGGCCGGCTGTCGGAGAAGGAAGTGGCGGCCCTTGCCGCATTTTTCGGAAGCCTGCCGCAAGCGGGGCATGGAAAACAGTAGTCAAAAAATACTCGGGAGGTACGCAATGTTTTCTACCAATCGCAGACAGTTTCTCGCGGGCGCGGGTGCAGTCGCCCTTTCCTCGGGTCTTTACGCGCCCGCCATCGCGCAGGCCAAGCCGCGTGTCGTCGTTGTCGGCGGTGGCCCGGGCGGCGCCACAGTCGCAAAATACATCGCACGCGATGCCAAGGGCGCCATCGACGTGACGCTCGTGGAGCCGGCCAAGAGCTTCACCACCTGCTTCCACTCGAATTTGTATCTCGGCGGATTCCGTCCGCTGGATTCGATCACCCACAGCTACGGGGCGCTTGCCTCGAAATACGGCGTCCGCCTCAACCAGCAGATGGCGTCCGGCATCGACCGCGAGAAGAAGACCGTGCGGCTCGCCGACGGCTCCACGATTGGCTACGACAAGCTGGTACTCGCACCGGGCATCGAACTGAAATACGAATCCGTTCCGGGCTATTCGCAGGCGGTGGAAGAACAGCTGCCGCATGCCTGGAAAGCCGGCCCGCAAACGGTGCTTCTCAAGAAGCAGCTCGACAGCCTTTCCGACGGCGCGACCATCGTCATGATCGCCCCGCCGAATCCTTTCCGCTGCCCGCCCGGACCCTATGAACGCCTCTCCATGATGGCGCATGTGCTCAAGGCGAAGGGCCATAAGAAATCGAAGATCATCTGCATCGATCCGAAGCCTGCTTTCTCGAAGCAGGCGCTGTTCGTCGAAGGCTGGGAAAAGCATTACCCCGGCATGATCGAATGGCAGGATCCGAAAATGCACGGCGGCCTGAAAGGCGTGGACGCCAAGGCGATGACGGTGACGACCGACCTCGCCACCTACAAGGCAAACCTCATCAACGTCATCCCGGCGCAATCGGCCGGGAAAATCGCCCTCGACGCGAAGCTCGCCAATGACAGCGGCTTCTGCCCGATCAAACCGGAGAGCATGCAGTCCGCGATGGACGAGAACATCTACATCGTGGGCGACAGCTGCATTCCGGGCGACATGCCGAAGTCCGGTTTTTCCGCCAACAGCCAGGCGAAGGTCGCGGCCATGATGATCCGGGGAGACCTAATCAAGTCGGATACGTTCCCGGCCCGCTACACCAACACCTGCTGGAGCCTCATCGAAACCGACGACACCATCAAGATCGGCGGCAGCTACGAGGCGAAGGACGGCAAGATTTTCGCCAGCTCGACTTTTCTCTCGAAGACCGGCGAGTCGCCGGAAGTTCGCAAGCAAACCCAGGAAGAAAACATGGGCTGGTACTCGGGCATCATCGCCGACATCTTCGCGTGATGAATTCCGGTCCGGCTGATTTAAGGAACAACACGAAGCGCGCGATGCGGGACAGGTTTCCGCATCGCCGCCGCGTGCTGCTCGGGATGGCGGCGGCAGGTATCGTCACCGGAATGGCGAGCTCGCCTTCCCTCGCCGCCACCGCTCCATTCAGGCGAAAACTTGGAGCGCTTGAGGTTTTCGTGTTCAGCGACGGCACGCTGATGGTGCCGCAATCGTTTGCGCTGCCGGACAATGCAGCGGCGGAGATCGCCTCGCTGCTGAAAGCACACGGGCAGCCGGAGGAATTTTCACAATCGCAGACGAACGTAACGCTGATCAAAACCGGCAACGATCTGGTGCTGATTGACGCGGGCTCCGGTCCCAACTTCCAGCCGACCGCGGGCAAGCTCGTGGAAAATCTGGAAGCCGCGGGCATCGATCCCGCGAAAATCACCAAGGTCGTCTTCACCCATGCGCATGCCGATCATCTCTGGGGCGCCGTGGACGATTTCGACGAAGGCGCTCGTTTCCCCAATGCGAGCTACATTATCTCTGCCCCCGAATGGGATTTCTGGATGGATCCCAAAACCGCCGAGAAGGCGCCGGACTGGCTGAAGGGCATGGCGATTGGAACCGCGCGCATCCTGAAGAAAATCGAGAACAAGATCGAACGCCGCAAAGCAGGCGACGCGGTTGCGCCCGGGCTGAGCTATATCGATTCCGCCGGTCATACGCCGGGCCACATGTGCGTGATGCTCGAAAGCGGCAAGGAGCGCCTGCTGATCGGCGGTGATGTGTTTAACAATGGTGTAATTTCCTTCGCACGCCCCGGCTGGCGCGTCGGCGCCGATTTCGATCACGAGAAAGGAATTGCGACGCGGAAGAAAATGCTCGGTCTGCTTGCCGCAGAGCGAATGCCGCTGATCGCATTCCATATCGCCTGGCCCGGCCACGGGATGGTCGAGACAAAGGGAACGGAATTTCGTTTCACGCCTTTATCCTGAAAACAAATCCATCGAGGAAACCATGAAGAAGTTCGTACTAACTGCGGCTGCCATCCTTAGCTTCGTACCCTCCGCGCAGGCGCAAGATGCCGCAGCCGGCGAGAAAGTATTCGTGCAGTGCCGCGCCTGCCATCAGGTCGGCGAGACGGCGAAGAATACCGTCGGGCCCCTGCTCAACGGCCTCTTCGGGCGCACGGCCGGAACGGTCGATGGCTATAATTATTCCGATGCCAACAAGAAGTCCGGCATCGTCTGGGACGAGAAGGTCTTTGCCGAATATATCCAGAACCCGAAAGAAAAAATTCCAGGCACCAAGATGGTGTATGCGGGCTTGAAGGGCGAGCAGCGCATTGCCGATATCATCGCGTTTCTCAAGCAGTTCGACAAGGACGGCAAGAAAAAATAAGGAGAACGGGAGCGCGCGCTCTCGATCTCAAAATCCGGTCCATAGCGTGTAACTGCCAACCGCCACGTTGCCGTTAATCGCCAGCGCGCGGCAAGGCGCGAACTCGGTAAGCTGCGCTTGCAGAATCTGCACGCCATAGCCGTTCAGCACATTGCCGACCCGCTCGGTCAGCTGCTGGTTGAACAGCGTGCGATTGTTCTGGATTTCCTCAACGGTGCTTTCCGCAACCACTGAGAGAATGGCGCCCTGCGATCGCTCCATGATGTCGGACGGCAGGTCGGCGACCTTGGCGATCGCGGAAACCACATCGTCCACCTCATAGGTCACGAGGGCGCCGACGGTTACGGTTTTCAGATCCTTGGTCATGATGACCTTGGACTGAATACGCTGCGTCTGGCGGACGACCGTCATCAGCTTGTAGGTGGTCACAACCGGCCAGTACCAGTGCAAGCCGGGTGGCCACTCCTTGACCTTGAAGCCACGGACAAATGCCACTCCCCGGTGTGTCGCCGGCACGATCACGAGCCAGGGCACCACTCTCAGGAGAGTCTGGAAAATTTCCCCGATCCATCCAAACGCCTTATCCACGTTTCTCTCCCTTATCCCGCAGGCTCATGCCCGCGAACATTTCAATCAGCCGATCTCAGTCGCGTCAGCGCGGTTGGTAACGACCGCTACTCCATACCCATTGAAGCGGATTTTTCCATCGAAGGGCAGCCGCATTACGCTGTTTCCGGTGCCGGTGTCCACGAGCAGAATATCGCCGCAAGTTTTCAGCGCATCATCCCATTCCGCTGCGTCGAGCGTCTCCGGATTCGAAGACATGTTGACAAACACGCCGCTGCGGCGGCCGTCCTCGCCATCCGAGAAAATCGCGTCCACGTCCGTCGCTCCGAGGCGGTTACGCGGGAAGCGGATGAGATCGCCGTGGCGCACATGCTGCGCGAAAATCTGCTTGGCAAGGCCGGCCGGCGTCGGATCGCCATTCATAGCGACAAGACCATAAGCATCGGTATGGATGGTGGCCGTCCAGCGCATTTCAAGCTCGGCACCGCCGCGGATCAGCCCGATCAGTGCCGAGCAATAATAGGCGCCGCCAAACGCATTCTGGTTCAGGCCGAGCGTGTAATATTGCTCGTGATGCGACATGGCATTCAGTTCGCCGCAGACGTTCAGGATTTTTCGTCCACCGATGAGCCTGCCGACGCCGCGCGCATTCGCTTCATAGGCCGGCGTCTGCGCCATCAGGAGCGCTTCGAATACGCGGCCGTTCGGGGAATCGGGCGAGCCCCACATTTCAAGGCCGAGCGATGCGCTGGGCACCGCCGGGCGCCAGTCGCCGTAACGATGCCAGGAGACGAAGCCGATCATTTTCTCATCGACCTCGTTCACGAGGCGCGCGATCCAGTCCATCCAGTACATGCGGTGCGTACCGTCGATGGCGGGGCCGCCCAGCATCAGCTTGCGGCCGCGAAGATGCGGCTCAAGTTGCACCAGCACCGCAGCGGCAACTTCCTTGTAGATGCGCTTGTATTCGGAAAAGCTGAGATCGCCGCCGACAAGGAGGTTGTTCGGCTCATTCCAGACGCACCAGTACCAGTCCTTCACTTCGTCGCCGCCCCACTGCTCGATGCAGCTCCAGACAAGTTCGGAGCATCGCGAGACGAAATTGCCAATATTGCGGGCGTCGCCGAACGGCGGATGGAATTTTGCGAAGGTGACCATCGGCTTCGCGCCCGCATCCAGCACACCTTGCAGGTAGGCGGAAAACGAACGCCAGTCCTTCACTGGGTCCGGCACGGGCTGATCGAACGCGAAGACGCGAATAACCTTGGTTCCCATCAGCCGCAGACGGCGCTGGATGCGCTCCCGGTGCTCCCCCTCCGAAAGATGCCACCAGCCGTAAATTTCATTGAAGCCGTAATTGAGCTGCATGCGCAGTGCATGCGCGCCAGCAGAGGGCGCGCCCAATCCATCGGCCTTGAGCGCCTGGTTGCGTCCGAGCAAAACGCTCACTCCCCAATGATGCCGATCAATTCACGCAGCCGCGACTCAGGGCTGTGCCGGACTGCAAAATCCTTGCGGATGTCCTGCACGATGCCCGCATAATGCCCGGGACGTGTGACAACGTCGGCGATTCTTCCGCTCGCATCGCCGCCCAGCAAAAGCTGCGATGCGCGCGGCCCGTAGATTTCAGTCACATATTCCTCGTCCAGCAGGAACAGCGGAATCGTGCCCGCCGCCGGTGTTTCAAACGTGCGGCAGGTGACCATGCCAAGATACTCGAACAGCGGCCGATAAACGACTGGGTTGAAAATGCCCCTGTTCATGGTCTCCGTAACCTTCGGAAAAGGCACCGGAGGCAGCGCTTCAACGTTCAGCTTCTTCAGGTATTCCCGGTCCACATAGTAATTCGCCTTGATGTCCTGAAACTCGGTCCACTCCATCGCGCGATCCCAGCCATCGCCTACTAACGCGACGCGGCCAAGCTTTTCACGAACCGGCTCCATCGCTTTTAAGACCTGCGACATGCCATGCCAGCGGAATTTCGTATGACCCACATAGATCATGCCGAATTCCTTGGCGGAGAAATCCAGCGGCGTTTCCCAGGTCGAGTCGTAGATATGGAAGAAAAACGGACGTACGTTCTTTCGCTTCGGACGCAGCGTGGGTTGCAGGATCTTGTCGGAGATGCTGTCGCATACCTCGATCCACTTGCTGCTCTCCTCTTGCGTACGATGATTGTAATCGCCGCGGAACTCGATCGGATCGTTGTAGGCGCCGTCGCAATCAATGACGACACGGCGGCTGCGGGGAACGGCAGAGAGTAACCGCGCCCAGTCGAGGCGGTCCCCGAACTGCAGATGCGTCGTCCATTCGAACACGAAGACCACCGCGTCGGCTCGCGACAAATCCTGCGAATAATCCAGCTTGAAATAATCGTTTGGCGGCCCGTAAACCGTGACCTCATGCCCGAGGCCGCGTGCCGCCCGCGCATAGCCGCGCAAATCCAGCATGCTTCCGGCGTTCTCGTAACCCCAGTACACGAACACCAGCTTCATTTTGCTGCTCCTCCGGGAGCAACTAGTTCTTCAACGCGGCTACGAGTTCTTCCATTCGCCGATCGTACGAAAAATTTTCAGCAAGATGGCGCCGCACATCGCACACGACTTCACGGTAGTGATCCGGGCGGCTCAGGGCATCGAGGATTTTTTCCGCGACACGGCCGGGCAATACAAGCTCTCGCGCGGCAGGCCCATAGACCGCCTCGACCAGATCGCGGTCAAGCATCAGGAGCGGGATGGTGTCGGCGTAAAAAATCTCGAAATACTTCAGCGTCAGGTGCTTCAGGTGATGCAGCAACGGACGCTGGGTGAAAATGTTGATCCTGGCACTGCTCATTGTGCGGATGACATCGGTGTACATTACGGCTTCGCTTGTCTTGATGCGGAGCCGCTGGAAGCGCTCGGGATCGGACTGGAATGCAAGTTGCGGGCCTGCTTCCGGTCCTTCTGGGGGAGGCCGGTCCCACCAAAGTCCGATAAAGCCGATCTCGCCGACCTGATCCCGGATTTTTTCGAACGCCGGCAACAATTCCGATTCCACTTCCCGCCAGCGCCACCAGTTATGGCCGACGTGCAGAATGTCGAATTCCTTTGTCGGTACCGTTTCCAGTGGAAGTTCCAGTGTGGAATCGTAGCCGTAGAAAATCATCGGGTTTACGCGCGGATGATCCGGCTTGGCGATGGTCGGCTTCGCCACACTATTTGAAAGCGCCTCGTAATGCGCCGCCCACGCCGCGCGCTCATCCTCGGAACGATGATTGAAATCGTATCCGTCGAGTTCGATCACCGGGTTATACATGCCGTCCATGTCGAAAACGATACGATGCTGCTTCGGAACGGAGCCCAGCATGGTCGCTTCATGCAGCGGGCTTAACCGGTATATTTCGGATTCGAACAGATACGCGAGACGGTCGAAGGCGCGGATGTCGCGGGAGAATTTCAACTCGGGCAGATGCGGCTGCGGATCGCCAAATAATGCAATCTCGTGCCCGAATTTAGGCGCGACCCGAATATAGTTCGCTACCGCATGTGTATTTCCGGCGTTGCCGCGATGTTTCATGACGAACAAACAATTCACCGCGCTGTCCCCGCTGAGACCGGAAATTTCGCGATGGCCGCCAGTTCATCGAAGCGGATCTTGTATGAATGATGCTGCGCCAGATGCTGCCTCGTCCGCAGCACCGCATCCCAATACGGTTCGGGGTTGGCGATCGCGTCCGCCAGGAATGTGCTCACGCCCGCAGCCGGAACGAGCTTCAGCGCCGTGTCGCCGTAAATCGAGCGCACGAAATTCTCCGGCAGCATCAGAACCGGAATCGTATCGGCGTAAAAAGTCTCAAAGCTGCGATTGGTGACAAAGCCCAGATGCCGAAACAGCGGGCGATGAAACACAGGCGCGAATTTGGCTTGACCGAGCAGCGCCACGATCTCATCGAAACGTACACCGTGACGTATATCGACGTTCAGTCTCGCGAGTAACGCGGGATCGGTATCGACGCCTTTGATGCTCTTTTCGACTGCCCAGTCGGGACGAGCGCTCCAGTCCCAGCCAACGAGAGCCGCCGGGCCAGCACGATCCCGGATTTTTCCATATTGTTCCAGAAAAGCGCGAAGCTGCTCCCAACGCTGCCAGTTGCTGCCCACATACATCATGCCGAGCGGTTTTTTCGCCCAGGCGGCGGCGGCATCTTTCGCCGAAGCATGCGGCTTCACGATCGAGGCGGAATCAAATCCGTGAAACAGGAACGGCTGCACATCCGCCCGGAGCGGCGTCAACGATGGCTGCACGATGCGACCCGATACGGAGCGAAACGCGTCGTCCCATTCCCAGCCAAGATGGCCGTCGAGTTTTTCCAGATGATTGAAGTCGTGGTCGATCCGGATCGTCTCGTTATAGCGTCCCCACAAATCGGCAAGCACGCGGCGCTCGCGTGGAACACTGTCGAGCACGCGCGCCAGATAAGGCATTTCCGGAAAATCGCTCGGCACCTGCACGACAAAAAGCGCCAGATCGTACCCGGAGGTATCAGTCGTAAAATTCAGCGCCGGCAGTTCGCCATTCGGCTCGCCGTAGACCGAGACATCGTGACCGAGTGCACGGCCGGTCTCCACCCATTTGTGAATGGTGGCGGTGCTGCGGGTCCAGGCGTCAACCGAGGTAACCAGCAGAAGCTTCAACGGGCGGCTCCGCTTGCGGCTGCGAGCGCGATTGTGGAAAATTCCTTGCGCGCCCACTCGACGGTTTTTGCAAGGCCTGTCTTGAACGGCGTTTTCGGCGCCCAGCCAAGCACCGCCCTCGCCTGCGCGATGTCCGCCTGCACCTTGCGCTGCTCGCCCGGACGGCCCGGCTTGCGCACAAGCGGATAGCCGCCTTTCGGATAACCGAACGCGGTGATCGTCGCTTCCGCGAGCTGATTGATGGAGGTGGAACGGCCGCTGCCCAGATTAATGATCTTTCCGGCGGCTTCCGGCGCATGCAATGCACGCACCCAGCCATCGATGACATCGTCGATATAGATGAAATCGCGCGTCTGTTCGCCGTCCCCAAAAATAGTAATCGGCTCGTTACGCAGGATATTGCCGGAGAAAATGCCAAGCACGCCCTGATAGGGATTGTTATAGGCCTGCCCCGGCCCGTAGACACTGAACATCCGCAGCGAAGTCACCTTGAAATCGAAATCGAAGTCCGGCCGCTCGGCGGTGGAATGGACGTAACGTTCCGCGGCGTGTTTGGTGATTCCGTAATAGGAATCCGGCAGACATGGTTCGGTTTCCGGCGTCGGCACGGTCTCCACCTGACCGTAAAGCGTCATGGAGCTAGCATAGATCAGGCGCGGCACTTTGTATTTCAGGCACAGATTGATCACGTTCAGCGTACCTTCAACATTCGTCCGCAGATCGGCAACCGGGTCCGAGAACGAGCGGATGATCGATACCTGGCCCGCTACATGACAGACCGCGTCGAGGCCGCGGGCGAACACAGGCTCCATCTCTTCCGGACGGACGACATCGCCACGCATATAACGGACTTCTTTCAGGAGCTGCGACGGGTCGCCGTTGGATTCGTTATCGACCACCGACACTTCGTGACCGTCGGCAAGCAGCCTCCGGCTCAGATGGGTGCCTATGAACCCAGCCCCGCCCGTGACGAGAATTCTCATTGGATAGTGTTCCCCCCGAGCGAATCAGACCGTCTTTAGCGGCTCGGATGCAATCTGTTTTTCGAAATACGCCACGGTACGCGCAAGGCCTTCCCGCAGCTTTACGGTCGGGCGCCAGTTCAGCAGTTCCTGGGCGCGGCTGATATTGGGTTTGCGCTGTTTCGGGTCGTCCATGGGAAGCGGACGGTGAACGATCTTGGAACTGGAGCCCGTGATGTTGAGAACTATTTCCGCCAGTTCGCGAATCGTGAACTCCCCCGGGTTACCAAGATTGATCGGACCGGTGATCGAGTCTCCGGACTCCATCAGGCGGATCAGCCCATCGACCATGTCGTCAATGTAGCAGAAAGAACGGGTCTGCTCGCCGTCGCCATAGACGGTGATGTCCTTGTTGCGCAGCGCCTGCACGACGAAATTCGAAACGACACGGCCGTCGTTCATCTGCATCCTCGGCCCATAGGTATTGAAGATACGCGCCACCTTGATGCGAAGCTGGTGCATCCGGTGATAGTCGAAGAAAAGCGTTTCCGCGCAGCGCTTGCCTTCGTCATAGCAGGAGCGCGGGCCGATTGGATTGACGTTACCCCAATATTCTTCCGGCTGCGGATGAACCGCCGGGTCGCCGTACACTTCCGAGGTGGAAGCTTGCAGGATTTTCGCTTTCAGGCGCTTGGCAAGACCGAGCATGTTGATCGCGCCATGCACGCTGGTCTTCGTCGTCTGTACCGGATCCATCTGGTAGGAAACGGGCGAAGCTGGACAAGCGAGATTGTAGATATTTTCCACTTCGACATAGAGCGGAAAACAGACATCGTGTCGCATCAGCTCGAAGCGTGGGTCATCCATCAGATGGACAAGGCCGGAACGGGTGGATGTGAAAAAATTATCGACGCAGAGGACTTCGCTGCCCTGAGCCAGCAACCGCTCGCAAAGATGAGAACCGATAAAACCAGCGCCGCCGGTTACCAGAACTCTGCGACCGCTGTCCATGTTTACACGCTCCGGGTTACATCCGTCCGCCGCGAGCCGCCCTAGCGCCGCGTTGGACGATGCATCTGGCCGATGAATAATTATTCAGGAAGACTCCAGCTACAGGCTTGAACTGTAACCACTTTTCGGCACGTCTGAAAGCCGGTGTAGAACGCACATGGACTTCTAAAAGTTCCACCAGCACGATGTTTATCCAACGCGGCGAATGTTGGACGGCAAACACAGCCGGACAGAAATTTACGCCCATCGTTAATGCCGCGAGAAAGCTGTTCAGAGTTCAGAACAGTGAGCGGTTCTGCTTTACCCATTCGATCAGTTGGGAAACACCGGCGGCGGCATCCTTTTCCGGCTTCCACCCCAGCAGGCGGTCAAGCTTGCGAATATCACTAATGTAAACCTGCTGGTCACCGGGCCGCCAGCCGTCGAACTTCAGCGGAATCTTCCGGCCGAACTTTTTCTCCAGCATTCCGATCAGGTCCAGGAGCGACATGACCTGTTTTGGGCCGCCACCCACGTTGAACGCCTCACCGGCGATCTTGTCCGGTGCGCGGATTGCCGCCTCATAAGCCTGCAGCAGATCGTCCACATGCAGGACGTCGCGCACCTGCTTGCCGTCGCCGAAAATCGTGATCTCCCGACCCAGCAGCGACGCAATCGCAAACCAGGCAACCCAGCCCTGATCCTCTACGCCGAACTGACGGGTGCCGTAGATGCAGGATTGGCGGAACGCAGTCGCCGGAATCCCATAAATCCGGGAAAAGTCGAGCACGTATTGATCGGCGGCACCTTTTGAGCAGCCATAAGGTGAAAGAAAATCGAGCGGCTCGCTCTCACTGATGCCGTGCGGGCGGTTCACATACTCATAGCGGCTGCCGCGCAGCACCGTTTCAGCGGTGACGATCTTGCCGTAAACCTTGTTGGTCGAGGCAAAGATGAAAACCGTGTCGGGACGATAACGCCGGACCGCGTCGAGCATGTTGAACGTGCCGAGCGCATTGGCTTCGAAATCCGCGCGCGGATCGATCACCGAGGTTGTGACAGCGACCTGCGCCGCCAGATGCAGCACGGCGTCGAAACGGCCCTCGGAGACGATGCTGTCCACGGCCGCGCGTTCCCGAACGTCTGCTTTCGCAAAATCGAACGCGGTTTCATCGCGCAGCCACTGCAGATTGTTCTCCGTGCCGGTGCGCGAAAGATTGTCGAGCACGGTCACGTTCCAGTTGCGTTCGCCAAAATACTTCGCCGCGTTGCAGCCGACGAACCCGGCCCCGCCGGTAATCAAGATTTTCTTGCTTGCCATCCTCACCCTGCGAAGCGCAACGCACAGCCATAGCCGGAGTTCAACGAATTCCGCAAGTTTGTGAGGTTTTCAGAGTTTCGGTAGAACGGCGCAGCCATGCCCTCGCCCGCCGACGATCCATCGGTCCAGGCCTATCTCGACCTCATGCGTGAGAGTCTGATCGGACGGCTGAACCGCGACCCGGCCCTGCCGGGATCGAAAGCCGAAGGCTTCAACGACGAATTTCGAGAAAACGGATGGGACTGGCCCGCCACCGCGCCATCCATGATCGGTGCCAAGCGCATGGAAAACCTGCGCCAGGAATGCGAACGGGTGCTCTCGGCCAATATCCCCGGCGATTTCATGGAAACGGGCGTGTGGCGGGGCGGTGCCAGCATCATGATGCGTGCGGTGCTGAAGGCCTATGGCATTGCGAACCGCCGCGTGTTCGCAGCGGACACGTTCGCCGGACCACCCGCTCCCGCCCGCGGATCGGAGGCCGACCTTGCCGCGGATTTTCATCGCAACAGCCTGTTTGCGGTATCGCTTGAAGAAGTGAAGGCAAATTTTGCGCATTATGGCCTGCTCGACGATCAGGTGATTTTTCTCGAGGGCCTGTTCAAGGATACGCTTCCGGCAGCACCGGTGAAATCGCTCGCCGTGCTGCGGCTCGATGGCGATTTGTATGAAAGCACCATGGACGGATTGAACTGCCTTTATGCAAAGCTTTCGCGTGGCGGAACGCTGATCGTGGACGATTACTTCCTGTTTGAATCGCAGCGCGAAGCCGTTGACGAATTCCGGGCCGCGCACGGAATCCACGAGCCGATCGCGCAGGTCGATGATTTCGGCGGGTACTGGATCAAAAGCTGATTTCTCCCTTGAAGAATTGGCGGGACAGGCTTTTTCTCCCTCCGGCGGTTCAGCCAATACCGTATTATTTTCAAAGGCTTGTCATATATCGAGCTTACAGTTGGAGACGACACTTTTCTCCCGTAAGCTGATCGCAACGGGGCAGGAAAATGCCTCGCCGACAAAGTTCATCCGAGGAGGGATCAATGCGCCGCTTCGCCATTTTCATGGCCGCAGCTTTCTATGTGACGCCCGCGTCCGCACAGGTTGAAATCCAATGGTGGCACGCAATGACGGGCGGCAACAACGAAGTCGTCGTCCGGCTGGCCAACGAGTTCAACGAATCGCAGAAAGAATACAAGGTCGTGCCCACCTATAAGGGCAGCTATCCCGACACGATGAATGCCGGCATCGCCGCATTTCGCGCAGGCAACGCACCCCACATCCTGCAGGTATTCGAGGTCGGCACCGCCACCATGATGGCGGCGACCGGGGCCGTGAAGCCTGTGCATGTGCTGATGAAGGAAGCCGGCGAGAAATTCGATCCGCAGGCCTATCTCTCCGCGATCACCGGTTACTACTCCACATCAAAGGGTGAGATGCTTTCGTTCCCCTTCAACTCTTCGTCCACGGTGATGTGGATCAACCGCGATGCGCTGAAGAAGGCGAATGTTGCGTCGATCCCCAAAACCTGGCCGGAAGTCTTCGATGCGGCGAAAAAACTGAAAGCCGCGGGCTACGCCACCTGCGGGTTCTCCAATGCCTGGGTAACGTGGGTGAACGTCGAGCAGATGTCGGCATGGCACAACGTCTCGCTCTCCACCAAGGCGAACGGCCTTGACGGTTTCGACACGGAGTTGCGCTTTAACAACCCGCTGCTCGTGAAGCATCTCGAAACGCTGATCGAATTGCAGAAGGACAAGACCTACGACTATTCCGGCCGCACCAATACGGGCGAAGGCCGCTTTACCTCCGGCGAATGCCCGATCTTCCTCACCTCGTCGGGATTTTTCGGCAACGTGAAGTCGAATGCGAAGTTCGACTGGACCAACGCGCCGATGCCTTATTACCCCGATGTTTCCGGCGCTCCGCAGAACTCGATCATCGGCGGCGCTTCGCTATGGGTGATGGGCGGCAAGAAACCCGACGAATACAAAGGCGTCGCGAAGTTCTTCTCGTTCCTGTCGGAAACCGACCGCCAGGTCGCGATCCACAAATCGTCGGGCTATCTGCCGATCACGAAGGCGGCTTATGCCAAGACAAAGGAGTCCGGCTACTACAAGGAAGCGCCGTATCTGGAGACGCCGCTGCTGGAGCTGACCAACAAGGAGCCGACGGAAAACTCCCGCGGTCTCCGGCTTGGCAACATGGTGCAGTTGCGCGATGTCTGGGCGGAAGAGTTCGAGGCGGCACTCGCGGGCAAAAAGTCCGCGAAGGATGCGCTCGACAGCGCCGTGCAGCGCGGCAACGCCATGCTGCGCCAGTTCGAACGCACGGTTACACGCTGATCAATCCGGGCGGGCCGCACTGACGGCCCGCCCGCTTCATTCGCATGAAACGCGCGCTTTTCCAGAATCGTTTTCTTCCTTTTTTGCTGATCGCGCCGCAGATCGCGATCACCATGATCTTTTTTTACTGGCCGGCGATCCAGGCGCTCTGGCAATCGTTTCTCTTGCAGGATGCGTTTGGCCTTTCGACAACTTTCGTGTGGTTCGAGAACTACAAGCACCTTTACGAAAGCGCGGAATATTACCGCACGATTGGGACCACGCTCTTCTTTTCCACCATCGTCTCCTTCACCTCGCTCTCGATCGCGTTGCTGCTGGCGGTGCAGGCCGACAAGCCGCTACGGGCGAGCGGCATCTATCGCACGCTGCTGATCTGGCCCTACGCGGTGGCGCCGGCAGTCGCGGGCGTGCTCTGGGCATTCATGTTCCAGCCTTCGTTCGGCATTCTTGCGCGCGGGCTGCGCGAACTCGGATACGACTGGAATCCTTTGCTGAACGGCAATCACGCGATGACCATGGTGGTGGCTGCCGCGGCATGGAAGCAGATTTCCTACAACTTCCTGTTTTTCCTCGCAGGGCTTGCCGCGATTCCACGCAGCCTGCATGAAGCCGCCGCGATCGACGGCGCCCGTCCCTTCCGGCGCTTCTGGACCATTGTATTTCCGCTGCTGTCGCCGACGACGTTCTTCCTGATCGTGGTCAACATCGTCTACGCCTTCTTCGATACGTTCGGCATCATTGACGCCATGACCGGCGGCGGTCCTGCGAAGGCAACCGAGACGATGGTGTACAAGGTTTATTTCGATGGGCGTCTCGGCGGCGATCTCGGCGGCTCGGCGGCGCAATCCGTCATCCTCATGATCATCGTGATCGGACTGACGGCGATCCAGTTCAAATATGTCGAGCGCAAGGTGACGTACTGATGGTCGAACAGCGCACATTCTGGCGAGGCGTCATCCCGCATCTGGTGCTCTGGATCGGGATCGCCATTGTCGCCTTCCCGGTCTATCTCGCCTTCGTCGCGTCCACGCACGAGCCGACCATCATCTCCAACGGCCAGATGCCGCCCTGGCCCGGCTCGCAGATGCTGGAGAATTACTACCGCACGATTTTCATCGGCACATCCGGCACCACGCGCGAGCCGGTCGGCACCATGCTCCTGAACAGCTTTATCATGGCGATGGTGATCGCCTGCGGAAAGATCGCGATCTCGATCATCAGCGCCTATGCCATCGTCTATTTCCGCTTTCCGCTGCGGATGACCGCGTTCTGGGTGATCTTCGTGACGCTCATGCTGCCGGTGGAAGTGCGCATCTATCCGACTTACAAGATCGCCGCCGACCTCAACCTGCTCGACACTTATGCGGGACTGACGCTGCCGCTGATTGCGTCCGCGACCGCGACGCTGCTGTTCCGCCAGTTCTTCATGACCGTCCCCGACGAACTCGTCGAGGCATCGCGCATCGATGGCGCGGGGCCGTTCCGTTTTTTCAAGGATACGCTGCTGCCGCTATCGCGCACCAACATGGCCGCACTTTTCGTCATTCTCTTCATCTACGGCTGGAACCAGTATCTCTGGCCGCTGCTGATCACCACGCGCGACGAGATGCAGACCATCGTCATCGGCATCCGGAAAATGATCGTCACCGCCGACGCGATCACCGAGTGGCAACTCGTGATGGCGACCGCGATGCTCGCCATGCTGCCGCCGGTAGCGGTCGTGATCCTGATGCAGAAGCTGTTCGTGCGCGGTCTCGTGGAAACGGAGAAGTGAATTGGCCGAGGTAAAACTCCGCGACGTCCGCAAGACCTATACCGGCGGCATCGAGGCCGTGAAGGGTGTCAGCTTCGACGTGCCGGATGGCGCTTTGTGCGTGCTGGTCGGGCCTTCCGGCTGCGGAAAATCCACGCTGCTGCGCATGATCGCGGGCATCGAAACCATCACCTCCGGCGAAATCCGGATCGGCGAGCGCATCGTCAATGACATCGAACCCTCCGAGCGCGACATCGCGATGGTGTTCCAGAACTACGCGCTCTATCCGCATATGTCGGTCTACGACAACATGGCTTACGGCTTGCGCAATCGCGGCACGCCCAAGGCCGAGATCGAGACGCGGGTGCGTGAAGCCGCGAAGATGCTGGAGATCGAGCCGTATCTGAAGCGCCGCCCGCGCGACTTGTCCGGCGGCCAGCGCCAGCGCGTTGCGATGGGGCGCGCGATCGTGCGCAAGCCCGCCGTGTTCTTGTTTGACGAGCCGCTTTCCAATCTCGACGCCAAGCTGCGCGGGCAGATGCGGGTCGAGATCAAAAAACTGCAGCGCTCGCTCGACGTCACCAGCGTTTACGTTACCCACGACCAGCTGGAGGCGATGACGCTCGCGGATATTCTGGTGGTGCTTAATCTAGGCCAGATCGAGCAGATCGGGCCTCCGCTGGAACTCTACTCACGGCCGGCATCCATGTTCGTCGCCGGATTTATCGGAGCGCCGGCGATGAACTTCATTCCGGTCCGCGCGGACGGAGATGGATTAAGCGCCGAAGGTGGCGGCCTCTCGGGCGCAAGGGGTTTCGCGGTTCCGAAGCAAGGGGCCGTGCTCGGCGTGCGCCCGGAGCACTTGACTCTTTCCGGCATCGAAGGCGGTGCCCTGTTCGATCTCGAAGTCATGGTGGTGGAAGCCGTCGGCGCGGAAACCTTCATTTACGGAAAGCTCCCGACCGGCAAGGAAGTGATCGTTCGTCTCTACGACAACATCCCGAAAGTCGGCGGCAGGATTACTGTAAGTGCCGCCCGCGAGCATTTGCATCTCTTCGACAGCGGCAGCGGCCGCAGGATCTGATGACGTTCGTCCTCGGGATCGATCAGGGAACGACTTCATCGCGCGCACTGGTGTTTCGGACTGATATTTCCATTGCGGCCAGCGCCCACCAGGAATTCTCGCAGCATTTTCCTGCGTCGGGATGGGTGGAGCACGAGCCGGAAGATTTATGGAAGACAACGCTCGCGACCTGCCGCGCGGCAATGGAAAAGGCCGGGGCAATCGCGAAGGACATCGCTGCCATCGGAATCACCAACCAGCGCGAGACGACGCTGATCTGGGATCGCAAGACCGGCCAGGCGCTTGGCCGCGCCATCGTCTGGCAAGATCGCCGCACGGCGAATGTCTGCGCGAAGTTGAAAGCGGAAGGCTTCGAGCCGCTCGTCGCCGCGAAAACCGGTCTGCTGCTCGATCCGTATTTTTCCGCGACCAAGATCGCGTGGATTCTGGATTCCATTTCCGGGGCGCGAGCACGGTCGGAACGCGGCGAGCTTGCCTTCGGGACGGTCGATACGTGGATTCTCTGGAAACTCACCGGCGGTAAAGTGCACGCCACCGACGCGACCAACGCTTCGCGCACTCTTTTATATGACATCCATAAAGGCCGGTGGGACGACGATTTGTTAAAGCTCTTTGACGTTCCGCGCGCGCTGATGCCGGAGGTGCGCGACTCATCCGGTCCTTTCGGAACAACGGCACCGGAACTCTTCGGCACGCCGATTGCGATCACCGGCATCGCCGGCGACCAGCAGGCGGCGACCGTCGGCCAAGCCTGCTTCGCGCCGGGCATGATCAAGTCGACCTACGGCACGGGCTGCTTCGCGCTGCTGAACACGGGTACGAGCGCCGTCGCCTCGAAGAACAAGCTTCTCACCACCATCGCCTACCAGATCGGCGGCAAGCGGACCTATGCGCTGGAAGGTTCGATCTTCATCGCCGGTGCCGCCGTGCAATGGCTGCGGGACGGATTGGGAATCATCAAAACCGCGAAGGGTTCCGATGCGCTGGCGCCGGATGCCGACCCGGCACAGGACGTGTATCTGGTCCCCGCGTTCGTCGGTCTGGGCGCGCCCTACTGGAATCCGGATGTGCGCGGCGCGTTGTTCGGACTGACGCGCGGCACCGGCCCGGCGGAACTTGCCCGCGCCGCTCTGGAAAGCGTCTGCTTCCAGACCTCCGACCTCCTGCGCGCGATGCAGGCGGACTGGCAGGAAAGTGCGGCGGCGAAAACCGTGCTGCGCGTGGACGGTGGCATGGTCGCTTCCGACTGGACCATGCAGCGGCTGGCCGATCTGCTGGATGCACCCGTCGATCGGCCGCAAATTCTGGAAACGACCGTGCTCGGTGCGGCCTATCTTGCGGGGCTGGCTGCGGGCGTCTATCCGGGCTTTGAACAATTTTCGGGAAGCTGGCGGTTGCAGCGCCGCTTCATGCCGCAAATGGACGAAGCCACGCGCGCGCGCAAGCTTGCGGGCTGGAAGGACGCGGTCGGACGCTTAATCCAGCCGGGCACCTGAAGGTCTATTGCGCCGCGGATTGCAGCGCGGGAATCGTTTCCAGAGAGAGACCAGCGCTCGTACCCGTCTTCAGCGCCTCACCCAGCAACACGAGCAACGGTCCCTGCCCGGCACGTCGCGGATTTCCTGCGCAAGATTTGCGGGCGTTGACCGGAGCAATTCGCAACCCGGAATGCAAACCTTCAGGATTTCCGGATTTCGTTGAGTGCCTTCCAGACGGTTGCACGATCTTGCGGCAGTTCGTATTCGCCGCTCACTTCAGGCACCACTTCGGAGGCGCCCATCACGGGCGCCTCTTTTATTTCAAAAGAAATTCTGTCGAGCTATTGCGATCCCTCCATGCCCAGTGCCTTCACCACACCACTCCAGCGCGCCCGTTCGGCACGGATATATTTGGTCACATCCTCGATCGACTCGGTATCGATCGGAATGAGACCGGTCGCGGCAATGCGGCTCTTGTATGCACTGTCGCCGGTGATTTCCTTAATCTCCTTGTGCAGCCGGTCCACGATTGCACGCGGGGTGGCGGAAGGCGCCAGCAATACATGCCACGACACCGCCTCATAGCCCTTGAGTTCTGTCGCTTCCGAAATCGTGGGCACATCCGGCAAGCTGTTCAGCCGATTGAGTGAAGTTACCGCCAGCGCCTTCAGTTTGCCTTCGCGGATCAGGCCGAGCGAAGCGCCCATCTCCGCGATGGAAGACTGCACATGGCCGCCGACCACGTCGCTGATCGCCTGCGGCGAGGACTTATACGGCACATGCGTCGCGTCGAATTTGAACTGCTGCTTCATGTGTTCCATCGTCAGGTGCTGCAGAAAGCCGGCACCCGGCGTGCTGTAGGTGATCGGATTGGCGGCACTCTCCTTCGCCTTTTTCATGAAGGCGCCGATGCTGTCGATTCCGGAAGAAGGGTTCACGATCAGAACGAACGGCGATTTCGCGTAGAGGGCGATCGGCGTGAAATCCTTGTCGGGGTTGTAGGAAATCTGCTTGTAGAGCGTTTGATTGATCGCCATCGGCGCAATCGCGGCAACCAGCAGCGTGTGACCGTCCGGGTTCGCGCGCGCCACCGACGATGCCGCGGTCATCATGGCCGCACCCGGCTGGTTCTCGATCACCACCGGCTTGCCGAGACGTTTGGACAATTCTTCCCCGTAGATGCGCGCGGCGGTATCCATGCCGGTACCGGCCGCCAGCGGCACGACAAGGGTGATGGTGCGCGAAGGGTAGTCTTGCGCGTTTGCAATGGCCGAAGGCAGCATTGCAAGTGTCAGTGCGAGCGCTGCCCGCCCGATCGTTTTCCTGAATTTCATGGCGTAACTCCCCGTTGGTCGTTTGTTCATCCGGTCTCTATCTTTTTTCCCGCACAAGCACGAAATCGTAGTCGATGACGGAAAACGGAATTTTCATTCTGGATCTTGCTTCCAGGTCCGAAGGCAAACCTTCGATGCTGTGGCGCGGTCTGTATTCGACCACGAGCGATTTCCGCACGCCGAAAACCGCATCGCGGTCGAGATACGGATCGTCGGAAAGAAACAACTCGGTCACGATCGGCTTGTAACCGTCCGCGCGCACGATGACGTGAAAATGCGCGGGCCGCCAGGCGCGGCGGCCGGTGGCCCTCAAAAGGTCGCCGACCGGTCCATCGTCCGGCACGGTATAAGGAGCGGGCTTCACCGTGGTGAAGAGATAGCGCCCGTCCGGGCCCAGATTCATGGTGGCGCGAAGATTGTAATCGGGCTGGTTCGGGTCCTGGTTGGAATAGAGGCCGTTCTCGGCCGTCTGCCAAAGATCCATCGTCACCCCCGCCACCGGCTTTCCGCCGGCATCGCGGACATGCCCCGAGACGACAACCTGCTCGCCCGGATTGCCGCGGATTAAATCGCCGCCGACTTTCAGTTCCGGTGCATCGTGGATGTGAAACGGCCCGAGAACGCTGGCCGCCGTCGCGGACGGATCGGAATTCAGCATGTCCACGAGCGAGGAAACGCCGAGCACATCGGAAAACAGCACGAATTCATTGCGCTCATCGGTGGTGATGGAGCCTGCGCGGGTGAGCTTGTCGATGACCGCGCGCCACTCCGCATGGGTCGGGCGGACTTCGCGGATGAAGTTGTGGAGATGGGCAAGCCCGTGGGTGAGCAGATATTTCAGCCGTTCATCGGTTTCCGGCTCGCAATAGCCGATCACCGCATCCGTGATCGTCTTGCTGTCTATGTCGCGCACTGAAAATGTCCTGATGGAAAGCCGACAGCCTGCGGCGAAGACTTTTTTTGTTCAGAGCGAATTGTGGTGTTTCAGGAATGAGCCGTCAACCAATTTTGAATGACTGTACTGAGAGGCAGTTGAACTGGCCGGTGTTTTAAAGATTCAGAAGAGATGAGTTCAAAAGGAAAAACCATATATGTCGAACATTGGCTGGGGACTAGGATTCGAACCCGCCTCCAGCACCAATTCCCTGATAAAAGGGAAATTTACAGGGATTGGCGTCATCAAATCGGATAAGGTTTTTGGCAGACACCCTGTGGAAGCCGATCAATATTTGGCAATATGACTAAGTTCAGTTGGCTTAAGGATCGTGAGAGCCTGTTTATACCAAAAACCGGATTCTGCAATATGGTGATGAAGCAGAGAATGCGTTACTCAGGCATCAGTTGATTGTGTTGCGGCAGAGCTAGCCCTGTGAGCAGGCAATGCCGCGACAAACAAGAGTGAGTTGCGACGATGTTTGAATCGATAACGTATTACTCTGTCCTGGCGCTCGAAAGCCTAATTGGCGTTTTTGGTATCCGTCTTTATGAGGAGCCGCGCTACCACATCATCGCAAGGATCGCGGATCGCGTCGAAATTCGCCAGTATGGGCCACGTGTGGCAGCAGAAGTTGAGGTACCGGCTACTGGCAACGAAGGGCGCGGCGAAGCCTTTCGGTTGCTATTTGCGTATATTTCGGGTGCCAATCAGAGTGCCGCTTTTGCAAGTACGAAGATCGCCATGACCGTGCCGGTCGAGGTCCGCGACAAGGAACGGATAGCGATGACGGCTCCAGTTCAAGCCTCGGAAGCAATAGGCGCGCTCCGTATGCAATTCTTCTTGCCGGCGAAATACACCCGGGACAGCGCGCCTAAGCCCTTAGATAGCCGGGTGAAAATCGTCACTGTCCCGGGCGAGACGATTGCAACCTTGCGTTTCTCCGGACCGGGCAATGATTTCGCAGACCGCCAGTCTGAACTTGTCGCGGCGCTCAGTGAATCGCAGTGGCGTCCGACCGGGGTTCCTTATGTGCTCAATTACGATGCGCCCTTCACGCTGCCCTTCCTGCGGCGCAACGAAGCTGCAGTCGCGGTCGTGGAAAGACCATAAGGCTCGGCCCGCGGGCTGCTCATTATTATAGCAAGCAGCATATCTCTTCAGAATTCCGCGCCGATGTGCCTCGCTCATGACGAGCATGTGGGCCGAAGCACCCGCTGTCGGAGGTATTTTTGCCGGAACAGGAACAATGTTTGACGGCCCGCTTCCACGAAGGAACGCCCTAGTCCTGTGCTCTCGGGTACAATGACCGGTTGAGGTAAATCGATTTAGAGCCTCTACGAGCGATGATTACCCGGAACTTTCCATGCGTCTACGTCGAATCAAATTTCCGTATTCACAAGGAATTCAGCGCATTCACGAAATTGGTAAAGAACTGGTCGGCGGTTTTCTTGGCCGATCCTGCGACCAGCCGCTGGCCAAGCTGCGCGATCTTTCCACCGGTCGCGGCCGAGGCTTTATAGGAGAGCTTGGTGCCTTCCGCCACATCGGAAAGCGATACCGCTGCACTTCCCTTTGCAAAGCCGGCAACGCCCCCCTCGCCTTCGCCGGCGATCGTGTAGGAATTCGGCGGGTCGAGATCGTCGAGCCTCACTTTGCCCTTGAAGCGCGCGCTGACCGGACCGATCGTCAGTTTCACGACGGCCTGAAATTCCGTGTCGGAAATTTTCTCCAACGTTTCGCAGCCGGGAATGCAGACTTTCAGGATTTCCGGATCGTTGAGCGCCTTCCAGACGGTCTTGCGATCCTGCGGTAGTTCGTACTCGCCGCTCATTTCAAGCGCCACGTCGCCTCCAGTCCAATTCCCCAGTCATCACATTTCGACAGCGAACGAGCTTACACCGAGCAATAACGTTCCTGCATCTCGCGGTCATTCAGCAGCATTTTCGCCGTACCGGCGAAAATGATTCTGCCCTGATCTACGATGTAAGCGCGGTCGGCCACTTCGAGGGCCCGCTCCACATCCTGTTCGACGAGAATGACGGACAATCCCTGCTGCTTCCAGCGCTTGAACAACTCGTACATTTCGTCGATCAAGACCGGCATGATGCCTTCGGAAGGCTCGTCGAGAAGTATCATTCGGGGCTTTGCTACGAGCGCCCGCGCGATCGCCAGCATCTGCTGTTCGCCACCGGAGAGCGTGACCCCTTCCTGATCGAGACGCTGCCGCAGTCGCGGAAACGTCTCGCACGCCTCGGCGATCACGGCTTCTTCCTCGGCCTTGGCACGCAGGCCGACAAACCCGAGCCGCAAATTTTCCCGCACGCTGAGGCCAGGCACGATGCGCCGGTCTTCCGGGACATAGGCAAGGCCTCGGTGATAACGCTCGTGAATCGGCATCTGCATGATGTCGGTACCGTCGAACTCAACGATCCCGGAGCGGCGGTCGATCAGGCCCATGATCGTTCGCAGCAGCGTCGTTTTGCCGGCGCCGTTGCGCCCGAGGATCGCGGCGACCTCGCCCGGCCTGACATCCAGGGAAATTCCCTGAACGACATGACTCAGTCCGTACCAGGCATTGATGTCCTTGAGGGAGAGCATCAGACCGCCTTCTGACCAAGATAGACGCGTTTCACGGTGTCGTTATGCCGTACATCGTCGGGTGCGCCTTCAGCGAGCAGCCCCCCCTGATGCAGCACGATGATTTTCTTGCAGATGCTCATCACCAGCTTCATTTTATGTTCGACGAGGATCACCGTACGGTCGGCGGAGAGCGTCACGATCAGGTCGATCATATCGCGTGTCTCTTCGGGCGACATGCCGGCGGTCGGTTCGTCCAGCAGCAACAGCGTTGGATCGGCGGCCAGCGCCATGCCGATCTCCAACGAGCGCTGCTCGCCATGCGACAGCTTGGCGGCGATCCTTTCTCGCTGGCCGATCAGGTTCACGCGCCTCAGAATTTCATCGGCTTTTTCGGAAACCTCGCGGTAGGCCGTGCGTGGACGGAAAAGGTCGAAGGTCACGACCCGCGCCTGTGCCGCAAGCCGCACATTTTCAAATACGCTAAGATAGGGAAACACGGTCGTGATCTGAAACGACTTCGCGATGCCCAGATGCGTATAGCGATGCTGAGGCTGGCCGGCGATGTCGATTCCGTTAAAGACGATCTCGCCCGATGTCGGCGTGAAGGCGCCGGTGAGCAGATTGAAATAGGTACTCTTGCCGGCGCCATTCGGACCAATGATCGCCGTCAGTTCCCCGCGCTTGAACTTCACGCTCACGTCGCGGACGGCGGTGAAGTCACCGAATTTCTTGGTAACCGCTTTGGTTTCGAGGAACGTATCCGAATTCATAGGCGGAGCCGTTCCAGCAACGACCCCCAAATGCCCTTGGGGAAGAAGAGAACGAAAACGATGAAGATCGCGCCCACGAACAATTGCCAGTGGACCGTCCAGAGACTGACGAGGTCCTCGATCAGGAGAATGGTCGCAGCACCTACGAACGGACCAAAGAAAGTGCCCATGCCGCCGAGAATCGCCATCATCACCGCGAGGCCAGACATCGTGTAGTGCAGCGTCTCGATTGGAACGATGGAAAGGTGTAGCGCATAGAGCGCGCCCGCAAGCCCGCAAAACATGCCGGAGAGCGTGAAGGCGATCAGCCGTGCGCGCGAGACGTCGTAACCGCAGGCGCGAGCCCTTGCCTCGTTCTCTCGCAGGCCCTCAAGGACCGCACCGAACGGGGATTCCAGAATGCGCGAAAGCAGCCAGAGCGCGAACAGTACGAACGCGCCGATCACATAATAACGCACCGTCGGGTTGAGAAAGTTGAATTCGAAGCCGACGAGATTGATCTTTGCAAGATTGACGCCGCGCAATCCGTCATCGCCGCCGGTCCAGGTCCGGGCCTGGAAGACGGTGTAATAGACAAGCTGCGAAAGGGCGAGTGTCACCATCGCGAAGTAGATGCCGCGGGTACGGATCGCAAGATAACCCATCACGAAGGCGAGTGCCGTTGCGACCAGAACACCGATGCCGATCGAGGGCAGCCACGGAATGCCGAATTTCACAAAAGCGATGCCGCAGCCATACGCTCCCATGCCGAGAAACGCCGCGTGACCGAAGGAAAGCGCACCGGCGTAACCGAACATCAGGTTGAAGCCGACGGCATAGAGTCCGAGAACAAGAATGTTAATGGCAAGCGACGTGTACGGCATGAACAGCGGAAACACGAGCAGCAGGACTGTGACCGACAACATGCGGTGACGCGCGATCAGCAGCAGCACGCGGCGGAACACGCTTTCCTCGGCAACTTTCACCGGCTCGGAAGCAAGCATGCTCATATCAGCCCATCGCTCCCTTGCGGCCGAACAGCCCCTGCGGGCGGACCAGGAGCACGACCGCCATCAGGATAAAGATCGAGACCCGCGCCATGTCGGGTGCGAACAGCGAGGTGATGCTGACGACAACGCCGACGAGCAGGCCCGCGACGACGGAGCCAACCAGCGAGCCCATTCCGCCCACCACGGTCACAACGAAAGCCTCGGCAAGCACCGGAACACCCATGTCGGGGTTCACGGATTGAATGGGCGCGGAAAGAAAACCGGCCAGGCCCGCAATGCCGGTGCCCAAGCCGAACACGAACAGCCATACGCGGGAGATATCGATTCCGAGCACGCGGACGATTTCCGGATCGCGCGCGCCCGCGCGCACGATGAGGCCGTAGGAGGTTTTTTCCAGGAACAGCCACAACGCGATCAAAATGGCCGCGGTCAGCGCAACAAGGAAAATCCGGTATAGCGGAATGAAGCCGACGCCGATATCCACAGCACCGCGCAGTTCGCGCGGCGTGCCGAAGGGAATTCCTTCAAGGCCAAAGGTGATCCGGATGACTTCCACAAAGATGTAGGAAAGCCCGAAGGTGAGCAGAAGCGGATCGTCGATGTTGCGGCCATAGAGCGGCCGGATCAGCACGCGTTCCACCGCCATGCCGATCACTCCGACGACCAGCGGCACGGCGACAAGGCTGAACCAGAAATTGCCGGTCTTGGCGAAAACGAAGACGCCGACATATCCGCCGACCATGAAGAACGCGCCATGCGCGAAATTCACGACGTGCAGCATTCCGAAAATAAGCGAGAGCCCAAGCCCGACAATCACGTAGATCGAGCCGAGGGCGAGTCCGGTCGCAAGCTGAGTCAGCAACAGATCCATTGAAATCATTTGGATGTAACCCCGCTTGCCGCCCGCAAACCCCGCGGCCCGCCATCATGAGTAGGAAAATGCCGGATGAGCAAACGCTCATCCGGCATGGCTGTTTTTGAATCAGGTCTTGTGGCCGAGCTCTTCGCAGGTGCGAAGACGCTTTTCGTCCGGGGCTTCGGTGACGACCACGTCGAATACGTCGTACTGGTTGCGCTTGTTCTTGGTCTTCGATTCAAGCACGAAGACCGACTGGACCGACTGCTGATCGCAGGCGCGATAGTACTGCGGGCCCTTGTAGTAGTCGTATTTCAATGCGCGAATTGCCGCGGCAACCGCCTTGGTCTCCGTGGTCTTCGCGATCTTCACCGCATCCAGAATCTGACGGATGCCGCTGTAGCCCATCGCGCCGTAGTCCGATGGATAGCGGCCGCCGTAAGCCGCTTTGAACTTGTCGTTGAAAGTCTTGGCCGAAGGGATCTTGTCCTCGATGCCCCAATAGAACGGAGCCGCACCGGCGATGCCTTCGAATGCTTCGTCACCACCCGCAATGCGCGAGGTGTAGAGCAGCGTTGGGCAGACGATCTTCATGCGATCTTTCAGGCCGAAATCGGTCGCCTGCTTGACCGAATTCACCAAGTCCGCGCCGAAGTTAGCGAGGAACAGGATCTCCGGCTTGAGCGCAGCGATGCGCGGCAGGAAGGTCGAGTAGTCGGTCTGGCCGAGCGGATGGCGAAGGTCGGCGAGAATTTCCAGGCCGAGCGGCTGACCGGCACGCTGGAAGCCGCGCAGGTTTTCGTGGCCGTAAGCGTAGTCAGAGACGAGGCAGACCGCCTTCTTGCCAAACTTTCCGACCGCGTAGCGCGCGACGGCGCTCGACATCAGATGCGGGTTTACCGCTTCGTGGAACGTCACGGGGCTTGCATCGCTTGCCTCGCTGATCTTGTCCGACTGACTGATCGACACATAAATCACGCCACGCGCCTTGGTCACGTTATTGACCGAAAGCTGCACGGCCGCCGACAGCGTGCCGCAGATGAAGTGCGCGTTGTCCTTCTCGATCAGTTCGAGGGTTCTCGTCGCCGCTTCACCCGGATTGAGCTTGTCGTCGCGAACGAGCAATTCGCACTGACGGCCATTGGCGCCGCCAGCGTCGTTGAATTCCTTGACCGCAAGCTGGGCAGCGCGGACCTGATCTTGCGCTTCGGTGGCGAATGGGCCCGTGAGCGGAACCGGGAAGCCGATCTTGATCGGACCCGTGTCCTGCGCAGCAGCCCGCGTGATGTACGGCATGGACGGCAACACCGGCAGCGCCGCGACGGCGGCGGCCGAAGCGAGCAGGTTACGGCGGCTGATACCCGCGATTGTTTTCTTCTCGGACTTCATTGGCATCCTCCCTTGGTGTCGAGGGTTCGCCCCTCGACGGTTGGCTTGAACGATAAAACGTTTTTCAGACCTTGCCCAACCCCTTCAAAACTTTCTCCGGCGTGAAGGGCATATCCGTCAGCACCGTGTTGAAGGGCAGAAGTGCGTCATTAAGTGCATTCATGATCGCAGCCGGCGTGCCCGCGGTGCCCGCCTCGCCCGCACCCTTGGCGCCGATTTCCGTTTCCTTGGTTGGCGTGCTGACGTGACAGACGACCATGTCGGGTATTTCACACGGCATCGGCACGAGATAGTCGGCCATGTTGCCGTTCTGGAGCTGCCCGTTCTCATTGTAGATGCAGTGTTCGAAGAGCGTGGGGCCGATCCCGTGCACAATACCGCCGCGCATCTGTTCATCAACGAGTTGCGGGTTGAGTACCGTGCCACAATCCTCAACCGCCCAGAATTTCTGGAGTTCAATAAAGCCCGTGTTCACATCCACTTCCAGATGACAGGCGATGACGCCGTTCGTGAAGCAGAAGGGAAACTGTTTCGGGACAAAATGCCGGGTGACGCAAAGCTCGGGGCGATAGCTGTCGAGCGTATCGGGACGAAAATAGGCAATGCGTCCGCATTCGGCGAGCGTAATTTTTTCCTCACCGGAAGCGCTATCGACCACGCTGCCGTTTACGATCGTAAGTTTGCCGATGTCGGTCTGCGTTATGAGAGCCGCGAGTTCCAGAATGTTATGGCGCAGCGCGCGCGCCGCCTGCCATGTCGCTTCGCCTCCGACACCGGCGCCGCGCGAGGCCCAAGTGCCGCCGCCGTACGGCGTGACTTCGGTGTCGCCAGTCACAAGCCGTACAGTTTCGAGCGGCACGCCGATCGCGTCGGCCGCGATCTGCGCAAAAATCGTTTCGGTGCCCTGCCCCTGCTCGCCGCAGCCGTGCAGGATCACGATGCTTCCGGACGGCTCCATGCGCGCGGTGCAGCCGTCCTGCGCGGACACACGCACGCCGCCGATGCCGTAGAACATCGCGGATGGATTGGTGATTTCGATCATGCTCGCGATGCCGATGCCGCGGTAGCGTCCCTTCTTGCGAAGCTCCACCTGTTCCTTGCGAAGGGCCTCGTAATTCATCGCCTTTACCAATTCGTCGAGGCAGCGGTGATGTGACATCACTTCAAATTTCATGCCGCTGACGGACTGGAACGGAAACGCATGGTCCGGAATGAGATTATTCCGGCGGATCTCGATCGGGTCCATGCCGATCTTGCGCGCGGCGGCATCGACCAGCCCTTCCGCGATGCCAACGGCCACGGGATGGCCAACGGCGCGATAATTCGAATAGGGTGCCATGTTGGTGAACACCGTCTGCATCCGCGCGCGATACGCTTCGAGCGTGTACCACTGCGCCGTGATGTTGCAGATCTGGTTGCCCTCGACGGCGCTGCCGCGCGGATAGACGGAATAGGGTCCGACCGCCAGACGGTCCTCGAAACTGACGGCGAGCAGCTTGCCTTCCTTCGTCACCGCGATCTTGCCTTTGACGAGATGATCGCGGGAATGGATGTCGCTGACAAACGACTCCAGACGATCCGCCACGAACTTCACCGGACGTCCGAGCATCATCGAGAGGGCGCAGGTCGCAAGTTCGTCGCCGTACACATGCGTCTTGATGCCGAACGAGCCGCCGACATCGACACAAATCACGCGCACGGCGGATTCCGGCAGGCCCAACAGTTTCGCGAAACAGTCCTGCACCATGTTTGGCGCTTGATGCGAAATATAAACGGTCAGCCGTTTATCGGCGCTAATCCAGTTGCCAAGAACCGAACGGCCCTCAAGGCAAACACCGGTGTGGCGGGGAAAGCGGAATGTCTGCTCGACGATGTGATCGGCGCGCGCCGCCACCGCGTCGAAATCGCCAGCATCGACGTCGCGCGAGAAGCAAAGATTGTCCTTCAATTCGGCATGGATCACCGACGCATCGGCGTCGAGTCCGCGTTCGATATCGACCATGACGGGCAACGGCTGGTAATCGACTTCGATCAATTCCAACGCATCTTCCGCCAGATGACGCGACTCCGCGACCACGGCTGCGACGGGCTCGCCCTGCCAGCAGGCGCGGTCGATGGCGATGACGCTCTGCTGCGCCGACTTCATGCCCTTGAAGTGGGCAAGCACGCCCGCAAATTTTTCAATGTTTGCGAAATCCTTGCCAGTCGCGACCAGCACGACGCCCGGCGCCTTTTTTGCGGCATCGGTGCGGATGGCGAGAATCTTCGCGTGCGCGTGGGGACTGCGCAGATACGCCACGTGCAGCATGCGCGGAAGCATCACGTCGTCGACATACTGCGCGCGGCCCTCGACGAGGCGAACCGCATTCGGGCGCGGCATGCTTTGTCCGATATAGCCGCCCTTGCCCGGCTTCGATTGAACGTTCATCGGGCTGCCCTCTTCCCGCTCTCGACGCGCTTCTTCATGACGGCCTCGATGGAATCGACAATCGCCTCGTAGCCGGTGCAGCGGCAGTAATTGCCCGAGAGATGATCCCGGATCGCCTCCCGCGAGGCCGGCTTGCCCTGTTTCAGAAGGTCGGCGGCGGTGATCAACATGCCAGAGGTGCAATAGCCGCACTGGAGCGCATTCCGCTCCACAAATTTTTCCTGAAGATCTTTTATCTCGCCGGTCTGCGTCAGATGCTCCAACGTCTCGATGGTTTTGCCGTCGGCCTGGACGGCCAGCATGAGGCACCCGCGCGCAAGTTCGCCGTCGACGCGGATCGTGCATGCGCCGCAAACGCCGTGCTCGCAGCCGACGCGCGGGCTCGACAGTTCATATTTCTCGCGGAGGAAATCGATGATGTGGAGCCGCATCGGCACAAGAACCTGCTTGCGCTCGCCATTCAGGATGAAACTGATCTGCATCTGCTCGGACATCGGACTTTCCTACTGCCGCAACTGCTCGACGGCGCGGCCGAGCAAGACTTTCGCAAGATGGGTTTTGGTGGCGCCCGACTGATAGATGTCGTCGTCCGGATTGATTCCGGCATCGATCGCCTGATGGATTGTTTCCATCGGTTGTCCTTCGGCGATTCCCTGCTCAACCGCGCTCAGGCGAACCGGCCGGTCGGAGATGCCGAAGAAAACCACGCGGACATTTTCAAGACGGACGCCGGTTTTTTTTGCCTGTGCCAGCACGCCGGCGATTGCGAAATCGCCGCGGCGGCGCGCCAGCTCCAGCGCGACGGCCTTCGTTCCGGCGGCAACCGCCGGAAACTCGACGCGAATCAGAAGTTCATTTTCCGTGCGAGCGGTGTCGTAGAGGCCAAGGAAATAATCCTTCGCCTCGACCCTGCGCTCTCCCTTCGAAGAACGCAGGACGATACGGGCGTCGAGCGCCAGACAGCAGGCGGGCCATTCAGCCGCCGGATCGGCGAGCGCCACGCTTCCGCCGAATGTTCCCCCGCTGCGAATCGCCGGATGGGCGATGTGCGGGATGCACTCGGACAGCAAAGCAAGCTGCGATTTTACAATCTCGGATTTGGCGACTTCAGCATGGCGCGTCAGCGCGCCGATCTTCACGCCGCTGCCGGAGTTGGAAACGCCACGAAGTTCGCTCAAGCCGTTGATGTCGATCAGCAGGTCGGGACGGTCGAGGCGGAAATTCAGCACAGGCATCAGACTTTGCCCGCCCGCCAGATAGCGCGCGGAGGCGCCGTGACGCTCTTTCAAGGCCACGGCTTCATCGATGGACTTCGGCTTCACATATAGAAACGGCGCGGCCTTCAAACGACCTCTCCCGGTTTCTTATTTTTATCAAATGATAATCTATAGGCAGGTTTGTGGAGTCAAGTGACCCTGTACGGACGATCAAAATTTTTGAGCCTGCAGGGGATTTTAGCGATGCGCGGCTGAGCACCCCGTAATGATCTTATCATATTGATCTTGCTATTATAATTTCAAAAAAAGGGAAGCGTGATTGACCCATTTTCTTTGTGCGCTGCAAAGAAAAAAGTGACGCCCCGCAAACTTTTTTTATTTCCGTAAATTATCTTTTGATAATCTTTCTTGACGGACTTCGTCGCCAGCCGTTATTGCTTCGAAGAAGCGCGGGCACCGTTTTTGGTCGACAAAACCGGCCCGATGCTACGCTGGAGAACGTTCGGCGCACCGGCGAGGAACGCATCTGCCATGTTGGAAACGAGATCGTCTATCGGTTGACCCACCGGCACTCGGTAAACGTATTTTCGGACGTGATAGTAGAAAGCGACGCCATGCAGTTCCCATGCGTATTCGAGTTCTACAGCCGTGATGCGGTCCGCCCTTACCTCGTCGTACCCGCAATGCAGGCGGAGTTCGACGCAGATGCGCCGCAGAATTCCGTTTTGAAGATTTTCCAGCGTCTGCCGATTGTACTCCACCTGATTGAGCCCGGAGTAAATAAACATCCGGACCCATTCCTCGGAGAAAATCGTCTCGCTGAATTCCAGATAAAACTGCCGGATGCGGTCACGCAGCGGAATCTGCCGGTTCGTGATCAGAACGTCCCAAGCCGGATTCCATCGGTTCAGGAACAGCTCCTTGTAAACGCGATCGATCAATTCTTTCTTGGATGGAAAATAGCGATAGAGAAGCGGCTGCGTGATGCCGAGACTCTTCGCGAGTTCGCGCGTCTGGCCCGAAAATCCGCGCTCGGAGAAAAATTTGACCGCGCCATCGAGAATGTGGCGTTCGCGATCTTCGCGCTTCAGCCGTACCATCGGACAGTATCCCTTTCGCGTCAGCTTCTACCGCATGCCAAAGCAAAGGCAACGTAATCCGCATGCCGTGAAGGGTCATTCGTACGCATAGGCTGCGCAAATGCCGACAATTGGAAACAAACCGGAAAGTCTGACCGATTTCCCACTGTGTTAGCAGGCTCGTTTCATCAGAATTCGGTTCAACAAGGAAACAATTATGGCCCAGTATCTCAAGCGCGGAAAATCGGCGAGCATGAAGGCCGACGATGATGCGAATGTCCGCCGCATCGTCGAGGAAATTCTCACCGATATCGAAAAGCGAGGCGATGCCGCCGTGCGCGAATTGTCGGTAAAATTCGACAAGTGGGACCGCAAGGATTTTCGTCTCACCGATGCCGAGATTAGGGACTGCCTCGCGCAACTTTCCAACCGGGACATCAACGACATCAAGTTCGCGCAGAAACAGGTACGGAATTTCGCGGAACATCAGCGCGCCGCGCTGAAAGACCTCGAAGTGGAAACGCTGCCTGGCATCGTACTCGGGCACAAGAACATCCCGGTCAATTCCGTCGGCTGCTATGTGCCGGGCGGCAAATATCCCCTCCTCGCCTCCGCGCATATGTCGGTGATCACCGCGAAAGTCGCGGGCGTGCAGAATGTGATTACCTGCGCCCCGCCCTTCAACGGCAAGCCCGCGCCGGCGATTGTCGCGGCACAGCACCTTGCGGGCGCCGACACGATCTACTGTCTTGGCGGCGTACAGGCGATCGGCGCCATGGCGCTGGGTACGGAAACCCTGACCGCCGTCGATATGCTGGTGGGTCCGGGCAACGCATTTGTCGCCGAAGCAAAACGCCAGCTCTATGGCCGCGTTGGCATCGACCTGTTCGCGGGGCCGACCGAAACGCTCGTGATCGCCGACGAAAGCTCCGATGGCGAAATCTGCGCCACGGACCTGCTCGGACAGGCGGAACATGGGCCGAATTCGCCGGCCGTGCTGCTCACGAATTCTGAGAAACTTGCCCGCGATACCATGGCCGAAGTCACTCGGCTGCTTGGCATCCTGCCCACCGCTTCCATCGCTTCAAAGGCGTGGGAGGATTACGGCGAAGTGATTGTGTGCGACTCATATGAAGAGATGGTGAAGGTTGCCGACGAGATCGCCTCCGAGCATGTGCAGGTGATGACGAAGGACCCGGACTATTTCCTGAATAACATGACCAACTACGGAGCGCTGTTCTTGGGGCAGCGAACGAATGTGAGTTTCGGCGACAAGGTGATCGGCACCAACCACACGCTGCCGACCAAGAAAGCCGCGCGCTATACGGGCGGATTGTGGGTGGGAAAATTCCTGAAGACCTGCACCTACCAGCGCGTGCTGACGGATGAAGCATCGGCGATGATCGGCGAATACTGCTCGCGTCTATGCATGCTGGAAGGCTTTGTCGGTCACGCCGAACAGGCAAATATCCGGGTGCGCCGTTACGGCCGGAAGAACGTGCCCTACGGTGTCGCGGCGGAATAACCATGGACCTTCCGCAACCGCCATCGTTCGATCTGCGCGGGAAACGGGCGCTGGTCACCGGCGCTGGGCGCGGGCTCGGCCTCGGCTGCGCCACCGCACTCGCGCATGCGGGTGCGCATGTGACGCTCGCCGCGCGCTCCTTCTATGAAGTGAAGGCGGCCGCGGATGCGATTGCAAAGGAGCATCGCGCAAGCGTGGCCGCGGCGGCACTGGACGTGACCGACATCGATCAGGTCTCGAAATTCATGGCGAGTGAAGCACCGTTCGACATCCTCGTGAACAATGCAGGCACCAACAAGCCGGCACCCTTCATCGATGTGCAGGCCGCGGATTTCGACCGCGTCATGAATTTGAATGCGCGTGCAGCGTTCTTCACCGCACAGGCCGTCGCGAAGCGGCTGAAGAAAGCGGGCAGGCCCGGCTCCATCATCAACATCTCTTCGCAGATGGGGCATGTCGGCGCCGCCAACCGCAGCGTTTATTGCGCTTCAAAATGGGCGATGGAGGGCTGGACCAAAGCGATGGCGATTGACCTCGCGCCTTTCGGCATTCGCGCGAACACGATCGCGCCCACCTTCATCGAAACGCCGATGACGAAGCCGTTTTTTGAAAACGCCACGTTCAAGGCCGATGTGCTCTCGAAGATCAAGCTCGGGCGTCTCGGCAAGATCGAAGACATCATGGGCGCCGTCGTGCTGCTCGCGAGCGACGCTTCCAGCCTGATTACCGGCACTTCGATTGTGATCGACGGCGGCTGGACCGCGGAATAATCCGCGCTTCACCATTGTTCAATGCCGTGCATTGAGGCTGTTTCCCGCATCACCGCTTCCGGGCTGCGATGCCGTTCCGCATGCATGCGCTCTTCCTCGTTGGCGAGCTGCGACTGCATATAGGCACCAAGATGCCGTGCGCGCCGGATGATGCGCGCACCGAACGCCGTCCGCTCGCGATCGAAGCCGGCGAGTGCGGCGTCAATATCTGGATTGTTCTCGAGTGCAGCCGCAAGCGCATACGCATCGCCTGCTGCTTTGGTGACGCCCATGCCGACATGCGGGCGCGCGACGAAGGCGGCGTCCCCAATGATCGCGGCACGGCCTAGCACCATGCGTGGCACTTCCAGATCGGAAATCGCCTGCAGCAAGGGTTGCGGGGTATTGCGCACAATCTCGGCAAATGCGGGCGCGAGCGTATTTTCCACAGCCCTACGCATGTCCGCGAGCACGTCCTCCTTCAGGAGGCCCGGCGGGATTGCATCACCGTAGAATTTTCCGTCGGCCCCCTCGAACAGCCTTGGAAAATCGCGCTCGCGATCGGCGGGGCGATACCAGACATAATTGTAGCGCCTTGCATCGCGCGCTGCGCCGTCCACCGGATAGCCGAGCATCTGCTCGCCCGGCGGAAGGCAAAAACCGAAACGGTCCATCAAGATTGTGCGTGTTTCCGACGAAAGTTTCTCTTCATCCACCAAACCGCGCCAGGCAACGTAGCCCGCATAGCGCGGCGCCACGTCCGGCAGCAGGAATTTCCGCGCCGTGGAGCGGATACCGTCGGCGCACACAAGCAGATCAGCCGCGATGCTTTCGCCGCCTGCAAACTGCACCGCTACCTTGTTGCCGTGCTGCGTTAACGAAACAAATGCACTTCCCGGCCGATAGATTTCTTCGGCCTTGTCGCGCAGAACACGCCAGAGCCGATCCCAGGAGGCAAGCCGTTGCGGCCGCTCGGTTTGGCAAACCACGCCGCCACGGGCATCGAGAACGACGCGTCCGACGACCGGAACACCGATCGGCTCGGTTTGTCCCGACGCCAGCGCCAGCTTCTCCTGCAAATCGTCATGCGTGACGATTCCGGCACCGCGCGCGCCGAGTTCCTCGCCGACGCGTTCATGGATGGATACATCCCAGCCGATCCGCCGCAGGAAGAGGCCGGCGAACAATCCCGCCAGTGAACCGCCGACGATGACCGCTCTGGGCATGTACGCGCACTCTGGAGTGGATTACGCGCCCGGAATAGTCGCAGGAGGGTTCTCGCCGGGGAAATTCAATTCGATCGTGATTCCGTTCGGGTCTTCCAGAAAAATCTGATAGAGGTCCATGTTCGGTACGCGCCGGTGGCGGGCGGCAATCTTGTGCTGCACGAAATGTTTCGCCATCGCCATCGCATCCTTCGCGGTGAAGGCAACATGATCGATGGCGCCGCCGCCGCGCAGTTCCGCCCCGCCCGCATCGCCACGATCGCCCAGATACTGCTGAAGGCCGGGGTCGTTATCGACGATGCCCGCGATGTGCAGCACATCCTGCTCGCCGCAATACAGCCAGTGACCCGGGAACGGAAATTCAGGGCGCGGACCTTCACGCAGGCCCAGCACCGTCACATAGAAGTCGCGGGTTTCCGCAGTGCGGCGGGTGCGCACATTATAATGAGAGAGCAGCGTGAGCATTTCTTCCTCCGGTTTTATTGATCAATTGATTATTTAATACGACACGACTTGTTTCGCACCGGCTACGACTTTGCCCTTCCCCGATTGGCGATCTCGGCATTCGCAAGCCGCCGCATGACCGGTTCGAGCCCGCCCAGAAATGCATCGATCTGCATGTCGAACACGAGTTCCTGATCGGACGCCACCTTCATATTATAAATGTACTTGCGGATGCCAACGTAAACCAGCGCGCCGTGAATGCCGTACATCAACTCGAATTCGCGGTCGCTTAACGGCAGCCGTGCTGGCGACGGAAGGCCGAACTCCCGGCGGAATTCGGTGAGCACCGGCGCAAAGATGCGTTCGCGCACACGTCCCAAATAACGGCCAGGCAAGGCAAATCCCTTCAGGCCGGCGGAGAAGAAAATCCGCAGCCAATCATAGGTAAGAATGGTTTTCTGGTAATCCTTCTCGAAGCGGCGAAACCGCTCGCCGATGGGCAGAGAACGATCGCCAATCAGCGCCTCCCACTCCGGCTTCCATCGTTTCAAGTAGAGATCCTGATAGACCTGCTCCAGCAGGTCTTCCTTGCTCGGAAAATACCGATAGAGCAGCGGCTGGGTGATGCCGAGTCGGGCCGCGAGTTCGCGGGTCTGGCCTTCGATCCCCGCCTCCGCGAAAAAGTCGATCGCTCCCTCTACAATATGCCGTTTCCGCTCAAGCGGGTTCATGCGGCGTACCTTCTGGGGAAGCACCTTGGGCTTGCGTCGCACGGGGCGTCCGTCGTTGACAGGAGGAGGGTTCGACGTTCTAATTGATAATTAGATAAATAAGAAAAAGCCAGTCAGTAGAATACGCCAAGGGAGGCGATCGTGAAGGCGTCAGAAGTAGGCTACGCCAAACCAGCTTCATTACCGGAGGTTTTCGCCCTCCTCGAGAAGAACGAGGACGCACGCCTGCTTGCGGGCGGCCAAAGCCTCATCGCAGGCCTCAACATGCGGCTGTCGAACCCGACGCTGCTGATCGACATCAACGGCATCGCCGGCTTGAACACGATCACGGAGAGCGGCGGCACCATTCGCATCGGTGCACTCACGCGTCATCTCGATCTTGGCGCATCGCCTCTGATCGCGGCAAAACTGCCGCTGATCGCAAAGGCGGTGCCGCACATCGCCCACATGGCAATTCGCAATCGCGGCACCATCGGCGGTTCGCTGGCGCTGTCCGATCCGGCAACGGAACTGCCGGCCTGCTGCCTCGCCCTCAACGCGACCATGACTGCGGCGAGCAGCAAGGGTGAGCGCAAAATTCCGGTCAAAACATTCTTCAAAGGGCTGTTCGAGACGGACCTCAAGCAGAACGAAGTGCTGACGGCCATCGAGATTCCGCTGCCTGCGGCCGGATCGCTTTCCGGCTTTTCCGAACTCGTGCGGCGTCATGGCGATTACGCAATTGTCGGCCTCGCCGCACAGGGTGTGCGTAAGGGAAGCAGCTGGTCGCAGTTGAACCTTTCCTATTTTGGAGTCGGCGATCATCCCGTGCTCGCCGCAAACGCATCGGAAGCGCTGCTCGCCGACAAAAGCATGGCGGATGCGCAAGCGGTCCTCGCCTCTGACCTGTCGCCGAGCGAAGACGCGGAGAATTCAGCGGCCACCAAACTGCATTTCGCGCGCGTGCTCTTGGGCCGCGTCGTTGCATCCATGTCGTGACTTTAGGGTGAAATCCGAAATGAACAGGCAGGCCACCAACCTCGAACGGAACATCACCCTTACCGTGAATGGAGAGCGTGTGACACGCTCCGTTGCCGCAAGGATGCATCTTGTCGATTTTCTCCGCGAGACTCTCGGCCTGACCGGTTCGCATCTTGGCTGCGAGCACGGCGTATGCGGTGCCTGCACCATCCGCGTGGACGGCTTGACCGTTCGCGGCTGCTTGATGCTCGCCGTGCAAGCGGATGGAGCAACGGTGGAAACCATCGAAGGGCTGACCGACAGCAGCAAGGCAGCCGATTTGCAGGAAGAGTTCCTGAATCGCAACGCCCTGCAATGCGGCTACTGCACGCCGGGCATGTTGATGACGGCCGTCGAACTGCTTGATCGAAATGCAAAGCCCACGCGCGAGGAAATCCGCGACGCGATCTCCGGTAATTATTGCCGCTGCACCGGCTATCACGCCATCGTGGACGCGATTGAAACCGTCGCAAAATCCCGCTCAAGCAAAAAAGGAACGGCTTCATGAACGCGCGCGACAGCGGCCTGACGTTTCTCGACCGGCCGAATAGCTATATCGGCCGCTCGGTCCCGCGCCCGAATGCGCGCCGGCTTGTCATGGGACGCGGCACCTATGTCGACGATATTCGTCTTCCCCGGCTTGCGCATATTGCTTTCCTGCGCTCGCCGCACGCGCATGCAAAAATTCGCGGCTTCAATCTCGACGCCGCTAAAGCCGCACCGGGCGTAATCGGCGTGTTTACCGGTGCCGATCTCGCCAAAGTCTGTACGCCGTGGGTCGCGGTACTCAGCCATTTCAAGGGGCTGAAATCGGCGCCTCAATATGCGCTCCCGCTCGACCGTGCGTGCTGGACCGGCGAAGCGATCTGCGCGGTTGTCGCCGAAACCCGCGCACAGGCGGAAGATGCCATCGCCCTGATAGAGGCCGATCTCGATCCGCTGCCGGCGGCCGTGGACATGGAAGCGGCACTCGATCCATCGACGCCGGTCATTCATCCGGAGCTTGGCGACAATCTCGCCTTCGAGCGAACGCTCGATGTGGGCGATGTCGATACCGCATTCAGGAATGCGGCGGCTGTCGTGGAACAGACGTTCCAGATCGGCCGCCATACCGGCGTTACGTTGGAGCCGCGCGCGATCCTTGCCGACTGGAACGACGGTGAAGAGAAATTCACGATCTATCATTCCTTCCAGGCTCCGCACATGATGCAGGACATCGTCTGCAAGCATCTGGATTTGCCGGAAGCGAGCGTGCGTGTCGTCTGCAAAGACGTCGGCGGCTCGTTTGGAATCAAGGTCCACATCTATCCCGACGAAATGGCGACGGTTGCCATCGCCAAGATTCTCAAGCGCCCGGTGAAGTTCATTGCGGACCGGATGGAATCCTTCGTCTCCGACATTCACGCCCGCGATCATCGCGTAAAGGGCAAGATGGCGATTGCCGCCGACGGAGAAATTCTCGGCTTTGAGATCGACGATCTGACCGGCATCGGTCCTTACTCCGTCTATCCGCGGACGAGTGCAGTCGAAGCCAATCAGGTCGTCAACCTCACGGGCGGCCCCTACAGGCACAAGAATTACCGCGCGCGGGCCCGTGTCGTTTTCCAGAACAAGGTGCCGATGTGCCAATACCGCGCCGTGGGTCATCCCATCGCGGTGATGGTGACGGAAGGACTGATCGATCTTGCCGCCGCCGCGATCAAAATGGACCCCGCCAAGGTTCGCGAAAAAAATGTAATCGCCGATGACGCGCACCCTTCGGTCGCGGCGTCCGGCATCAAGTTCGAAAAGCTCTCGCATCAGCAGTCGCTGAAAAAACTGCTTTCGATGATGGATTACGACTCACTCCGGAAGGAGCAAGCGGAACTGCGCAAGAAGGGGATTCATCGCGGGATCGGAATCGCGACCTTCATCGAGATTACCAATCCCTCTGCTGCGTTCTACGGCGTCGGCGGAGCGCGCATCTCATCGCAGGATGGCTGCACATTGCGCCTCAATCCGCAGGGCGGTGTTATTGCTTCCATCGGCGTCACCGAACAGGGTCAGGGGACCGAGGCGGTCATCGCACAGGTGGTCGCCACAGCGGTCGGCGTACCGCTGTCCGATGTCCGCGTGATTACCGGCGACACCGACACCACTCCTTATGGCGGCGGCACCTGGGCCTGCCGTGCGGCGGGCATCGGCGGCGAAGCCGCCTGGCAATCGGGCAAGGCCTTGCGCGAAAATATTCTCGAAGTCGCCGGCGTCATTCTTCAGGCCGCGCCCGGCACGCTGGACGTCCGCGACGGCAAGATCGTGGACAAGGCGAACGGCAACGAGCGCATGCCGCTCGCGGAACTCGGCCGCGTCGCCTATTTCCGTCCCGATACGCTGCCCGCCGATCTCAAGCCGGAATTCGTGGTGACGCGGCATTATGTGCCGAAGGATTATCCGTTTGCGTTCACGAACGGCATTCAGGCGTCCTATCTCGAGGTGGATACGGACACCGGATTCGTAAAGCTTCTGAAGCACTGGTGCGTGGAGGATTGCGGAACGGTGCTGAACCCGCAACTTGTCGATGAGCAAGTTCGTGGCGGGATCGTGCAGGGAATCGGCGCGGCCCTGTTCGAAGTCTGCCGCTACGACGAGAACGGCCAGATGCTGAATGCGACCATGGCGGATTATCTCGTGCCGATGGCCTCGGAGATGCCGGACATCGACGTTACCCACGTGGTGTCGCCGACGGCTTCATCCGAGCTTGGCGCCAAGGGTGCCGGCGAAGCCGGCACCGCGGGCGCCCCCGCCGCGGTCGTGAACGCGATCAACGATGCGCTTTCGCCGTTCAAAGCGAATGTTGCCGCTCAGCCCGTCACACCGCAGGATATTTTGAAGGCGATGGGCAAGGTCTGAAACTTCTCGTCCAAAAAAGGACTGTCTGTACCGAAAACTAGATTCTGCAATATTGGTGATGAAGTCCATCCATGAACGATTGTGAATCAATGCATCCGATGGGCTGAACCGGCGAGAGAACGGCGCATCCTTGTCCAACGACCGGTGTGTTCTGACAAGGGACAAAGGATATTTTAAAGACGAATATGAGTTTGATCGATGCAAGCGGGAAATGGAATCCTATCGGTCTGATTTCAGGCTAGTCACGGCAAGTTACGCAACTTCCAGACCCGAGCGCGCTAAAGGCGTCTATTGCATGGCGGCGCACACCGCTTTTCGGTTCGGCGGGTTTATGAACGCGGTCGTCAATACTGATAAGTGCATCGCGCTCGGCGACCGAAGCGAGCGTTGGCCCGAGATCACGCAGCAGTCCATCATGCATGCCGTAGATCCAGCCATAAAGCTGGAGTTTCTGACCACGAGCCCAAGCATTCTCGACAGTGGGAATCGAGGCGACGCGGCGAACCTGCATCTCTATATTGAGTTCGCACATCCGATCGACACGGGCGTGATGATCAGCAATAGCGTCGAAAGTCGAACGATGTTTTCGATAAAGCATCACGATTGGCTGTAGCCAATGATCGACCAGGGCGGAGCGGTCTCCGCCCAGCGCACGCTGGATGCCGCCGCAACCGTAGTGACCACAGACAATCACGTGCTCAACCTTGAGAATCTCAATCGCGTATTCCAGCACGGCGAGTAAATTCATGTCGCTCGTGTGCACAACATTGGCGATATTGCGTTGGACGAAGACCTCGCCCGGATCAAGGCCTAGAACGTCGTTCGCGGTCACCCGACTATCGGAGCAGCCGATCCAAAGATATTTAGGCGATTGTTGCTCGGCCATACGAACGAAGAAGGTTGGGTCTTCCTGGGTCTTCTTCAGCGCCCATGCAACGTTTCGATCGAAAAGTTGGTCGAGAGTCATTTTGTCACCGATGCGCGACAGCCCGATAATGTTCCATGTCCAGCTCGTTGGAAGCCAGCAAATTGTCTGACCTACGCGCCGCTGCTCCTTTCAAGATTAGGTTCAAACGGGCGGCCCCCTTGGTTGTTTTCGAACAATAATCTGCCCTTATTGTACGAGAGGCGATTTCGTCGCCTTGATCTCAACTCCCTGGATGTCAGCACTGCCGGCCAGAATCGAAAGATACTGGGCAACAGCGGTCCGTTGCACTTTTTCCGTCAGCCAGCCAGCAATACGGTCTTGCACGAGATCGAAGGGAAGCTCTTTTCCCTCGATCCGCTGGTCCACCAGAACAACGTGAAAACCATAACGGCTTTCAATGGGTTCTCTGCCGACTTCCCCGACGGGAAATAATTCCAGCCCACGCTCGAACTCCGGAACGGTCTGTCCGGGCCCAATCTGGCCAAGGTTTCCGCCTGCCGCCCGCGATGGGCAATCCGAATAGGTCTGCGCGAACTCGCCAAAGCGCGATGGATTCCGGTGAAGTTCTTCAATAATTGCATCCGCGCTTCTGCGCGCGGCGTTCCGCTCCTTCTTTTCGCGTGGCGCTGCAATCAGGATGTGCCGAACCATGAAAATATCAGCCGACCGGAAGTATCTCCGGTTATTCTCGAAAAATCGCCGGCAGATAACTTCGTCGACCGTTGGAACCCTCACCTGCTCTTCAACCAACTGGCGGATCAGCGCCTCTACTTCAGTCTCGCGGCGGCCATCGCCGTCGGAAACAGGCTTCGGTTCAATACCCAGCCGGCGCGCCTCCTGAAGCAATAGTTCGCGAATGACGAGTGCCTGGGCAGCCGCCTGCCAGGCAGCAATCGGCTTCGGTGATGGATGATTCTGGATCTCCTGCGCGATATCCTCGCGGGGGATCACTACGCCATTGACGCTGATCGGGTCCGGTTTCGGCAGATCAGCAGCTTCGTGCAGAGAGCAACTCATCGGGCACGCTCCGTCAGAGTCGAAGCCGTCACCTCCGGCCGCTTGGCCGGAACGACATCAGCGTAGCGGGTACTTTGCGACCTGCTCCCCCCGCCCTGCGACTGACTGGTGCGAACGATCTGATAGCCGCGGCGGCCGAGATACCAGACTGGTGCGCTCCAGATGTGCACGAGGCGGGTAAACGGAGTAATCAGGAACAGCGTGAGGCCCAGCACAATGTGCAGCTTGTAGATGAAATATGCGTCGAGAAGCAGATCTGCGGCTCTCGGATTGAAGCTATAGAGACCCTGCGCCCAGCCCATAAACTTCAACATCTCCTTGCCGTCAAGATGATCGATGGTCCAGATCGTGGTCATCAGGCCCAAAGCGATCTGCAGCCACAGCAGCGTGAGCACTCCCAGATCAGCCCACGATGACGTCTTGCGGATGCGCGAGTCGATTAGCCGGCGATGCAGCAACAGGGTGCAGCCTATGAACGCCATGACTCCCGCGATGCCCCCAACGACAAGCGCCGAGACCTGCTTAAAATCAGCAGTGACGCCTAAGGTGGAAAAGACCCCGATGGGGGTGAGCAAACCGATGAAGTGTCCAACCAACAGGGTCAGGATACCGACATGGAACAGGTTCGAGCCCCACATCATCTGCCGGCGGCGAAGGAATTGGCTCGACTGCGACCGCCACGTATACTGCTCGCGATCGAAACGAAGGATGCTGCCGAGGATCAGCACCGTGATGCAGACGTAGGGATACCAGCCAAACAGCAGGTAATTGACGACTTCGCGCATGCTCGTCTCCTCAACGGTTAGGTAGAATTGTGCGGAAGGCCGGCGCTGCCGGCATGCCGGGCGCAGGACGACGGCCCGCGCGCACGCTCGCAATCAGCGTATCCTTGCAACTGTCTCCGGCGCCCGGACCGAATTGAACCGGTTCGTCTTCCCACGCCTGATCGAGCGCGGCGAGATCGTTGGCGTCCGGATCGGGTTCCTGCAACAGCGCCGTGACCTGTTCTCGTTTCGGCTTGGCGCTCGCCAGCGCAAGCAGCGCGCGGAATACCGCTTCGTAACGGGAATCGCGCTTGCGCAACCGCTCGGCCAGAGCGGCCAGAATATGAACAGGCTGACCAAGTAATTCATATGCTTCGGTGCGCGGACGCGTGGATAGAAATTCCAGAAACAGCGGAATAAAGTCGGGCAGTTCCGCGCTTCCCATCTCGAGTCCCTTTTCGGCGTAAACATTCTGCAGATCGATCATGGCCTGGCCGCGATCGCGGCTCTCGCCATGCACATGTTCGAACAGGTGAAGCGACAGCGAACGTGTACGGTCGAACAGAAACACGTAGCGTTCCTGCAAGTCATAGAGATCACCGGTCTCAATTTCATCAATGAGCAGGCTGACCGCGCGCGCAGCCGCTGCCGGCAACAGCGCTTCGGCGGTGAGCGTGTCGCGAAGTTCGTTCGCAGCCTGCTGCAGCTCCACACTGGGATAGGTCAACAGCGCGGACAGCACCTTGAAGGTCCTGGTCATCATACGATCTCCATCGGATTCTTCACACGCTTCGGCGTTCCGAACAGATTTGTTTCCGTCGTACCGTCGGAACAGCCATTGCCGAAAGAAAACCCGCAGGAACCTCGCAGGTCATAAGCGTCCTCGCCCAGTTCGCGATGCGCTGTCGGAATGACGAAGCGGTCCTCATAGTTGGCAATCGCCATTATTTGATACATCTCCTCGATCTGAAGCGCCGACAACCCAACACGGCGGGCGATCGCTTCGTCGATCACACCGTCGACGGTCTTTGCCCGCATGTAGCCGCGCATCGCCAGCATCCGCTCCAGACCAAGCGCCACCGGCTCTTCTTTCCCGGCGGTCAGCAGATTGGCGAGATATTTCAGAGGAATGCGGAGCGAACGGACATCTGGCATCTCACGGTCATGTCCGATCTTGCCGGCGGCAGCCGCCGACTGGATCGGCGAGAGCGGCGGGACGTACCAGATCATCGGTAGGGTGCGGTATTCCGGATGCAGCGGAAAGGCGACCTTCCATTCCATTGCCATTTTCCAGATCGGCGAACGGCGCGCGGCTTCCAGCCAGGAATCCGGCACCCCGTCGGCGCGAGCCTGCTCGATCACTCGCACGTCGTTGGGGTCGAGAAAAATCTTGAGCTGGGCCTCGTAGAGATCCTGCTCGTTTGGAACGCTGGCCGCTTCCTCGATGCGATCGGCGTCATACAGCACGACGCCCAAATAGCGGATGCGGCCGACACAGGTCTCCGCACATACCGTCGGCTGACCCGCCTCGATACGCGGGAAACAAAAAATGCATTTCTCGGACTTCCCGCTCTGCCAGTTGTAATAGATTTTCTTGTACGGGCAGGCCGACACGCACATGCGCCAGCCCCGGCACTTGTCCTGGTCGATGAGAACGATGCCGTCTTCCTCGCGCTTGTAGATCGCGCCGGACGGACAGGCCGCAACGCAAGCCGGATTGAGGCAGTGCTCGCAGAGCCGCGGCAGGTACATCATGAAGGTGTTTTCGAACTGCCCGTAGATATCCTTCTGCACACCTTCGAAATTGTAATCCTGCGAGCGCTTCTCGAATTCACCGCCGAGAATTTCTTCCCAGTTCGGGCCCCATTCGATTTTCTCCATCCGTTCGCCCGTGATCAGCGAGCGCGGCCGCGCGGTCGGGAAAGCCGGAAGCTCCGGCGCCTTTTGCAGGTGCTCGTAATCGAAGGTGAACGGCTCGTAATAGTCGTCGATTTCAGGCAGATCTGGATTGGCAAAAATCTTTGCCAACACGCGCCACTTCGCGCCGATCCGGGGTTCGATCTTGCCGCTGCGCCTGCGAACCCAACCGCCGTTCCAGCGGTCCTGGTTTTCCCAGTCCTTCGGGTAGCCAATGCCCGGCTTGGTCTCTACGTTGTTGAACCACGCATATTCCATACCTTCACGGTTGGTCCATACGTTCTTGCAAGTCACCGAACAGGTGTGACACCCGATGCATTTATCGAGATTGAGTACCATCGCAATTTGAGCACGGATTTTCATTCTGCGGCCTCCATCTTGCCAGCTGCATTGAGCGGTTCGGGCTGATCGGAAGTTGGCTTGTCGAGCCAGTCGACATTCACCATCTTGCGGATGATCACAAATTCGTCGCGGTTCGTGCCAATCGTTCCGTAATAGTTGAAGCCATACGACTGCTGCGCATAACCGCCGATCATGTGTGTCGGTTTTACGATGGCGCGCGTCACTGAATTGTGGATGCCCCCGCGCTGGCCGGTTATTTCCGAACCCGGCACATTCACGATCTTTTCCTGCGCGTGATACATGAGGCACATGCCTTCCTTCACGCGCTGAGAAACGACCGCACGCGCGGCGAGCGCGCCATTTGCGTTGTAGGCCTCGATCCAGTCGTTATCGATGATCCTGGCTTTTGCGGCATCGCGTTCGCTGATCCAGACGATGGGGCCGCCGCGCGACAAGGTGAGCATCAGAAGGTTGTCGGTGTATGTGGAGTGGATGCCCCACTTCTGGTGCGGCGTGATGAAATTCAGCACGATCTGCTTTTCACCGTTCGGCTTCAGGTCGATCACCGGCTTGACCGCCTTCAGATCGACCGGCGGGCGATATACGCAGAGCGCTTCACCGAAGGCGCGCATCCAGAGATGATCCTGATACAGCTGCTGGCGGCCGCTCAGCGTGCGCCAGGGGATCATCTCATGCACATTGGTGTAGCAGGCATTGTAGCAAACCTTTTCCGATTCAAGCCCTGACCAGATCGGAGAGGAAATAATTTTGCGCGGCTGCGCGACCACGTCATGGAATCGGATTTTCTCGTCTTCCTTCGGGATCGCGAGATGAGTGTGATCGAGGCCTGTAATCTTTGACAACGAGTCCCATGCCTTGACGGCTACCTCACCGTTGGTCTCCGGCGCGAGCGTGAGGATGACTTCCGTCGCGTCGATATCGGACTCAATCCTCGCAAGTCCCTTGGTCGGCCCCTCTTCGGTTACGACTCCATTCAGCCGTTTCAGGAATTCGACCTCATGCTCGGTGTTCCATGCCATACCCTTGCCGCCATTGCCGAGTTTCGACATCAGCGGCCCAAGCGACGTGAAACGCTTGTAGAGATTCGGGTAGTCGCGTTCGACCATCGTCACGGAAGGCATGGTTTTTCCGGGTATCGGCTCCACCTCGCCTTTCTTCCAGTCCTTCACATCGAGCGCTTGCGCAATCTCGGCCGGCGTGTCGTGCAGGATCGGCGTGAGCACGACGTCCTTCTCGACGCCGAGGATTTCCGGCGCCACCCTGGAGAAAGCCTTTGCAATCGACTTGTAGATTTCCCAGTCGCTCTTCGACTCCCATATCGGGTCTACCGCCGCCGTGAGCGGGTGGATGAAGGGATGCATATCCGACGTATTGAGATCGTTTTTTTCGTACCAGGTAGCGGTCGGAAGAACGATGTCGGAATAGACGCAGGTCGTGGACATGCGGAAATCGAGCGTCACGAGCAGGTCCAATTTCCCGATCGGCGCCTCGTCATGCCAGACTACATCCTTCGGCTTCTTCTTGCCGGTCTCGCCGAGGTCCTTGCCTTGCACGCCGTGCGATGTGCCGAGCAGATGCTTGAGGAAATATTCGTGGCCCTTGCCGGACGAACCAAGCAGGTTCGAACGCCACACGAACATATTGCGCGGCCAATTGTCGGAGTGATCCGGATCTTCGCAAGCCAGTTGCAACTCGCCGGACTTCAACGCCTTGGCAATATAATCCTTCGCTTCTACGCCAGCCGCTTCTATCTTCTTCGCGATGGATAGCGGGTTCTGTTTCAGCTGCGGTGCCGAAGGCAGCCAGCCCATGCGCTCGGCGCGCACATTGTAATCGATGAGTGCCCCATCCCACGGACCCGCCGGAGCGGTGGGCGACAGGATTTCATCGATACCGACGGTCTCATAACGCCACTGATCGGTATGCGCGTAGAAGAACGATGTCGAATTCATCTGCCGCGGCGGGCGGCTCCAATCGAGGCCGAAGGCCAGCGGCAACCAGCCCGATTGCGGGCGCAGTTTCTCCTGCCCCACATAATGCGCCCAGCCACCACCCGACTGGCCGACGCAACCGCACATCACCAGCATGTTGATGACGCCGCGGTAATTCATGTCTGAGTGGTACCAATGGTTCATCGCCGCGCCGATGATCACCATCGAGCGTCCCTTGGTTTTCTCCGCGTTGAGGGCGAACTCTCGCGCCACCGTGATGATCTGGTCGCGTGGGACCCCTGTGATCTTTTCCGCCCAGGCCGGCGTGTACGGTACCTGCTCGTCGTAGGATTTCGCGATGTGCTTGCCGCCGAAGCCGCGGTCAAGGCCGTAATTGGCGACAAACAGATCGAAAACGGTTGCGACCATTGCCTCGCCATCGGCGAGCTTCAATTTCTTCACTGGTACGCTGCGCTCGAGCACGCTCGGATGCGAGTCGCTAGTGAAATGTTCGTGGTCGATATTGCCGAAATACGGAAAGGCAACTTGCGTCATTTCATCGTGCGACGCTGCGAGCGAGAGGCGCAGACTGGTTTCGCGGCCACCGGATTCCCTTTCCTCCAGATTCCATTTGCCTTTTTCACCCCAGCGGAAGCCGACCGAGCCGCGCGGCACCACCAGGCTTTCGGATGTTTCGTCAAAAGCGACGGTCTTCCATTCCGGATTGTTGGCTTCGCCGAGACTGCCCGTGAGATCGGACGCGCGCAGGAGGCGGCCGGGAATGAGCTTTCCGTCTTTCTGCTCAAGGCGGACCAGCATGGGCATATCCGTGTACTGCCGGACATAGTCCTCAAAATACTGCGCCTGCCGGTCGATGTAGAATTCGCGCAGGATCACATGACCCATCGCCATCGCGAGGGCCGCATCGGTGCCCTGCTTCACTGAAATCCAAAGATCGGCGAACTTGGAGGCTTCCGAATAATCCGGACAGATCACCACGCTCTTGGCGCCGCGATAGCGCGCCTCGGTGTAGAAATGCGCGTCCGGCGTTCGCGTCTGCGGAACGTTCGAACCCCACAGAATCAAAAATCCGGAATTGTACCAGTCAGCGCTTTCCGGCACGTCGGTCTGCTCGCCCCAGGTTTGCGGCGAAGACGGCGGCAAGTCGCAATACCAGTCGTAAAACGACATGCAGACGCCGCCCAGCAGCGACAGATAGCGGGAGCCGGCCGCGTAGGAGACCATCGACATCGCCGGGATCGGTGAGAAGCCGATCACCCGGTCCGGCCCGTGCTTCTTCACCGTGTAGGCGTTGGCAGCCGCGATGATTTCGGTGACTTCATCCCAGGCCGCGCGAACGAAACCGCCATGTCCGCGCTTGCTCGTGTAGGCCGAGCGCCTCTTCGGATCTTCAACGATCGAAGCCCACGCTGCGACGGGTGTGCGCATCACGCGCGCCTCCCTCCACAGTTTGAGAAGGCGTGAGCGCACCAGCGGATATTTTACGCGGTTGCCGGAATAGAGATACCAAGAGTAGCTCGCCCCGCGCGAACAGCCGCGCGGCTCATGGTTCGGCAGATCGGGACGCGTCCGGGGATAATCCGTCTGCTGTGTTTCCCAAGTGACGATGCCGCCCTTGACGTAGATCTTCCACGAGCAGGAGCCCGTGCAGTTCGCGCCATGCGTCGAGCGCACGATCTTGTCGTGCTGCCAGCGCTTGCGGTAGCCGTCCTCCCAGCGGCGATCTTCGCTGGTGGTGATACCGTGCCCGTCGGAAAAGCTTTCGCCGGGGCGTTTGAAGAATGTCAGACGATCGAGAAAGTGGCTCATCTTCGAATTCCCTTATTCGGCCGATTACGCGGCGGTGTCGGTTGGCACCCGATCGGGCGCCAAGCCATGTCATGGATTTTTGATTTCGGAGCCGCTCCGCAGGTAGAACCACCAGTTGAGCACCAGGCACACGGCGTAGAACGCCGCAAAGCCGTACATTGAATATTCCGGCGTGCCCTCCTTGATCTGGGCGCCGATCACCACCGGGGCGACAAAGGAGCCGTAGGCGCCCACCGCCGAGGTCCAGCCCAGCACCGGGCCGGCTTGCTGGCGGTCGAAGATCACGCCGATGGTACGGAAGGTCGAGCCGTTGCCGATGCCGGTCGCAGCAAACAGAACCACGAACAGCACCATGAAAATCAGGAAGTACTCTTCCGGAGTCGCAGACTTGTAGGCGAGCAGCATCACGTAACCCACCGCGACGGAAGCCATTACCATCACCGCTGAAATGATCTGCGTGACTATCGAACCGCCTACCTTGTCCGATACCCAGCCGCCCAGCGGGCGGATCAGGGCGCCGACGAAGGGGCCGATCCAGGCGTAGGTCAGCGCCGACGGCGCATTGGGATTCTTCAATGTGTGCTGCATCACACCCGCTGCATCTGGCACATGCTTCACACCAAAAATCACCGTGATCGCCAGCGGCAACGCCATCGAGAACCCGATGAACGAACCGAAGGTCACGATGTAAAGCGCTGTCATCGACCAGGTGTGCTTGTTCTTGAATATCTCGAACTGCTTGGCGATATTGCCCCGCATTTCGCCGAAGGCCGCGAGTTTCATGATGAGCAGCGTTGCCAGCATGATCAGCGGTAGTGCCACCCACATGTTGAGCAAGCCGAGACCGGTGGGCGCCGGCAGGTACAGATAAAGCCCGACGCCGCCGACAAGAAAGGTCAGCCCCCACAGGTACAGAATCTTAGCGAAGGCAGCCAAGGTGCCGCCATAATTGGGCGACAGCGGCATCAGGTTGTTCATGCCGAACCATGCCGCGATCACCAGAGGTAACAGGATCGCCGCCCAGATGAAGCCGGCGTTCTGGATAAAGGTGGGCGTGCCAGTGACGATCTTGCCCAGGATCCAACCGCTGTCCTTGAGCAGGACCATCGGCGCGCCGGCGATCGCGCCGAAAATACCGACGGTCATCACTAGCGGGATCAAGACTTGCATCGTGGTGACGCCGAAGTTGCCCAGCCCCGCATTGAGCCCCAGGGAGGTGCCCTGCAGCCGTTTGGGGAACCAGCCGCTGATATTGGACATGGAACAAGCGAAGTTGCCGCCGCCAATACCGGACAGAAATGCCCACAACTGGAAAACCCACAGCGGCGTGGTCTTATCCTGCAAGGCAATGCCGGTTCCAATGGCCGGAATGATCAACAGCGCCGAGGTCAGGAAAATGGTGTTGCGCCCGCCGCTGAGGCGGATGAAAAACGAGGCCGGAATTCGTAGCGTGGCGCCCATCAGCCCCGAGATCGCGCTCAGCGTGAACATGTCCAGTGGCGTGAAAGGAAAGCCCAGATTCAACATCTGTACCGTAATGATGCCCCACATCAGCCAGATGGCGAAGCCGCACAGCAGATTGGGGATGGAGATCAAGAGGTTTCGATAGGCGAGTCTTTTGCCCTTGGATTCCCAAAAGGCGTTGTCCTCGACGTTCCACTCGGCGATATCGGCGGAACTGTAGGTCGCCAGTCTTTCGGTGGCCGCCGGACCGCTTCGTTCATTATAGCTGGTCATGATTTGCTCGCTGCCAGTTGGTTGTGTCGTCGATTCTGTTTTCCATTCGAGCGGCCAAGATTTCCCCCGGTAATTTTCTAGCCGTCGTAAGCGGCGCTGCGCTTCTTGCTGCTGGACGAGACTGTTTTCGGGGGAGTCAGCGGCTTTTTCGGCAAGACCTGTCCGAATATGTCCTCACTCGGAAGATATTGCGCACCTGCGAGCTCTGGGATGCGCTTCTTGTCCATGTAGATGATGGACCAGTGCATCCAGATGAGAGACACGGCGACAACGACGAAGAGCAGCATGAAACAGCTCGTCCATACGCCGATGAAATCGTTCATCGCGCCGAAAGCGATCGGCAGAACGAAGCCGCCAAGCCCGCCGATCAGACCGACAACGCCGCCGACCGCGCCGACCCGCCCCGGGTAGTAAACAGGAATGTGCTTATAGACCGCGGCCTTGCCGAGACTCATGAAGAAGCCTAGCGCGAAGGTCAGCATCGTGAATGGAATGAACCCGATCGCGATCGTAAATTCGATCGGCCCCCGAATACCGGATACGATGTACTTGGTCGCGGGATAAGAAAGCAGGAAGCAGCAGATCACTGAACCAATAAAGGTCCAGTACATTACACGGCGCGCACCATATTTGTCGGAAAGCGTACCGCCGAGAATGCGGAACAACGAACCGGGAATTGAATAGGCGGCACCGAGAAGTCCGGCGGTCACGATGTCGAGTCCGTAAACGCCGACGTAGTAGCGCGGCAGCCACAGTGCGAGCGCAACGAAGCCACCGAAAACGAAGAAATAGTAGAGCGAGAAGCGCCAAACTTGCAGATTCTTCAGAGGCGCAAGCATCGCCGAAATCGGCTCGGGCTGGATGCCGGCTTTGCGGCGTTTCTGCAGTTCAGGATCGTCCTTAGTGCCGAACCAGAATACGATCGCCATCAAAACGAGACCCGCAGCCCAGATATTCGCGACCATTTGCCATCCGAAGGAAACCATGATGATCGGCGCGAGAAACTTCGTGACCGCGGCGCCGACATTGCCCGCGCCGAAGATGCCGAGAGCCGTTCCCTGCTTTTCAACCGGATACCAGCGTGAGACATAGGCGATACCGACCGCGAACGATCCGCCGGCTATGCCCACACCTAATGCCGCGAGGAGAAACGTCGTGTAATCGTAGGCGAAGGTCAGCAGCCACGTTGCGAGAGCCGCCGACAGCATCACTGCGACATAGACTATACGGCCGCCGTATTGATCGGTCCAAATGCCGAGGAGAAGCCTGACCAGACTGCCGGTGAGAATCGGCGTACCGATCAGCAAGCCGAATTGCGTGTCGGTAAGACTCAGATCCTTCTTTATTTGAATGCCGATGATCGAGAAGATCGTCCAGACTGCGAAGCAGACGGTGAATGCGATCGTCGAAAGCCATAGGGCACTTTGCTGGCCCGGCTCGTCGAACTTTGTGCTCATCAATGCCCCCGCTTCCGGAATCTGGAACGTTGAGTGCATAGAGCCCGGTCATGGCGCGCAGAACCTTGAGGCAGGTCAAAACAGACCTGATTTATTCAATTATCAAAGTTGTTGAATTTGTTAATTTTACCAAGATTGAATGTCGAATTAATTGTCTTCAATTGACGAAGATCAACGCGCTTCTGCCCTTGGATTATACAGTGTGTTGAAATGCGACAACACGATCTCTCCTTGATCCGTCAGCTGCCATTGTTCACGGCGATCGAGGAATCCCATTTCGCTTTGTTAATGAAGTCAGCGCTGCTACAGCGACTCCCGGAAGGCGTCCTGTTGATCGAAGAAGGCAACAGACCGGACTTCCTGTATGTCGTCGTCGAGGGAACGGTTGAACTTTTTGCCGGTGACAGGTACCGCGAAACGACAATCGATATTCTGTCGCCGGTCAGCACATTCATATTGGCTGCAGTCGCGCGTGACGAAGCCTACCTGAAATCCGCCAGAACGCTCACAGCGGCGCGGGTTCTGCTTATTCCCGCCCCAGCAGTTCGCAACATGCTGGATCGCGATACGGTTTTTGCCCGCGCGATGATCAACGAACTCGCGGCGCGTTATCGCGATATTGTTCCAAAACTGAAGGATCAGAAATTGCGCTCCGGCGCAGAACGCCTCGCTAATTGGATTCTAGAGACGAGGCGATCACAGGGAAGCCCGGACTATATCGATCTGAATTACGAGAAGAGGACCATTGCATCGCTGCTCGGAATGACCCCGGAGAATTTGTCGCGGGCGCTAGCACAGCTTGCAGCATACGGCGTAGTCAGCCACGGAAAAAAGCTGCAAATCATTGATAAATCAGCTCTTGAGACTTTTGCCAGAACGAATGCAGTGGGCAACAGATACAACTGACCAATTCCAGTTTGGCCATTGCTTGACCTGAATCAAACGAGGACGCCTTCGGACACCCCATAATTGCGCATTAGAGAGTGCCTGGAGAGCTTCCCATGCCTTCCATCACGGCGCGTATCGACAACATAACCGACATTCCGAACGAGTATCGGAAAGCGGCTCTGCCAGCTCCCAAAAGCGTCAAAATTGAAATTTCTCCGCGCTGTAACTACCGCTGCGGATTCTGCGCCCTGACGACACGCGAACAGCAGCCACGCTGGGACATGGATCTTGATCTCTTCAAGCGCATTACGCGCGAGATGCACGAAGCCGGCGTGGAGGAAATCGGGCTCTTCTATTTGGGCGAGTCTTTCATAAACCCTCGCCTGCTTCTCGACTGTGTAAAATATTTAAAGACGGAGATTTCTGTCCCCTATGTGTTCCTGACATCCAACGCGTCGATGGCGTTTCCAGAAGCAGTGGAAGAATGCATGAGGGCTGGACTCGATTCCCTCAAATGGTCAGTAAATGCCGCCGATCGTGCGCAATTCGAAAAGATCATGGGTGTTTCTGGAAAACTCTTTGACCGCGCGCTGGGAAATATTGAGTCTGCATGGAAGGTTCGTGAAAAGTACGGATACAAGACCGGCCTTTTTGCGTCGTCCATCCGTTACGATGGGGAACAACAGGAAAAAATGGAGCGGCTGCTTCAGGACCGTGTCCTTCCATACGTCGACGAACATTACTGGCTTCCGCTCTACTCAATGGGCGCCTTCGCAACCCAAAGAGAAGAAGAGCTTGGCTTCCGCCCGACGGCCGGCAATCAGGGTCGGCTGAACAATTTGCGGCCGCCGCTGCCTTGTTGGTCTGTATTCACGGAAGGACATGTTACCGCCGAAGGAAAACTGTCCGCTTGCTGCTTCGACGCGACGGCAAATTGGACGATGGGCGATCTGAAAAGGTCAAACTTCATGGAAGCGTGGAATTCGTCTGCCTTCCAGAAACTGCGGGCCGCTCATCTGAAAAAGGATGTAAGTGGAACCATTTGCGAGGACTGCATTGCTTACAGCTGAATGAAACCCTCAGGCTGAAACGGGAGGATCGCATGTCTGTTATCGAACGCCTCGACCAGCGTTTACGCAATATGAGTACCATGCTGACGCGCTTTGGGATCGACCCGGTGGAGTTCGCTAAGCAGGATTACTGCAACCAGTTCGTTGCATCCATTCGGAATTGTCAGTTCTGTCCACACGGTGATCGCTGCAGCGAATGGCTCGCGGCAGCGGACGACAAGATTCGGGAAATTCCATCCTTTTGTCCCAACAAGAGCAAATTTGAGCGCATCCGAGCAACGGCGGCGTTTTCTTAATATCGGAAAACGAGCGCTCATATTTTGGGGCACTCGTTTGGGACACCGCTTGTGCGGAGCGTCACAAATAAAAAATTGATTTTGCTGGCCTTGCTGGCTTGCAAAAAAAGCCGGCTGATGACGCATTTGCGTACCAGGGAATTTTTCCCTGTGATCAGCGAATTTCACGAGGCAAAATATTGAAGCAGTTTTCGCTACAGCCCTATCTCTGCTGGGTCTGCTTGGAAGCCGCCAGAATCTGATCAAAGTATTTCTGCACGAGACGGACGTTCTGCTCGTTCGTTTTCACCGGGATGAATTTTACGTCGTCCTTCATCACGGCGAGGCGCGCGTCTATGGCGGGAATCGGACTTTTTATTTCGGGCACCGTTTTCAGTTCTTCCGCCAGCTGATTTCGTATTTCCGTCAATTCCACGATCTGCTGTTCCATCACAATCTTGGGTTCGGTAAATGCGCGTGTGCGCGGATCGAAGCCGGCCATCACGATGTTGATGTGCGCGGACACTTCGGCGAACTGTTCGAACGAAACGAAGCCGTATTTTTTCGCGAACGCTTCCATTTCCGGATCGGTCCGGGGAGCCGGTGGGAGCTGCTTGGATAAGACGAGGGCCGCGATTTCCGGCAGCGCGGCCACGAAGCCCTGCACCTGCTGTTCCGTCAACACAACCGGCCGTGCCGTATCTTGCGCGGTGGCTGCATAAGGCCGGCAAGACAACGCGCATGCCGCTACAGCCACGATCAGGCTCGCACGACAGATTGCTCTAATACTCACGTGTCGCTCCTCTACGGTCGCTCGGAACGTGAAACGGCTTCGGTTTGCGCGATTGCGTCTGCATTACGGATATTCGCAGGTCTTGTGCGTATAGGCAGTGACGATATTCGCAATTCCGGTTGGATCGGACAAAGAGATCAGTTCCACGGAAAGCCGCGTCAGATCCTCGATCTGTCTTTGTTGAATGGCACTCTGGACGCTCGAATATTTTCTTTCCTGCGCGTCGAGGTAGCGCTTTTCCTGTTCTGATGCTTTCGCTTCGATTTGAGCGGCTAAACCTGCGGCCTGATATTCGGGCGTGCCTTCCTTGAGTGCTTGAAACTTTTTTGCGATCTCGGCGACCTTGACCTGCGAGTCGATGAATTTTTTCGTCAGCCTGATTTTTTCCGTGGATCGCCAGGCAGCCTTCGCCTCCTTATAGGCCTTTGTCGCAGTTATCAGGTTTTTCAGCTGTTTGACGTAGCCAACGCTTTTGGTTGCGCTCTCGGCTACATTGAACAGTTTCTTGATGCCGCTGCTGACTTTCCCAAACAGGCCGGCGGTGAAGAAATTCGCAACCGCGCTGAGCGGCGCGATCACCTGATCGGCAACGGTTGAAGCACACTGGTTCGAACTGCTCGCGCATCCGGCTCCGCAGTCGACATAGCCGTATGGGCAGTAATTGTGTTTCTTGTAGCAGTATTCCACCGGCGGAATGGGTGACGCTGGTGACATCGCCGGCAAGCCGGTGATGGCGACTTCCCACGGGCAGATCCTGATCGGCGAAATCCAGGAATCGGTTGATTTGTTTTTCGGCCACTCCTGAAGATTGGGGATTTCATCGACGAGCAGCGGATCGTCAAGGTCGCAGGCGCGGGTTGTGTGCGCGGCCGAGCATTGCATGTCGCAAATTTGCGATTCCAGTTTGCATTGGTCGATGGCATCCTGGGCCCGCTGGAGAAATGGATCCGGCTTCTGTCCTCTCGCTATTCTTTCCTGCTCGATTTTGTCGCTGTAATAAGGGGTGTACGGCGCTCCGCTGGAATAAAAGTAGCCCTTGTCGGTTGCCTGCTTAAGGGCCGCGATCTTGAGCACTTGCCCTTGAACATCACGGATGCATCTGTTCTTCGTCGCTTCGCATTCTGAGTGCCAGGCTTGCTTGCCGAGAAACTCGCTGCCGCCCCAATCGATTTGCCAGCCTTTCTTCCCGTCCTCCCTGTCGGCGATCTTCAGCGTTTTCGGCTGCAGTACGCCGCATACTTTCGGCTCTTCCGGTACCCGGATGATTTCGGCGGGCGTCTTGATTTCAGCCGATGGGACCCACGGAATCATGATGAGGCAGTCTTCCGTCATAACCATCGGCACGCCGACCTTTCCTTCCGGGCAAACCGGAAGGCATTTCTTGTTGCTGTCGGGATACTTGCCTGCCGGACAGCCGGTGGCGACTACGGGCGCGGGCGGCGGCGTGGGCACAAATACGGGCGGCAGTGGCGCGGGCGCCACGACTTGCGGTTTGCATTGGCCGTAGTCATCCTTCACGTAACCCGGCGCGCAGACGACCCAGACCTGCCTGCAGGGTTTTCCGTCGAGCGTTGTGGCGTAGCCCTGCGGGCAGTCCGGCATTGTTGCGGAAGGGCCTGAAGGATCCGTAGGCGATCCGGCCATCCGAGGTCTGCATTCTCCGTACTGGTCCTTCTCGTAACCGGCCGCGCACGCAATGACGACTTGTGTGCAAGGCTTGCCGTCGAGCGTCGTTGCATAGCCGGGTTTGCAATCCGGAATGGCTGCAGGCGGACCAGAGGGAGAAGGTGTCGCGACCGCGGCCGGTGGAGGTGCTGGCGAAGTTCCGGGCGGCGGTGCGGCGAGCGAAGGCGATGGCACCGGAACGGGGATCGGAATCGGAATTGGCACCATGCCCGGACCGGAGGGCCGCGCGCTGGGCATGCCGCCGGATGGGGGCATCGTGGATTTGTCCGGGCCGGAAGGCATCGCCATCGAAGGCGGCGATTTCGATCCACCGGCAGGTTTACAGACGCCGTATTCGTCCTTCATCTGTCCCATAGGACATTTAATCTCAACTTTCCTGCAAGGTTTTCCATCGAGCGTCGTCGCATAACCCGGTGTGCAATCCGGCAACGGGCCGGATGCGGTCGAGCCTTTCTTGTCGCTGCCGGGCATCATCGGACTGGATGCGGTCGAGCCTTTCTTGTCGCTGCCGGGCATCATCGGACTGGATGCGGTCGAGCCTTTCTTGTCGCTGCCGGGCATTGGACCGGATGCGGCCGAACCTTTCTTGTCGCCGCCCGGCATTTTCGGCGAGCCTTGATCGGATCCTTTCTGTTGTTGCTGGTTGCCGCGGTTCGATCCACCCAAATTCGGCATTTGCCCGCCGCCGATGCCGCCTCCTCCTATTCCGGGAATCTGTATGCCGAATTGGGCAAGTTCGATTTTCCCCGGTCCGTCTGCCGGCTGGAATGCATTTGGAATGGAGATTTGCGCGGATGCAGTGCCCGCAGCGAAAACGAATGCCAGAAAGACAGATGAACGGATCATTGTCGGCGCCCTTTACGATGGAATTGCGCGGCATCGGCCCAGGCGTCGCGTCTGCGATTTTCTGAACTCGGCGAGATACTTAAAAGATTTTATTTGTTCCCAACCGGCATTGCATGTAAATTATGCGTTTATGCTGATTGTGCAGCGCGGGAATTATATTTTCCGATCAGGGAAATCTTCCTTGAGATCAGCGAATTTAACCCGGCGAAACCTACGTCCGTGACGGATGAGGTTTTTGGTACACACAGGATACGCTATGTGTATCGAAAATCTCATCCGCCTGATGGTTTCGATTTTTGCCGAACGGAATTTAATGATCCCGAGGGAGAACTCCTCGCTAGATTCCTGCTCCCCAGTCGGTTGGATTTGCCGTAGGGACAGGGACCTGATCAATTCATCGCTGGACGAGTTTTTCTGCAATAGAATGTAGCCGTTGCAATTATCGCTGCTCGTCTAGTCAATGGCGGACGTACGGCCGAGAGCTCTCCTATGGCGCTCCAGAACAAAGGCTGTCAAAGCCGCGAGGGTATTAGAATCCCAAGGGAGCGGTTTGGCTTCCAGCGCCGATACCATGCAGAACTGAACCATTCCCTCTGCGGTAATCCTGTCTAGGCCCGTCTTCAATTGGACCGACCGTACGTAGTGCGGATACGGCTTGTTGAAGGTAGCCTTGTAGCTATCCTCTTCCAAATGGCAGGTGTTGCACGAACGGCCGATCGGGCTGAGGCTGGTATCAGCGTGAAGGGTCGTGCCCATCGCCAGCAGCTTGGCTGGCTCGTCGGTAAAGGGCTTGCTGCCAAGCGGGCGGGTGACGCTGTAAGGACTGATACCGAACGTAGCAATCAAGAACACAGCTGCGGCTGCAACGACGATCGCCGCGGCGGCGGTGCTCCCCAGATATTTTGTTCTGTTGCGCAATAGAAAGCTCCGACCGATAAATTCGTACACCTGTCTTTATCGGATATCAAATCCGGACATATTGGTGATGAATCCCGCCAAGAAATGGCCTCGGCAAATGCACCCGTGAGTCGCTCGCCAGCCAGATTGAATTTGCGGTAGGGACAAGTGCGTAACAGAGCAGCGAAATAATTACGCCCCGCACCAGTCGTAGATGCTGAGCGCCATCACCTTGATGGCTGCGAGGTAGTCCTCGACCGACACATATTCGTCGTCCGAGTGCATCACGGCGGTCGAGCCCGGCCCGAAGATCACGGTCGGCGTGTTGCCATAGAGATTGAGGAAGCGAGTGTCGGCTGCTCCCTGACGGCCGCTGATCTCTGGCTGGCGTCCCGTCACCTCGGTGTAGTTCTTGCTCACCGTTGCAACGATGGGATGGCTCACCGGAATTTCGGACGCCTGAGCGTCGTAACCGACGAAACGCACCTTCGGCGGATGGTCCTTCATCCAGGGGTCCTGCGCGGCCACCTTGGCAATGTGGTCCACGAGTGTGCGCTTCACGCCCTCATGGTCCTCGCCCGGCACGGTCGCCATGCTTCCCTTCAACAGGCAGGTTGCTGCGAACGAGCTCGGAAAATTGCCCGCATGGAAAGCACCGATCATGCAGGGGATAGAGTCGATCGGCTTCGGATAGAGCGGATGCTTCACGGTGGCGACACGAATGACTTCGAGATCCGAAACCGCCTTGGTGATCTTGTAACCTAGCTCGATCCCGCTCACGCCCTGATAGCGGCGCTGAATGCCGGCGGCCTTGCCCTGGATTTCGATCTCGAACCAGATGCGCCCGATGCAGGCAGGCTGCACGGCGAGACCACTGGTCTCGCCGGAGATGCCGGCATCGGCCTTGTAGCCGCGGATCACCGTGTCGAGCGTGCCGTGGCCGCTCACCTCCTCGTCGATGACGATGTTGATGAACACGTCGCCCTTCAGCTTGATGCCGGCGGCCCTGAGGAATTCCACAGCAAGGATGTGGCTGGCCACACCGCTCTTCATGTCACAGGATCCGCGCCCATAGATGCGGCCTTCCTTGATCTTCGCGGACCAGGGATTGTCGCTCCAGCCTTCGCCGTTGCCGACCGGGATCACGTCGGTGTGGCCGTTCAGGAGTAGCGAGCGGCCGCCGCCAGTGCCTTTCCAGGTGGCGACGATATTCGGGCGGCCCTCATAGCCCATCTCAACCGGGATGTAGCCGGGATGCTTCTTCAGCTCGTCCCAGTTCGATTCCCACATGTCGACTTCGAGGCCGGCCTTCTTGAGATAGTCATTCAGGAACGCCTGAATTTTTCCCTCGTCGCCGGTGACGCTTGGGATCGCGACGATGTCCTGCAAGAACTTGATCGCCTTATCCTTGTTGGCGTCGACCGTCTCCATGATTTTCTTACGGGTGTCCGTCATCTCGTGCCCTTCCCTAAGCGTATCGTTTCAGTGGTTTTCGCGTCCGAACAGGCGGCGCAGCCCGGCCCTGATCCGCGCCAACAGTACCGAGAAGATGAGGTTGCCGGCGTTGAGTTCGGTCGCGGTATTCGTTGCAACACCGCTCAGGCGCGCTTCGATATTCTGCACGAAAGCCTCGATCATGCGACCTGCAATGTCGTTCACCAGATCGGAGCGGCTGAACTGGGCGAGCGGCCCGGTCAGCCGGTAGCCGACATCGAGTTCGACCTTGGTTGCGTCCGCACCCTGCGGCAGCAAGCGGTAACGGATCAGCCCGCGAGTCGCAGAACTGCTGCGCGGATCGCGGCCGCTACCCTCGATGGTGCCGGATTTCGTCGCCGGTTCGCGGTCGATCACGGCCGAGCCGTGGAAATCGGCAGCGATGGGGCCGACCTTTATCCGCATTTTGCCTGTGACGTTGCGGGCGCCGGTGTCGCCGGTCAGCGACGCGCCTGGCAGGCAGGAAGCCACCTCCGCGGTATCGCTGAATAAATTCCAGACTTTTTCGATGGGATAGCTGACGACAAAGCTCTTCTCGAAACTCGCCTGCGGCTTCCAGTCGGCGAGTTCCTCCGGGGCGGCGGCTTGTGCGGCGATCAGAGTTTTGCCGGAGCCCAGCTGGACGGCGCTCGCCGCCACGACGGCACCATGACCCGCGCCTGCTGGCCCAAGTGCGGTGCGTCCCGCGCCAGTTACGGCCGCAATCCCGCGTGCGCGGCGGTCTGCAATCACGCTCTGGATTGCGCGGACGATTCCGACATAGCCGGTGCAGCGGCAGAGATTGCCGCTCATCGCCACGCGGATAGCGTGCTCATCCGGCGCTTCCGCCCGTAGCACGACGTCTCGCGCGGAAATCAACATCCCGGGCGTGCAGTATCCGCATTGCAAAGCGTGCTCGCGCGTGAACGCGGCGCGCAGCTCGGCGCCGGTTTCGTCGTCGTCCAGTCCTTCGATGGTGGTGACGCTGGCACCGGCGCAGGTGACCGCGAAGGTGATGCAAGAGCGCACCGGCACGCCGTCGACGAGCACTGTGCAGGCGCCGCACACACCATGCTCGCAGCCGAGATGGGTGCCGGTGAGGTTCTGCGTGTCGCGAATGAAATCGGCGAGATGCGTGCGCGGCTCCACATCCGCACTCACGTGCCGTCCGTTGAGGGCGAGGCTGACAACGGTCATGGGCGATAGGCCTGCTGTACTGCCCGCCGGAGGCAGACGAAATGGATCTGCTGCTCAATCGGATCGGTCATGCCGTGACCGGTCATCGCGCGCTCGATGGCCGCGCGGTCGAGCGCATGGTCTGGGCCTTTGCCGATGAGCACAGAAGCATCCGACAGCACAATGGGCTTCGATCCGGTTGCACCGATGACGGCGCGGCAGACGGAGCGGTCCGGATCGTGCAGGAAGGCGGCGATGGCGTGGGCAAGCTCGCCGGTCTTGCGGCAGTGCTTGTAATAGCCCCAGCGCGCTGACTTCGAGAGGCGTGGAATTTCGACGCCGCTGAGCAATTCGCCGGATTCAAGGCTACATTCGAACACGCCGGTCATCAGCGTATCGACCGGAATCTGCCGCTCTTTGTGCGCGCCACGCACGATGGCCTGCGCGCCCAAGGCGGCGAGCGCCGAAAGCCAGTCGGCGGAAGGATCAGCATGGGCAAGGCTGCCGCCAATGGTGCCACGGTTGCGCACGGCGCGATAGGCGATGCCGGCCGCCACGGCGCGCATCGCGCCGCCCGTCACATCCGGCACGCGACCGTCTTCTATGTCTGCATGGGTAATGCAGCTTCCGAGCTCCAGCGCATCCGGTGTCTCCTCGACGCGCTTCAGCTCGGCGATGCCAGTGATGTCGACCAGCAGGTTTGGCTGCACCAGCCGCAGATTCAGCATGGGTCCGAGCGACTGGCCGCCGGCGATGAATTTCACGATTGCATCTTCCCTGCTCGCCAGTGCAATTGCAGCGGGAAGATCGGATGGACGTGCGAAATCAAAATTGACGGGCTTCAAGAAAAACTCCGTCCTACCGCAATGGCCGACAGCACCCGTCTTGGCGTCATCGGCGATACAAGCAACTCCGCCTTCAGCGGCCGCAAGGCATCGTTGACAGCGTTGGCAATTGCCGCGGGTGGCGCGATCGCACCGCCCTCGCCGATGCCTTTCACGCCGAATTCGGTATGCGGCGACAAGGTCTCCATGTGATCGAGTCGCGGCGCCGGGACCTCGGTGGCACCCGGCAGCAGGTAGTCTGCGAATGTTGAGGCTAAAGGCTGGCCGGCAGAGTTGAACGGCATTTCCTCATACAGCGCCGTTCCAACCCCCTGCGCAAAGCCGCCGTAGATCTGGCCGTCGACGATCATCGGATTCACGAGCTTGCCGCCGTCTTCAACGATCACATAGTCGAGGATCTCAATGGTTCCAATTTCCGGGTCGACGGCCACGAGAGCTGCGTGCGTGGCGTAGCTGAACGTGCCGCTGTCCGGCGACGGTCGATAGCCGATCGTCGCCTCAAGGCCACCCATGTCGACATCGGCCGGCAGGCTGTGCGGCTTCAGATACCAGGTGCGGGCGATCTCACCCAGTGTGATGGAGCCGCCCGGCCCTACGACCTCGCCAGCGCGAATGCTAACGCGCGAATCGTCCGTCTGCAGCAGCTGTGCGCCGATCTTGGCTGCGCGCTTGGCGATCTCCTTGCACGCGACGGACACGGCACCGCCCGCCATAACCATGCAGCGGGAGCCCCAGGTGCCCGTTGAATAAGGAGTCATCGCGGTGTCGCCATGCACCACTTTGATCTTTGCTACGTCGATTCCGAGGATTTCGTGGGCGACCTGCGCAAGCGTGGTTTCCAGTCCCTGCCCGTGCGAATGAACGCCGACGCGCAACTCCAGCCCGCCGTCCGGCGTCAGGCGTGCTGTCGCCTGCTCAAAGCCCGGCACCATGGGAATGCCCCAACCATAATAAACGGAAGTACCGTGCGCGGCCTGCTCACAATAGGTGGCCATGCCGACACCAATCAGCCGCCCGTCCGTTTCACCGACTTTCTGGCGCGCGCGTACCGCCGGAATGTCGATAGCCGCCACCGCGCGGCGCAATGATTCCGGATAGTCGCCACTATCGAACCATTTCTTGGTGATGTTGGTGAACGGCATCTGCTCGGGCTTCACGAGAATCTTCGCACGCAGTTCATGCGGCTCGATTCCCGCTTCCCGCGCAATCGCATCGAGGACGAGTTCGAGTGCGAAGCAAACACCCGTCCGTGCGACACCTCGATAGGGCAGGATCGGGCACTTGTTGGTCGCCACCGAATAGGTGCGGCAGCGATAGGCGGGAAAATCATACGGCCCTGGCAGGATACTCGCGACCTGCGCCGCCTCAAGACACGCGGAGAAAGGGTACGCGGAATAGGCGCCTGAATCGACGGTAGCCTCACAGTCAATTCCAAGCAGCGTTCCATCGCGGTCCGCATAGCCAGTGATACGGTAGAAGTGCTCGCGGCAGTTCGCTCCGGCGGTCAGATGTTCGCGGCGGTCTTCGAGCCAGCGCACCGGATGGCCGAGGTTCATCGCCAGCCAGCCCAGACAAATTTCCTCGGCCAGCAGAATTCCCTTGTAGCCAAAACCTCCGCCAACGTCCGGCGCCACCACGCGGACCTGTGCTTCCTCGAGGCCAAGACACTCCGCGAGGCCGGTACGAATGATGTGCGGCATCTGGCATGCTGAATAGAGCGTGAGTTGATCGAGACGACTGTCCCAAACCGCAACGGCTCCGCGCCCCTCGATCGGCGCCATGCACTGACGGGCGGTGCGGATTTCGCGCGTAACCTTGATCGGCGCATCGAGTGCTTTCTCGATGTTCACGTTGACGAAAGTTTCCAGGAAGACGTTGTCGCCCCAATGCTGATGCAAGAGATCCGAAGACGGCTTGCGGGCGGATAGCATGTCGTACACGGCCGGAAGTTCTTCGATGTCCGAATGAACGGCGCTTGCAATATCTTCGGCCAGTGCACGGTTTTGCGCTATGCACATGGCCACAAGTTCGCCGACATAGCGGACCTTTTCCGTTGCAAGCACTGGCTGTTCGGAAACCTTGAAACCCTTCAGACCGGAGACGGCCCGGATCGGTTTCACGCCGTTGAGATCGGCGGCAACGAAAACGGAGTCCTTCCATTCATCCGGGATTGATACGCCGCGAAGAAGACCGTGGGCTAGCGGGCTACGGACGAAGGCTACATCTTTCATTCCAGCAAAGCGCAGGTCGCCGACGAACTGGCCGCGCCCCCGCATCAGCCTGTCGTCTTCTTTGCGCAGAAGGCGCGCACCGACGCCTTGTCCTGTCATCTGGGCTTGCTCCAGTTGAATCAAGACGAGGAACGCGATGCCGGATAGGGGACGCAAGTTGTGGACATCGGGTCGGCGCCTCGAACGTCCTATTATTCTAATCTTAGTAAGACATTAATTGCAACCGCGGAGCGGACCGGTAGCCGCACCCATGCCTGCCTCCACACGACCCTTCGACGAGCGCTTGCGAACCGCGGGCGATCCTGCCAGCAGATCGATGTGCAACTTGATTGCATCGCTCCGGTAGATGATGTCGGCGACATAAATCGCGATGCCATTGTCATCAATCACTACACACCGGCATTCCGCGATCGGTGCACCGAGACCAATGTGTAGAAGGCCTGCGGTCCCGGGATCCGCACTACCGATGACCACAGTCTGGTGGGCATCCCGGATATCGATGTCCTTCAGCGAGGCAAGTACTGACAATGCCGGATGCTGCCGGAATTCTTCCGGAGCGCGCCTGTAGATTTCATCGTCGAGATGCAGATTCACGATGCCGTACGGCGCGCCGTCCTTGTACTGCACCGAACGCATAAAGACATATTTCGAGGCCAACCCGCCCTCACCTTCACGCAACGTCGGTAAGGCTGGAGGATTGTCGATCTTGATACGCTTTAGCACATTGTCCTTGATGGTATCGACCAGCACGTCCCATGTGGTTGCGAGTTTGAACCAATGGCGGTCCACGGGTTTCTCCGCAACGAAGGTTCCGCGTCCCTGCTGAGAGCGAAGCAAGCCTTCCTCCCGCAGAACATCGATCGCCTGCCGGATCGTGACGCGTGCCACCTCGAATTCGCGCTCCAGCTCGACCAGCGTTGAAATTTTCTGGCCCGGGAGCCATTGCCCGGTTTCGATCCGCCGCCGCATGACCGAGGCAACCTGTATGTAGAGAGAGACGCGGCTGCGATCGTAGACTTTGGATAATTCGGACATGGCCTTCAATTTTCCGATCCGCCATAGGCGCTCTATAGTTGTTTATGTCGCCCAGGAATCATCACGAGCATTGGGTTGCGTTTAGCATGAATGACCCATCAACGTCAGTTTTGACACGGCTCAAATTACAATCAGAACGGGTGCTTTCCCGCGGAAAGCTAGAGTAGCCCCACCTTAACCGAGACGCGAGCGTAATTCCCTGCAACCATCGATATTTGTCTATCGATCTAAAATTAAGCACACCTGCTGCGCCTTTGAAGCCCGCCGCCCTTTCCCGAAGGCTGCTTGTGGATTGGCACTGGATCTCGCGGCGCGCGTATCTATTCGGCGGCGTCCTGATAAGCCGACAATGGTGGACAGGTACAAACTAGATTCCTGTCTCCAAAGACGTTGTCGATCCGGTTCACGGGCGACCAGTATTTCCAGGCCGGAGAAACGCCCGCAGGAAAGCAGGCCTGTGTTCTGGAATAGGGCCGCTGCCAGTGGTCCTCCGCAAGATCCAGAACCGTGTGAGGGGCATTTCTCAGGAGGTTGCTATCGCGGGGCGCTTCTCCCTTCTCGATTGCCCGTATCTCCGCGCGGATCGCAATCATCGCATCACAAAAGCGGTCGAGTTCTCTCTTCGCCTCCGACTCGGTCGGCTCAACCATCAAGGTTCCCGGAACGGGGAAGCTCATGGTCGGCGCGTGGAAGCCATAGTCGATAAGACGCTTGCAGACGTCCTCTACGCTCACACCGCTTTCGTTCTTGAGTGGGCGCAGGTCAAGAATGCACTCGTGGGCGACGCGTCCGTTTCTTCCCTCGTAGAGCAATGGAAAATGCGGCGAAAGTCTCTTTGCTATATAATTCGCGTTTAGAATGGCAGCTTCCGTTGCCGCGGTGAGTCCGTCGCCGCCCATCATCATGCAGTAAAGCCAGGAGATCACGAGTATGGATGCTGAGCCGTAGGGCGCGGCCGACACCGGACCAACAGAACTGCCTTCCGGCTGCGCCGGATGTCCGGGTAGAAACTTTTCTAGATGCGCCCTCACCCCGATCGGACCCATGCCGGGTCCGCCGCCGCCATGGGGAATGCAGAATGTCTTGTGCAAGTTCAGGTGGCTTACATCCGCACCGTAATCGGCAGGCCGCGCCAGGCCGACCTGCGCATTCAGGTTCGCGCCATCGAGATAGACCTGCCCGCCACAGGCATGAACGATGTCGCAGATTGTGCGAATTTCTTCCTCGAACACGCCGTGTGTCGAGGGATAGGTGATCATGATCGCTGCAAGTGTGTCTTTATATTGGTTTGCCTTGGCCCGAAGGTCATCGATATCGACATTTCCGCCATCGTTGCAACGAACGACCACCACTTCCATTCCCGCCATTTGCGCCGATGCCGGATTGGTGCCGTGCGCCGACGCAGGAATGAGGCAGGTCGTTCTCCGCTTTTCGCCGCGGGAACGATGATAGGCGCGGATTGCCAACAGGCCTGCATACTCACCCTGCGCGCCGGAATTCGGTTGGAATGAAATTGCATCATAACCGGTGATCGCGCGCAGGGCGGCCCCGAGTTCGCCGATCATTTCCTCATAGCCCTTAGCCTGGTTCGCCGGCGCAAACGGATGCAGATTGGAAAATTCCGGCCATGTTACCGGCATCATTTCCGTCGTCGCATTCAACTTCATCGTGCACGAACCGAGAGGAATCATGCTCCGGTCAAGCGCAAGATCACGGTCCGAGAGCCGCCGCATATATCGCAGGAGTTCAGTTTCCGACCGGTACTGGTGGAACACCGGATGCTTGAGGAAGGGGCCTGTACGCTGGAGCTGATCTGGAATCGAAGAGGGCGTATCGGCAAGTTTCTTCATGCGGCTCCCGGCAATGGCGGACGCATCACCGAACACACACAACAAGGCTTCGACGGTAGCCCCCGTAATTGCCTCATCGACGCTGATGCCGATACGAGAGCTTTCCTGCGTCGGCGGTATCTCGCGCAGATTGATCCCCGCATTGCGCGCTAGCGAATGAATTTCCTCACGCCGCGAGCCCACCTCCACGGTGATCGTGTCGAAAAATGCCGCCGTGTTGCACTTCCAGCCCTGGGCGAGAAGACCGGCGCGGAGGATGGCCGCGGTCTTGTGAATGCGATGCGCGATTGCGGTCAGCCCCTCCGGCCCATGATAGACGGCGTACATCGAGGCGATAACCGCGAGTAGCACCTGCGCCGTACAGATGTTCGATGTCGCTTTTTCGCGGCGAATGTGCTGCTCGCGCGTCTGCAACGCCAGCCGATAGGCGCGATTGCCGCGGGAATCGACGGACACCCCTACCAGCCGGCCGGGCAATGCACGTTTGTGGGCGTCGCGGGTCGCGATGTAGGCGGCGTGCGGTCCGCCATAGCCCATCGGCACACCGAAGCGCTGCATCGAGCCCACGGCAATGTCAGCGCCGAGTTCTCCTGGCGGCTTCAGGATGGCGAGCGCCATCGGATCGGCTGCCACGATCGATATCGCCTTTGCCGCTTTCAGCCTTGCAATCGGTTCGCGCAGGTCGCGGATATCGCCGAACGTTCCCGGATACTGGAAGATCGCTCCAAATACCCGGTAAGGATCGAGGTCGCGTGCCGGGTCGCCGATGCGTATGGTCCAGGAGAGCGCTTCCGCGCGCGTTGTCAGCACGGCAAGCGTCTGCGGGTGACAGTCCTTGTCAGCAAAGAATTCTGTCCGGTCGCCTCCCGCGATACGCTGCGCCATCGCCATCGCCTCGGCCGCGGCGGTACTTTCGTCGAGGAGCGACGCGTTTGCGATCTCCATGCCGCACAGATCGGCGACGAGCGTCTGAAAATTCAGGAGCGCTTCGAGCCGTCCCTGGCTGATCTCAGGCTGATAGGGCGTGTAAGCCGTGTACCAAGCCGGATTTTCCAGAATGTTTCGCTGGATCACGGTCGGCAAAATCGTGCCGTAGTAGCCTTGGCCGATCAGTGACGTCATGACCACGTTCTTCGATGCCACCGCGCGCGCCTTGGCGAGGGCCTCCTGTTCTGACAGGGCCGTCGGGAGGGCGAGCCGCTGGTGCTGGCGGATATTCCGGGGCAGCGTCTGCGCGATCAATTCATCAAGGCTCGCGGCGCCGACCGTCTCCAACATGGCTTTGATCTCGGCCAGCGAAGGACCGATGTGCCGGCGGGAAAAAGGCAATGGCTCTTCTATGTTCATGACAACGTCCATAATGCTGAGGTGGACACGATTAGTGCTGGTCGTTGGCGATCATCGACTTGTAGGCAGACTCGTCCATCAACTTATCCAGCTGCGAGCGATCGGCGATTTTCAGCTTGAATAACCAGCCCTGCCCGGCCGGATCGGAATTGACCAGCGTAGGATCATCGACGACCTGTTGGTTGGCCTCCGTCACCTCGCCCTTTACCGGTGAGTAAACATCCGAGGCGGCCTTGACGGATTCGACGACACAGGCCGCCGCTCCCGCGTCCAGGGCGGCGCCAGGTTTCGGCAGTTGAACAAACACCAGATCGCCCAGCATCTTTTGTGCATGTTCCGTGATGCCGATCGTGGCGGAATCGCCTTCAACTTTGATCCACTCGTGATCGGTCGTGAACTTCAACATGGATGTCTCCCGTTTGTTGTTCAGCGCTTGTATTTCGTCGGAACGAAAGGTAGCGGCGTTACTGACACTGCAATGCGCATGCCTCGCAATTCGGCGTAAATCGTAGATGCGCCCCCCAGTGCGGATGTAGCCACATAGGCCATCGCGACCGGCGCATTGACGCTCGGGCCGAACACGCCAGAGGTCACGACGCCGATTTCCTCATCCGACTCCGCAGTGCGAAACAGCCGCGTGCCGTGCCGGATCGGCGCGCGTCCCTCGGGCCGCAAGCCGACGCGCCGTCGCGGTGCGCCGTTCTGCAATTGCTGAAGGATCAGGCCGTCGCCGGGAAATCCGCCGCAGCGGGCACCACCGATCCTGCGACTCGGCTGAATGCTCCATTCGAGCGCCGCTTCGACGGGAGTGGTGATCGAGTCGAGATCCGATCCGTATAGACAAAGGCCCGCTTCCAGCCGCAGGCTGTCACGCGCACCAAGTCCGATCATGGCAACCTGAGGATGGGCCAACAGCTTGCGCGCGATGTTAAGGGCGTCAGACGCCGGGATGCCGATCTCAAAGCCGTCTTCGCCGGTGTAACCTGACCGGGAAACGATGCAGTCCGCGCCAGCGATGCTCATGGCGCAGGCATCCATGAAGCGCATGCCGGTCACCGCAGGTGCGAGTGCGGCAAGCACTTCGACAGCGAGCGGACCTTGCAGCGCCAGCAAGGCGCGGCCTTCATGACGCACAAGCTCGCACCGCTCCGGCAATGTCTCTCGCAAGTAAGCCTCGTCAGTGTCCTTGCAAGCAGCGTTGGCGACGATCGCAAGCCGTTCGCCGAGATTGGCGACCATCAGGTCATCGCGGATGCCGCCCTGATTATTGGTCAGCAGCGCGTAACGTTGCCGACCGGGTTTGAGGCCGATCAGGTCCGCTGGCACGACCGACTCCAGGCTGCGGGCCGCTTCTTCGAGCCGTCCACTGCGTGCTCGCAGTTCGAACTGGCCCATGTGCGAAACATCGAACAGACCCACCGCGGCGCGGACGTGCAGGTGTTCCTTTAAAATGCCGGTGCTGTATTGGAGGGGCATATCGTAGCCCGCGAAGGGCACCATGCGTGCGCCCAACTCGATATGCAATTGATTCAGCGGCGTGATCTTGAGCGGCGCTTCCTGCGGCGCGGCCGTCATACCGACACCGGCACATAATGAGCGACAAGCTTGCACACCATATCCGGCGAACAAGCAGGCAGATCCAGTCTGACGAGCGAAGCTTGCATGCGAGGCACCTTATATCCCGCCGGGATGGCGGAACTTGCGGTGCCCCCTCTGTCCGGTTGCCTGAGAGTGTTATCCCGTCGGCGGGCGCAGATGCGCCACTCTCCAGAGTTTCATGACCCTTGCGATCCTGGTGCCTGAGAGTTTCCGGGGCGGTTGCTCCTTCGGCGTCGGTCTAACCGATCTCTCCCGCAAGGGAATTTCGAAAGCGTGCATTTCTCCTTTATGAATCAGGAACGCAGCGACAGTTGCAGTGAATTGAATCCATTCATAGCACAAATTCGGATTTCATACAGGCCCCCGATGACGCGTGACGGTTCTGGTGTCATCATTGAACATTCAGTTCCAACGTTACAGCAAGAAGATGACGATGACCGTCAACACAAATGCCACAACCTTGATCGAACGCAGGCGTTCCATCCGGCGCTACCGTTCCGAATCGATCGCGCGCGACATCATTCAGCGCCTGTTGCTGGCCGCAACGCATGCGCCGTCCGCGCATAACCGTCAACCCTGGCGCTTCGCCGTACTCGACAAATCTCAAGCCAAGGAAATACTCGCCATCGCCATGGGCAAGCGGCTGCGCGAGGATCGCGAAGCCGACGGCGACGATCCGCAGGCGATCGAAGCCGACATCAAACGATCATATGCACGCATCACCCTGGCACCGGTTGTCATCGTGGCCTGCGTCGAGATGAGCGACATGGACCGGTATCCGGACGAACGCCGCAGACAGGCGGAATATTTCATGGCGATGCAAAGCACTGCCATGGCGGTGCAAAACATGCTGCTGGCGGCCGAACAGGAGGGCCTCGGCGCGTGCGTGATGTGCGCGCCGCTGTTCTGTCCCGAGACTGTCGCTGCCGCACTCAAGCTGCCGCCGGGCTGGCAGGCGCAGATGCTGGTGACGTTGGGAATTCCTGCGGATCGCGGCAAGTCGCGGCCGCGCAAGCCACCAGACGAAGTCGTTCTCTGGTTCCCCCCGCAAACGGGCTGAAGTTCAACCGGCGAGATAAGCGCTGCGGACATGCGGGTTATCGATGAGTTCGGCGCCGCTTCCCGACAGCGCCAGTGATCCCGACTCCAGAAGATACGCGTGGTCGCACATTTCGAGCGCCGCCAATGCATTCTGTTCAACCATTAAAACGGTCGTTCCGTTGGCGCGGATGTTGGTGATGATATCGAATGTGCGTTCAACAAAATTGGGTGCCAGTCCGAGCGAGGGTTCGTCGAACAGCATAAGCTTCGGCCGGGACATCAATGCGCGGGCGATTGCCAGCATCTGCTGTTCGCCGCCCGACAATGTGCCTGCCGGTTGCAGCCGCCGCTCGGCGAGACGCGGGAACTGTTCGAACATGCGCTCGAAATCGGCCGCGATTTCCTGCTTGTCTGTACGCAGGTAGCAGCCCATCTCCAGATTTTCCGTCACTGTCATGTACGGAAACACGTGACGGCCTTCTGGACACTGGGCGATGCCGAGCGAGAGGATCTTGCGAGCCGAGGCTCGTGTGATGTCAACGCCGTCGAACCAGATGCTTCCGCCAGATGGAGGCAAAAGACCGGATATTGCCTTCAGTGTTGTTGTCTTTCCGGCACCGTTGGTGCCGATCAGCGCGACGAGCTGCCCCCGCTCTACCTTGAGCGAAAGGCCCTTCACCGCCGTCACCTTTCCGTAGCGGCAAACGAGATCGCGAAGCTCAAGCACGCTTTTTCCCCTGTCCCAGATAGGCGCGGATCACTTCCGGGTTGTTCTGGATCTCGCTTGGCGTTCCCTCCGCGATGATGCGGCCGTAGTTCAGCACGACGATGCGGTCGCACACCTCCATGACCATCGGCATGTCATGCTCGACGAGAAGAATCGTAACGCCGGAGTGATGGATCTTCTCCACCAGTTTTACGAAGCGCGCGGTCTCAGCCGGGTTCATGCCCGATACCGGTTCGTCGAGCAGCAGCATCGAAGGCTTGACCGCAAGAGCGAGCGCAACACCCATCAACCGCTGCTCGCCATAGGGCAAGACTCCCGCCTGCTCCGACGCGCGCTGTTCGAGGCCGACAAAGCGCAGAAGATCTTGCGCGGTCTCCACCAACTCGCGCTCGGACTCCTTTTCGCGGCGCGTCCGCAACAGCATGTCCCACAGATTCGAGCGGCCGCTGCGATGCAACCCGGTAAGCACGTTCTGGAACACGGTCCGCTCCTGGAACACACTGGTTCGCTGAAACGTGCGCACAAGACCGAGCTGCGCAATCTCGTGCGGTTTCAAACCGTTGAGCGGCACGCCACGGTAGCGGACTTCGCCTCCCGTCGGCCTGAGAAAGCCAGTAATGACATTGAATGCCGTGGTCTTACCCGCTCCGTTCGGGCCGATGAGGCCGACAATCTCGCCGGAACGCACATCGAAAGTCATTCCGTCAATGGCAATCAGCCCGCCGAAATGCACGGATACATTCTCGATGGAAAGAACGGTTTCTGCAGACGAGTTCATTTTTGCAACGCTCCCGGCACAGACCGGGCCGCCTCGTCATCGCCCGGCTTTTGGCCGGCCCAGAAACGTTCGATGGCCGGAACGATTCCGCGCGGCAGAAAATAGACGATCAGGATCATCAACACACCGTAGATGATCCACTGAATTTCAGGCTTGATGGCCATAGCGCGCAGCGCCTCCGGCACGAAGCCGAAGATAACGCCACCGACAATCGGGCCGGCTAGCGTTCCCTTGCCGCCGGTGATCACCATGATGACCATGGTTACTGTGTAGATAAACAGGAACACGTCCGGATCGACGATCCGGATATAGTGCGTGTACAACGCGCCGGCCATCCCAGCCATGGCGGCCGAAACAATCGTTGCGATCACCAGATACCGCGTCACGTCGATGCCAACCGACATGGCGAGCGACTCGTTTTCCCGCAACGCATTCATGGCCCTGCCGGCGCGCGAATTCACAATCCTCGCGATGATGATGTAGCTGATCACCGCGACCGCCAGCGCGAGGCTGTAGAATGAAGGCTTGCGCAAGAACGACAATTCGAACTCGCCCGTACCGAGGGTAAGCGCCGGGATATTGTTCAGCGCCATCGGTCCCTGAGTCAGTTCTACCCAGTTCACCGCCACCATGCGCACCACCTCGGCGAAGCTGATGGACACGATCACGAAATAGGCGCCGCGAACGCGGAACGCCAGTTTGCCAATCGCCCAGCCCGTAAAGCCCGCCACGATGACCGCCATTAACATCGCAAACCAGACCGGCTTCGGAGTCACACCAAAAGGAACGTTGAACACGTTCACTTGGAAACCAAGCGAGAGAAGCGCGCTTGTGTAAGCACCAATGCCGAAGAATGCGACATGGCCGAGCGAAAGCTGGCCGGTGTAGCCCAGCAACAAATTCAGGCTCATGGCCGCGATGATAAAGATGCAGGTAGTGATCATAATGTGCAGCACGTAGTAGTCGGTCATCCAGAACGGGACCGAAGCAAGCAGCACTACGAGCAGCCAAGGAAGAAAACGGCTCACCCGACGCGCTCCTTCTGTGCAAAAAGTCCGGTCGGACGGAACAACAAGATCAGAATGATCAGCAGGAAGCCCATCGCGTCGCGATAGCCCGATGAGATATAGCCGGCACCGAGTTCCTCCACGAAGGCGAGGATGAAGCCGCCCAGCGTTGCACCTTTGATGTTGCCGAGGCCGCCGAGAATGACGATCGCAAACGCCTTGGCAGCGGCAAGGTCGCCCATGGTCGGCGCGACGACGAATACCGGACCGAGCAAGGCGCCGGCGGCGGCCGCCAGCGCGGAGCCCAGCGCGAAAGTAGCCGTATGAATGCGATCAATCCGAATTCCCATCAACGCGGCCGTGTCGCGATCCTGAAATGTCGCGCGCATGGCTTTGCCAAGGTGCGTCCGGTTGATGAGGTAGTAAGTGCCAAGGATCAGGAGTAGCGCGACGAAGAACACGTAGACCCGATTCCAGGAAACCGACAACGGACCGACGATCAGCGGTTCGGAGGGGAACGGATTATTGATGGAGAGCGCGACGCCAGTCCAGGCGAGTTGTTCCGCATTTTGCAGCGCGATCCACGCGCCGATCATCACCAGCATCGTCGTATCGATATCCGCCCCGCGCAGACGACTGAGCAGCAGGAGTTCAATAGTCGCGCCCAGCAGGGCCCCCAGCGCCATCGCAACCACGAGCGCCATGAAGAAATTCAAGCCCAAAGGCATTACCAGCGCATACATACAATAGGCGCCGAATGCATACAGTTCGCCATGCGTGAAGTTGACGACGCGCATGATGCCAAAAATCAAGGTAAGCCCTATGCCCAGAAGCGCGTAGGTACCGCCCAGGATCGTTGCATTCAGGAGATGTTGTAATAACTGGTCCAATTGAGTCGCTCCGGGGCGCACGGCAGTGAGCAACAAGGACACGGGCGCCAAACAGGCAGCCCGTGTCCTCGCATTGCTGAATTTAGAACGATGTTTTGGCCACTTTGCCGTTGGAGATGGTCACCAGGTAAACGCCCGGCATATGCTGACCGCTTTCCTTTCCGGCAGGGCCCTGCTTGGTAAAGGCGATGTCGCCATAAATGCCTTTCACCTTGACATCCCACAGCGCATTGCGGATCGCTTCGGACTCGGCCTTGCCGGCTTTCTTGATTGCTTCGGCCGCGACATAGACGGCGTCATAACCGCGGAAGCCTTCCGTCAGACCGCCCACGTTGTGGCCGCGCTTCGTCCACTCATCCATATAGCGCTTTGCAGGCTCCGGATTCTTGACGACTTCCGGAAACCACGGCGGGAAGAACACAGTGTGGAATGAGCCGTTGGCGGCTTCGCCGGCCTGATTGATCAGCTGATCGGGCGAGTTGGAGCCGCCGCAAGAGACGATGCGGACCTTGAGCTGCTGCTCTTTCGCCTGCTTCAGAATGATCGTCAGTTGTTCGACGGCGGTGGTGACGAACAGAGAATCGCCGCCCGACGCCTTGATCTTGGCGAGCTGCGCGGAGAAATCGGTGGCCTTCGGGTCCATCGTCTCCGAGATGCCGATCTGCACGCCGTTCTCTTTCAGCATCTTCGCGAATTCCTGGCCCGAGCCGATGCCGAAGTCGTTGTTGGTGTAGAGAAAGTCAGCCTTCTTGATGTTCATCTTCTTGACCAGCGGCTGGAAGGCGACCGCTTCCATCGCGGAGGTCGGGCTGATGCGGAAGACATACGGATTGCCGGAGGTCGTGATTTTGCCCGACGAAGAGGTCTCCACGATCATCGGGACCTTGTATTCCTCAAGCTTGGGCATCACGGCGAGTGTAAGTGTCGAGCTCCACGCACCGATCAGCAACGGCACCCGATCCCTCTGGATGAGCTTTTCAACGGTGCTCACGGCTTCGGTCGGGTTGGACTTGTTGTCCTCGACGATGAGCTGGATCTTCTTGCCCATCACACCGCCGGCACGGTTGATCTCGTCCTCGGCGATGCGCGCGCCTTGGGCCACGTAGTTGCCCGAGGCGGCGAACGCGCCCGTCAGAGGCTGGGTTACGCCAATCTTGATCGTCTCCTGCGCATAAGCGCCGGTTACCAGGCTGCCCGCCAGAATGGCAGCCGACGCCATTACTCCTGCAAGTTTTTTCATGTTCACTCCTCCGATCCGCGTCGAACTTGGTCGACGGGGTTTTTGTCCAAGGTTTAAGCCACGCGCACATGACGGAGCGCGTGGGTCGGGATGCGTTGCTTCAGAATAGATGAAAGATGAGGATAGACGCGCGACTGCGCTGGAGTCGCGAACTGTTTGCTGGCGCATTCGGAATGCGCTGCATTTAATGACTGATCGCAAGGACGCAATCTGCACGAACCGCTCCCCCCACGGAAGTGATCCTATTTTTAGTACCTTAGTATTGGTTCAAATATCGGGCAAGCTCAAACTTCCAACAAAAAGCACGAAAAGGAAGGCTATTCTTTATGCAAGCCATGGGTGTCAGCATTCCGGAACATTGACTGCAAGTCCACCCCGGGACGTCTCCTTATACTTAGACTGCATATCGGCACCGGTCTGACGCATGGTTTCAATCACCTGGTCGAGCGTTACCCGGTGGATACCGTCGCCGCGCAAGGCCAGCGACGCCGCATTGATCGCCTTCACGGCACCGAACGCATTACGTTCGATACACGGTATTTGTACGAGGCCGCCGATCGGATCGCAGGTCATGCCAAGATGATGCTCGATACCGATCTCAGCCGCGTTCTCGATCTGGTTGTTGTCACCGCCGAGTGCAGCCGTCAGTCCGGCGGCAGCCATCGAACAGGCCACCCCGACTTCTCCCTGACATCCGGCTTCAGCGCCGGAAATTGAAGCATTCATCTTGCACAAGGTGCCGACCGCGGTTGCGGTCAGCAAGAAGCTGCGAATGCCGGCTTGCGACGAAGCCGGACAGTGATCGCGATAGTATTTGAGCACGGCCGGAATGACTCCAGCCGCCCCATTGGTCGGCGCCGTGACCACACGCCCGCCTGCCGCGTTTTCCTCATTCACCGCAATCGCATAGACGTTGACATATTCCATCGGCTCGTGCGGCGCTTGGGCGTTGGATGGCCGTATGGCGCGTAGTTTCCCGAACAGGTTGTTTGCTCTCCGCTGAACTTTGAGCACGCCGGGCAACTCGCCTGTTGCACGAATACCGCGCTCTATGCAGTCGAACATAACGTCTGTTAAACGGTCGATACCGGTGAGGATATCGACGCGCGGACGCAAGGCGCACTCGTTGGCGAGAACGAGATCAGCGATGGACATGGAATGTGCCGCGCAAACAGACAATAGCTCCGCGGCGTTACGATAAGGATATGGGGCCTCCACTGGACCATCTCGCGCGTCAGCCTCATCTCCCGCCCGCACGATGAAGCCTCCGCCGATTGAATGCCATGTCTCCTCGGCTAGCACTTCTTCGTCACCGTCTAGAGCTGCGAACGTTAACGTATTCGAATGTCCCGGCACGATGCGATCGAGGTCGAATACAATGTCTTTCTCTGGATCAAACGGAATTTCGCCGCTGCCTGAAATTTTCAGCCGGCGAGACGTCTTGATGTCGATGAAACGAATTTCAGCTTCATCGGGATCGACTGTCTCAGGTGCGTGGCCGCTAAGACCAAGAACCACAGCCTTCTCGGTTGCATGACCTTTTCCGGTCCATGCCAGCGAGCCAAACAAAGTCACCCGAATGCGTGCAACAGAGACGCTCCTGGGATTGCCCGCCAAAGCTTTCCGAAAGCGGCCCGCCGCCTTCATCGGCCCGGTCGTATGCGAAGAAGAAGGACCGATTCCGATCTTGAACAAGTCGAAGAGGCTGACCATCAAGCGGCCGTCAAACCATCAGGCTTTCTTGAGCCGGGGCACGATTTCCTTCGCGATGATCTCGATCTGGTCCATCTTGTACTTGTACGGCACGAAAATGATTTTCTGCACGCCCACGGCCTGATGCGCCTTGAGCTGAGCCACGCACTCATCGACCGAGCCCATGACGGCGCTGTCACGCGTGCAATCGCTGTGCTCGGGGAAGTCCCACTCCTTGTTGAGCCAGTCCATCATCTCGTCCTTGATGGCGTCCTTCGAGGGCCCGATCATGATCGGAAGCTGCGAGGCGTTCATGAGCTTGTCGGGATCCTTGCCGGCTTCCTTGGCGAAGTTGCGGATCTTGTCCCAAGACTTGGTGAAGCCTTCCGGCGTGTAGAAATAGGTGAGCCAGCCGTCGCCGACCTCCGCAGCGCGCTTCAGCACGCGTTCCGCGTATCCGCCGATGAGAATTGGAACGTGCTCCTGCACTGGCTTTGGATACATCACCGCTTTCGACGGATTGTAATTTGTGTACTGACCAGTGACTGACGTTTCAGTCCACAGACGGCGCAGAAGATCGAGATTTTCGTCCATGATCTTTCCACGCTTTTCGAACGGGATACCCATCGCGTCGAATTCGCGTTTGTACCAGCCGGATGCCATGCCCATTAGCAGGCGCCCCCCGGAAAGCTGATCCATGCTGGAGAGCTGTTTCGCAAGCGCCACGGCGTTTCGAAGCGGAAGCACAAGAATGCCCGTGCCCAGTTTGATGCGCTTGGTGCGCGCGGCTATGCCGGTGAGCACCGTCAGGGAATCGATGATCGGGAAGTTCGGCTCCACGCCGAGCAGCATGTGGTCCCATACCCAGATGGAATCGAAACCCAGTTCCTCTATCCGTACGCCGTATTCCACGAGCGCTTTTGCATCCGGCATTTCCGGATACGCGGTGAAATTCCGGGCGGCGACGCCAAAGGTGCGGTCAAGGACAGTCATGCATTTCTCCGATCAATCAATAGCGGTTAGCCGATGTAGAGCCGCTCCGGATCAAGCATTCGCAGCGTGGACAGTTCATGTTCCGTCGGCGGTTCTGTAACTCCGGTGTCGTGGCTAAATTCAAGCTTGAAGCCGGTATTTTCCTGAACCTGTTCGCGCGTGACGCCGGGGTTGAGCGCTAGCGGAGTCATTCGACGCGTCGTTTCATCGAAGCCAAAAACCGCTAGATCCGTGACCACGCGATACATGCCGCCGGCGAGCAGGCCCGCTTCGCTGCGCGTCTGCTTCCCCTTGATCCAGCCGGGGCTCGTGATGAAGTCGACATGCTCCACGAAGCGGCGCTTCTCGTGCTTCATGGCGACGATCATGTTGGTGAGGCTGGAAATGTCGTTGCCGCCGCCGGTGCCCGGAAGCCGCGTCTTCGGCTTCTTGGGGTCGCCGATGTAGGAACTGTTGAGATTTCCGTACTGGTCGATCTGCGCTCCGCCCATGAAGCCCACGTCGACATAGCCGCGCTGCAGCAGCAACAGCACTTCCGCGCTGCCGAGCACCATGTTGGCGCGCGTGGTGCAGCGCTGGTCGTTGGTGGAGGGCGGCAATTTTCCCGGTTCGATGAAGGCACCAATCACACCGCCCTCGAACAGAATGGTCAGTCCTGGGCACTGCAGGCGCTGCGCAAGTGTGGCTGCAAGCAACGGAATGCCGACACCCGCGAACACCACCTGCCCGTCCTTGAGCTGGCGGGCGCTCAGAATGGCGAGCAGTTCGCCCGCGGTATATTCGCCCTTACGCGTCATAGATCGACACTCCGGCGCGCGAGGCTTCCAGCACTTCTTCCATGCCGATGAGTTCGAGGAAGCCGGTCCACGACTTCGGGCCGTAGACATATTTGTCGAGATATTCCTTCATGCCTGCGACCGGGTCCTTGTTCACAAGCCCGACGTAAAACTCCATGTGCCGCATCATCGGCTCGTAGACGCCGTAACATTCGTGCGGCGCACAGCCGAACGGCAGTTCCACCACCGCATCGACCGCGAAAAAAGGAATCTTGGTCTGGTCGGGCGCGCGGCGGATCTGGTCGTTGGAAACGATACGCTCCGTGGTCAAGATGACCTTGTTGGCGGCCATGGCGAGATCGATGTCCATGAACTGGAGCCCGTCAATTTGCGCGTTGCCATAGGCATCGCATCGCTGCACGTGAATGAGTGCTACGTCCGGATTGAGTGCGGGCACGAGCAGAAGCTTCTCGCCGGTGTAGGGGCAGTCGATTTCCTTTGCTTCCGGCCGCTGGCCGACAACGCCCGAACCCAACATCGAACGGATCGGGATGAACGGAACGCCCATCGCACCGGCGCGGAAGCGCATGCCCATCGCCAGATGGCTCCACTCGTCGTAGCGGGCCTTTCCGGTCTCGACGAAGTGCCGCATCACCTTGGAGACGCCCCAGAGGATGCCCTGACTGAACCAGCTCGTGACGATGTGGTCGCTGGCGCAAGAGCCGTACAAGAGGTCCCCGTCGCTAGAGATGATGCAGCGTGAGCATGAAAGTTCTTTGCGCTTGGCACGGATCAACGCCCAGATCAGGCCCATCGGCGTGCGCGACATGGTGCTGCCGCCGATGCCCACGGAGTCCCCGTCGCGCACGAACGAGACCGCTTCCTCCAGCGAGACGACCTTCTCGCGCAGGCTACGGTCGCGCTGCGCCAAGTCCTTGCGCAATTTCAAGTACGGTTGCACCAGACTCATGCTGCGATCCTGCCATCAACCTCAGCGTTAAATTCCTCGATCATGCGATCCCAGGCCGGGATCTCTTCGACCAGGCCCTGCCAGAAACTCTGGCTCTTGCGGCGGTCGAAATCCTCGATGGAGACACCCTGTTGCTCCACCCAAGTGTAGTAGCCGAGGTTAAACACGCGTTTGCGGTCGATGTGACGCATTTCCATAACGAGGTCGTCCACTACGCCTTCGAGATGGCGAGAGAAAATCTCGCCGGCATTCACCTCGTCGAAGCCGCCGGGATAGCGCCGCGCGACGAAGCTTTCGGTTTCGCTGCCGTACAGGGCGGCGCTGTCGGTGGCGACGGTCATGATCACATCATCAGGACCGTAATCGAAGTGTTTCGCTAGCTTGATCGCGGCGACGACGTTGGCGAGGCCGGAAATACCGATGTCCTCGAAGCGCGTGATGAGCGCGGGATCGATCTTGCGGCGGCCGGAGAGATAGCGGCGGCCGGTCTCGTTGCGGAACAGAAGATTGAGCGAGTCGCTGGCGGAGTCCGTGACGCCAATCACCACGTCGGTGTTCATGACGTTATGAATGAGCGGTATGTGCTTGTCGCCAATGCCCTGGATGTTGTGCTCGCCGTAGCCATTGCAAAGCATGGTCGGACATTCGGCCGCTTCGACCGCGGCGATTTTTGTCCCGTGCAGCTTCTTGAGATGGTCGCCGGCGGCGATCGTGCCGGCCGATCCTGTGGCCGATACGAAGGCCGCGAGACGATAACCCTGCTGCTGCTGCCTGAGGTGTCTGAATACTCGATCGAACGCCTGTCCCGTGCAGTGGTAGTGGATCAGATAGTTCGCGAATTCGGAGAACTGATTCAGAATGACATTCTGCTTGTCTTGCGAAAGCTCTGCGCACTTGTCGTAGATTTCCTTGACGTTGCTTTCGGTGCCGGGCGTACGGATGATATCGTCCGGTTCCTTCACCCAGCGCTGCAGCCAGTCGAAACGCTCGCGGCTCATGCCGGCGGGCAACACGGCCACACCGCGGCACCCGAGAATGCGCGAAATGGCGATGCCGCCGCGGCAATAGTTACCCGTCGATGGCCAGATGGCACGGTCGTGGGAAGGATCGAACAGGCCGGTCACCAGCCGCGGCACGAGGCAGGCATAAGCGGCGAGCACCTTGTGCGCGCCGATCATCGGGAAACGGGATCCAAGCAAGACCACGATCGGCCCCTTCACACCGGTCAGTTCCGGCGGCAGCACGATGTGATCGGGAATGTCGATGCGGGAACGGCGGTCGGCGCTGTTAAACCAGTGCACGCGCCACAGATTGGCGGCGTCCGGCGAATCCGGATCGACCGCCGCCAGCTTCGGCAAATTCTTGGCGCTGATCTCGGCTGGATTCGCGAGCTCGCTCCACGTGGGCAGCCGCCCGCCGACTTGGCGCAGCCTGTCAACGGCCGTACGCCGACGCGGGCGATCCACGATCTCAGGGTGAATGAAAAGCGTCATCGCAGCGAGCCCCGAAATTCATCCAACCAAGGCATGAAAAAGCATGGCTGGCACGGATCATAAAGTCATACTATGATTAGAACAATAGTATTTTCTCGCCCTATCACCGGCGTATCTCTGCCAGTGCCGCAACGGATTGGCCGCTGCCGGCGCAGAACGAAGCCTGATACCGTTCCGGCGAGACATCGTCATAGGTCGTATTGCGCTGCCGCGGTATCCGGCCGATGGCACGGATGATTTCCTCCATGCGTGCCGGCGTCATTTCCTGGCCGTGAACGGCTCCCGCTGAACGCGTGATCGTTTCGTCCATCAGCGTGCCGCCAAGATCATTGGCACCGGCTCGCAGGCAGGCCTTCACACCCTCGGGACCCATCTTCACCCAGGAGGTCTGCACATTCGTGATGAGAGGGTGCAGGGACAGACGCGCCACCGCATGCATCAGTACCGCCTCGCGGAAGGTGGGGCCACGCCGCGCCTGACCCTTTAGATAAATTGGCGCCTCCATATGAACGAAGGGCAGCGGCACAAACTCGGTGAAGCCGCCCATCTCCGCCTGCAAATCACGCAGGCGCAAGAGATGCCGCGCCCAGTTCACGTAGCCGTCCACATGGCCGTACATGATCGTGGCGGTCGTCCTGAAACCGGCGCGATGCGCCGCGCGCATGACGTCGAGCCATTGCGCCGTGTTGATTTTGTCCGGGCACAGCACCGCTCGCACCTCGTCGTCGAGCACTTCCGCCGCCGTTCCGGGCAGCGTACCGAGGCCCGCTTCCTTGAGCCGGAGCAGGAATTCATCAACCGGCAAGCCGAGCGTCGCCGCCCCCTGATACACTTCCAGAGGCGAAAAGGCATGAACGTGCATCTGCGGCACCGCGGAGCGGACAGCCCGGCAGATCTCAATATAATTCTGTCCGCTGAAATCGGGATGGATACCGCCCTGCATGCAAACTTCCGTGGCGCCGCGTGCCCAGGCTTCGCGCGCTCGGCTGGCGATTTCCTCCAGCGAAAGATTGTAGGGACGGCCGCGCAGGTGCTCGCTGGTCTTGCCTTTCGAGAAGGCGCAGAAGCGGCATTTGAAGGTGCAGATGTTCGTATAATTGATATTGCGGGTAACGACATAGGAAATGGTGTCGCCGCAGGTGTCGCGCCGCAGCGCATCGGCCGCGGTGCAGATGGCGGAGAACTCGTCATGGCGGGCCTGGAACAGACGCGCGATCTCAGACTCCTTAAGCGTGCGGCCGGCGGACGCGCGTTCGAGGAGCGGCGCGATCTCGCCGGAAGCGATGGCGGGTGCGGCAACGATCTGTGCCTCGGAAGGCAGCGCGCCGTCCGATCCCGGACACCAATCGTCCGTGCGCGGCCAGCCATCGGCATCGACCCTCTGCAACAGCGCCGTGTGCAGCGCCGGATCGACCCAGTCCTTATAGGTGCGCACATAGGCGGGATAAATCGCCAGCCGATCGGCCAGCCGTTTGCCCGAGGCGGCCGTAGCGCGATCGAGCACGCGCAGATGCGGCCAGGGTGCCTCGGGATTCACATGATCGGGCGTCACCGGCGATACTCCGCCCCAGTCGTTGATGCCGGCTTCCACCAGCCGGTTCAGCGCGCCGGGATTCAAATTCGGCGGTGCCTGAATGTTCATGTCCGCGGGGAAGATCAGGCGGGCCATCGCGATGGTCCAGAGATGCTCATCCAGCGAGGGCGCTTCAGCATTCGCCATGCGGGTGCCGGGCTTGGGGCGGAAATTCTGGATGATAATTTCCTGGAGATGCCCGTGTGCCTCGTGCTGTTCGCGCAGCGCCAACAGCGCTTCTATCCGCTCGCGGCGCGTCTCGCCGATCCCGATGAGGATGCCGGTGGTGAAGGGCACGCGCTGCTCGCCCGCCATGCGGATGGTGGCGAGGCGTGCCGCGGGATCCTTGTCCGGCGAGCCGAAATGCGGCCCGCCGCGCCCGCTCAGGCGCGCGGATGCGGTCTCCAGCATCGTGCCCTGCGAGACCGAAACCTCACGGAGTGCGGCGAGATCGGCAGCCTCCAGCAGTCCGGGATTGACGTGCGGAAGCAGGCCCGTTTCCTCGAATGCAAGGCGCGCGGCCTCCTTGAGATAGGACAGCGTCGTCGCATGGCCGAGGCGATCGAGCGCTTCGCGCGCCGCGCGATAGCGCAGTTCGGGCTTATCGCCGAGGGTGAACAGGACCTCATTGCATCCCGCTGCGCGGCCGGCGCGCGCGATGTTAAGCACCGCTTCGCGCGAGAGATAGGCAGGCACGTTTTCGCGTGGTGCATGGGCAAAGGTGCAGTAATGACAGACATCCCGGCAGAGCTGGGTGAGCGGGACAAACACTTTGCGCGAATAGGAAATGATGTTGCCGTGCGCGATGTCGCGGCGGCGGGCGGCCGCGCGCAGAAGTGATGCCAAATCGCTCGCTTCCGCGAGCCGCAAGGCGTCTTCCGCCGCAAGCATCCGATCGGCGGGAAGTTCGGAGAGCCAGCCGTGATCGCTCATGATGCAACCTCTGCGATCTCGCAGCGGGAGAGAAATGCGTGCGTCCGCGTGTTCGTCTGCATCGCGAGAAACTTTTCCAGGTGCCAGGGCCGGTCGATGTCGAGCGCAAGCTCCGGCAGATCGAGAATACGCACGCTGAGCCCGGCTTCTGCGGCGGCGCGCCGGTGAATCTCAAAACTGTCGGGGCCGTAGCAGGGAGACAGCATCCGCGCCGGCCGGCAGGCGATCAGGTTGGTGCCGCCGTCCTCGGCCGCGGCGGCGATGGCCATGCTGCGCGGCGGGGCGATGGCCGCGGCGGCTCGCACAATCGCGGCCGGAGTGAGCTGAGGGATGTCGGACGGCACCACGAGCAGCCCGTCATCCTCACTTGAACCGATTGTCTCGACGGCATCCATAATGGCAGCGTTAATGCCGCTGTCGGCTGATTGCGGGACGACGTGAGCGCCGAAGTGGCGAGCCGTTTCAGCTGCCGTTCCGTCCGAAGTCACGACCAGGACGCCGATCAGAATCTCCGGGCAAGCTGTCAATACGTCAAGCACGTCTTCCAGCATCCGCTGCGCAAGTTCCGCGCGCTCGCCAGCACCGAGTACCGGAGCCAGCCGGCTCTTCGCGGCAGCAAACTGCTTGACCGGTACCACAGCCCACAGGCGGCTTTCGATCATCGGCGTCTCCCTGCATGCCGGACCCCTTTTTTCTGCGTCAGCGTCTCAGCGAAAGCGAGGACTTCGCTAGCGAGAAACTCGCGGTCGGCAAGATCGCGCATCATGGTTCGCGTCGCCCATGTGGCAACCTCAAGGTTGTCTGCACTGTCGGCCTCATCGATCATCAGCCCATCGATCAGGCCGCCGTAGTGCGCGGCGATCGACTGGTTCGTGGGCAAGATATTAAGTTCCGCCATGATTTTTGCCGTTGGTCCTTTTAAAGCCTCACCGCCGATAATCGGTGAGACCGCAATTACCGGAACTTGCGCCGTGGCCAATGCGGCGGCGATGCCCGGCACGGCAAGGATCGGATCGACGCTGAGATAGGGATTCGACGGACAGATCACGATAGCCTGCAAGGAAGTGCCGGTGATTAATTCGGAGAAGCGGGCCGGCGGTCGTGATTCCGCCGCGCCCGCGAAACGGATGGCGCGGACCGTCGGCTCGCAGCGACGTTTCACGAAGTAATGCTGGAATGACAAAGCACCCTCGTCGGTATCGACGATGGTCTGCACAGCATCATCGCTCATCGGCAGGATTTCAGCTTCGATGCCGAACTGTTGCGCCGCATGCGCCGCGAAAGCCGATAATTTCTTGCCTCCGCGCAACCATTCTGTGCGTTCAACATGCATGGCCAGATCGCGGTCACCCAGTTGAAACCAGGCTTCTCCTCCAAGTTGGCGCAGTGAATCCATGAAATGCCAGGTCTCCTGCGCGCGGCCCCAGCCGCGCTCGGGATCGGCCAAACCGGCGAGCGTATAGATCACCGTGTCGAGATCGGGGGAAATGGCAAGTCCGAGATGCTCGAAGTCGTCGCCGGTGTTGACGATCACGCTGAGCCGCTGCGGACCCAGTACCCGATAAAGACCGAGCGCAAGTTTAGCGCCACCGATGCCGCCACAAAGGGCTAGAACTTGATTGCCCGAATCGAACGCGCTCATCGGAACATGTCCATCTCTTTCGGCCGGATGAGCGACAATGCGGATGTTGCCGCTCCCTTCCAATCGTAGCCGCGCATGTGCACCACCGGCAGTCCCTCGGCACCCTGTCCCATGAGCAGCGACGCCGCCGCTGCAATCTCGTCGGCAATCGCGATTTCCGTGACTCGCAGCTTGCGCCCGAACAGATCCGGCGCGCCAATCATATTTTGCAGGGCCGGAATCCCCGCGGCGCCGATTGCCACCCCGACGACACCCAAGCGCCAAGGCCTGCCAAAACTGTCATTGATGAGCACGGCGAGATCAACCCCGAATTCGCGATCGAGACTCGCCTTCAGCATGCCGGCCGATGCATCGGGATCGCGCGGGAGAAGTAAAACTTTGCCGCTTTGCTCTCCGTCCACGTTTGACTGGTCGATCCCCGCGTTGGCCATGACGAAGCCGAGACGATGCGCGACAACCAACACATCCTGGCGCTTGCGGATCACTTCGGTGGATTCGGAGAGAATGACCTCGACCAGCCGCGGATCCTTGCCGACTTCCTGAGCCAGTGCCACCGCCTGCGCGGAAGGCACTACCGTGTTGAGATCGGCGAAGCAGCCTTCCGCTTTCGACACAATCTTTTGCGCGACGATGAAGACGTCCTTACTCTGCGGTACAATGCCAGTGCGCCGTATCGCTGCAATCAGCAGGCCGGCGAGATCGTCACCGGGCTCGACGAATGGAAGCCCCGCCAATGCGCTCAGCGTGAGACTCTTCGTGGCCATCGCCTGTTTACCGCGCTCCGTGCGCAGGCAACCCCGTGATGCGAATTCCCGCGCCAGGAATTTTGTAACGCCGGTTGATGGCGATCAAGACCGACGTGAGCGCTTCGGCGGCCACGGCATTGGCGAGCACCCCGCCGTCCACCCCGCGCGTCGCCACGACATCGGCGAGCGCAATCACCTTTTGCCGGACCTCGGCGTCGTCCGCGAATACGAGCACGTCGCAATCAGCTTTCTCGCCACTGTGCAGCTTTTTCGCGCCGACATTATGAAATGCCGCCGCCACATGCACACCTTCGCCAAGCGTTCGCTGCGCCACGAGTGCCGGCGATCCCCCTGCTGGAAGCTGCACCACCGATACCTTGGGTGGCACCAGCGGCACCACCGCGTCGACAAGGATCTTGCCGGTCATCACCGGTTTGATCTCATCCAACATCGCGTCGTGATTGGAATAGGGAACACATAAAAGGACGATATCGGACGCTTGTGCCGCGCCGCGATTGTCGTCTCCTCGCACCGTCGCGTTGAGTTGCGAGGCGAGCGCTTGGGCCGCCTGTTCGGCCTTGGCTTTGTCGCGGGAGCCGATCACAACCGCATAATCAGCAGCTGCCAGAAGGCGCGCCAGACCGGAGCCCAAATCGCCCGTACCGCCAAGAATACCGATGGTTGTTCCACTTTGCATGAAGGAACCTGCCGCATCATGACCATAAGGTGCTATCTGTAGGAAGACAATACCTTTACCAAGCCACCCAAGGAATAAGTCAAAGGGAGTCGACGTAACCGGGTCTGCGGGATCGATGCAAACCAGCGGCTCTCCGCAAAGCAATTCATAGAAGGAAAACGCCGCAGCGAAGCTGGACTTTACGAACAGCACTTCCGCTGCTCGCTTACTTTGGTCCGGCACATGCAAGATGAAGTAATCGGTACATCCGCGAGCTGCATTGCCTTGAATAATTTCGCCGACAAATCAGCCAGCTCTTTCTTGTCTCCCTTTTTCTGCAAACACTCGACGAGTCCATGAAGCGCCCAGACATTGTCCGGATGCTGCGCGCATCGTTGAATTCTGCCGCTTAATCCAAGGTCATCCCGATAGACCTGCTCCGCTTCTTCATAGTGACCTTGCTCCATCAAAAGGGCCGCGAGGGCATGGCGAGGCGGATGCATCCAGGCCCAAGGCTCGATGTAAGCGAGATTGTCGTCGAGCGAAACGCTCTCTCTCAAGTGGGCGTAGGCGGCCTCATGATTTCCCTTGTGATACTCAACCTCGCCCTCAAGCATCTTCGCGGCGACCGCCAGGATGGAATGTGAGTAGTTGTTGAAAAACCGGTGCTGCGGCGGGATGCGCTGCAAACTTTCGTAAAACGAAGCCCGCTCGCCGTCTGCGTCCCTGAAATTCTTCAGCGTGGCGTGCGCAATCGCCTTCGCGTAGTGAAGCATCGCCGTCGTGATCAGATAGAGATTCGGATCGTCAGGCAGCGGCTCGTCAATAATCTCCTGCCAGCGGCCAAATCGCACGAGTACATGTGCCCGGGTGGAGTGATATCCCTCCAGACTCATGGCAAACTTTGGACGGTCCTTAACGCTCAGCACTTCTTTTGTGAGCAGCCGGCAAAGCTTGTCCGCAGTCGATAACGAGTCCTTATAGCGGCCCAAGAACATGCAAGTATGCATCATCAGATGCAGATCATGCGAACAGGCGACTGTGTAAAAGGTCAAAGGACCAGCGTAAGCAAGGTACTTGTCGTTGGCCGCGATTGCCTTGTCACTCGCGAGCTTCGCCCGTTCATAATCGCCGCATAGAACGTAGATGTGACCGGGCATGTGATTCATGTGCCCGGCATCCGGACACATACCGGCGAGCGTATCAGCGGATTCCATTCCCCATTCAGGTGTATTGGACATCTCCAGCGCATGAATGTGAAGGTGGATCACGGCTGGATGCGGTTTTTGGCCCGCGTCTTTTGACAGCCGGACCGAGCGATCGATGATCTCAAGCGCCTCCAGAACGTCCGAAGCCTTCGCAGGCTTCCCTGTCTTCACGTTCCACAGGCGTCTCGGCGTTCGCATGATCAGTGCCTCGATGAGCAGCGCCATGACATCGTGATCTTCAGGAAAGTTCTGATAAACACGCCGCATCGCGTTCGCATATTCGTCATCCCAACGGTCGTACTCTTCCGGCAGGACGGCGTGAGGTTCCTGGATCCGGCAAGCGAGCGCCTCAACCAGCTGGTTTTCGACCGGTGTCGCCTTGTGGCGGAGCGCGCGCGCACGCTGGATGTGGTCAAACCCAAGCCGGGTTGCGGCATTCGCTTCCGCCTCGCCGTGCTCGCGCCAAATGAGATTGTAGAAGGGTCCGGCGCCGAACGCGACGCCCCAATGCGGCATCACTGATTCCGGATCAGCCTCGATTGCTTTCCGGAAGCACTTGATTCCTTCGTTCTTGTTGAAGGCGTAACACCAATTCAGGCCGAGATCGAACCAGCGCTGGGCCTCCGCTGATGTGGTTGCGATCTTCCTTGTATGGACGCCGAGATTGAATCGGTCCATTCAAATACTCCGCCCGGTCAGTGTACCGGCAGTTCTTCTGCTTCTGGCAAGGCGTGAATTCTTTGCACTTCGGCAAGGTTCGTTTTAATCACATCGTATTCGGATTTCACGAATGGCAGGATGCCCTTTAGCCCGAATGCCTTTAGGGTTTGTTCAGGAAGCGACGAAATTCCATTTCGCACAGCATCGAAAACTGTTCTGGCCGAGATTCCGGAAGCGCAAATAAAGGGCAAGCCGGGCGTCGGTGCAGTTGTCGCAAGAACTTTCAATCCGGCAATTTCCGGATCGAACTTGCGAGTCATTCGCCACGTGACCGAGTCGATTGCTGCCAGATCCGCCCTGCCCTCTTTCACGAGTCGCATCGACGCTTCATGCGATCCCGAGTGAATCGCGCGCCCAAAAAACCGGCCATCCCGCGCAAATGGGGCCACCGCATGCATAATGGCCGCATAGCCCGACTGGGAGTCGTGTCCGTTGAACGCCAGGGTCGCGCCGCGAAATTCCGGAAGACTAGTTCGGCTATCGCCGAGTGAAGTGAGAATTGTACTGTGATAGAATCCGGGCAGACAGCCTTCGACTCCATAGTCTGGCGTCCCAATCAATTCTACCTTGTCGCAAAGCTTGGAGATATAAGGCAGCCCGCAGGTCTGCCCGAGTATCAGTTGCGGATGCAGCCAGCCTTTCATTCGCGGGACGAAATCATCGGCACGATCGGGTGCCTGCAAGCCGGCTTTTCGTATTGAATCCCGAAGGCATGCCCAAAAAATATCGGCGTGCTCGCGCGCACCGCGCACTCGGTACATGGGAAGAAACGAAACGAATTCCATGAACGGCTCCGACTGTCTATCCAAGGTTAGACCGGAAATTTCGATTTTAGAAAGCTAGCACACCCTTGCGGGCACTTGGACGACGATTGCTGCCGAAATGGATATCCTTACATGTTAGCAAAACAGATACTGCGAGGTCTGAGCAAATCGCTCTACATCACCAAGGGCAATCCTGTCAGATTTTTCATTTTGATCCCCCGGCAGGAGCGGGGGCTGACAAATCGAGAAGTCTTGAAGGGGTAAGTTCACCCGCTGCCTCCAAAATTGGATAGGCAACCGCCGTCAGATGCGAATTGATCCGTTTTAGGTCGCGGACAATGTCCAGATGAATGGCGCTGGTTTCGATTGATTCCTGCCTGCCCTCTTTCAATCGGGCGAAGTGCTGATCCGTCGCCCTGAAATCCGCCGAACGCATTGTAGCTTTTGCGCGCAACAGCCGCCGGGCCAGCACTACGTCGCGCGTTGCAAATACATTCAGTGCGAGTTGCAGGTTGTCGATAACCTGACTGTGAAACTCCCTCAGATCGGCTGCCCCCTCCGGCGAAAACGTATACTGCTTTTTGATTTTCTTGGCCGCGAGTTCCATCAGATTTTTATCAATGATGTCGCCGATATGCTCGAGGTTGGTCGTAAAAGACAAAATCTCCATGTAGCGGCGGCTATCTTCCTCGCCTAAATCGGCCTTGGAGGTGCGGACGAGATAGTGCTTGATCGCCTCGTGCAAGGCATCGACATCGTTGTCGGTGTTCTCGATCTCTTTCACGGCCTTCAGATCAGTCCCTTCAATGGCTGGCAGCGCTTTCTTCAGCATGTCGAAGACGATATCGCCCATGGAAAGCGTCTCGCGCATGGCGCAGGCGAGCGCCTCGGAGGGCGTGTCGAGCAGGCTCGGATCGAGATGCCGCGGCTCGCGGCGCTGGGATGAAACCGCGCTTGTCTCGGGGATAATCCGCGTTGCGAGTTTTGCCAGCGGGCCCACGAGCGGCAACGAAATCGCTGCCAGAAAGATATTGAAGCCAAGATGGAAATTGACCGCAAGACGCGATGCATCCGGCGAGATCGCTGTCAGCCATGAAACCAGATAGGCAACGAAGGGCAATACGAGCATACATCCGGCCGCACGAATGATGAGATTGCCCAGTACGACCCGTCGCGCGAGCGGGCTTGATCCCAGGAGAGCAACGAAAGGCACAATCGCTCCGCCGAGATTGGCCCCGAGCACGAGCGCAACCGCAAGCTTGCCGTCGATCACGCCCCCCTCCGATAGCGTCATGATGAAAAGCACCATGGCGAGGCTCGAATGGGAGAGCCACGTCAAAACCCCCATCGCGAGCATTGCGAGCAGTGGAATTTTTTCCGTACTCAATGAAGACAGAATGAGTTGCAGCGTCGGGCTATGACCCATCTGCGCTGAAATCTGGCCGATGACGGTCAGTCCTAGCAGCATCAAGCCGAAGCCGATCAGAATACGCCCGACCCCGCGCGGCCGGTCCGCTTCGGAAGCGTTGAACAGCACCACACCCAGGAACAGTAGCGGCGCCCACAGCCATTTTACATCGAAGGAATAGATCTGGGCAACGATCGCGGTGCCGACATCCGCTCCCAGCATCACCGCGAGCGCCAGCGGCAGTGCAATCAGTTTCCGGCTGGCGAAAGAAGCCAGCATCAAGCCGGTAGCAGTCGAGCTTTGCAGCAAGCCCGTTAATCCGGCGCCTACAGCAAATGCTTTCCCTCGATCGGAACAGCCCTTCGCGAGCAACGAGCGGAGCGACGCACCGAACGCACGTGTCATGCCGGTGCGGATCATCCGGACGCTCCACAGGAGCAATCCCACGCCTCCAAGCAGCGTGATCAGAATGCTGCTTCCCTCCATTTAACTCTCCGCGCGCAACTGGCTGGAGAAATCAAGCCATGGAGGGATCGAGTACATCACTTCCGTCCTCTTCAATTGTACCAGAGGTTCGGCAGCCACAGCGGAATCTCCGGGAAGAAGTAGATCAGGAATACGCAGATCCACTGGAGCAGCATGAACGGCATCATGCCTCTGTAGATTTCGAGTAGTCCCCACCCAGGCACGACGCCCTTCAGATAATAGGCGGATAGCGCGACTGGCGGTGAAAGCCAGCAAGTCTGCAAAACCACGGCCACCAGAATGCTGAACCAGACCATGTCCACCTGAATCGCCTGCAACAACGGCAGAAAGATTGGAATGATGATGACGACGATCGGCACCCATTCCAGCGGCCAGCCAAGGATGAAGCAAAGCATCAAAATCGAAATGATGAGAACACCAGGCGGCAGGTCCCAGCCGAGTACCAGATCGGCGATATATTTTGGCGTGCCGAACGCCGAGAACACCGCGCCAAGAAGCGTCGATGCCGCAAGCAGGATCATCACCATCGAAGTGGTTTCAGCGGTGCGGAATACGGCATCCTTGAAGACCGGGAACGTCAGCTTGCCGTTCAAAGCGGTGATGATGATCGCCCCAACGCAGCCGAGCGCCGCACCTTCCGTCGGTGTCGCCCAGCCACTGACGATGGTGCCCAGAGTAGTAACAATCAGAAATGCGGGGGGCAGCAGCCCGGCAAAAAACTCCCAAATCACAACACCTTTGCCAACATTGAGCTCTTCAGCAGGCAGCGGCGGACCGAGCCGAGGATTCCACCAGGTTCTTGCCATCGTGTAGGTCAAATAAATCGAAGCGAGCAGCAAGCCGGGAATGATCGCAGCCGCATAGAGACGCGAGATCGACACCTGGAATGACGGGCCCATCACCACCAGCATCACACTAGGCGGAATGAGAATTCCCAGCGTTCCGCCCGCGCAGATCGTGCCGGCGGAAAGGGCTGTGTCATATCCGCGCTTCTTCATGATCGGACCGGCCATCAAGCCGATGATAGCGACGGAAGCACCGACGATGCCGGTCGCGGCGGCGAAGAGTGTCGCGGTAAGTATGGTGGCGATGTAAAGCGAGCCGTGCAGGCGTCCAAACATTAGCTGGACCGCGTGGAACAGCCTGCCCATCAGACCCGAACTTTCAAGGATGTAACCCATGAAAGTGAACAGCGCGACGGCCGCCAGCACGGTTTCCATCATCGTGCCGAAATACTGATAGGTCATCAGATAGAAAACACGCTCACCGATGCCGATGTATCCGAACGCCATCGCAAGAAAGAACAGTGCGAATGAAATCGGAAAACCCGCGAGGATCACGAAGAACAGCACTACGATTAGAACGATACCTAGTATTTCAAGAGACATGTAACTATCCCAGCAGGTTATACGTTTGATTTGGAACTTGCTTGCATATCCCTAGGTGACTTCGGTGGGTGCGTGTCGAGCGCGATAGTCGATGCCGGTCTGAAGCGATCTGAGGCACTTCAGAACTTCAGCAATACCCTGCAGTAGAAGCATCGCCGCTGTAATCGGAATGACCGTCTTGTAGTAATAGGCTGGCGGACGCCACGAGGTGATCAGGCTTTCCTTGAAGAACCAGGATTCTTCGGCGAATTCCCAGCTTAGCCACAGGAACATGATCATTCCGGGCAAGAAGAAGGTAAGATACTGAACGATGTCTAACCAAAGCTGTGTGCGCAGCGTTAGATGCTGCGTGATGAAGTCGGTGCGGATGTGCTTCTGCATGCTAAGCGCGTAGGCGGCGGCAAGTGAGAAGTGAGCGCCGTAAGCCATCGTCGCGATGTCGTTGGCCCACACCGTCGGCTGGTAAACCTTGCGGATGATCACTTCGAACAGAAGCACGCTGAACATCGGCACGATCAGCCAGGCTGCCGTCTTGCCCGTCCAGATGCTGATCGCATCAATGACTTTGGTTATCCGATCGGTCTTTGTCATCACCAACCCCTGCCGGTCGCGCGATCTGATTAACGCCCGCGAATTCACATGCGGTTGAAGTTTTCATCCGCCGGGGCAGCGTGCCCCGGCGGATCAGCATGGCGATGAAATTATTCCGCCGCTCCGGCGATGAGCGTGGAAAGCTTCGAGGTTTCCTTGGTGTAAGGAACGACGACTTTTGCAAAGGCGCGTTGCGAGTCTAGAACTTTTTTGAAGAACTCGTCCTTCTTCTCAAGCTCGCCAAGGACCTTTTTCGATGCCTTGATCCACGCCGGCGCGTAATCGGCTGGCGCGTCGAACATCGTCACTCCCTTCTCCCTGGTGAGAATCTGCAACGCTTTCGCGTTCTCATGGATGAAGTAGAGTATCGCGTCGAACAGAGAAGCGGTCATGGAGACCTCAACGATGCTCTGCAGGTCGGGCGAAAGCTCCCGCCACTTCCTTCCATTGATGACGATGTCGGCGATTGGCCTGCACCCGGTTCCGAAGACACCGAGTTAGGTGTTTTCATGGGACCGGAGGTGCGTCATGGAGAGGCGGAAGTTTACGCGAGAGTTCAAG